>Ga0134126_10000004_pt1 | contig 450028 bp, 393 predicted proteins | sample KB31752_FD_96881 | JGI IMG/M metagenome (GOLD analysis project Ga0134126, IMG submission 96881) | Terrestrial soil microbial communities with excess Nitrogen fertilizer from Kellogg Biological Station, Michigan, USA - KB3-175-2 | ecosystem: Environmental > Terrestrial > Soil > Unclassified ...
GACACGCACCGAGGCGCCCACCCCGTCGGCGGCGGCGGTGTGCACGACAAACGCCTCCTCGCGTCCGTGGTCAAGGATCGCAGCCACGACATCGTTCCCACGGGACAGCTGCCTGCCGACCTCGATCTCGCTATCGCACCCCTCGAACCGGCAGCTCAGCTTGAAGATACGTCGCGACCTCGCCGGGCAGCCGACGACGATCTGAGAGCGCTCGCGCAGCTCATGGTAGGCCGCCTCCGCGCCCGGGGCCTCGATGCCGGCGATGAAAAAAGTCGTCATTTGCCACGCGCCTTGGACGGTCTCGGGGGATAGCGCTTGCGCTCCGCCAGCGTCATCTTCCGGATCGTCAGCGAGCCATCCTTAACCTGCAGCTGGATCTCATCTAGCTTCACGAGGCGCCGCTCGGCCGCGCGATCTGCCTGTGTGAGCATAGACTCAAGTTAGCGGGTATTCCCACTCGCACCCAGGATGCCGGGAAGTCCGCCGCCGCAAATGCTCTGGGGCTCCTTGCCTCCGCGCCGGGTTTGGTGCATTCCGGCCGTTGCAAGACGCGCTTCATTTGACGCCGGAGCCTTCAAGCGCAACGATGGACACACCCGTTCCGAGAGGAGATGCACATGTCCCGCAAGATGGCTGATTGCCGCCGCTTCCCAAGCGAGTCCAACTGCTCCCTGGTGATCATCGGTGAGGAGGATGAGGTCGTGCGCGCGGCCTCCGAGCACGCCGCCTCGGTGCACGGACACGCCGACACGCCCGAGATGCGAGAGCAGATCGCGCAGATGCTCGAGCCCGCCGACGCTTACATGTCAGGGCCACGCGCTCAGGAGCCGCTCCCCGGCTAGCGGCCAACACTTCTGACGGGCTTCGCCTCTTCGGTGAACGTGCGGAGCCCGTCAGGGACCGCGGCGTATCAAACGCATCGCCGGACCGGATCCGTACAGAGCGGCGGCCCACGGTCTAGGCAACTTAGATATCCGGCTCGATCTCAGGGCGCACTATGGTGGGTCGGAATCCTCACCCGACGCCAAAGGAGACCCAATGTCCCGCTTCGCCACCGTGAACCTGTTGGAAGTCGAGGACTCCGTGGGCGGTCGGGTCCCCGGGATCGAAGGCCGGTTCGGGCGCAAACACCTCGACTCGCGCGACCTTGGCATCAGTCACTTCCGCTATGCGGCGAACCTGCGCAGCCCGATGGCCCATAGCCACCGTGAGCAGGAGGAGGCCTATGTGGTTGTCTCCGGGTCGGGCCGGGTCCTGCTCGACGACGAGGTCCTCGAGCTGCGCCAGTGGGATGTCGTGCGCGTCTCGCCTGAGGTCGTACGTGCGTTCGAGGCGGGCCCCACTGGGCTTGAGATCATCGCCGTCGGCGGTCCCAAGCCTGACGAGGGCGACGGGGTCATGGGCAGCGTTGCCTGGCCCGACGGGGAGTAGCCCACGCTGGGGTAGCCCCCCGCGGGGGGTAGTCGCTGCGGGTCGGTCAGCTGCGGACAATCTGCTGTAGGTCGTGCTGTGGGGCCGGCAGCTGCGGGCCATCTGCTGCTGGTCGGCCCCACGGGTGGTCAGCCGCGAGCGCCTTCGGGCGCTGCGGCCCCGATCGTCGCCTCGTCGCCAGCTTTGTCGGTGGCCTCCGCGGTCAGCTGCTTGGGGACTAGGAAGCCTGTCGCCAAGCAGACGAGCAGGAAGCCGGTGGCCATCAGGAACGTGTCTGTGAAGCCCTTGACGGTCGGCAGCCCCTTGGCCGTGTTCGCGGCGATGAAGGTCGCCGAGAGCTGACCGCCGAGCGCTCCACCGAGCGTGCGCATGACGGTGTTCATGCCGCTTGCCACCCCTGTCTGCTCGGGCGATACCGCTTGCACGATCAGGTTACCGAGCGCCGCGAAGGCGAGGCCGACGCCAACCCCGAGCAAGCCCGCGGCGATCAACAGGTCATACGGGTGGTTGTGGGCGACCGCCAGCAACGCGAAGGAAGCGGTGGTAAAGGCCGTCCCCACCAAGAGCGCACTGCGTGAGCTGTACCGGCCAGAGATCCGGCCGGCCGCCAGTCCCAGGATCGTCATCCCGATTGTCGTGGGCAGCAAGTAGAGGCCCGCCACGACCACCGAGGCACCGAATCCGAACCCCGTGCTCTTCGAGAGCTGGGCGATCTGGGGGATCACGATGAATGACGCATACATCCCCGCGCCGAGCAGGAACGCGGAGGCGTTAGTCGTCCATACGCCCTTGATCCGCATCATCGTCATGTCGATCAACGGGTTCTTGCTACGGACCTCCACGGCGATCCAAACAACCGAGACGGCAATCCCGGCACCAAGCAGGCCAAGCGTCCTCGGCGATCCCCAGCCCCAAGTCGTAGTCTGACTGATCGCGATCAAGACGATCGACATGCCGATCGTCATCAGCGTGGCCGCAAACCAGTTCACCCGTCCAGGTACCCGCACGGGAGACTCTGGGATGAAACGCCACGTGGCGACCGCGGCGAACACCGTCGGAATCAGCGGTATCCAGAACAGCCAGTGATAGTTGAGGTGCTCGATGATCAGGCCGGCCAGCACGATCCCCACGCCGCCCCCCACGCCGAGGATGGCCGACAGGAGGCCAATGCTCCCGGCCACCTTCTCGCGTGGAAACTCGTCGCGCACGATTCCGAAGGCGAGCGGGAAGATCCCGCCGGCAGCGCCCTGAATGAACCTGCCGACGACGACCACCGCCAAGGAGCTCGACACAGCCGACAACAGGGTCCCCGCCGCGAGGATCACTAGCGTCCACAGGAGCATCTTCTCCTTCCCATACATGTCGCCCAGCCGGCCCAGGATCGCGGTGCCGACCGACGCCGCCAGCAGGTAGGCGGTCAGCAGCCAGGTCACGCCTGTCTCGCTTGTGTGCAGCGCGTGCTGGAAGGTCGGGAGCGCCGGCAGCACTGCCGAGCTGAGCATCGCGTAGGCCAAGCCGCCGAGCGCGAGCACGGCGAGGATCAGGTTGGGATGTGTGCGCTCCCTGGTGGTCTCATCCCAGCCGGCCATGCGCCTCACCTTAGCCGTCGTGTGGCTGCCTGACGGTTCCAATCGCGGGCCGCCGCTCGTGCTGCCCGTGCGCAATGATTGCGCGATGCCTGCGTCCCCCGAGCTTGCGGTTACGGCTCCGTTTGCCGGTGTGGTCGTGGCGGTCGAGCACGCCCCTGGCGGGTTGGTGCAGGCCGGTTCCGCGCTGGTGGTGCTCGAGGCGATGAAGATGGAGCACGAGGTGATCTGCGACACCAACGGGGTTGTCAGTCGGGTCGAGGTCGCGGTCGGCGACGCGGTACAAGCGGGGGATTTGCTCCTGACCTTGACCGCCACCGATGGCGCGATGCACGCCGTGCCAGACAGTCCGAATCTTGCTGAGAGCGATCTCGATGCGATCCGCGGCGACCTGGCCGCGGTACGCGAGCGTCACGCACTCGGCTTCGACGCCGCACGTCCCGAGGCCGTGGCGCGGCGTCGCGCGCGCGGGCGGCGCACGGCGCGCGAGAACCTCGCCGACCTCGTGGACGAGGGCACCTATGTCGAGTATGGCCCGCTGCTCTTCGCTGCCCAGGAGCGCCGTCGCTCGCGCGAGGACTTGATCGCAAGCACTCCGGCCGATGGGCTCGTGGCGGGCGTGGGGGATGTCGACGGGAGCCCGACCGTGGCGATGTCCTACGACTACACGGTTCTGGCCGGCACCCAGGGGATGCGCGGCCATCTCAAGAAGGACCGCTTGTTCGAGCTCGCCGAGCGCAGGCGCCTGCCCGTCGTGTTGTTTGCCGAGGGCGGCGGGGGACGCCCCGGCGACGTGGACTTTCCGATCGTGGCCGGCCTCGATTGCCGAGCCTTTCATCTCTTCGCTCGCCTCAGCGGCCTGGTCCCGCTCGTGGGGATCGCCTCGGGCTACTGCTTCGCCGGCAACGCCGCCTTGCTTGGCTGTTGCGACGTGGTGATTGCCACCGAGGACTCCTCCATCGGCATGGGCGGTCCGGCGATGATCGAGGGCGGTGGCCTCGGTCATTACGAGCCGAGCGAGGTGGGTCCGATCGATGTGCAACATGCCAATGGCGTCGTCGATCTGCGCGTGCGCGACGATCGCGCCGCGGTGGTGGCGGCCAAGCGCTACCTCTCCTACTTCCAAGGTCCGCTCGAGCAGTTCACGGCGCCAGACCAAGTCCTGCTGCGCCGGCTCATCCCCGAGCAGCGCAAGCGAGCCTATGAGGTGCGGCGTGTGCTCGAGGCGCTCTGCGACGAGGGCTCGCTGCTCGAGCTGCGCGGCGGCTTCGGCGCCGGCATGGTCACGGCGTTGGCGCGGATCGAAGGCAGGTCTTTGGGGATCGTCGCGAACGATCCCTCCCACCTCGGAGGCGCGATCGACGCGGACGCGGCCGACAAGGCCGCGCGCCTCCTGCAAATGTGCGACGCGTTTGGCCTGCCGGCGCTCTTCCTGTGCGATACCCCCGGTTTCATGGTCGGTCCCGAGGCCGAGCGGACCGCCACCGTGCGCCATTTCGCCCGCCTGTTCCTCGTCGGCGCCAACCTGGAGATCCCGTTCGGCACGATCGTCCTGCGCAAGGGCTATGGTCTCGGAGCGCAGGCCATGGCCGGAGGCTCCTTCAAGGCGCCTCTGTTCACGGTCGGCTGGCCCACCTCGGAGTTCGGGGGCATGGGCTTGGAGGGCGCTGTGCGCCTCGGCATGCGTCGCGAGCTCGACGCGATCGAGGATCCCGCGGAGCGCGAGCGAGTCTTCCAAGCCACGGTGGCTGGCGCCTACGAGCACGGTCAGGGCATGAACATGGCTGCCCACGGTGAGATCGACGATGTGATCGATCCGGCCGACTCCCGGCGCTGGATCGCCACATTGTTCGACCCGCCCGTCGAGGACTGGCGGCGGCGCTCAGCAAAGCGGCGCCCCAACATCGACGCCTGGTAGCTACCCGGGCTCGGGTGGAGCCTTCAGGCGCGCGCGGAACACATGGAAGGACCACCCTTGGTAGAGCAGTACCAGTGGAAAGAAGATCACCGCGACGACCGTCATCACGACAAGCGCGTAGTGGCCGGAGGCCGCGTTGTCGACGGTCAGGTTGTCGGCGGCATCGGTGCTGGAGACCATCACGTTCGGATACAGGTCGATGAAGATCGAGCCGACGGTCGCGGCGATCGCGACCGCGGAGGAGGTGAAGGACAGGCCGTCGTGATCGGTCACCGCCATCCGGGCGGCGAAGCACGCGGCGATCACAGCGAGGACCTCCACGGGCTGGGGCACGTCGGGGCCGCCGGCCACGCTGCGCGTCCAGATCACCCAGCCGGCCACGAGCACGATTGCCGCCCAGCCCAGCGGCCGCGCCAGGGCGCGGGCGCGCTCGCGCACGTGACCGGTGGTCCTGAGCTTGAGGAATGTGGCGCCGTGCAAGAGGCACAGAGCGACCAAGGTCACGCCGGTCAACAGGCCGTAGGGGGTGAGCAGGTCGAAGAAGTTGCCCGTGTACTCGTGGCTCGAGTCGATCGGCAGGCCGTTCAACAGGTCGCCCAGCCCCACGCCCAGCAGCAGCGGGATCAAGACGCAGCCGACCGTCAGCGCCCAGCGCCACGTCGAGCGCCAGCGCGGGTCATCGCTCCTCTCCCTGAACTCGAGCGACACGCCGCGCGCCATCAAGGCCACCAGCACGAGCAGCAAGACCAGATACAGAGCCGAGAACATCGTCGCGTACCAGCCCGGAAACGCGGCGAACATCCCGGCGACGGCAACGACCAGCCACACCTCGTTGCCGTCCCACCAGGGGCCGATCGTGGAGAGTGCGCGTTTGCGCTCCTCCTCGCTTCCGCCCACGATCACCACCTTTCGGCGCGAGCTGCCAGACCGGGGCGCGCCATTCGCAGGCGCGTGGACTGCTGGTGTGAGGTCTTGCTCAGTCCCCATCGGCGCCGAGGCGCTGCAGTAGGTGATCGCCCACGCGAAGCGCGTTGGCCATCGCGGTGAGCGCTGGATTGACGGCCGCGATGCTTGGGAAGAAGCCCGTGTCGACCATGTACCAGTTCTGCGGCTCGCGCGCCAACCAGTCGCCACGCTCGAGCAGCAGGATGCGCTTGCCCGAGGGTGCCAGGTGGCGAGCCAGCGTGCCTCCGTCCGCCCCGCCGCCGATGGCGATCACGTCATAGCTGTCCATCAGGAGATCTCCGCAATGCGCTCGACGAGGATGATCCGCGCCGCGGCCTCGATCAGCGCGAGATGTGAGAAGGCCTGGGGGAAGTTCCCCAGGTGCCGGCCCGTGCTCGTGTCGAACTCCTCGGCATACAGCCCAAGTGGCGAGGCGACGCTGAGCAGCTTTTCCATCAGGTCGCGCGCGCGCTGCTGCTCGCCGACGACCGCGAGCCCGGACACCAACCAGAAGGAGCAGATCAAAAAGCTGCCCTCCTTGCCCGACATGCCGTCGTCGGTCTCATCGGTGCGGTAGCGAAGCACGAAGCCGTTCTCCGTCAGGTCCTCGGCGATCGCCAGCACACTCGCGCGCAGGCGCTCGTCGTCGCCTGGCAGGAAGCCGAAGATCGCGGCCAGCAGGTTGGAGGCGTCCAGCGCGTCGGTCTTGTAGTGCTGGCGCATCACGCCGTCTTTGGTGAGCCCGTGGGCCAGGATGTCCGCCCTGATCTCCTCGGCTGTGGCGTGCCACTTGGCTTCGCGCTTGCCGTCGCCTCTCATCGCGGCGAGCTTCGCCGCGCGGTCCATCGCCACCCAGCACATCAGCTTGGAGGAGACATAGTGCTGGGGCTTGCCTCGCGCCTCCCAGATGCCCTGGTCGGGCTGGCGCCAGACCTTGGTCGCGCACTCGGCCTGCGCCTGCACGATCGGCCACAGCCTGCGCGGCAGCCGTTCCGAGCGGCGAGTGTGCAGCAAGATCGAGTCGAGCGCAGCCCCGAACACGTCGTTCTGGCGCTGGTCGAACGCCCCGTTGCCGATCCGCACAGGGCTCGCGCCCGCATAGCCCGAGAGGTTCTCGCGCGTGGTCTCGGTCAGGTCGCGCCGTCCGTCGATCCCGTACATGATCTGAAGCGCCCCGTCGCCGTTTGGCTTGAGGTCGGCGACGAACTGCATGAACTCCTCAGCCTCCCAATCGAGGTTGAGATAGTGCAAGGCCTGCAGCGTGAAGGTCGAGTCGCGCAGCCAGGTGTAGCGGTAGTCCCAATTGCGCTCACCCCCTGGCGTCTCGGGCAGCGAGGTCGTAAGCGCCGCCACCGTTGCGCCGGTCGGCATATACGTGAGGCCCTTGATCGTGAGCGCCGAGCGCTGGATCGGATCGCGCCAGCGGTGGTCCGGGAGGCGCGCGCGACTCAGCCACCCGCGCCAGAAGCTGGCGGTGGAGGCAAGGCGCGCATTGGCGTCGTCGATGTCTTGTGGCGCGGCGAGCTCCTCGGCCCACGAGAGCGAGCAGTAGATCTGCCGGCCCGGCTTGAGCACGTGACGGGCTCTTACCCAATCGCCCTCCACGCCGACCGCCATGTCCGTTTGCAATCTGATCGTTTGCCCAGCGCCACTGGCGTCGGCCCTGTGACGGTCGTCGGTTACGGACCACTCGGCAGGGGCACATCCGTAGTCGAAGACCGGTTCGCACGTCAGTTCCATCTCGACCTCGCCCTCCAAGCACATCGCCAGGCGCACGAGCACGTGGTCGGCGTCCTGGTCGGCCGGGGGGCGGGTGTGCGGCGTAATGAGATCCTCGCCGCGGCGCGGCCCCAGAATCAATGCGTCGCGCACGATCGCCCAACCGCTGGTGGTCTTCCAAGTCGTCAGCAGGATGTTGGTCCCGGGCTCGTAGATGCGCGCCGTCGGCACATTGATCCCGAACGGCCCGAAGCGAAAGCCACCCGCCTGACGATCCAGCAGCGAGCCGAACACGCTCGGGGCGTCAAAGCGCGGCACGCACAGCCAGTCGATCGTCCCGTCGGGAGCGACCAGCGCGCCGGTGTGACAGTCCGACAGGAAGGCATAGTCGGCGATCGGCGGGAAGGGCGAGGGCATCGCCGCGCTCTGGGGCTGGCCTGTCCCGTTTGGGGTGCCCCGCGCGCGTGGGGCGGTGTTTTTCGTGGTGCGGGTCTTCGCGGTGTCGGCCTTGGCCGCATTGGCCTTCGCGGCGCTGGTCTTCGCTTTGGCCTTTGCCGGACTCATGAGGCCACCCACGGTCCGTGCCAGCCGCCGTAATGGGCAACCAGCTTGTCCGCCTCCGGTGGACCCCAGGTTCCCTGTGCGTAGGGGTGCACGGGCGGGGGATCTTTGAGCAGCGGTTCAAAGATCCGCCAGGTCTGCTCGACGCTGTCCTGGCGAGTAAAGCGCACGCTGTCACCCCGCATGGCATCCAGCAGGAGCACCTCATACGGGGTGGGAGCCTCGCCGCCCTCGTCTGCGAACTCCATGTCGAGCGTGATCGCCTGTGGGCCACCCTCGTCGGCGCGGTGGGCGTCGACGATCATTTGCACCCCGGTCGTCGGGTCGAGCTTGATCACGAGCTGGTTGGCTTCGGGTCGGCGGTGCCCGTACTCCATGAAGCCCAGGCGCGGCGGATTGCGGAACACGATCCGCAGCTCGGTCTGGGTGACCGGCAGATCCTTGCCGGTGCGGATGAACCAAGGCACACCCGACCAGCGCCAGTTGTCGATGTCCAGACGTACGGCCGCATAGGTCTCCGTCGTCGATTCTTTAGCCACGCCGTCGATGTTCAGGTAACCGTCGTACTGCCCCCTCACATATTGCTTTGGATCGGCTGCCGCGGTCGAGCGGAACACGGAGAACTTGGCGTCCTTGAGCGTTTCGGCGTCGTTGCCGGCGGGCGCCTCCATCGCGGCGACGGCCACAAGCTGCATCAGGTGGTTGACGACCACGTCGCGCACCGCGCCCACCGGATCGTAGAAGTGCCCTCGATCCTCGACTCCGAAGCTCTCGGCCATCGTAATCTGCACGCACGCAATGTGGTTGCGGTTCCACACCGGCTCGAGCATCGTGTTGGCAAAGCGCAGGTACAGGAACTCGTCGATCCCCATCTTGCCGAGGAAGTGGTCGATCCGGTAGAGCTGGGGCTCCTCGATGTACTGATGGACTTCCGCCGCGAGTGCCTGAGCGGACTGGAGATCGTGGCCGAAGGGCTTCTCCACGACCACGCGTGCGTTCTTCGTGACGCCGCTTATGGCCAGGCCTTTGATCACGGTCCCGAACAGGAACGGCGGGATCTCCAGATAGAAGACGGGGCACTTGGCATCTCCGAGCGCGTCGGCCACGCGCCCGTAGGTGCCTTCGTCGGCGAAGTCGCCAGACACGTAGCTCAGCCGCTCGGCGAAGCGCTTGAACACCCGCTCGTCGATCTTCTCTCCGCACTCTTCGATCGAGGTGTGGGCCCGCTTGCGCAAGTCATCGACGGTCCAGTCCTCGGCGGCCACGCCCAAGATCGGACAGTCGAGCAGGCCACGCAGCTCCAACCGGTAGAGCGAGTGGAAGGTCATCACCTTGGCGAGGTCTCCGGTCATGCCGAACACCACCAGCGCGTCGGCCGGATCGGTATAGGGGGCGCCGGTGACTGAGGTTCGAGGCAGAGGTCGGGCGGCTGTGCTCATGAAGGCCTTTCGTTCGAGAAGTGTGAGTCTGCCTGAAGAGTGCAAATGCTCTCACGCCGGTGGTTCGACGCACATCATCCGCATCGGATGACCTGCGCCTGCACGTAGGCAAGTCGCGCAGCGCCCGAAGTGATGCTGTGCGATGAGAGTGGAACCCGCAACGGAGCGGTGGCGGAATGGGTGCTCGCCGCGATGCTCACCTCGACGAAGCAGCTGGGCGAGGCGCGGGCCATCCGCTATGGGACGCGCCGGGCGTGCTGATCACGCCGCACTTCGCGGGGGACACCAGAGAAGCGGAACGGCGCGCATTCGCACTGGTCGGCGAGCAGGTGCGTCGCTACGTGCGCGGAGATCCGCTCGTGAACGTCGTCAAGGGCGGTTATTGACTCGCGTCAGGCGGCGTGCGCTGAGCCGTCGCTGCCGTGTGACAGCCGGGTCCGATCAGCCTGAGGGCTGCCGAAACCGGCTGCGCTGAGCTGGCGCTCATAAGGGCCACGGCCGGTGAGGCAAACGGCGCCGCAACGCGCCGCCAGAGCCAATGCGTCGGGCACCGGCATTCCTACTCCAAGGCCATAGGTGAGGCCGGCGGCAAACGAGTCGCCGCAACCGTAGGAGTCGACGGGGGCGCCTGGAGGATCGGCGGCCTGCCACGTGCCGGACTGCTCGTCGCGGGCCCGGTAGGAGCCCCCGTGGGCGCCCTCGGTCGATACCACGAGCCTTGCGTCCCCTCGCGCGGTTGTGGCCTCACGGCGCTCGACCGCGTCATCCGCGCTCAGCACGAGCGCGTCCAACGGTATGCCCTGTCCGAGCGCATGCAGTGCGCGCGGACTGCTCACGAGCACCCCCGCGCTGCGGGCCGCGCGCAGCGCGCCCTGGTCGCCCGCGGTGAAGTACACGGCATCCATCTCGGCCAACTCGCTCCAGGGGATGTCCGTATCGTCGATTACCGGCTCCAGACGCGATCCGAACGTGGTGATCGTGCGCTCGCGGGACCTGTCCACGAGCGTGACGCCCGTGCGCGTGGGCTCGCTCCGTCGCGCTGCCCATACCTCCACGCCCAACTCAGCCAAGCGTTCCCGTGAGCGCTGGCCGTGCTCGTCATCGCCCAGAGCGCTCACCAGCACGGCCGAGCCCGCCAGCCGCGCAAGCTGCACCGCCGCGACCGCCCCGCCGCCGGCCGGCTCCTGGAAAGGTTCCTCTGCGTGCACGATCTCACCAGCTTTCGGGATGTGAGATACACGCGCGAAGGTAATCCACTCGACGTGGCCTACGACTGCCACTTTCGGCCGGTCGGATTGCACCGCGGCAGTGTCACACATTGGCTGGGCCAACGGCGATCGCCGCTCGCAGCGTTTCTCGAGAAGACCAGCGTTCTCGAGAGGCGGGCGTCAGTCGCCGAGCCCGCGCCCCCGGCGTATCTCCTGCAGTCGCGCCGCGAGCTGGGACTCTGCCTCGTCGGGGCGGTAGAAGCGCGTGCCGGCCGCTTCCTGGGGCGCCAGCTCCTGGGCGGCGAGGTGACCCGGGTGCGAATGGGGATTGTCATAGCCCTGCCCGCGCCCGCCCGAGCGCAGTTGGACCGGCGGCGGCGAGGCGCCGTGCTCGCGCACGAAGTCGCGCGCCGCGCCGATCGCGCGCTTGGCGGCGTCGGACTTCGGCGCCAAGGAGAGATAGATCGCGGCTTGCGCCAGGGCGAATTGGCACTCGGGCAGGCCGGCGTGCTCGACGGCCGCCGCCGCGCCGGTTGCGACCGTAAGCGCATTCGGGTCAGCATTGCCGATGTCCTCGCTTGCAAGGATCACCATGCGACGCGCGATGAAGCGAGGATCCTCGCCGCCCTCGAGCATCACCGCCAGGTAATAGAGCGAGGCGTCGGGGTCCGAGCCGCGCGTGGCCTTGATCCAAGCCGAGATCGTGTCGTAATGGCTATCGGCCTTCTTGTCGTAGTGCACGATTCTTCGCTGCAAGGCGTCTTCGGCGTGCTCGACCGTGACGCCATCCACCGCCGTCTCGCACGCAAGCTCGAGCGCGCTGAGCGCGGTCCGCGCGTCCCCTCCCGAGCGGGCCGCGAGCATCTCGATCGCCTGCTCGTCCACCTGTGCCTCCCCGCACTCCCCCCGCTCCAAAGCGCGATGCAACAGCAGGAGCACATTCTCCTCGGTGAGCTCTGAGAGCTCGTACAAGCGTGTGCGCGAGAGCAGGGCGCGGTTGACCTCGAATGACGGGTTCTCAGTAGTGGCCCCGATCAAGGTCACAAGCCCATCCTCCACTGCGGGCAGGAGCGCGTCCTGTTGAGCCTTGTTGAAGCGGTGGATCTCATCCAGGAAGAAAATCGTGTCGCGCCCACCCAGCTTGCGTTCTCTGGCCCTGGCAAGCACCGCCCGGACCTCTGGGCGGCCTGCCTCCACGGCGCTCAGCTCCTCGAACGCTGCGCTCGCGCTCGCCGCGACGATCCGCGCCAGCGTGGTCTTGCCGCTGCCGGGAGGGCCATACAAGATCATCGAGTGGGGTGTGCCTTGTTCGATTGCCGTGCGCAGCGAGGATCGCTCCCCGCCCACCCCCAACAGGTGCTCTTGGCCGACGAACTCCTCGAGCGTCACAGGTCTCACTCGTGCGGCAAGCGGCGCACCCGCGGGCGGGGCGATGTTCGTGGCGGTGTCTGCGGGGTCAAACAACGAGTCCACATCCACAGTGTGGCGCAGCTGGACGCCTTCGAGGTCGGGTCATGCGCGCGGCCGGCGGGCGACGGCCCGGTTATGGTGTGCGCGATGCCGCCCACCGGCGCCGATCTCGCGGTCCCTCTTGCCGATGGCGGCACGCTCGAGGCTGAGCTGTTCCTGCCGTCCTCCGGGGTGGGTCCTCATCCGGGCGTGCTTGTGTTGCACGAGTCGTTCGGGCTCAACGACGACATGCGTCGCATCGCCACCCGCTTCGCCGAGGAGGGCTATGCGGTGCTGCTGCCCAATCTGTTCTCCCACGGCTCGCGGATCGTGTGCCTCAGCCGTGTGATGAGCGACATGATGAGGGGCTCGATCGACCGTGAGATCGCCGACATCCTCGCTGCGCGGGCTGCTTTGGCCGAGCGCGAGGATGTGGATGCCCAGCGGATCGCGGTTGCCGGCTTCTGCCTCGGCGGGGGCTTTGCCTTGATCGCCGCCACCAAGCCCGGCTTCAAGGCAGCGGCGGTCAACTATGGCGATGTGCCCAAGGACCGCGCCAAGCTCGACGGCGTCTGCCCGGTCGTCGCCAGCTTCGGCTCGAAGGACCGCATGTTCGGGCGCAACATGGCCGAGCGCCTGGAGGCGCATCTGAGCGAGCTCGGCGTAAGCCACGACGTACAGACCTACGACGGGGCTGGCCACTCTTTCTTCTCCCAACACGAAGGCTGGCAGGGCGTGCTTGCGCGAGTGCCCACGCCGATGATGGTCGGCCCCGACGCGGATGCCTCAGCCGACGGCTGGCGGCGGATGCTCCGCTTCTTCGACGAGCACGTCCGCCACGCTGCCAGTTAGACGCCCGGGGAGGTCGACCAGCCGGCCGGCCCTATGGTGGAGGCGATGAGCGCGCTCCCACCCGACCCCGAGGAGGCCACCGTTGCCGGTGCCCCGGCACACGCAGAGATCCCAGCGGCCACCAGGGTTGGAGCGGTGCACCTCACCGTCTCGGATCTCACGCGCTCGCTCGACTACTACGAGCGCGTAATTGGCTTGCGTGCCCATGAGCGCGAGGAAGAGCGCGCGACGCTTGGGGTTGGAGGAGAGGATCTGCTCGTGCTCCTCGAGCAGCCCGGCGCTCGCCCCGTCCGCGGCTACTGCGGCCTGTATCACTTCGCGTTGCTGCTCCCCCGCCGTAAGGACCTCGCGCGCTGGCTCGCCCACGCCGTACGCGATCGCGCTTCGCTCGTCGGCATGGCCGACCACTTCGTCTCCGAGGCGATCTACCTGAGCGACCCAGACGGTCACGGCATCGAGATCTACTGGGACCGCCCGCGTGAGGTCTGGGAGGGGAAGGTGGCAGAGCGCATGACCACGCTTGCGCTCGACACCTCGAGCCTATTCGGCGAGCTGGCCGATCCGGCGAGCTATAGGTTCGACGGGCTGCCGGGTGAAACCAGGATGGGTCACATCCACCTGTGCGTCGCCGACATTCCTCAAACGATTGCCTTCTATCGCGACGTGCTCGGCTTCGGCTTGATGGCCTCGCTCGGGGGCCAGGCGGCCTTCCTAAGCGCCGGCGGCTACCACCATCACCTCGGTGCCAACACGTGGGAGAGCGCTCGCGCTGCCCAGCCCCCACCGGGGGCCGTGACGCTCACAGGGGCGACGGTCGTGCTACCAAGCGAGCTGGAGCGCGATCGGCTCATCGCGCGGGTCGCCGACGCCGGGCATGAGCCGGCAGTGGTGGGCACAGGCGTGCTCGTCCACGACCCATCTGGGAATCCGATCCTCCTGGCCGGACCTTAGATCGGGATTCTGGCCAGCCTTAGACCATGCCCAGGCCTTTAGACCATGGCCGAGCTCTTAGACCTTGACCGAGCCTTTAGACCAGCGGCTCCATATCCTCCGGTGCGGTGTCGTCAGCGTCCGCGGTCGAGCGTGCCCACAAGGCCCGTCCGATGCGACCTCCGAGTGCCCCCAGCAACATCCCGGCGATCGCGTCGATCACGATCAGCAGCGGCGGGAAGCCCCCAAGCGAGACCTTCGCGGTAGTTCCCGCGATCGCGTGGGCGATCAGGATGCCCGCACCGAAGAGGGCTCCACCGACCAGGCCCCGATCGGCTCCGCCCCACCCGTCCTGGTGCTCGAAGCCGGCCAGGATCGCGCCGAGTCCCGCGAGCACCGACAGTCCCCAGTAGGCGCCCGCAGAGACCCCCAGGACGACGCCCACGACCGCGCCGAACAGGAACGGCACGATGCCCCCAAGAACAATCTGGATGGGTCGCGGCCGATCTCGAAACAACGGTGGCGCCTGCATCGCTTCCCCTTGTGCCCTGACCTTTCTCCTCTAAGAGACAGTAGAAGGTCCCACGATCGCGCTAGGAGCCAGGAGTTGGTGTCGACCGCCAGTGCTCAGGCTCGGTGGGGGCGCTACGCTCGCCCTGATGACTCGCATGCCCACAGCCCCGGTTGCCGCTGCTTCTCTGATCGCAGGCTTTGCGGTGGCGGTGGGCACCGACTCGCGGCCGCTCGGCGGTGCGGTGCTGGCGGTTGGGGGCCTGTGGTGTCTACGGGTGTGGCGGCGCCGTCATGGAACGCGGACGGCCGCGATCCTTGGGTGTGTCGGCTTCGGTGCTTTCGTGCTCTCCCATCTGCTTGGGCTGGCGATAGGAGCATGGCCCTCGGTACTGCTCGTCTCGGCGGTGGTGGCCGTTGTGGTGTGGAGGCGGGCCGACGCGCATATGACCAGTGCCGCGGCGGCGGACGAGTCGGACTCGAATATCGCGCTCAGCGCTTAGAGCTCTGCTCGGCCAAGGTCTGCCGGGCCCAAGCGCCGGCTGCCCACCCATGTGGTCGCGGTCACCAGTGCGAGGATCCCCAAGGCGATCGCGATGCAGTCTCCCGCCACGAGCAGGTATCCGCCGTGACGGTTGGGGTCGACGAAGAAGTAGGGATACCAGTTGACGATCGCACCGCGTATGAGCGTGTACACGACGTAGACGAGCGGGAAACTCATCCACAGAACTGTCTGTCTCAACTGCAAGCGCACACGCGGCGGGTCGATTACCCAGTCGAGTGCAACCACGACGGGCATGATCCGGTGCAGGATCGTGTTGACCCATGGGTAGGGCACATAGTGGCCCGACAACAGCACGGCGTAGACGATTCCCGTCGTCAGCATGTACACGACGGCTGCGCCGCGCAAAAGCTCCCCGCCGGATGAGCGCAAGGCGGCCGGGCGGATTGCGCCATACAGGAAGATCGCCGCGGCGAACAGGTTGCTCAGCTCGGTGAAGTAGCTGAAGTAGTCGGTAGGACTGAAGCTCTTCTGCCCGAGGCCCTTGCTCACCTGGTAGTAGATCGCCACGAGCACCGCCAGGGCCGCGAGTGCGCGGTAAGCGCGGATCGCCGTGTGGCGGCTGGCATGTGACCCGAGTGAATTGTTCGCGACTGCGGCGGGCTCGGAGTTCGAGGACACCCGGCTACGTTATCCGAGCGGCTGTCTTCAGATCAAGCGGTTTTGCGTCGTGGCTGTCCTCACATGGACAGATACGGGCACAGCCGCCTGTGGACAGACCCCCGTCAGCGGCCCTCGCGGCGGATGATCCCCAGGCAGCGACGGTCGAGGTAGCGCACGCCCAGCCAGAAGTGGCGGAAGGCGCGGTTGCGCGTCTCCCGCAGGTGGTAGCGCTTGTAGATCTGTTGAACGATCGTGGCCAGGCGGAACAGGCCGAACACCTCATAGAAGACCCAATCGTCGACCTGTCGTCCCGTGCGCTCGCAATAGCGCTCCACGACGGCCTCCCGGGTGAGCATTCCCGGCGCATCGGTCGGCTGGCGGCGCAGGGCTCTCATCAGGCGATCGTCGTCGGCCTGTACCCAGTAGGCCAGTGCGCTGCCGAGGTCCATCAGTGGGTCGCCGACTGTGGCCATCTCCCAGTCGAGCACCCCCACGATCCGCGTCGGATCCTCAGGCGCGAGCACGAGGTTGTCGAAGCGGTAGTCGTTGTGCACGATCGTCGCGCCCACATCCTGAGGCTGGCGCTCTCCAAGCCACGCCATCACGCGCGCGAAGCTCGGCACGTTCCATGTGTGGGCTGCCTTGTAGCGCTCGGACCAACCCTCCACCTGGCGGCGCACATAGCCCGGCCCCTTGCCGATGTCGGCGAGTCCTATCCGCGCCGGGTCCACTCGATGTAGCTCCACCAAACGCTCGATGGCGGACAGGCACAGCTGCCGGGTGGAGCCTTCGTCGAGACCCAGCGAGGGTGGGATCCTGCCTCGCAAGATGGTCCCGCCGATCCTCTCCATCGCATAGAAGTCGCTGCCCATGACGCTCTCGTCGGTGCACAGCGCCACCATCTTCGGCACATACGGGTAGGCGCGCCCAAGCGCCTCCTGAATGCGGTACTCGCGGCGCATGTCGTGCGCCGAGGCGGCCTTCGTGCCGGCGGGTGGACGACGCAGGATCAACTCCCGATCGGGGTAGGAGAGCAGATAGGTGAGGTTCGAGGCGCCCCCCGCGAACTGACGCACGCTTGGCGATCCCGCGAGACTGTCGATCTCGGCTCGAGGAGCGTGCTCACGGAGCCAGTCCGCTACCGTCGCCACCTCGAAGGAGTCCTCCTCGCGGACCTCTCGAGACTCCTCTACGACGACCACTCTCGAGCGGCGTCGCGGATCGACCGGCGAGTGCTCATGACCACTTTCCCTTGCCATAGCGCGCCAGCTCCAGGCGGGCGATCACGCCGCGGTGGACCTCGTCGGGGCCGTCGGCCAAGCGCAGTGCGCGCGCAGCGGTCCACGCGCCGGCGAGCGGCACGTCGTTTGAGAGGCCAGCGCCGCCGTGCAGTTGCATCGCCATGTCCACGACGCGTTGAGCCATGTTGGGCACCGCCACCTTGATCTGGGACACGGCCCCGATCGCCTCGGGCGCCTTTTGGTCCACGAGCCAGGCTGCGTGCAGGACGTGCAGCCGCGCCTGGTCGATCGCGATGCGCGCATCGGCGATCCGTTCGCGGTTGCCGCCCAGGTTGGCAAGCGGCTTGCCGAACGCCACACGCTCGGTGGCCCGCTCGCACGCCAATTCGAGTGCCAGCTCGGCAAGTCCGATCAGCCTCATGCAGTGATGGATCCGGCCAGGTCCGAGCCGTGCCTGGGCGATCGCAAAGGCCTGTCCCGCGCCGCCGATGATGGCATCCGCGGGCAGGCGCACGTCTGTGAACGAAACTTCGCCGTGCCCGCCCGGGGCGTCGAGGAAGCCCATTGCCTCGAGCATCCGCTCGACCTTCACGCCCGGCGTGTCCGTCGGCACGAGCACCATCGAGTGCTGGTGGTAGCGGTCGCCCTGCGGGTCGGTGAGGCCCATGAAGATGATCGCCTCGCATTTGGGGTGCCCGACGCCGGTGCTCCACCACTTGCGTCCATTCACGACGACCTCGTCCCCGTCGAGCACTGCGGTGGCCTGCATGTTGGTGGCATCCGAGGAGGCCACCTCGGGCTCGGTCATGCAGAAGGCCGAGCGGATCTCGCCGGCAAGTAGGGGCTCCAGCCAGCGCCGCTTCTGCTCATCTGAGCCGAAGTGCCACAAGACCTCCATGTTGCCCGTATCGGGCGCGTTGCAGTTGCACACCTCGGCCGTTATCAGCGAGCGGCCCATGCGCTCCGCCAGTGGCGCGTATTCCACGTTTGACAGGCCCGCGCCGTGCTCGGGATCGGGCAGGAACAGGTTCCACAGGCCCTCCCGCTTGGCGATCGCCTTCAGCTCCTCGATCGCCGGCAGCACCACCCAAGGATCGTTGCGCGAGAGCAGCTCGCGCATGTAGGGCTCCTCGCGCGGTCCCACCTCTTTCTCCTGGAAAGCGATCAGGCGCTCGAGCAGCTCTTGCGTTCGGGGCGAGTGCGCGAAGTCCATCGGCGCGAGCGTACAGTAACCGGCGAGACCCCAAACCGAGGAGAGATGCAATGGACACCGCCAACCACCAGTTCCGTCTGGCCTCCCGCCCTGAAGGGATGGTTGGCCGTGAGCATTTCGATTACGTCGAGGAGCCACTTCCGGAGCTCGGAGAGGGTCAGGTGCTGGTCAAGATCCTCCACATCTCGCTTGATCCGGCGATGCGCGGCTGGATGGCCGAGGGTCGCTCCTATGTCCCACCCGTCCAGATCGGCGAAGTGATGCGCGCGGCGACCGCCGGCGAAATCGTGGAATCCAAGAGCGAGAAGTTCGCCGTCGGGGACAAGGTCTCGGGCTGGCTTGGGGTCCAGGAGTACGCCGTCTGCGAGGACAGCGCGGTCTTCAAGGTCGACGCCGAGACGGTTCCCCTCTCCAAGTACGTGGGCGCCTTGGGGATGCCCGGCATGACTGCTTACTTCGGTCTGCTCGAGGTCGGAGCTCCCAAAGAGGGGGAGACGGTCGTCGTCTCCGGTGCCGCCGGGGCGGTTGGCAGCCTGGTCGGGCAGATCGCCAAGCTCAAGGGGTGTCGCGTCGTGGGGATCGCCGGCGGACCCGAGAAGTGCGGGTGGATCGTGGAGGAGCTCGGCTTTGACGCCGCGATCGACTACAAGAGCGAGGATGTGAACGCCGCCTTGCGCGAGCACTGTCCGGAGGGCGTCGACGTGTACTTCGACAACGTCGGCGGGGAGATCCTCGACGCGGCCCTGGCGCGCCTGGCGCGCGGCGCCCGTGTGGTGATCTGCGGGGCGATCTCTCAGTACAACAATCTCGACTCCATGAGGGGCCCGTCCAACTACATGTCCTTGCTCGTCAACCGCGCGCGCATGGAGGGCTTCGTCGTGATCGACTACATGGGGCGTATGGCCGAGGCAATGCACGACATGGGCGCTTGGATCGCCGAAGGCAAGCTGATCGCGCGCGAGGACTTCGTCGAGGGCTTCGAGAGCTTTCCCGATGCGCTCAGGAAGCTGTTCGCGGGGGAGAACGTGGGGAAGCTTGTGTTGAGGGTGGGCTGAGAGGAGACCGGAGGCTGCCGGTCGCGCTCAGTCCACGCACACCCGACCATGGTGACAGGGCCATATATATCGTCATAAAGCTTTACAGACATGCTAGAGTTGTAAACAGACTCTGAGAGTGCCGATCTGGAGGTGGCGAAAGATGAGCTCTGTCGAAGTGGAGATGCGGACCGCGATTGAGGAGCAGGAACCGGCGCCGGGGCCCTCCAAATGGCGCGACCGCAAGCGCTATGCCTGGCTGCTCGGCCTGATCGTGCCGCTCCTGCCCTTCATCTCCTGGGGCTTGGTCGAAGCGACCGGGGTCGGCGCCTTCTGGTTCTATGGGCCGGTTCTGATCTTCGCCGTGTTCCCTCTGCTCGACCTGATGGTCGGGCTCGACGCCTCCAATCCGCCCGACAGCGTGATCAAGTGGCTCGAGCAGGACCGCTACTACCGCTGGTGCACCTATGCCTTCCTGCCATTGCAGTACGCAGGCCTGGTCTTCGCCTGCTGGATGTGGGCGCACGGCGGTCTCTCCACGCTCGAGGAGATCGGCCTGGCCCTCACGGTGGCGATGGTTGCGGGCGTCGCGATCAACACCGCCCACGAGCTCGGCCACAAGCGTGCGAGCTCCGAGCGCTGGCTCTCCAAGGTGGCGCTCGCCCAGACCGGCTATGGACACTTCTTCGTGGAGCACAACCGGGGTCACCACGTGCGCGTGGCCACGCCTGAGGATCCCGCGAGCTCGCGCATGGGTGAGAGCTTCTACGAGTTCCTGCCGCGCACCGTGATCGGCAGTTTGCGCTCTGCGCTCGAGATCGAACGCGAGCACCTGGAGCGCGACGGGCACCGCTTTTGGAGCATCCGCAACGACATCTTCAACGCCTGGTCGATGACCTTCGTCCTGTTTGCCGGCCTCGTCCTCGTGTTCGGAGCGGTCGTGCTCCCCTACCTGCTGATCCAGGCGGTAATCGGCTTCTCGCTCCTCGAGGTAGTCAACTACCTGGAGCACTACGGCCTCTTGCGCCAGACGCGCGAGGACGGCCGCTACGAGCGCACGAGGCCAGAGCACAGCTGGAACAGCAACAATGTGGCCTCCAACGTTCTGCTCTACCACCTGCAACGCCACTCAGATCATCACGCCAACCCTTTGCGTCGCTACCAGTCATTGCGCCACTTCGACGAGGCCCCGCAGCTACCCACCGGCTATGCGGGCATGATCGTCGCGGCTGCAATCCCGCCGCTATGGCGGAGGATCATGGACCGCCGCCTGATCGAGCACTATGAAGGCGACTTCTCGCAAATGAATATTCATCCCCGCACGCGCCGGCGCGTGCTGGCGCGCTACCGCGCGCCAGCTACGAGCTCGTGACCGCGACGACGGGCACCAGAGGCAGCCGCGGCGTCCGGCCCGGCTCGCGCGTGTCCGAGCCGGCGATGCCCTACCGGGCCGCCGCGCGTCAGCTGTTGCGCGACACTCTGCTCGACGCCGCTCGGCGCCTGCTCGAGGACCGCCCTTGGGCCCAGATCACTATGTCCGACGTCGCACGGGCCGCCGGGCTCAGCCGCCAGACGCTCTACAAGGAGCTCGGCACGCGCGACGAGTTCGCCCAGCAGTTCGTGATCCGCGAGGGCGCCCGCTTCCTGGAAGTGGTCGAAGGGGCCATCCTCGCCCACCTGGACGATCCCAGGGCGGCTGTGGAAGCGGGCCTCGAGGTGTTCCTCACGGTCGCCTCCGAAGATCCCCTGGTGCGGATGCTGCTCGAGGATGACGGAACCGGAGGGATGCTTCCCTTGATCACCACACAGAGCCGGCCCGTGCTCGAATGGGCCTCGAATCGCCTGTTCCAGGTGATGCGCTCGGGCTGGCCCGACGTCGAGGACGAGGATGCGGAGCTGCTCTCCGATTCGCTCGTGCGGATCGCGATCAGCTACGTCACGATGCCGCGCCGTTCGCCCCACGAGAGTGCGGCCACCGCGGCGAGATTGTTCGCGCCCTATATCGAGCGCGCGATAGCGGCCGTCCGCTGAGCCGTCGCTTCGCGAGGGCCTCTGCGGTCAGTTTCGCGAGAGCCGTCCTCGGCGGTCAGCCTTTGATCGCGTGTGAGCTGCCGAGAACGTCGCCGGCCGCATCGAGCGCCTGGACGAGCACGTAGGCAGGTTTGCCGGCGACGGAGATCGAGGTCTCAAAGCCCGCCTTGGCGGCGCTTGCGGCGGTCGCCAGCTGGGTGCTCGAGGACCCAGCGAGCACGTTCCAGCTGGCGATGTTGGTAGCTCCGTTCCAGCTGGCATAGACGGTCGTCGTGCCGTGCGCCCCCGCCGCTGCGGCGACCGAGGGGATACCTGGCGGCGTCGCACTCCAGGGGAAGCGGTATGTGCGGTAAGACTCGGTTTTGGCGGGCAGGTGAGCGTCGAACACGAGCGCGCCGGTGGGGGTGTATTCGGAGAAGTAGGGTTCCGCTCCCCAGCCGATGAACATGTTGCCGTCTTCGAGGTCTTGCACGTTGCCCTGGCTGCCGGCCGACAGGGGCCCCGAGTGCACGTATTGATCGACGACCGTGTCCGTCTTCGTTGCGGGATTGACCGACAGGATCAGACCGCGCGACTGGGGGTGGACCTTCGGCACTGCGCCATTGTCGAACACGGAGAAGTCTCCGTTTGGAAGTTCCTCGGCGTCGTGCTGATAGGCCGTGGCGGCGCCCGATCCGAGCTTCTCCGAACCGTGCTTGCCGCCGATCTGAGCGATCACCTGGCCGGTGCTCGGGCTGAGCTCATACAAGGCTGAGGTGTTGCGCGCGGAGATCAGGAACGATCCGTCGTGGCGAATGGCGATCGAGTTGAGGTGGAAGTAGTCGAACGGCCATTCCGGGGAGGAGCCGGTGGCGCTTGCATAGGACTGCGAGAGCGCGATATGGTCGAGCGGGTGCCACTCGCGCCTGACGAGGTGCGTCTTGAGGTCGATTTCCTGAAAGAGGCTGTCGGTGACGGCGGCGTTGCTGGGACCGCCGACGCTCGAGAGATTGCAGCGGATCGGGTCGAACGCGGTCAGTAGCGCCGTGTTCTGCGGTGTGATGTCGAAGTCGTGCAGGTCCGCCGAGATGCCGTTGCCGGCACGGAATCTCATGAGCTGCTGGTAGGAGGTATTGGCAATCACCTCTTCGCCTTGGCCGAAGCCCTGAGGCGGGATGTAGCCCTGCCACCATGTGAGCACCGGTTTGCCTTCGTACTGCTGCACCTGAAGGTTGGTGGCCTCGGTGCCCGGGGGGAGCGGGTCGAACCAAACCAGGTTGCCGGAGGAGTCGACGATCATTGGCCCGTCCTGGCCTGGCCCCGAATAGGGCGCCATGAACAGATCGCCTGGACTCTGTGAGGGCGAGGCCGAGTCGACCGTCACGATCGGCACGTGCAGGCTCGGCCGCGAGTGGAGGGCGAACAATTCGCTTGTCTTGCCGGCCGGTTTGGGGGTCGAGGCCGGGTGTCCGATCGGATCGCGCACGGCGGTCGTGAAGTGGAAGGCGAACGGGTAGCTCTTGCCGGACACGCTCAACCTTCCGTGCACGATCACCGTCTCGCCAGAATGGAAGGCCTTGGCCGGCACCCAGGAGGCTCCGTCGCCTTGAGAATATGCCTCCAGCCGCCCGGAGTGTTGGCCACTGCTCGATCCGTCCACAGAGATGGATGACAGGTCGCGGGCGGGGTATCCGAGCAGGCTGATCTGCGTGTCATAGGAGGCATCGAGCGAGTCGGGCAGCGGTGAGACGGCCAGATTGGTCCCCGGCAGGATGTCCGATCCACCCAGATGAGAGGGAAAGCACTGGGGCGCCGCTGGACCTTTGTAGGCGGCGTTCTCGGTGGCGATCCGCTTGGCCCCAAAGGCGAGTGCCGCCACCGACCCCGCGACGATCGCCACGGCCAGCATGACGAGCGTCCTGCGCAGCAGGTGGCTCTTGACGGCGCTGTTGATCAGGGGGTCTCTTGGCATGCTCTCGAACTCGCTTGCTTCGGGCCAGATCTTCTGGGTGCCCGTGCTGGTCAAACCCTAACGCTGCAAACCCCGGTCAAACCTAAGAAGTTGCGAGGAATGAGCGTAAGAAGTGGGGAAGACCGCACGTTGGCGGACGTGTATCCAGCTTCCTCGGCCTGCCCGGATGCCTTAGAAAACGGGCGACTCGGTGTAGCGCCCGAACACCTTCTGCAGGGACTCCACGATCTCCCCCTCCGAGGCGCACGCACGCGCGCACTCGATCAAGGGATCCATCAGGTTGCGCTCGCCGGCGGCCGCGGTGCGTAGGTCGGCCAGTGTGCGCTCCACCTCGGCGCCGGAGCGCCGCGCGCGCGTGGACTGCAGGCGCTCGAACTGCTTGCGTTCCAAGGCGGGGTCGATGCGCAGGATCTCCGGCTCGCCGTCGTCGCCCTCGGTGAATCTGTTGACGCCCACCACGATCCGCTCGCCGGCATCGATTGCCTGCTGCAACTCGAAGGCCGCGTCGGCGATCTCGCGCTGGGGATAGTTGCGCTTGACCGCCTCGACCATCCCGCCGAGCTCGTCGATCTTGGCGAAATACTCGTAGCAGCGCGCCTCCATCTCGTCGGTCAAGGCCTCCACGAAGTAGGAGCCGCCGAGCGGGTCGGCCGTGTTGGCGACGCCACTCTCGTGTGCGATCACCTGCTGGGTGCGCAACGCGATGCGCACCGCCTCCTCGGTCGGAAGCGCGAGCGCCTCGTCATAAGAGTTGGTGTGCAAGGACTGAGTGCCTCCGAGCACGCCCGCCAAGGCCTCGACGGTTGTGCGGACGATGTTGTTGAGCGGCTGCTGGGCGGTCAGAGAGACGCCCGCGGTCTGCGTGTGGAAGCGCATCAGCCAGGAGCGCTCGTTGAGAGCCCCGAAGGTGTGGCGCAACTCGCGCGCCCAGATCCGCCGCGCGGCCCTGTACTTGGCGATCTCCTCGAAGAAATCGATCTGGGCGTTGAAGAAGAAGGACAGCCTGGGCGCGAAGTCGTCTACGTCGAGACCGCGTTCGACCGCCTGTTGCACATAGGTCAAGCCATCCTTGAGCGTGAAGGCGAGCTCCTGCTGCGCTGTGGAGCCGGCCTCCCTGATGTGGTAGCCGGAGATCGAGATCGGATGCCAGCGCGGCATGTGATGGGTGCACCACTCGATCATGTCTCCGCACAGCCTCATGGCCGGGTCGATCGGAAAGCACCACTCCTTTTGGGCGATGTACTCCTTGAGGATGTCCGCCTGGATCGTGCCGGACAGCTGATGAGGTCCCACCCCCCCGACCGGATGAGCGGGTGGCCCTCCGTCGCCGCCCGCGCCGGGACCGGTTGGGTCGGGTTCTTCGGCGGCCACGACGAAGTAGGCGAGCATGATCGCGGCGGGTGCGTTGATGGTCATCGAGACCGAGACCTCGCCGAGGTCGATGCCGGCGAACAGGGTGCGCATGTCATCCGTCGTGTCGACCGCCACGCCCTCGCGGCCGACCTCGCCGAGGGAGCGCTTGTCGTCCGAGTCGTGGCCCATCAGGCTTGGCATGTCAAACGCCGTCGAGAGTCCTGTCTGGCCGTGCTGGAGCAGGTAGTGGAAGCGCTCGTTGGTCTCCTCGCTCGTGCCGAAGCCGGCGAACTGGCGCATCGTCCACAGACGACCCCTGTACATCGACTCGTAGGGTCCGCGCGTGAACGGGTAGGAGCCCGGACGCCCGATCGGGTCGCGCTCGGGCTCGCCGATGCCCGCGGGCAGGTCGGCGGGGGTGTAGAGCTCGCGGACCGGCTCGCCCGATAGCGTCCTGGCCTGAATGCCTGCGACATGCGTCTGAGAGGATCCGGTCACGTGAATGGAAGATACCGTCTCCCGGGGAGGCCTCTATGGCCCTCACCGCCGTGGAGGACTCTGTTTTCGGGGGGGCCTGTGTGCGCGCGCGGCCTATTGACAGGCAAAGCGTGGTCCTGCGCTCGCGCGCGCGCGCGAGGTGCCGTTTTCGGAGCTTTGGCTCTCGCGGCGGTCGGAGCTCTCGCGGCGTGCGGTTCCTCGACGAGCTCCTCCACGTCGACCGGCGGTGCAAGCGCCGGCTCTGGAGAGCTCGCGCCCGCTCCCCTGGCGCACACGACGAAGGCGACCTTGATCCTCGACTTCACGCCCAATGCGGTCCACGCGGGCATCTACAGGGCCCTGGCGGCTGGCTATTACAAGCGCGAGCACATTGCCTTGCAAGTGGTGCAACCTACCTCCACGCAGGAAACGCTCAAGCTGATCGACGCCGGCAAGGCGCAGTTCGGCTTGGCCGACGGCAGCGACGTCGAGGGCTTGATTGACAAAGGCGGCGATGCGCAGGCGGTGATGGCGCTCGTGCAAGGTCCGCTTGGCGGCTTGATCGGGCTTGCCTCCGAGCACCTGCGCTCCCCGGCCGGTCTCGCCGGTCGGACGGTAGGCATCACCGGCGTGCCCTCTGATGAGGCTGTGCTCGACACGGAGTTGCGCCATGCCGGCGTGAGCCCGGGGCGCGTGAAGGTCGTGACGGTCGGCTTCAACGGCGGCCAGGCCTTGGTGGCAGGCCGGATCGCGGCGTTCACGGGCTTCATCCCCGACGACGGCGTGGCCCTCTCGGCCAGCGGACATCCGATCACCGCGTTCGCATTCGACCGCAACGGCGGACCGACCTACCCAGGGCTGGTGGCATTTACCACGCGCGGCTTGATCGCCTCCGATCCCCAACTGGTGAGGGACTTCGTGGCGGCCACCGTGCACGGCTATGAGGACACGCTCGCCGATCCCGCGCGTAGCCTCGCGGAGCTCGAGTCGGCCAACCCGACGTTGCCGCGCAAGCTGACGGCGGCCTCGCTGGGCGTGTACCTACCCCTATTCAAGGGCGGCAGCGGCGTTCCCTTCGGCACTCTGCGGGCGGCCAACCTGCGGGCGATGTCGAGCTGGATGCTGGGCGCCGGTTTGATCCACGCTTCGATCGCGCCGGCGCGCTACGGCACGAACCGCTTCATTCCTTAGGTACCTCCCATGCACCCCGCGCAAGCGGGGACGGGAACCGACGGCTCGTGCGCCGCGTAGGTGCTACCGTCTCTTGACAAGAGAGACACGGTGTGTACAGATGCGGGTCCTGGTGACAGGTGTAGGCGGACTGATCGGCTCCAGCGTGGCGGCGGTGGCGGCGCAGCAGAGCTGGGACGTGCTCGGCTGCCATCGCGAGCAGGCGGTCGAGCTGGCGGGGGTGCAGGCCGCTGGGTTTGACGTGGCAGACCGCAAAGCGTGTGTGACTGCGGCGATGGAGTTCGAGCCCGACGTGATCGTGCACGCCGCCGGGGTGGTCTCGCCCAGTCGCTTCGAGCGCGAGCCCTACCTCGCCCAGGTCGACTACGTCGGCGCCGAGCACACATTGGCGGCTGCCCGGGCGGTACGCGCGCGCTATGTGCTCGTGTCGTGCGATTGGGTGCACAGCGGCTACCGCCCGGCGGGGACGCGCTTCAGCGAGCGGGACCTGCCCGACCCGGTGAATGCCTACGGGCGCTCCAAGCTGGCGTGTGAGGAAGCGACGATGCGCTCGAGTGTGCCCTGGCTGATAACGCGCCCGGGAGAGGTTTACGGCGTAAACGCCTCCCGGCCCGAGGTGAAGGTGGACAATGCCGACGGGTCTTGGCCTGTGGGCGCACAGATGCGGGTGCAACACGTGTGGGAGCACTCGGGCCTGGCCTTGCGACTGGTCAGGCGGATGCGCCACCGTGTCGCCTTGCCGGCGCCTGCCGGAGTGTGGCGCTCGCCGACGTATGCATGGGACTACGCGCAGCGGGTATGCGAGCTGGTGGCCCAAGGATGCGAAGGCATCTACAACATGGGAGGTCCGGTCTCGCTCGGGCGGCGTGAGTGGCTCGAGCTGCTCGCGGACGCCTTGGGGTGCTCGCGCGATCTCGTAAAGGAGGGTACGACAGCCGCTTATTTGCAGGCGTGCGGTGAGGATCCGCGCCTGAAGCTGCCGTCCAATGTGGCGCTCTCCGACGAGAAGGCGCGTACGGCGATCGGTGCTGCGGCGGTAGCTCCGCGGCGCGGCGTAGAGCTGATGGGCGAGCAGTTGCGCCGTATGCTCGAGCCAGATGTGTTGCAGGCACGCTAGTCTGCCCACGCCAAGCACAGCTACCGAAAGGAAGAACTCCAATGAACAAGAGTCAGCTTGTCGAGGCGATCGCCGCCGACAGCGGTCTCTCCAAGGCAGACGCCGGACGTGCGGTCGAGTCGTTCTTGACCACCGTCGGGAAGACCTTGAAGAAAGGCGACGAGGTCGTGATCACGGGCTTCGGCAAGTTCTCCGTGGTCAAGCGGGCAGCCCGTCAGGGCGTCAACCCGCGTACGGGCGAAAAGGTAAAGATCAAGGCGTCCAAGGCCCCGAAGTTCACTCCCGGAGCGAGCCTCAAGCAGACGGTGCATCCCAAGAAGTAAGGCCCTCACCAACCAATGGCGCTCGTCGGAGAGCTGGAGCTGGAGAGCTTCGACTACACCGATCCCGACCTGAGGGGGGAGCGCTTTCACACGGCCATGAACGAGCTGGCGGCAGAGGGGTGGCTGGCGGCGGGGCCGTACGGGTATGTGGTGCTCGACCGCGAGGCGGGCGAGTTCTTCCTACGGACACGCTCGGCGATCTTCCCGGGTATGAAGATCGCCGAGCTGTTCGATGTGAGAGACGGCCCTTTGTGGGAGGAGATGAAGCGCAACATCCTCCATGTCAACGGCGCCGATCACACGCGTCTTCGTAGTCTCGTGAACCCGGCGCTCACGCCAAGGGCAGTGGAACGCTGGCGCCCGGCGATGAGGGATTTCTTGAATGAGCTGTACGCGGCAGTGGCGCCACAGGGCCGCTGTGAGTTCGTGGGGGCCTTTGCCAAGCCCTATCCCTCGCAGACGATCGCCACGGTCATGGGCGCCCCCTTGGAGGACGCGCCACGACTGCACCACTGGTCGAACTGGATCCAAAGGCAGTTCGACGCGGCCTCGATGATGAACGAGCGGCCGGGGATCGAACTGGCGGTCGAGGAGTTCTACGAGTACGCGCGTGCCTTGCTGGCGGCGCGGCGCGAGGATCCCGGCGACGACCTGATCTCGACCTTGCTGGCGGCGGAGGAGCAAGGGGACAGGCTGAGCGAGGAGGAGTGCGTGAACCTCGTCTTGAACGTCTTGATCGGTGGCGTTGACACCACTCAGAGCCAGCTTGCCCACGCGATCAGGCTGCTCGCCGAACATCCAGAGCAATGGGCGGCGCTCGTGGCGGACCCTTCGCTTGCGGGGAGGGCCGTGGAGGAGGCCTTGCGCTACGAGCCGATCACGCCTTTCACGGCAAGGATCACGATCGAGGATGTGACATATCGCGATGTGACCTTCCCCAAGGACACGATCGTGATGGTGTGCGCGTTCACCGGCAACCGGGACCTGCCGGCGCGGGCCGGAGCCGGACCGGGTGCCGGTGACGGCGGCGAGCAGCGACGGGCCGACGGAGAGTCGGGGAGACGCGTGGAAGGCGATACCCAAATGGGCGGGCTGCAATCATTTAACATCACCGTCGAGCGTCCCAAGGCACGGGCGCTCACATTCGGCGCCGGTGTGCACTATTGCCTCGGTGCAAACCTCGCGCGCTTGGAGCTTGAGGAGGGCCTGGCGTTCCTCGCGCGCAAGATGCCTCGTCTGGAGCTCGATGGCGAGCCTGTGTTCGAGAGCATCCTCGGCATCTATGGCTTGGCCGAGCTGCCGATTAGCTTCGGATAGCAGCCCGCTTTGCCGCTGCCTAGATGCGCTTCGCAGCTGCTCGCACCCGGGGGCCGAGCGTCTCGACCATCGCTGTGACCGTGTAGCAGTGCGCGGGCACTGTGATGCTCACTGCGAGCGGCCTGGAGCGCCCGGGCTGGTGGATGGCTGCCGCGATCGAGCGGACTCCGAGCGCTTGCTCTTCGTCGCAGACCGCCACGCCCTCGACCCTGATGCGCTCGAGCTCCTCAGCCAAGGCCCGCTTGCTCATGAGCGTGTTCGGACCTTCCCGCTCGAGTGTGAGCGATGCAAGGGTGGCGCGCTGTGCGGGCTCGGAGAGGCTCGCGAGCATGGCCTTGCCAATGGCGGTGCAGTGTGTGGGCACGCGCGCGCCGACGCCGAGTTGCAGGTCCGCCTCGAACTGGCCAGGACCGTGGGCGTAGAGGCGCTGGAGGTAGACCGCATGGGTCCCGTCGAGTGCGCCCATGCTGACCGTGTGACCGGTCTTAGCCCGTAGCCATTCGAGGACTGCGCGGGCGGAGGTAGCCTCCAGGCGGATCGTCCCGATCACCGCCATCCCGGGCCGCCCGGCCGGGTGCGCGAGCCGGTAACGGCGGTGCTTGTCCTGCTCGAGATAGCCCAGTGCGACGAGCGTCTTCGCGTAGCGGTGAGTGGTCGAGCGTCCCATCCCGATCTCATCGGCCAGTTCGCTGATCTGCCAGGCAGGCTGCTCTGCCGTGAAGCACGCGAGTAGCCGCACACCGCATTCGAGTGAGCGCGAGAATTGCGGCTGCGCGTGGGTCTCGATACGCCGTACCTCTATGCGCCGAGTCGGATCGTCAGGCATGTCAAGAGGAGATGTCCAGCTCTAGCAGGGCATCGGTCGGGTCACAGAGCCCCGACCCGGTTATGTTTGGATAACCAGAATCCATGACTTGTATCTTGTTGTACCCAACGAGTTGCCACTAGAGACCGTGAAACTAGTATCCGGGTTACCTGTTTAAAGAAGAATCAGGAGAGCGGTAGGGTAGCTTTGGTCGCATACGCTGGGGTACTGCGAGCAAAAGCTCGCCGCGTTTTAAAAAAAAGAAGTGCGGGGGTGGTCCAGCCTCCCATCGTGTCCAGAACCGCCCGCGTTGCCAAACCGACCTCTGGCGCTAATGCTTGGGGCGTTGAATGAAAGAAAGCCGCCATTGCCGCGAGGAGCAAGGTGTGGTTTGAAGCATCGGCAAGTGGGAGGACCGCCGTCATGGATTCCGCGGCGAGCATCCTCAGGCGTTTGGCGGTCTCTTGCGGCGAAGTGTAATGGTGGATCAGGCTTCGCTGGCCCTCCGCGCCGTCCTTGCGCTGATCGATCACGCTGTCGAGCAGCGTGCTGAGGGCGCCGATCCATGGAAAGTAAGCATGCTCCAAGGCGGCTGCGCGCTCCGGACACATCTTCGGGTCTCCCGCGGCAGCTATCAGAGCAACGACAGATAGCTGGGATCCTGCGGCGGCGCCTAGCTCCCACCAGTGCAAGTCGGTGCCTTGAATGGCCTGCGAGTGCGCCCATTGCTCGAATGCGTCATATGAGCCAGTTGCATCTCCATGATTGAGGCTCTGATAGGCGACTATCCGGGAAAGGGCACGATGCACGGGCTCCGCGATTGCGGTAAAGGAGGGCAGCGAGCCGACCGCCGTTTGGCAAGTGCGCACGAGTCCTTCGAGATACCCGGCGTCGTCTCGCCGGGGATAGTTCCGGTAGTAGTCGGAGTGCTCTGCGCCCGGTAAGAGGGCCACGAGTAGAGCCTGATTGAGGCTGCGTCCACTCGCGATCGGGTCCCGGTTTGGCAACTCGACGATACTGTCCATGTAGTCGAAGGCGATCTGGAATGCCGTGATCGCTCGCACCACGTTCCTACGTATGGACGGTGGAGCGAATACAGCGAACGCGACGGCTCCCTCCAAGTCGGCGCTCTTCGTGGTGAGCGCATCGAACGCCGCCGCGCGCAGCACATTGTCTGGAATTTGCTCGGCGCGGTGGCGCCATACGGCAAGTTCGGCCTGTACATGTGGGAAGACACCCAGCCAGTAATGGCGAGCTGCGCGCACAAATGCCGTGGCTCGGATGATTCGCCTGCAGTCTCGCGCCGCCACGCTGATTCGCACCCCCACCCGCCACCATCGCAGCTGTTACTCCTGGAAACTGACGCCGGGTGGAACCTGTGCGGCGGAGAATCCAGGGACTGCAACAACCGCGATTGCTATCCCGAGGATCAATGCCAATGTAAGAAATACCTGGGAGCCGCCAAGCGCGAATGGCGCCGGAAAGTCGGTCGTGGCCCTCAACCAGCGGTCCGCAAGAGCATGCCCGTAGAGGCCAAGGATCGCCCCCTCGGTGCACCCGATGAGGAGCAGTATCGCACTCTCCAGCAGGATGGACCGCCACAGTTGGAAGTGGTCGTATCCCCAGGTCTTCATCGCCGACAAGCGGGCGCGTCTCTGCCATATCGCAGCGCTGAGGGAAGCCGCGACCGCGAGCGCTCCGGTAACGAGTAGAAGTATGGAGATCGCACCAAGACTGCTCAAGCCCTGGCGTGCGCTGCGGTCAGTCTGGGCTTCTCGTTCGCGGGAGGTCTGGACACGTAGCCCCGAGTTCGGTCCCAGTGCGGATTGAACCGAGTGCATTCCTTCCGTCAGTTTAACCCCTGGCTTCAAGGTTACTTCAAAAGCGCTCGGGTCAGTCGAATGCCAGCCTCTTGCATAATCCGCAGTGGTGAGTCCGATGGCTCCCACTGGCCATCCCAGGTTCGTGGTGATGGCCGCCACTCTGAGGCGGAGGGAGCCGGAGGGGGTTGGCAAGGCAAAGCTGTCGCGGACATGCAAGCCGCGTTCAGCGGCAAATCCCTGTGAGACTGTGGCCCAGCCCCCCTGGCGCAATAGTTTGCTTGCGTCCGCAAAATTGCCATCGATCACTTGGCTGGATTGGATGATCTGCGGGGTGCCCGGATTATGAACGCGGATCATCAGGCGGCGGTTGCCCACGTCCAGCAACGCGCCCTGATCGGCGCGAACGGATGCGACACCGGGTGCGCGGGCGATAGTCGATTGGATGACCGCCGGATGGAAGCTATCGGTGTTAAAGACATTGTCGCCTGTTGTGACCCAGATGCTTGCGGTGCTCTCGTACTGGGTGACGGCAACTTCTATACCGTGAATGAGATCGGTTCTGGCGCCACCGATTGCGAGGCTTCCGTATACCGCGAGTGCCGCTATCGCGGCGAGGGCTACCGATCTTGTGGCAGTGGCCTCCAGCTCCACAAGCGCTATCGGCAGGGCGCCTTTGGAGCGCTCGCTCAGCGGCCGCAGGACAGCAATTGCAATGATATATGAAAGAGGGAGTAGGCACACCGCGGCGACCGCGAGCAGTGCTCCTCCGATGATCGTCAGTTGAGGTACCAATAGCACGATGACGCTGACGATCGCGACGAGGGCGACACCGACGAGCGCAGATGTCCTTGCCGTATCTCGGGGGATCGTCTGTCCCGCCTCGCCGACCTGCTGCATCACTGTGTCCTGCGGACGCTTGGACCGAAGGTCCAGAAGCGGACGCACCGAGGCCAAGAGCGCGGCGAGCACTCCGCAGCCCGCCGCGATGAGAATCGTGGGAGTAGTGATCATCTGTGAATCACCGATTGCGAAGGCCGCGGAGAGATAGCTTGGTACGCCGCCAAAGAGCGTTCGAGAGAGCCAGTCTCCAAGGGCGATTCCGATGATCGATCCGACGATGCCCAGCATCAATGCTTGAGCCATCAACAGGAAGACGATCTGCATCGGGTCATATCCGTATGTCCGCAACTCGGCGACCAGGCGGCGACGTTCGGGCATGGTAAGAAGCATCGCGTTGAGGGCAAGCAGAAAGCCCACCATTCCGGCGATAGCGGCAAAGAGCGTCGTTGATTGCTGGTTTGGCTTGGCCGCGACGTTGAGCAGACGAAGCTCATTGTCGGCTGAGGTCAGGTTGGCTTGCCCGGCGAGGACTCCTCGCAGCTCGCCGGTCACCTTCTTCTGTGCCCCGAGCCGCGTCTCTATGAGCACGTTGGTGACGCGCCCGGTCTCGCCCGTCAAGCGTTGGGCATTGCCCATTAGCGTGATCGCTATTGGGCTAGCGGCGACAGCCCCCACGGTCTGGCTACCGAGCACGGCGCTGATTGTGATGGTCTGACGCTTCCCGTCGGCGCGAAGGATCACAGTCTCGCCTGCGTGTACACCGATCTTGTCCGCCACGCTCGACGGCAGTCCGAGCCCGCGTGATATCAGCCCGGTGGCACCAGCGCCGAGGTCGCGGGCGGCCTGGGGATTCAATGAGAGCTGGCGAGCGGTAGCGCCAATCAGCTGGATCGGCTCGCTTCCACGCGGCCCGGCGATCACCACGTCCTCTCGCAGCAGTGGGGATACGGTCTGGACACCGGGCAGCGCTTCGACCTTCTGGGTCACCTTCTGGTCGATGCCTTCCTGCGAGCGGGCCACGAGCTGGAGCTGGGCAGAGCCGATCAATTGATGCACCAGCCCACTGGCGGAGCCGCCGATGCTCGTGTTGGCCACGAGCACTCCGAAGACGAGCGCCACTCCCACCGCGATCCCGGCCACGGCGAGCAGCTCCTGTGCGGCGCGTGTGCGCAGCCGCCACGCATACAAGGTGAAGGGCAGGCCGATGCTCAGTCCGAGGACGGTGGGCCTCCGGCGTCTCATGCCAGAGCGCTTTCCAAGTCCGCGTCGAGTCCGTCCGTGAGGTGCCCGTCGCGCAGCGTGAGCACGCGATCGACAAAACGCTGTGCCTGCAGGTCGTGCGTTACCAGCAGGCCGGGGATGTGCCGCTGATGGCACAGGTCGCGCAGCAGCTCGAGGATCTCGCGCGTGCGCAGGCTGTCGAGGTTTCCGGTCGGCTCGTCGGCCAGCAGCAGGCGCGGTTCGCCGGCGAGCGCCCTGGCGATCGCCACACGCTGGCGCTCGCCCATGGAGAGTTGGCCCGCACGCTGCTCGGTGCGATGGCCCAGGCCGACCCGGTCGAGCCACGGTCGCACCGTTTGCTGAGCCTCGTGGAGGCTGGGACCACCTGCCATCAGCTTGAGCGCCGCATTGTTGAGCGTCGTGGCTCCCGCCAGCAGGTGGAAGGATTGAAAGACGAAGCCGACTTCCTCGCGCCGGTAGCGGGCGCCCTCGCGTGCCGACAGGCGCGATATCTCCCGCCCACCGAAGGACACCTTGCCGCTATCGGGCTTGAGCAGCGCGGCCGCGATCAACAGCAGCGTGGTCTTGCCGGATCCGCTCGGGCCATACAGCGCCACCAGTTCTCCGGGTGCGACAGTCAGCGAGACGCCGTCTACCGCTCTGACGACCTCCTCGCCGGCGGCATAGTGCTTGACGACCTCGCGCAGCTCGAGGGCGCTCATGAGAGCGCGTCGCCCGCGCGCGAGGCGCGGGAGACAGACGGCGAGGGAAGCCGTACGACCACACCGTCTTGATCCATCGAGCGCACTTCGCCGCTCGACACAGCCATCGTGCGCGTGGCTCCAGAGAGTGCGGCCAAGTTCTCGGAGGCGATTACCACGGCGAGCTCCCCTTCGTCACCAAGGGATTGCAAAAGCATCAGCAGCTCATTGGTTTCCAGTGGGCTCGGAAGCACAGCCGGCTCGTCCACCAGCAGCAGACGCGGCTCGCGCACGAGCGCCATCGCCAGGGCGGTGCGCAGCCTCTCCCCAAGCGTCAGACGATCGGTCCGCACGTCGGCGCATCCGGAGGCCTCCACGCGCGCCAATGCCTTGCGCGCCAAAGCCCGGGCCTCGCGCATCGGTGTGCCGTCGCTCGCGCAGGCGGTCGCGACCAGCTCGATCACGGGGCGCACTATCTGCGTACGCCACTCCGAGCTGACGAGCGCTATCCCGCCATGACGCAATTGCCGCGCTCGCTCGCGCGCGGACATGGCCTGCAACGCCCGGCCTTCGAAGCAAACCTGGCCGGAGTCGGGCTGCTCGATCCCGGCCATCACGCGCAGAAGCGTGGACTTACCCGAGCGCTTCGGACCCCACATGCCCACGGAATCGCCCGCGTCGATCTCGAGCGACACGCCGTCCAGCACGAGTATCTCGCGGCGCCCATCGACGTAGCGCTTGGTCACCTGCGTCACTGAGAGCAATGGCGCCATCCGCGTCCAATGCCTATGACCCAAGCAAGGCGCGGATGGTTTGGCGCGAGAGATCCACCCACAGCAGCTCCCCATTGATCTGCTGAATGGACGCTTCTCGTACCAGGAACATCATCGCGGCGCGCAAGGAGTGCCGCGCCGGCAGGCCCGCCTGGATCTCTGTGCGCTTGGCGAACAGAGCCCGCTCGTGGCGGTTCAAGGCGACGAGCAGCCGCGGCAGGTCCTCCTGCCGGGCCACCACCATCCTGGCCTGCAGCTGTAACTGCGCCAGCTCGAGTGGCAGGGGACTGTCCATCCAGGCCACAAGCGCCCCCTCGGCCAGGCCCGTCGCGCTGTAGACGATGCGCGCCGAGTTCGTCTCCCCCGGCGATTGAGAGGCGATCAGGCCTTCTCTGCGCAAGCCCCGCAACATGCGATACAGGCTGGGACGCAGGATCGACCAGCTCGGTCCCAGCTGGCGCTCCAAGCGATTGGCCAGCTCATAGCCGTAGCTCGGACCCTGCACCAGCAAGCCCAGCACCGCCCCCTTGAGTGGGGACTGATTCGTGGAAATCGCCTGATCGCCTACTGAAGCCGCCATATATCCCTGCCTCTCCCGAAAGCAACAAGAACTTTACATGACGCCGGATGCCTATGTCTGCCGGATGTTTCCGATTCTCGGAACGAGCGGGACTTTAGGCCGAACATCTGTCGATTTGGAGCAGCCGAAGATTATTGGCGATCGGCATGCTGGCCCGATAAAGACGGAGTGGCAGTGAATTGACAGGGGGGTGAGCGCGGGCTCACCGACGACATAGACGTCGAGGGCGGCCGGCCTGGTCGCCACGACCGACTGGAAAGGAATCTGTGGCATGTCTTGGATGAGAGGTTTCGTTGGGCGTTCGGTCTTTGCTCTGCCAACTCCCGCTTCGGCGGTCTCTGGCACGGAGATCCTTGCCGTGGTGGCGCTTGCAACCGTGTGCTCGGTGGGTGCCTGCCTTGGCATCGTCGCCCCGACGAAGGCCTGGGCCGGCGAATACCACGTGTACAGCTGCCGGATGCCCAACGGAGAAGTCGCGCCCACGGATGGGTGGAGTGGGAGCGCGACGGGGGCTTTCGTAGTCGCGGAAGACAAGTGTGCAAAAGGAGGCGCGCTCATCGCAGGGCTAAGTGAAGGAGTGAGTCATGTCGTCGGGACTGATGTTGCAACCTGGACTTTTGATAGTCCGGCGAACGAGTCCCTCACTAAGTTGACGCTTTGGCGTGCGGGCGATGCCGAAGGCGGTTCTGCTGCGAATGCCACGTACCAGTTTTGGGTGTCGGGCCCCACAGAGCCTGAAGCGTTTGATGAATGCATTTACGCGGTTGGTTGCACCAAAGTGAGAGGGGAACCTGAAGAACCAATGTCGCTCTCCAATATCCTCGCGGTGCCCGCAAAAAATCTCGGCGAACATCTGTACGTAAACGCTTCCTGCGGAGGACTTCCGACATACAAATGCCCAAGTGGCAAAGGGGACTCCAATGGCTACGCCGCCGTGGTCTACCTCTACGCGGCCGACCTCGTCCTCTCCCAGGCCTCCCAGCCCACCATCACAAACGTCGAAGGTGAACTTGCCACTGCCTCCACGCTCTCCGGCACAGCCGACTTGGCCTTCCATGCCACCGACTCCGGCTCGGGTGTCTATCAGGCCGTGTTCAGCGTCGACGGCGCCGAAGTCGGACGTACCCTGCTCGACTCCTCCTCCCACTGCCGCGATGTCGGCCAGACCGGCGATGGCCTGCCCGCGTTCCTCTATCTCCAGCCGTGTTCACCCGCGCTCAACGCCGACCTCCAGTTCGACACGACCGCCCTCTCCGACGGCACCCACCACCTCGTGGTCTCCGTCACCGACGCCGCCTCCAACTCCACCGTGGCCTTGGACCGCAAGATCACGGTCCTCAACCATCCTGCCTCGCCGCTTCCCCCGGAAACGCCCACGGCGGTCCAGCCTCCGTCCGCTGGCGACGGGCCCACGAGCACCAGCCCGCACGAACTACCATCCCCTCCATCGCCCGCCCCGCAGTCCCCCCGCGACGACGGTACAACCGCATCGGTTGGGGCCACCCTGCAGGTCCATTGGGCCGCCACGGCCCTCGACTCCCGGGTGGGGGCCTACGGTCGCGCGCAAACGGTCACCGGACGGCTCGCCTCGAGCGCCGGAGCTCCGATTGGCGACGCCCCCATTCAGGTGCTCTCCACGCCCAGCTTCCAGGGTGCCCACACCCGCCTACTCATGAGCGTCCGCACCGCTTCCAACGGCTCCTTCCACCTGCGCCTGCCCGCCTCCACGCCCTCCACCCAGCTCACCTTCGCCTACTCATCCCATCCGCCCCAAGCGGTGCCCGACGTCACCGCCTCGCTCTCGCTCACGGTCCCTGCCCATCTCGCTCTGCGCGTCTCCCCGCACGTCTCCCACGTCGGCGCCACGATCGCCTTCAACGGCACCCTCTCCGGCGCGCCCCTGCCAGCGGGTGGCAAGCAACTGGTGCTCGAGGCCCGCACCCTGCACGGTCCCTGGCGCCAGTTCCGGGTCCTCTCCACCGCCGCCCATGGGCATTTCCACGCCACCTACCGCTTCCGTCTCCCGGGCCCGATCGACTACGAGTTCCGCGCGGTCTGCGCGCGTGAGGCCGACTTTCCTTACGGCAGCGGGGCTTCACCCTTGGTGCGGGTGCACGAGCGATGAGAGCAACAGGCCACGTCGCCCTGGGGAAGCTCTTAGGGCTTGCCCGAGTGAGCCTTGCGCGCAGTAGGGTCCTGCGTCGTGGAGTCACCCACGCCTGCGCCCCAATCCGACATCCCTGTCCGGCCCGCAAGCGTGGACCCCGCCTTCTGGCGGGACCGTCGCGTATTGGTCACCGGGCACACGGGTTTCAAGGGGGCCTGGCTATCCCTCTGGTTGCAATCGCTCGGCGCCCAGCTCGCCGGGGTCTCGCTTGCCGCGCCGCCCTCCACTCCGTCCCTCTACGAGCTCGCCCGGGTGGCCGAGGGGATGGCAGGCAGCATCGCCTGCGACATCCGCGATCCTCTGGCACTCGCGAGCGCCGTCACGGATGCCCGACCCGAGGTCGTCTTCCACCTCGCCGCCCAGCCCTTCGTGCGCCGCTCCTTCCTCGCCCCCCGCGAAACCTACGAGGTGAACGCCATGGGCACCCTCAACCTGCTCGAGGCCATCCGCGCGTGCCCAGGCGTGCGCGCCTGCGTCGTCGTCACCTCCGACAAGTGCTACGAGAACCACGAGTCCCCCCAGCCCTACCGCGAGCAGGACCCGCTCGGCGGCCACGACCCCTACTCCTCCTCCAAGGCCGCCGCCGAGATCATCACCTCCGCCTACCGGCGCTCTTTCCTCTCCGATCCCTCCGGCCCCCGCATCGCCTCCGCGCGGGCCGGCAACGTGATCGGCGGTGGAGACTGGGGGGAGGATAGGCTCGTGCCCGACCTCCTACGCGCGGCCGTCGCGCACAGCGACCTGCGCCTCCGCAATCCCGCCGCCATACGCCCTTGGCAGCACGTCCTCTCTCCGCTCTCCGGCTACCTCCTGCTTGCCCAGTCCCTGTTCGCCTCGGAGGAGCCCGCGCGCGCGTGGAACTTCGGCCCCGAGCTCACCGATGCCCGCACCGTCGAATGGGTCGTACGGCGAGTATCCGACCTGTGGCCCGGTGGAGTGCCTTGGGCCGTCGACGACGGGCCCCACCCGCACGAGGCCCATCTGCTCACGCTCGACTCCTCCCGCGCGCGTGAGCACCTCGGCTGGCGGCCCTCGCCTGGCCTGGAGGACGGGCTCGCGGCCACCGTCGCCTGGTATCGAGCTTGGCAAGACGGCCGGGACATGCGCGAGTTCACGCTTGCGCAGGTGGCGGCCTTCGGCGGTTGAGCGAGGGGGAGGGCACGAGCGCGCGGGTATAGTGCTCCCGCGGTGGAGGCCAACGTCATCGATGCGAGTCCTGTATCGAGCCGGCCGTTAGGGATCCCGGGCCGCTTCTATCGCCTGTGGCCGTGGCTGCCCTTGCCGGTGGGCGTCGCCTACCTGTTGCTGCTCCTGGTCAAGTTCAACCAGATCGTCGCCGCCACCTACTTGAACGCCGACGCGGCCTCGGCGCCCGTGATCGGGGAACTTTTCGGTGGCTCGCCCGCCCACCGCCAGGTGTTCCTCGGCCAGATGGGCTGGTTCTCCACGCTCCTGTTCGAGCTGGCCACGCGCTCCCTGCCCGCCCACCGCCAGCTGTGGGAGACCGTGCCCTATGCGATGGCCTTGGCCTCGGTGGCTTTCATCGCCTGGGGCGCCTGGCGAGTGGCCGGGCGCTGGGCCGCCTTGATCGCGGGCGTGGCGATCATGTGTGCCGGCCCGCACACGCTCAACCTCCTGTTCTCGCTCAACGACCACTCCACGACCTGGTTCGCCCTGGCGCTCCTGGCGGCCCTGCTCGTCTTCTTCGAGGCCCCGCCCGCTTGGCTGAAAGCGTGGTCGGCGGCCGCGATCGCCTTCGTGGCCGGCGCGGTCGTCGGCCTCAACGCCGCCTCGGACTTGACCTTGCTGGTCGCGGGAATCGTCCCGATCGTGTTTGCCGCCGGACTCGTTTGGGCCTTGCGTCCCGGCCGTGCGCGAGCAAGCGCATGGTGGTGGATCGCGGGCACGGTTGTCGTAGCGGTCGTGTGCGACGCCTTGACCCACGCCTGGGCGCACCACGAGAACGTGCTCACGCCGCCCCAGTATGCCCACAACACGTTCGCCGCCGCCGATGCCATACCCACCAATTTCAAGCTGTGGTGGCAGTCCCTGATGGTGTTGGGCAACGGCGACTTCTTCGGTGGAACGCTCGACTTCGCCTCGGGCCTGCAATTGCTCTGCGCCGTGCTCACCTTGGCGGCCTTGGCCTTCGTGGTGCGCTTCGCCTGGCGCGCCCTCGTCTCCTGCGCGCCGCGGAGCTGGCGTGGCGGCCTGGCCAACGACGGGCCCGGGGATCGGGGCGAGGCCCACTCGAGCGCGCCGCCCACACGGGAGCCCGAGTCGAGCGTGGCTCCGCTCCAGCACGAAGCCCAGACCTCGGCGATCGCCTGGTGCGCCTTCTGGGGCTCCTCCGCGATCCTGCTGTCGGCGAGCTTCATCTTCAGCTCCAACCCGATCGACATCAACTCCAGCCGCTACTTGGTGGGCGTGATCTATGCGGTGGCCGCGCTTCTGCCGCTCTTGGCCTCCCGGGCCATGGTGGCCCGCGTGGCCGTGACCACTGGAGTCACCGTCTTCGCGCTGAGCGGCCTCGTGTCGCTCCTCGAAAACGAAGAGCTCGCCACCGGCAGCGCCAGCTACAGCCTCATCCACCAAGTCGAGCGCTACCTCGACAGCCAGGGCCTGGACATGGGCTACTCCAACTACTGGGACGGAGCGCCGATCATGTGGTCCTCGCACTTCCACATCAAGGCCTATCCCGTCCAAGACTGCGCCCCCAACCTGTGCTGGTCCTACCTGCACATGATCACCTCTTGGTACACCACCCTCCGTCCCCACCAGCGCTCGTTCCTGATCTCCGATGCCGCCCAGGCGGTCTCCTCGGCGCCCACGCCCAACCTCGGCAAGCCGACCTCCGTCCAAAAGATCGGCGCGCTCACGGTGTACGTGTACCCGTATGACATCGCCAGCCGCATGACGCCTTAGCGGCGGCCAGGGAGCAACGCGCGTGGGCGCCACAGCGATCTTCCATGCTGCTGCGGGCGTGCCGTTTGTGGGATAGTGCCGCCCTCGACCGACTACCACGGAGGACCCATGGCTACTCGCAAACCGGCACCCCGCACCAGCCTGATCACCCGCACCGCGTGCCGGATCTGCGGATGCCCGCATCTTGCCCCCGTGCTATCTCTCGGTGACCAGCGCATAGCCGGAGCTTTCGCCGATCCGGGCGGCGCGCAGCCGGTCGAGCGCGCCATCCCGATGGAGCTGGTGCGCTGCGACATGACCCAGGATCAGGAGGCTTGCGGCCTGATCCAGACCAAGCACACGGTCCCGGGCTCGATCCTCTACAGCTCCTACTGGTACCGCAGTGGCGTCAACCGCACGATGACCGAGAATCTGCACGGCATTGCGCGCGGCGTCGAAGCGATCGTGCCGCTTGAGTCCGGCGACCTGGTCGTGGACATCGGCTGCAACGACGGCACTTTGCTCGACGGCTACCAGGTGGAGGGCCTACGCCACCTCGGCTTCGACCCCTCCGACGTGGCGCGCTATGCGATCGCCAAGGGCTACGACGTGGTCAACGACTTCTACTCGGCCGAGGCCCTGCGCCAGCGCCGTCCCGACCAGAAGGCCAAGGCGATCACCAGCATCGCCATGTTCTATGACCTCGAGTATCCCCGCGCGTTCGTGGCCGACGTGTCCGAGGCCTTGGCCGAGCGCGGCATCTGGGTGATGGAGCTGCACTACCTGCCGATGATGCTAGAGGCCAACGCCTTCGACGCGATCGTGCACGAGCATCTGGAGTACTACTCGCTGGCGGTGATCGAGCGTCTGGTCGGCGAGGAGGGCTTGGAGGTCGTCTCGGCCGAGCTGAACGACATGAACGGCGGCTCGATCCGCTTGTTCATCGGCCACGCCGGGCGTCACGAGCGCACGCCCGAGCAGCAGGAGGCCTTGACTGCCCTACGCGTCAAGGAGTTCGAGCTGGCGTTGGACTCGCCCGAGCCCTACGAGCAGTTTCGCCTCGGCTCCGAGCGAGTCCGTGACGAGCTGCTTGCCCTCTGTCAAAAGGTTCATGGCGAAGGCAAGAAGATCCACGTCTACGGAGCCTCCACGAAGGGCAACACGATCCTCCAGTACGCCGGTATCGACAGCAGCCTGGTCGAGGCGGCGGCCGACCGCAACCCCGACAAGTGGGGCTCGGAGACGATCGGCACGAAGATCCCGATCGTAAGCGAGGAGGACTCGCGCGCGATGAAGCCCGACTACTACCTGGCCCTGCCCTGGCACTTCCTCGACGAGTTCCTCGAACGCGAGCAGGAGTTCCTGCAAGGCGGAGGCCAGTTCATCGTGCCCTTGCCCGAGGTGCGCGTCGTTGGTGCGTCCTCCTGATCCATACTCCGATTGCTCTCACGGGACGGTAGGAGAGCTGGGCAGCCCGGAACGCCGCGTGCGGCGTATGCTCGTAGAGTAGGCGATAAACCAGGTTCAAGGGTGCGCGATTCCAATACACCTTGCTCGCTAGGCGATTCACCTCTGGCAGATCCTCGGGCCGCTCGCGCTCGCTGGCGAACTTGAGGCGGAGCAGGAGCCAGGGTGGGAACTCGTTTCTGAGCGCCCGTCGGATGTCCTGAACCTCCTGGCTCTCCAGAGGAAAGTGGGTGTCGGCCAGTCGCTGGTAGCCATCGACGGCGATCGCGTAGCGATGGACTAGGCCTTTGTCTGCGAACGAATCGTTCTCCGTGCGCTTGTATAGATATGCGTCCGGGAGATAGTGAAGCCGTAGGCCGCCGGGGATCATCTGGAAGAACCGCGCTACGTGGGCCCAGAGGCTTCCCACAAACTCCTCGTCGAGGCCGATGGCGTCCCAGCGAGACTTCTTGAATGTAAGTGAGCTGGCGAAGCTAAAGAAGGCGGTGGTTGTGAGCGCCTTTTCGAAGTAAAGCTGGCGCTCCCGGGCCACGGACAGCTCGAATTGCGACTCGCTTTTGATCTTCGATACTCGATGCTCTCCGAGCAACCGCATATCCAGGGTGCACAGAGTGAGTCCGCACAGATATACGTCACAACCGGTTTTCAGATTCTCGAGCATCCGACGGATCACACCGGGCTTCATCACGTCGTCGGCACAGAAGAGCCAGCAATACTCACCCTCGGCCAGATCGACCACACGTGCCATGTCTCGATCGATGCCACCGCGCTCCGGGCGGCGCTCGTAGCGCAAGGCGGCACACTCTCTTTGGAGGGATTCGACGACGGCGGCGGTGTCGTCTGTCGAGCCGCCGTCGAGCACGATGACCTCGACGCCCTCCTCCAGTTGGTGCAGGATGCTTCGGAGCGTCTCGCCGATGTAGGCGCCGAAGTTGTAGGTCGGAATGCAGATCGATAGACGCAACGGGCTCCTACGGTCGGCCGGTAGGATGAACGGCGTCGAACAGTTCCCGTAGACGCCGCTTGGTGGGGGCGGGCACGATGGTGCCGACCCGAGTGGCGATTTGGTTGCTCAGGCGCTTGCGTCGGCGTATCCACCTCTGTCGTGTCTTCTCACGCTCGAATCTCCTGATCTGCGCAGGCTCGATCAGCTCGGCGTCGTCTGCGCGCGCGTACCACTCGTTGACGCCCGTCCGCTTGAAGTGCACGTAGCCATGCTCGACCATATGCTTGATCACGCCCGCGTCGCCCCCTACCGTGTTGTCCTCGAGGATCACGATACGCGGCCGGTGGCGCTCCAGGTCGAACCCTTCGAGCACCGCCAGCTCGTGTCCCTCGACGTCGATCGTCACGAAATCGAGCTGATCGAAACCGGCTTCTCCGATCAGACTGTCGAGCGTCGCGGTGCGCACCCCGATCTCTTTGATCGTGCCGCCCGCCCGTTCGATCCACGCGGCCCGCTCGGGAGAGAGGTCCAGGCCGGAGACTGCCTCGACGTTCTCAGCCACGAAGAATTTGGCCTCACCCTCGCTGGCACTGGCTGCGCAGTTGACTACCTTGCACGTTCGGTGCTTGCGGATCTCTTCCACAAGTTCTGGAATCGGCTCGACCAGCAGACACTGCCAACCGCGCTGCTCGAACAGATAGCTGGCGCTGCCGGTGCGTCCGTCGTTGGCTCCCACCTCCACGCAAGCGCCGTCGCTGCGCTCGCCGAAGATCTCGGCGAGGATGCGATCCTCGTCGAACTGGGCGTGTGACCGCGACTCGCTCATCGGTGCTTGGATATTCACGGGTGAGCCTTTGCCGGCCTGGGCGATCTGGCCTCTCATGCAGCGTGCCGGCGCTTGGTGAGCGCGTGGAGGATCTCCTCAGGCACGATCCCGAGCGCAAGCAGGGCCGCGAGGTAGAGCACCAACCCAACCACCGCCGTGGCGAACGAGCTGAGTGAGAGCACACTCGCCAGCGCACCGGCGAGCAGTGTCGCGACAATGGCCCGCACGGCGAAGCCCAAGCCGAGGCGCAGCTGGGGCCGCTCGAGTGCGAGCGAGCGCTCATAGCAGAAAGCCAGCGTCAACTCGGCGGCGACCATCGCGATCGCGGCTCCCTTCGCGCCGTAAGCATCGATCAGCGGTATCCCGCAAGCCAACACCACGGCCAGCGCGATCGCATTGCAGAGAAGCATCGCGCGCAGACGGTCGAGGGAGAGCAGCGCGTATCCGCGTGCGCCGATGACGAAGGTTCCCAACAGGGCCACGGCCAGGATGCGCAAGACCTCGACCGACTGCTCGAAACCCGGGCCGGCGATCACGCGAACGGCGAAGGCGGCACCGAGGAACAGCGCCAGCGCCAGGCCGCAGCCGGCGAGCAGCATCGTCTCGACCAGTCTGCGACCTGCATAGTCGAAGCGCTCCGCATCGTCACGCGCCGCGCGGGAGAGGAGCGGGAGAGACGTGGATACGAGCAGGGGGGGGAGCGTGGTGAATGACACCAGCACGCGAAACGACACGCCGAAATACCCGGTCTGAGTAGGGCTCGAGAGCAGCGACACCATCACCTGAGCTATCTGGAAGTACACGACCGACAGGACGACCGCGCCGGAGAAAGGCAGGATGCGCCACACCATCCGGCGCCATCGCTCGAGCTCGAGCGCAGGCTTCAGCCGTGAATCGTGTCCGCCGATCGCCATCGTGGCAACCAGCACCGGGATCACGACCGGCAGTTGCAGCGCAAAGAAGGGAAGCAGCCTCGCGCCGGCCAGCACCAGCAGCACAGCCTCGATCGCCACGCCGACTTGGATCGCTAGCTGCAGGCCAGCCACCCAACCGAAGCGAAGGCGGACCTGGAGAGGGATCGAGCATCCATCCTGAACCACCAGGACGACCATGCCAAGACCCGCGATCGCCGTTCCAAGCACCATCACGGCGGGATAGCCGACCAGCAGCCCGAAAACGATGGCGGCCAACAGTCCGCTGAGCGCGAGCGCTATGCGGATACCGAGGAGGTTGCGCAAAAAGCGTCGCCCGTCCGATCTCGGTTCCGTCGCGTATTCCCGCACGGCGAAGCCCGTGAGCCCGAGGTCGCTGACGGTCGCGACGATCGTGACGAGAGCCGTGACCGTCAGGAAGTGACCCGTGTCGATCACGCCGAGGTGGCGGATCACGACTGCGCTGGAGACAACTGTCGCCAGTGTGCCGAGCCCGTAGCCGCCGAGACGCAACATGCTCCCGCGGATCACGCTGGGGCCGGCGGCACTGGTATCGAGGATGTCCACGTGTACGTCCTCCGAAGAGCCGGCCAACGCCGGATCGCCGTTGGCTGGGAGCGTCGATACCATCCGTGCAGAGGATATTGGACCGTCGGCGTCCCGCTGCCCCGCGAAAATTGTCGGGGCGGGGCCATACGGGACCGCCCGACTCTTTCCACAATGCACATCGCGCTTGTCCACCATCACGTCGGCGGTAAGGCGGGCGGTGGCGGGGGTGTGCGGCTGATGCTCGAGCTCGGGACCGGCTTGGTCAGGCGCGGGCACCGTGTCACCGTCGCCTGTCACGATTTTCTCCCCGGCAGCGAGTTTGCCTATGCCTCGGATCGGCTGGAGATCCGCTCGGTCAGACGCGGCATCTCCGAGCTGCCGGTAGGCAACCGGGCCTTGGCTCGTCGCGTCTGGCTGGACATGCCGAAGGTCGCACGGCTCGTGCCGCCCGACGCCGATGTCGTCAACGCTCACGAGTGGCTAGCGCTACGGCCCGGGCGTATCGCCGCTGGACGCCTATCGGCTCCCCTGGTGTGGACTCGCAATGACGAATCGCTGTGGGAGCGCGCGATCGTGCCCAAGCAGACGATCACCGGTGAGCGCCCGCCCCTGCGCCGAGCGCTACAAGCCGCTTTGACATGGCCGGACTTGCTTGACGCGCGTCGCGCGAGTGCGATAGCGGTGCTCAGCGCCCAACAGGTCGACATGGTACGTCGCAGCTATCGCAAGGACGCTTTGATCTTGCCCGTCGGGCCGGCCGCACATTTCTTCGATCCAACCGATCGGGCGGCGGCGCGTGCGCGTCTGGGGGTGCCTGACGATGTCTTCCTGGTCGTGGGCTCGGGCATCCTCGTCGAGCACCGGCGTTTCGAGGATCTGATCGAGGCGATGACCTTGCTAGGCGAGGACTCTCAGATTCAAGCCCTGATTGCCGGCTCGGACCACGTCGACCCCGCCTACGCGGACCGCCTGGCGGATCAGATCGCCGCACGCGACCTGGGTGAGCGGGTGAGGTTGCCACGTAGATCTCTGTCCGATGCCGAGTTGAAGGACACCTATGTCGCCGCCGACGTCTTCGTGATCCTCAGCCGGCGCTACGCCTGGGGTCTCGCGCCACTGGAGGCGATCGCCTCGGGAACCCCAGTGATCCTCACCCCGGGCGCCGGCGTATACGACATTCTCGCCGGTCGGCCGGGCGTGCAGGCGGTCCCCCCCGAGGACCCGCTCGCGACGGCAGAGGCGATCCGTCGCTGGCGCTCGGGAGAGGGGCGAGACGGCCTTGAGTCCACGCGCGCTTGGCTACGCGAGGAGTACGCGCTCGATTCCTATGTTGCGCGGATGGAGAGGCTCTACGCGGACGTACTCGGCGCTTGACACGCATCTTCGAGTGCTTCCAGCGTGCGCCCCGCGAAGCGCGCCCAGGAGAATCCGCTTGCCCGTTCGATGGCGAGTGCGCTGAGCTCAGATCGCCGCGCCGGTGAGGTCAGCAGTCCTTCGAGTCCCATCCTGATGCTTGCGACGTCGCTCGGGTCGACATACCCAACCGCCTCGCCGCCCACCTCTGGTAGAGATGAGACGTTCGAGGTGACCACGGCCGCGCCGGCCGCCATCGCCTCGAGCACAGGCAGACCAAAGCCCTCCCCGAGCGAGGGGTAGCAGAACAGCGCGCAGCGGCGATACAGCTCGGCAAGCGCCGCATCGGATACATAGCCGAGCATCTTGCAACGCGGGCCCAGCGAGCGCAGCGAGTCGAGTGTCTCTCCAGTTTCCCAGCCAAGCGCCCCCACGACCACCAGCGGATGCTCGCTTTGGACGCGCTCGTCCAGCTCGCTGTATGCGGCGACGAGCCGGGGCAGGTTCTTGCGCGGCTCCAGCGTGCCCACGGCCAGGACGAAGCCCGGCGCCGGCAGTGTCACCGCCTCGGCCGGATCCAGAGCACCAGAGAGCGCTGGAGTGACGCCGAGTGGCGCGACCACGGTGCGGTCTCGGGCTCGGGGGAAGCGGGCGGCCAAGGCGTCGGCGGTAGCTTGAGAGATCGCCAATAGCGAGGCGCAGCGGCGCACGGCGAGGCCAAGCGTCAAACGCTCGATCACACTGGAGCGGCGATTGGGACGCATCGACGGCTCGAACGTGACCATGTCATAGACGATCGCCACGGCGGGCACGCGCGTGAACACGGTCGTCAGGTAGGAGTTCGTGGAGAGCAGCACGTCGCATTCGCGACTGGCCGCGCGCGCCGCCAACACGTTCCACCAAGGATCCCGCGCTCGAATCAGTCGCCACAAGAAGCGCTCGGCTAGGGGCTCCTCCCATTCGCTGCGTGCGTAGAGGACATAGCGGTGCTCCTCGCTCGTGCGTGCCGCGAGCGCCCGCAACAGCTCGCGCACGACGCGTCCGCGTCCGGCGGGCACCTCGCAGGCCGCGCGCGCATCGATTCCGATCGTGAGTGGAGTGGGTGGGCTCAAGCGAGGGGAGCCTTGCACAGTCCTCCCCTAGTCAGCGCCCGGGGATGCACGTAGGCCTGAACCTAATCTTCGGTCTTCCCCAGAAAGGTCAACTCCGTTATCGTGAATTAGTGCATTGATTGGATTATTCCTATGGCGCCTCGACCGCTTTGTGCGCAACACCGATCAGGTGCGCACGCAGCGCCTACGCTGGTATGCGTTCCCTCTTGCCGCCCGCATGACGCCATTCGCCGGGGTGGAGCATGACGGTGTGCGTTATTTGGTCAGCACGCGCGACACGCACGGCGTTGGTCGCGGCACGTTCGCCGGCGGGACCTTCGAGCGAGAGACGCTGCGGCGCATGCTCACCGCACTCGAGCGTCTCGGTGTTACGACGCTTCGCGGTATGACCGTGCTTGAGGTAGGTGCGAACATCGGCACAGAGACCGTCTCTCTACTTAACCATCACGGCGTCAAGCGTGTCCTCGCGTTCGAGCGGACGCTGAGAATGCACGCTTCCTACGAGCCAATCTGGCCCTCAACGGACTGCACGATTCGCGTGGAGATTCACGAAATGGCACTGTCGGACGTCGACGCCACGTTGCTGCTTGAGCACTCCGCCGAGAACTGGGGAGATCACCGGACTCGTGTTGGCGACGTGCGCGGGCCCGACCTCTACAACGAGCGTGATCGGCACACGGTGGAGGTCCCTGCTCGCCGCATCGACTCGCTTGCGGAGGCCGGCGAGCTCGATCTCGATGCGGTCGGCCTTGTTTGGATGGACGCACAGGTCATGAGGGGCAGGTGCTTGCGGGTGTGCAACGGCTCATCGCCACCGGCGTACCGGTCCTAACCAAGTATTGGCCGTATGGTCTGGACAGGGCGGGCGGTCTGGATCGGTTCCATGCTCTGGTCGCCGATGGTTATCGCACGGTCATCGATTTGCGTGCCGGCCACGACGAGCCCCCTTGCGCCATCCCCGCCAACCGCGTGGCGCAGCTCGCCGACCGCTATTCGGACGAGTTCACCTCCCAATCTGACCTCCTCCTGTCCGTCTAGCGCACTCGCCAGCGCCAGCATCAAGCCTCTACCAGAGGAGCGTCGCGTAGCCTCCAGCACGCCATGCACATCGGCCTGAACCTGATCTTCCTCGTTCCCGGTGAGACCGGGGGCATGGAGGTGGCCGCGCGCGAGCTGATCCCGGCGCTGCTGAAGGCCGCGCCCGAGATGCGCTTCACGGCGTTCGTAAACCGTGAGGCGGCCGCCGCCAAAGACTGTCCTTGGGGCGAGCTTCTGCCCTCGGTGACGGTGCCCGTGAACGCCCGCAACCGTCTGCAATGGGTGCGCGGCGAGCAGCTGCTGTTGCCGCGACTTGCGGCGCGCGAGGGCATCGATCTCATTCACAGCCTCGCCAGCACCGCGCCTGCGCGGGGTCGCTTTCGCCGTGTGGTCACGGTGCACGACCTGATCTACGCGCGCTTCCCCGAGGCCCACGCGGGTCTGCGCGACCTGGGCATGCGCGTGCTCGTGCCCTTGGCGGTGCGCCGCTCCGATCGGGTGATCGTGGACTCCGACAGCACGCGGAGCGACCTGGTCGAGCTGCTAGGGACGCCCGCCGAGCGGATCGACGTGGTTCCCCTGGGGCTTGGGTCCAGCAAGCGCAGCAAGCCGCTGGGTGAGCAGGAGCTGCGCGCGCGCCTGGGGCTCGGCGAAGGCCGCCCCGTCGTGCTGAGCCTGTCCGCCAAGCGCCCGCACAAGAACCTCAGCGCGTTGATCGGCGCCATGGCGCAGATCCCGCCGGAGCGCCGTCCGCTGCTTGTGCTGCCGGGGTATGCGACCGCGCATGAGGCCGACTTGCGCGGGCGCGCGAGACAGGCCGGTGTCGAGAGCGATGTGCTCTTCCTCGGCTGGCTCTCCGGCGAGGAGTTCGAGGGGTTGTGGCTGCTTGCCGACGCTTTCGTCTATCCGTCCTTGTACGAGGGCTTCGGCCTACCGGTCTTGGAGGCTATGGCGCGGGGTGTGCCTGTGGCGTGCTCAAACGCCTCCTCCTTGCCCGAGGTGGCGGGCGCGGCGGCCTTGCTGTTCGACCCTCACGACGAGGCGGCCATCGCCGCGGCGCTGGAGCGGCTGCTGGCGGATCGTCGTGAGGCCGAGCGCCTGCGCGCACGCGGCCTGGAGCGGGTGCGTGAGTTCACCTGGGAGCGCACCGCGCGCCTGACACTCGAGAGCTATCGGCGGGCCTCGATCTGAACGTCCGCGCGCCGGTGGCTGGGTCAGCGGCGGGCGGGACTAGCGGGTTCTCCCAACGAACCTCGCGGAAACGGGCAAAATCGCTGTCGGTGCTGCACACGGTCAGGCCGTGCTCGATCGCGAGGGCGGCCAAGTGAGCATCAGCAGCGAGGTCGGACTTGGACTCTTCATCGATCAGGCGGCTGATTATTCGAGGGTGGTGCTCGGTTGGCACAGGTATCCACGTTTGGGGCAGCTCGAGCCATGCCTTTACGCGAGTCCATGCCTGGTTGAGTGGGACTGGTTCACTGACGACGCTGGGATTCCCCATCAGGCGCACGAAGGCCAGTAGCGTTGGCCAGGGCAAGCCGACCTTTGCCGGGCCGTTGAGCACCTCTTCGAGCCATGTGCTGGCTGCCTCGCGTCGTGGCGACTCGGGTGTGTGGGCGTAGACCAGCAGATTCGCGTCGAGCAGTATCAACCGCGCCGGGGCCCCTCGGCGATATCGAGCGCCGCTTGCACGTCGTCGACCGGAATCAGCAGTTTGCCGACTGGTAGTGGCTCCACGTGGAATCGAGGAGTCTTCGGTTGCTCCTGCTCTACGTGGGTGAGACCGGCGCGAATCAGGTCATTGACCTCTTGCTTGAGCGAGTGCTGAAGCTCGTGTCGGCGACGTTCGAGTGCCGCTGCGACATCGTCGTCCAGGGTCAGCGTGGTACGCATGCATCAAAGCATAACATTGATGATGTTTTGATGTGACCAAGATTGGGGGCTCGGTGTGTGTTCCAAAAGGGGTGCCCCGCGCGTGCGCGCGGACTAATAAAGCTAGCTCTGTTTAAAACGCCGCGCGCGCGCGCGGGGCGTGCGTGTGAGAGGCATAACCGTCCAACACCGTGCGCAAGGAGGACTCCAAGGACAGGCGCTCCGCGTTCTCGCCAAACCAGCGGGCGGTGCTCTCGCGCATGGCCATCCCAGCCTCGTGCACGCGCACGATCGCATCGGCGATTGCCTCGAGGTCGGCGCTCGCGGCGACAACGCCATTGATGCCATCGCAGACCAGCTCCACGGCAGCGTTGTCGGGTGCGGCGGCCACGACTGCGGGCGTGGCGTGGGCCGAGGCCTCGACCACCACCATCCCGTAGCCCTCGCGCTCAGAGGGCAGGAGTACGCACAGTGCGCGGCGCATGTCCTCCTCCACAGCATCCCCCGCGGCAAAGCCCGGTGCGGAGATGAACGACTCGGCGTGGTGCTCGGCGATCGCAGCGTGCAATGCCTCGCGCTCGGGGCCGTCGCCGTAGAAGGCGCCACGCAGGCCCGGGATCTGCTGGGCGGCGCGGGCCACGGCCCCCACGCCAACGGTGACGCGCTTCTCGGGGATCAGGCGCCCCGCGAACAGCACCAGAGGATCGGCCTCGCGGGGGATCGCCGGCCCGTTGGTGTGGGTTGGGCTTCTGTACAGGCCCCTCAAGACTGTGACTGGGCCGCGCAGGCCCTGTTCACGCAAGCGCGCGGCGTGCAGCTCGGAGAAACAGAATGTGCGCTGAGGGACGAGCGCGCACAGGCGCTGCACGAGCTCGCCGACGCGCCCGCCTAGGCCACCGAGGTAGGAGCGCCAGTAGTCACGGCTCCACACCTCGAACCAGTCGGCGATGAGCCCGTAGTGCCCGAGGGGTCTGGCGAGAGCAGCTGATAGCAGAGAGAAGTAGGGGAAGGCGCATGTGTGCACCACGTCGTAGCGGCGTCCGTGGCGCAACAGGTGCCACAGCACGCCGGCGCCGAACACGAGCGGGGGCAGAATGCGCCTGCGACCGCCGGTGTAGAGCGCCATGCGTGGGCCGGCCGTGATGACGTGTATGCGCCGATCGAGGTCGAGCTGGTCACCGCGCTTCCATTGGCGCAGCGTCAAATAGGTCACCTCATGGCCTTCGTCAGCGAGTCGCTCGGCCAGGTTGCGATACCAGCGCTCGGCGCCGCCCACGGTATAGGGGAACAGGCAGTCGTAGATCAGGCAGACGCGCATCGCACGGGAGACTTTCAGCTCTATCTGTTGGTTGCCGAGTCGGAGAAGAGCTCGTCGGCGGAGACGAGTCGAATGCGCTCGCGCTCTGCTCGTTGCAGGAGAGCAGGGTGGAAATCGCGCGCAAAGACGTATGGCGTGGCGTTGCCGGCTCCGCGGATCCGGCCGCGGAGCTCGATTAGACGATCAAGGTCGTGTGTGTTGGCCTGCGCCGACCACTTGCACGACCCCACCGCCAATACACCCTTGCGGTCGCGCGCTATCAGGTCGACCTCCACGTCGTGGGTGCGTGTCCAGTAAGCGCCGATCTCCTCGGCGCCGGCCAGTGCGGTGTCGGTGCTGTAGCGCCCGGCCCAATCTCGGCAGACCTGCTCAAAGACGGAGCCCATGTGGTTGTCGAGGTCGGCGAGGATCGCCTCGCATACCTCCTCGACGCGACCGCGCTGCAAGCGCGAGCGGTTGGGATAGACGTAGCGAAACCAGAAGCGAAAGAACGGATCGCTCACCGACCAGCTCGTGCTCCCGTTGCCGCCGAGCGACTGACCTTGAGCGATGTAGCCCAGGGTTGCGAGCCGCTCGAGGCGGCTGGTCAGCAGTTGGCCGGAAGGCGCCTTCGAGCGCTGCAGGATCTCGTTGAACTGTGTCGCTCCGCGCGCGATCGAACGCAGGACCTCGTAGTAATTGCCCGGCTCACGGATCGCGCTCTCGCCCCTGATGAGCTGCAGCGGCTCTTCGAATAGAGACTCGTCCTTGGTCAGGATCTTGCGCGGGATGATCCCTTGAATCGATGAGTCGCCGGCCCATACCTGATATTGTGCGGTTCCGCCCAGGACTCCGTAGCGCTGAAGCTTCTGCGTGACGCTCCTCTCGCCGGCAAACAGGGAGGCGTCGCGATAGTCGAAGGGCTGCAGAAACGGGCGATATCCGGCTCGCCCGAACATTGGTCGCCCTCCCTCCAAAAGCTGCTCCATCATGCTCAGCGCGCTGCCGCTGATCACGAGTGCAAGCGGGACTCGCTCGCGCTCCCATCGATCGAAATGGCGCATGATGATCGAGTCGAGCAGTGGCTCGGCGTTCAGCATCCACTGAAACTCGTCGAGCACGACCACGAGCGGTTGTTGGCGGGCTTGCTCGCCGAACGTGCTCAGCGCCTCGTTCCAGTCGGCGAAGGCGACAGGAGTGTTGATCAGCCGCCTAAGCTCGCCGGCCAGGAAGTCCAGGTGTCCACGAGTCTCTCCCTCGTCGGCTTGGAAGTACACGAGACGACGGTCGGCGAAGCTGCGATCGAGCAGGTAGCTCTTGCCGACCCGGCGGCGTCCTCGCATAACGACAAGCTGAGGTGCAAGGTCTGCTGCCTCGCGCAAGCGCTCCAGCTCCTCTCGGCGATCGATCATTTCTTCAGAATAGCAAAATTACAGTTTGCAAACTCATAATTGTGCAAGTCGTAGATTTTATAGCTGAGGCGTCCTCTTGGCTCGCTGCTTGGCCCTTCCGGCCCGTCCGGTAGCATCAGCAGACGGACAGACGGAGGGCGTGCTGGTTTTACTATGACGGCGCGCCACTTTTCGGTCTGCCGGGCGTTTAATTGCTCGAGGTCGAACCCGAGGGCAGGGCGCTGGACAAAACTTGACGATGAGTACCGCACAGGAGAGCAGGTCCTCGCTTGTCGAGGCCGCCGAGGAGAGTCCATCGACGCTCGTGTCGGTTGTGATCCCCTGCCTCAACGAGGAGGAGAACATCGAGGAGTGCGTGCGCACCGCCAAGGCGGTGCTCGAGAGCAAGGGCATCGACGGCGAAGTGCTGGTCGTGGACAACGCCTCCGAAGACGACTCCGCCGCACTTGCCGCCGCCGCCGGCGCGCGGGTCGTCTCCGAACCCCGAAGGGGCTACGGCAGCGCCTACCTGGCCGGCTTCGCGGCTGCCAGGGGCCGTTACATCGTGATGGCCGACGCCGACCTGACCTATGACTTCAACGAGATCCCCCGTTTCGTGGCAGAGCTCGAAGGCGGCGCGGAGCTGGTGATGGGCGACCGTATGGACAACATCCAGCCGGGCGCGATGCCGTGGCTGCACCGCTACATCGGCAACCCGATCCTGACGGGCCTGCTCAACCTGTTCTTCAGCACGGGTGTGAAGGACGCCCACTGCGGGATGCGGGCCCTGCGCACCGACGTGCTGCCGAGGCTGGACCTGCGCACGACCGGGATGGAGTTTGCCTCGGAGATGGTGATCAGGGCCTCCAAGGAGAAACTGAGGATCGCGGAGTTCCCGATCGAATACCACCCGCGTGGGGGCGAGTCCAAGCTGTCGAGCTTCAAAGACGGTTGGCGCCACCTGCGCTTCCTGCTCGTGCACAGCCCAACGCACCTGTTCATCGTGCCGGGCATGGCGCTGGCGGGCATCGGCACCGTGATCGTGGCGCTGGTGGGTGGCGGCCTGGATTTCTTTGGACGCTCATGGGGTATTCACGCTTTGATCGGGGGGGCCCTCTTGATGGTGGTAGGCACGCAGGTGCTGGCGCTGGGACTGTGTGCGCACGCTTACGGCACCTACTACATGGGAGAGCGCGATCCCTGGTTCGACCGCATGAGAGCCCGCTATCGACTCGAGCACGGGCTGGCGCTGGGCGGCCTGTTCGTGCTGATAGGGCTTGTGCTGGGCGGGATCATCGTCGGCACTTGGATCTCCCACGGCCTTGGCTCGCTCGCCGACGAACACATGGCGGTGGTGGCCGCGACGCTGATCATCGTGGGCATCCAGATCTTCTTCTCCTCATTCTTGTTGAGCATTCTCGGGTTGCGTCGCGGCGCGTAGCCCAAAGCTGTGCGTAACGACCTGATGGCCCTCCTTGGGGCGCCCGTGGCCTTGTGGGTGGTGTGCCTGGGCTGTGGTCTGGCGCTCGAGCGCGCGCTGAAAGTGCGCTTGGGCAACGCCCTGGTGCTCCCGCTCGGGCTGTGCGTGGCGCTTGCCATGATCTACCCCGGCTATGCGGCCGGCGCCGGCGATGCGCTTGCAATCGTGCTGCTCGTGGCCGTGGCGCTCGCTGGGCTGGTGCTCGCCGAAGGTGGCCTGCGCGCACGCTTGAACCCAGGCTGGCCAGGGGTGGCGGGGTTGGCCGCCTACATCCTCTACATGCTGCCCGTGATCGCCTATGGGCACTGGACGTGGGTGGGCTATGACTTCGTCAACGACTCGAGCTTTGAGATGCTCCTGGCGAGCCACATCAAGGGCTACGGTCTGACGCTCGGCAACATCCCACTTACGAGCGCGCAGCAGTTTCTCAACTCTTACCTGAATACCGGCTATCCGCTGGGTACGCAGTCGCTGCTAGGCACGATCAGCGGGTTGACCGGCAGCGACGTGACGGTGCTTTACCAGGGCTTCATCGCGAGCTTGGCGGCGCTGGCCGCGGTGGCGCTGGCGACCGTTACGCGCCCCCTGCTGGACGCCCGCAAGGCGGCGATTGCGGGCTTTGTGGCGATCGCGGCCAATCTCACCTACCAGTACGCGATGCAAGGCAACATCAAGGAGATCGGGTTGCTCGCCACGCTGTGCGCGGGTGTGGCGCTCGGACGCGTGGCGATCGAGCTGGGGCGGCCCTACGTAGGCGCCGTGCTGATGGCTGTCGTCGCGGCCGCGGCGCTTGCCACCTACAACGCGGTCGCCGTCCCGTTTCTCGGGGCGCTTGTGCTGTTCCTTGGATTGGGATTGCTGCTCGTGCGAGGCATGCGCCCAAGCACCGGGTGGATCGGACCGCTCCTTGTCGGTCTGGGCTTGGCTGGATTGCTGGCGATCCCCTCGCTGCTCTCCTTCAAGACGTTCTTCAACGTGGCGAGCACCGGTCAGGGCTCGACCGGCATCGGCGCGATTCAGCTTGGGCAGCTCGCGCGCCGGCTGCCGCTCAGCCAGATCAGCGGCGTGTGGCTGTCGGGCGAATATCGCTCGGCGATCGTCTCCCATCACGCTGGGCTGCTAACGAGCATTGCCACCGTGGCGATCCTGCTTGCGATTGTGCCGTGCGTGGCTTGGGCCTTGCGCGCGCGTCAGGTCGCGGTGCCGGCGGCGATCGGGATGGTGGGTTTGGTGCTGCTGGTCGTGTTCCCCCGCGTAAGCCCCTATGCGCAGGGCAAGTTGCTGGCGATGTGCAGCCCGCTCGTCGTGTTCGCCGGTATGGCCGGGCTGCTAAGTCTGCGCACACCGCGCGGCATAACCACTTCTGGGGCGCACGCTGAAGGGCAGACCTCGAAGGACACAGGCAGGCAGACAAGCTGGCGGGGCGCCGGGGCGCTCGGCTTGATCCTGACCGCGGGTGTGACCTTTGCGATCCTCGCCTCGGATCTGCTGGCCTACAACCACGACCGCGTGGCTCCGACCGGGCGCATGGAAGCGATCCGCCGGACGGGTGACCATTTTGCCGGGCGGGGTTTGGTGCTGTGGAACGAGTTCGAGGAGTACGCCAAGTACTTCGCCCGGGCGGCCAAGATCAGCGTGCCGTTCGAGGCGCTCACCCCGCAGCAGGTGGAACTGCGCTCGCCCACCTACTTCTATGGCCACTACTTCGACCTAGACCAGGAGCTGCTCCCGTTCGTCGAGAAATACCCGATCGTCGTGACTCGTCGCTCACCGGCGGCCAGCCGTCCGCCGGCCAACTACAAGCTGGTCTATGAAAACGCGTACTACCTCGGCTGGGAACGGACGAGCAAGCCGGAAGTGCTCGAACACCTGCCTTTGCAGCAGATCTACAGCCCCTCGTTGCCGGTCGACTGTGCCACGCTTGGGCCGATAATCGCCAAAGCCCCCCACAATGCAAGGCTCGTGGTGGCGCAGGCACCCGAGCTCAGCGGGTACGAACCTCTATCCGATCCAAAGCATCCAACCGGCTGGACCGCGGATCCGGCACAGGCCGGTTCGGTCTTCACCGCCACTCCTGGCCGCGTCGAAGGGGAGATCCAGACGAAGCGGGCGGGCCCCTACCGCGTGTGGGTGCAGGGCGATTTCCCGCGCCCCTTGCAGGTGCAGGTGGACGGGCGCACCGTGGGATCGGTGTCAGGCTCGAACACGCCCGGACAGTGGCTGCAGGCGGCGACGCTCGAGCTGGCCCCAGGCAAGCACCTGGTGGCGCTGGTGAGGGCTCCAGGGCGCGACCATCTGGGCCCAGGCGAATGGGCGGTCGGCACGCTCGGTGAGGTTGCCCTGCAGAGCGAGGCGCCCGAGCGGATGGTCGAACTGCCACTCTCGCGCTGGCATAGCCTGTGCGGCGAGGAAGCTGACTGGGTGGAGGTGGTGCGCGGGTGAGCGTGACCGTGGCGATTCCCATACGCGACGGCGGGCCGCTGCTGGCGGGTGTTCTGAACGCGCTGGGGCGCCAGAGCGTCGAGCACGAGCTGCTCGTGTGCGACTCGGGCTCGCGCGACGGGTCCGCCGCGCTCGCGCGCGCGCACGGGGCGCGTGTTCTCGAGATCGCCCCGGCGCAGTTCTCTCACGGGGGGACGCGCAACCTGCTCGTGCGGGAGTCTCTGGGCGAGCACGTGGCCCTGCTCACCCAGGATGCCGAGCCGGCGGACGAGCATTGGCTGGAGCGCCTCCTGGCGGGCTTCGAGCTGGGCGGGGACGTGGGCATCGTGTACGGGCCCTACCGTCCGCGCGCGGGTACCTCGCCGGCGGTGCGGAGCGAACTGGAGCGCTGGTTTGACTCGCTCTCCTCCGATGAGGGCCCCAAGGTGGAGCGCCTGGCAGAGCACGAGCGGGGGCTGCCCGTTGGGCAACTGATCGGCCGGCGCGGCTTCTTCACCGACGCCAATGCCTGCCTGGCCCGCGCTGCGTGGGAGGGGGTGCCCTTTCGCGAAGTCGCCTATGCCGAGGACAGGGTGCTCGCGATCGACATGCTGCGGGCAGGCTATGCCAAGGCCTTCGTACCGGGCGCGGTCGTCCTGCACTCGCACGAGTACACGACGCTCGAGCAATTGCGCCGCTGCTTTGACGAGTGGCGCGGGCTGCGCGAGGTGTACGGCTGGCGCGAGCCGGCCGCGCCGGCCCATGTCGTGCGGAAGCTGCGTGGAGAGATCGGCGCGGCGCGGCGCGAGCTTGCCACTTCCCCAGGCTCAGAAGATGGCGACCAAATGAGAGTCGTGGAGCAACATGTGGGGATGGCCCGCAGTGGAGCGACGCTCGCAGCGCTCACCCGTCACCATGTCGTGCGCCTTGTGGGCGCCTTGCTCGGATCGCGCGCAGGGGCGCTCCCACCGTGGGCGCGGCGGCGGCTCTCGCTCGAGCGCCGTGCCGACTTCGCCCCGCTGCAACTCGACCCCGTCCCGCAATCGACGCAGGAAAGCCACACGTGAACGACGAGCAGGATCGCAAGGACAGCCGGCCGCCGATCGCCCGCGCGGAGACGATCGCCCAGAGCGCGCTCGACGGCGGGTTCAAAGGCCCCTTGGCGGGCCTGCGCAGGCGCATCTACCTCACCTACCACTACCTCGGCTGGCGCACGCTGCTGTTCAGGGTGCTCACCTTCCCATTGCGCTTCACCCCTCTGCGCAACCGCCTGGTCCTGCGCTCGCGCATGGGCCACGACCTCTACCGGCGTGCCCTGGCCTGGTATGGCGAGCACGGGGAGCCGGTGAGCGTCGTGATCCCCAGCTACCGCGACGCCGAGCGCGTGGCCACGCTCGTGGCGAGCATCCAGCGGACTGTGCCCAGGGGGATGGCCCACATCTATGTGGCCGACGACGCCAGCGGACCCGAGCACGTTGCGCGGCTGCGCGCGATCGAGGGCATCGAGGTGGTCGAAGGCGAGCGCAACGAAGGCTTCGCTGCGAACGTCAACCGGGGTTTGCGGGCCGCCGATCAGACTCGCGACGTGGTGGTGCTCAACTCCGACATGGAGGCCCGTGCGGGTTGGCTTGCCTGCCTGCAGTACGCGGCCTCCCAGGAGGACGACGTGGCGATCGTGGGCGGGCGCCTGCTCTATCCCGACGGGCGCATCCAGTTCGCCGGCACCGCACGCAACCTGGGGGCACCCGAGTGGTTCGACCACCGCTACCGCTTCAAGCCGGGCGACTGGGGCCCGGCCGCCCTGCCGGGGCCGGTGCTGGCGGTGACGGGCGCCTGCATGTACGTGCGCAGGGCCGCGATCGAGCGGATCGGCTTGCTCGACGAGCGCTACCCGATGGCCTACGAGGACGTGGACTGGTGCCTGCGCGCGTGGGAGGCGGGCATGCGGGTCGTGTACTTCCCGGGCGCCTCGCTGTTCCACCACGAGTCGGTCACGCGGGGCACGGACATGGGCGAGCGCGAGCGCATCTCCCAGCGGGTCTTCTGGGAGCGCTGGGGGTCGTTCTTCGACGCGCGCGAGGTCCACACGCCGGAGGGCAAGCTGCGCGTCGCCTACGTGACCGAGGGCACCGGCGTGGGCGGCGGGCACAGGGACATCTTCGAGCACCTCAACCGCCTGGCCGAGCGCGGCCATGAGGTCGCGCTGTACACGCTGGGAGAGCAGCCCGACTGGTTCGAGCTGAAGGTGTCCGTGCACTGCTACGAGTTCTACGACGAACTGGTCGAGGAGCTCGCCGAGCTCGACGCGATCAAGGTGGCCACGTGGTGGAACACGGCGATGCCGGTGTGGCGGGCGAGCGTGGTGAAAGGCATCCCGGTGTACTTCGTGCAGGACATCGAGACGAGCTACTACCCCGACGACGAGTCGGTCAGGCACGCAGTGATCGATTCCTACAGGCCCGAGTTCCGCTACATGACGATCTCCGGCTGGAACCGCGAGCGCCTGCGGGAGCTTGGCCTCGACGCGGAGCTGATCCCGCCGGGGATCGACCTGGAGTGCTTCAGGGAGCGCCCGGAGGTGGAGCGCCGTGCGGATATGGTCCTGGCGCTGGGCCGCACCAATCCGCTCAAGAACCTGCCGCTCACGATCGAGGCGTGGCGCGCCCTGCCCGAGCCGAGGCCGGAGTTGTGCATGTTCGGGATCGAGCCCGAATTGGCCACCGATGCAGGCATGCGCTACATCGAGTCGCCCAGCGACGAGGAGGTAGGCGAGCTGTTCAGCCAGGCGACCGTGTTCGTCCAGACCTCAACCCACGAGGGCTTCTGCCTGCCGGCCTTGGAGTCGATGGCCACGGGCGGTGCGGTGGTGTGCACCGACGCGCACGGCAACCGGGACTTCTGTGATGACGGTGAGAACTGCCTGATGCCCGAAGCCTCGCCCGAGGCGGTCAGCGCGGCGCTGGCGCGGCTGCTGGGCGATGGGGAGCTGCGCGAGCGGGTTGGGCGGGCCGGAGTCGAGACGGCCAAGCAATACGCGTGGGAGCGGCGGATCGATGCGCTGGAGGCTTTCCTTGAAGAGGTGGCACGCCCGCGCGAGACGGTGGTCTCGAGCGATGTGGTTCCCGGTCAAGCTAGCGTGGTGGACTAGTCGTTGGTAGCTGTAGATGCCGGCTCGTGCCGGGGTCCCGTGAGATCGTGAAGCTGGAGTTCGCTCAAACATTGCGCTGCCCCGCGTGCCGGCGCGATGGCACGCTTGTGCTGGATGCTCGAGAGAGCAACTCCCAGGAGGTGCGCGAGGGCTGGTTGCGCTGCTCGGCCTGTGCTACCGAGTTCGCGCTTCACCGCGGCGTGCCCGAGCTGCTGTATGACCCGCCCGCGCATATCCTCGCCGAGGCCGCCGGCTTGGAGCGTTTCGCCGAGGAGATGCGTCGAGATGGCTGGGACCGGGAGCTGGTGCGCAAGCTGCCCGACCTGGAGCACGGCTACTGGTATGTGCAGGCGCGCTCGATGCACCAATTGCTCACGACGATCCCGTTTCAGCCCGGCCAGAGCATCGTGGACGTCGGCTCGAACACGTGCTGGGCGGCGAACCACTTCGCCGAGCGCGGCTTGCACGCGATCGCGCTGGACATCGCCACCGTCGAGCTGCAAGGGCTGTACACGGCTGACTGGTTCATCGAGGACGGCGTCTTCTTCGAGCGGGTGCTGGGCTCGATGGATGCGATGCCGCTTGCCTCTGGCAGCGTGGACTACGTGTACTGCTGTCAGGTGCTCCACCATAACGACGCCGAGAGCCTGCAGCGCACGTTCGCGGAGATCTTCAGGGTGCTGCGCCCGGGCGGGCGCCTGCTGATGGTCAACGAGACGCTGAAGACGCTACGCGACACGCACGGGGTACACGACGAGGCGGTGCAGGAGTACGAGGGCTACGAGCACGCCCATTGGGCTGCCCGTTACCGCTGGGAGGCGACGCGCGCGGGGCTGCTGACAGAGGTCACAGAGCCCCACTACCGCTCGTTCTTCGGCGACGCAGAGCTCACGCTCGCGCCCGAGACCAAGCGCCTGAGGGCACTGGCTATGAGGCTCGGCTTCTCGCTGCGCTCGTGGGGCTTTGCGCGGAGGGCCTATCTGGCGTGGCTGAACCAGGTGTGGGGGGGAGCGTCGATGAACATGATCGCCACCAAGCCTGTGCGCTACCTGGGACTTCAGGAGAGCATGGGCGCCGCGCAGCGGCTTGTGCGCCTGGCGGCCGCGCGCACGCGGCTGGCCGGCGACCGTCGCGAGGGCAGGGCACCGCAGCCGATCCCGCGCACGCCTGAGCAGGCGGCGGAGGCGCTTACAGGTTCTCCGCGACCGAAGGCGCCGAGCGGTTGAACACCCAGAAGCCGATCGCGAACGTGAGCGCCACGATGCCGAGCGGCTCGAGCAGGTAAGTCCAGCCGCCGTAAAGCTGGCCGGCGGAGAGCGTGGCGTGGTTGACCATCGCGTGGCGGAACTGCTGGAAGATCGCGACCAGGGGGTTGAGCAGGTAGACGTGCCAGAGGATGTGGTGGAACTCGCCGTGCTGAAGCTTTTCGCGCACCGATTCGGCCGGGATGATCACCGGCGAGGCGTAGAACAGGATCTGGGAGAAGACTTCCCAGATCGGCTGGATGTCACGGAATTTGACGAACATCGCCGCCAACCACATCGCGATCCCGGTCGAGAAGACGATCAGCATCGCCAGGATCAGGGGCAGCTCCAGCCAGCTGAGCATCGGCGTTACGTCTGAGATCAAGGCGAAGATGAGCACCACGACCAGGTTCATCGCCAGGTTGAAGAGGGCGAGCAGGGTGATCGAGAGCGGGATCACCAGGCGCGGGAACTGGATCTTGCGCACGAGGTTCTCGCGGTCCACGACGCTGCGAACCGCCCCGCCGGTGGCTTCGCCGAAGAAGCCGAACAGGATGATCGAGCCGAGCAGCTGTACGCCATAGGCGGCTTCCCCTGGCTGGCCGCCTTTGCCGGCGCCGCTGATCACGACGAAGAACACGTACAGCACGCCGAACAGGAGCAGTGGCCGCATCACCTGCCACACGTAGCCGAGCGCGGAGCCGAAGAACTTGAGCTTGAATTCGTTGCGGGCGATGTTGTACGTGAGGTGCCAGAAGCGCGTCCAGTCGTCGGTCAGCGCGCGCGGCCCATGGATCGGGCGCCCCAGCGACTCGTGGGGGACGAGGGGCTCGGCGGCGGCCATATCGGTGCTCACAGGGCAATCTCCTGGGCACTCGAGGCGGCGCTGCGCTCGATGCCGACCGCGACGGGCAGGTCGACGAGCCCCCCTGTGGCGTCGGGGCCGGTGACGACGAACGAGAAGGCGCCCTCGAAGCGGTCCATCAGGTCCAGGCCCGAGCCGCGGTGGGCCAGCGTGAAGAGGGGGTTGTAGCGGCGCGGGCCGAGCACGTTCTCGAAAGAGAAGGAGAACAGGGCGCTCTCGCCGGCGCGGAAGCGCCCGGAGCGCTCGTGCTCGACCGATGAGGAGGCGACGAGCAGCGCGACATGGTCCTCGTTGAGCACGTACAACCCCGCGGCGGGGTCCTCGACGTCGACAAGGAAGTTGACGAGCGCCTTGACGGTGATGCGCTGGCCTTGGGCGAGCGTGGTGGAGCGCTCGCCTTGCTCGTCCTCCACCCAGGCCTCCACGATGCGCGCCTCGCCGTCGCCGCCGCGGCCTTCATCCACGCGCTTGGCGGCCGCCTCAGGGTCGCGCCCGAAGTTGATCTCCAGGTAGCGGTCGGCGACCTCGTGGGGCTCGCCGACATGGACCATCTCGCCCTTCTCGAGCAACAGCGCGCGGTGGCAGAAGCGGTTGAGCGAGCCCATGTCGTGGGTTACGAACACGATCGTGCGCCCGCTGTCGCGCATTTCGTTGAAGACGTCGAAGCACTTCTGCTGGAAGGAGGCATCGCCGACGGCCAGGACCTCGTCTACGAGCAGGATGTCGGCGTCGACCTGGATCGCAACGGAGAAGGCGAGGCGGACGTGCATGCCGGAGGAGTAGTTCTTGAGCTTGAGCTCCTCGAACTCGCGCAGCTCGGCGAAGTCGATCACCGCGTCGTAGCGCGCGCGGGCCTCGCGCGGGGAGAGCCCCATCATGATCCCGTTGAGCACGACGTTGTCGCGTGCGGCCAGATCAGGGTTGAAGCCGACGCCGAGCTCGATGAACGGCGAGAGGCGCCCGTTCATCCAGATCTTGCCGGCGTCCACGCCGTAGATGCCGGCGAGGCACTTCAGGAGTGTGCTCTTGCCCGACCCGTTGCGCCCGGCGATGCCGAAGAACTCGCCGCGACCGACCGCGAAGGAGATGTCTTTGAGGGCCGAGAACGACTGGTGGGAGGAGCGGCGCAGGGGGTGCAGGGCGCGCTCCTTGAGCGTGTGGGTGCGCTCCTCGGGGACCCGGAAGGTCTTGGAGAGGGATTGGACGACGATCGGCTCGGGGCCGGTGGCGGGGGGTTGGGGCATGGGGGGAAGGGTATCGGTGCCCTGGGCGCGATCCTGCCGGGCGCATGTCGGATAACCAGAGCTGCGGTGGCGGAGCCTGGGTGACATATGGGTAAGATCCCGCTCTCGTGAAGGCAGTGCCATCCCCGCCGGGTCGCAAGGGTTGAGACGTTGATGGTCGAAGATCGACCGTTCGCCGTCGAGCTGACCGGCTATCTGAACTCGGCGGTCGGCGTGGGCGAGGCTGCACGACGCTACGTCCTGGCGCTGCGTTCAGCTGGGGTGGCGGTGCTGGAGCGCGACGTGCCATTGCCTGGTCGCGACGCCGTCGAGAGGGGGTCACCGTCCGTGCTTGTCCCCGCCGACGGGTCGATCGCCTGCAACATCCTATGCCTGAACCCTGAGCAGATGGTTCCATATCTTGAGGGGCCCGATGCACCGAGATGCGCAGACAGGCGCTTGATTGGCATCTGGAGCTGGGAGGTGGACGTACTGCCACCGGGATGGCGAGAGGCGAGTCGTCGTCTCAGCGAGATCTGGACCTATTCGGCGTTTTCGGCGAAGCTGATCGCGCCGGGCGTCGACGTGCCGGTCCGCAACATCCCGCCACCGATATGCAGGCCGGCTCTGAGCGGCGAGCGTGTCGCCGGCTTGCCGGACGGCTTTAGATTCCTCCTCATGTTCGATTACCTCTCGACATTGGAGCGCAAGAATCCGGTTGGCGCAATCGAAGCCTTTCAACGTGCATTTCGACCAGAGGATGGCGCGGCGCTGGTCGTGAAGTCCGTCAACGCGAGGCATCGACCAGAGCGACACGGCGAGATCGTGGCCGCCTGCCAGGGGCGCGATGACATCGTGCTCATTGACCGGACAGTGTCCAGTGGCGAGCGGGACGCGCTCCTCGCGGCGTGCGACTGCTATGTCTCGCTGCACCGCAGCGAGGGTCACGGATTGCCGATCGCCGAGGCCATGCAAGCGGGGAAGCCGGTCGTGGCAACCTCGTATGGGGGCAACACGGAGTTCATGGACGACGCCAACTCCTATCCAGTGGCGTGGACGCCGTCGAAGGTGGGTCTGGGCGTCGAGCACTATCCGCAGGGCGCGAGCTGGGCCGAGCCGGACCTCGAGCACGCTGCCCGAATACTGCGCGTGGTGCTTGATGACCGAGATGGGGCCGCCCGGCGGGCGGCGCGTGGGCGCCGGGACGTGTCGGCTCGGCTGGCGCCAGAGGTCGTGGGCCGGCAGATGGTCGCCCATATCGCACCCTTCACCAAGGCTCACGGCGGGGGAGGCCCGAGGAGTCTCTTCAAACGGTTCGTCGCGTCGCGGCGCGTCGCGGGCTGAGGCCTGCGATGCGGATCTCAGCGGGCCAAACGATTGGCGGGGATCGAGGGTCGGCGGTCATATGCGTCGTGGCGGTGGCAGAGCGCGATCCAGTTCTACTGGTTCGGGAGGCTCTCGCGACCCTGCGCTCGGCCGCTGATGGGATCGGTGCGTTCGCGCCGCTCCTGCTCGTCGGGCCAGGGATCGTCGTCGATCCGGTTCTCGCGGAGCTTGGCGCCTCCATCCCGAGCGCAACGATGAAGGCATTGACAGTCGATGCCTCCGCCGGGCTGACCGCGGCCGTGAACGCCGCGATCCGCGCCAGTGCCCCGGCTGACTTCCTGCTCCTTCGTGCGGGCCTTCGCGCCGGGCCAGGAGAGCTTCGGCGTCTACGCGCCGCGGCGCTCAGCGACAGCACCGTCGCAAGTGCTACGCCGCTGTTCGTCGGACGCGGACGGGGGAGCGACCTTGATGTCGAGTCGCAACCGGGGCTCCTTCCTCGGATCGCCACCATGGGGCCGGATTGCGTCTACCTCCGCAGGGCGGCCCTCGACCTCATCGGCGGCGGCCTGGACTGCTCGCTGAGCCTGAGCGAGGCGCTTGACACGGCGGCGGTGAGGCTTGTCGCCCTGGGCATGGTGCATGTCGCGGCGGACGAGGTGGCTGTGGAGCCTCGCGCGTCTGCGGATGAGCCGAGCACGCCCGCGGGGGGGCTCTCGACGGCCATCCAGAGCAAAAACCCGGTGCAGGAGACGATCGCTTGTGACGAGCGCGGCGTCTTGCGCCGTGCCATACGGCGCGGAGGCGCAGGCGATAGGCGCCTGTCGGTGACGATCGATGGGCGGAGCCTCACTTCGGTGGTGGGGGGCACCCAGACCTATGTCACCGGCTTGACCTTGGCGCTGGCCGCGGAGGGGAGCGTCGCGGTGCGCGTTTTGGTCCCTCCCGACCTTCCCGACCGCACGCGGGAAGCTTTTCTCAGAGCGGAAGGCATCGAGTTGCTGACCTACGAGCAGGCTCTGGCCAGCCCGTCTCTGACGGACATCGTGCACCGTCCCCAGCAGGTGTTCACGCCCGACGACCTCGCGCTCCTGAGGCTGGTGGGCGAGCGGGTGGTGGTCACCCACCAGGACCTGATCGCCTACCACAACCACTCCTACCATGCCGACATCGAGGCGTGGCGCGGTCATCGCCGCACCACGCGGCTCGCCATGGCCGTGGCGGACCAGGTCATCTTCTTCTCCGAGCACGCCCGACGCGATGCGCTCGCAGAGGACCTGGTGGCCGCCGATCGCACCCATGTGGTCGGCATCGGCGCCGAGCAGCCCCAGGTTGCCGGCGAGACGGAGAAAGCGCCAGACGGGATCGGCGATGACGAGCCCTTCCTGCTGTGCCTTGGCGCCGACTACGCCCACAAGAACCGGCCCTTCGCCATTCTTCTGCTGGCGGCACTGCGGGAGATGGGATGGAAGGGAGTGCTCGTGTTCGCGGGGCCTCACGTGCCGTACGGATCCTCAAGCGAGGACGAGCGCGAGGCGCTGCGCCTACACCCCGATGTCGCGGCCTCCGTCATCGATCTGGGCGCGATCGACGAGCCGTCCAAGCGCTGGCTCTATGCCCGCGCACGAGCGCTTCTGTATCCGACGACCTACGAGGGCTTCGGTTTGCTCCCGCTCGAAGCCGCCGCATGGCGGCTGCCTTGCCTCTACGCCCGGCAGAGCGCGCTGGCCGACGCTGGCGGCGAGGCGGCGACGCTGGTGCCCTGGGACGCACGCGCGAGCGCGGCTGGGGTGTTGCCGCTACTCGAGCACGGGCAGGCTCGCGAGGGTCATCTGGCGACGCTCGCCCGGCTGAAGACCCCAAGCTGGAAGGAGGTCGTCCGCAATCTGCTCGGCGTGTACACGCAGGCCATCGCTGGACCGTCGTCTCAGGCGGCGCCCAGGGCGTGGCAGGAGCTCGAGCGGGAGAGCTACATCGCCGCGCTCGACGGCGACATCCGGCACCTCAAGGACCTGGCCCAGGAATACCAGGACGCCTATCACTCGCTCATGCGGCGTGTGAGCGGCGGGCTGCCCTTGATCGACGATGGGGGGCTGCTCAGCCCGGCCCAGCAAAGGGGGCTGATGCGGGTGGCCGCGCGGGGGCGACTCGGAAGCCTGTTGCTAGCGCCTTTGGGGCTGATCGGGAGGCGCGGCACATGATCCCGCTGAATGTGCCGAAGGGACCGCCGATAATATGACGACTCCTTGACACAGGCCATCGATACCGATTCTCCGACGGTTCCTTCGGAGCCGAGTTCCCGGGCAGCGTTGATCGCGACTCGGCTACGTCAAACGGCGCGGAGCACCTCCCCTCCGCTCGAGGCTCGATTGCCCTCTTTCGCTCTAGAGCACGCCGTGGCGGGCGATGTGGGGCATCTTCATCGAGTCCATGATCTGGACGCGCTCCCGGTCGAGTCCCATCGACGCCTGGGCGGAAAGCCGATGACGAGGGCCAAGCGCGTGCTGCGACGGATGCTCTTTCCCGTGCTCGAGACGCAGAGTAGCTGGAATGGGGCCAACGCTCGCGTGGTGACGTTCATGTTGCGCCAGCTCGCCGCCCAGGCCCGCACCATCGAGTCTCTTGAGCAGCAGCTGGATGAGCTTTACGAGGAGCTTCACAGGTGACTCTCGCGACGGCTTGCGGCATTCGGGCTTGCGGTTGGCGTTTGACCAAGTGAGGGTCCTCGTCGCAAGCACATATGTACCTTTTATCGAGGGTGGCGGGCGCATGATCGTGCGCGACCTTGTCGGCGCCGTTAGAGAGCGGGGTCATGAGGTCGACACGATCGAGATCCCCTTCCTGTCGGTGTGGGATCAGATGCTCGATCAGATGCTTGCTCTGCGTCTGATCGACGTCAGCGATGACGCCGACGTGCTGGTGGCGATCCGTCCGCCCAGCTACGCGCTCAGCCATCCGAACAAGCGTCTGTGGTTCATCCATCATCACCGCGGCGCCTATGACCTCTGGGGTACGCCGTGGCAAGACATTCCCTCGACGCCTGAAGGAATTGGCGTGCGCGACGCGATCCGCGGCTCCGACGACATCTACCTTCGGGAGGCCAAGCAAATCTTCACCAACTCCCAGATCGTGGCCGACCGCTTGCGTAAGTTCAACGGCCTGGAGGGCACGGTGCTGTACCCGCCCCTTGGACAACCTGATCGCTTCTACCATGCGCCGGCGGAGGACTTCGTCTTCTATCCGTGCCGGATCACCTCGCACAAGCGTCAGCGGTTGGCCATCGAAGCGGCCGCTCATCTGACGAGCGATGTCCGTGTGGTGATCGCGGGAGCGCCCGATCATCCGGGTCAGCTTGCTCCGCTTGAAGAGCTGATTCGCGAGCATGGGCTGGAGCGGCGGGTTGAGTTGATCGCTCGGTGGATCAGCGAGGAGGAGAAGGCGGAGCTCATCGCGCGCAGCGCCGGCGTTCTGTACATACCTTTCGACGAGGACTCTTATGGCTATGTCACGCTCGAGGCATTCCATGCGCATAAGCCGGTCATTACTTGTATGGACTCGGGCGGGACGCTCGAGATCATCGAGGATGGCGTAAACGGTCTCATCGCAGATCCGGATGCCATTTCGCTCGCTCGAGCGATCGACGCTCTCCGATCGGACCCGGCCCGAGCGGCCGCCATGGGCGAGCGCGCGCATGAGGCTCTGCTGGAGAAGGGCATCAACTGGGATCGCGTCGTGGACAGCTTGCTCGGATGAAGGTAGCCGTTGTCAACAACCAAGCCCCGTTCGTCCGGGGGGGCGCCGAGCTGCTTGCGGAGTGGCTGCGGGACAAGCTCAGGGAGTACGGTCACGAGGCGGAGGTCGTGAGAATTCCCTTCAAGTGGTCTCCCGCGACGAAGATCGTCGATCACATGCTCGCCGCTCGGCTGGTCCGCCTCGCCGGCGCTGACCGTGTGGTGGCCTTGAAGTTCCCAGCCTACTTCGTTCCCCACGAGAACAAGGTGCTCTGGCTTCTGCATCAGTTCCGCCAAGCCTATGAGCTGTGGGGAACTCCTTATCAGGATATTCCCAACAGCCCCATAGGTCATCGAGTGCGCGAGTCGATCATTCGCGCCGATCGCTCGTTTCTATCCGAAGCGAAGCGCATCTATACCAACTCGGAGATCGTCGGGCATCGATTGCGCATGTACACGGGGATTGAGTCGGAGATCCTCTATCCACCCCTTCTTGACCCCGAGCCTCTGCGATGTGAGGGCTACGGCGACTACTTCTTCTGCCCGGGTCGGATCACCGCCGGCAAGCGCCAGCATCTCGCGGTGGCGGCTATGGCACATGTCGCCGGCTCTTCGCGGTTGATCATCGCGGGTCAGCCGGAAACGGCTGAAGACTTGGAGCGGCTGACCGGACTGATTCACGAGCTGGGGCTCGAGCGTCGTATCGAGGTGATCCCGCGTTGGATCAGCGAAGAGGAAAAGATCCGGCTGATGACTAACGCGCGCGGCGTGGTTTACCTGCCTTTTGGTGAGGACTCCTATGGCTACGTCACGCTCGAGGCCTTTCACGCGCGCAAGGCGGTTATCACCCTCGCTGACTCGGGGGGCATCCTGGAGCTGGTGCGCGATCGATACAACGGCCTTGTGCCGAGCGATGGAGAAGGCCTGTCGCGGGCGCTCCAAGAGCTGGCCGATGACCACAATCTGGCTGAGAGCTTGGGTGAGGCTGCTCTTTCCACACTGGAGGAGCTCGACATATCCTGGGACCGCGTCATTAGCGAGCTGACCCGATGAGGATTGCCTGGTTCACCCCCTTTTCGACCCGCAGTGCGATCGGGGAGTTCAGTCGGCACATTACGGACATCCTGTCCGAGCACGCCGAAGTCGAGATCTGGACACAGGACACACCACCGCTGCATCACACCGATTTGCGTGTCATCGGATTCTCCTCAGGGTCGCCGGACCTCGAGCTCCTTCCCCAGCGCGACATGATCATCTACAACATGGGCGATCATCTTCCCTTTCACGGCCATATCCACGCGGTCTCCCAGCGCTACCCGGGAATCATGATCCTGCACGATCGTGTGCTTCACCACTTGTTCGCGGGCTTGTGGCTGATGGGCTCTGAGCCGGCTCGTCAGACATATGTCGACCGCATGGAGACGTTCTACGGTCCCCGCGGCGGGGAGATAGCAAGGGCATCGCTGTTGGGCGCACGCCGACCGGTGTGGGAGTCCGATGAGGAAGTGCTCGAATATCCCCTCTACGAGGAGGCGCTCATGCATGCGATCGGCACTGTCACCCACTCTCAGGATCAGGCTCGCGACGTACGCGGGCGCTGGCTTGGTCCTGTTCGCTCGCTGCACCTCCCCTGCTACGCCGAAGTACTGCGACGCGCGGAGACACTGTCCACTCCTCAGACTCGGCCGGATGCTCGTGTCCGTCTGCTCTCCATCGGTCACGTCAACCCAAACAAGCAAATCCACCGGATTGTGGAGCTCCTCGCCGCCGATCCGGAGCTTGCGGCCCACGTCCAATACACCATCGTCGGGCCGACCGACGATTTTCACGCCTATGTGGCCGATCTTCAACGACTGGTGGAGCGCAACCGAGATACGCTGAGCGTTGACATCCTCGGCTGGCGCGACGATCAAGAGTTGGAGCGGTTGATGTCGGAGACCGACGTATTCGTCAACCTGCGCCATCCGGTGATGGAGGGCGGCTCGGCGTCGCTGATGCGCCAGCTCGCTTTCGGTCGCCCGGTGGTGTGTTTCGACGAGGGCCTATTTGGCGAGCTGCCACCGGAGGCGGCAGTCCAGGTTCCTGCCGGAGACTTCGTCGCGGCAGCCGGAGCGCTGCGCGAGCTGGTGTTCGACGAGGACTGTCGGCGACGAATCGGCGCCACGGGTCGGTCCGTCGCCGAAAGCTACACCGAGCGCCGCTATGTGGATGAGCTGTTGGCGTTCATCGAGGAGACCCGGCGCGCGGTCCCTGCACTGAACTTCATCGACCGCGTCGGTGTCGAGCTAGGCCACATGGGTATCGATGGGCGGCTCCCCATCTTTGACAGGATCACTGATGATTTCAGCCGCTTTCTGGCCGTCTGAGCCGCCTACCATGAGCGCTGTTGCGAGGGAGGACCGTTTGGAGGTGCCGTCGGAGATCATGATTGAACCGGTCGAAGCCGTACATACCCAGGCTTTGGTTGAGCTGTTCGAAAGCAACCGCGTGCCGGCTGTGAGTGACTCCTTCGATCCCTTCCCTCTCACGGCTGAGGAGGCCAGGCGGATCGCGCTGGAGCCCCGCTTGGACGCCTACTTCGTGGCGAGCATGGACGCTGAGCTGATAGCGATGTCGATGCTGCGCGGCTTCGACGAGGGATTCGCCGTGCCGAGCTTTGGGATATTCGTGGATCACCGCCATCACGGCCATGGCATAGGGCGCCGGCTCACCGCTTGGACAGTGGGGGAGGCACGCCGGCGCGGATGTACGGCGATCAGGCTCTCGGTTTACGCGAGCAATACGGCGGCACTGCATCTCTACCGCTCGCTCGGTTTTGAAGAGCGAGAACGGGAGAACGTGGCTCGAGCGACGGGCCAGGATGAGAAGATCTTGATGACCCTGTCGTGGGAGGACTGACATGGCCGAGCGACGAATACCGGTCGCGGCTCCTGCCCTCGTGGGACGCGAGCGAGAGTATGTGCTCGACTGCATCGATTCGACCTGGATCTCCTCGAGCGGCAAGTACCTGGCCCGCTTCGAGTCCGAGTTCGCCGAGTTCTGCGGCGTTCGCCACGCGATCAGCTGCTGCAACGGGACGGTTGCCGTCCACCTGGCGCTACTGGCGCAGGGCGTCGGGCCCGGTGACGAGGTGATTGTGCCCACTCTTACCTATGTAGCTACTGCAAACCCGGTGGTCTACTGTGGCGCCCAACCTTTGTTTGTCGACGCCGAGCCGCGGACGTGGAACATGGATCCCGAGCGGGTGGCGGAGGCGATCACTCCGCGCACCCGGGGCATCGTGGTCGTTCATCTCTATGGACACCCGGTCGATATGGATCCAATCCTGCAACTCGCGGAGGCTCACGGACTTTGGGTGATCGAGGACGCCGCGGAGGCGCATGGCGCGACCTATCGCGGACGCATCGCCGGTTCCATGGGCTCGCTCGCGACGTTCTCCTTTTACGGCAACAAGATCATCACTACGGGTGAGGGCGGCATGGTGGTCTGCGACGACGACGAGCTGGCTGCGACCGTGCGCCAATTGCACGGCCAGGGCCAGGATCCCGATCGTCGATATTGGTTCCCGATGGTGGGCTTCAACTACAGGATGACCAACATCGAGGCGGCAATCGGACTGGCTCAGCTGGAGCGAATCGACTGGCACCTTTCGCGCCGCCGCGAGATCGTCGGCTGGTATCGCGAAGAGCTCGCCGGCGAGGAGGGCATCGAGCTATCGCCAGAGGAGCCTTGGGCTCAGAGCGCGTTCTGGATCGTGTGCGCGGTGCTTGACGAGCAGCGGTTTGGCCCACGGGATGCGGTTATGGCTTCGCTTGACAAGGCGGGTATCGAGACACGCCCTTTCTTCTACCCGCTTCACACGCTCCCGATGTATAGCGCTGCCAGCAGGGATAAGACCTTTCCCGTGGCCGAGGATCTGGCTCGCCGGGGCATGAACCTGCCTTCTTCGGCGACGCTCAAACGTGAGGAAGTCGCATACATGTGCGACCAATTGCGCGGTCTCGCTCGATGACGGCGATGGCGTCGGCACGATCGCACCGGCTGACGCGAGTTTTCGGTGCTGTGCCTACATGGGTTCCCGTGCTGATCTTCTATACGGCGTTGGCGCTCTTCACTATCGGCCGGCACGCAATCGCCCACCCTCGCACAGTTTGCGCGTGTGTGGGCGGAGGGGATCCGGCCTTGTTCATGTGGGGGTTGTCCTGGTGGCCTCACGCGATAGTCCATGGACTGAATCCCTTCGTAAGTCACTATCTGTGGTCTCCGACAGGCCAGAATACTGCCCAGGCTACGCTGATCCCCACGGCTGCGTTCGCCATGATTCCGTTCACGGCGCTCTTCGGCCCACTCTTCTCGTACAACGTTTTGTCGATCGCAAGCCCAATCCTCAGTGCGCTTACCGCCTACTTGCTCTGCCGACGCCTGACGGGCCGTGAGCTACCGTCAATTGTCGGTGGATACATATTTGGATTCAGTTCCTATGAGTTTGCGCAGCTTTTGGGACACCTTCACCTCACCCTGACCTTCCTCATTCCAGTCATGGTGCACATGGCCTTGCGGCGCATCGACCGTGAGATATCACGGCGCGTCTATGTGATTGCCATGGCGCTTGTCTTGGTCCTGCAGGCCGGGCTTTCAACTGAAGTTCTCGCCGAGTCCACGGGTTTGGCGGCGGTGATGCTTGTTTGTGCGCGCTTTTTGGCGCCATTGCCACAGCGCGCGCGAATCAGCAGCCTCACGCTCGAGACGCTCGGTGCGGGCGTCCTGGCCCTTATCGTGGCGTCGCCCTTCTTCTACTATGCACTGTTTAGCGGCGAATTTCCTAAAGGCGCCGGGACCTACTGGGACATTTATGCTCAAGATCTTCTTAATCCATTCTTTCCCACGATTGCAACCTGGCTTGGTCATCACGATTTTCAGTCGCTGAGCGCTACATACGCTGGCGGGGGACTAGTTGGGGACGACGGCTATTTGGGCATCCCATTGGTGATTGCATTTCTAGTATGGGCTCTGGGCGTCGACCGTCATCGCACACTTACTCGACTCGTTTCGATCGTCGCTGCCCTGAGCTTCTTTGCCTCACTGGGCGCTCACCTTCATATCGCGGGCAAGCAGACGGTAACACTGCCATTTGATTGGGTCCAGAATTTGCCGATCTTCAACGATATGCTTCCGTCGCGTTTCGCGCTATTTACTGCACTAGCCGTATCGATCGGCATAGCTATGTGGCTAGCTAGATCGACTGGACATGTAGTTAGCCGTTGGCTTTCGGTATTGCTCGCCGTCGTGATGCTCTTTCCGAACATCACTTCGCCTCTTTACGGGATTCCGCCCCGCAATCCAAGTTTCTTCGCGACGGCACTGTTCAAGCGTTATCTTATGCCCGGAGAGACAGTTTTGGTGCTGCCTTTTGGCTACAACGATATATCGACGTTTTGGCAAGCTGAGACGGGCTTTGACTTTTACATGCCAGAGGGCTATATATCGCAGGTTGTCCCACCACCTTTTCAGAGTGAACAGATCGTGGATCAACTAGAGCAGAATATGTCGCCCGCTCCTGCCGAATTGACATCGTTTATTCGCCGGCACTATGTCAGCCATGTAATCGTTGATGCGGCAAATGCCGGGCCTTGGCCAGAGCTATTGGCGCAGATGGGACTTCACGCACGATCGGTGGGAGGGGTTCTGGTTTATACCGTCCCCGGTTCACCCGTGCTAATTGGACGGGTGCGTAACAGTCGACATTGAAGAAAAGCCGAGCAACTTTGAGATCTACGCGTGGTGCTGGTCGCCCCGTTGCCGACGCCGGTCTACCGCAGTGGACGGACCCGTGTGTGCATCAGGACGAACACTGCGCGGAATCCATCCCTCCATGTGATGCCCTTTCCCTCGGCATATGTCCGGCCGTAGTAAGCGATCGGCACCTCATACACACGTAGCCCACGGCGACAGACCTCACCCGTGATCTCTGGCTCTATGCCGAAGTGATCCTCGGTCAGATGAAGCTGTAGCAAGGCCTCCCTGCGGAATGCCTTATAACCCGTCTCCATGTCGGTAATCGTGGTATTGAATAGGAAGCCCGTGAGCAACGAGAGTAGTCGGTTGCCGACCAGGTGCCAGAACATATAAGCGCGTTGAGGCCTCCCCCCCGATAGGCGGGAGCCGTAAACCACGTCAGCCACATCCCGTTGGATCGGCTCGATCAGTGCAGGTACGTCGCGTGGGTCGTACTCCATGTCCGCGTCCTGAATGACAATGACCTCGCCACGGCAATGAGGGATTCCGTGGCGCAACGCCGAGCCCTTGCCTCCATTGGGCTTGCGCAACACGCGTACTCGCCCGTCGGCACCTGCATAGGAGGCCGCGATGTCAGCGGTTGCGTCCGTCGATCCGTCATCGACCACTATGGCTTCGTAATCGAGTTTGAGCGCCGCGATCTGCTCTAGAACCTGGGCAATCGTCCGGGCCTCGTCGTGTGCAGGAATAAGAAAGGTGATTTCCATGGAGTGCGCCATCCTAGCTTACGCCGGCTGTGTACCCACACGCGCATATTTAGACCCTCTCAGTCAAGCTTGTGACGGGCGGATGACGCGCGTTGTAATGCAGTAGGAAGGCGCCGATGAGCACGAATGGCACGAAGTTGACCGCGTGCAATACGAGCGCGAACGGAAGGATCGAGGACTTTGACATCCCGTAGGCTTTCAGCGCTAGTATCGCGGCGCCCTCGAACACGCCAAGCGCTGCGGGCGGTGATGGCAGGATCATGCTAAGCCCGACGGCCACGGCGACGAGGACCCCGCACGCGAACGGAAGATGCAGGTGGAAGGCGATAGAAACGAAGTAGGCGCATAGCGCCGTGAGCATCCAGGCCACGATAGTCCACAGGAAGGCCTCGATCGCGACCCGTCGATTGCGCAGTCCGCTGAGTCCATGAGCGAGCTCGACTATCGTCTTCTCGAGAAGATCGCCCGAGAACCGCGACAGCCGACCAAGGGGACGAAGGAGTGTTCGCAGTGGCCGATCTCCGTAGATGACCAGCAAGACGGCAATGCTCGCAATTACCAGCGCGAGCGCGATTGCAGCGATAGCGGCCGCTCGGAGCCAGCTGACGTGCGGGAGCCATGGTTGCGTGAGGAAGAAGACGGCGAGGATCGCGATCAGGTCGAACAGGCGCTCCACAACGATTGTTCCCACGGTCTCCACCAGCGGCACGGAGCCGCGTCGCGTGAGCACCAACACCCGCGCCGCTTCACCGGCGCGTGCGGGCATGATGTTGTTGTAGAAGTAGCCGATCATCGTCGCGTTCAGTGTCGGCCCAGGTGGCGGGCGCCTGCCGGGGGCGAACAGCGAACGCCAGCGCAATGCTCGCGCCACGTCGCCTAGGCCGAAGACGATCAGCGCTGGGATCAGCCACCAGTAGTCGCAGCTGCGCAGGGCTCGCCAGACCTCGCTGAAATCAATTTCGCTGAGCGCTATATAGGAGAACACGACGGTAACGGCGATCGTGGCGAGCTTGAGCCACGGGCGCGATCCCCTCGCTTGCCAATGCGATATGCCTTGCCGCTTGGGGATCAGGACCGCAGGGTCGTCGATCCGGGGTTCTTGGTCTTCCCTAAGCATCGCGTCAAGGTAGTGGATATATGCTTCGATGGACTCTGGCGTTTCGTAAGGATGGTTAGGAGATGGTCGGCTCAACCTGTGCCGCCGACATGCCCTCAGCCGTCCTTCCAGGCCGTGTAGCCGGGCTTCTCGATACCGTCAGCTTCGATCAGGCCGCCATAGGAGGTTGGCGGTTCGTCATAGAGGTGAATCCAGCCGACGGCATAGATGCTTGGCAGGCTCCTAGCAAGACGCAATCCATCGGTGATCCACTGGACTTGTAGCAAAGGTTCCACATAATAATTGAACTCAAGGTCATCTGAGGTAGGCTCCGTCCACTCAGAGAGGAACAGCTTGGGGTCGGGGTTGCCTGGTTGGCCCAGGTAGCGATCGACCAGCGTAGAGAGCCGTCCGAGGTCGGAGAAGTCGACCTGCTGTTCGGGCGATGGTGGGTTGGAGAGGTTCGGGGCGCGGGCGCTGAACGGATTGTGCCCGTACATGTCGAGCCTTGGTGGCTTGCCGTTGGGAAGGCGCATGTTTTCGATCCATTGCTGGGTAGAGATATTTCCCGTGGTATAGGTCATCCCGCCGATCACCAGATTGGCGCGGCTGATGCTCTTCAGGGCGCCGTAGGCGGCGTCGAGAATCCGTGCATAACGATGGGGAGCCGAGCGCTGATGGACGTTAAGTGCCGCAAATGGCTTTACCGGATCGAGCGGCTCGAAGTTGTGCGAGCGTGACGGCTCGCCCCAGATCATCCACATGTGTACCGAGGGGTAGCGCTTGGATGCCGCGATCGCGAAGTTGGCATAGTCCCTTGGGTTAGTGGGCGCCCAGTTCCACGGCTTGCCACCATTGGCCCACGGGGGCGCTCCGATGATCTGGAGGGCCACCTGGATGTGGTAGCGCTTGGCTTCGGCAACGGCCTGGGTGACCTCCGCCGGCCAGGTATAGGCGGGGTCGTGAGGGTTGCGTGGGTCATGCGGGTGGTGTGAAGCGATCGAGTTCCAGCGCAGGTCGTCCTCGTAGATCCTCACCCCCAGCTCCCGGTACGTGGGGAACAGGGATGCGCCGTTGTGGATGGCTGGTCCCCACATCGCCTTGAGGCTCGCGGCCTCGGCCCCACGCGTCGCTGTCAAGCAAGCGCCGAGCGTCAAGGTGAGCGCCAGCGCGCCGATGTATGACGCGAGAGCTCTCCAGCATGGGCTTGGCGAGTCGTGGGCTTGGTGGTCGCAGAAGAAGTGCATATGGCCAGAAGGGAGCCGATCATAGAGATTCCATCTATAGGTCTCGCCGATAGGGACATCAAGCGCTCCCTCTCGATGGCCACCGCCGCCAGGGATCACCCCGACAGACCGGTAGTGATGGTCACACCAAGAACCCGCGCCGCTCAGCACGTCAACGATATTCGCTTTACGCCAGGGTGTCGACCGCCTACCGGCGTGGCGCCGTATAGAACCCATGCTGCCAAGAACGGGTCGGTGAGCTCCACGAGCCCGCCCGCGTGGACGAACAGGTCTCCCTGGGCTGCGAGCTGGTCGCGGGCATCGACCAGCGAGCTCTTGGCGAGTTCGGCATGCTCCAGCGCGATTGCGCGCAGGGGATGGGAGTGGCCGGCGGCGAGAGCCCCGACGAGCTTTGGATGGTTGGCGGAGAGCGAGTCCCACATTCGCTGAAGCCCGTCGGAGGCCTCGGCGAGCGCGACCCTGTGGGCGGCGAGCAGGCCGGCTTCGTCCTCACCGGGAGCCGATCGCTCCTAGAGGAAGTGGGCGATCATCATGGCGCGCTGGGGATGGCCGCGGCGAGCCTTGCGAGGGAGTCGGCAGATCGGGGTCAAGTGCGCGCTGGGCCGCGGAGAAGTGGGCTTCGATGTGGTCGGCGATGTTCGCACTTGCCAGGGGGCCGATCCTGACCGGGCGGGCCTGCTCGAAGAGGGGGCGCCGCCGGTCTCCGAACAGAGCGTCCATCATGTCGGTGTGGCTGCCGGCGAAGAGGTAGGAGACGGCGCCGGTGTGATGCTGGATATGGCTGCGCAGCACGCCGTCGAGATCTGGCTGGGCGGTGAGCATCTCCTGGAACTCATCGTAGGCGACCAGGCAGCGTCTGCCCGTCCGTTCGTGCAAGCGTCGGGGAGCCTCGAGCAGGTTGTGCAGCCGCGCGAGCGAGTCGGCGTGGGAGGCCGAACGTCTGAACTCGACGTTCACCACGGCTGGGACACCCAACCTTGCCAAGGGGTCGGTTCGTCTACGCAGCGCGCGCCAGGCACGTTCGGAAAACACGTACCAAATGGTGCGCTTTCTCCGCACCAGCCTGAACGCGCGAGGTGGGCTCGCTAACGGCCTCGCCGACCGGATGAGTGCACGACAATCCTCAGAGCCGAACGACAGTCCAGGAGACCTCTGCCGGCTCCCCGTCGGAGGAGTAGCAGACGATCGCGCGCGCCCCGGGCTCGGTGTGTCCATATCCCTTGGACCAGCGACAGGGCACGATTTGCAGGGACCCTCCCGCCGGCCAGCGGCCCTGATAGCTCAACTTGGGATGGATGATCGCTTCGCCTTTGAGCCGGCAGCCCTCGGGTAGTTGAATCAGATGTCGAACGGTCGCTCCCCTGGGGGCAAGAACGGAGTCACGCCATCGCAACTGCCCAGCCGACAGCGAGATCTCTCGCTCTACGGTTGCGATGCCGTGCATGGCCGGAAGCTCCTGATGCACCACAACGCGCTGGCTGGCATCCTCGCTGGCTAGCGACACCAGCTTCGGCGGAGAGTCTCCCTCAATGGCCCAGAGCCGGTCGGTTCCCCCTATTTGCGCGTATGGCATCTGATCTACCACTACGACATTGTGGCTCTCCGCTCCTCGCAGCTCGTTGCGAAGCTCAGCGTCACCTGTATACGTCCCGGTGCCCGAGTCGCGAATCGCCAATTCGCCGTCGAGCCAGGCCACAAACGACAGCGCGTCGAGGTGCCCATGGCCGCCGCGTCCGCGAAAGCCCACGGCGCCGACATCCACCACCACGCGATCCTTGCCCCTCTCCATGACCACCAGACCTCCGGCCGGCAGGTGGGCGGGCGCAGTCGGACGGGCCGGCCGTTCCAGCGTTGCTGTCGCCGCAAGACGGCTCGGCCCAGCCAGCCAGATCGCATCTTCGGAGTCACCTCTCCGGCTTCGCTCGGCAGACCCCGGATGTTGCAGAAGGGCGGCTCCCAGGGCGAGCACCCGCCGGGCATCCTGCGAGGGAGCATCGGAGAAGGCGAGCACTCTGCCGCCGTCATCGTCGCCGAGATCCGGGACCTGGCCGCTCTCGTCGGTTAGCAGCACGGTCGTATCGAGTAGGCGCCCGATTGCGTGCTCGCAAGCGGCCAGCCGCCTTCCGGCAATGGCGTATGCCGTGAGGAACATCTCCAGCACCAGCAGGTGGTAGGGCACGGAGCCCTCGTGGTCGAGCCCATCGTCGAGCACCTGCTCGCGCGACGCCTGAAGAGTCATCTCCACGCCCAGCGAGAGCCATTCGCTCGCCTCCCCCACCTCGCCGAAGTACGCACCCAGCCAGATGAGGCCAACGGCATTGGCCAGGAAGTGATTCCCGTTGATGTCGCTGATCTCCAGGTTGCGCCGTAGGAACCACCCATGCTGGTAGAGAGAGGCGACGAGCCCGGCACGGTCCTGTAGTTCACGATTCCCCGCCAGCAGCACTCCATCGATACAGATCAGGTTGACAGCGCGCAGCGCCACCTCCATCGCGACCGTCCAGTTCACCGTCCAACCCACGGGATTCCGCGCCCGCCAGTCGGCGAGGTCGAGCTCCAGTGCCTCCAGTGCCTCCTCGATGTCGAGTACGGCGACGCCCTGAGCGAGAGCTAGGCAATGCCGCAGCCGCGACAGCTCCCACACGAGCTTCACATCGGTTGGGTGCTGGATGTCGAAGACATTCAGCCGACGATGAAAGCCAGTCGGCCAAGGCCGACCGGTCAGCGGATCGCGATTCCACTCAGGGGGAGTGCCGACCGCCACCAGGCCATCTCCGAAGAGCTCGACTCGACGTTCCAGCGCTAGGCGCACCCGTCGTTCGAGGTTGTCTTGCAACAGAGGCCGGTCGCGCACGTATGCGATCGCCGAGTCGAAGGCGCCAATAGAGCGGACTCGCTCTTGGGTGAGAGCGGTGGCGCGACGAAGGCCACCGGGTACGATCCGCTCAGATGTCAGTGGACCGTGCCCGCGGCTCGCAGCCATCAACTGTCCGCGCTGCACCTCGCCTAGCAGCTCTCGACCGACGCGTCGCAGCACGTAGCCGGGGGGCTTGTGCGCGAGCCGTCGCAGCTGGGTCGGGCTCACCGCGGGCACACGATCACCTTGAGGGCGAACTCGCAGAGAATGCTTGGATGGCACTTGCGGCGCGCTCGCCGGCGGCACCGTCCCAAAGGGGGATCGGCGGTCTCGCCTCCTGTGAGGGTTCCGCGAGGCGCCGTCGACAGGCGGCCAGCAGGGCCACGGGATCGAGACCGACGAGCTCATTTGTCCCCAGTGTCACCGTTACGGGCCGCTCGGTGGTCGTCCGATAGGTCACGCAAGGCACCCCCAAGGCGGAGGTCTCCTCCTGTACGCCACCGGAATCGGTGATTACCAATCGGGCTAATGACTGGAGGGCGATGAAGTCGAGATACCCCAACGGATCCAACAGGCGTATACGGTCGCACGGTAGGCGCGCCTGCGACAGATGCTTGCGGGTGCGAGGGTGAACCGGGAACACGATCGTGGCGTGCTCGGCCAGCTCGCCCAGCACCTCCATTGTCGTCGCGAGCTGCTCTGCGTCATCCACGGTCGCCGGTCGGTGCAGGGTGACGAGCAGATAGTCGTCGGGCTCCAGTCCGTGGGCCGCGACGACTTCATGCGCGCGCTCCGGATCGTGGAGTCGCAGTAGACTGTCGATCATCGTGTTGCCCACGAGCTGCACGTGCTCCCCGGCGATCCCCTCGATCGCCAGGTTCGAGATCGCCTCCTGGCTATGACAGAGCAGAAGCCTTGAGAGGCGGTCGGTGAGCACGCGGTTGACCTCCTCCGGCATCGTCCAGTCTCCCGAGCGCAGCCCCGACTCTAGGTGGATGACCGAAACGCCAAGCTTGACGGCCGCCAAGGCAGCTCCCAGAGCCGAGTTGACATCCCCTGGAACCAGCACAATCTCATGACCGTGCTCGAGCAGCACCCGCTCGCAGCCAATCATCACGCCGGCGGTCTGCTCAGCATGAGTACCCGACCCCACGCCCAGATGAAAGTCGGGACTCGGCATATCGAGTTGCTCCAGAAAAGAGCCGTACAGCGCGTGGTCGTAGTGCTGGCCGGTATGAAGCAGCGTGACCTCCAACGGCGAGCCCCGCAACGCATGCAACACCGGCGCGACCTTGACGAAGTTTGGGCGCGCCCCGACGACGACCAGCAGCCTGTTCACCCCGCGGTCCCCTCCTCGCCGGCCACCCAGTGGTCAAACCACACCGAGAGGTTCAGGATGTTCCACAGCTGGAAGGATCGCTCGGCCCTGCCGCTGCGGTGCAGGCGCAGGATCCGGCCGATCGCCTCGTGATCGAGGATACCCAGCTCGTTGATGCGCGACTCGCGCAGACGCCGCTCGAGCTGGTCTCCGAGCGGCCCGCGAAACCAGCTCGACACCGGTGTTCCAAAGCCCTGCTTGGGTCGCCAGATCAGCTCGGCGGGTAGCAGATCGCCGATCGCCCGCTTGAGCACATGCTTGCCGACCCCGTCCCGGATCTTCTCGCTCTCCGGGATTGCCATCGCCAACTCCACCAGCTCGTGATCGAGGAAGGGCACCCGGGCCTCGACCGAGTTGGCCATGGTGAGCTTGTCCACGCGCATGAGCAACAGCTCGGGCAGGCGCAATCGCAAGTCCTGGTAGATCATTCGATCGAGCTCGCTCGTGGCTCCTGCCCGAATGGCGTCGCGGTCGAAGCCGGCAACGATCTCCCTGGAGGACTGGCCGTTCCAGGCGGCGCGCAGAGCTTGGGTCGTGACCCGTTGCAGCCCCTGCTCGTAGAAGGCGATCGCGCCACCCCACCACAGTCGCCCGTCCGGCTGGCCTCCACGCAGCAGCGCCTCGCGGTGGATCTCATAGCCCGGCCGACCGGTCAGGGCGGCCGCACCGGCCTCGGAGGCGACTCTCCGGAGCGGCCCGGGCAGCGCCCGGAAGCGCCGCCACGGCCCGGTCTGCATCTGGTGGGCCTGGACATAGGTCGGATAGCCGGCGAGAAGCTCGTCGGCTCCCTCGCCTACGTGAACGACGGTGACGCCGCTTGCCTTGGCCAACTTCGCCACGAAATAGAGTGGCACGCACACCGGATCTGCGATTGGCTCGTCCTGGTGATGCACGAGGTCGGGCAGGAAGCGCCAGAGATCCTCCGAGGAGATCTCCACCTCGTGGTGGTTGGTATCGAACTGTTTGGCGACTTGGCGCGCCCAGTCGTACTCGTTATGCTCGGGCGCGTCGCGGAAGCCGATGCTGAAGGTGTTGATGGGGTGATCGACCAGCCGGCTCATGAGGGCCACGTTGGTGGACGAGTCCACCCCACCGGAGAGGAACACGCCCACAGGCACGTCGCTCATCATCCGCCGCTCGATCGACCGCTCCAATCGCAGGCGCAGCTCGGCTTCCCAATCCACTTGCGTCCCATCGAAGTCGGCCCGGTTGGCGATCGGATCCCAGTAGCGCTCCAGCCGGGCGGCCCCGGCACGTGCGACGAGCAGCGAGGAGGCGGGCGCCAGCTTGTAGACGTTCTTGAACAGGGTGTGAGGCGCCGGCACGGCGACGAAGGTCAGGTAGTGGCCGAGCGCCGTCTCGTCTATCTCGCGTCTTTGCAGCAGATCCAGCAGTGCCTTGATCTCCGACGCGCAGGCGAATGTCTCACCGGTGTCGATCCAGTAGAGCGGCTTGATCCCGAGTCGGTCGCGTGCCAGGAACAAGCGCTCGCGCGCCTCGTCCCAGATGGCGAATGCGAACATGCCCACGAGGCGGTCCAGCATTCGAGTGCCGTACTCCTCGTAAAGGTGCACAAGCACCTCGGCGTCGCAATGTGAGCGGAACACGTGTCCGCGGGTCTGCAGGTCCTTGCGGAGCGCTTCATGGTTGTAGATCTCGCCATTGAACGTGACCTGAACGCGACCATCCTCGCTGGCCATCGGCTGGCGCCCGGCGTCGGAGAGGTCGACTATCGCCAGACGCCGGTGGGCCAGTGCGACATCCTGCGTGGGATCGCGCAGCCACAAGCCGCTGTCGTCGGGCCCCCGATGAACCATCGTGTCGCGCATGCGCTCGATCCGTCCACGATCGAGCGGAGCTCCGTCACGACTGAACACACCCAGGATCCCGCACATGCTGTGATGCCTCGCGGGGCTAGACCGCGCTGGAGGCCGCGAGCCGCGCGCCAAGCGCATCGCGGATGAGGAAGGTCGCGCGAGTGACGCCCGTCATGTCGGCGACCGGCCAGGGTTGAGTGCCGCTACGACAGGCCTGCAGGAAGGCCGATATCTCATCGGCGTGCCCCTTGTTCCGCTTGCTCTCGACCCGCTGTGTCTGGCCACCGAGGTGCAGCGAGAGGACGCGAAAGTCATCCAGCGTGCCGGCGCCCCGCTCTCCGAGCAGCTCGATTCGCTCCTTGGGGAGCGAGGGGTCACCGAGTGCCGTGTAGACGATCACGCCGATCGACCCGTCACCGAAGCGCATGGTCGCGGCGAGGTTGTCGTCCCGGATCTCCGCACCTCCTCCGACAGCCGCCGCGTTCACCTCGACCGGGGGGCCGCCGCACAGGAAGGACAGGAAGTCGACGAAGTGACAGACCTCGCCAACCACGCGCCCTCCGCCCACCGCCGGGTCGTGGGTCCAGTGGCTGCGGGGTAGGCGACCGGCATTCACCCGGTAGGTGGCCACGATCGGGCCGGGGCGTCCAACGGCCTCTGCGAGCCGCCGACCGAGCGGCGAGAAGCGACGATTGAATCCCACCATCAGGACCCCCGGAGCGTCCTGAACTGCCCGTTCGACCGCCTCAAGGCCCTCCTCGTCGATCGCCAGTGGCTTCTCGACAAAAACGTGCTTGCCGTGTTCCAGCGCCTGGACCACATAGTCGGCGTGGGTGTCGTGGCGGGTAGCGATGACCACTGCATCGACGTCGTCGTCAGCGATCACCGAGGCCGGATCGGTTGACGCGATCGGGGCTCCCACGCGGGCGGCCGCGGCACGAGCCGAGATTCCAGTAGCGTTGGCCACAGCCACGATCTCGGCTCCGCGAGCCAGGGGCGGCAACAGAACTCCGCGTGCGAAGGACCCGGCGCCGACGATCGCCAAGCGCAGAGGAGAGCCGCCAGGGCGCAGCGTCCGTCGTCGGGCGGGCGAGACGCCGTCGAGTCGCACGGTTTGTGGGCCAGGGTGGTCAAGACCTGGGTAGCGCAGAAGGATGCCCAGCGATGACTCGCTCCCACCGCCGAGCAGGTCGTAGGCTCTTGCACCATCGGCCAGATCGAAGGTGTGCGTCGTCAGCCGCGAGGGGCGCAGTTGTCCGGTAGACATCAGGCGCAGCACCTCCTCGAGGTTGCGCCCCTCGGTCCAGCGCACGTAGCCGGGCGGATAGTCGATCCCCTGCTCCTCATAGGAGGGGTCATAACGCCCTGGTCCGTAGGAGCGAGAAACGACGAGTCGCAGCTCCTTGGAGAAGAGGGGGGCACGCGGCGACTCGATCGAGACATCCCCGACGATGCACACGACCGAGCGCTCCCGGGCGACGCGGGTGGCACTCGCAAGTGGCGCGCTGGTACGGCTGGCGGCGGTGACCAGAGTGCCGTCGGCGCCGCGGCCCGCGGTCAGACGGGCAACCTCGCGCTCGAGCTCGGACTCCTCGATGGTTGCGAAGAACCCCGCTTCGCGGGCGACCTCGACGCGTCGCTCGTCGAGGTCGAGGCCAAGCGCGACACACCCCGTCGCGGCCAGCAGCTCCAGGGTGAGCTGGCCCACCAGACCCAGACCGATGACGGCAACCACGTCGCCGAGCCCGACCTCGCTCAGTCGTACCCCGTGAAGGGCGATCGAGGCAACAGTGCCATAGGCGACATCCTGGGCCTCGACCCCGGCCGGCACCCGGGCGCACAGGTTCCGTGGGACGGCGACCACCTCGGCGTGCGAGGCGTATCCGACGCCGGCGCATGCCACCAGCTCACCGGGTGCCGCGGGCGCGTCCTCGCATGCCTCAAGCACCACGCCCGAGAGGCTGTAGCCCAGGGCGTTGGGGTCTCCCAGCCGGCCACGCACCTTGGCGTAGGTGCTCGCCAGCCCCTCCTCGCGGGCGGAGTCCAGCACCTTGCGGACGAGGTCCGGGCGCGCGCGCGCCTTGCCGACCAGCGAACTGCGCCCAACTTCGAGTACGGCGCGCTCGGTGCCGGCACTGATCAGCGAATAGCGTGTTGCGAGGAGTAGTTGGGCGGGCCCGCGCGCGGGAGCGGGGACGTCCTCGACGGTGATCTCTCCGCTTGAGACGTTCTGGAGTAGTTGATTCATGCGTCGCGCGAGAGGCTAGCTAAGTTGGCTCCAGGGAGCGCCGCGACGTATCGGATGGGTCCCGTCCATCCGAAAGTGTGGGTTCTCGGTCTCGCCTTTTGAGGAGGAGCACCCACATCAGCTGTTCGATCGTCCCGGCGCGCGAATCCCATGACTCATCCGCCACGCGCTCGCGTCGCGCTTCCCGCCGTACCGGTGTGTCATAGCCAGGCGCCAAGGTGCGCTGGACCGCCGGAAAGAACTCCTCGCTGCAGCTGGCAAGCTCAACGACGTCTGCGTATGGAAGAACCTCTGGCAACGGACTGGACACCACCGGACGTCCCGCGGCGAGATACTCGCGCAACTTGATTGGATTGACCCCGCGCGTGAGCTCATTGACGCGAAAGGGCACCAGGCACGTGTCGAAGGCGGCCAGGTAGCCGGGGATCTCATCGTAAGGACGGTGTCCGAGGAGCTCGAGCCGTGGGTGCTCCAGAGGGCGAACGTCGATGTTGGACGCTCCGACCAGGACGACGGTACCGCGGTCCAGCCTGTTCGCGACGTCGATGATCGCCTCGCTGTCCAGATAATCGTCGAGCAGGCCGACATAGCCCACCATCGGGTGCTCGAGCCCAATGAGGTCGCGCGGGGGAGGCGGGAATCCACCAAAGCGCTCTACGTCGACTCCATGGCTTACGACTAAGGCCTTGGCGCCACTGCGCCGCAGGTCTTTGGCGAGTGGCTCGGCGCTAGCGATCACCAGATCGCAACCGCGCGCGAGCTCGTCTATCTGCCGGCGCAGGCGCTCGCTGTCCACATGGCTGAACTGGTCATAGCGATCCTGGTAGTAGAAGACCGATGCCCGCTCGCCGAGCGTGCCTCGCAGAGGTGCAGCGCTTGGCAGACTGAACCAGGCGATTCGTGGTCCAGAAAGGCGCAGTCGAGCACACGCGAGGAGCACCTCCCGGCGCAGATTGATGAGCTGTGCTCGGCGCCCGAGGCGTCCAGCGGGTGGGATGGGTAGGGGCCGGAGCACGTGAAGCCCCGGTCTGACGGTTCGTAGCTTGGCGCGAAGCTTGAGCTTTTGGACGATGCGACGCCACTCATGGGGATCGCCGGAGGTCACTGAGCGCATCGGCACCCCCTCGACGAAGAGAACGTCGAAACGCTCGGCGAAACGGAGCATGAGGTGATGGCGAGAGTGGGGATTACCGTCCCATGCGTCGCCAGCGAAGCAGATCAGCGTGGGTCGCGAAGCACTGGGAGCCACGATAGAAGGAGCCTGTGTAATGGTATGGACTCCGTGAGCTGAAGTAAGGACCGAAGCGCTGGCCGTCGGCAGCCGCGCGAGACTAGCAGACCATCTATCGCTGGATAACGGTGACACAGCAGACCAACGAACATGACCAAGATGTGCTGGACCCCGTCAAGCGCGAGGCGCGCGCCCAATGGGGACACGATCCCGCGGGAGGACTCGCTGCGGGCGACGAGCCGCTGGGCACGCCTGAGTCATTCGCTCGGGTAGAGGCCTATCGTTATGCCGAGCAGCCATGGATGCACGCGACTTTCGAATATGAGAGCTGGGTGGGAAAGGACGTGCTGGAGATTGGTGTCGGGCTAGGCACTGATCACCTCCAGTTTGCTCGCGCGGGCGCTCGCATGAGCGGTATTGACTTGACACCGCGCTGTGTCGAGATGACGAGCCGGCGCTTGGAGCAGGAGGGCCTGGCTTCGCATCTATCGATCATGGACGCCGAGCGGCTCCAGTTCCCGGATGACTCGTTCGATGCCGTCTATTCGTTCGGAGTGCTGCACCACACAAGCTCACCGGAGCTGGCTTTCCAAGAAATCCGACGTGTGCTTCGTCCTGGAGGTGCATTTATCGGCGGCTTGTACAGCAAGCACTCGTGGTTCTGTCTGCGCATACGGGCCGAGCGCATCCTGCGGTTGCAATTTCTCCACGAAGATTGGACCGACCGGTTGTCGCGCATCGAGTACTCGACTTCAGATGCTAAGCCGCACGTACGCCTCCTCACGGCATCGGAGCTGAGGACGGCGTTGCGCGGAGCCGGTTTTGATGTGATCGCTATACGAAAACGCCACGTCGGTCTCGGCCGACGCAGCGAGAGTCTGCCTGGCTGGGTTGGGGCGCTTGGCGGTTGGTATCTGATCCACGAGGCGCGGTGAGCAGGCGTCCTTCGCGTCGCATGACTCCTTGCCCGTGACACGTATGTCGCAGGCTTTGGTGATAGCGCACTGGACTCTGGCCGAGTCGGCCATCGCCGCAGCTGTCGCAGAGTTGGAAGTGGATCGTGTTGACCTACTCGCATACGGTGTCGGGGCGGAGGGTCTTGCCGATCACTCACTTGGCGAGCTTCTGAGACTTCCATCCTTGCGCGGGGACTACCGAATGGTGGGTCGCTCCCTGCTGGCTTTCGCACACGCAATTCGTCGACGCAGATACGCAGCGGCGATTATTGCTCAGCCTGGCTTGCGCGTAAGTCGCGCACGTGGACCACTGTTGTCCCTCCCCTTTATCGCCCGCTCAGACCGGGTGCTGGCGATGGAGCCAAAGACCGAGCGCTTGGTCCGGGTGGGAGCTGGCGAGGCGCTCGCCGACCTCCTGCGCTGGCTGCTCGTGCAAGTGTGGTGCTCGGTGATTGCACGGCTCGCCGCACCGTTGATGGAAGTCCTGGCGCGTCGCGCTTCACGGCCGAACGCGCCAGCGTCCGATGGGCGGGTCCTCTATCTGCGCGCCGATCTCGAGCTCGCCGGCAGCCAGCTCAACGCCGGTGGATCACTGGCGCATACCCTGGGCATCGTTGACGCCCTCACGCGGCGCGGTTACGAGGTAGAGGTCTGGTCGACCGGTCTCATCGGGGGTCTGTCACCCACACTTCCAACTAGATCCCTTCCGGCGCTGATCCGGGCCAATTGGCCCACGGAGATCGCCGAGCTGGTTTCCGGGCTGCGCCAGGCCGTCCTCGGCTTGGGCGTCCGTCCGGCGAATGCATTCATCTACCAGCGCTACAGCCTCAACAATCTTGCGGGTCTGATCCTCGCGCGCAGGTGGAGAGTGCCGCTTATTCTCGAGGCCAATGCCTCCGAGGTGCAGTGGCGCCAAGAGTGGTCTCACCTACGTTATGCTCGACTCAGCGGGACTTGTGAGCGATTGCTGCTTCGTAGGGCTGACAGGATATTGGTGGTAAGCAATAACGCTCGGAACCATCTCATCGAGGCCGGGGCCGACTCCGAGCGGGTCCGCATGATTCCCAACGGTGTAGACCACGCACGTTTCGCAGACGCCACTCCACGCGACCTGGGGTTCGACGCAGGGTCCTTCATCGTCGCGTTCTGTGGCCTCTTCTACCGCTGGCACGGTGTAGCCACTCTCGCTGAAGCCTTCGTGAGGTTGCGATGCACGCAACCCGCGGCGAAGCTCCTGCTGATAGGGCAGGGGGAGGAGGAGGCCCGGGTCAAGAGCATCCTGCACGCTGGCGGCATCCGGGATGACTGTCTGATGCCGGGAATGGTGCCTCGGGAGGAGGTCCCTGGGTATCTCGCGGCCGCCGACGTCGTCGTGTCGCCCCATGCAGACCTTCGGAACTTCATCGGTTCTCCCATCAAGATCTTCGAGTACATGGCGAGTGGCAAACCGATCATTGCCTCGCGTCTGGCCCAGCTGGCCGAGATCCTCACCGATGGGGAGACCGCTCTGCTGGTCCAGCCAGGAGAACCGATCGCCCTTGCGTTGGCGATTGAGCGCCTGATGGGCTCCCCAGACCTAGCGCGCCAGCTCGGCGCCCGTGCCCAACACGAGGCGCAAGCACATTCTTGGGATGCTCGTCTCGAGGCGATCTTGTCCGATAGGAGCGTAGGTTCCGAAGATCGTTAGCGAGCTTAGTTGTGTCACGGTGACGGGGACGTAGGTCTGGCGGCTATGGTGAAGTTGCGTGGGCGGAGGTCTTGTGGGGTGTGGCGATTCGCAAGAGAGATGCGCTGGCGAGCCGCCAGGCTGACCGCGTTGGTCGTGGCGCAAGATTCGAGAGAATGAATTGTACAGGCGTGGTCGCTCGCAGTGTGAAGGCTACTGCCATGTCGATCACGCGGCCCTGGCTCTGTCCGTACCAGTAGGAAGCGGTGGAGGTCCACCGGTTACTAGAGACATCGAGTGCGCCCAGGCTCATGCCACCTGCAATCAGACGACCTCTGAGGAGAAGCTCGTAATGGGAAGGTGGCAGCGTGCTAACGCCAGATGTGAATTGGTAAGACTGCGCCGCGGGTGTGGTCTGGACGGACAGGTATCCTGGGTATTGTCGGGATTCCGCTCCGGCCACCGGCGTCCACCCGGCATCGCCGTTATGCGAGAAATCCCAGCTGATGAGCGACAGGGCGGCCGCGGGTGGCATTGAGCTGAGCACCGGGGCTTGGAGCGCCTTGTAGAACCTCACGTCGAACAACCTCTGCGCTGGTGTCAGGGGTGTGGTGTTCTCAGGTCTGGTAGCTCTCACGAGCGCACCGGCCACTAGGATCACCGCAAAGCCACCGACTACTATCACCACACGCCGGCGGGTAGGAGTTTTTGCTGGGTCGCGAAGGGAACCGGCGAGGTCGCTCCATGCGGCCAAGAAGCGCGTGTGTATGCGTGTGAGAAGCGGTGGAAGCACGAGCTGTGGTGTGGCGACAGGTTGTCCCACCGTACAGGTGAAGGCCAGGCAGAGTCCCCATATCGATACGAATCCCTCCGCGAGGCCGAGGTCCGATCCGCCGGCGAGGCTTGCGTGGATCCAGTACACAGAGGCCGCGATCGCGGCCGCTGGTTGCAGGCCACGCCAGCCGTTTCGCTGTACAACTGCCCTGACGTTGAACAGCACCCCGAGAGTGAACAGGCTGGCCCCGATCAAACCAGCGACTCCGAGCTCGGCGCCCGCCTGCACCAGGGAGGAGTGGGCTGGCACGTGTGAGGTGAAGTCCCCATATCGACCCACGCCCGCGCCGGTGAATGGATGACGAACCATCTCTTTCAGCCCATCCGCGAGCGATGTCGCCCGTACCACACCGGTGGCGGAGTTGCCAGTACTTGTTACCTGGGACAAGTAATGCCAAACATTGCCGATCGCTGCTGCCGCCCCAGTGGTGATTACCAGGACGCCAACGGTGGTCAGTCGGATCCAGCGCCTGACCGGCGCGTTGAGCAGTGCGACAACTAGCACTGAGAATGCAACGGCCATCGCAAAGCGAACATAGACGAGCATCACGGTCGCTGCGATCAGCACGGTTGTAAGCGCGAGCAACCATCTCCCAAGGCGCTTTTGCACGCTTACTCCCCACGCCGCAGCCAGTGTTAGGGGCAGCAGGAGGAAAGCCGCAGTTTGGTCGGGATTGTTCAGCGTGTAGTAGTGGAAGTCATATGGGCTGTTCGTGAACTTGGTGGTGAACAGGTTCTTGGGAGTGGGCAGGCCATTGAGCTCCACATATCTGATGTCGGCACGTACGAGCATTACCACTACGACGAATAGGAAAGTACCCGCGAGGAGACCCAGAGGCACGTCCGTACGTCGCAGCGCCCAGCCAAGCGCGATAGGCGCAACCAGGCCCGTGATCGCGAAGAGCACGGAATCCCGGTGGGAGTAGGCGATCGTCATCGACAGGCATCCTCCGAGGAGGAAGGCAACCACCCCTAGCTTCAGGAGCGCTGGTGTGGTAGGAGGCGTGCTGCGGGGTAGAAGCGCCACCCCCGCGAGCGCAATCACGACGAGGAGTACGCTCGGCATGAGCACGACGAGGTAGGGCCGCTGCGAGATATCGAGGACGGCGCCGGCGTTGTTTAGCGGCGTGAAGCCGCTGAGCGGAATGCCTGCTCCAATCACGACGCCCAGCGCGATCCGCATCCACGATCGCAGGGGTCCGGGTGGGAGACCGGAGCGCGGACGTGTGCCCGCCGACGCCTGGTTGCGGGTATGCCAGATCGCCATTGTCCTCCCCAGGACCCTGCTTGGCACAGACGGAAGCGTATGATCGTAGACGGCCATGAATCCTGAGCTCGTGAGGATACCCGAGCGATCCTTCCTGCTCGCCGCTACCGTCATGGCGACAGCCGCTGAGCGCATCCCGCTTTCACCGGCCCCGATACGGCTCGCTTCGATCTGCACCCTTTGAGCGTTGCCGTGTTAGGGTGAGCGTCATGGCGTCCGGGGGGCGGTCAGCGCTTGAACGTCCACTAGTCTTCGTGCATCTGCCGCGAACCGGCGGCACGACTCTTACGCTCATCGTCACGCGTCAGTTCCCCGCCGCATTGAGCTTTGCGTTTGACGGAGCCGACATGAATGGATCTCTCGCACGCTATCGAGCGCTGCCCGAGAATCGCCGCCGGGCGCTGCGACTCATCACCGGCCACGTTCCTTTCGGGATTCACGAGATCGTTGGACCCGCGGACTACGTGACGATGCTCCGCGACCCGGTCGAACGCGTCATTTCAATGTATGAATACATACTGCGGCGGCCCGCCCACTTCCTCCACAATCGTGTCGTGGGCATGGATTTGGGCGAATACGTTGAGTCCGGGGTTCACCGCGACGCACGCAACGGGCAGTGTCGATTGTTGAGCGGGGAACCCCACGAGAAAGTCGCCAACGCCGGCGAGATGGACATACTTGGGCGGGCCTTGCGTAACCTGGAATCCTTCGCGGCAGTCGGTCTGACTGAGCGCTTCGATGAGAGCTTGCTGCTCTACCGCGACCGGCTTGGTTGGAAGCGTCTGTCCTACGGGCGCGAGAATGTTCTCGCGGGGCGTCCACCCGCCACGACGTTCTCCACGGAGGTCTTGGATGTCGTGCGGCGACACAATGCTCTCGACCTCGAGTTGTATGCCCGCGCGCGAGCTCGGTTCAATGAGGCGCTTGCGACGGTGCCTGATCATGACGGTCAACTTCAAGAGCTGAGGCGATCTATCCATCTTCGTCAGCAATGGGGGGGTCGCCGTGGCAGGCTGAGCGATCTACGTTGGGATGCGCAGCGACGGTGGACCAGTCGGTGGCATTAGCCGAGCAAAAGCGAAAGCAGCGGACCCTCGACGCCAGGTCGCAGTCGGTCAGTGCTTGGAGACATATAGTGCGGGGAATGAGCTTGCGGCGAATGATGGTCTTCCGGTTTCGGGCCCCGAGACCAGCTGTTGGAGACCATGCGGATGGGCATAGGATGCAGTCAAGGCTAAGTTACCTGCTAGGCGATCGGCTAGGGTCAGTGCTCGCGCTTGCGATCAGCTCGATGCTCTCCGGGTTCGCGGAAGCAGGGATCCTCGTTGTAGTCGAGCAGGTTGCTGTCACTCTCGTTAACGGGGCAAAGCGGCTCCATGTGAACATCGGCCCATTGCACATATATGCGACGGTCGGAGCCCTTCTTGCCGCCGCGTTTGCGCTTGCTGTCATTCGTCTGACCTTGCAGGTGCCGATCTCCGTAATACCGTCGCGAATCGCCGCCAATGTGCAGGCCCGGATGCGCAAGGACTTGTTCGATTCCTTCACCCGCGCCTCCTGGGGGGTACAGTCCGAGGACCGCGAGGGTCATCTGCAGGAGATGTTGACCAGTCAGGTGGTCATGGCAACCCAGGGAGCGCTGCAGGCGACGACTCTGGTCACCGCGCTGCTCACTTTTTTCGTTCTGGTCATCTCCGCGTTCGCGCTCAACATTGGGGCTGCTGTCGTCGTTCTGGCTGCTGCCATCCTTCTGTTTGGGCTCCTGCGGCCGCTGAACACTCTGGGGGGCCAGCGTGCCCGTGCACTTTCCCAAGCCCAAATGGACTACGCCAGCGGGGTCGGCGAGGCGATCCGGATCGCTGAGGAGACACAAGTATTCGGTGTGGCCATTCCACAGCGCAACCGGGTCGAGCACCTCCTCGCCGCTGCGCGGGAACTGTTCTTTCGTACCCAGCTGCTCAGTCGTCTCACTCCGAGTATCTACCAGAGCCTGATCTACCTGATCATTGTACTGGGCCTTGCCGGTCTCTACGCCTCGGGCGCCGGTCATGTGGCATCCCTTGGCGCGGTCGTACTCCTGCTCGTGCGAGCTGGATCCTACGGCCAGCAGGTCCAGGGTTCCTATCAGTTCGTCCGCCAAGCGCTGCCCTTCGTCGAGCGCCTGCAGGAGGCGCAGCTACGCTATGGGACGAGCAGGTCTGTTGCAGGCAAGCTGCCGCTGCCCCGGGTTCACACACTGACATTTGAGAACGTCTCCTTTGCTTACCGGACCGATCGGCCGGTGCTGTCCCGGGTCAGCTTCAAGGCGGACAGCGGCGAGGCGGTCGGGATTATCGGTCCGTCCGGTGCAGGCAAGTCGACGTTGGTGCAAATCCTGTTGCAGCTGAGGACTCCCGACCTCGGTCGCTATCTCATCAACGGCGTGCCCGCGGAGCAGTTTGCGCTTGACGATTGGCATGAACGGGTCGCTTACGTGCCGCAGGAACCCCGTTTGGTGCATGCGTCGGTAGCGGACAACATACGTTTCTTCCGCGACCTCGACGACGACGCTGTTGAGCGAGTCGGTCGGCTCGCCCGTGTTCATGATGACATCGTGGGGTGGCCGGACGGGTATGACACCATCATCGGCCCTCGCGCCGACGCGGTGTCAGGTGGTCAGCAGCAGCGGATCTGTATTGCCCGTGCGCTCGCTGCACAACCTGAGATCCTGGTACTCGATGAGCCCACCAGTGCACTTGATCCGCGCTCGGAGACCCTCATTCAAGACACCCTGGTTGCGCTCAAGGGCACGATGACACTGTTCATCATCGCGCATCGCATGTCAACGCTCGAGATGTGCAGTCGCGTGATGGTGATCGTCGATGGTCGGTTGGAGGCATTTGACACGACCGAGCTACTGCAAAAGGAGAATTCCTAGTATCGCTTCGCCTCGACGCTTGCAGCCGGTGCACCGGAGGAATCGCTTTGATGCAGAAACCTTGTTGTCCGAGCGTATTGGCATCAAGGCTAGTCGCCTCTCACGGCTATGACCACGGGAGGATCAGCTCGAGTACCGTATCGTTAGAGCGCTTCACACGAACGCTCCGCGAGTCGACCGCATCGACAACGGTGTCGCTGCGAAGCAGGCTCCAGCCGAACACGGCGAAGGGGGGGACTGTTCCCTCCTGTACCAGCGCTTCGGCCGCTACCTCCGTACCGAGCCAGGGCGCATGCTTCTCGGTGGCGAGCTTGATCGACAACGAACCTAGCGCCGCCAAGGTTATACCATCAACGGAGTTGTTCACCAGATTCGCAGACGGGGCAAGATGTAGAAACGAGCGCACGGCTTGGTCATGGCGTGAGTCGATGCGGTCGAGGATCAGTAGGCCGTCGCCGGGCAGCCACACGAGCACCCGCTGGTGGATCGGCCGTCCCGACAAGCGCCGATAACCGTCGTGGCTGGCGCTTACAAGGATGGCATCCCCGGTGCGTTGCACGGCGCCCAGCTCAACGACTGGGAGCTTCGCCGCGCGGAAGTCGCCCCAGAAGTCGCACTGGTTTTGGCCCTCAATCTCCACAGTGTTGTGTGCGGCCGTTGCCCGGTAGTAGTCGCGCCGTGGACCTGAGTAGGTGAATGAGCCCCGATCGACAGCAAGCTGCTTGCCACTGAACCAGGCCACGACTGACAAGGCATCTGCATGGGCGTGCGGCGGCAAATGGCGCGGTGACAATGGGCCACAATCGAACAGGACCTGGTCGAAATCGTGACGCATGACCACGTGCCCGGACGCCGCCAGCACCGTCACGTCCTCCGTGGCGCGTAGGGCCACCGGTTGCCCCTCCCATGAGTCGTTGAGAAGCGGCAGCTTGAGGTCAGGCCCAGCGATAGCTTGCGACCAGGCCTCGGCATGGTCGATGGTCGACAGGAGCACCGGGGGTGTCGGCTGCCCCAAACGGTCGAGCAACTCCGCCACCTGTCGTAGATCGTGAAGCGCCTCACGATGGTAGGAGGTGCTGCGCTCCTCGTGCCCGCCGTCGGCGAGAAACTGGCGCGGAAGTTCGTGCTCCAGAAGTCGGAGAGCTCTATCGAGCAGGTGGCGGGAGTCAGGGAAGCAGGCGCCGGCGAAAGCGAGTGCCGTAGCGTTCTTGAGCACGTGGTTGCCCCCGATGTCGTGCTCGACGGATCGACGCAAATAGTGGGCCTGACGCCAGAGCGACTCAACCGCCCGCCGACGCAGGACGCCGTCCCAGGCGTCGGTACTCAAAGCGACACTCCACGCGATTACTCGCACGGACGTCGGATATGGGTGCCAGGCTGGGAGCTCGGGGCATCCGAACAGATCGAGCCAGTTCGTGAGGACCGTGGACCAGAACGGCAGCGCGCAGGATCTGTCTGGACCTTCGAGAGCCCTGGGTAGCTCTGCAAAGCCGTGTAGGTGAAAAAGGAAAAGCAGACCGTCGGAGCGCTCTGACCAGAACGCTCGGGAAGGGGAGAATGCTCGCCTCACACCCACCGCCGTGAACACTTGCGCCTCGTGGGCTGCCTGAGTCGGCGCCGACTGCGACGTCATATCGGCGAGGAGACCTCGGGCATTGGGATGAAACTTGGACACTCGAGCGGGCATGGCGCCAGCCAACAGCAGCCGCGGGGGTACTATGCGTCTGGCACGCCCCACGGCCTGGCGTAGCCGCATGGCTTGAGCTGCGTCGGCATAGAGTGCTAGCCGGTTGTGTATCAGCCGCCGTCCCACTGCGAGGTGACTTCGCGATTGGACGGGAAGCCCTTGACCGTCCAGATGCGCACAGTAAGTGGTGCCGAAACGACTTCGCTTGCGATTAGGTAGACGGGGGATCCAAAGAAGACTATGGGTGATACCCGTGCTTGAGGGTAGGCATCGAGGTTGTAAGTGGTCTTTTCGCCAATCTCTATCTGCCAGTGACCGGAGTCGGTAGCTACTGACACCAGCGTGGCAGACGTCTGTCTTGCGAGGGGGATCAGCGCGCGGCCATCCGCGTCGACCGTGACCTGCCCTACATAGGCGAGCGGGCCAGCGTAGCTTGGTGGCAATGTCAAGTCGCTTCGTCCTGCTGAAGAAGTGGTCTCTGTGCGTTTGTACACGGTCACAGGAGTCTGTGCGTTTGGGGGCAATGTTTCGAAGTCGGTGATCGTCACGGGGACGAAGATATTTGGGGCGGAGAAGGCGTCGCCTTCACTATCCACCATAAAAGCGGAGCCTAGGCTGCGAACAAATGACAAGAAGTCTATATAGCGGTAGAGGTATGTCGGATCGACGTAGTACTGAGAGGGCAAGATCGAGTTGGGTGTGTTGGCGTCATGCCAGTAGAGCATGTTGTTCATGCCGGTGCGCACCGCCATCTGCATGAATTCGGCGCTCACCGGAGGACCTTCTGGGCCGGTCGTCCAATAGCCGTTGAACGTTGGATCCGAGATCGCCCAGCGGCCTAGGCTCGCGAGCCACACCTCGACGGTGGAATGTGTGTCAAAAGTGTTCTGGCCATTAGCGGAGGAGTCCACAAGACGCAGGGGCAATCCTACGATCGATCCAACGGACCAGAAGGCCATCGCCATGACACCGCAGTCGTTCTGATCGCTCAGCGAGGCGCGCACAAGGTCTCTGACCGCTGCTGTCTTTGACCATACCGTCCCGGATTGAGCCATAATCTGCCGGGCCTGTGGCAGGATGCTTTCGAGAGACGCTGGCTGCGGCGTCGCCGGAGCAGGTGGAAGTGTGGCCTCGAGTGAGTTATCTAGCGGATTGAGTTCGGATCCGCTTGGAGGTTCTTCTGGAACATCTGGGAGTTCTGAAAGGCCTTCTTCCGGAGAGTCGCCCGCGCTCGGATCGACTGGGATGTTTGCGATTGACTGTAGAGGAATATCCAGCTTAGGACTATATGGAGCACTTGTCACGGGAGGCGGTGGAGTGCTTATACGGGTAGACGGACCTGGGCCCGGCCCTCCATAGATGTAGCCGCTGATCGAGGCCGCCGGTACCAAGTGTCTATGCACTCGCAGGCTGGGTTCTCCCCAGTTGGAATCTTCGACTAGCACCTGGCTGCCTGAGACACCCACAACGTAGGCCACATGCCCCCCCATGGAAGCTCCGCCGCTGTCTGCCAACCACACGGCTATGGCGCCGACGACCGGTGTCGCGCCCTCGGGTAGCCGGCCATATGCTTCCTCCAGCCACTCCCCTGCGTTCTTGTGGACTATCCCGTCCAGGTCGGGGCGGCGGCCGGCTGCGTACCAAGTGCTCTCCCCGGATGCCCGCCAGAGCGGATCATCGGCAAAGCAAACGTCAGCACCACAGGAACTAGTGTATGAATCTCGACTGACACGGATTCGGGCCGCGGCCAGTTCGCCTAAGACAATCTGGCTGCTGCTATTGGCCACCAATTGACCTCCGTTCTTCCCTTGCCCAAGAACAGCGAGATGATCGCTCCCCCGCCCGGCCTGCCGCCCGCTGATACAGGAAACATTGAACGCCCACCGTCCACTTGGAGCATTCGCGGGCGCCTGCCAGACCAGCGCCAAGAGGCCACGAGCATCCCCAAGAATCGCCGGGAACGAAACGCTATGTCTGCCGGCGTCGACTGTTAGATGGCACTTCGCGCCGGCGACCGACTGTATCGCGACCTTCACGGTGGCCCCGCCTCGATCTGAGGAGCTTGCCCTGACGAGCACGGGCAGCGATGCTGGACGTGCGGCGGCTGCTGTGGCGCCCATGAGCATGATTGCGAATAGCACGACGACACAACAGGTGCAGGACGATGCCCCGGGCGACCTCGGCCACCAGGCACGCGGCCGTGTCGCGGTGGTCAACGCCCGCCGGTGGCTTTCCCCCTGCATCGGCTTGCCAGTCATCCCTCGCTTCTCCGGCACAGCCCCCTGCTCCTACCCCGTTCCACGCGCACGACACAACTTGGCCCCAACGAAAGCTTAGCGCGATCCTAAGACTGAGGACGAAAGCAGTTGTCGGCAATTACTGAGATGCTCCAGAAATGCGGGCGACATCCGTCATCCCTGACGCCGCCTCTGATGGATCGGAGCGCGAATCGTGACTGCGATGCGGGTTCTCGTGGTCGCTCAGTATTATCCGCCTGAGCCGGGGGCGGCTCAGAACCGTATCGCTGCGTTCGTGGAGGGCTTGCGTGAACGCGGGCACCGGTTGACGGTGGTATGCGAGCAACCCAATCATCCGGTCGGTGTGTTTCACGATGGTTACGGTCGGCGCCCCGTAGTCTCCGAGCGAGACGGGTCACTGACCGTCCACCGACTCTGGGTGGCGACCTCGCCCCACAAGACTCCCAGACGGCGGCTGGCCTTCTACGGGAGCTTTGCCGTTGGGGCACTAGGGGCAGTGCGAGTCCTTCCGCGCCACGATGTGGCGTTCATGACCTCGCCACCATTGCCCGGGGTAGTGGCGGCCGGGCGCGGCCTGGTCGGCCGAGACGTGCCCTACGTGCTTGACGTCCGCGATCTCTGGCCGGCGGCGGCGGCGGCGCTTGGCGAACTCTCAAACCCACGCGTGATCCATCAAGTGGAGCGAGCGGAGCGGTGGCTCTACCGTCACGCGGCGGCCGCAACCGCAACCACACGTCCGTTTTGCCGTCATATCGACCGGCTCGTGGGGAGGCCGATAACAAGTCATCTTCCCAACGGTGCCCTAGATCAACTGATCGATGCACCATCGCGACGACCACCGGCTGGGGGACCCTTCACAGTCGGCTACGCCGGGAACCTGGGTATCGCTCAAGGCCTAGGCATCATCCCGGATGCAGCTGCTGAGCTACGAGGCGAGGACATCCGCTTTCTCGTGGTGGGGGATGGCCCTGTTGGCGCTGGCTTGCGCTCTGAGGCAAAGCGCCGCGACCTGAACGCTATCGAGATGCGCCCGATTGTGCCGGTCGAGGAGGTGGGCGACGTGCTGCGCGACTGTCATGTGCTGCTCATTCCTCTGGGGGCACATTACCTCCTCGAGGACTTCGTGCCATCCAAGCTCTACGACGCGATGGCCGTCGGACGCCCGGTGATCGCTGCGCTTGGCGGTGAGGCGGCGAGCATAGTGCGCGAGGCGCAGTGCGGGTTGGTGGTTCCTCCGGAGGATGGGTGCGCACTAGCCGAGGCTGTGCGTAGTTTGCGCGACCGGCCGGACTGGGCCCAGGCGCTCGGAAACGCCGGTCGTAGGGCAGCACGGGAGCACGCACGCTCTCGCCAAGTAGCACGCTTGGAGCAGGTTCTTCTATGCGCCGTAGGGGAGGGACGATACGAAGATGGACGATAACTCGACCGGGCTCAGGAGCCGGCGGCGGAGTCGTTGGATGTGTCCACGACAACGGGCGCCCGCGTCGTCGCGCCCGCCGCCCGCCGGCCGGTTGGTGCGCGATCTACCACCAGATGACGACCGAAGCCCGATGCGTCGAGCAAGATTACCAGCACAGCGCCAAGCACAAGAACGCAGATGCCAGCCGCGAGCAGTGCGTTGGAGCCCAGATCCGCCGCGACAACGGCGATTGAGCCCAGCATCGCCTGTCCGAATGCAAGCGTGAGAGCCATCCAGCGCGCGGAAGGCACCCGTGCTCGCACCCAGTTGGCGACGCTATCGGGTCCAGCGGTAAGCAGCGTATCTCCGCGACGCAGCCGGGAGAAGATGCGAAATGTCATGTCGAAGATCGGCAAGCCACAGAGCAGGATCGCCCCGCTAAGCGCGGCTAGCCCATCCGTCTTTCCCCAGGACAGCGTCTCGATCAAGACCGCCATGAGCAGGCCGATGGGCATCGTGCCCCCGTCTCCGAGAAAGATCGCGGATGGGGAGCTCAGGTTATGCCGCAGGAAGCCAAGGCATGAGCCGCACAGCGCCAACCCGAGCACCGCGATCAGGGTGTCAGAGAAGATCCCAGCCACGGCGGCACAGGCGACAGCGCAGGCGGCGACGGTGCTGGTTGCGGCGCCGTCGAGAAGATCGAGCAGATTGATCGCGTTCACGACAGCGAGCACCCACGCAACAGTCAGGGCAAGGTTGGCCGTGTCGCTGGAGAAGACCGACCAGCCGAGATGTACGCTCCACATAACGACGGCTACGGACACCGTGGCTGCAATTCGCACACCCGCCGGCAATCCCCACCGGTCATCCAGTGTTCCGAGGACGCACAGCCCCGCACAGCAGACGAGCAGCCATCTCAGGCTGTCGCCCTCTGCGAACAGCACAGCGGCAATCGAGAATCCACACAGAAGGGCAGCGCCGCCGAGGTAGGGCGTGGGCTGGGCATGGCACTTCCAGCCTTGCGGGTGGTCGAGCAAACCCCAGCGCCGAGCGACCGAGATCGCCACCGGAACGGCAAGCACGGTGACTATGAGGGCGAGCGCGAAGGCAGCAGGTAGCTGAAAGGCTGCGGACAACGGGAAGCATCCTACTGTGCCTCCCAGTTGGTGTACCTGAGGGAACCTTTCGCGTACCAAAACTGCTGGTCAGCTAAGTGTTTCCCGTTGCCCCAGAGTGCGAGAGGGCCACTATTAGTAGGGACTGGTTATCCTCGCCCGCCAGGCCGTGCGTCAGTGGACATCGTCGACGTGATGTTCTCCGTGGCGGGCGGCCTTAGCTCCTATCGTTCTGCTCCGCAACAGACGGCAGAGGAATCCCGCACCCTACAAATGGCCAGGACCACCACTCATCTGCCGCTACGTAGTTCGCTGCCCGCGTTTGCCTGCGTGCTGTTGATCGGCCTCGGCGCCGGGCTGAGTCCGTTCTTCTTCGCCTACTACGACGCATCGGCGTGGGTGCCTATCGGCTTGGGAATCGTACTCGCCTGTGCGGTAGGAATGGTGGCAGCGCCGTTGCGCCCTTCGGGGCCAGGCGCCCTGGCAGTGGGCGGTCTGCTTGGTCTTGGCCTCTGGTCTCTGAGCTCAACGACGTGGGCCGAATCTGTGGAGAACGCCGTTATTGACGGAAATCGCTGGCTTGTCTATGGTGCGCTGCTGCTACTCGTACTTATGCTCTTGCGCCGTGAGTGGCACTCGGCTGTACTGCTAGGAGCCGCTGGGCTCGGGATCTCAGCTGTGGCGGTGTACGTGCTCGTCCGGTTGCTTGGTGAGAGCCCGGGAAACCTCTTTCTGAATGCCCGCCTCAACTCTCCACTGGGCTACATCAACGGTGAGGGGTGCCTGTTCGCCATCGGCTTCTGGTTGTGCTTCGCCGCCGCCGAGGTTCGGCGCGCTCCGGCGGCGGCTCTGGCGGCGGGCATGGCCACCCTCATGGCATGTCTGGCGATCCTGTCGCAATCGCGCGGTACAGCACTGGCGATGCTTGCCGCCCTGATTGCAGTTGTGGCGATCGTCCCTGGTCGCACTCGGCGGGTTTATGGATTGCTGGTGGTGGCAAGTGTGGTGGCGCTGGCGGCACCTGACCTACTTGATGTTTACGAACACGCTTCAGCTGGATCGGTGTCCGTAGAAGCCAGTCATGTCGCCGGTCGTGCCGCGCTGCTCGCCAGCGTTGTCGCGGGCATGGTTTGGGGGTTGCTCACGCTGGGATGGGAGTTGGCGGTTTGCCGACGCCCTTGGGCCTCATGGATAAGGACAGCTGGGTCGTGGCTGCTTGTCATTCCCGTGGTACTTGCCCTGATCGTGGCAGCGGGCTCGACGCAGCGTATCGAGCGTGAAGCTCGCAACCAGTGGCATGCCTTTACCAATCTCGCTGAACAAGGTGCAGAGGGCGCGGCCACGAGTCAATCACGGCTGTTGTCCGGCGCAGGCAATCGCTATGACTACTGGCGCATCGCGTGGCGGGTGTGGCGCGAACATCCGGTGCTCGGCGTCGGTGCCGGCAACTATCCGCGTTCCTACTATCAGCAGCGAGCAACGACCGAGGACATCGAGCAACCCCATTCGATTGAGCTTCAGTCCCTGTCCGAGCTGGGGGTCGTGGGCGCCCTTCTGCTGGCCGCTTTCATAGGCGGCATCGGTTGGGGGGTCTGGCGCATGCGTGCCGCGGCAGGGCGCTCGACTTTGTCGCGCGCCCTGATGGTGGGCGGAGTCGGAGTCGTCGGTGCGTGGCTGGGCCAGACGAGCGTCGACTGGATGCACCTGCTACCTGGTTTGACCGCGATTGCGATCGCAGCCGTAGCGGTTATGGTCAGGCCAAGAAGTCCTTTGACATCCGCGGGATCTCCCTCCCGATTCGGCGAGGCGCTTGCGAGCAAGCACGCTCTCAAGCTGGGGGTAGCTGTGGTTCTGCTCGTTTTGGGGGTGGCAGGAGCAAGCCTCAGCCGTCAGGGCCTAGCCGACATCTACCGCGCGCGCGCCCAGCAGGAGCTCGACTCTCATCCGGCGAGAGCAATCACCGACGCGGACCGTTCGTTGGACTTCGACCCCGATGCCGTCGAAACATATTACCTCGAGGCGTCGGCATTCGCCCGCTTCAATCAGTCCATGGCGGCCCAGATGGCGCTAGGTCAGGCGCTTAAGCGTGAGCCCAATAATTTCATAACATGGGGTTTGCTTGGCGACATCGCGCTTCGCGAGCGCAGGATGGGGGCAGCCAAGCGCGACTACAGCAGAGCCCACGAGCTCAACCCGCGAAACATCACATTGCGGGCGTTGGCCACACGCCCCTCTACCCCTCTACCGGGCTAAGGTAGGGCGAGTCGCTCTACCGGAGTCGGTATCTTTAGCGCAGTGCGCACCAAACGCATATCGGTCGTCGGAATCTTTCTGGTCTTCGCGCTAACCTGCTCCATGGTTTCAGAGCAGGTTTCAGAGCAGGCCGCCTTGGGCCTAGAACCCGGAGTCCACGTCGATCCGGGGTCGCCGGCTGCCAAGGAATATGCGCTGCCTCTCAACCAGGCCAGGCAGATCGGAGGGGGCGCAGGTCAGGCGAAGGCGGGCTCCTCGACGCTGTTCGGGGCCGGCATCAAGCCACCCGGTTCAGGGGGCGCGAAAAAGGCAGAAGCAGATTCGGGCGAAGCCCAGCGTGGTGCTCGTACGGGCGCTTCTGGTGCGATCTCTCGCGATCCAGCGGCGCCGGTTCCCGCAGTCGTTCTACGTGCTGCGCGCTCGCAGAGCTCCTCAAGTGGCGATCGGTCGATTCTCGCCCTGCTGGGAGGAGGAGTCGCGATCATCGTTGTCGGGGCACTTGGGGGGACGCTCATGCGTCGTGGCCGCCGATCTCTTCCATCGGCTTGAAGGGCGCGTAGCCAGACTTGTATGAGACTCGTCCGTTGGTTGATGTTCAATTCGGGGCTGTCCATACGGTTACGTACCGGTCCCAGCCTATTGGTCCACAACGACGGTCCTCGGCGTGAGGAGTACACAAGATGATGCCGAAAAGAACGTGTCCATGCGGTTGCTGATCACTGGCGGTGCTGGTTTCATTGGTTCGCATTTGAGCGACATACTGATCGAGCACGGTCACACGGTGCACGCTTTGGATGACCTCTCGACAGGCAGCGTCGAGAACATTCGCCACCTCAAGCGTGACCCTCGCTTCGAGTACACGATCGGATCCGTCGAGAATCACGCCATCGTCGCCGAGCTGGTCGATGAGGCCGACATCGTTGTGCACTTGGCCGCTGCAGTAGGCGTCACCCTGGTCGTCGACAGTCCGGTGCGCGCGATCGAGACCAATGTACATGGCACAGAGGTCGTGCTCGCCCACGCGAACAAGAAGAAGAAGCCGGTCCTGATTGCCTCCACCAGCGAGGTGTACGGCAAGAGCCACGCCATTCCGTTCCGGGAGGAAGGGGACATGCAGATGGGCGCCACCGACAAGGGCCGTTGGGCATACGCGTGCTCGAAGGCGATCGACGAGTTCTTGGCAATGGCCTACTGGCGCGAGCGCCATCTACCCACCGTCGTGGTGCGGCTCTTCAACACTGTGGGACCCCGACAGACCGGCAGCTACGGCATGGTTGTGCCCAGGCTCGTGGGTCAGGCGCTCGCTGGTGAGCCCCTCACCGTGTACGGCGACGGCCACCAAACACGGTGCTTCTGTCACGTCGCCGACGTCGTCCGTGCCCTCGCCGATCTGATGACCCGGGAGAGCGCCTATGGCAACGTGTTCAATGTGGGCAACACAAGCGAGATCTCGATAGTCGACCTGGCAAAGCGAATCATCGAGCTGACTGGGTCTGACTCGCCGATCTCCATGATCCCCTATAACGAGGCCTATGGGGAGGGCTTCGAGGACATGTTTCGTCGCGTGCCCGACATTGCCAAGGTCCAGGCGCTGATCGGCTGGACTCCCACACGTACGCTGGATGACATCATCGCTGACGTGGTTGAGCACCAAGGAGGCAAGACTGCCTCGAGTCCGCTGCCGGGGCTCGAGCTCCCGACCACGGTTTCATAGGCACCCGGCGAGGGCGCGTCAGGGGGAAGAGCGCCCGCCACCTCGCCTCCAATGCATTTGTGCCCTTGACAGTGAGGCAGGAGGGCAGGCCCAGCGATCTTGGACCGCACTCGGGTAACATTGCACAACTTTACGCTCGTCCACGGTTTATCGCCGGGACACGCCCGCTCGAGTGACTGCCGAAGGAGGCCGCCGTTTACTCCTTGATTTCCGAGTTTAGCCCCGTTCCCGCGGCGGTGATTAGCTATTCAATGGATCGACAGCCGATTCGGGCTCGACTGAACTACGTCTGGCGGCGTTGCTGGCGTGAAGCGCGAGATACCGTGCTCCGTCACGGCGCAGATGAGCGTAAGACGGTTCGCGAGGATATCGCTCTACGATTCCTGCGAGGCGACGGGATCGAGATTGGAGCACTCGACTTTCCATTGCGAGTGCCCAGGGATAGTCGGGTGGCTATGTCGACTATTTAGACGGAGACGATCTGCGCGAGACTTATAGCTACACACTGCGTGAAGGACGCCCGCTCGTTGTTCCAGATGTGGTGGATGATGGAGAGCGCTTGACCGCCTTTGCTGATTCGTCCGTCGATTTCGTAATCGCAAATCACATGCTCGAGCATGTCGAGGATCCAATTGCCGCCCTCGGGCATCAACTGCGCGTCCTCAGGCCGGGTGGCGTGCTCTACCTGGCTCTTCCGGATGCGCGCTCCAGCTTTGACATGCCACGCATGCGAACCACAGTCGAGCACCTACTGCGAGATCATCGAGAAGGCCCGCAACTCTCGCGCCGAGTGCACTGAAGAATGCGCAAGCCTCGTCGAGGGTCACCGCGGCGAGATACTTTCCGCGCGTGTGCAAGGAATGGAAGCCCAAGAACTCCGTCCGCACTTTCATGTCTGGGAGCCGCTCACCTTTGCCGGGTTCTTGGCCGCCCTCGACTTGCCGTTCTCCCTAGAGCTGCTGCAAACGAGCATGGGTGAGTTTGTCGCGGTGCTCCGCAGGCGGTGAGCGGCTCACGAGCCACTGTTTCGCCTCCCAACCGTGCTACGGCATCGAATCATGGCAGACGCGAGGAGCGCGAACAATGGCAAGTCCCCTGCGGCCCGAGTCATGGACGAGGCAATAGAGCTAGCGATTCAAGAACGCTCACCCTACCCTGAGAAGGCAGCTTCCGTCAACGAAGGCAAGCCCTCGGTAGGTGCCGAGATCCGCCGGGCCGCCGACGAAGGTCCGCCATAGTGCTCGTAGCCACTGACGGCAGCACGCGCACCCTATTGCCCCAGCCATCAGGTCGCTAAGCGCACCGGAGGCTATCCGGAGTTGCTCGAGTTCGCAAGGGGGAGGTCGGTGCGGCTCGTGCCCCGCCCGCGCGTACTATCGTCGCCACCCATGATCGCCACACCCCACATACTCGTCGGTGCCGCCTGCGCCTCGAGGGCACGCTCGGTCGGGGGCGCTTTGGCGATCGGGGCCTTGACCCACTTGCTCTTGGATTCGGTACCCCACCGCGACTACCGTCTGCGCACCTTTGGCGGGTTTGCGCTGGGTGTCGACTTGGCTGCCGGCACGATTGCCGTCATAAGCCTCTCGGGTGGCTCGGAGATCCAGCTGGCGGGCGCTCTCGGTGGCATCTTGCCCGATGTCATCGCTCTTGCAGAACGCGCTTTGTGCAGATCCCCGCTCGGGTGCGTCCACGCCACAGCTCACACCGACAGCCGTCCTTCGCCCTTGCTCTCGGCGTCGATCCAAGGGCTCACGGCGGTCTTGGGCGCGGTGGCGCTGGGCGGCGGGCGGACCGGACGCGTTTCTTAGACCGGGAGTTCGCCGGGCGCGACAACCGACCATCTGCCCGGATAAAGGCAGTCGCTATCGCGTCCCGAGCACCTGGGCTTGCTCGGTCGGTTGAACGAGTTGCACGCCCTCGCTGTGTGTGTGTGCAGGGCTTGGGGAGGACTTCACGATCATAAGGGTGGCGTCCAGTCGTCCATGAGCGACATGCAGCAGCGACTTACCACGTGCGTTGAGCTTCAGCACGACCGTCGCGGTCCTGCCGGCCTTGATCGAGAAGCCTGCTGTTCCGATGACCGTCGTCTTGACTCGCTTTTCCCCATCCCTGCTTCTGTCCCTAGCCTTGGTCTTGCTCGTCAAGGCCAGCTTGCCTTGACACGCCGCGCTGCCTGTGCAGAGAAGCTTGACTGCCGCCAAACCATGACCGCTTGCAGGTATGTGCGTGGTCAGGAGCGCCACGGTGGCTCTGCCGGGCAGCACAACGCTTACTTTTGAAGGCTCTTCTGAGGGAGGCTCTTCTGGGGGTGGGCACGAAGAAAGCGGCGCGCCCAGTGGATCGGTCGATATCTGGACAGAGCTTTCTTGCGCGCTCGTTATCGTGCCCGTGACCGCGAGCGATTCGCAGCTGTCCCCCTCGATTCTGAACTCGCCCCGGTCGAGCTGCAGCAGGAGTTCATCCAGGTGAAGCGGAACGCCATCCACGATCCTCGGCAGCTGCCCGCTCGTAAGGATCAACCGTCCCGTGCTCGGATCGATCTGGATGCCTGCGCGCACGACCGCCGTGCCCAACTCGAGCGGTCCGGGATCGATAGGCAACGCGATCGACAGGCTTTGCGGTGAGCCTTCATAAGGACCGGCCAGGTAGATGTTGCCGTTAAGGCTGACCGGATAGGAGCTCAGGCCGGCCGTCGCCGCGATATCGCCGACCTTGCTCGCCCCAGGGCATTTGCCTTGCGAAGCCTGCGGTTCTTCCCAGGGCAACACCCCCGCGAACATCTGCGCGACCGCCGGCGGTGCTGCGACGGTAATCGTGCCCAATTCTTGTTCTTGGTCGTGATCGTTGCGTGATATGAAGAGCACCAGCGAGTCATATGTGCCCGCTTCGCCAGCCGCCTCGCTTTCGGCCCGGAAGGCGGGGCTGAACCGTTGCGGTGCAGAGCAAGCCATGCCATCTGCTCCCGATTCGACCTCGAAAGAGCTGGAAGCGGCGGCGTTGGCGCTTGCGCTCCAAGGGACCAGTTCGGCCGTGCTTATGGCCAGGCCACAAGTCGGGGGCGTGCTCAGCAGCGCCCGCGCGCCTCCGAAGAAGTGCAGTCGCAGTTCGCCGATCGGCAGCTGTGGCAGTTCGTGCAGCACGAGCGTGACCTGACCGGTGAGCTGGTTTGCTTCGATCTGACCCGCGAGCTTGATCGAGATCCCCGTCGTGGCGTCTTCGGCGAAGATGTACATCGCAAGCGGGGCTTTAGACGGGTTCACGTTCGGCGTGGCCAGATAAATGGCGCCCTCTAGCGGGTTGCTCAGCAGTGGCGTCTGGACTTCGACTGTCCCGATCTTCGCGGCTTCAGGGCACATCGCAGGTCCAGGCGAACCCAGCACAGCCTGCGCTTCGCTGCAGGCCAGCATCCCGTTCGCGGCCGAGAGCGAGATGCTTGCACCCGGCGGCAAGGCGATCGCCGCATCCTTGGGATCGGAGCTTTCCAAGCCAGCTGGGCCTTCGGTGCGGTAGAACCCAAGGCCCAGCGCATAGCCGGAGGGCTCGTTGGCCACGTCGGCATCGGCCGTCACCCTCAGCGAAGGATCGAAGGGCAGTCTGTTACAGCCCGTCAGCGCGGGTGTCGCGGATGAGGCTTCGACGAATGAGCCTACGGCCGTCCACGAGTCAGCCGACAAGCTGCTGTCGGGCAAGGCGCCGCAGGTGCCCGCACTGGTCAAGAATCGCTCAGGCTCCGCGGAGCCGAAGCTGCCAAAGCTCTGACCGTCGCCGGCGAGGACGTGGTCGGGGCCGGCCCCGTCATAGACAACCGGAACGCCCCACAGCGTCATCGTCATCGAAATCAGCGATTCGATCTGGGTGAGATTCTCAGCTGCCAAGCGCAGCGCGTAAGTGCCGTCCGCGCGAATCGTGAGGTCAAAGATAACCGGGCCGCCCGGCAAGAAAAGCGTTAGCCTCCCCAATTGGCCTAGGCCGGGCGTGGTGTTGTAGACAAGGCTCGAATAGGGCACCGGCGTGCCGCTTAAGCCGGCGCTGCTCGAGGTAAACGCGACACCGACTGCTGAGTTGGCTGGACAGCTATCTGTGACGGCTTGGCTGAAGGTGCAGATCGGTGCGGCCTGTGGGTTTGCGATGAAGCCCGGCGGCAGGTTCAACGCAACATCCTTCGTGTTTGCCGTGGGGACCGTTTCGCCGCCGCTTGTGACTTGGTTGAAAGTGAATCCCGTAGTCAGGTTCACACTTGCGCCCGCCTGTCCTTCCGACCACCTCGCGGCAAAGTCTGAGATCCCAAAGCTCGCTTCCGCCGAGCTGATCGTGGTCGTATCTTCGGTCTCCGCACCCGCTTCGGCACCGCCACCCGTCACGGTCGCCGTGTTGGTCACCGACGGCTTAGTCCCGGAGCTAACCTTGACGGTGACTTCGATCTGGAGCGCATCGCCCGAGGCCATTTCGAAACCTTCGTAGTGGCAGGCCGGCTTCGGCGTCAGGCTGCACGAAAGCGCTTGGCCGTTGCCAAGATCTTTGCCGGAGATGGCGCTCGCTGTCAGGCCACTTGGCAGCGTGTCGCTTACTTCTATCGGGCTGCCCGCATCCGATCCGCCACCCGAGTCGACAACGCTCAGCACATACCTGTCGTTACCCGTTTCATCGCCTGGAGCGAAGTTCGTAGGGGAGGAAGTCGAGCCGATCGTCCAAACCGGCCCGTCTGCATACGCCGGCGCGCTGGCGATGCTGCCAACGCCGAGCATCAGCAACACACAGCTCACCACCAGCCAAACCCACTTCAACCTCTCCAAGCCCCCCATCGCGTCCCCTCATCTCCGCCGACGACGCCCCGAAGATACCAGCTACCGGGATTTCCCCGTACTCAAAATGAGGCGAGGCTACGTCCCAATGGCGTCAGACCGCGTGGTAGCGAGGGCGCGCTGGTCAGACAAGCGCCACTGGCTCGGCTTCCACGACATCCGCGCCCCGCGCCGAGACGGGCGCCTCGGTCCGACGCCGGCTTCGCACCAAAGTCCCCCTGCGCGGAGAGAAGGTGACGTTGCGGCGGGTCACCCGCTCAGCCCTGCGGGTGGCCGGCTGCAAAACACTGCGGCGCAGAATCGTCTCCAAGACCACCCTCATCTCCAGTTCGGCAAAGCTCGCCCCCAGGCAGCGCCTGACGCCACCGCCGAACGGGATCCACCCGTAGCCACTGGGCGGATTGTCAAGGAAGCGCTCGGGACGAAACGCATACGGCTCGGGATATAGGTCAGCCCTTGTGTGGGTAAGCCAGATCGCAGGCGTCACATCGGTCCCGGCAGGCAGGCTCAATCCACCTCCCTGAAGCTCTGAGGCAAGGCGCCGTCCGGCGAGCGGCACGACCGGCCGCAATCGCAAGGACTCCGAGACCACCGCGCGTAGATAGACGTCCTCGCCCGCGTCGAGCTCGCTGGTCAAGCGCGCGAGCACGGCCGGGTGGCGAAGCAGCAGATCGAAGGTCCAAGCCAATCCCGTGGCTGTCGTCTCGTGGCCTGCGAGCAGCAATGTGACCAGCTGATCGCGCAGCTCCTGATCGCTCATCGCGCCCCCGTCCTCGAAGCGGGCGGCGATCAACAGGGAGAGGATGTCCTCACGCTCCTCAAGGGCCGGATCGGAGCGACGGTCTGCGATCTCGACGAGCAGCAGCTCATCGATGCTCGCCACGATCTCTCGCAGCAGGGCCATCGGGTCGCCGCGGCCGAGGCGGCTCGAGAGCAAGAAGCGGAATTGCAGGGCAGGCGAGGAGGTCTCGCTCAGCAACATTGGAAGGCGCTCCCTCAGCTGCTTGCTGCGCTCCCGACCGGTCACCCCGAAGACCGCCTCGAGGATCACCTCGAGCGTGATCGCCTGCATGTGTGGGTGAATCGCGAACGGCTGTCCCTCAGACCAGCCCTCGATCTCACGTTCGGTGGCCTCGCGCATGATCGACTCATAGGAGCGCATCCGCTCGCCGTGAAACGGCGGCAGCATCAGCTTGCGCCGCGCAAGATGCTCCTTGCCCTCGAGCAGCAGCACCGAATTGGGCCCCATCACCGGCAACAAGCTGATCGTTCGTCCCGGTGGGAGCCCGTGCTGGGGCGCGGTGTAGAGCGCCCTGATCAGCTCGGGATCGGAGAGCATCACCATCGGTCGCTCAAAGCCGGGGAAGCTCACGCTGAACTGGTCGCCGAAGCGACGCCTACAGGACTCCATGAAGGCGATTGGGCGCACCAGCCAGCGCACCATCTGCACGGCCGGTGGCTCGGTTGGGCCGGGAGGAAGCTCGATCACCTCCGGATAGGGTGACAGACCGGGCTAAGGCTTCGTCTGTGTCGCGCTTTGCTCCTCACCCCGCGCCTGCTGCTCCTCCCACCGAGTACCGTGCCTATCACGACACGGAGTGGGGCTTTCCGGTCTCTGATGACGTGCGGCTGTTCGAGAAGCTGAGCCTGGAGGGCATGGGCGTGCCGCTCTCATAGCTGAGTTGCGCGCCGTGCTGGGCGACTTGGCTGACGGCGCAAACGGCGAGCCAGGTTGCATCGGCTTTCGCGTTCTTTCAGGCGATGACCCGGGCGAGTTCGTGCTGCTCGCCTCTTGGACGAGCGAGGGAACGCTACGCACCCACTACACCACAGATCACTACCGCCGCTATCGGGAGCAGATAGGGCCCCTGCCGGCAAGGCCTAGCGACGTGGTTGTCCATTACCTACGAGCAACGGTTCACGCGCTCGATCCCAACCTGCCCGACCCAGGGAAGCTGGGATGAAGACGCGAATGGCAGACATCTAAGCGAATCGGGTGTGTGCTGTCGGGTGGTGGTAGCCGGTAGGGCTTGACGCTTATGGCTGCGCCTTGACTAACTCCCCTCTAGCGAAGCCTTGACCGTGACGCCGATCCCCTCGGTGCGCATGCCCAGCCTCTCTATGCACTGGGTCATCGCTGCTTGCGCCACCACCTCCAGATGTGTCTCCTCGACGCCCGCTACGCGTCCTGACATTCGGCAGGTAATCCCGCTCAGCATCGCGTCCGTGCTGCCGTCGGCCTTGCCTGAGAGTGTCAGCGTTACATAGCTAACAAGCTCGCGAGCCTGGGTGCCTCCTCAACGAGTTGCTTGGCAACGAGCCAAGTGAAGACACTGCCGATCGCTCCGGCGAGCAGCTCGCCTGGCGATGTCGTTAGCGGATCAGTGACCTCGGGATCAACGTGAAACGACAGCCGAGGCGCGATCGAATGGCTTCCGACAGTAAGACGCGGCGCGCCGTCGGGCGGATGGCTCAGCCAACTGATCGCGGCCTCTCGTTTCAGTGCGGTCATGGGCCCTCCTCAACGCTCCGGTGCGACCAGGACAGGGCGACCGGCGTGCGCGAGCACCACATGCGAGACGCTGCCGAGCAGCGCCGAGGCGACCGCACCGAGTCCGCGCCGACCACACACGATCAGCCGTGCGTCGAGCTCGTCGGCGACCTCGATGATCCTGCGTCCCGCGCCCTCGGCGGTCTCCTCCACGCGGGAGCTGGCGTCATAGCCGTGGGCACGCGCACGCTCCACTCCCTCCTCAGCAACGCCACCGGCCAACTGGGCCTGCTCCGCGTCGACGCGGTCCTCGTCGCTCAGGTAGCCGGCGCCGAAGCCCCCGGCCCGCGCCAACAGCACAGCTGCGGGCTGCCAGACCGTCAGTACGACCGCAGGCGCCGGACGGGCGACGAGCTCCGCCGCCGCGGCCATCGCCGCGCGCGACCCCTCCGACCCGTCGTAGCAGAACAACACCGGTCCAGGCATGGAGTCTCCTCAGAATAATCCCTCTTACACGTGCACAGGCTCGACATCCTAGGCGCTACAGCCAGGGCAGAGCGAGGCGGCCACCGTTGCTCTCGGCTGCACGCTTCGCGTGGCTATGTAACGACGAATGTCGCTTGAAGGCACTGAGCATGCACGGGAGCTTGGTTTGGTCTCGCTCTGCGCGGGGACGGGCCAGCTCTGGCCACCAGGTGATTCGCAGCGCGCCCTGAGAGATTCGAACTCCCGACCCCCGGTTCGGTAGTTCCACGTAATCGGCGCAGGCGAGGAGAAAATGGCTGCAAACGGGTGGCCATTCGTCGAGCTGTTCGAGTATTGCAAGGCTGTTTGGGGACAAAGTTCGGTACAAACCGACCCTCCTGAGCGCGCGCTACCGTGTCTTTGGCAGCGGCCAGATCAGCCCGACGACACGCCATATGAATCCATTCAGCTTGATCTTCGACCCTGCGGCCTTCAGGCGAGATGACGATCGACAGAAGCCGCCAAGGCCAGATGAGCCCACAGACGAGACACCCGCGGCCCCCGGCTCGGTGCCGTCCGATATGAGATCGCTGGGATCGCCGACTACGTCGCGTAGACGACGCAACATCACTAGAGCAGAACAGCCGTGCGCTAGCAGCGTCGGTACTCGACCAGCCGGTCGCGCTGCTGCTCAGCCAATGCGACATCATTTTTGGCTGCACCGGCGCGTTTTTCCTTGGGGGTCTTGTACTTGGCCGGGCGCCTGAGTTCCGCCAGTCTCTCGAGGCTGAGCGGCTCGGGCCTACCGTTTGTCTGCGTCTTCGCCCCGGACTCCATGCTACCGACCATCCTGCCCACCCGGACACAACCGGGTCTCAATCCTTCGATGGTTTGGCGATGGTCAGGCTGTCGAGGTCAAGCGCATCGCCGAGCTCGTCATCGATCAGGTGCCTGTGGGTATCGAGCGTGTAAGCCGCCGCGTGGTGTCCCATCCAGCGCTGCAGGCGTAGCGGACTGGCGCCTCGCTCGATCAGCAACGAGGCGCACGTATGCCGCAGCGTGTGGAGCCCGATGCCCGACGCGCCGGCGCGAGCAGCAGCCTGAGCGAGGACGCGGTTTTTCTCAGATTGTCGGGTTGCAGCGGCCGCCCGCGGCCGTTGCGGAAGACCAGGTTCTCGGGCTCCGTATCCAACGGCCGCACCTCGCGGCAGACGGCGACCAAGATCGTCGGTCAACGGGATCGTGCGGGCGCCGTGACGCGACTCCGGCGCTCCGACGATGCCCTTGACGATCGCTTGACGGACGCGCAGATAGGGCGGGCTTGCATCGAGATCGAGGTTGCACCCGGCGGAGCCCGATTGCCTGGGAAATCCGCAGCCCAGTCGAGGCCAGCTGGTATTCCGCGCGGGTCTGCTCTCGCACAGCGTCTCGCCCGCTGCCGGCGTGCCGTTGCTCATCTTGGGCTATTTGGCGGAGGAGCGCCGAAGCCCTGCAAACCAGCACCAGCGCTGGGATCGTGCCGCTACGATACTCACGCGCCCTGAGAGATTCGAACTCCCGACCTTCGGTTCCGTAGACCGACGCTCTATCCAGCTGAGCTAAGGGCGCAGTGTCGCCTAGTGTAGTGGCCGCGTGCGCACGCCGAGGCCCAGCCTGGACGGCGGCCTACTCGCTGGATGCCGTAGCTGTGACGATCCAGGTGGAGGCGGGGGCAAGCAACTCTCCGTCCTTGGCGAACTCGGCAAGGCCATCTCGCAGCGCAGCTTCGACCTGATCGTGCAGATGGGCGGCCCGATCCCCTGCCAAGCGCAGGATCTCGCCGGCTGGCCCGAGCGCCATGACTAGCTCAAGCGCTTCATCGAGGTCTTTGCCGATCGTGATCGGGATATCACAGCGCTGAAGCGCGATGTCGGCGAAGCCCGCGAGACCCAGGATCTCACTCGTGGTGTCGGCGTCGGCCATCGAGAACGGACCCGGGCCGCACGTCGGCTCGTCGTACTCGTCGGGTCGCTCTACTATGCCCTCGACGATCGTCTGGGCGCGGTACAGCCAGTCGTTGTCGATGCGCCTTCGCCACACGACCATCAAGAGCTCTCCGCCCGGTACCAAGGCCTCGCGTACGTTGCGCATCGCCGCGACAGGGCTTGCGAAGAACATCGTGCCGAAGCGCGAGAATGCGACATCGAAACCTCCCTCGCCGTGGAGCCCTTCCTGAACGTCGGCCACGAGGAAGCGTGCGTTGAGAACCTCGGCTTCCTTGGCCTCGCGGACGGCGTCCTCGATGAAGCGGGGCGCCGCGTCGATGCCCACGGCCTCGCCGTCGGGTCCCACGAGCCCGGCGATCCGCTGGGTGGTGTCGCCAAAGCCACAGCCTACGTCGAGCACTCGCTGCCCCGGCGAGGGCGGATGCAGGCGCAATGCCTCCTCGCCGTGGGCGCCGAGCCCCGTCGTCACGGTCTCGCGGAAGCGCACGAAGCGCTCATACAGAGGCCCGTCCCACGCGCGAATCGCCTCCTCGTTTGCGCTTACGGCTCGCTCGGATTGACTTGGTGTACTCGTGCTCATGGCCCTCTCCTATGGGATTCGAACGGCATGGCCTTGGGCGGAGCCTGGGACGCCTTTTGCAAGCTGAGCGGCGACCTAGCTCAGAGCCTTGGTTCAGCTTCTCACGGAGCGGGCGGGGACGCAAGCCCGGCAGCACGCGCCCTCGACGACGTGCTCGAACTCGTGCTCGACCTGCGACAAGCCCACGTTCGCAGGAGACCCAGGGAGGACAGGTACCTAGGGGGCGTGGGCTCTAAGTTAGCGCCAGCGCCAGAGCGGGTAGCGATCCGTTGTGCATGGAGTGGGCATGGAGACGGCTATACCGTCAAGCGTCCTCGTAACGCCGAGAGCCCACCGCATGCGCATATTCGTGCGTGCCCTGATAACGCTCGCGGTGGCAATCGTGGCCCCCCTCATCGTGGCCGCCGGGAGCGCGAGCGCGGACCAGCGCTCGGTGACGGTGATGACCCAGAACCTCTACCAGGGCACCGAGTTCCGCCACATCCAGGCCCTCGCCGGCGCCAACCCCACGCTCGAACAGGCTTTGGAAGCGACCACGGCCGACTACGGGACATACCTCGCCACCAGGTTCCCGGACCGGGCGCAGCAGATCGCCGCCGAGATTGCTCGAGAAAGACCGGCGCTCGTCGGGCTGCAGGAGGTCGCCACCTGGCACGCCGGCGCGTTCGACCCGCAGCATCCGTTCGCCCTCCCGGCGCCCGTGAGCGAAGACTTCACGCAGGTCCTCATCGGCGCGCTCGCCGCCGACGGAATCCATTACGCGGCGGTGTCCCGGCACGACGACAACTTCACGCTCGCCTTCCCGGTCGTGACGCCCACCGGGCTCGCCGCCGTGGGGATGGTCGAGAGCGGTGTGATCCTCGCGCGCACCGATCTGCCGCCGGGCCAGCTGAAGCTGTCGAATCCCCAATCGGGCACCTTCAACGCCCGCATACCGCTGATCCCCAACCCACTGGACCCCGATCCGCCTCACGGCTTCCAGTTCACCAACAGCTGGCAGTCGATCGACGCGAAGGTGCGCGGCAAGAGCTTTCGCTTCATCACTACGCATCTCGACGCGCTCGCCCCCGACGGAGTCGTCTCGGGTCCCCAGGCCCAGGAACTGCTGGCAGGACCGGCCAACACGTCGTTGCCTGTGATCCTCGCCGGCGACATGAACTCGGGGCTGACCTCCAGTCCCGCCGCCTACGAAGCTTTCCTCTCCGGGGGCCTCACCGATAGTTGGACGGCAGCAGGGCTGGGCCCACCTCCGCTCACCTGCTGTCACCTTGCCCCCGACGACCTCGTGAGCGACCCGAGCGCGATCTATACCGAGGACCTGGATCACATATTCACCCGTGGAGATTTCTCCGTATTGGACGAGCACCTGGTCGGAAACCTCGCGCCCAATCCTCCGCCGGCTGCGTTCATCTGGCCGTCCGACCACGCCGGCATGGTGGCCACTCTGGGGATTGGGTCGCACGGGTAGGCGATCCGACAGCAGGTCCTCTGGTTGCTGTAGCTCCGCCTAAAGAATGGGCCTTTGTGTGTAATTAGACCCTACGTCTGCCTAATGGCAGCGCCAGGGACGTGGCGCAGCGAAACGTCTTGGTCCTCGATCGTTATTGCGTGCTCTGCGGCGTGCTCGATGTCCTCGTCGGCAACGCCGAGTCCTTGCGACGGCCCTGCGCGACCAGCTCGTTGGAGTTGGCCATGATCTGGAACAGCGCGATGCAGATCTCGAGCACGATGCGGGCGAATCCCAGCGTGAACAGAGACATCAGGGGCGCGACGACGAGCAGCACCAGGATGCCCAGGGCCGAACTCTGGTGAAACGCGATGAGTATGTAGAAGAGCGCGGTGAGCCCCACGCAGATGATCGTCAGCACATACAGCACCCGTACCAGCTTCGTCCCCACCATCGACGTGAACGAGGTGTCAAACAGCGACGCGAGGAAGCCTCGCTGAGTGAGCGAGTGGGGATGCTCGCCGATGCCCGGCGGCAGCGTCGCGTGCGGCGGCGGGCTCGACGGGTCGGGTGGCGGGGTTGCGGTCCACGGGGGCAGTGGCGGTGGTTGTGTCTGGCCGGCACTCGCTGTCTGTGCATGTGAGCCCTGGAGCGCGGCACCGCAGTGTGCGCAGATGGTCGACCCGGTGGCGTTGGGCTGTTGACAGCTCGTGCAGGTGACGATCGGGTCGGTCATATCGGTTGCCTTCATCTCCCTCCCCCAGTCGGCGTGCCGGAATGTAAGATGCTCTGCGGCGCGGGACAATACCGCTTAGCCTGACATTTTCAAAGAATGGCAACTGTTATGTGACGGCGGCGCGTCGCCCGGATGGCCCGCGGCGTCTGGCCCGAATTAGCGTGGCCGCTCGGCTACGCGCGGCGCTGCGGCGCGCTGCGGATTGCTGTCGACGTTGAAAACCATTTGCCGGCCGCCGGAAAGCACCTCCACGTAGATCATCTCTGTCACCTGCCGCTCGGACCGCAAGCCCATGAGCACGGCGGGCGTGACGAGCTTCTCCTCCACGCCCTGCATCGTGCGCAAGTGCTGTGTGCCGCGGCCGAATGCCTCGCTGTAGGAGCGGCCGGCGCTGCTTGACACGCCGATCGACGCGTTTGCCGGCAGGCCGATGGTGGCCTGCATCGAGGTGGACTCTTGACGACCGTGGGTCTCCGTCGATGACTCGCTCGTACCGAACTGCTCCTGTACCATCACCCACCTGTGCTCGCTGCCAATGAAGTTGCTGGCCTCCTCGGCCTCGCGGTGGTTGCCCAGCGCTAGGAACGCGGCGGCGGCGCCGCCTGCACCCAGGAGGTCGATTGCGTGTTGTTTGAGGCTCTCGAAGAACAGCACCACTTTGAGCTTCTGCCGTTCGGCGTGAGCGAGCAATGATTCCAACGGTCGCTGCCCAATGCAGTCGGCGCCGAGCACGATCAGCACTTTCATTCCAGCGTGCCCGCTTCGCACGCGGCGCAGCATCAGCTCGAACAGTAGATCCGCGGAGCGTTCGCGCACCAGGCCGTCCACCTGCTTGTCGATGCCGACGACGAGCAGGTCTGTTTCTGCGCCGGTCGCGTGCCCGACGCCGTCGCGAGTGGCGGTGCGGGACAGAGAGGGCTCGAGCCCCTCCAAGCCCCTGAGCGCGCGCTCGATGCGCACCATGCGCTCGATCGTCGTCGCGTGCACCGAGGACGCTCCCGCGAACGCACCGAGAAGGCGGTCACGCTCGTGCCGGGCGAGCTCGTGATCGCTGTTACCGGCAATGTCCGTGCGCGTGATGGCTAGCAGCGCGCTGCGCAGGCGCGTGATCGTCACGCGCCCGTCGGTGTCCAGGCAAGCGGTGACCTCGCGGATCACCTCCTGGTCTTCCGTGCGTTCACGCTGCGACATGTCCGGGTCGCGTTGCGCGGCGTGCAGCACCTCGGCCAGGATCGAGCTCAGCTCCAGCCAGTTGCGCTCTGCGAGCAGGTCGGTGACACCGGGAGCGTCCCCAAGCACGGTCTCGCCTACCGCAAAGCCCGCGCCGCGACCCATATTGCAGAGTACGTCGGCAGCCACGCGACGTGACAGGTCGCAGATGGCCACGTGCTCGCCGGTGCCCAGCAGCGACGCTCCCAGTGTCGCCAGCAACGCGGTCCACGAGTCCGCCGTGCCGCCGAACACGCACGTCATGCGCGCGCTCTGCGAGAGCTCGACTGGGTACCACACGTCCATTGCGTCGATGCGACTCTGCTGCTCAGCGTCGTGCTCTCTGATGCGCTCTCGCCAGGCTGACACCGCCCGCTCGTACCTGGCCCGCGCGGCAGCCAGTGCCTTGGGATCAGCCACCAGATGGCCCTCTGCCTGCAGCGCCCGGCGCCACAGCAGGAAGGCTGCAATAAGCAGCACGACGTAGGGCAGATAGAAGCCCACGAACGCGGCTATGGCTGGAACCAGCAGCGGTCCGCCGCTCTCGCCCGGCTCACCCGAGGCGGGCGGGCGGGCGAACCGCCGCCAGATGCGTACGACGCGAAACGCGACGACCGCAGCCAGTACATCGGCGATGGAGACGGCCAGGACCTCGGCCGCGCTGTGCGCTTCGCCGATCGAGAACGCGTGCAGGGTGGAACCCAGGATCAACACCACCGCCGCAGTGGCGAACGCCTCCGCCGCCGCACGTGGCACACCTTCCGCCCTTGCGCGCGAGATCATCGGCACCTCCTCCATCACCGGAGACCTGCCGCGCTCCTCGCTCTGCTTGGCCGGTGGCGGCGGGAGGTATGCGTAGCCCCATCTTGCCGGGGGCGAGAACAGGCGTGCCGGGACATCGCCATCCCGGGCCACCCCCGTCATGGCGAGCCGGCGGCTGCCCCGCCTGGCACCACATGCCACCCGTTTTGGAGCAATTCGGCAGTATGGTATATGGACGCGGCTCGGCGCGGTCGTGGACGGGGTTAACGGGACGACGCTCGGAACATGCCCCGTTTGGGGGCACCTTCGAGGACTTCACGCCGAGCGCTTCGGCGAAGGCATGTCACGCTTAGACGCTAGTCGGGGCGCTGTTCCAGCTCCGGCCAAGTCGGATCGATGCCTTCGCTTCGTAGCAGCTCGACTTGCAGCGCTAGAACGTCCTCTGGGCGACGATCCTTGCCCAGACGATAGCCGTCCGGCAAACCTAGCTGTCCCAGCCGGTCACTCTCGTCAGAAGGTTGTAGATCTCGTCGTGCAGCCATATCGGCTTGTCTCTGTACCCTCGCACCAGCCTTGCCATCATAAGCGCATAGGTTTCGGCAACAATCTCGTGCGTGTAGTCCTTGGAACGATAGCCCGCACTGCGGATGTTCTTGCGAATGCCCACTGGGGCTTGCTCCAAGAGCCTGCCTCCAGCCGCTACGTCTTCATGGGAACATCGCGCGAGGCTCAGCGCATGGCCCCACTCATGCCAGGCGATATGAGCAACAAATGTCTCATATGCCATGGAATCCAGCCTAATCAGGGTCGGGTGAGCAGCATTGATGAGGAGTGTCCCCAGTTCTGGGATCCAAGTGCCCAGTGCCCGTTCCAGGCCGGCTCTCTTAGACGGCGTAAGACCTCGTAGACCCGCAGATATCAGCATCTGATCCGCAAGCGATCCAAGCGGTTCGTCGACGATTCGCCATCGCGCTGCTCCTACCTCTTCGAGGAGGCTGCGATGGTCAGGCGGCAGGCTCAGCCACGCGAGATCCACGCTGCGATCTGCCGAGACAGGTGCGCCGGTGCTGCCGGCGGGCGACTCATTACTTCCATCTATTTGTGATCCTTTCTTCTGGATCGCTTCCTTGGCTTCTGATTGGCGCGAACAGATCGCATGAGCCGCAGAGCCCGCAGAAGCAGTCTTCGTCCTAAGAGGGTCGGCTTACACCGAAGCCCTGCGGGGCGCGCCACACGTATTGGCGTGATGGCGAACGCCGTGTCTTGGGAGCGAAGTTGCTGGTCGCGCTCGATCCCGTATGGGAGAGCTGCGGGCGGAGGAAGCTTGGGCGACACGTATCCGTCGGCGGTTTGTGTTTAGCTAAGTCTGTATTTCGCTGATTTCTCCAGTCCTTGATCTTTGGGGGTTCAAGACCCTAGCAAAGCGATCGGACGTCAAAATGTCAGCCAGAAGGCCTACTGGCAAAGATCCGGCTAGCCGCCTAAACGCTGGAGGCAGTCGTCTGGCGATGATGGCGCGGATAAGCCAGGGCGAGTTTCGAAAACAACGGCCTCGAACCAACCAAAGACGGAGATCGGGACGGGTTGCAAACCATCGAGCCAAGCTTGACGCCTTGGTCGAGCTTCTCATGGAATCCGCCGGTCGGCAGGCACAACGGCGAGCGGCAGGGACCCTTAGACCGCCGCAGGGCCTTGCGGATCAGCGGCGAAGCCGTTTCGTGATCGCGCGCTGTTAGGGAAGGATCTCAGCGCGAAAGCTGCTGAGGTGAAGCACACCTGCCTGGGGACCCGGCGTATCGAGCAGGGCCACGATTGCATCCCAATGGTCAAGCAAGCAGCGAAGCTTCTGCCACTGGCTGTATTGGGCGTCGCCGAATGCGAAGACGTGCGCCGCGTTGTCAACGACTGCCTGTCGCTCAGCAGTCACGATTCCCTGCTGGAGCCTCTGGCGTATGCCGAGAATCGCGGCGTCTTGGGTGAGGATCGCCATGCTGCGCGACGCTATGTCTGCGATCCACCACTCATCGCCTTTCTGGGGGCGCTGCATCTCGGGGTGTATGTCGTGCTGAAAGTGCGCGGTCATCCCGTGGTTTCGCGTGAAGCGATTGATCGTGTCGGTCAGGGCACGACCGACTGAGTTCTCGACGTAGAGGTCGCGGATCACGCGGCCAGGATCGCCGCGACCACCTCGGCCTCTGTGGCGCCGGTGTCGCGCTCGATTTCATTGTTCGAGTAACCCTCGCGGTGACGCGCTGCGATCGCATCTAGACGCACGCCCGTTCTGGCGGTGATCGCGTGTCCGCCGGCGACCCGTGTGTCCACGACCAATGGCACAGCCCTGGTCTTGAACCACCAGCGTCGCGCGCGTTCGTCCTCGTAGTCGATGTCCCGAGTCCAGAGTGCGCCTTCAATGAGCTTCTCCGCGGTTAGCTGCCCGCCACGAGACGCATTGAGGAGCATTGCGCCGTCGTCGGTCTCGATGAACTTCGTGAGCAGATCGCCGCCGTATACGTGGAACTGCATGGTCATTAGCGGACGCTGCTCGCCGAGCTCTTTGCCTACGTACTCGAGAGCGCGTCGAATGGCTTGAAGTGCGGCGTCGCCCCTGTACATAGAGAGGGTCTTTAGTTCGAGCAGGTTGAGGAAGGACAGCGCGAGCCCACCTTTGACTCCATCTGCCGGGATCAGCGGCTCGTCGCGGCGTGGCTGGCCCTTATAGAGGCGTTCGTGACCGAAGCTCCACCGGCTGACCGTCTCGGGGCGTCGCCCAACGAGCGCGGCAGCCTCGCGGATCGTATATCTGGGAGTCAGAGCGCGTTGTTCGATGCGAGCATCCATGCGCTTAGCGTAGTCCACTCCTCGGCACCTACCAATCGTCACGAACCCGGCGAAACGGAGGGGGACGGAGAGGGGATAGGGGAGGGGGAGTGAGGGACGATCCTCGAAATCGCCCTGGCGGCTTATCTGAAGGCTCCATGCGGAACGGTTGGGCACCGAATACTCGCCGTTGAGCAAGCCGAGACGCTCGTAAGAGTCCGGTATCGAACGCGGGTTCGATACCGGACTCTCGCCGTCAGGGGTTCACACGAACGTTGACCGCATTGCTCGTGCCGAACGAGAATGGGTAGCCGCCCGATCCCTTCGCAGGTAGGGCAAGCCTAAACGTATACGTTGTAGGCACGACTGTTCTGAGGAATCGATAGGAGTAGATCCGTCTCGTACCTTCGTGGTGGAAGACGACTTCATCGAACGTCTGCCACCTCCGTCCCTCCTTGACCTGCACGGCGAGCGCGATGCCCTGTGGCGGGAAGGGGGCGCCAAGAACCGTGGCCGTCCAAAAGATCGGGCGGTGCTTGCGGACGACAGTCGGTGTAATCGCCAAACTCATCTGTGGGCGCACCCGCAGGACCGCCATCGCGGTCACCGACGCTCCCGGGTCGTCACTGTAAGACGTATAGCCGAAGCTGAGCACGCGGTTCGGCCCAGGTGGCACGGTGTATGAGAACGAGCCGTCGAGCCCGGTGGTCACGATGCCGGTGATCGGCGTAACGCGGTCAGGCAGGCAGCCCACCGATGCGATAGCCACTTGAGCGTTGCGAATCGGAACAAGGCCACAATGAAGCACGCCCTTGATCGTCGTCGGGCCGTAGGGGACTATCGGTGACCCTTCCTTGCCGTCGATCTTAAGGCTCATTTCTTGGCCGGCGCAGGGATCACCATTAGGAACGTGCGCCGGAACTCCCGGCTTTTCGCCAGGAGCGCCGCTAGCCGAGCTTAGAAGGCCAACCACCATCCAGGTCGCTAGGACTCCGGAGGCCACGCCGACGGCGAATCCTCGTAGACGGTTCATTTCTGTTTCTCCTCTTATAGGTATTGGCAGAGCTACCTTCAGCCGTTGCTGACGAGTGGCTCCTAAAACACCTATCGCGTGGATCCGGAGTTGCGATCCCCTTGTCGCTATCGACAAAGATCGTTTCTTGCGTCCTAATCTGTGCTGGCAGCCCCAGACCAGCACCATCGAGTAGTTGTGACCCAAAACGACAAGCGGCAGCGGTCTATCGAATCGACGAGACAAACACTCCGCTCAGTCCTTGCCGCCGCACACCGCGCCGATGCCTACCGCCCACGTTGACCCCCGGGCCTGCCCCCGAGCTGCGTGCCGATCATCCCGCGCTCGCCGCTCCGTGGCAGCGCGGGATGACCCAGTCCACCGCGATGCAGCGGTCCTTGTAAATTTGTCTGATCATGGCCGATGATCTGACTCGGGATCTAGCTGAGATCGAACAACGGGCAGGCTCGACCGGGCTTGCGGTCGAGCGGCGCGGCTCCATCGAGTCGGGCCCAAGCGTACGGCTACGATTCGACGAATCGGGACTCCGCTGGCCACCTTGGTTTAGCGTCTCTACAACTGAGGAAGCTGAGGCGCTGCTGGCAACGTCGTTTGAGCACTTTCGCCTGATCCCGCGCTACGACGCGCTACTCGATCTTCGCGATGGAAATATCGAAGCACGAATTACAGGGCGAATGCGGCCGCTCGCAGAGGAACCGCAAGATGGCAGGGTCCACGTTGGTTATCGAATGTCGACCTACGGGGGCCAGGGCGAGCTGTCGATAGCGCTTGACCGCGCAAGCGATTTGCTCATCCTCATAGGAGAATGGCGACGACGCGCGGGGATCATCAGGAGGGACAGAGATCCAAAGCTCTCCGTCGTCAGGTTCGAGGGCTTTGGCGTGAAAGATACCAGTGGAGCAAGAGATCTTCTCGAGGGCGTGGGAGCGAGCGTTCTATTCGAGCTGGACCTCACACACGGACTGGGAGCATGGTTTGCCCTTGCCCGCGAACGTCCTACTCGGAGACCGGCCGATCGACCCCAGATCAGTCCACGCCTACCTGAGTTTCCACGTAACAAGTACGAGCCAGAGCCGCTCCAGCTCTACATGTATGCGCGAGGAGCAATGGCAATGCCTCTTTTGGAGTTCCTCGCCTATTATCAAGCCATCGAGTTCTTCTTTCCTCGATATTCCGAGTCTGCCCTCCGCAGACGAGTCGAGAAGCTCGTTAAGCATCCGGGGTTCAGTGCCCACAATGACCGCGACATCGGCGTGCTAGTGGAGATCCTTCGCGAAGCTCGCGGGCGGGGATTCGGGAGCGAGCTCGATCAGCTCAAGGAGACGCTGAGAGAATGCATCGAGCCCAAAGAGCTACGCGACTTCATCGCTGCCGACGAAGAGCGGACTCAATTCTTCCGCGACAAGCGATCACCATTGACTACTGCGACCATACCACTCCAAGATGGAGACACGGATCTCAGAGATCGCGTTGCCAGCAGGATCTACGACCTGCGTTGCAAGATCGTACATGCCAAGGATCCAGGCCACGAGCGGGTCGATCTTTTGCTCCCCAACTCACCGGAGGCACAGCTCATCGGCCACGACATCGCGCTTGTCCGCCTCCTTGCCGAGCGCGTCATAACCGCATCCGCGTCACTGCTGTCGTTCTGACATTTCGGTCGAACGGAGATCGACCGTGCTCAACGGAGAGGGAGGGATTCGAACCCTCGAACGGAGTCAACCCCCGTTACGCGATTTCCAGTCGCGCCCATTCAACCGCTCTGGCACCTCTCCTTGGCTTGCGATGCGCAAGCGGTCCTCTGAAGGCTACGACACGGGGCGCGCGGCGGTCGACTGCCACGACACGGGAGTCCCCGCCGTTGGTAGGCTTCGGCGCGATGCTTCTCGCCAGCGCAGCCGTCAGCAAGGACATAGGCCTGCTCGCCACGTTCCTCGGGATCGGCCTGATCGTGAACGTGATCGTGGTGTTCATAGTGGTCTTGGTTCGCGGCGAGCACCAGCAGAACCAAGACCGCCGCTGAGAGCCTGCTTCGGCTAAGCGCGACGGATGCATCCTCGCGCGCCAGGTGGCTCGTGGAGCGAGCCACAACCCCGGGCAGAATGGCCTCTGCGGCAGGTACGGGCCTCAGATGACGAACACGGGCGTGCCCACCGGCGTGCGCGCGTAGAGGGCGATTACATCGGGGATCCTCATCCTGACGCACCCGTGCGAGGCGTCGTGGCCGATCGAGGAGTACTCCGACGGCGCGATCCCGTGGATGCCGGCGCCCCCGTTGAAGGCCATGAAGCGCGCCTTGAGGGGATCTTCGGGTCCCGGTGGGATCGTCTTGCCTGCCAAGGCCCCCGCCCACGCCGATTTGGGCACGTACCAAGGGGGATTGGTTTGCTTCCACTGGACGTGGTAGAGGCCCGGAGTCGTTTCGAGGCCCTGCATGCCAACCGCGATTTCATACGTGGAGGCGAGCTTGAGGTGCTGGTAGAAGTAGAGCCTGAACTGGGACCGGTTGACGACGATGTAGGCCGGGTATCGGGAAGCCAGATCGGCGGTGGTAACGGTTGGATGGCGGGCGAGCGTGGGCACCGTGACACTGCGCTGAGCCACGCGCCCGGTCAAGGCGTGGGACACGCGCGCTGTGAGGCGCTTCTGCTCGACCGCCACTCCCGGCCGGTCGGCCACCTGGATGAGCCCGCCCGCTGAGGGTTCCACGGTGGCGTTGCGCGGTTCGACGTTGACGGCGTGGGCGACTTCGGCCACGAAGTCCTTGACGGCTGCCTGGGAGTAGCTGACCTGCAGGGGCAGGTCCTTGTCCACGTGGCCTCCCGACAGGCCCCGCCAGGTGCGCGAGAAGATCGATCCGCTCCGGCTCGCTTCGAGCGCTTGGGCGACCGTGCCCTCGACATCGACCGCCACACCTGCCTGGCGGGGCGTGATCTGCCAAGTGCGGTGTCCCAGGCCGGCTTCGACCGGGCGTTCCATCGTTCTCGCCACGTCGCGGTCCACGCGCGTCCTGGCCGCCGATGCGCTCAGGCCGCCGACTTCGATCCCGTCGATGCGCACCCCCTTGGCGATTTGGTCGCGGCGCCCGTGGTCGTAGACGATCATCGCGAGCATCAACGCCACGAGTAGCCCGAGCAGGGCCAGGACGGGGACTAGCGGGGTGCGAAGAGCGGATCTCATCGTGCCGTGAGCAACCCAAGCTCATGCCGACACGGGTTGCAGGCACCCGATTGTAGGCAAGCCGCTGTCGCCTTCTGTTGTGTCGGGCACATGAATCTTTTCTTTCAGCGTCGAGTCCCCATTGACCTGCTTGGGTAATCGCAACCCGTGCAGCGCCGGGAGGGCGTGACGGGCTTGGGCCGTCGCAACCGGGGGAGCGAACCGGCGGTGCGGTAGGAGGGTGTGACCGTGAGGATCGTGTCCTGGACGTGTCCTTCGCCGTCGCGCCCGCCCGCCACGATCACGCGCCCACCGAGCGCCACGGCCGCGAGGTCAGAGGAGGCCCGCGGGAGCAGCCCCACTGTGCGGATCTTGCCATCGGCGCCGATCGCGAGGATGCGCCGGGTCTGACTCGTGGGGGAGGCTTCGCGCCCGCCGAACAGGAAGACCGTGCCGCCGACCTGCGCGGCGGCCGCGTGGGTGAGCGGATGCGGCAACAGGCCAAGCCCGGTGAGCGAGCCGCTGGCCGGGTCGAAGCGGTAGATGTCGCGGCTGGCGGCTTCCCCGCTCGTGCCGTCCCGCGACGATCAGCTGTCCACCGATGCTCGCCACGGCCGCATAGCGCAACGGGTTGGGCAGGGTCCCCACGACCCGCGCGGCCGTGCCCGGGCGCCATGCGAGGATCGTGCGCAAGGGGACGGCGCCGGTATAGCCGCCCACCACGTAGACCGTGCCCCCGATGACGGCGCTCGCCACATCCGAGGCCGGTGTGGGCAAGGACCCCGCGGGCCGGGTCGTGCCAGAGGGATCGACTCTCGTGATCTGCGGGAACGAGGCAACGACGCCGCCGCCGACAGGTAGGCGGCCCCGCCGAGGAAGCATCGCTGAGGCATCATGGAGGGGATTGGGGAGCGTTCCGATACGACTCGCGCCTGTGGGGAGGGCCTTGAGAATGTCGGCCACCGAGGTTTCCCCCTGGTCGATCCCACCCAGCAACAGGAAGCTATCCGGTCCGCTCGCGGCCGCGGCTGCGTCCTGGACGGACGCGGGCAAGGTGCCGGTCTGGGTGACTTGCACATGCAACGCTTCGCACGCTCCCGCGTGCGCGCGAGTGCGGGCAACCCACGCGCGGCAATATGCGCACACGCGTATGCGTGGGGCCTGTGCAAGCCACAGCACCCTCCTCGCCCGCCTCGCGTAACCTAAGCGCCCGTGCGTGCCGTCCAGATCAGCGAGCTGTCCGGTCCCGAGGCGATCCAGGTGGTCGACGTGGAGGAGCCCGGGCCCAGTCACATGCTCACGCCCGGCGAAGGCGTCCTGATCGACGTGAAGGCCGCGGGTGTGTCCTTCCCGGACGTGCTGCAAACGCGGGGTCTCTACCAGCTCAAACCGGAGCTGCCTTTCGTCCCAGGCTCCGAGGTGGCAGGCACGGTCATCCAGGCACCGGCCGAGAGTGGCTTCCAGCCGGGCGACCGCGTGATGGCGTTCACCGTCCTGGGCGGCATGGCCGAGCGCGCCGTGGCGCCCGCCTACCTCACGTTCGCCTTGCCCGACCAGCTCGACTTTGCCCAGGGTGCCTCGGTGATCCTCAACTACCACACCGTCTACTTCGCCCTGAAGCTGCGCGGGCGCCTGCAGGAGGGCGAGCGCGTGCTCGTGCACGGGGCCGCCGGCGGCGTGGGCACTGCAGCCCTGCAGGTCGCCAAGGCGCTCGGCGCCTCCACGATCGCGGTCGTCTCCAGCGAGCAGAAGGAAGGCATCGCGCGCGAAGCAGGCGCGGATCAGGTGGTGCGCTCCGACGGTCCCTGGCGCGAGCAGGTCCAGGAGCTGACCGGCGACGGCGTGGACGTGGTGCTCGACCCGGTTGGCGGCGATCGCTTCACCGACAGCCTGCGCTGCCTGCGCGAGGACGGGCGCGTGCTCGTCGTCGGCTTCACCGAGGGCTCGATCCCGGAGGTGAAGGTCAACCGCCTGCTCCTGCGCAACGTGTCGGTCGTGGGCGCCGGCTGGGGCGCCTACGTGATGGGCAACCCGTCGCGCAACCAAGCCATCGGCGAGGCCGTGGGCAAGATGATCGACGAAGGGCTCATCAAGCCGATAGTCGGGGCGTGCGTCCCACTCGAGCAAGCCGTCGACGCGTTCCGCGACATCGACCAGCGGCGTGCCCTGGGCAAGCTCGTGCTTGACCTCGGCTGAGCGCCCCCGCACGTAAGCAGCACAAACGCGCCGGTGTAGTTCGGGGCTGACATCGCCTATGCGCGCAAGGGCCGCCCTGCTTTGAGTGCATGGGCCGTGGGGGCCCTCAGGGCGTGACGATCGCGAACACTGGATCGCCCTCGTCGAGCAGGCCGAGGAACTCACCCAGCTTGGCACCGTCGCCCGAAACGGCGATCTCACCGCTCGCAAACAACGCCGCACCGTCTCCCTCGCCGAGCAGGACGGAGTCGAAGGCCGTGCGTGTGAGCGTGATCGTGGCGTCGGCCCCGGGCGCGAGCCGGCCCCGGATGCTGTTGAGCGCCCCGTTCTCCACGCTCACCGTCCAGTGCTCTCCGACGTCGGTGAAGTCCCAGGCAAGCACGATCCGGGCATCCCACGCACGCGGTCCGTCCAAGCGCGCGCCCATCGCATCCCACAGCTGCTCGATCGACAAGGCCCGCGCGACATCGGCACTGGCCACTCGTCTTCCTGTCGGCGCGCGGGGCGGTCCGTCGCGCAGCTCGTGGGCGCCGACGAGGTACAGGTTGCGCCACACCGCGCTCTCGGCCTGATAGCCGAGCTGCTCCAAGGCCTGGGCGTGGAGCTCGCGCGCGTCGGTGCGCGTGGGGTCGGCGAAGACCGCGTGCGAGCACACCTCGGCGACCCAGCGATAGTCCCCATCCGCATAGGCCCCGCGGGCGTGGGCCAGCAAGGAGTCGATCCCCCCGGCCAAGTCCACGTAACGCCGTCCCACCTCCACGGGCGGGTGCGGGTCGAGGTGGGCCGGGTTGCCGTCGAAGAAGCCGAGGTAGCGCTGGTAGACAGCCCTCACGTTGTGGCTCACCGTGCCGTAGTAGCCACGACAGGACCACGTGCGCTCCAGGCTCGGCGGCAACCTCACCTCCGCGGCGATCTCGGTTGGCGTGAGCCCGCGGTTGGCCAAGCGCAAGGTCTGGTCGTGCAGGTAGCGGTACATGTCGCGGTGGCGCGCCAAGTGCTCGACGATGCGCTCTTTGCCCCAGCGCGGCCACTGGTGCTGGGCGAACATGACGTCGCTGTTTGCGCCGAACAGCTCTATCGCCTCGGCCAGGTACTTCGACCAGCGCAAAGAGTCGCGCACCGGCGCCCCGCGGGGGGTCAGCACATTGTGCATGCACTGAACCGCGTTCTCCGCCACGCACAGGACACGCAGGTCAGGGAAGCCGAAGTTCATCTCGGCGGGCGCCTCGCTGTCCGGCACGAGCTGGAAGCAGAAACGCACGCCGTCGATCTCCTCCTCCTGACCCGTGTGCGTCACCTCGTGGGTCGGCGGGATCAAGGCGATGCTGCCGCTCGAGATCGTCTTGCCGATGCCCGCGTCGACCTGCCCGCGCGGCCCTCGCGCAAGGCCCGGCGCGAACATGTAGCCGGCACGACGGGCCATCGCGGTGCCGGCGAGCACGTTCTCGGAGACCGCGAGCTCGAGGAAGCCGGCGGGCGCCCAAACCGGCACACGACCCGCGTGTACGGAGTCCTCGGAGACGACCCCCTTGACTCCGCCGAAGTGGTCGACGTGGCTGTGGGTGTAGATGACCGCCTTCACCTCGCGCTCGCCGCGATGGGCTCGATACAGGCCGAGCGCGGCCGCCGCGCACTCGGTGGAGACGAGCGGGTCGATCACGATCGCGCCGCTGCGGCCCTCCACGAAGGTCACGTTGGAGATGTCATAGCCGCGCACCTGGTAGATGCCCGGCACGACCTCGAACAGGCCGTGCATCCCGTTCAGCTGGGCCACGCGCCACAGGCTCGGGTGGACCGTGTCAGGCGCCCGGGGACGCGCTTCGCCCGACGAACCCCCGCTGGGATCCTCGGGCACGTCGCGGGGCGTCTCGCTCTCGGTCACCGCGGCCGTGCCAAGGAACGCGTAGCTGTCCATGTCCCACACCGTCCGTCCGCTCTCCTCGCGCAGGACGAGACTCGGGCTTCGAGCGATCAGCCCGCGCTGGGCGTCCTCGAAGTCCTGCCAGTCCTCGAAGGGCAGGTCCTTGGATGCGTCGGCGAGGGCCGCGCGGGTATGCGCGCTCGCGGGGCCGGGGTCGCTCACGCCGAGTATTCTGGCAGCGGCTATGCCCGGTGGCCGTGAGGGGGTGTCTTGCGCACGGCCAAGGTCTGCGGCGATCGGCCGTGCTCAGGCCAGAGAAGTGGGTCCCATCGCCACCACTTCCCGGTCGTTTCAGCGCTTGCCGCTCCACTCCTTCTTGTGCGCCTTCTTGGCGGCCTGGTAGTCGATCAGCGCCTGCGGAGAGTCCACGTCTCCGAGTGTGGGGTGCGAGGGCACGAGCGCCCTGGCCGCCTCGACGCCATAGCGCTTGGCGAGCACGGCGCCCATCGACTTGACCTTCATCTCCCCGAAGCCGGGAAGCGCCTCCAGGTTGGCGCGCAGTTCGTCGGAATCGACGGCGTCGGTCCAGACGCGGGCCGCGTCGCCGTCGTAGCGATCCTCGATGTGGACGGCCAGATCGTGAACGCGCTTGGCCATCGAGCCTGGATAGCGATGGATCGCCGGCTTCTCGCGAAACACCGGCTCCAGGTCCGCGTCCGCGAGCGTTGCCGCGTCGAACGCGCCGAGACGCTGCCTCAACGTGAGCGGTCCGAGGAAGGCCTGTTGCACCGTGACCTGTTGATCCAAGGCGAACCCCACCAACAGAGCCATCGGGTCGGAGGCGATCAGCGAGTTGGCGGCGTCGGACTCGGTGAAGTACAGGCGATCTGGCACGAACCTCACGTCCCAGACGCGATGATCGCCGACGTCGCCCCGTTCACGCCCATGGCCACGCGCATCGGTGGTAGGTGGGAGGCCGCTCGGACACGATCCAACAATACCGACCGTAGGAGTGGTCCAGGACGGAACAGGAAGCGGACGGAGAGGGCGGGATTCGAACCCGCGATGGAGTTTAACCCCCATACTCGCTTAGCAGGCGAGTGCCTTCAGCCACTCGGCCACCTCTCCCAGGACTCCGGAAGGCCAGTTTAGAGCCTGATGCCACCTGCGGCACGGTCGACCCAACTCGACCTCTTGCGCGCTCGCATGCGCCGCAGCCTTGTTCAGTGTTTGCGGCGATGGTGCTTGTGCTTCTTGGGCGTGGCCTTGCGAATGATCGTGATCGAGGTCGTGGAGGTGTTGTTGCGCTCGTCGAACGCCTCCGCCATCAACGTGTGCTTGCCCGGCTTGAGCAGGCGGGCCCCGTACCAGACCATGTGGCCGCTCAAGGTCGAGAGTCCGCCGTGCACGTAGAAGCTGCGAATGATGTGGTGGTCGTCGTACAACGAGATCTGGTAGACGCCCACGCTGTCGCTCGCTCTCACCGTGATCGGCAGGGTGTTCGTATAGCGCACGCCCGTCTTCGGGCTCGTCAGCTTGATTGAGGGCCCCTGCGCTCCGCCGCATGTTTCGCTCAGGCGATCCCCGTCACGGTCGAAGTCGGCCAGTGCCCGGTAGGACGGCTTGGGGTCGAGATTGGAGTTGAGCAGGCCATAGCTGCTGCGCGGGCTGTCGAACGGTTCGGTGTCCTGCAGCCCGAACCAGATGCCCACCTGCACGTAGGAGTCTTGGCTGAGGCAGTGGTAGGCCTGGGAGAGGAACGTGGCCTGCTCTTGAGGGCCCACGCCGGCGATCCCATGGCCTGCGCCCGCGCCGGAGTTGCACTCCTGCGTAGAGGTGCTCCAGCCGAGCTCGGTCATCCAGATAGGGCTGTTATCGCCGTTGGCCAGCATGACTTCGTGCACGGTCCGATAGCCGAGGAAGGCCCAGCGGTTGATGCGCTGGTCGGTGCGTCCGTTACGCAGGATTTCGTAGGGGGAGACGGTGTTGCAGATCAGGTCGGTATGTACTCCCACCGCGTCAAAGGATCCCTTCCCCCCATCGGCATAGAGCTGGGAGAGGAATTCGTAGTCGTTGCCGGTCAAGCCTCCCAGCACCACCTTCGCGCTGGGGTCGGCCGCTTTGACCGCGGGGTAGGCGGCCTTCAGGAGCGCCGTATAGGCGGCGGGATCGGGACCGCTCGCCCACCACAGCGACTCGTCCTCCTCATTCCATATCTCCCATGCGGCAACACGTCCGGCCAAGCGCTTGGCCATCGCACCGATGAAGTGGCCAAAGTCGGCTGGGTCGCGCGGCGGCATCACGGCGTTCGTTGAGCCTGACTCCCATTGCGGGGTGTTGACCACGTCGAGGATCACCTTGGTGCCCTTCGGCAGGGCCGCCAAGCCCGATTCCAGGGCACTGATCTGTGGCTCGTTGAGGTGTCCTTGATTCGGTTCGAACACCGTCCAAGGCACGAATCCCCGCACCCAGCCCACGCCAAGGCCGCTCAGCTGGCCGTCACTTTCCGGCGAGAGCCCGCTGGGCCCATTGACGACCACGCCTGTTTCCACGCCCAGGGCGGGAGAGCTCGTGGCAAGCATCGCCGCGAGAACGGCGATCGGTGCCATGGCCAGACGCAACAACCCCAGCTTGCGCATGGCCGGGCGCGACAACCCCAGCTGGCGCATGGGCGGGCGCAGGAGGCCATGCTGGGGCATCGTCTTGTGCGGTGACTCCAGCGGGCGTGTGGACCAGCGTCGGAAGCCAAGCAGGCGAAGGGGGGAGGTGGCTGGGCGAAGCAGCGGCACCTAGTTGTGATCGACCGCGCGCCCGCCTCCCTCAACAGACAATGTCCACAATCGACCGTTCGTCGATGCTTGGCATTTGCTCTCGATGGCCCCAGCACTTGCTCTCGATGGTCCCGGCATTTGCTCTCGATGGCCCCAGCACTTGCTCTCGATGGTCCCGGCATTTGCTCTCGATGGCCCGCTGGCATTTGTCCTGCTTCATGCCCACAGGGATGGCAGAGCGGTCCTAGGGCGCTACAGAATTACCTCGGGTGGTATCCGTGCCTCGGCCATGACGACCCGCCGACCACGAATCGGCACGTCCTCTTCGAGTAGCAGAGCGCGCTGCTCCTCTCCCTTGGGCCATGTGCCGTCGCTGCGGACCACGCGCCACCAAGGAATGTCGGGCGGCATCTGTGAGAGCGCCCGTCCCGCATGCCGTGGCGCGCCGGGAGAGAGGTCGCCGTAGGTCGTCACATAGCCGGGCGGTACGCGTCGCACGCGCTCGAAGATCGTCTCAAGCCCTAGTGCCATACAAGTTGCGACTGCCTGCTCACCAGAGCCGCACCCCGCACCGATCTCGCCGAAATCCACCCAAGGGATAGCCGCGCATACGGAAGGGGGGGGATTCGAACCCCCGAGACGGGGGTTGCCCGCCTGCCGGTTTTCAAGACCGGTGCATTCAACCGCTCTGCCACCCTTCCACGCGAAACACGAAGGCTAGTCGATTCGACGCGGCGCCAAACGCATCGGCTCTCCGCCCGGCGATGTCACAGCACGGGCGGGCTCTGGCCCGATTCTGCCTCGGCGGCCACGCCTCGCCCCACGATATGTGACGAACCTTCGACTCTGAACGTAGTTAGGGTGATGAGTAGACCCGTGCCCTCGTCTGATGACCATGCCCGGCTGGCCACAGCTCGAGCTTGGCCCGGCGCTCTCGACGCCGAGTCCTTCGAGACGCTTTTTCGGGAGTGCGGGACCGATGTGCACGGATATGCCATCTCGCTGCTCGGCGACCGCTCGGCAGCGGAGGATGTGACTGCTCTTGCGTTCGAGCGCCTCTACCGTTCGCGCGCGCGTCTTGACTATGGTCGGGGCACGCCTCGGGCGTGGCTGTTCGCGATCGCCCGCAACGCCGCGCTGGATGAGCTGCGCCGACGGCAACGCCAGCCCCGGCATGAGCTGGAGGACGAGCGTGCCGCCGATCGCGATTGCGCAGAGGCGCTCGAGTACGTCGAGCGTCGTGCGACCGTACGCGATGCGCTTGCGCGATTGACGCTGCGCGAGCGCGAGGTCGTGCTGCTCAAGTTTCACGGTCAGCTCTCCAATAGCGAGCTCGCGCGGGCGCTTGGAATCAGCGAGTCGAACGCCGGCACCCGTCTGCATCGGGCGCTGACCCGGTTGCGCGAGCACTGCCTTCAAATCGATCGACAGGAGGTCGCGTGAGGATCATCCCCTTCCCGGGCCGCGACGACGCGAGCCCCGACATGGGTCTTGACCAGGGCTGGCTGGCCGATCTCGAGGCCGCGCTGAACGGAACCAGTGAGAGTCCAGGTGCGGATTCCTGGCGTCAGCTGCGCGATGACGTGCGGGCGCTTGCGCCGCCGATGGCACCCGAGCTCGAGCGGGGGCTCGGGGAGCGGATCGCCGAACGTGGCGCGCGCTCTGCCTCCAAGCAGCCGCACCGCCGATTGGGTTGGTTGCGTCCTCCCGGTCGCTTGCGTGCCGCAACCGCCGTCGCGGCGATCGCCGCGGTCACCGGGGCCGTGGTCATCGCCGGCCCCTGGCGGCCCGGTACGAGATCGATCGAGGCACCCTCAAACCAGCCGGCCGAGTCCTCTAATGCAGGCCGGGCCGGGCCGTCTGACCACCTGGGCCTCAGCGGTCCAAAGGGTGCGACCCACGCAGACAAAGGCGCTGCGGGGGAACCCGGCGCCTCGGCGTCAGCCGGAGCGGCCTCGAACGCACCGGCTTTCAACGGGGTGGCCGCGCCGCCGGGACGCGTGCAGCAGCTGGCGGCCTCGATCACCCTGGCCGCCACTCCCAACGACGTACAGGAAACCGCCGACCGCGTGTCTCACCTAGCGGTCAGCGATGGTGGCTTCGTGCAGAGCTCTCACGTACAGGTGCAGCAGACAGGCACAAGCGAAGCCAACCTCGCTTTGAGCCTCCCGAGCGCAAAGCTCAGCGCTGCCCTCGCCTCCCTGGGACAGATCGCCCCCGTGCGCGGGGAGAGCCAGTCGCTGCGGGACATCACCAACACCTACGATGCAGCCCGTCAGCGACTGGCCGATGCGACCGCCGAACGACAGGCGCTGCTCCGCGCCCTCTCGAAGGCGATCACTGAAGGTCAGATCGGCAGCCTGCACGAACGAATCACACGAAACCGCAATGCGATAACCCAGGCACGCTCGTCGCTACAAGCCGTCTCACAACATGCGAGCACCGCCGAAGTCGAAGTGACTGTGCTCGGCGATGCTCACACAGCAAGCGAAGCAATGACCCTCCACCGAGGGCTGCACAACGCGGGAAGAGTGCTCGTTGTGACGCTCGTCGTCCTGCTGATCGCCGCGGCGGTACTCGTCCCGTTGGCGCTGCTGATCGTGGTGCTTCTCGGCGCCCGACGAATGTGGCTCCGCTACCAGCGCGAACGCATACTCGACTCGCGTTGAGAAGAAGTCAGCTAAAGCTTACGTCCCCACTCCTCCTTGGTGCATGCCGTGCAGGATCAGGTCGAGGTGGCGTTGCCAGTCCCAACCGGGCTTGTTCACGCCGATCGTCGCGCAGATGCCACACATGAGCATGGGGATGTCGTCGGCCTTGAAGTCATCGCGCAGCTCACCCGTGTCTCGAGCGCGCCCCACGAGCTCGTCGGCGATGAGCATGAACTCCTCGATCTCGACGGCTGCGTGGGCGAAGACCCGCTCGCCGCCGCTCGTGAACGCAAAGCGTGTCGCGGCGTCCTCCGCGACGGAGGCGACGTTTGCGCGTAGGGCTGTGGCGAGCGCGGCGAACGCGCTGGAGCGCTCGTCGGCCAGCGCGTGGCGTAGGTTCTCGTTGAACAGATCGAAGCGCTGGCGCACTAGCTCCCCCATCAGCGCCTCCTTGTCGGGGAAATGCCGGTAGACGGTGCCGACGCCGACACGAGCGTGACGAGCGATGTCGTCCATTTGGACGTCTGCCTGCTCGCCTGCGAACAGCTCGCGTGCCGCGTCGATGATGCGGGCGCGGTTGCGTCGCGCGTCGGCGCGCAGCGGGCGAACGGTCTCGATCGGCGTAGTGGTCACAGTGTTTTCACCCGGCTCCCTTGACAAGCGGAATCATAGTTCACTATAGTCGGCGACGCAAACCGGAACCGGAGGTCAGCTTCCAATGAACTCGCTTGCCCAGCCCCACTCGCCATCGCTCGACACGCCCCGCGCGAAGAACCTCGCCCTGATGCTGCTGGCGATGACGCAGTTCGTGATCGTGATCGACGCGTCGATCGTCAACGTCGCGCTCCCCTCGATCGGGGCCCACCTGCACTTCTCGCGCGATGACCTCTCGTGGGTCGTGAACGCCTACACCCTCACGTTCGGCGGCTTCCTCTTGCTCGGCGGGCGTCTCGCCGACCTGCTCGGACGCAGGCGCATGTTCATGCTCGGCTTGATCGTGTTCTCGCTCGCGTCGTTGGCCGGCGGCCTGGCCCAGTCGGAGGCGTGGCTGATCGTCGCGCGCGCGACCCAGGGACTCGGTGCGGCGATCGTCTCGCCGGCGGCGCTCTCGATCATCACAACCACGTTCGCCGAAGGCGCCGAGCGCAACCGTGCGCTCGGCATCTGGGGCGCCGTCGCGGGCGCCGGTGGTGCGGCCGGCGTGCTGCTCGGCGGGATCCTCACGAGCGGCCTGTCCTGGCGCTGGGTGCTGTTCGTCAACGTCCCGATCGGACTGATCGCGGCGATGCTCGCCCCGCGCCTGCTCCTGGAGAGCCGCGCCGAGGGCGGCGCCAAGGGCTTCGACATCCCCGGGGCGGTGAGCGTCACAGCGGGACTCGCGCTGCTCGTCTACGCGGTTGTAGACGCCGTCAACGTCGGCTGGGGAGCGACCTCAACCCTGCTGCGACTCGCCGGGGCTGCCATCCTGCTCGCCGCGTTCGTCGCGATCGAGTTGCGCCAACGCCATCCGCTGATGCCGTTCTCGATCTTCCGCTTGCGCACGCTTCGCGGCGCGGACATCGTCGGCCTTTTGATCGGCATGTCGCTGTTCTCGATGTTCTTCTTCATCTCGCTCTACCTCCAGGACGTCCTTCACTACTCGCCGATCAAGGCCGGGGTCTCCTACCTGCCACTCGCGATCGGGATCATCCTCTCGGCCGGAGGCGCCTCGCAGCTCGTCACGCGCGTGGGCTTCAAGCCGACGCTGATCGGGGGCCTGTTGCTGATCGCCGTCGCCTTGCTGTGGTTCTCGCGCGTCCCCGCGCCCGGAGGCTCCTACCTCGCAGACGTGTTCGGCCCGTCGCTGCTCGCGGCGTTCGGGCTTGGCTTCTCCTTCGTCCCCGTGACGATCGCCGCGGTGACCGGCACCAAGCCGCACGAGGCGGGCCTCGCCTCGGGGTTGATCAACACCTCCCAGCAGGTCGGCGGGGCGCTCGGCCTGGCGATCCTCGCCACGGTTGCCAACAGCCGCACTCAGAGCCTCCTCCACGCTGGCGTCCACAATACGTCGATCGCCCTGACCAAGGGATTCGATCGAGCCTTCCTCGTCGGCGCGGGCTTCGCGCTCGCGGGGGCGATCCTCACGGCGGTCCTGATCTCCTCGCGGGACAGCCGCGAGCACGCCGAAGCGGCGCGGGACGAGGGAGCCTCGAGCACCCTCAAGGAAACCGAGCCGGCACCCGCCCCCAGCGCGTAACGCGACAGTCTCGTGTCCATGGGGAGCTGTCTACGACAGGCTCATCGAGTCCAGCAGATCCACTTGGGGCTATCTGCGATTGGTGCCTCGAGTTGGAGTTAGACTCCCCCTCCGCTGTGAAAGGACTCACGACACTCGCCTACGAGGTCACCGGCCGCGTCGCACGCATCGTCCTCGATCGTCCCGAGCGCGGCAATGGGATCACGCGCCGTCTCGTCAGCGAGTTGGAGCAGTGTGTGGAGCAAGCCGATCTCGACCCCGCAGTACACGTGATCCTGCTCGCAGGCAAAGGCAAGGGCTTCTGCGGTGGCTACGACCTCGTGGAGAGCGCCGAGGGTCGGGGAGACCTGGCTGAGAGAGACCTGGCTGAGGGAGGTCCGGAGCGCTCCCAACCGCCTCCCGGCTCGCCACTGGACCCGGCGGTCATGGCCGCCAACCACGACCCCGCCGGCACCTGGGATCCGATGGTCGACTACGCGATGATGAGCCGCAACGTACGGGCCTTCATGTCCTTGTTTCACTGCGGCAAGCCGGTGATATGCAAGGTGCATGGGTTCTGCGTGGCGGGCGGCACGGACATGGCGCTCTGCTCGGATTTGCTCGTGATCGCCGCGGACGCCAAGATCGGCTATCCCCCCGCGCGCGTATGGGGCTCGCCCACGACCTCGATGTGGATGCACAGGCTGGGACCCCAGCGGGCCAAGCGGCTCCTGTTCACGGGCGACTCCCTATCGGGCGTCGAGGCTCTGGAGTGGGGTCTTGCGATCGAGGCACCCCCCGCCGATCGGCTTGACGAACGAACGGAGATCCTGCTCGAGCGAATCGCCCTCGTACCCGTCAACCAGCTGCGGATGATGAAGCTGCTCGTCAACCAATCGCTCTACGCCCAAGGTCTTCACAGCACCCAGGCGCTCGGTACCTTGCTCGACGGTGTTGCCCGCCACACCGCCGAGGGCTACGCCTTTCAGCAGGGCGCGATGCAGGCGGGCTTCCGTGAGGCGGTCCGTCGGCGTGACGAGCCGTTTGGCGATCAAGGCGCCTCCACCTTCAAGGGCTAAGGACAGCGGGAGGACCGCTGCGTGTCGCCCCGGGCACGGCTGCGAGCTGGGGAGGACCGCTGCGTGTCGCCCCGGGCACGGCTGCGAGCTGGGGAGGACCGCTGCGCGTCGCCCCGGGCACGGCTGCGAGCTGGGGAGGACCGCTGCGTGTCGCCCCGGGCACGGCTGCGAGCTCGGGCTGTCCCGGTTCCCAAATACTCGTGCCTATGGTCCAGTCCTATTGACTATTCGACCCAGCTAGACATGTCAAATACAGAGATTTTCTCGCATTGTGCGCTAAGCTACGAGCCCGGGGCAGCGGGTTACGAGGCGCACGAAACATAGGGATGTTGAGCAGTGGCCAGCTATAGGACATTGCGCAGATCGCATCAAACAAGGTCCGATAAGAAGTCGCAGTCCTCGCTCTTCTTGGGGAGCCGCTGATGGATCGCACCGCACGGGGTGTCTTGGATGTCGCCCGGAGCGTCCTGGCCGAGCTCGACCTCGAGATCGTCCTCAAGCGAGTGCTCGAGTCCGCGTGCGAGCTCACCGGTGCTCGCTACGCCGCGCTCGGCGTGCTGGGCGGCTCGCGCTCGGAACTGGAGCGCTTTCTCACGATCGGCATCGAGGATGCTGAGCGCGAGGGCATCGGCGCTCTGCCGCGGGGGCGCGGCGTGCTTGGCGAGCTGATCGGGCATCCTACGGCCTTGCGCCTGATGGACATCAGCGAACACCCGCGCTCCTATGGCTTTCCCCGCGGTCATCCGCCGATGAGCAGCTTCCTCGGGGTGCCGATCTTGACTGACGGAAATCCCTTCGGCAACCTCTATCTGACCGAGAAGCAGGACGGGGAGCAGTTCACGGCGGCAGACGAGGAAGCGGTCACGATGCTCTCCGAGCTCGCCGGCTTCGCTATCGATCATGCACGTCGCTACACAGGCACCAGGGAGCACCGCGACGAGCTCCAGCGCACAGTGGCCGCACTCAACGCAACCACCCAGATAGCGCGAGCCTTGGGAGCTGAGACGGACCTCGATGTGATCCTCGAGCTCGTTGCCAAGCGCGGGCGCGCCTTGGTCGATGCCCGCCTGCTCGTGATCGAGCTCGTTCGGCACGGCCGCCTGTTCGTGGCCGCAGGTGCGGGCGAGCTGCCCACAGGTCTGCTCGGGATGCAAGTTCCCTTGGGCGATTCGGCAGCGAGCGCCGCATTGCGCACGCGGCGCGCCCAGCGTCTGCAGGAACAGCTCACAAGAGCGCGCTTTGACGAACACGGTCTGGGCACGCTCGGCGTGCGGGCAAGCGGTGGCTTGCTCGTGCCGCTCGTCTTCCAGAACCGTTCCTACGGCGTGCTCGTCGCGATCGATCGCCTGCACGACGGCCCCGAGTTCACAACCGACGACGAGCGTCTCCTCGAAGCATTCGCAGCATCCGCGGCAACGGCGGTCGCGACGGCCCAGTCGGTTGCCTCCGAGCGCCAGCGCCAGCGCCTAGCGGCGGCCGAGGCCGAACGCCAGCGCTGGGCGCGCGAGCTGCACGACGACACCTTGCAAAGCCTGAGTGCCCTACGCGTGGGCCTCTCCACGGCCAGGCGCTCAGGCAAGCGCGAGGCGCTGGAGATGGCCGTGACCAACGCGATCGACCATCTCGAGGAAGGCATCACAAACCTGCGTGCCTTGATAACCGACCTACGGCCAGCTTCGCTGGACGAACTCGGAGCTGCCGCCGCGATCTTGGCGCTCTGCGAACGGGCCGAGCGCCAAGGCATGGATGTCGACGTGAGCATCGACCTCGACTATGAGCAGGGCAGGGAGCTCGAGCGCCATTCCCCGGAGGTCGAGACGGCGATGTACCGGATCGTGCAGGAGGCGCTCACCAATGCAGCCAAGCACGGTCATGCCGAGAGGGCCGTCGTCGAGGTATACGAGGACGAGACGGGCGTCCAAGTGAGCGTGCGCGACGACGGCTGCGGCTTTGACCCCTCCGAGCACACCGACGGGTTCGGTCTGTTGGGCATGCACGAGCGCGTCCAGCTCCTGGACGGAGCGATTCGCGTCAGCTCCTCGGTGGGGGGCGGCACCACCATCGAGGCGAGCTTTCCGGTCAAGCGCGTCACGGCAGTCGAGGCCATCGGTCGACCTGTGGCTGCTCCCCGCGCGGGCGGCTGAGGCCGTCGTCGGTCGCCTCGTCAATCAGCCGAAGAAGACTTCGGCAGTCTCGAATAGTCGTGGGTCGAGCAGCTTCGGCCCGGCCAAGGCCTCGCGCAAGCCCACCTCGACGATGTCCGGGCCGCGCAACGCCACCATCTGCCCCAAGCGACCCGCTGCGGCGGCGTCCACCGCGGCCACACCGAAACGCGTGGCCAAGACACGGTCGTACGCGGTCGGTGTTCCCCCCCGCTGCACATGGCCGAGGATCGTGGCCCGCGTCTCATAGCCCGTGAGCTCCTCCACCTCTCGGGCCAGGTGCACGCCGATGCCTCCCAGGCGCGCATGGCCGAACTCGTCCGTGTCCGCTTCGCTTGTGGCAGTCATCGCACCGCCCTCCTGCGGAGCCGCTCCCTCGGAGACCACCACGATCGAGAACGTGATGCCGCTCTCATGGCGGCGGCGCAAGCGCTTGCACACTTCCTCGACGTCGAAGGGCCGCTCGGGCACGAGGATCGCATCCGCCCCGCCGGCGATCCCGGCATAGGTGGCGATCCAGCCGGCGTGACGACCCATGACCTCGACGACCATCACGCGGTTGTGTGACTCGGCGGTCGTGTGCAACCTGTCGATCGCATCGGTCGCGATCTGAACGGCGGTGTGAAACCCGAACGTGACGTCTGTGCCGCCGATGTCGTTGTCGATCGTCTTGGGCACCCCCACGATCGGCAGGCCCTGCTCGCTCAAGCGCGAGGCCACGCCCAGCGTGTCCTCGCCGCCGATCGGGATCAGGACGGCCAGGCGCTCGCGCTCGAAGGTGTCTCGGATGCGCCCCAAAGCGCCGGCACGCCCGTCGAATGGATTGGTGCGTGAGGTGCCGAGGATCGTGCCGCCACGTGGCAAGATCCCCGCGGTGCTCTCGCGTGTGAGTGCCACCGCATCATCCTCGAGCACCCCCGCCCAGCCGTAGCGGAAGCCCACGAAGCTGCTGTCCGCGAGCTCCAGCCCGCGCCGCACGATTCCCCGGATCACCGCATTCAAGCCCGGGCAGTCCCCGCCGCCGGTGAGGATCCCTATGCGCACTTAGTTGAACCGTCCTTGGCGCCTTCTCCGATGTCATCCAGGCGCGGAATTTTAGCGACGGTACCGGCATGCGGTGAGTCGCGGTGTACGTGCTTTGCCACCACCAACACGCGGATTTGTCCCCTGGGCTCGCAAGTCCGCGCACCCTAACGTCTTCTTATGCTCCCGTTTTTTCGGCTTGCGCCCGTACCCGACCCCGAATCGGGCCGGCAAACCGGGGACGCGATCAGAATCGTCTTGGCCGATGACCATGCCGCCATGCGCGAGAGCCTGCGTCTCTTGCTCGACGGTGAAGCGGATATCGACGTGATCGCCGAGACGGACAGCCTGCAAGCGGTGATCGGGCACGTACGCGCGCGTCACCCCGACGTGCTCGTGCTTGACCTCGGCATGGGCGACAGAGGCTCTGGCATCCAAGCGCTCGATCGTCTCCATCGCGAAGCACGCGACACCCACATCGTGGTTCTCACCATGAATGACGATCCCGCCTTCGCCAGACGCGCATTGGACAACGGCGCGGCAGGGCTCGTGCTCAAGGAGATGGCCGACTCCGACCTGCCTGCTGCGGTCCGCGAGGCCTCGCGCGGGAAGCACTATGTGAGCCCGCTGCTAGCCGCCAAGCTGCGCGGTGAAAAGGGGTCCGACGGCGACAGGCTCACACCGCGCGAGCGCGAGGTCTTGCGTCTGATCGCTTTGGGGTTCACGAGCGTGGAGATCGCCCAAAAGCTGGGACTCTCCCCGCGCACGATCGAGACCCACCGCGCGCGCATCCACCGCAAGCTGGGGCTCGACACACGCGCTGAACTCGTCCACTATGCCCTGCGCCACGAACTGCTTCAGCTATGACTCGCATGAGGATTCTCCGCGATGGCTACGCATGGTCCGAGGCGTCCATGAAAGATCAGCTAGGAGAACTCACTCTCCGGAGATGAGCCTTGCTGTGCGCTTTAGCTGAGGGCCGATCTCCTGGATCAGCCGGTCCACCGTATAAGCGCTCGAGGGCACTGTGACCTCGATCGCGATCGGGTGCTCGCTGGCGGGTCGCGGGACCAGGACCGCAATCGAGCGCGCACCAGCGAGGAGCTCTTCGTCGCTCACCACCACCTCCCGCGTGCTGATGCGCTCGAGCTGAGCAGTGAGCTTGCTCTTCACCGTGATCGAACGGGGCCCATGGGGAACGAGATCGAGACCGGTAAGCAACTCACGGCGCTCGGCGTCGGAGACGCTCGCCAACAGGACCTTGCCCAAGGCCGTGCAGTAGACGGGTACATGGGCTCCCACTCCCAAGTCCATGTCGATCGCATATTGCCCCTGGCGGTGGCTGCGCAGGCGGTGTACATAGGTGACGCGGGTCCCGTCGAGCACCCCCATGCTCACCGTGTAGCCGGTCTCCTCGCGCAGCTCTTCCAGCGCAACGCGCGCAGGAGCTGCACGGCGGATCGCTCCGATCACGGCGCTCCCCGGCCCTATTGCTTGCGTGGAAAGACGGTACTTGCGTTTGTCGTCCTGCTCCAGGTAGCCGAGGGCCACGAGCGTGATGGCATAGCGGTGAGTGGTGGAGCGGCTTATCCCTACGATGTCCGCCAGCTCGGCGATCCCCAGCGCTTGCTGCTCGCGCGAGAACGATTCCAAGATCGCGATGCCGTATTCCAGGGAACGCGACAGGCGCGGATCGGGCGCTGGTCTGATCCGCGCCTGTCGTGACCCACTGGAAGGGCTCTGTCCCTTGGCTTTACGCGCGCGCGTCTTCCCTGTCCTCTGGGTGTGCTCGTCATCCTCATACATCGCGATCACCTCGGGATCGAGCCGCGCGGCCGGTGTTTCTCATTTACCCCGCAGTGACGCGCTCAGACAAGCGGTCGACCCTAGATTGGAGAGTACAATCGTCTGTTGGTAAAAAAGCTACAGGGAAAGTCAGACGGAGGTCACGCGATCGACGATCGCCGCGACCAGCTCGGCGAAGGTCATGCCTGCGGCCTCAGCGGCCGCGGTCGTGATTCCAGTCTCGGTGAGACCCGGGATCGTGTTGATCTCGAGCACTTGTGGGACGTCGTGTTCGTCGAGGATCAGATCCACGCGCGCAAAGTCGCGACAGCCCATCAAGGCGTAACTCTCGAGCGCCGCCCGCTCGACTCGTGTGCGCACCTGCTCGGAGAGCACCGCCGGTACCTCCATGCGCAGCTGGCCGATCGTGTAGTGGGCTTCGTAGCTATAGAAGCTCTCAGGCGTGAACAGCTCGACGATCGGCAGCGCCCGCGGGTGATCGGTCGCGGCGGCGGGCCCCAAGATGGTCACCGCCAGCTCACGCCCCACTATCCGCTTCTCGACGAGCACGCGGTCGCCGTAGCCGAACGCGCCCAGGATCGCGCTCGGGAGCTGGTCGGCTGAGGTGACGAACTTGATCCCGATCGCCGAGCCTTGGGCGACCGGCTTCACGACTGCCGGGAGCTCGAGCTCTTCGAGCAGCCTCGGGAAGGTCCGTGCGCCGCCGAGCTCGCGAAAGGCTGTCTCGTTGAAGCTGTGGAAGGCAGGAGTGGGGATGCCGTGCAGGCGGAGCATCCGCTTGAACAGCATCTTGTCCATGCACAGCGCGGAGGCGAGTGGATCAGAGCCTGTATAGGGGATCCCGAGCGTCTCGAGCAGATCCTGCAAGGTGCCGTCCTCGCCGCCGCGTCCGTGCATCGCCACGAACACGAAGCGGGGTCGCTCGGCAAGTACGCGGTCGACGAAGTCTCCCTCGACGTCCAGTGCCTGGACGCTGTAGCCGAGCGAACGCAGAGCACGCTCCACGCGGTGGCCCGAGCGCAGAGAGATCTCGCGCTCCAAAGAGCGGCCCCCCATCGCGACGATCGCGGGGCCCGTGCTCATCTCACGCCTTGTCCCCCGCCTTGACGCCCGAGGAGCGCTCGGCAAGCAGGTTGGTGGCAAACACCGTCGTGGTACGCAACTGCTCGCGCTGGTCCTCCAGGGCGAGATCGATCAGCTCATCCATGAGCTCCACGAAGGGAAGTCCCGCGGGCTCCCACAGGTAGAAGGAGAACGAGCCGGGGATCGTGTTGAGCTCGTTCACATAGACCTTCTCGGAGGAGTCGACCAAGAAGTCCACGCGCGTGACGCCCGCGCAGCCAAACGCCGTGAAGGCGCGCCTGGCAAGGTCTTGGATCTGCGCGGTAAGTGCCTCTGGAATGGGAGCGGGAATCAAGCGCTGGGCACCCTTCATGCCCGAGCTCTTGGCGCCGCTCATGTACTTGTCCTCGAAGGACAGGAACTCCTCGGCCGCCACCGGCTGCTCGCACACCGAGGCGCGCGCCTCGACACCGGGACGGCCGATCGCCGAGCAGTTGACCTCGATGCCTCCCTCCACCGAAGGCTCGACCAGGCACGTGCGGTCGAGCTCGAAGCCCAGCTCGAGCGCCTCGGCGAGCTCGTCCTCATTCGAGCAGCGGCTCACGCCGACGCTCGAGCCCAATGAGGCCGGCTTGACGTACACCGGGAAATCGAAAGCCTCCTGTGCGCGCGCAACACTGCCGCCCCTGTCGGTGTCCCACTCTGCGCGACGCACGGCAAGGCAATCGAGCGCAGGCAGGCCGGCCTGCATCAGCAGGGCCTTGGTCATGAGCTTGTCCATCGCCGCCGCGGCGGCTCCCACGGGCGGCCCCACATAGGGCAACCGGGCCAGCTCCAAAGCCCCCTGCAAGCAGCCATCCTCGCCCTGGGTGCCGTGCGTGGCCAACACCACCACATCGAGCTCGATCGGCTCGGGTGCCCGGCGCCCGCGCAATAGCGAACCGCCAGCGCCCGCGGCCCGCAACAGACGGCCGTTGTGCAGGTCGAAATGGATCTCCTCTGCGTCTGGATCGCCGCCATCCTGCTGGTAGATCGACAGCTCGCGCAGTACCTCGCCGGTGTACCAGCGTCCACTGCGGGCGATGTAGATCGGCACGGGCGCGTGGCGCTCATCCAGCACACCCAACGCCTGCAGTCCGGTGATGATCGATACGTCGTGCTCCACGGAGCGCCCGCCAAAGGCGACGCCCACCCTCAGTCCGCTTGGTGGCATACCGGCGTAGCCTAGTCGCGGCCCTCCGGACTCTGTCGGGCCCTATCGATTGGATCGGGTGGAGGGTGTCCTTTGGACCTTCGGCTCGACGATCGTGGGACCCATGTGGACACCTGGGGTACGAGCAGCCAGACCCCGGAGGGGTCCCCCTCCAAAATCAAAACCTCAGGAGGCTGAGAGTGCTGGGCTCTCCGCCTCAGCGTAGGTGTCAGGCAGGTCGTTCTCGAACAGGACGACGTCACCGGCGCGTGTGAGCCTGCCGAGCAGGGCGGTGGCCTCGGCGATGTCGCGCACCACGTGGATCTTCTCCGGGTCCAGGCCGGCGGCTATGAGCCCTTCGTGGATCGGGACGGTGCGGGCCGGGCCGACGAGAACGACCAAGTCACACACCTCGCCGGCGTGCTCGCCGAAGCGGCGGTTGAGCTCCTGCTCCAAGTCCCCCAGCTCGACCATCCCAGGCGTCACGAGCAAGCGCCGCGTGGCTGGGTGTTCGCGCAGGACCTCCAGTGCGGCGGCGGCCCCCTCGGGATTGGAGTTGTAGGCATCGTCGATCACCACCACCCCGGCCCTGCGGTTGTGGATCGGCTGCAACCTGTGCGCGGGTGCCTGCACCTGGCCCAGGCTCTCGGCGATACGCGCTCCTTGTATGCCCAGCACGTGACCCACCGCCGCCGCCGCCAGCAGATTGGAGACGTTGTGGCGCCCAAGCAATCCCGCAGATACCTCCAGCTGAGGGCTATCGGGCCCATCCAGTTGCAGCTTGAACGTCGTGCGCCCCCCGGCCAGTTCCACGTCACGCGCAATGACTTGCGCCTGCTCGTGAACGCCGAACAGCGTGACCGGCACCCTGGCCCCGGCTGCCAGCTCCCGGCAGCGGGGGTCGTCGGCATTCGTAACGAAGTGCCCGTCGGAGGGCAGGGACTCGAGTAGCTCACCCTTGGCCGCGGCAATCGCCTCGATCGAGCCGAGCCGCTCGAGGTGCATCGGCCCGATCGCCGTGATCACGCCCACGGTGGGGTGCACGAAATCGCACAGCTCGGCGATGTCCCCGCGGCGGAACATCCCCATCTCAACCACGAACGCGCGATGAGAGGACTTCAGATGCTCGTTGATCGTGCGCACCACGCCCAGGAAGCTGTTGTAGGACTCGGGCGTAACCAAGGTGGGGCGGTCGGCCGCGAGCACCGCCCCCACGCAGAACTTGGTCGTGGTCTTGCCATAGCTGCCTGTAATCCCCACCACCAGGGGTGCCCACTCCCGCAACGCTCGCTCTGCGCGCTGCTCGTAGCGCCTGTTGATCGCGCTCTGCACGGGCTCCAACGCGCGGTTGGCGGCCAGCAAGGTCCAGGGTGCGCCCGCGAGCAGGAGAAGCCCGGCTGCGAGCAGGATGGCAAGCGCCGTCGTCGAGATGCCCACGGCGGCGAGGGCGATCGCCGCGATCGCGAGCAGCGCCGCCGGCAGCAGCGCCCCCGCGAGCAGGCGCTTGGCGCGGCCGGTCAGCACGAGTGGCTTGATGGCTTCACGGCGCCAATCGCCCACGCCGAGCACCGCCAATGGGCAACTGGCCAGCAGCAGCGCTCCGCACAGCCAGCCCGAGCCTGCTGCAGAGGTGGCCACGGCTGCTGCGAACAGCAGCGCCACCGCGCTGACCTCGCGTGGGGCCAGCAACTCGCCCCGCCTGCCTAGCCACAAGATCAGTCGTGCGCCCTCATAGTGCTCGAGCTGGAGCAGGTGCAGCAGGCGATGCTGGCGCCCCCCCAGGCGGATCGTCAGCGCCAGGATCGCCAGGACTGCCGCGACACCTTCGAATGCGCTCATGGGGGGGACCCCTCCGTGGCGCTCTTCCCATCGGAGCTCGGCGGGGCTATGAAGTGCGAGACGATGCGCGCGAAGCGGGCGGGCTGGTCCAGGTAGCTGTAGTGGCCAGCTCCCTCCAGCACCACCAGGCCGGCATCCGGGATCAGGCGCTCCATCTCGTGCGCTGCCTCGAGCGGCGTGTCTCTGTCCTGGGATCCCCACACGAGTAGCGTGGGCACTCCGATCGACGGCATGAAGGGACGCAGGTCGGCGTTCACGAGCTTCACAAGCGTCGGTCTCATCTCGCCGGCCGCCAGGTAATCGGCGGAGGCGGCGCGCCCCACGAGCCGCGCGCGCAGACGCTCGCCGGGTGCTCCAAGCAGACGGGCCGCGTACTTGCCGACCTTTGCCATTCCCACGCGGCGGTAGTAGCGCAAGGTCCGTTTCGGGCGAATACCGGCCGCGTCCACCAGCACGAGCCGCGACGCCCGCCCCGGTTCGGTGGAGGCCATCCGGATCGCGATGCGCCCCCCATTGGAGTGCCCCACGATCGTGGGCGCTTCGATCGCGAGCTCCTCCATGAAAGCCGCCACGAAGGCTTGGTAGTCCTCCACTCCCCACGGTTGTGGCGGTGGGTCGCTCTCACCGAAGCCCGGCAGGTCGAGCGCGTGGACGGTCGCGACCGGAGCGAGCCCGGTCACGATCGGGTAGACGGCCTCGATCGAGGCGCCCCAGCCGTGCAGTACGAGCACGGGCGGCCCCTCCCCGCGCACGATGTGGCGAGTGCGCAGGCCGAGCACGGTCGTGAGCTGGGTGGGAAGAGCGCGCGAGGACATGAGGGATGAGGCCCCGGAGCGGTGGAGGCCGTCCGCTAACGGTATTGGCTGACGCCACCGGACCGCTCCCAAACGTGTAGCTTTATGGCAGGTATGCGCAAGTCGATCTGGCTATCGGCCCTCACCTGTCTGGCACTCCTGAGCCTGGCCCTGCCCTTGACGGCAGCTGCCCAGCCGACCGTGACGGTCAAAGCCAAGATCGTGCCCATCCCGATCGACCCGAGCAAGCCCAACAGCCCGACCTACCCCGGCACGGGCAACATCCTCGGCGCGGGCGCGGCGCTCGAAGCGACGCTAACCATCGCCGGCACCGAATATGGCGGCTTCCCATCCCCGGTGACCAAGGTTGTGGTCGAGCTGCCCGCAGGCGTGAAGCTGCACCCGCAGGGCTTCGCCTCCTGCCCGACCGCGATCCTCGAAAGCCACGAAGTGCAGAAGTGCCCCAAGCACTCGGTGGCCGGTCCCGTCGGCGAAGTGCTCGGGGTGGTGAGCTTCGGCGGCACGCGCGTTGAGGAGAAAGCCACGATCCAGTCCTTCTTCACAGCCGGCGGCGGCTTGGCGTTCTACACCGAAGGCACCTCACCCGCCGAGCTCGAAGTCTTGGCAAGTGGCAACTTCTCGACCGCTCCTCCGCCCTTCGGCCCGAAGCTGACGGTGCCCGTGCCCTTGGTGGAAACGGTCCCAGGCGCTCCCTATGCCTCTGTGTTGTCCATCAAGGGCAAGGTCGGCGCGGCCGTCAAGCAGGGCAAAAAGCTGATCTCCTACGGCACGGTGCCCAAGAAGTGCCCCAAGGGCGGCTTCAAAGGCAAGGTCGAAATCACCTTCCTGAGCGGGGAAACGGTGACGATCAACCCGACCGTGCCCTGCCCCAAGCGGTAGCGCTCGGTCCACCACCAAGGAGGTAGCTGGGCCGATGCCCGAGGAGGAATACCTGCCTCCCGGTGAGAGTTCCGGCCTGGGGCTGCTCGGTCCGCGAGCAGGCACCTGATCGCATTCTACCTCTCGCCCGATGCAGGCAGAAGCGGACGGCTATGGCAAAAATCATCCCGATCGGCGGTGACGCTGCGGGCAACAAGAGGCGCTACGGACAGAGCCGACGGTGAGATTCGAACTCACGACCCCCGCTTTACGAGAGCGGTGCTCTGGCCATCTGAGCTACGTCGGCATCGTGCTCCAGCATCGTACCGAGGCACACCTGAATCTGTAGGGAGAAGCAGCTACCGCAGTCATGGATGCTCGACTACATCCTGGCCGGACTGGAAGTCGCATTCCGTCCCTCACGACTGGTCACCGTCGTCGCCCGCGGCCTTCTCACCGGCCCGATCTCGCTCGCTGCTTTGGCGGCGGGCGTCCTTTGTGTGGCGGCGCGCGGCCTCGCGGGCGGCGCCCTCCTCCGCCGCGGGCTCGTCGTTGGGGACCTGCTCGGCCGGCGCCTCCTCGGGCATCTGATCAGAGGACTTGCCGGTGGGGGGGACAGGCGCGCGCATCTCTCCGTTCTCTACCCGTACCCCGAATGAGAAAACGCCGTTCAGGTGAGCGCGAGCGCGGCGCCGGTCCCCGCGAGCCCTGCCACGAGCCAGGCGATGTAGTCGTCCACACACCCGAAGTGAAGATGCCGCGGCAACGATCGGTCGGCAGCGCTTAGGCGCCGTCAAGCCGTGGGGTCGCCATCGCGTCCTCAGGTCTCGTGACCTGGTCACGGCTTTCTTGAGTCCTCGGTCGCTGCGCTCGCGATCTGTGGCTCGAATGGCGATCCTCCTTCACTAAATCGTTTTCTCCTTACCTCTTACTGATAGCGTCAAGCAAACGAGGAAACCGCCGCCGGTTCGGCCTCTTACTCACCATGTCCGAGCACGAACAGCACTATCCCCGGAGGCTGAAGCGAATGTCGTTCCGTGGCCGTGGTTGTGAGACGGACGAACGCGGTGTGCTGAGTGAAGGCGGCGAGAGCCGAAGGCCCGCGAGGCCGAGGAAGGTCACATCTCGCAGGTCGACCATCAGGTTTCTCATGCCTTGCTCATACAGCGCGGCGATGCCCGCCTGCAGCTCCGGAGCCGACGCGAGGTCCACACTGCCTACCCGGATACCCGCTGGTCAAGCAGCATTTGCGCGCGGCCGGATGCCCACCTCCGAGCGGCGTCCGCACGGAACCTAGCCGCCGCTATTCGTAGTTGGCGGGCGGCTGCTGGCTGGCGCGTAAACGGGGTAGTCATGTTCTGTGGTTCCCGTCGACCCGATAGAGAGCAGCGACGGGAGTTTGGTGTGCGTCGTGGAGATCCCCAAGGGCACCCGTAACAAGTACGAGTACGACTCGGATCTCGGCGGCATCAAGTTCGACCGGCTGTTGATGAGCGCCGCCACCTACCCGACCGACTACGGGTATCTGCGCGGCACGCTCGGCCAGGACGGAGACCCACTAGACGCGCTCGTCTGTCTGACCGAGCCCACGTTCCCGGGCTGCCTGATCTCCGTCAAGCCGATCGGCATGTTCAAGATGACCGACGAGAAGGGAGTCGATGACAAGATCGTCTGCGTCCCGCTGCGCGACCCCTACTGGAACGGCTACGAGCAGCTCGAGGATCTCCCGCTGCTGCTGCGCCGGGAGATCGAGCAGTTCTTCACCATCTACAAGGACCTCGAGCGGGGTAAGCGGGTCAGCATCGAGGGATGGTGCTCGCGTCAGGACGCACTCGATGAGATCGCCCTATCCCAAGAGCGCCTGCGGACCGCGGAAGCTGCGCGGATTGAGGAGGGACGCATTGGGTATGAAAATCCCTAGTGACGAGAGCGACCCGAGGAGGACCAAGGATGAAGATTGGCTATTTTCTGTCAAGCGAGGAGTTCGGTCCTAGCGAGCTGGTCCGGCAGGCGCGGATGGCTGAGAACGCCCGATTTCATGGGCTGTGGATCTCGGACCACTTCCATCCTTGGAACGACGAGCAGGGACACAGCCCGTTCGTGTGGTCGGTGATCGGCGCGGTCGCCGAGGCGACATCGAGGATGAAGGTCACGACCGCCGTGACGTGCCCCACTATCCGTCTACACCCGGCGATCGTGGCGCAGGCCGCCGCGACCTCCGCGGTGCTGCTAGAGGGCCGCTTCGCGCTCGGGCTCGGCGCCGGGGAGGCGCTCAACGAGCACATCCTCGGGGACTACTGGCCAGCGGCGGACGAGCGTCTTGAGATGCTCGAGGAGGCCGTGATCGTGATCCGCAACCTGTGGCAGGGCGGGATGCAAAGCCACCGCGGCCGGCACTACAGGGTGCAGAACGCCCGCATCTACGATCTGCCTGAGCGGATACCGCCGATCCTGATCTCCGGGTTCGGACCAAAGGCAACGTCGCTCGCGGCGCGTATCGGTGACGGGTTCTGCACCGTCGGCCCAGACAAGGAAGCGGTCGACAAGTTCCGGTCCGAGGCCGAGCACGACGAGGTGCTGGTAGCCGGCGGGATGAAGGTTTGCTGGGGCGAGAACGAGGCGGCTGCCCGCGCCACCGTATACAGGCTGTGGCCCAGCGAGCAGCTGCCCGGCGAGCTTGCGCAGATCTTGCCTACCCCTGCACATTTCGAGCAGGCCAGCGAGTTGGTCAGCGAGGGCATGGTGGCCAAAGCCGTGCCTTGCGGACCCGACCTCGACGCTCATCTGCAGTCGATCAAGGCGTATGAGGACGCCGGTTTCGATGAGCTCTACATCCAGCAGATCGGGGGCGACCACGAGGGGTTCTTCGAGGTCTACGCCAGCGAGATACTGCCTCGCTTCCACGACCATAGCCAGGGGGACGCCCTGTCGACCGCCGCCGTCTGAGAGCCGAAGATGGCCGCAGCAGACCAGACACATCAGGCGGGCGTTCAGCAGGGTCACTGGCCCAGCCGCCAGGGCGCGCAGCTCACCAGTCTCTCCGAAGCGGCACGACGGCTGCTCAAGGGCACGCAGTCGGCCGCTGCACCGATGATCTCGAGGGCGGGCGTCCGCGGCGAGGCGCGCCGGGCACACTCGATCTTGCGCGCAGCTATGAAAGACCAGGAGCTGACGGAGGTAAATAAAACGCCACCCGCAGTGAAAAAGGGTCATAAGCAGCGTGTAGGTCGCGAATAGCAGCGTCACTCCCAATGGGAAGAGCCCGTAAATCGGCATGGGCGGCAACCAGCTCGTCACCGCCCTCACCGGCGAGGAGATCGGGCGCGAGCTCGGCGATCAGATCCGTGAGCGGGAGGGGCGAGCGCGACCACGACGCGCGGCACGCAGCTCCGCGGGCGATCAGCGAAGACCCGTGCCTCGCCGCCCAGATCGTCGGGGGCAGTCGCGCCGCCGATGGGAAATCGGCGTGAAGCCTGTCCGTGTTGGCTGCTCAGGCTGGAACTACCGCGACTGGCGCGGCCGTCTGTACCCGCCCGGCGCGCCCTCGCGCCGCTGGCTGGAGACCTACGCCGGCCGGTTCGACACCGTTGAGGTCAACGCCACCTTCTACCGGCTCGCCACCCGCAAAACCGTCGAACACTGGCTCGAACAGACCCCCGACGGCTTCTGCTTCGCGGTGAAGGCCAGCCGCTACCTGACCCACGTCAAGCGCCTGTCCGGCATCGAGCAGGGCCTGCGCAGGTTCTACGAGCCGCTGGTCCCGCTCCGCGAAGCGCACCGTCTCGGCGCCACCCTATGGCAGCTACCCGAGACCTTCCACCGCGACGAGCGCACGCTCGCACGCCTGCTCGAGCAACTGCCGGACGGACGCCACGCAATCGAGCTACGCCACCCAAGCTGGTTCATTCAGGACGTGAACGAGTTGCTGCGCGCCCACGACGTAGCGCTCGTCCTCGGCGACCACCCCGAGCGTCCCTTCCAAACACACGAGGCGACCGCGAGTTGGCGCTACGTCCGCTTTCACACCGGCGCCCGCGGCAGACGCGGCAACTACTCCGACACCGAGCTCGAGGAATGGGCACAACGGATTCACCGCTGGCGCGCAACCCACGAGACGCTCGTCTACTTCAACAACGACTGGGAGGGCTTCGCCCCCAGTAACGCCCTGTGGCTGCAAAGACGCCTAGCGCAGCTCGCCTCTAGCCCGCCGGTTCGCCCCAACGGAGCGGGTAGCGCCTTTCGGCCCCCCCGAAACGAGGCTGACGAGTGAAGTGCTCTACCAGCTGCGCTACCTCGGCGCGACGTCGCCTCTCGCTCATAGCTCTGCGAGCGCCTTCAACAGCGACTCGCCATGGCGCTCGCAGAACGTGGGCCCGATCCCCTTGACTTCGATCAGCTCATCCACGCTGGTGGGTCTGGCCAGCAGTGCGCCTTCGAGCGCTGCGTTGGCGGCCACCGTATAGGCGGGCTTGCCTTCGCAACGTCCCAGCCTCCAGGCCTTGAGCTTCTCGAACTGACTCTCCTGAGCAGGGTCGAGAGCGATCTTCTCCCGCACGCCCGCTGCACCGCCGCCACCGCCCTCTCCCCCGGCGCTTGCGCCTCCCGGGCGCGCACCACGGGCTCTGCGAGCCACCGGCGTCGTCCGCCGGGAGGCCTCCAGTAGAGCCACATCCGGCTCGCATACATCACAGCAGCGGACCTCGGGCGCGCACGGCTCGTCGTCTCCGAAGTGGTCGAGAATCTGGCGTCTGCGGCATGTCTGGCCGCTGGAGATGAACTGCTCGATCGATCGGTAGGACGCCCAGCCACGATCCTTGGCGGACTTGATCGCCTCATATGCCTTGCGGGGGCTGCCTCGGCCTGTGAGCCCCACCAGCAGCCCTTCCGGGCCCCCCGGCCTGAGCTCGACGGCGCCGGCCCGCTCGGCGATCGACAGCAACACCCTTTCGCGCTCGTCGAGCTCTCCATGCCCGATCGCGGCGACTCCTTCCTGCGCGCGATTGCGCAGACCCGCCACATATCGCTTCACGTCCTCCACGCTCGTCTCGCGCTCCCTCATGAACCTGATCAGGCGCCCCAGGTCCATCCTCGAGGCGAGCAGCACCGCGCGTCCCGGAAGCCCATCGCGCCCGCCGCGCCCCGCCTCCTGGTAGTAGGCCTCGAGGCTGGTCGGCATCGCCCAGTGGACCACCGTGCGCACATCCGCCTTGTCGACCCCCATCCCGAAGGCATTGGTCGCGACCACCACCTCGGCGCGGCCGTCCATGAATGCCTCCTGGCTCGCCCTGCGTGCCTCTGGGGCCATGCCTGCGTGGTAGCTGACCGCGCGCAGCCCCCGCTCCACGAGCAGCGCCGTCACCTCGGCGGTGTGCTTGCGCGTACCGCAGTACACGATCGCCGGTCGCGCCTCCTCCGGCGCGAGAGCATGCAGCAGCGTGGCGCGCTTGCGTGCCACGGCGCCCTTGCCCTCCAGGCCGACCACGTCGAAGCTGAGATTGGGACGGTCGAATCCCGAGCGAACGGCGACCCAGTCGCGCAGGCCCAGGCGCATCGCTATCTCCTCGGCCACCTTCGGCGTTGCCGTCGCGGTCGCCGCCATCACTGCCGGGCGGGCACCTGCGGCGGAGCCGTGGGTCAGCGTCTCGATCGCCTCGTGCAAGCGCAGGTAGTCGGGTCTGAAGTCATGGCCCCACTCGGCCACGCAATGGGCCTCGTCGACGACGAACAAGCCCACCTGCCGAGTGGCAAGCGTCTCGCGGAACGCGCGCGAGGCAAAGCGCTCGGGGGCCGCCAGCACGAGCTTCGCCTCGCCAGAGGAGATAGCTCTCAGCGCCCGCTCGTTGTGGCCTTCTGCCATTCCCGAGGCCAGCATCGCGGCATTCACCCCCGCCAGCTCCAAGCGCCGGCTCTGGTCTGCCATCAGGGCGATCAGGGGGCTAACGACAACCACGAGCGCCTCCCCGGCCAGCGCAGGCAGCTGATAGCAGAGCGACTTGCCCCCACCCGTCGGCATCACCACGAGGCTGTCGCGCCCGTCGAGCGCCGCCTGTACAGCCTCGCGCTGGCCCGGTCTGAACGCCTTCAGGCCGAACCGCTCGAGCAATTGCTCGGGGGTCGGACGTATGTCACTGGGGCTCTGCTGAGGCACGCCCGCAAAGCTACCTTCCGCTTCGGGCGGTATTCCGGCCTGCTCAGCGCAGGCGCCAAACCACGCGCGCGCCGCCCGCCGGCACGAGTGTGATCGCACGCCTCTGGTTCCACTCGCCTCTGCGCCACAGCCTCCCGCCCTGCGCGGGCAACTCGGGAGCCAACTCCTTCAGCATGGTCTGCAAGATGAGCTTCATCTCCAGGGTGGCAAACGAAGCTCCGATGCAACGTCTGATGCCCCCGCCGAACGGAATCCACGAGAACGTCTCGGGTGCCCTCTCGAGGAAGCGCTCGGGCCGGAACTCCTGCGGCGCCTCATACACCTTCGCATTGCGGTTGGTCAAGTAGATCGAGGGCACCACGCGCGTTCCCGCTGGCAGCACGCGCCCACCCACCTCGAGCGGCGCCTGCAAGACACGCACCACCATCGGCACTACAGGCCTCACGCGTAGCGTCTCGGAGATCACGGCCTGCATGTACTCGTCGCTCGCGCCTGCGTCGATCTCGGCCACTAGGCGCGCGAGCTTGCCGGGATGGCGGATCAACCGCTCCACCGCCCACGCCACCGCCGTCGCGGTCGTCTCGTGCCCTGCCAGCAGTAGCGTCACGAGCTCGTCGCGCAGTTCCTGGTCTGTCATCGCCTGCCCATCCTCGTCGCGTGCGAGCAGCAACAGCGAGAGGATGTCGGCGCGGTCCGCCAGGTCCCTCTGCGTGCGCCGGCGTGCGATCTCGGCGTAGATCACCTCGTCGAGATGATCGAGCGCGCGCCCGATCGTCCCGGTGGGCCGCGCTTCGACAGGACGCCTGAGCGCGGCCAGCAACAGTGCCGGCGTCTGACCCGGGGTGAACAGCCCCCCGATCGCCTCGCGCAACGCCCCCATGCGCTCGGCCTCGACTCCGAAGACCGCACGCAAGATCACCTCCAGGGTGATCGCCCGGGTGCGCTTGCTCAGCCTCATCGCCTCCCCAAGCGGCCACTCGGCCATGCTGCGCTTCGTCGCTTGCACGATCACCTCCTCGTACTCGCGCATACGCTCTCCGTGGAATGGCGGCAAGAGCAGCTTGCGCTGGCGCATGTGCTCAGCTCCGGTAAGCGTGATCACCGAGCTCGGGCCCATCACTGGAGCGATTGGCGAGGCGCCCGCCGCTGAGGGTGCCACCTCGGGCGGCGCGGTGAACACGGCCTTGACGGCCGCCGGATCGCTCACCATCACGAGTTTGCGCCCGCTGGGCCCGAACGTGAGCGTGAACGTATCGCCGTAACGTCGCGCGCACCGGTCCATGACCCACGTGGGCGCGAGTGCCCATACGAGCGTGAACGCGAGCCCAGGCACGCGCGGCCCGCGGGGAAGCTCCTCGGCGCGCGGTTCGGCGAGAGGCTCAGTGGGCTCTACGAGCGGCTGCGCGACGGCGGTGGCCACCCGAGAAGCCTATCGGGCTGGGGCTCGCTCTCGGCCAGAGCCGTCACGATCCGCCTATGGGCTTGCTCCACATCCTCAGGCGCCAGCGCGTCCGTGTGGCGGCGCAAGTAGGAGAGCAGCATGCGCGCCGGCGTGATGCGCACGCCGCGGCGACGGGCGAGCGGCTTGTCCACCCAGGCGCGGCTGAACACCACCAGCGGCTCCACGCGCTCGCCGGTGATCCGTTCGAGCGTCTCGCGCTGACCTTGAGCCTGGCGCAGGACCGCCCCGTGGATCGCACGGACCCGCACCTGGCCTTGGCGGCTCTTGGTCTCAACCGTGAACACGCCCGCCGTGCCGAGTGCGATGTGATCCACGTTGCCATAGCCGAAGCTCGCGTCATGGATCACATGCCAGCCTTCGTCGATGAGCTCGTCGAGCAGACCGCCCACGTGCTCCTCGCCGGCAGCTCCCCTGTCGTGGCGATCCACCAGCGGCAGCACATAGCGTGAGACCGAGAACATCGCGATGAGCAGCGCCAGCTCCGAGCCTATGAACAACGGGCTGTGCAAGCCAAAGGAGCGACCGAGCACGGTCGTTAGGACGGCCAGTACGCCAAGCGTGACCAGCGTGCGCAAGCGCAAGCGCAGAAACGTGGCACGCGCATGCTGTCCGGGCATGCGCGCCGCCGGATCGGGATGTTTTGGTAGGCACAAGGTATGGCCGCGTGCAGTCGGCATGTATCTCAGGCATCGGCCCACCGCGGGTCTCATCTTTAGGACGGGTGGTCTCTTGGCGAGCCGTTCACGGCATCGAGGAGCAGGTATGCCGCCGTTGCGTTATCGCCTACCTCAGGAGTTGGCCGACTGTTCGAGTGCGGATGAGCCTCGAGGAGCGCCGCGGGGAAAAACGTGGAACGTGCGGCCATCCGCCTAAAGCCCCACCGCAGCCACGTCGAAGGCATGAAGCAAGCAGATCTCCTAACGCGTTTTTGTCATGTCCAGTTCAGTTGAATCTCCTCTACCTTCAGATATCCGGCTTCTGCTGCGTGCCGACGCGGAGCATTGCTGGCTGCACCGCGAGGTGATCCCGGTCTTGCGCGAGGTGGAGGCCTCCGGTGAGCTCGGCGAAGAGGAGATCGGAGCCGCACTCGCCTACCTGGAAGCCATGTGGAGCGAGGCAACCGTGCGCGCACGGGAGACCGACGCCGCCCACACGCTTCTGCGCTCGCGCGAGCCTCGGCCCGAAGCGCTGGCGGGCTCTGCCGACCGCTACCACGCGGCGGTGTGCCTGCTGCGCGAGATCGTCGCCGAGCGCATCACGCCGTTCGTCGCGCCGGACTACGACTTCGCTACGTCGCGCCCCGACGCGGGCGCCAGTGTGCGCATCACCGACAGGCGCACGGACGGCTGCCAAGCGGCTTAGGACGCCACCAGCGTCCCGGCATGTCGATCGCATAGGGTTTCCCCATGGCTGACGACGGCTCAGCGCACAGCTTGCCCTTCGACCTGCAATCGCATTCCACCCGCTCTGACGGAGCACTCGAGCCGAGTGCGGTCGTGGCAGCCGCGGCGCAGGCCGGCGTGAAGCTCTTGGCGCTCACAGACCACGACACGCTTGCCGGCGTGCAGGAGGCGCTGAGCGCCGGGTCCGAGCACGGCGTCGTCATCGCCCCTGCGATCGAGATCTCAGCCATCGACGACGGGGGGGAGAGTGGCACGGCGCGCGAACTGCACATCCTCGGCTACTTGGTGGATCACACCGACCCCACCTTCACAGCGACGCTCGCCGGATTTCTCGCCGACCGCGAGCAGCGTACCCTGCGCATGGCCCAAAGGCTGCGTGAGCTTGGCATCGAGCTGGACGTCCAAGCGATCGACGCGCGCGTGAGCGCGGGCGAGCCGATCGGCCGACCTCATCTGGCCGAAGCAGCACTCTCCCATCCAGCCAATGTCGCCCGCCTGCGCGAGGAGCAGATCGACGACATCGGCTAGTTCATCCGGGCGTATTTGATCGAGGGTCGTCCCGCCTTCTGCCTGCGTGTCACGCCCACCGTCAAGGAGGCAATCGACGCGATCCACGCCGCCGGCGGCGTGGCGATCTGGGCCCATCCCTTCTGGGACATCTCCGACCCAGAAGAGGTCTTGCTCGCCGTCGCCCGCTTCCGTGCGCTCGGGATCGACGGGGTGGAGGCGTTCTATGTCACCCACACCCGCGAGCAGACCGAGCTGCTCGCCAGGCGCTGTGAGGAGCTAGACATCCTGAGCACCGGCTCGGCCGACTTCCACGGTCCCGAGAACCGCCTCTTCTCCCGTTTCATGGCTTTCGACACCCACGGCTTGCAGCCGCGACTGGGTCCGATCGGCGCGCTTCTCAAGTAGGCAGCTCGCCCAACCTGTAGGCGAGCGCTTCGAGCGCCAGCTCCTCGGAGACGTTCAGCGAGAGGCGCAAGCGCGTGTCGCACACGAGCTCCACACCGCGCAGCAGCGAGTCGGCCTCACGGCCCTCCGCGCTGGCCGCGAGCTCGGTGGCACGGTCGAGCGCGAGCGCGAGCCCGGGCGCGCCCACGGCCACGCACCACGTATCGCGCAGCCACTGTTCCGCAAGCCGCAAACCGAGATCCAGTGTGGCTGTGCGCGTGCGACGCTCGGCGCGGCGCACCACATCCACGCTTTCGCGCTCGAACTTGCGCCGCTCTTTGCCCGGGAGCAGCTCGGCCTGCTCATGCAGCCGCTCCCCGGCACTCGCGCCAGCTTCGCTGCCGGCATCCTTCGCGGCCTCGATCAGTCTCATCCAGCGCCGCTCCTCGCCGCCCCCCCCTAGCGCATCCCCAATAAAGCCCTCGGCCCACTCTCGCAGCAGCGCTCCCTCGTCGCTTGCGAGGCGCTCCGCCAAGCGCGCATCCCCTGCCGCCAGGCGAGCACACGCCGCGGCTCGCGCCGGATCCAGCGCCCCACCAGCGGCCTGTACCAGGTGCTCCTGCACGAGGGTGCTCGCGAGCGGGTCGAAGCGCACCTGCTGGCAGCGCGAAGCGATCGTCGGCAGCACGTCCTCGCGGTGCTCAGCCAGCAGGATCAGGTGGGCGAAGGAGGGCGGCTCCTCGAGCGTCTTGAGCAGGCGGTTGGCTGCCTGCTCGTTCATCGTCCCCGCCGCCTCGATCACGAACACCCTGCGCCTCGACTCGAAAGGGGTATGGGTAGCGGCAGCCACGACCGGCTCGTCGATGTCCTGCACGAGCACTTCGCTGGCCCCGCTCGGCGTCACCCACGTGAGGTCAGGATGGGCTCCACGCGCCACCCGCTCGACTACCGTCGCCGGAGTGCGTGCCCCGTCCGCGAGCAGCGCTCCCGCAAAGGCTCGCGCCACCGTGCTCTTGCCGCTCCCTGGTGGCCCATAGAAGAGGTAGGCGTGCGAGGGATGGCCGGCGGGGGGGAGGGCGGGTTGCAGGATCGCGCGCGCATGAGGCTGGTGCTCGACGCCGTGCAGCATCTTGTCCTCGGGAGCCTGCTCGGTGGGGGGATACGGCACAGGGGCCATCCTACGCGCGCGTAGGGCTGTCTAGTCACATGCCCACATACGCGCGGCCGCGCCTACGGATACCGTGCGCCGATGGCCACCGGCAGGCTCATCACGATCGAGGGGCTCGACGGGGCGGGCAAGTCCACGCTCGCCTCGGGCTTCGCCGCGGCCTTGGCCGGGCGGGGCCTGCGCGTGGAGCTCCTGCGCGAGCCCGGAGGGGTGGCCTTGTCCGAGCAGATCCGCGAGCTCGTCAAGGACCCTTCGTCGATGGTGAGCCCGCAAGCGGAGGCATTGCTCTATGCCGCCGCACGCGCCCAGCTGGTGCACGAGCGCCTCGCACCCCTGCTCGCGACTGGAGCCTGGGTCTTGCTCGATCGCTTCGCGGACTCCTCGCTCGCCTACCAGGGCGCCGGACGGAGTCTCGGGATCGAGCGGGTACGGGCCATCAACCTGTTCGCCACGGGTGGTCTCACCCCCGATCGCACATTGCTCCTGCGAGTCTCCCCGGACACTGGGCGCGCGCGTCAAGGCACACGCGACACCGAGCCCGACCGCCTGGAGCGAGAGGGCGAGCACTTCTTTGAAGCGATCGCCTCCGCCTACGACCAGCTCGCCGCCGCCGAGCCCGCGCGAATCCGCGCGATCGACGCAGAGCAGCCGCCCGAGCGTGTCCTCGAGCTGGCCCTTGCCGAGGTCGAGGACCTGCTGCCCCCGCCTTAGGGTGCCCGTTAGCATGGGTGAGGATGATGATCCTCAGCCCAGGCCCGGCCCGCGCGAGCGCGGGAGTGCTGTGTGTCGCGGCCTTCTGCTGTCTGCCCGCCGCCGGTCCGGCCGCGGCCTCGGGAGCGGGCACCACCAGTCGCACCGACCGTGCCTTGGGGATCACGATCCCGGTTCCGGCCTCGGCCAGGGTGCACGGCACAACCACCCCGAGCACCCCCCAGCCGGCCACCACCACGCCCGCTTCCACCACGCCCGCTTCGACCACTCCCGCTGCCACCACGCCCACCAGCGGCGCACAGCCCGGGACGGTGGCGCCGACCACGACGCCGACGACCACGACGTCTACCACCCCGACTCCTCCGACATCCACCCAGTCCGCCGGAGGCGTGCCAACCACGACAGTTCATTCCACTACCGTCGCGGTGGCCCACAAGCCGAGCCGCCCCCCACACCTGTCCACCGGAGCGCTCATCCTCGCCATTCTGGGCGGACTGCTGGCGCTGGGCTGCCTGGTGTGGGCAATCGGTCGCTGGCTGGCCTTGGAACCGCGCTGGACGGTCTCCTTGATGCACTCCCTACGCGAGGTCTCCTACCGGGGCTCGGCCACCTGGGCCGAGTTCACCGACTGGGTCCGTCTGGGGCGGTAGAAGCGCAAAAGCCCTCTAAAATTGAGGTTAACGCAGGTCTGTCCGGAGCGCGCGCGACGATGCTCGGCCCAGGTGAACAGAGTCGAGTGGGCGTCGCACAACACGGCGCAGAGGAGGTAAGGCCGATGGATTCAACCCCGCACCCCACGATCCCCCAGGAGACCGCGCCCGGCGCGGCCCTCTTCGTTAAGCGCCTGTTCACCTCCCCCGATACCCATCCCTTCGATACGGTCGAGTGGGAGCTGCGCGACGCGCGCATCGGTCACGGCGATCGCGTCGCCTTCGAGCAGGCCGATGTCGAGTTTCCCAAGAGCTGGAGCCAGAACGCGACGAACATCGTCGCCCAGAAGTACTTCAGGGGGCAGATTGGCCATCCCGCGCGCGAGCGCTCGGTCAAGCAGATGATCGGCCGCGTCGCCGGCACGATCGCCGGTTGGGGTCGCGAGCGTGCCTACTTCGCCACCGAAGAGGACGCCGAGGCGTTCGAGGCCGAGCTCACGCACATCCTGCTCCACCAGATGGCCGCCTTCAACTCGCCCGTCTGGTTCAACGTCGGCTTCGAGGAGAGCCCTCAGTGCTCGGCTTGCTTCATCCTCTCCGTCGAGGACACGATGGAGTCGATCCTCGAGTGGAACACCAAGGAGGGCAACATCTTCAGGGGCGGCTCCGGCTCCGGCATCAACCTGTCGAATATCCGCGGCTCGATGGAGCCCTTGGCCAAGGGAGGCACCGCCTCGGGTCCCGTGTCCTTCATGCGTGGCGCCGACTCATGGGCAGGCACGATCAAGTCCGGCGGCAAGACGCGCCGGGCGGCGAAGATGGTGGTGCTCGACGTCGATCATCCCGACATCAGGGAGTTCATCTGGTGCAAGGCCAAGGAGGAGGACAAGGCCGAGGCGCTGCGCGACGCCGGCTTCGACATGTCGATCGACGGCGACGGATTCAAGTCGATCCAGTACCAGAATGCCAACAACTCGGTCAGGATCACTGACGAGTTCATGCGCGCTGTCGAGGCCGACGGCGAGTGGCACTTGACCGCGCGCTCTACCGGTGAGCCGGTCGGCGAGCCGATACGCGCGCGTGAGCTGATGCGCGAGATCGCAGAGGCGGCCTGGCGCTGTGCGGACCCGGGCGTGCAATACGACACCACCATCAACCAGTGGCACACCTCCCCGAAAAGCGGGCGCATCAACGCATCGAACCCGTGCTCTGAGTACATGCACGTCGACGACTCCGCCTGCAATCTCGCCTCGCTCAACCTGATGAAGTTCCGCCGCCCCGACGGCACGCTCGACGTGGAGTCTTTCGAGCACACCGTCGACGTCATGCTGCTCGCCCAGGAGATCGTGGTGGGACCGTCTAGCTACCCCACCGAGGAGATCGGGGTGAACGCCCGTGCGTTCCGCCAGCTCGGCCTCGGTTACGCCAATCTAGGCGCCTACTTGATGAGCAACGGCATGCCCTATGACTCGGATGCGGGCAGGGGCACCGCGGCCGCGATCACCGCTCTGATGACCGGCCGTGCCTACCGTGAGTCCGCACGCATCGCCTCGGCGCTGGGTCCCTATGAGCGCTATGAGGAAAACCGCCACGAGCACAACAACGTGATGAGGATGCACCGCGATGCATCTCATGCGATCCCCGAGTCGGCGTGCCTCGACACGGAGTTGCTCGATGCCGCTCGGCGCTCATGGGAGCAGGCGGTGGACTTCGGTGAGCAGTTCGGCTACCGCAATGCCCAGGTGACGGTCCTGGCGCCGACTGGCACGATCTCATTCCTGATGGACTGCGACACGACCGGCGTGGAGCCCGACTTCTCGCTCGTCAAGTTCAAGGAGCTCGTCGGTGGCGGCCAGATGACGATCGTCAACCGCACAGTCCCCCTGGCGCTGCAGACGCTTGGCTATACCGACCAGCAGGTCGAGCAGATCGAGGCCCACTTGGCTGAGCACGGCACGATCCTCGGTGCCCCAGGCCTGGCCCCCGAGCATCTGCCCGTATTCGACGTAGCCGTCGGTGAGCGCGCGATCTCTCACATGGGCCATCTCAAGATGATGGGCGCCGTGCAGCCATTCATCTCGGGAGCGATCTCAAAGACGGTGAACCTGCCCGAGAGCGCCACCGTGGAGGACATCGCAGACGCTTACACACAGGCCTGGCATCTGGGCGTAAAGGCGCTCGCAATCTACCGCGACGGCTCGAAGACCGCCCAGGCCTTGCGCACCGATGCTCAGAAGGCGAAGGCCGGGGTGGGTGGGACTCAAGACATCGATGCGATCGTCGATCAGGCCGTTGCCAAGGCCTTGGCCGAGGCAGGCCCACGGCGCAAGCGCATGCCGCGCGAGCGCCAGTCGATCACCCACAAGTTCTCGATCGGCGGCCACGAGGGCTACATCACCGCCGGCATGTACGAGGACGGGACCGTGGGGGAGATCTTCCTGACGGATATCGGCAAGGAGGGGTCGACGCTCAGAGGCATGATGAACTCGTTTGCCACGGCGATCTCGATCTCCCTGCAATACGGAGTACCGCTAGAAACCTTGGTCCAGAAGTTCAGCTACATGCGTTTCGAGCCCGAGGGCATTACCGGCAACCCGGAGATCCCCTTCGCCAAGTCGATGCCCGACTACATCATGCGCTGGCTGGCATCGCGCTTCCTGGACACCGACGCCCAGGAGGAGCTCGGCATCCTCACGCCCGCCGTACGCGCCCGCAAGGCCGCCCAGGAGGCCGCCCAGTCGGTCAGCTCCTCCGACACGGCAGGTCCAGAGGCGCCGGAGGCCAACGCCGGGGACGGGGCCGGCACCGTGCCGACCGTCGCCTTCACCGACTCTCCGCCTGTCGTACCAGCCCGCCTGCAGGGTCTTGACCTAGGGCCGGCCTGCTCACAGTGCGGAGGCATGATGCAGCGCACGGGGTCTTGCTACACGTGTTCTTCCTGCGGCAACAACACCGGCTGCGGCTGAGCCACGAGGACCTGCGCATATCTGCGTCCTCGGACGCTTATGTGCAGAGCACACTGCGCGTCCTGCGTCCTTGATCTGCTTGATCCTCGTGGCTCAGCGGCCCGGGGATCAAGTGACGCTCCGACGGTTGAGTCGCTTTAGCGCCCGGTGGCGGCGTGTTCTGCCAACGCTACTCGTGACTCGTCGCGGCTGAGCATGCTGATGAAGACGGCGGCGAAGGCGATGCCGAAGACGAGGAACTCGATGAAGCACATGCCTGCGCCCGCGAGCTGTTGGTCGGCCAAGGCTGAGATGCCGAAGCCGCGTGGGGCGCTTGCGTAGAGGGGGTATTGCACGTGGGTGAGCCACGTGAGCGGCACACACACGGCGGCTGAGGCGATGCGGGTAAAGCCCAGCAACGCCAGCCGCTCGCCGCCCGGTCGCAAGCGCGCACGGGGGAGCGGATCGACGATGAGCCACCACAGCGCCAAGCCCGTGTAGAACAACGTGGCGTGCTCGAGCGCGTGCACCACCTGGTGCTGTGCGGCGAAATCGAACATCGCGGGAATAGCCCACACCCAGGTGGCGGTTGCCCACAAGGGGATCGCCACCCACGGCGAGGTGAGCACGGCGAGTACGCGACCCGAGCGTCCACCCGGCGCGACCATGCGTAGCGCCGAAGGCCTGAGGCCGAGCGGAAGCAGAGGGGAGCGCAGGCCGAACACGATCAACGCGGGCGCAAGATCGGAGAGCAGCACGTGCTGAAGCATGTGGGCCGAGAGCAGCCATTTGTCGCCGATCGCATCGAGCGGCGAGAGCAGGGTCACCGCAAGCACCGCGATGCCGGCCCCATATGGCAGCCAATGCCCGATGCCGAGCGCCGAGGAGCGCGACTTCGCAAGGCGGTACATGCGTGCATACACCACCGAAGCGGCGATCAGCGCAAGAATCGCTATGGGATCAAGGCTCCAGGAGCCCCAGCCGGGCACATTGCTCATCGCGGGCATCCTATCCATAGGAGGCTGGAGGCGGCGGGTTGGAGCGTATGGCGGCCAGCTCGGCGAGCAGGGACTGGGGGCTGGTGCCGCCCAAGACGCGCAGGCGCGGAAGTCGATATGGATCCTCGCCATGGGTCGCCCAGCCCGGGATGACCGTGGTCGAGCCGACATAGCCGGCGGCCTTCACCTCGGCGATCACCGCAGCGTTGTAGTGGCCGGAGGGGTAGCAGAACCAGTTCACCGGCACGTGATAGCGGCGCTGCACCTCTTCTCGGGCGAGCGCCACCTGTTCGTGCAGGGCCCCTGCGCTGAGCGTGATCAGATCGGCGTGACTGATGCCTTGGGTGTCGAGCTCCCAACCCTCGCTCACGAGCTGTGCGACCTGTGCTCGGCTGAGGCCGCCCTGAGAGGCCGGTAGGCCCGTGAGCTGAATGTTCTCCACGCCGACCCATCCAAGCCGGCGCAGTACCGGGAGCGCCTGGGTGAGCTGGGACTGGTAGCCGTTGTCGAAGCTCACCACAATCGGCTTGCCCTTGGGCAGCGGCGTTCCGCGGGTCCAGTTGGCGAGCATCTGATCCATCGTGACTGCGTGAAAGCCCGCTCCGGCAAGTGCCTGCATCTGTGCTGCGAACTCTTCGGGAGGCACGTACAGGCCGGGGAATTTGGCTCCCACGGGTGGTGGGTTTATGACGTGGTACATGAGGATCGGCACCGCCTCGGTGCCGGGCGTCCCACGCCCGCTCCCTGCTGTGCCGGCGCTCGTATCGCGGCCTGAGCCGCTCGGTGTGTGTCCGGCTTGGGAGGGCCGGGTACCCGCGTTTGCGCCTGCGCCAACACCTGTCGGAGCCGAGGATGCAGACCGCGAGCCGGCTTTGGGGGAGCCCCCGGAGCTAAGCAGCGACACCGCAAGCACGGCGAGCACCGCCAAGATGGCTACCGCGGCGAGCCCCCGCTTGCGCCTGCGCGTACGTTCGCGCCGACGCGCCTCACGACGGGCTCGCCGCTGATCGATATCCATTTGCTCCTGTGGATCGGGTCTAGTTCAGACGCTTCTTCAGGGCGCTGGCCGCTGAGAATTTCGCCGCCTTGCTCGCGGAGATGTTGATCGTCTCACCCGTCGCAGGGTTGCGTCCCTGCCGGGCCGCCCGGTTACTGACGCTGAACTTGCCAAAACCGGCAAGCGCTACCTCGCCGCCGCCTGCCAGCTCGTCGGAGATCAAATCGATCGCCGCCTCCAGCGCTTGGCGAGCCTGTGTTCCCGCCAGACCCGTGCGTTGCGCGACCCCATCAGCCAGATCGTTCTTTGTCATGGCACTCCCTTCTTCGAGTGTCGTTGCTGTGGCCAGGCTAACGGGTGCCAAGGACGTCCGTGCGCCCAACTACCGGGTTTCCCCGCACATAAGGCCCTAATTACTGGGGATTTGGGCCAAAAACAAGCACTCCGCGTGCCTTTTTGACCGCGAACAGGGACTTTTAGGCGGACACCCGGGCCCTGGAAGCGGCGCTTGGCCGGCGGGAGGCGGTCGTACGTGGCTGTAGTCGCCCGGCGGCGCATGCGGTCCAGAGCACCGACACCCAGGTGAGCGAGGCCAAGCTGACGTGCACCCACACGAGCTCGGTCGGCAGGTGGGTCTCGTACTGGTCCAGGCCCACGATTCCCTGCAGCGCGATCAATGCGCACGTGACCGTGGCCGAGCGTCGTATCAGCGGGTCGGCCTCGTGGCGTCGTGCCAGCCACCACAGTGCGAGCGCGGCCAGGCCGAACACGAGGGCGATCTCTCCGTGACGATGGATCACGAAGTCCATGGTCCCCTTTCCGTCGAAGTCCAGGCGATTGATCTTCTGGCCGGGCGACCCACCGGCATGCGGACCCGCCGCCGTGGCGGCCGTGCCCGCGAAGATCGTCAGCCCGCCCAGTGCCACCGTGGCGCGCGCCCACAGCGTGAGCGTCCTGTTGGTTGAGGGAGGACGCTCACCATGCTCGTGCGAGGCGGGCCATGCAAGCGCCACCGCGGCCGCGACCACGAGCATCGAAAGCGCGAAGTGGGCCATCACCCAGCCGTAGTCCAAAGCCCCGCGCACGGTCAGTCCGCCGAGCACGGCCTGAGCAAGCACTCCCAGCGGCAACAGCGCGCTCAAGCGCATCAGATCGCGCCTGTAGGGTCGGCGGCGGAAGGCGAGCGCGAAGGCCGCGATCGCCGCGAGCGACACCGGCACCGTGATCATCCGGTTTGAGAACTCAATCACCGCATGGGTGTTCAGCGGTGGGTATATCTTGCCGTAGCAGCGTGGCCAGGTGGGGCAGCCGAGCCCGGAGCCGGTGAGTCGTACAGCCGCGCCGCTCATCACGATCAGAGTGAGCGCACCGAGCGCCACATATGCGGTGAGCGCATACTGCGCGGGCGTGAGGGTCAGCCTTGCAGCGCGGCGACGCACGTTGTGGAGGGCTCCGAACATGGACCTAAGCATTACATCGAACCGCTGGTACGAGGACCACACGGCTATCGTGGGGAGGATCGCGTGGGTGGCAGCTCAGATGGGCCGGCGCCCTCGCAACGTGCTACCGCGCCTTTGCGGCGAAAGCCTCAAGCCTCGTACTGGAACGGCAGCTCGGACTCCAGCTCACGCAGCAGCGGTGCCTGGCTGTCGCGTGCGGAGACGACCAGCTCGGCCTGCGGGAGAGGCCAGCGCACAGCCACGTCCGGGTCATTCCAAGCGATGCCGCGCTCTATGGCGGGGTCGTAATAGGCCGTCTGCTTGTAGATCACATCGGCCACCTCGCTGAGCACGCAAAAGCCATGGGCGAAGCCCACTGGGACATACAAGATCCGCATCGTCTCCTCGTTGAGCTCGAATCCCTCCCACTCGCCATAGCTGGGGGAGCCACGGCGCAGGTCCACGAGCACGTCAAGGATTCGTCCTCTAGCACAGCGCACGAGCTTCGCCACGCCCGGACCGATGTGGAAGTGCATACCCCGCACCACTCCCTTGGTGGAGCGTGAGTGGTTGTCCTGGATGAACTCCTCGGCCTTCGGGATGCCCACCTCATCGTGCCATTCCCGCCGGTAGGTCTCCACGAAGAAGCCGCGCTCGTCGCCAAACACGGACGGCGCGATCAGTCTCGGGCCTGATATGCGGGTAGGGAGCATCTCCATCGGCTATACCGCCGGCGCTCGTATCGCGACCAGGCCGGGCAGCGAGGAGACTAGCGAGGGTGCGAAGGCCACGCCTAGGAACGACAGGCCCGCCCGCAAACACATGACCTGAGACTGCGTCTGCGGGCGGGCCGACCAGCCCCCCTAGGGGGCACAGGACCGAATGGGCATCGGCTCGTGACAAGGACAATGGTGGCCCATCGCCCAGGCCAAAAAAAGAGGAAAGTCAGGTACTTGACTTTCAAGATGCATCAGCGGGACCGTGCGCACTGTCGAAACGCGTCTCCTGACACGGTTCTCGGCCCAGGTATCCGAGCTTACACTCATGCGATTCGCCTCAGGGAGCGGCGCGCTCCGAGGACAGCCATCGTGGGAGCGGCCAGACCGCCGATCGCCTCCAGTACAGAGGCAGCAACGAGCTGCGCGTGCGGGGAGGCCGAGCTGTGGAGCTCGCATATGTAGAAGCTCGTCATCGCGGCCAAGATCAGCGCGTGGCGCCGACCCTCGGGAAGGGCCACAGCCCGGCTCAAAGCCTCGCCCGCGATCCTGCGCATGCGGGCGGCGGCGTCGCTGGGCGAGGAGTAATAACCCACCAGTGCCCGCCCATCCACGGCGATGTCCTCCTCGTGGTCGACCAAGCTGTCGAGCAGCGAGTGAAGCGAGCCGATCCAGGGGAAGTAGGCGTCCTCTATCTCATGGGCCGCCGACTCTTGCAACACGGGGTCGGCCGCCGAGGCGATCAACGCGAGCACCGCAAGCGTCGAGCCGGCACCGGCTGCCGTCTCCCACGGACGCAAGGAGCTTGACAAGGGGGTAGCGTGCCTCGCCCAGCGCTCGAAGGGCTCATAGGAGCCGCGTGCATCGCCGTGGTTGAAGCTCTGGTAGGTCGCGATTCGCTCGGCCGCACGCCCGATCGGCTCGCTGATCGAAGCCACCGAAGGCAGTGCGGAGAGCGCTGTTCTGGCGCCATCCACAAGTGCCACGAGATAGCCGCCGTCCTCGCCTTGGGGGTGATGCAGGTAGTAATCGCGATGGGGCTCCCCGCGGGCGGTGGCCACGATCAAGGCCTCATGTAGCCGGTACCCATTGGCTACCGGGTCGGGGTTGGGCTGCTCGGATAGCAGGTCCAGGTAATCGCAAATTGCCTGGCAGGCCACCAGCGCCTTTACGACGAATGGCCGGCTCTCGCCAGCCACCAGCGTGGCGAAGGCGGCCGCTCCCTCCAGGTTGCCCCGCTTACGCTCGAGCGCCTCGAGCGCGGGGCAACGCAATACGGGATCTGGAATGCATACGGCCAGAGCACGCCTGCGATGAATCTCCACGGCAACGCGCGGGAATACCGTCAGCCAGTAGCGCCGTGCCGCGCACATGAAGTCCGCGGTAAACCAAAGTCCGCCCTTATGTATTACCCGAACCACAGGGATAGAATTGCGCACCTGCGGTCCCGGGCATCGGCTGGGTCACTCCTGCAGACTCAGGCGCACCGATACGCGCGTCGCAACCAGGCCGGGTAGCGCGAGCACAGCCAGCGCGATGAAGGTGATCAGCGCAAGCGTGAGCAGCACATGCGGTGCCCCGATCGAGAATGGCGCCGGGAAACCGGTCGTGATCGTCAACCAGCGGCCGGCCAGGGCATGACCGTAGACGCCGACGATCGCCCCGGCAAGGGAGCCGACACCTAGCATCACCCCGCTCTCAAGCAACAATCCGCCCCAAAGCTGCACGGGGTGGTAGCCCTGGATCTTCAGTGATGCCAGACGCGCTCGGCGTTGCCAGATGGTTGCGCTCAAAGCCGCCGCCACTGCCAGCGCGGCGGCGATCAGCAGCAGCGTCCAAATCTGGCTGAGCGTGTGCAGTCCTTGGCGCGCACTCGCCTCGGCTTCCCCGGCCCGTGTGGAGGCGCTGCGCACCGACAGTCCCGAGCGTGAGCCGATCGCCGCCTGTACTGAGCGGATACCAGCCGCCACATTCACGCCCGGTCGCAAGACGACCTCGAGCGCGGCGGCGTCATTCGTCTTCCATGCGCGCCTGTAATCGGCGCTGCTCAGCGTCAGGGTCCCCGGAGGCCAACCCGAGTTGGTTGTGATCGCTGCCACCCGCAGGCGCTCCGAGCCCGAAGGGGTGGGCAGCTCGAACGCCCCGCCCAGTCGCAAATGGTGTTCCTGGGCAAAGCCATTGGACACCGCGGCCCAGCCGCCGTTTCGGATGAGCGCATCCGCGTGCGCAAAGCTGCCACTCAGGATCTGGCTCGATTCGAGCATCGCCGGATCGCTAGTCGGCCGGGCGCGGACCCATAGGCGGCGAGGACCGACGTCGGTCAAGGTCCCCTGGTAGATCCTGACCGATCGCACGCCCGCAGCATGAGCCACCCGTGCGGGCGTGTCAGCAAGGGCGAAGCTGTCGGTGTTGAAGACATTACTTCCATTGGTCACCCACACATCGGCCGTAGCGTGATACTGGACGATCGCATTGTCGATGCCGCGCAAAAGGTCATCGCGGGCGCCGCCGATCGCAACGCTCCCGTAGACCGCAAGGGCCGCAATCGCGGCAAGCGCGACCGAGCGCGTCGTGATGGCTTTCAGCTCTGAGACAGCCACGGTCACGGCCGGGCTACGGCTGCGCTCAGTTATGTGGGGGAGCAATCGCACGGCACCCGCGAGCACCGCCGGCATCAGACACAAAGTGGCGAGTGCCAGCACCACCCCACCGGCGATCGTGAGGGCAGGCACGATCGCGACAAGGATCCCCACGAGCGCGATCATGAGCAATCCGGCCACGGCCCCGCGTATGACCGTACTCTCCAGCACCAACTGACCGCTGCTGCCCGTTTCGCGAAACACCGCGTCGGCGCAGCGACCCGGGCGTAGGTCGAGCACCGGCGAGATCGAGGCGAGCACGGTCGCGAGCACGCCACAACCGACCGCCAGCGCGGCCGAGCTCGGGTGCAGCGTCTGCTCGGCGCTCACCGGGAACGCCACCGTCAGGTAGGCAGGGACCTGGTGATAGACGGTGCGCGAGAGCAGGTCGCCGAGAGCGACACCCGCGGCGGAGGCGAGCAAGCCGAGTGCGATTGCCTGGAAGCCGAGCAGTAGCACGATCTGACGCGGCTCATAGCCTTGCATGCGCAACTCGGCGATGAAGCGGCGCCGCTCGGGAACGGTTAGCAGCATCGCGCTGAGTGCGAGCAGGAAGCCCACCATCACGCTGATCGCCGAGAACAGGGTGGTCGACTGCCGGTTTGGCTTAGTGGCCTCGGTCAGCAGCTGCAATTCATTGTCGGCAGGCTCGACGTCCAACCGGCCTTGGGTCACGTCCCGGAGCTCGCTCGCCACGAGTCTCTGCTTGCCTGTACGAGGCTCGATCAGCAACTCGGTTATCTGTCCCGGGCTTTCGGCCAAGCGCTGCGCGACCGGCAAGAACGCGATCGTCACAGGACATCCTTCAAGGACTTTGACGGCTTCACCGCTGATGACCGCACCCACGCGCTCGGGATGCGCATAGCCGTTACCGATCAAGGTCACTTTGCCGCCGCGACGGGCGCCGATTCTGTCGGCAACGGCCCCCGGTAGGCCGAGGCCACCCGAGAGCAGTAGTGCCCCGTTGCCCAACTCTTGTTGTGCGATGCCCCCGAGCGAAGCCAGGCTCGGAGATACCCCGATCAGCTGGATGGCCTGATGCCCGTGCGGTCCAGAGATGGTCATGTTCCGGCGCAGCACGGGCGTGGCGATCTGCACGCCCGGGAGTTGTCTGACCTCGTTCGTGAGCTGTTCGGGGAAGCCGTCGGGAGAGCGCGCCACGAGCGCCAGCCGAGCCGAGCCGGAAATGCCTCGGACGAGTTTTTCGACGGAGCCGGTCAAGCCGGCGTTGGCGAGCAAGACCCCAAACACGAGCGCCACACCGACTGCGATGCCGGTGCCGGCAAGCAGCTCCTGCAAAGGGTGCGCGCGCAGGCGGCGGCGATAAAGGAACAGCAGCATCGTCAGGCGCACACCGAATATCTTGGGGTTGGCCAGGTTTCTCATGAGGAGAGCCGGATCGGCTCGGCATCAAGGCCCTCGAGCAGGTGACCGTCGCGGAGGGTGAGGGCTCGATCCACGAACGCGATGGCTTCGGTGTCATGGGTGACCAGCAACATCGGGATGTTGCGCTCGTGGCATATCTCGCGCAGCAAGGCCAGCACTTCGCGCGTACGTGCCGAGTCGAGGTTGCCGGTCGGCTCGTCCGCGAGTACCAGGCCTGGCTCGCCCACGAGGGCCCGCGCGATCGCAATGCGCTGGCACTCGCCCATCGATAGCTGCTCGGGCCGGTGATCGAGCCGCTCGCCAAGGCCCACACGCTGCAGCCACGGTGCCGTCTTCTCGCGTGCCTCACCCACGGTATAGCCAAACACGGGTAGCTTGATGAGCGCATTGTCGAGCGCCGTGGTGCCCGGCATCAAGTGAAACGATTGGAACACAAAGCCCACGTCGCGCAGGCGGTAGGAGGCGCTCTCGCGCGAGGACATGCCGGCGAGATCGCGGCCGTCGAAGAGCACCTTGCCACCGTCGGGCTTGATCAGTCCAGCGGCGAGTAGCAGCAGAGTGGTCTTGCCTGATCCGCTGGGCCCATACAAGGCCACGAATTCACCTGGCTCGATTTCAAGCGAGATACGATCGACGGCACGCACCGTCTCGCTTCCACTCGGATAGTGCTTTACGACATCAACCAGCGAGAGTGCGCTCATGAGCCGGTGCTGACCGGTCCGAGGTGGGGCGGCAAGGGGAACGGCACGATCGTGGCAGAGCCTTGACTCGAGCAGATTTCACGAGCTGAGATCGACATGAAGACGTCGAATCCCTGCAGCGCCGGAAGGTCATCTGAGGCGACGAGCAGTCCGATCCCACGCTCGCGCGTGAGGGTGCGCAGCAGCAGGTAGAGCTCGTCGCGTTCACTCGCGCTGGCGGTCACGACCGGATCGTCGATCACGAGCAGCGACGGTTTGCGTGCGAGCGCCCTGGCAAACATCACGCGCATGCGATCGATCATCGAGAGCTGAGCCGCGAGGGAGTGCGCCCGCGCAGCGCTCACGCCGACGAGGTCGAGCTCGTGCAATGCACTGCGTTCGGCTTGGCGCACCGTGCGTCCGTCGCCGCCGAGTGAGACCGCGAGGTGCTGGACGATGCTTTCACCCGGGTTGGGACGCCAGTCGACGACGGATATGTAAGCAAGGCGCGAGCGCAACAGGCGAGCGCGCTCCGCGCCCGTCAAGCGCATCAGATCGGTTCCGTCGAAGAGGACCGATCCATCGTCCGGTCGTTCGATTCCGGCAGCGATGCGCATCAAGGTGGACTTCCCCGAGCGGCGCTTCCCATAGACGCCAACCTGAGTGGCCGCCCCCATTTCCAGCGAAGCTCTTTCGAATACCCTGACCTCGCCGGCGCCGTCCGGGAAGCTCTTGCTGATGTCGCGGATACGCAGCAGATACCTCATCTCGGTGGTCGATGCCGGGTTGGCATCGACCACCGTCGAGGCATCATCGCGACGGTTGATGCCGCGCATACTCCGCGATGCGGTCGCGCGTGGCCGCTGCCCAGTCGATCTCGGCTCGCAACTGCGTGTAGACGGCTTCGCGCGTGCAATCCATGTAGAGCGCGCCCCATGAGCGCTGCAGGCTCCCATTGGGGGTAACGAGCTGAGCCAATGCGAGGCACTTCTGCTCGTAGTCGCGCAACGCGATCAATAGGCGCGAAGCGTCCTCGGGACGTGCCACCGATAGCTTTGCGTGCAAGCCAAAGCGCACGGGCTCACGTGGGAGCAAGGTCTCCATCCAGAGGGTGAGCGCATGGGACGTCTTGGCGGTCGGGTGATAGACGAGCATCTTGCGCCGCCCGCTGTTCTTGCGGGGTTCCTCGCGCGAGACCATCAGTTCCTCGCGCTCGAGCTGCTCGAGCAGGCGGTAGGCGTCGTTGGTGTCCACACGCCAGGTCTCGCCCAAGCGCATGCACATGCGGTTGGCGAGGTCGCCTCCATGCCCTGGGCGCTCGAGCACGAGCCCGAGCAGGACACCGCGCATCGAGGCCGATCCGCCGCGCAGCCATTCCCGCTTCTGAAGCTTGCTCCGAGGATTAGCCATTGCCCGATTCACCTATCCACCACGACCACAATGCAGTCCCTGCATCTGCCTATCTCCACTAAGAGTCAGTCTGCCAGAATCGTACTGTACAGGTAAGGATAATGCTATTTAGCGGGATGTATCCGAGTCTTAGAAACATGAAACACAGACTTGGTTGAATGTTTCTTACCCCGAACTGACCGATCTGCGAACTGACCTATCTGCGATCTTTGGCAGCGGTGAGTAACTGAGGCTTGGGCCCCCCAGCACAGAAGTCAATGTCGCATGAGCGAGCGCGCGATTTCCTACCCGTGCGATGAAAGCCTCCACGCGTTGGGGCGTCCCGCTCCGCCGGTGCGCTTCGTGAGCACCTCGATTTCCTCTAGCCGCGCCAGCAAGGTGGATGCCTGGCCAAGATGCCTGATTCCGATGCCGCTTGCGATCTTCTGATTGCTCGCACCCGGGTTCTCGGCCAGGTAGAGCACGCAAGCACGCGCCCGGCTCGCCCTGGCGTGGTGCAACTGCTTCGGGATCGGCACCCTCAGTGCTGGGGGTCTCGCGAACCGTTCTCGAGCGATTGCATGCGACCGCCTGTTGCCGATTTTCGCAGCCTCGGCTGCGTCCTTGGAACCTAGGAACGGGAACACCATGTGCTCTGCGAGCTCGCCGAGCAGCTTGGTGAACGGGGGTGCCTGTCCAGACACCATGCGAGCGTGGAGCAGCCCCGCGACCGAGACCACTACCGCTTCCGCGGTATGGGGAGGCGGCTGCCTACTTCGTGGGAGCGTCTCGCGCACGCTGTCCACCAGTGCGACCAGCGGCTCCAGCAAACGCGCGCGGTGCTCCAGCGCCGCCTGCGGGCCCGCGAGGGCATCTATCACGCACACGCGCGCCAGTGCCGGCTCGGCGTCCAGGAAGACCAGCAGCGCCTCCAGGCCCGCCAGAATGCTGGCACGCCAGCACTCGCCTCCTTCGAATGCCGCGGCAATCAGGTTGGCCGGCCATTCGGTGACCTGCTCCACCAAAGCGACGAAGGCCTGCTCGACGCTGCCGTACGCTTCGGCGAAAGTCAGCCGCGAGACCCGTGCCTGCTTGGCCACGGCTGCGATTGTCGTGCCGTGCAGCCCGCGCTCGGCAACGATCTCGGTCATGGCCTCGAGTATGCGCGCACGCTGCATCTCGGCGATCTGTTGACGCTCGCCACCGTGGCTCCTGCGTAGGGCCCCTCGATCTTCCACGGGCAAGCTCATCGGAGCTCCTCGGAGCCGTTCGGGACTCCTCGATCTTTTCGAGCGCTGCCGTCAAGGGGACGAGCCGGGGTCGTGAGTTTGCGCGACCGTGGGTTCATCGAGGCGACAGTCAACATGGACCAGGTCAAACAGTCAATGTTTGCCCCCAATAGATAAAATGTTTATTTTCCCTCGATTATGGTCAGGACTCGCGCGCGAGTCGAGGCGGGGCTGCCCGCCGGTCCAGGCGGGCAGCGTGGTGCCACTGACACACGGCGGGCCGAACGTCCGCGGTCGCATTTGGCCGCATTGGCCGCGCGGGGTGTAACGTCTTTGCGTATGTCCTTGTCTTGGCCTGCGCTTCCCTACGCCGCGTGGCGCGAGACCTGCGACACCCTCCACGCCCACACCCAGATCCTCGGCAAGCTGGCCGTCGCGCTGGCCCCACCCGAGCCCCAGCTCCAGCATGCCGCCTTGCGTCTCACCGCGCGCGGCTGGGAGACCAATGCGCTGCCCGCGCCCGACGGCTCAGGGGCTTTGGTCGCGGGCCTGGATCTCCACAGCCACGAAGCTTTTGCCGAGCACAGTGACGGGTGCGTCTTACGCGTTGCACTCATTCCCGACCGCTCTGTCGGTGAGGTCACCCGCGAGCTGCTCGAGGCAATGCGTACGCTCGGCGGACCATTCGAGATCGACCCCACTCCGCAGGAGGTCTCCTGGAGCGTGGCGCTCGACGAAGACTCCGAGCACGTGCGCTATGAGCCTCTCCAAGTTGCCTCTTACTTTGCTGCCGCCACCCAGGCAGCGCTGGTACTCGCCGCGTTTCGCGCGCCCTATCGTGGCCGCTCCACCCCGGTCAACGCGTGGTGGGGCTCGTTCGACCTCGCGGTCAACCTCTTCTCCGGGCGGTCGGCAGATCCACCCTCGCACGATTTCATCATGCGCAACGCGATGGATGCCCAAGAGGTCGCCGTGGGCTGGTGGCCAGGGGATACGCGCTATGAGCGGGCCGCCTTCTATGCCTACGCCCACCCCGCCCCCGAAGGGTTCGCGAACGCCACGCTCTCGCCTTCCGCTGCGCGCTGGGAGCCTGCGCTTGGCGAGTATGTGCTCGATTGGGACGATGTCTGCACCGCACCCGACCCGCACGGCTTTGCGCTCGAGTTCGCCCGCTCCGCCTTCCGTCACGCCTGTCTCGTGTGCGAATGGGACCCCGCTTTGGGGGCAAGCGCCGAAGGTACGCCGCCGCCCGTGGTCTGATCAGGCCGCTTCGATCTGCCCTCGAAACCACTCCGAAGGCTCCACGCTGGCGCCCTCCGCGTGCACCCTGTCCGACAACCAGTGATCTGAGGTCACCACCCTCACCATCCCCGGCTCGGGCTCCTGCTTGAGCAGGCGCACGATCTCATCGTCGGCAGAGTCTCGCTTTGGCCGGGGAGCATGCCTGACCACGATCACCGTCGACCTGATCGGCGGTCTCGGCGGCTGCTCGAACACGACCGTCACGTCCTCGCCGCCATAGGCCGCCCAGCGCTCGAGCATGTCCACCAGCCTGACCATGGCCTGGTAGCGGTCCTCCCACCACCCGTCGGGCCGCGTACCGATCACGTTCATGCCGTCCACCAACCAGCGCATGCCTTCAGCCTATGCGTTTCAGGCATTCTCGGGCGACAGTTGTCATCGGGCCGTGTACTTGCCTGCCTCCTCGCCTGTCCAGCTCAGCTCGTTCGACTCTGTGCGAGCGGCTGCACCGGGCGCAGTCCGAGCTCCCCCGCAGATCGGGCGGAGCACACGATCAGCTCCAGCGTGGCGCAGTCCTCGAGCTCCACGAGCAGTTCACCGCGCGAGTCTCCCACGAGCGTGCGCTCGATCCTGAACAAGGTCTCCCCGTCAGTCAGGTACTCGCCGGCGAACGGCTTGTCAACCAAGGCCTTCGCTTGGCCCGCCTGCTCGGTGGAGTCTGTCGAGTTGGTGCGTCGCACGATCTCAACCTACCCGCTGACCCTGGGTGCACCGTCGGTAGAGCTTGCTAGTTTGGCTGCGGGAAACCACGTTCATCCGCATCAGCGTCTCGCACAGACTCCCTTGCGACTGAGACCGCATCGATCCGGGTAGATGAGGGTTGTCTACATAGACTGCTCATAGACTGCTTGCTACATAGACGCTGGCTTCGGGCCCAGCATCAGGAGGAGGGACGGCATGACGTTGAGGTTTCGCGGTTGGCTTTTGGGGATGGTTGCTTCGGTTGCGGTTGCCGCCGGAGGGATGGCTTTGGCCGTGCCGGTGGTACAGGCGGCGGTTCCGTTCGGGGTGGAAAGCTTTGTGGCGGCGAACTGCACCCAGGCGCATGAAACGTGCGGCGAAGAACCTGGCACGACCTTCCCAACCGAACCCAGCCTGAGCGAAGCCTACACCCAAGCTGCCGGTCACCCGCCATGGGGGATCACAACCTTCAAGGTCAATACCGAAGGCGCATTTCCCCACGCAGTGCCAGCGGGTATCCTGACAGATGGTCCGGTAACGCACGTCCGCACCGATGTCGCCCCAGGCGTCAGCACGAATCCCACGGCCGTGCCGTTGTGCACGGAGGCTGAATTCGGCACTTCCGTCGGAGAAGGCGTGTTTCTAGCACCGACCTGTGCGCCCGACACCATCATCGGCAAGAACAAGGTGGTTGTCGTAGTCGAACCGTCTCCAGGCGTATTTCAGGATGTTCCGCTCGAAGGCACGGTCTACAACCTGGTTCAGCCGACTGGACTCTCGTCTGAGTTCGGCGTTGCTCTTGACCTCACAAATGTCGGGTTTCCTGGGGTATTTGCGCATACCTTGATCGAAGGCCACGTGGAATGGGCCAGCGACTACCACGATTACTACGAAATCAACGTCTCGCCCAAGCTGCCCCTGATCTCCTCGCGCCTGATCCTCAAAGGCAACATCCTCCTGCCTGGAAAAGAAAACGGCGGGTTCATCACGAATCCGAGCCGATGCGCCGGTCCTGGCCCATTTACGACCAACACAGTGACCCTCCAAGCGGCAGCGGGACAAAAAAGCGCGCGGACCTACACGACACCAGTAGGGCCCGAAGGATGCAAGGGCGAAAATGGGCTCATAGTGCCCCCATTCGCGCCCGCGTTCACGCTGAACCCGGAAACTACCCAGTCCGATGCGCCAGACGGGATCGCGACGGAAGCCACCCTTCCCCACGATCCCAATCCTAATAGCATCGACAACTCGCAACTGAAGACGGCCACCTTCACCCTGCCGGAAGGCATGACGCTCAACCCGTCGGCGGCAGCCGGCCTTGAGGCGTGCTCCGCGGCTCAGATCGGCATCAAAACCAGGAATCCGGTGACCTGTCCTGAAAAATCGCAGATCGGCAAGGCGACGCTCACGGTGCCAGACCTGCCTTCCAGCGAACCGCTCGAAGGAGCTGTGTACTTGGGCGGCGGACCAACGATCACCGAGCCGGCCACGAAACCCTCTTACACGATATACGTCGACGCCGAGTCAGCTCGCTACGACGTGTCAGTGCGCCTGGAAGGCACGGTCACTCCTGACGAAAAGACCGGTCAGGTGACCACGACCTTCAAGGATAACCCCGAACAGCCCTTCAGCAACCTCAAGCTCACCTTCAAGGGCGGCCCGCTCGCGCCGATCGCCAACCCGCTTGTGTGCGGGACAGCGACGAGCAACGTCAGCTTTGCTCCGTACACCGAAAACCCGCTGTCCTTGTCGCCGGCAGTGCCAACCTTCACAGTCGACAGCAACGGCAAAGGCGGCGCCTGCGCCTCGCCCCTGCCGTTCTCCTTGGCCCAGAGCACGGCCTCGGCGCCCACCACGGGTGGCTCGGCTACCAACTTCACGCTCAACGTGAGTCGGGCCGACGGTCAGCAGTACCTGGCGAAGGTCAGCGCCGCCTTGCCGCTCGGCTTGGTCGGCAAGATCCCGGTGGTGCCTCTCTGTCCTGAACCACAGGCATCGCAGGGGACATGCTCGGCCGAAAGCCAGATCGGCTCCGTCAGCACGACCGTCGGCTCCGGGCCCACACCGTATCGCTTCAACGGGCCGGTCTTCTTGACCGGGCCCACAAACGGGGCGCCCTACGGGATGACCGTCGTGGTCGACGCGATCGCCGGACCCTTCAACCTCGGTCTGGTCGTAGCGCGCACCGGCATATTTGTCGATAAGAACACCGCGCGGGTGACTGTTGCTGGGGATATCCCGACTATTCACGCGGGCATACCCCTGCGCCTGAAAACACTCTCGGTCGCGATCAACCGCCAGGGCTTCCTCGTCAATCCCACCAACTGCGGAGCGCTGGCGACCGATACCACGCTCGGCTCGACCATGGGAGCGACGCAGGCCGTCTCGACCGGATTCCAGGCCAGCAACTGCACCGCCTTGGCGTTCGGCCCGAAATTCGGCGCCACCTCGAATGCGAAAACCTCGCGGGCCAATGGTGCTGCCCTGGTGACTCACATCAACTATCCGAGCGGCACCCAAGCGAATATCAAGTCGGTGCTCGTCAGGCTTCCCAAGCAGCTGCCTTCGCGCCTGAGCACCTTGAAAAATGCTTGCCTGGCGGCGGTGTTCGCAGCCAATCCAAGCTCATGTCCCTCGAACTCGCGCGTGGGAACTGCAAGAGTCAAAACGCCGGTCCTGCCAGGCCAGCTAATCGGTCCCGCCTACTTCGTCTCCCACGGCGGGGCGGCTTTCCCCGACCTCGACCTCGTGCTCAGCGGGAATGGCGTCACGATCATCCTCGTCGGCAACACCAACATCAGCAAGGGGATAACGACCACGACGTTCGCCTCGACACCCGACGTGCCATTCACAGGCTTCGAACTGAACCTGCCGTCCGGCCCGAACTCGGCTGTCGCGGCTGTGGGCAACCTGTGCAAGCAGTCCCTGGTGATGCCGACCACGATCACCGCCCAGAACGGCAAGGTCATCAAACAGAACACGGCCATCATGGTCCAGAGCTGCCCAGTAACGGTCATCTCGAGCCACACGAAAGGCAACAAGGCGGTGGTCACCGTCAAGGTACCCTCCGCCGGTCGTGTGAGCGGAGGCGGATCGCATCTCAAAACGATCTACAAGCACCCCGGCAAAGCCAAGAAGGTGACGCTCGAAGTGCCGCTCACCACCAGCGCTAGGCCGCTCACGGTGCGGGTCCGCGTCGGCTTCGTCCCCAAGTCCAAAAAGGAAAAAACCTCGGTAGCTCACACCACGGTCCGCTTCAAATAGCTAGCGGACCGGGATCTTCGCGGGGCGCCTGGGGGGTCGTCCCGCGAATCGGTGATTAGCCCGCACCGGGCGGGGTATATGCGAACCCATGGAGGGGTTGGCTCGTATCCGGCTTGCGATGTTGTTTGCATGCGCAATGGTCATGCTCACAACTCCGAAGGCCTTGGCAGCCTTTGGCGTGTCGAAGTGGGAAGCCGGGACCTGCACCACTGCCGAATGCACGGCCTCCGATCCCGAACAGTTCTACACGCAGGCGGGGGGACACCCCCCGTATGGAATAACGGACTTCAGGATGAACACGACCGGCCCCAGCGGCTTCGAACAGCCCGAAGGGAATGTGAAGAACATCCGCGTCGACATCCCGCCCGGACTCAGCGTCGATCCTCTGGCAACGCCGCAATGCGAACTCTCCCAACTCGAAGCGTCGGCGTGTCCAGCTGACTCGCAGGTCGGCGAAGTCAAGCTGACGGCTCATCTGACCGTCACCTCGCTGCTCGGAAAAGCCGGAGTCACGATCACGCCGCCAAACACCCCCGTCTACAACATGGTGCCACCGCCGGGCAAGCCGCTGGAAGCGGCCTTCAAGGTGGCTCTGTTCGAAACCGTCGTCCACATCGTCGGCGGCATCGAAACGACCGGCGACTACCACGAGTACTTCACAATCGAAAATGTCCCGACCAGTCCCGAACTTGTCGAGTCTCGCCTTATCTTCTTCGGTACGGCGCTCGCGCCAGGCGGCACGCTTCCCTTCATCACGATGCCGAGCACCTGCCTTGGTCCGCAGACGACCCACCTCACAGTGGAATCCTATGAAGGTCAGCGGGAAACAAAGTCTTTCACCACCCCTGTCGGCGCCAGCGGCTGCGAAAAGATCCCGTTCAAGCCCACCGTCAAAGTGACGCCTTCCACTTCCCAATCGGACCGGTCAGACGGGGCCACCGTCAAAGTCGAAGTTCCCCAGAACCCTGACCCCGCGGGCCTCGACTCCTCGATGCTCAAGGACGCCCGCGTAACTCTCCCCGAAGGCATGACCCTCAACCCGGCCGTGGCGAACGGGCTGGAAGCGTGTACCGATGCCCAGTTTGGCAAGGGTAGCGCCAATCCTGTCAGCTGCCCGCCAGGCTCCAAGATAGGCACGGTTACGATCGAAACGCCAGACCTCCCTGCCAAATCGCTTGTCGGGTCAGTCTATGTGGGGGAGCCCACCAGCACCAATCCGGAATCGGGCAGCGAGTACCGCATCTTCATCGACGCCGAGGCGCCCCGCTACGGCGTGGCCGTCCGCCTCGAAGGCCACGTCAGCGCCAACGCCACCACAGGCCGGCTCACGACCGCGGTGCTCGAAAATCCACAGGTCCCGTTCAGCGACTTCATCATCACACTCGACGGTCCCCATGCGCCGCTTGCCAACCCTCTGACCTGCGGTCCGGCCACGACCAACTCGAGCCTCTCTCCCTACAGCGGCAACCCCACGGCGGAACCGTTCAGCGCCTTCGTGGTCGACTTCGACGGTAAAGGCGCTCCCTGTCCGGCTGCCCTGCCGTTCGCGCTCACCCAGAGCGCCACCACCTCCCCGGCGACGGGCGGAGCAAATACGAGCTTCGCTTTCGGCCTGGCGCGTGGAGAAGGCCAGCAATATCTCTCGAAGATCGCCACCGTTCTTCCCGCGGGCCTAGTGGGCAAGATCCCTTCGGTCACGCTCTGCGGCGAACCCCAGGCCGAAAGAGGAGAATGCAGCTCGGCCAGCCAGATCGGCACGGTAGCGGTCACGCTCGGCTCGGGTCCCACTCCGCTCGCGCTTCCGGGCACTGCCTACCTCACGGGCTCCTACGGCGGCGCTCCCTATGGCCTCTCGGTCGTGGTTCCCGCGGAAAAAATCGGCCCGTTCAACTATGGCCGGATCGTCACGCGAGCAGCGATCGACGTCGATCCCCACAGCGCGCGTATCGTCGTCACCAGCCAGTTGCCGACCATCGTCGGCGGGGCTCCTTTGCGTTTGCGTACGCTGAGCGTGAGCGTCAACCGCCCCAACTTCACGATTAACCCCACCAATTGCGGTGCGCTCACAACCGATACGACCTTGACTTCGACGTTCGGGACGGTCCAGCCGCTGGCAACGCCATTCCAGGCCAGCGGCTGCGGCGCGCTTGCCTTCGCGCCAAAGCTCACGGCTTCCACGAATGCGAAAACCTCCAAGGCAAACGGCGCGATCTTCGTCGTCAAGGTCGCCTACCCCGCAGGGCCCCAAGCCAACATCAAGTCGGTGCTCGTGGCTCTGCCCAAGCAATTGCCCTCGCGCATAAGCACCCTGAACAAGGCGTGCCCGGCGGCCATCTTCGAAGCCAACCCTTCCGCCTGCCCGCCACTCTCCAACGTGGGCACGGTCACGGTCACCACCCCCGTCTTGCCCGGCAAGCTGACCGGTCCCGCCGTGTTCGTCTCCCACGGGGGCGCTGCGTTCCCCGACCTTGACCTCGTGCTCAAAGGCGACGGCGTGACGGTCATCCTCGTGGGCAACACCAACATCAGCAAAGGGATCACAACCTCCAACTACGCGGCCGTGCCGGACGTGCCCGTCTCGAGCTTCGAAGTGAGACTGCCGGCCGGCAAGGACTCGGTTCTCGGCGCCGTGGGCAGCCTCTGCAAGAAGCCGCTCCTCATGCCCACCACGATTACCGCGCAGAACGGCAAGCTGATCAAACAGAGCACCAAGATCGCGGTGGGCGACTGCCCGATCACGGTTCTCTCACACCGTGTTCGCGGCAATCGGGCGATCGTGACCGTCAAGGTCCCCACGGCTGGGCGTGTTAGCGCTGGAGGTAAGTACCTGTTGAGGCGCTCCAAGCGACCCGGCAAAGCCAAGGACGTGACGATAGTGCTGCCCCTCTCTCGCGCCGGCCTGAGCGCGCGCGCCTCTCATCATCGCCGCCGGCTGGCCGTAAAGGTGCGGCTCGGCTTCGTGCCAAAGGCGAAGAAAGTCCCGAGATCGTCGGCTTCCGTGACGGTTGTCTTCAGGTAAAGCAAGCGGCGGAGGGTCTCTCCCGGTGCCCTCCGCCGCACGAATCGTCGCCTCAGACCGCTAGATTGGATGAATGGGGATCACTTCCACCAAGGGCAGCGAACAGGTGCTCGACCTTGCCCCCCTGCTTGCCGGGGTGCGTCGACTCACCTTGCTGGCCGACGCGGCTGAGGACAGCGACATGGTCTACGCCGCCTTGGCTCGCGAGCTGATCGCGACGATGGGCGCCGAGGAGGTGCACATTCACCGCTTGGCCCCGTCTGAGGAGAACGAGCTGGTGGTGGTCTACATGCTTGGGGGCGATGGGCGTCTCAGCTATGTGCAGCCGCACTCCGAGCGCCCGCCCGGCGTGAGCTGGGTCGCGAGCACCGGGCGCAGCTTTCTCGCCGTCGGCCCGCGCGAGCTCACAGCGAGTGTCCCGCGTCTGTCGATCACTGCGCCTTCTTCGAGCGGGATCCCCGGCTGTGCCTTGCTCTCGCCGCTCTCGCACGCCGGTCAGGTCGAGGCGGTGGTGGTGCTCGTGCGGCGCGAGTCAGAGCCCTACGACGAGCGTTCGATCGAGGAGACCACGACACTCGTCGACCAGGCCGCCACGGTGCTTGCGCTCGTGCGTGCGCGGGCTGAGGCCGGCACCGATTCGGTCGCCGGCTGCCTCAACCATCGTGCCATGCGTCGCCGCCTGCACGAGGAGATCGGTCGCGCTGAGCGTGCCGGTGGGCGACTGTCGTGCGTGATCGTGGACCTCGACGACTTCAAGCTCGTCAACGACCGCTATGGCCACCAGGTCGGCGATTCGATCCTGCGCCAAGTCGCCCAAGCCCTGATGGGCGAGTTTCGCGCCTTCGACCGCGTCGCGCGCTACGGCGGCGACGAGTTCGTCGTGATCCTCCCCAATGCCGACATCGAGAGCGCCGTAGCCGCCGCCAGGCGTGCGCTCGAGCGCCTGCTCAAGGTCCTGTTCCCGGACGGCTCGCGTGGGGTGTCGGCATCGATGGGCGTCGCCGAATGGCAGGCCTCGATGACCGAGGGCCAGCTGCTGGAGGTGTGCGACGCCGCGCTCTTGCAAGGTAAGCGCGACGGCAAGGGCAACGTCACAGGTGCCGTCTCGAGCTCCTCCGGCGGGCCGCGCCCGGTCGTTCGTTGAAGCTGCCCGCTCTGCGAGACTGGTGGGCCTACCGCAAACCCCGCGAGACGGCTCGGAGATCGGCATGACGGAGAACAGCTTTGGTGCAAAGCGAACGCTCGGTGTTTCAGGGCGCGAGTACGAGATATTCCGTCTCGACGCCCTGCAAGAGCGCTTCGACGTGGCGCGCCTGCCGTTCTCCTTGAAGGTCCTGCTCGAGAATCTCCTGCGCACCGAGGGCAACGGCTCGGTCAGCGCAGCCGACATCGAGGCGCTTGCCAGCTGGGATGCAAAGGCCAAGCCCTCCAAGGAGATCGCCTTCACACCTGCGCGTGTTTTGATGCAGGACTTCACCGGGGTGCCCGCCGTCGTGGACCTAGCCGCGATGCGCGCCGCCATGGCGGCAATGGGCGGGGACCCCGCCAAGATCAACCCGCTCGTGCCCGCCGAGCTGGTGATCGACCACTCCGTTCAGGTGGACGCCTTCGGCACGCGGGATGCCTTCAGGGTCAATGCCGAGCGCGAGTTCGAGCGCAACCAGGAGCGCTACTCCTTCCTGCGCTGGGGCCAAGGAGCATTCGACGATTTCGCGGTGGTTCCCCCGGACACGGGCATCGTGCACCAGGTCAACCTCGAGTACCTGGCACGAGTCGTGTTCCCCAACGATGCCACCGGCCAGGCCTACCCGGACACGCTCGTGGGAACCGACTCGCACACCACGATGGTGGGCGGCCTGGGGGTCCTCGGCTGGGGCGTGGGCGGGATCGAGGCGGAGGCGGCGATGCTGGGCCAGCCGATGCCGATGCTGATCCCCCAAGTGCTCGGGTTCAAGCTGCACGGGGAGTTGCCGGAGGGCGCCACCGCCACCGACCTGGTCTTGACGGTCACTGAGATGTTGCGCAAGCGCGGTGTCGTGGGCATGTTCGTGGAGTTCTATGGCGCCGGGCTGAGCGGCCTGCCGATCGCCGACAGGGCCACGATCGGCAACATGTCGCCCGAGTTCGGCTCCACCTGTGCGATCTTCCCGGTCGATGCCGAGACTCTGCGCTACCTAGAGCTCTCCGGGCGCCCGCCGGAGCGGATCGAGCTGGTCGAGGCCTATGCGCGCGAGCAAGGCATGTGGCACGACGAGCACTCCGAGGAGCCCACCTACTCCGATTTGATCGAGCTGGACCTCGGTGAGGTGGTGCCGAGCATCGCGGGACCAAAGCGCCCGCAGGACCGAGTGTCCTTGACGGATGCGAAGGGTGCCTTCGGCGAATCCTTGCGCGGACTCGTTCCCGACTACGACGATTCCGATGAGGCCTCGGCAGAGAGCTTTCCCTCGAGTGACCCGCCCGCCGTCAGCTCATTCGGGCACGCCCAAGGTGCACATGCCTCCGCCATACACAGCCCCAGCTCACAGACCAATGGCGGCGAGTGGGCAAAGGGCCTGACGGACACGGCCTCCTCAACCGCGGTCGATGTGACGCTCGCCGACGGCACCGCTACCCAGCTCGACCACGGCCACGTGGTGATCGCCGCGATCACGAGCTGCACCAACACCTCCAACCCCTCGGTCATGATCGGCGCGGGCATCCTCGCCCGCAACGCCTTGGCACGCGGCCTGGAGAGCAAGCCATGGGTCAAGACCTCGCTTGCACCCGGCTCGAAGGTGGTTACCGAATACCTCGACAAGGCGGGCTTGACCGAGTCGCTGGAGCAGCTCGGCTTCGACCTCGTCGGCTATGGCTGCACAACTTGCATCGGCAACTCAGGCCCCCTGCCGGAGGAGGTCTCCGAAGCGGTGGCCGAGGGCGACCTGGCAGTCGTATCGGTGCTGTCGGGCAACCGCAACTTCGAGGGGCGCATCAACCCCGACGTGAAGATGAACTACCTCGCCTCGCCGCCCCTGGTCGTGGCATATGCGTTGGCGGGCACGATGGACATCGACATCGTCGGCGAGCCGCTCGGTCAGGACGCGCAGGGCCAAGACGTCTACCTACGCGACATCTGGCCGTCCGAGCACGAGGTCGCCCAGACGATCGAGCAGGCGATCCACTCGGACATGTTCCGCAAGAGCTATGGCGAGGTGTTCGCCGGCGATGAGCGCTGGAACTCGCTCGAGGTGCCCGAGGGCGACCGCTTCGCCTGGGCAGAGGACTCCACGTATGTGCGCCTGCCGCCCTACTTCGAGCAGATGCCCACGCAGCCCGAGCCGCTGTCGGACATCGAGGGCGCGCGCGTCCTGGCTCTGCTGGGCGACAGCGTCACCACCGACCATATCTCGCCCGCGGGCTCGATCAAGCGCGACGGCCCGGCCGGCGCCTACCTGCAGGAGCACGGCGTGACTCCGCGCGACTTCAACTCCTACGGCTCGCGCAGGGGCAATCACGAGGTGATGATGCGCGGCACGTTCGCCAACATCCGCCTGCGCAACCAGCTGGCGCCCGGCACCGAGGGTGGCGTGACCGTTCACTTCGGCGCGAGCTCTCATGCAGGGGGCGGTGGATCGCCCGACGAAGAGCAGATGTCGATCTACGACGCGGCGATGCGCTACGCCGAGGAAGGGGTGCCGCTCGTGGTGCTCGGCGGCAAGGAGTATGGCTCCGGGTCCTCGCGCGACTGGGCCGCCAAGGGCACGAAGTTGCTCGGCGTGCGCACGGTGATCGCCGAGAGCTTTGAGCGCATCCACCGCCCCAACCTGATCGGCATGGGCGTGCTGCCATTGCAATTCCCCGAGGGCGAGTCGGCAAAGTCGCTGGGAATCGACGCGCATGAGCAGTTCAGCGTCGGTGGCTTCGCCGAGCCACTGAACACCGGTGAGCTACCGAAGACGTGCACGGTGCGCGCCGGCGATGTGGAGTTCGAGGCAACTGTGCGCATCGACACGCCCAAGGAGGCCGACTACTTCCGCCACGGCGGCATCCTCCAGTACGTCCTGCGGCAGCTGCTCGCGGCGTGAGCGGCGCCCACGACACGCGGGGGAGCGGCGTGAGCGGCTTCACGCAGACACTGCGCGACCTGCTGGCCGCGCGCGGACCCTCGGGCTATGAGACGGCGCCCGCGGCCGTGTGGAGCGCGGCGGCAGAGGCGTTTGGCGCTGAGGTGCAAACGGACGTGGTGGGTACTCCCTCCGCGAGGGTGCCCGCGCGCGGCGATAGTTCGGCCAGGCGCCTGATCGTGATGGGCCACATCGACGAGATCGGCTTGATCGTGACCCATATCGACGATGAGGGTTACCTGTGGTTCAGGGAGGTGGGCGGCTGGGATGCCCAGATCTTGGTCGGCCAGCGCATCGTGCTCGGAACGCACTCGGGCGAGATCTCCGGCGTGATCGGCAAGAAGCCGATCCACCTGCTGCGCGACGAGGAGCGCAAGAAGGTGGCCGAGGTGCGCGACCTGCACATAGACATCGGCGCCAAGGATGGCGCCCAGGCACGCGAGCTGGTACGCGTCGGCGACGTGGCCGTGATCGACGGCGATCCGCTCGAGCTTCCCAACGGGCGGCTCGCCTCACGCGCGCTCGACAACCGGCTCGGCTCGTTCGTGGCACTCGAGGCAGCGCGGCTCGTGGCGCAGGCCGGCGGGTGCGAGGACTGGGAGCTGGTGGCGGTGGCGGCCGCCCAGGAGGAGACCACCTTCGGCGGATCGCGCACGAGCGCCTTCTCGCTGAAGCCCGATGCGGCGATTGTGGTGGACGTGACCCATGCCACCGATGCGCCCGGCATCGACGTGAAGGAATCGGGCAAGCACGAGCTCGGCTCCGGCCCCGTATTGAGCCGGGGCTCCACGCTCAACCCCGCCCTCTCCGAGCTGCTGTATGAGACGGCCGAGCGCGAGAAGACCGCTTTCACGGTCGAGGCGATCGGGCGCAACACGGGCACCGACGCCGACGCCGTTCACCTCAGCCGTGGCGGCGTGCCCACCGCGCTCGTGTCGATCCCCCTGCGCTACATGCACTCGCCGGTCGAGCTGGTGCAGCTGGATGACGTGCACGCGGCCGCGGCTCTGATCGCCGCGGCCGCGCTTCGGCTTGACGCCGAGACGACGTTTGCGCGCTAGGCGCTTGCGGTCTCCAGCTCGGTCATCGGGTTGATCTCGTAGGCCGAGCCCGGGGCCGCACCGAGCGCGAGCATCCGCAGGCCCTCCGGTCCCGAGAAGACCTTGCGCTTGGGCTCGGGGCCGACTCGCACGAACATGTCGGGCTCGAGCTCCACCCGCTCGCCGTCGATCTCGATCCAGCCGGAGCCGGTCAATGCGAGGAAGACCTCCTCCTGGCCACTCTCGGCGTGGTCATGGAGCGGATAGTCGCTGTAGTCCGGTGGCAGCTGGATCACCTGCATGCCGAACGAGGTCACGCCGAGCTCGGCCCGGACCTTGACGAAGCCGCCGTTGTAGGCCGCCTCCATGTCACCGATCCGCTTCGCTGTGTAGTCGCTCATGGTTGTCTCCTGTCTTTCTGGGGATGGTTGCTTGTTTTTGGGGGAGGGGTCGTGCCGGTCTGGGTCACTCCGCGCTTTGGCTGTCGAGCCCGGCCGGCTGCAGGACGGGCTTGTCGGTGGGCATGATGATCCCGAGCTGACGCGACTGGGCGAGCACGGTGCCGTCGGGCGCCCAGATCACGCCGTCCTCCTCGAACAGCCCGTCGTGGAGCAGGCGCGTGTCGAACACGCACAGGCACAAGGCCGCTGGGTCGCAAGCGCACTCGGAGATCGACTGGCGGAAATGGATCGTGAGGTCCACGGTGGGACTGATCGCGGGCGAGTCGAGCGCGATGAACGACGGTGGGAACCAGGCATCGCAGAACAGGGCAAGCGCGGGTGCGTCCACCGGGCGCTCCTCGGGCAAGCCGATCCAGCCGCCGATCCGCATCGGTGCGCCGCTGCCCGCGAAGGGGATCGCGCCGACGCGCGGTTGCATCACCAGCTGGCGGGTGAACTCGGGGGCCCCCTTGAACAGCCTGGGCGTGGACTGCCGCTCGGCGTCGGGTGGGGCCAGCTCGGGCATCGGCAATTCGTTGGCACCCGGTGCCTCCCAGGGGACCGAGAAGGCGGCGAGCGCGAGCGCCGTTACGCGCCCGCTCTGCTCCATCCGTGCTGAGAGGGTGCTCAACGAGCGGCCCTCCCGCTCCACGGCGGTGTGGATCTCGATTGGTCCAGGCTCAGGCGACCTCGTGTAGTGGATCGTCAGCGAGCGAGGTGTGCGCGAGGGGTCATCCACGGTCTCGATCAGGGCGCGCAACAACATCGCGGCCAGGTAGCCGCCGTGCGGGCCGCGTCCGGCTCGCCAGCCCGATGCGATCGTGGCCGCAAACGAGGCCTCCTGAGCCTGTGCGTCGCGATTCGCCTCGCCCTCGATGTGCGTGACGGCGGTATCGCGGTCGAACACCGTATCCATGCAACGGCGAGCATATCGGTCGCAAACCGAACTGGCTGTCTGGCCAGCCTGGGTCCAGGACGCGGTCTCGGATGGGACGAGCCCGTCTGTAGCTGGGATCGAGGACCGCGTCTCAGCCGCGCACGAGCCGCTTGTAGCTGATGCGGTGTGGCCGGTCGGCGGCGGCGCCGAGGCGCTCGCGGCGAGCCTCCTCATAGGCCTCGAAGTTGCCCTCGAACCAAGTCACCTGCGAATCTCCCTCGAAGGCGAGCACGTGGGTGGCGATCCGGTCGAGGAACCAGCGGTCGTGGGAGATGACCACGGCGCAGCCCGGGAACGCGAGCAAGGCTTCCTCGAGCGCGCGCAGGGTGTCCACGTCGAGATCGTTCGTAGGCTCGTCCAGCAGGAGCATGTTGCCGCCGGAGCGCAAGAGCTTGGCGAGGTGCACCCGGTTGCGCTCGCCACCGGAGAGCTTGCCGATGCGCTTCTGCTGGTCGGAGCCCTTGAAGTTGAAGCCGGCCGTGTATTGGCGCGAGTTGACCACCCGCTCGCCCACCTTGAGGTGGTCCAGCCCATCGGATATCTCCTCCCACACGGTCTTGTCGGGATCGAGCGTGTCACGCGACTGATCGACGTAGGCGAGCTGCACGGTGTCGCCGAGCTCGAGCGCGCCCTCGTCGGGCGCCTCCTCGCCGACGATCATGCGGAACAAGGTGGTCTTGCCGGCGCCGTTGGGGCCGATCACACCGACGATCCCCGCGCGCGGGAGATCGAAGGAGAGATCCTCGATCAGGAGCCGCTCGCCGAAGCCCTTGCGCAGGCCGTCGGCCACGAGCACCTTCTCACCGAGACGCGGTCCCGGGGGAATGTGGATCTGGACCTCGTCCAGCTTGACGTTGCGCTCCTCGGCCACCAGCTCCTCGTAGCGAGCCAGGCGTGCCTTGGACTTGGTGCGCCTGCCCTTGGGATTGGTCCGTACCCACTCGAGCTCGGCGGCGATCGTGCGCTCGCGACCCTTTTCAGAGCGCTCTTCCTGGGCGAGGCGCTTCTGCTTCTGCTCGAGCCAGGAGGAGTAGTTGCCCTCGTAGGGGATGCCCTTGCCGCGGTCGAGCTCGAGGATCCAGCCGGCGACGTTGTCGAGGAAGTAGCGGTCGTGGGTCACCGCCACGATCGCCCCCTTGTACTCGGAGAGATGATGCTCGAGCCAGTCCACCGACTCGGCGTCGAGGTGGTTGGTGGGCTCGTCGAGCAGGAGCAGGTCGGGCGCGCTGAGCAACAGCCGGCAGAGCGCCACCCGGCGGCGCTCTCCGCCCGAGAGCCTCGTGACCTCGGCGTCGGGTGGCGGTAGGCGCAAGGCGTCCATCGCGTACTCCAATTGCGTGTCCAGGTTCCAAGCGTCGGCGGCTTCGATCTTCGCCTGGATCGTGCCGAACTCCTCGGCGGTCTCATCGGAGTAGTTGGCGGCCAGCTCGTTGAAGCGGTCGAGCAAGGCGCGCGTGGGCGCGACCGCCTCTTCGACGTTGCCCTTCACGTCCTTGGACTCGTCCAGGTGGGGCTCCTGTTCGAGCATCCCCACGCTGGCGCCCGGGGCCAGCATCGCATCGCCGCGGTAGTCCTGGTCCACCCCGGCCATGATTCGCAGCAAGGTCGACTTGCCCGCGCCGTTGTAGCCGAGCACGCCGATCTTCGCGCCGGGATAGAAGGCGAGCGTGATGTCGTTGAGCACCGTCTTGTCGGGCGGGTGCAGCTTGGACAGACGGTGCATCGTGAAGATGTATTGCGAGGACATTCCACCGCAGGATATGAGGTTGGCGCGAGGTGGCGGCTTGGCGGGAGGTAGATGGGACCGAGTCAGTGCTCCACGGCTTGGCATCGACCGGCGGCCGGCCACTCCACGCACGCCGTGCCCGGGCCAGAGCCGGCACGGCTCGGTAACGTGTTGTGGTCATGCCTGGCGCCATCCTCGACATCGAGCAGCAGATGCTCCTCTTGGAGATCGAGCCGCCTTTCGACAAGCGCGAGGTCCAGCTCGCGCGGCGGCGCATGGCCAAGCGCTGGCACCCCGACATCGCCCCCGCCGGCAAGCAGTTCGAGCACGAGCGCCATCTGAAGGCGATCAACGAGGCCGCCGACCACCTGATGCGCCTGGCGGAAACCTCGCGCGGTGGAAAGGTCTCGCGCAATGCAGTCAAGGTGAGCGCCGCGGCCGCCCGCCAGGCGCGCGAAGAGGCCGGCCGGCGTGCCAATGAAGCCGAGCAGCGCGCGCGCGAGCACGCGGCCGATCGAGCGCGCAATGACCCGTTCGGCAGCAGGGTGCCAGATCACTCCGTGGTGCACCGCTACGCGCGTTGCCAGTCCTACCCAGAGTGGGGCGTGGGCACTGTCGAAGGCATCTACTTCACCGGCGACTCCGCCGAGGATCGGGAGGTCCAGCAGTGGGCGCGCGTGAAGTTCAGCCACGGCGTCAGGACGGTGCCCGCGGGCAGCATGAAGTTCGTGGACTTCTCCAAGCCGGATCCCGCCGAGGAGCGCGTCGAGCGTTTCATGACCGCCGCCCAGCGCGCGATGGCCGAAGGGGAGTACGTCTTGGCGGCCCAGCGGCTCGTGTATGCCCGCGACGCCGAACCGCGCAACGTGGGCGTCTTGCGCTTGATGACGCTCGCCTTCTGGCAGGCCGGCAACCTGGAGGCCGCCGCACGCTCGGTGCGCGACTGGGCGCGTGTGGACGGTGCCCGTCCGGCGCCGCACCGCTTCGCGGCGCGCATCTATGAGGACATGGGCGCGGTGGACCTGGCCGAGGAGGCCGCTCAGCGGGCAGCCGAGCGAGGGCCCACCGATGCGGGCGCCTGGGAGCGCCTGGGCCGGCTGCGCTTGGGCCTGCTCGACCGCGAGGGTTCCTTGCAGGCGTTCGACCGGGCGCTCAAGCTCGGAGCCAATGGCCAGGTGCACGACCTGGTCGCGCAGGCGCTTGCGCTCGAGCCGCGCCTGACCCAGACCGCATGACCTAGACGCCTGATCAGGCAACCGCGCGCAGGTGCCTGTAGGGCTCGCCTGCGAGCTCGCGGGCGAGAGCATCGACGATGCCCTCGTCCTCTTCCTCGCGCCCGTCGGTGACCGCGCCGATGATCGCGCGCTTGCGCTCTAGGAGCGTGGCCATCGTCTCGTCGATCGTGGCGGCCGCCAGCAGATACCAGGCGTTGACCGCGTCCTGCTGGCCGATGCGATGGCACCGGTCCTCGGCCTGGTCGTGCTTGGCCGGGGTCCAGTCGAGCTCCAGGAAGGCCACATTGGAGGCCTGCGTGAGCGTGAGGCCTTGGCCGGCCACCTCGAGCGAGCACACGATCAGCTGATTGTCGGCATTGCCCTCGGCTTGGAAGGCGCTGAGCGAGGCATCTCTGGCGGCGTGGCTGTCTTCGCCGAGGATGTGCAGCGCATGGGGAAAGCGCTCGACCACCGCGCGCTGGACCTCGCGATGGCGGGCGAACACGACCAGTCGCTCCCCTGAGGAGCAGAAGTCGTGGATCCAGGCGAGCGCCGCGTGCAGCTTTCCCCGCGCGGCAAGCATCTTCAGCGCGTTCAGCCGCACCAGTCGCTCCGCGCGCAAGGCGGCGGCTACCTTGGCGTCGAGCTCGCTCAGGTCGAGTGGGCGCGAGCGCAGCCACGCGACCACGTCGGTCTCGGCGAGCCGGTACTCCGCCTCGTTGTCGAGTTCCACCGGCACCACCGTGCGCGTCTTGGCCGGCAGCTGAGGCAAGACATCTGACTTCAGCCGGCGCACGAAACAGCGCGAGCGCAGGTGCCAGTGCAGGCGCACGTGGGCGTCGACTCCCTTGAAGCGCCGCCCGAACTGGGCGCCCGAGCCGAAGTCGGACAGCCGCCCGATGATGCGCAATTGAGAGATCAGCTCGGGGGGGCGGTTCATCACGGGCGTGCCCGTTAGCGCCAGTACGAGGCCCTCATTGGGCACGGCGGCGGCAAGGCGCCCCACAGCCTGGGTGCGCTTGGCGGCGGCGTTCTTGCAATAGTGGGACTCGTCGAGCACGAGCGCCTTCGGCGCAAGAGCCGCCAGCGCGGGCCCGCGCGCCGCGAGGATGTCGTAGTTGACTACGGTGATGTCCGCCAATGGGATCGGTGCGTCCGTGCCCATGCCGGTAAGCGCTTGGGTTGTGCGCCCGGGCAGCCAGCGCTCGATCTCGCGCATCCAGTTGAGCTTGAGGCTCGCCGGGCACACCACGACAGCGGGGTAGGCCCCGTCGGCCTCGAGCGTGGCGAGTGCCTCGATCGTCTTGCCCAGACCCTGCTCGTCGGCCAGAAACGCGCGACGCTGCTCCAACAGGTACGCCACACCCGCGCGCTGAAACGGCTTGAGCTCACCGCCGAGGTTTGCCAGCGACGCGCGGAGCGTCTCCTCGAGCGTCGCGTCTGTCGCGGATGACAGCGCCACGAGACCCGCTGCGCGGGCGTGCTGCTCGCGAATCTCCTGCAAGACCACGAGCGCCTCCGGCTCGATCCAGATATCCCGCTCCTCGAGGAAGGCATCCAACTCCTCCACGCAGAAAGGATCGGCACGGATCGCGGGCAGCTGGCTGTGATCGCGGTTGCGCGAATAGGGGCGCCTGCTCGAGCTCGCGGGCCTATACGGCGAGGCGCCGGCGAGCGCGCCGAAGCGCTCGAGCTGGGTCCCATCGTGCCCGGGAGCCAGCACGAAAGTCGGGTCCTCGTGGACGCTCGAGAGCTCCAGCACCGCCGGCGGCGCTTGGCGACCCTCCTTCAGGGCGGCGATGCAGCGCCGCGCGGCGGGAGTGGTGAAGCTGTGCATACGCTCCTCGAGCGCCCGCCACGAGTCGAGCGTGAGCGGCACGGTCACGCCGCCTGGGGCGCCCACGGCTCGTTCGCGCAGGTCCGGAGGTAGTCGCGTGGGGTCGCCCAGCAGCAGGAACACAGGCTCCTCGGGCTCGCCGGCCACGTCGATCGTGCCGCTCCAAGTGGTGGCGCGCGCGAGCCAGCTCTGCGCGCGCGGATCGATGCCGGCCATCTCCATGTGCCCGAGCAGCTCGGCGATCAGGTGGGCATCGTGCTCGACGGCCGCGAGCGCGAAGCTCCCCTCCGGGCCCTCCGCCGTGCGCAGGCCCGCGCGGGCGGCCAAGGCGCGCGCGAGCGGGGCGTGCTCGGCGGCGATCAGGACCCAATGCTGCTTGCGACGGTCGCGGCGCAGCTCCACGTCGTAGCTCATGCCCCCGGCCCCGGCCCCCTCGCCGGACCGGGTCGCCGGCCGCTGGGATACCTCGGTGAGTGCGTGGGCGGCGTCTTCGCTCAGCCGGAGCCGCCCCGCGTCCGCGGGCAGCGTGTCCACGAGCCGCGCCGCCTCCACGTCGAGCGGAATCACGGCCCGCCCGATCGCGGGCAGCTCGTGCGCGTCCGGGTGCTCGAGCAGGGCTGCCACGACCTGCGGCCCGCAATCGGTCGCGAACGTCAACCACCAACTCTCATTGGGACGTGCCACGTCGAGCACGCACTCGTCATGGGCTCGCCTCCCGCGCTGGCGCTCTAGCGCCCGGGCAAGCGACTCGCTGACGGTTGCTCTGCTCTGCAAGCTGCCCAGCAGCAGCGAAACCGCCTGGGCGCGCTCCGGATCGAGCGGCACGATCCAAGCGCGCTCACCCGGGTCCCAGCGTCGGCCCGGTATCGCACGCAGCAGCTTCCTCAGCACGTCGTCATAGGGAAAGCGCAGCACCGCCTCGCCCTGCTCGAGCGTCGCCTGGAGGTAGGTCATGACCTACGCACGATAGGCCGCCCCGGGGATGGCCACACAGCAGAGCCCCTAGACGGCTGTTGAGCAAGCGAGCCAAGGACGCAAGGAGCGCAGTGTGCTTTTGCACATAAGCGACTGAGGACGCCACCGATCGAAGATCGGCCAGCGCCGCTCAACAGCCGTCTAGGCGAGGATGTTGACCGCGCGCGAGACAATCAGACCGATCGTCACGAGCGACACGAGCGACTGCACGCCCATCGTGCTCTTCGCGATCGAGCTCAAGGGCATCGTGTCGGTGGGCGAAAAGGCGGTCGCATTGGTGAGCGACACATACAGGTAATCGATGAACTTCGGACGCCACTCCTTCGGCTCGATGCGGTCGTCGCTCATCTGCGGAAACAGGAAGTCGGGCGGCCCATCGTGCCCGGCGGCTCGCCTGCCCGCCCCGCCCCGGTCCATCTCCCAGTAGAGCAATCCGAAGATCAGGAAGTTGGTCATCCAGATCAACACCCCCGAGACGATCAGCTCGCGTCCCTGATCGACGTTGTGGTGCAACAGATAGTGGGTGAGCGCGCCCAGCGAGTAGATGTTGGCGACGCCCACGAAGCCCGTCAGGCCGAGCGCGAAGCGACGCCGGCCCGTGTGCTCGTGCTCGAGCTCTTTTGGCGTGGCCAGGAACATGCCGAGCAACAGCGCCGCCTCCAGCCCCGGAATCAGCCACGACGGTCCCACCGTGAGTCGTGCGGGCAGCGCCACCTGGAGTCCGATCGCCGCGAGAATGGTGACCTGCGCAGGCCAGAACGGCTCGCTCGCCGGCGGTGGGGGGTAGGGACGGCCCGACTGGGAGGGTGTCTCCTGCGCCACGCTGTGAGAGTACGAGGCGGACCGGCGGTCGCCGCCCCTCCCGCCGGCTCTGGCCCCCTTTGCGGCCACGCGGCGAAATTCGCTCCTCAGGGCCTCCTGCGGTCGTGTCCGCTCGCCGGCCCTCCCTGAAAACCCCGCACCTCGCCGCGCCGGCGCGAGCTCGCGCTAGCCTGGTCATATGGGAATCGAGAGTCCCGTCCACCTTCTGTTTCTGGGCGCCGTCGCCCTGATGGTGCTTGGCCCCAAGCGTCTGCCCGAACTGGCACGCGCGCTCGGCAAGGGCATCCGCGAGTTCCGCGAGTCGATCGAGGCCGGCTCCGAGCACGACGGCTCAGGTACGCACCGGCCCGACGATACCTAGGGCTCCACGGGCCGCTCGTCGTTAGATCCGCCCCAGCGGATAACGTCCGCCGGTGCGCTTGATCGTCGCCCGCTGTGAGGTCTCCTATATCGGCCGCACCACCACCGTCCTGCCCGAAGCGGTGCGCCTGTTGATGTGCAAGGGCGACGGCACCTTCATGGTGTGGGCCGACGGCGGCTCGCCGAACGTCAAGCCCTTGAACTGGATGACACCGCCCACGGTGCTCTCCGAGCAACGCGATTCCGACGGGACGCTCACACGTCTGATCGTGCGCAAGCAGCGCGACGACGAGCGCTTGGAGATCGCGATCGCCGAGGTCTTCGCCGACGTCGACCACGAGCTGGACGTGCTCGTCGCCTTGGAGAAGGAAGGCCTCGAGCGCGAACTGCAGGAACTGCTCGCCGACGCTCCCCACTGGTGCGGCGAGGGCTTCCGCCTCGTGCGGCGCGAGTGGCCCACCGACATCGGCCCGGTCGATCTCATGTGCCGCGACCCCACCGACGAATGGGTTGCGGTCGAGATCAAGCGCATCGCCACGATGGAGGCCGTCGAGCAGCTCACCCGCTACCTCGAGCGCATCCGCCTGGATCCCGCCATGGCCTCCTGCCGGGGCGTGCTCGTTGCGAAGTGGATCAAGCCCCAGGCCCGCGTGCTCGCCACCTCTCGAGGGATCGACTGCGTCGAGATCGACGTGGAAGTCCTCCGTGGCAACCGCGAGCCCGACTTGCGCCTGTTTGCGGCATAGTCCCTCCCATGAGCATCGAGGGCGTCTTATGAGCACCGAGGTCGTCTTGACGGAGCGCCGCGAGGGCGTGCTCCTGATCACGCTCAACCGCCCGGACATGCGCAATGCCGTGAACCTGCCTCTGGCCGAAGGCATCGCCGCCGCGCTCGACGAGCTCGACAGCGAGGATTCGCTCAGCGTCGGTGTCCTCGCCGGCGCCGGCAAGGGCTTCTGTGCCGGCATGGACCTGAAGGCCTTCGTCACCGGCGAGCGTCCTTGGGTCGGCGACCGGGGCTTCGCCGGGATCGTCCGGCGCGCATCGGTCAAGCCCCTGATCGCGGCGATCGAGGGCTTCGCCGTCGCCGGTGGCCTGGAGGTTGCCTTGGCCTGCGATTTGATCGTCGCTTCACGCGGGGCCAAGCTCGGCATCCCCGAGGTCAAGCGCTCCTTGGTGGCCGCAGGCGGGGCCTTGCTGCGCCTACCCCGTTCCCTGCCCTATCCCGTGGCGATGGAGCTGGCCTTGACCGGCGATCCGATCCTCGCCGAGCGGGCTTTCGAGCTTGGCTTGGTCAATCGCCTGGCCGAGCCTGGCGGAGCGGTCGAGGTGGCTCTGGGCTTGGCCGCTGAGATCTCCGCCAACGCCCCACTCGCCCTGATCGCGTCCAAGCGCATCCTGCAGGAGCAGGGAGACTGGTCGGCCGCTGAGATGTGGGAGGCCCAGGGTGCCATCTCCGAGCCGGTCTTCACCTCTGAGGACGCCCGCGAGGGCGCCACCGCGTTTGCCGAGAAGCGACCGCCGGTCTGGCGGGGGCGCTAACCGCGAGCTTTGCGCCTGCGTCTGCGCTGGCGCCAGATCGCCATGAACCGTCGCCACAGCATCTACCGCTCTCCCGGGGTCTTTTTCGGGTACTGCGACACCGGCACGCCCAAGTCCAGGGCGGTCCTCACGATCCTGCTCTGCTCGGCGGCGTGGGCGACCGGATAGCCCTCGCCAGGGCTCGCCCGCTCGGGGCGTCCGACGAAGCCGAAGTGAATGTCTTCGGGCATGATCTGCATCAAGCGCGGGAACATGTGTGCCCGCGCGCCCATATTGCGCGGCTCCTCCTGTACCCACACCACCTCATCGAGCCTGGGATAGCGTCTCATCAGCTCCTTGATGTTGCGCTCGGGGAACGGATACAACAGCTCCACCCTTCCGATCGCCACGCGCTCGTTGCCCTGGCGCTCTGAGTGACCCGCCAGGTCGTAATAGATCTTGCCGGTGCACAACACCAAGCGCGTCACCGCCTCATCGAAGACCCCGGCCTCGGCGAGCACCGGCTGGAAGCGTGAGCTCTCCGCTAGATCCTCCACCGTGTTAGTCGCCTGGGGCAGGCGCAACAACGACTTCGGGGTCATGATCACAAGCGGGCGCTGCTTGGCGATCAGCGCTTGGCGGCGCAACAAGTGGAAGTACTGGGCTGGGGTCGTCAGGTTCGCGACCCTCATGTTGCCCTCAGCCGCAAGCGCCAAGAAGCGCTCCAGACGCGCAGAGGAGTGCTCGGGACCCGAGCCCTCATAGCCGTGTGGAAGCAACAGCGTCAGGCGCGAGGTCTGGCCCCACTTGGCAAGGCCCGAGGAGATGAACTGATCGACGATCACCTGCGCCGAGTTCACGAAGTCGCCGAACTGCGCCTCCCACAACACCAGCGTCTCGGGGGCCTCTTGGCTGTAGCCGTACTCGAAGCCCATGCACGCGAGCTCTGACAGGGGACTGTTGTGCAGCTCCATCGGCGCGAGCGCCTCCGGCAAGGATTGGATCGGGCAGAAGGCCTGCCCGGTCTTGGCATCGTGCAGCACCAAGTGGCGCTGGCTGAAAGTGCCCCGCTCGGTGTCCTGCCCGGTGAGCCGGATCGGCGTTCCCTCGGTCAACAGCGAAGCGAACGCAAGCGCCTCGGCGTGGGCCCAATCGATCCTGGCCTCCGTCGCGCCTTCGCCGAGCGCGTCGCGGCGGCGGCCGAGCTGCTTGACCAGCTTCGGATGCACGGTGAACCCGTCCGGTGTCCGCAACAGCTCTAGCCCAAGCTCGCGCACGCGCGCCGCGGCCACCGCCGTGTCCACGTCGGGGCTGGGAGAGCGGTCGAGCTGATACTCGCCTGTGCTCTGCTCCACCGTCCCGTGCTCCGCCGCCGCAGTGATCCTCGCCCTCAGGCGCTGGTGCAGGAGCGTCAGGTTGTCCCACACCTCCTGTCCTGTCCGCTCGACTTCCTCGCGGCTCACCACTCCGTCGCTGACGAGCTGGTCGGCCCACAGCTCGTACACCCGCTTCTTGGTCTTGATCTTGGCGTACATCTCCGGCTGGGTGTACGCGGGCTCGTCGGACTCGTTGTGGCCGAAGCGCCTGTAGCCGATCAGGTCGATCAGCACGTCGTGACCAAACTCCTGGCGGAAGGCGAAGGCGAGCCGCACAGCGCTCATGCAGGCGGGCACGTCGTCGGCGTTGACATGGATTATCGGCACATCAAAGCCCTTTGCCAGATCCGAGGCCCAGCGCGTGGAGCGGGCATCGTCGGGATCGGTGGTGAAGCCGACCTGGTTGTTCATGATCAGGTGCACCGTGCCGCCGACCTGATAGCCGTCGAGTGCCTGCAGGTTGAGCGTCTCCGCCACCACCCCCTGCGCGGGGAAGGCGGCGTCGCCGTGGATCACGATCGGCACCGCCGTGTTCGTGTCCTGGTGGGTCCTCGGGCCCGTGCGCGAGGTCTGCGCTGCCCTCGTGGCGCCCTCCACCACCGCGGACACGTACTCCAGGTGACTTGGATTGGACTCCAGATTGACCCTGATGGTGCCGCCGTCGGGCAGCTTGTAGGAACCCTGCGTGCCGTGGTGGTACTTGACGTCGCCCGTCCCCCCTTGGGGGATCGTCGTCACCGCCTCGAGCGTAGAGGCGCCCTCGAACTCGGCAAAGATCGTGTCGTAGGGGCGTCCCAGGTTGTGCGCCAGCACGTTGAGCCGTCCTCTGTGGGCCATCCCCACCACTACCTCGTGCCCCCCGTGCCCGGCGGCCAGCTGGATCAGCTCATCGAGCATCGGCACGGTCATGTCCAGGCCCTCGATCGAGAACTGGTGCTGGCCGAGGTAGGCCTTGTGCATGAAGCGCTCGAGCGCGTCCACCTCCACCAGGCGCTTGAGCAGTGCCTTGCGCTCCTCGGCGCCGAGCGGCTGGCGGTAGCTGCCCGACTCGATCTGCTCGCGCAGCCACACCCTCTGGCGGTGCGAGGAAATGTGCTCGATCTCATATGCGATCGTCCCGCAATAGGTCTGGCGCAGGTGTGGCAGGGCCTCCGCGAGGGTCTCTCCGGGCACATACATGCGCAGGATGCGCGCCGGGATCTGGGCCATCACGTGCGGGGTCAGCCCGGCAGCCTCCGGGTCGAGCTGCGGCTCGCCCTCGGGCTCTGATCCGAGTGGGTCCAGGTGTGCGGCCAGGTGCCCATGGCTGCGGAAGCGGTGCACCAGCGTGCTCGCTGCGTGTACCGCCTGGAGCATCTGCTCGTCCGGCGCGCTCCCCGGCGCAGCGATGGCTGGTGCCGTGGCGGCGGCGCTCGGCGCCTGGTCGGTGGGCACGGGGGCGGTGGGCGCTGGACCCAATTCGACTCCCAGCGAGGAGAACACCCCCTCATAGAAGTCCTGCTCACCCTGCAAGCGCCCCTCCACGAGCGCCAAGAAGCGCCCGGACTCTGCGCCTTGGATCACGCGGTGGTCATAGGTCGAGGTCATCGTCATGACCTTCTCCGCCCCGATCTGCGTGCCCACGTTTCCGAGGCCGACCGGATAGGCGATCGAGCCGGTCGCCACGATCGTGCCTTGGCCGCTCATCAGCCGCGGTACGGAGGCGATCGTGCCCAGCCCGCCCGGGTTGGTGAGCGTCACATTTCCACCCACGAGGTCATCGGCCGTCAGCTTGTTATTGCGCGCCTTCTCCACCAGCTCGTCATATGCCGCCACGAAGTCCGCGAAGGACAAGCCTCCGGCATCTTTGATCACCGGCACCATCAAGGTGCGCGAGCCGTCCTTCTTCTCCACGTCCACCGCCAAGCCCAGGTTCACCTGTCCGTCATCCACGCGATATGGCTTGCCTTCCACCTCCTCGAAGTGGTGGGCCATCGTGGGCATCTCTTGGGCGGCCTGCGCGATCGCATAGGCGATTAGATGGGTGAAGCTCACCTTGCGCCCTGCGGCCTTCAGCTCGCGTCTGCGCCCATCGAGCACGGTCACGGTCAGAGTCCTGAAGCTCGTCGCGGTCGGGATCGAGCGCGACTCGTCCATGTAGCGGGCCAGCGCCGCCGCGCCGCCCTTGAGCAGTTGGCGCTCACCCGCGGCCGTGCCATTGGCCGTGGCCAGGACGGTTCCCGTCATGCCGCTGGTAGCTGCGCCGAGCACGTCGGCCTTGACGATCCGTCCTTGCGGCCCGCTGCCGGACACGCCGGCAAGGTCGATGCCCTCCGCCAGGGCCACGCGCGCCGCGACCGGAGAGATTCGTGCTCCATCGGCTGTGGCGACTGGCTGAGCGGCCGCTTGCGGCGATGTGGTCGAAGTAGCGGATGCCGCGACTCCATCGCCATCGTCCTGCGGGGGCCCATCCTGGCCGCCCTGCTGGGTCGCGTCCCCCTTGTCTGTCGTGAGCCGCGCGATCACCTGTCCAACCCCAACGGTGTCGCCCTCCTCGGCGAGGATCTCCACGACCGTCCCGTTCGCAGGTGAAGGCAGCTCGACGTCCACCTTGTCGGTGGATATCTCAACTATCGTGTCGTCGACCTTGATGAAGTCGCCGACCTTGACATGCCATTCGAGGACTGTTCCCTCGGTGACCGACTCGCCGGCGCTAGGGGTCACGACGTCGATCATTTGATTGATCGCTGTGCCGGACGCCATCCGGTTTCTACTCTAGCGCGCTCGACGGCGCTCTTCACGTACGAACTCGCCGCTGCCGAAGAAGGGTCCGATTCCACCGAGCACCGCCACCGCCACCGCCAAACGGAGTGAGACGATTCTCATGCGCGCGGCCGTGATGCAGGCGAGCGACATACCGATCCACAGGATCCCGTGTGTCCATCCCAGCACGAGCGTCTCCGGCTGAGGTTTGCCCAATGCGAACGCGCAGATCAGCAGCGAGCTGTACACGCACGAGTGAAAGAAAGAGGTCCACTTCAGCGGCGCAAATGCCTTCGACGGACGAGTCCTGGCTGCGTCGCTCGCCGGCTTAGGGGGGGCGGGCGAATCGGAGACAGTGCTCACTCGGTCAGCCAACGCGCCATCCTGCGCAAGCTTTCCTCGGCCTCGGCCGGCCACTCGTCGATCTCCTTTGGCCACCACGCATACTCGTCGTGCTCGTGGTCGGGGGTCACCTCCGCGCCTTCTGCCAGCCAGGCCTGTCCGACGAACATCACGAGCTGGTGGGGCAGGCGCACAAGCGCCTCTCCTCGTACGCGCTCGGGCGAGACCGACCACTCCTCATGCAGCTCGCGCACCAAAGTGTCTGCAGGACTCTCCCCGAGGTCCACCGCGCCGCCGGCGCCGAGGGCCCAGCGTCCGGCCCACGACGACAACCATGCGGCGCGCCTTCCCGCCAGCCAGCGCCCGTCGGCCGCCCGCGTCACACATAGAGCTGCCACGCTGCAGGAGGCGTCTGCAGCGACCAGTCGCAGCGCCCAGCGCAGCGGCTGCAACTCCATCTCGATTCCTCGAGGGCCGTCCTTGAAGTCGACCAATCGCCCAGCGAGCCCGTCATGGCTGGGCGAGCCACGCTCGCGCAGCCCACTGATCGCCGCGTCCGCGGCTTCGGTGTGACCGGCCGGTGGCTCGAAGTGCTCGGCGCGCCAACGGGCCTTCACCTGGCTGAGATCCCACGGTCCGCGAGCCAGAACTTCGGGCAGCTCGTTGGTCTGCGGCTGTGCGCGCGTGGCCATTCCCTACAGGCTAGTGATCGGGGGGGCTGGGTCGGGTAAAGATGTCGCGGTCCCTACACTCGCTCACACCGTGAGCACTCGCAGACGCAAGCACTGGGGTTGGGGATTCGAAGACGAGCAGTCCTCGCCCGAGGAGACCCGCGCTGCTGCTGCCGGCCTCGCCGCCCACCTGGGCTTTCCGCCCGTCGAGGTCGAGCAGCCGGTGAGTCTCGACGCGGTCCGTCTCAGCGCGCCACGGATCGTGGCTCCCTCCGCGCTTGCCGATATCTGTGCCGCGGACACCCACGCGCGTGCGTCGCACGCGCTCGGAAAGTCCTACTCGGATGTGGTCCTGGGCTTTCGCGGCCGCTTCGAGCACCCTCCGGACTTCGTCGCTCGCCCGCGCGACGAGCTCGACGTGGAGCGGCTGCTCGCCTGGTGCTCGGCCGAGCGTGTGGCCGCGATTCCCTACGGCGGCGGCACCAGTGTCGTGGGGGGAGTCCAGCCCGACGTCGGCTCCTCCTACAACGGCGCCATCACGATCGACCTCGGCGGCCTGCGCCGCGTGCTCGAGGTCGACGAGGTCTCGCGTGCAGCTCTCATCCAAGGGGGCGCGACCGGCCCCGACTTGGAGGCCCAGCTGGCCGAGCACGGCCTGACCTTGCGCCACTTCCCACAGTCGTTCGAGCTGTCCACGCTCGGCGGCTGGATCGCCACGCGCGCCGCCGGTCACTTCGCCACTGCGTGGACCCACATCGAGGACTTCGTGGAGTCCGTGCGGGCGCTCACCCCCGCCGGCGCATGGTCTTCGCGGCGCCTGCCCGGCTCCGGCGCGGGCCCCAGTCCCGATCGCCTGCTCGCCGGCTCGGAGGGCACGCTTGGGATCGTCACCGAGGCCTGGGTACGCGTGCAGCCGCGCCCAACCTATCGCGCATCCGCCGGCGTGCGCTTCCCCACTTTTGCCGAGGGCGTCGACTGCGTACGCGAGCTCTCCCAGGCTGGCCTTCAACCAAGCAATTGCCGTCTGATCGATCCCGCCGAGGCACGCTTCACGATGTCCGGCGACGGCAGCTTCGCCCTGCTCGTACTCGGCTTCGAGTCCGTCGACCACCCGGTCGATCTCCTGCTCGATCGCGCGCTTGCGATCTGCACCGAGCACGGCGGCCTCGCGAGCGAGCGACGCGATTCATCCGGCGGCGGCTCCTCGCAAGGTGGGGTGGGGGCCTGGCGCGAAGCGTTCCTGCGCGCCCCCTATGTGCGCGACATCTTCGTCGCCATGGGGGTCCTCTCAGAGACGTTCGAGACCGCCGTCACGTGGGACCGCTTCCCGCGCTTCCACGAGCGCGTGATGTCCTGCGCGCGCGCGGCCGCCGAGGGGGTTAGCGGCGTGGCACACGTCTCCTGCCGCTTCACCCACATCTACCCGGATGGTCCCGCTCCCTACTACACGGTGCTCGCCCCTGCCCAGCGTGGCGAGGAGGTCGAGCAGTGGGCTGCCATCAAGCAGGCCGTGTCCGAGGTGATCGTCGCCGAGGGCGCCACCATCACGCATCACCACGCGGTCGGGCGCGATCACCGATCGTGGTATGACCGCCAGCGTCCCGATCCGTTCGCAGCGGCTTTGCGCGGGGCCAAGGCCGCGGTCGATCCTCAGGGCATCATGAACCCCGGCGTGCTCCTCGACCCATCGCCATGAACATTGCCGTTCTGGGGCCTGGCGGGGTCGGTGGGCTCGTGGCAGCTGCACTCGCGCGCGCGCGCGCGCGGGTCGTGGTTGTGGCGAGGGAGTCCACCGCCGCCACCATCGGCGAGCGGGGGGTGCGCGTAGAGAGCGTGACTCTCGGAGACTTCCTCGCCCACCCGGGTGTGGTGTCGCGCCTGGAGGAGCCGGTGGATGTGCTGGTGGTCGCCACCAAGGCCGCCGGCCTGGGCGCCGCGCTCGAGCGCGTCGAAGCGATGCCCCGGCTTGTGCTGCCGCTGCTCAACGGGCTCGACCACATCCCCGTACTGCGCGAGCGCTTCGGCGAGGGAGCGGTCGTGGCCGGAACGATTCGCGTAGAGGCCGACCGGCCCGAGCCTGGCGTGGTCGTCCACACGAGCCGCTTCCTGCGGGTCGACATGGCCTCGCACGACCACGCAATGCGCGCACCGATGGAGCGACTTGCAGGCCTCCTTTCCGAGGCGGGAGTGCCCACGCACGTGGGCGACTCGGAGGCGCAGGTCATGTGGTCCAAGTTGGTTCGCCTCAATGCGCTCGCCTGCACCACCAGCGCCTTCGACAAGCTGCTTGGCGAGATCCGCTCGACTCCGGAGTTCCGTGCCCAGCTCGTCCATGCGATCGAAGAGGGCTGTGCCGTCGCCCAAGCGGAGGGTGCCGCGATCCCCGCGGGCGACCCTCTCGGGGAGCTGACCGCGGCGCACGCCACGCTGGGTAGCTCGATGCAGCGCGACATCGCCGCCGGGCGCCCACCCGAGCTGGACGCGATCCCAGGCTCGGTCCTGCGCGCCGCCGCGCGTCACGGCATCGAGTGCCCCACGATCGAGCGTCTCGTCGCTGCGATCGCCGCACGCGCGGGCGTGCCGTCGCCGAGCCTGACCTAAGCGGCGGAGGGGGTCAGAGCTCGCGCGGGGAGGTGCCCGGCGAGATCATCGGCAATGCCTGGGTCGAGACGGCCTCCACGACCTCCTCCTCGGCCTCGACTGCGCCCTCGTCGTGCTGTCCGTCGCACAGGACCCTGAAGTTCGCGCTCTGGCCGCCGTCGGCGTGGATCGTGATGCCGGGCAGGATCTCCTCGCCCTCCTCCAGGCCGAGGCGCTCCATGTCAAAGTGCGCAAGGCCGATCCCGTAGGCGGTGTGCGTCGGGTTCTCGCGGTCGTGGGCCGCCACGGCTTGCGCGAAGCGCTCCAGGTTCTTGGCGATCTTGCCCATGTCAGCCATCGCTGGTAGGAAGGGTAGCGCCGGTGGCGCCCCTGGAGCCGGTGGCGTCGGCGATGTGGGCTGGGGGACTGGGAGCGCCCACGGTGGGAGGGAGAGCGTCGGTTCCAAGTCTCGCGCGCACGAGCGGGGCGACCTCGGTCGCGAACAGCTCGGTGGCACGCAAGGCCTTCTCGTGCGGCAAGACGCCGACGCTGATGTGGCCGAGGAAGCGGTCGTGGGCGAACAGCTCGTGATGGGCGAGGATCTTCTCGGCGACCTGCTGGGGAGTGCCGACGAGCAGGTGGCCCTCGGGGGCGCAACCGGCGTCGAACTGGGCGCGGCTCATCGGCGGCCAGCCACGCTCGCGCCCGATGCGGTTCATCATCTGCGAATAGGGTCCGAAGAACTCGTCGGCGGCGCGCTGGGGGGTGTCGGCGATGTACATGTGCGAGTTGATCCCCACCGCCAGCTTGGAGGGGTCCGCATCGGCACGCCGCGCGGCCTCGCGGTAGAGATCGACGAGTGGCGCGAAGCGCGCGGGCGCGCCGCCGATGATCGCGATCATGAGCGGCAGTTCGAGCATGCCCGCGCGCGCCACGGAGCCGGGCGTACCGCCAACCGCTATCCACACGGGCAACGGCTGCTGTAGCGGACGCGGGTAGACCGCGGCGTCTTGGAGGGCGCCGCGGTGGCGCCCGGACCAGGTGACACTCTCGGAATCGCGCAGCTGGAGCAGCAGCTCGAGTTTCTCGGCGAACAGCTCGTCGTAGTCGTCGAGGTCGAGGCCGAACAGAGGGAAGGACTCGGTGAAGGATCCCCGCCCGGCCATGATCTCGGCGCGACCGCCCGAGAGGAGGTCCAAGGTCGAATACTCCTCGAACACGGTCACCGGATCGGCGGAGCTGAGCACCGTGACGGCGCTCGTCAGGCGGATCTTGCTCGTGCGCGCGGCCGCCGCCGCGAGGGCCACAGTGGGCGTGGACACCGCGTAGTCGCTCCGGTGGTGCTCGCCCACGCCGAAGACCTCGAGCCCGAGCCTGTCGGCCAGCTCGATCTCCTCGAGCAGCTCCTGCAGGCGCTGGGCCACGCGCGCGGGCGAGGCTCCGGGTGCTACGTCGGCGAAGGTGGCGAGACCGAGTTCCACGGGCCTCGCACTATACGAGCGAGCCTTATACGAGCGACCCTCATGCGAGCGAGCCCTATCGGCCCGCGCGCGCAGTCCGTTCGTCTTTGCCTGGCCGGTCTGTCCAGGTGCGTTCGCTCAGGCGTGCAATCCGTCCGACGCCGGCCCTTCGGGCTCATAGAAGCGAGCGACGGTGAAGCCGACGAGGACGGGCACGTGCACGGCGAACACGACCAAGGAGAGCGTGAGCACGACGAGCACGCCACCTTTGATGTGGTCGCGCAGAAACGAGTACTCGATCATGCCGGCGATCACCACATAGGCCAGCAATGTCCACTTGGCGACGTCGAAGAAGCGGCCCCAGGGGAAGTCGGGCACGCGCGTGAGCACGATGAGGTTGGCCGCGAGCAGCAATACAGAGGCTGCCAGCAACGCAACCGCCGGTCCCAAAGGCACATGGTGGGGCAGGTGGGCGGATAGGTAGATGCCGCCTGCCACTATCAAAGCCAGCGAAGTCATGCCGATCTGGGTGACCGGCGGTAGGCGGCGCTCGCTCATCCCACCGTCAGCTTGGTCATGATCACGAGCGTGGCCACCTGCATCAAGCCGAGGATGCCGGCGCAGTAGATGAAGCGCTTCATCAGCTTCTCGATCACCTCGGGCTTGGGCCTCGGCTTCTTCAGCTCGACCAGGACCGCAATGTTCGCCGGCTCGAGCAGGCCGAGCGCGATCACGGCCATGACCCCTACGACGATGTAGCTGGCGACCGTCCAGCCGTGGTTGTAGTAGTTGGAGTCGACCGTTCCGAGGTGAACTCCGAGCTGCCAGCCTGCCGCCAACGTCATCGTCACCACCGTGGGCATGATCAGCACCATCTTAGGCATCAGCCGGGTGGTGAACTCGACGCGCGCCGGGACGGAGAGCTTGCCCATGATCGGGCCGAGGACGAAGCCCAGGAACAGGTCGATGATCGTCCACGAGGCCCCGCCGACGAAGTGGAAGAACGCCAGAGGCCATAGTTCGTTGGCGGCGATCGCCGCGATCGAGAGGATCGCTACCACCGCTACGACGATCAGGCCCTTGCGCGGGACGATCTCGAAATCTGGCCGCTCGATCGAGGCCGGAGGGACGCTGTCCGGTGCAACAGCTCCGGCGGAGATTGCTACATCGGCCACGAGGGCAACCATAGCGTCGGTATGCTCGGATTACCAGTGCTCTCGTCGTGAACGCAGGCAAATCAAGCAGTTCGGCCAGAGCTGGTGAGCGCGTCAGCTGGACTTGGCGTAGCCTCTCAGGCCGCCGAAGTCGAGCAAGACGCAAGGCTCGTCCCCAACGATCCAGGCGTCGTGCCCAGGTGGCATGTGGAAGGTGTCGCCGGGGCCGAACTCGTGTTCGGTGCCATCGTCCATCCTCAGCGCCATGCGGCCCTGCTGGACGTATCCGATGTGCTCGACCTGGCAAGAGTCGGTGCCTGCGATTGGCTTTACGTTCACCGACCAGCGCCAGCCGGGCTCGAAAGTTCCGCGGCCGACGGCGTTCCCGTTCAGGTCCACAAGCTCCACGCGACCCATGCCTTCCGTGAACTCCCGAACCTCGTCCGGGCTCTCAAAGCGCTTCCCGACTAGGGCTGCCATGACATCCTCCTGACCTTGGTGCAGTAGCTCCAGATCAAGCTAGCTGCTTGTCGGCTTGCACGCAAGGGATTCTGGAGCTAAACGGAAGCCGTCCCGGGGTCGGGACGGACGAGGACCGTGTCTGCAACTGGAATGATCTCGTCTACCGGCAGGTCGGCCTTCGATGCATGCTCTCGTATCGCCTCTGGGCTGCTTGCCTGGTAGATGCAAACGGTCCCCACCGAGCCGTCGTCCTCATCCAAGACATAGCTGCGAATCCAGCGGATGTCGTCCGACATTTCCTCGTCGCCTACCTTTGTGGAGCGTGCGGCCGCTGCTTGCAAGTCCTCCGGCGAACGCCAGCCGCCCCGACGAAGGATCACGTAGGTGTTCATCATGCGCCCTCCTCTTGGAACCGTGTCCAACAGACTCTACGCCCAAGGCGCCAGTACGTCCAAGCCGGAGTCTCCCCAGAGCGTTCTAAGACAACTCGATGATCTCGATCCGATACCCAGTGGACGGTTTGCAACTCACGTTGGCAGGCCGGGGCCTGGGACTACAGGCGGATCGTCCGTGGACAGTCAGCTGCCTCTGCCGCCCAGCAAGCCGCCGCGCTTCTCAGGGAGGGCGAAGCCGGGGGGGGCGGTGACCGGAAGTTGCGACGGGGGATGTGGCTCCAGCGGAGCTTGCGGTGACGGTGTTTGGGGGGTCTTCTTGGTGGCCACGATCACAGCTTAGCCAATGAGGCCCAGGGTCCACAGGATAACCTCGGCGACGAGAAACGCGCAGCTCGTGGCCAGGCAGTCTGAGAGCGAGGCGATCTTGCGGCGGTTGGTCTCCAAGTGGGACTCGACCCACATACCGGCTGCGCGATACGCATCCATCACGTTGGACACGCCACGATGGTCGCTCTCAGCCAGAAGCGTCTTGCCACGGAAGGCAAACACGAAGGAATGGGGGAGCAGGATCCAGATGGCGCTTCCTACGCACAGGGCGAAGGAGACCATTGCCAGTACGCCCAACACGCCGAGGGAACCGTGGCCCGTCTTGGCGCCGAAGAACGAGCCCGCGATCGAAGCCGCCGCGAGCACGGTTCCGGCGCGGGCTCTCAAGCCCGAGAGCGCGCGCTCTTGCTCAGCCAGCGCGCTGGCGGTCAACTCGAAGCTGAGCTGCTCGATCGATTCGGCCACACCACGGTTCTATCGCTTGCCGTGGACGGTATTCGACGCCTACGCGCGCACCACACTTGCGCGTTGCTGTCCCTACATCTCGGGTATCTCCACGCGATACCCGTGGAGCTAGTGGACGCAAGTAAACCCCAAGCATTGGCGGGCGCGGGATCGGTTCGGCGAGAGCATCATGCTTCTGTGCTCGCGAGTACCCTCCGCCGGTCGCTTGTCGTAAGTCATCAGCGCATCCAGCCCATCGGCCTTTGCGAGTCGGACCGCAGTGAGAGCACAGACCCTTTCGGGGGGGTGCGGCTACCGATCTTTCCATCCGGGCTGGGACTACCGTTGTGGGAGCCGTCATGTCGTCGCGCATCCCTGCATTCCGTGCCCGTTCAATCCATCGCATGAGCAACAATCTAGATACAAGCAATGAAAGCAAGAGGCAAAGGTCGCTGTGGCTGTCTCGCTACGGGGGCTGGGTCCTGCTCGCTGGGTCGATAGTGCTCATCGCGCTGGCCGCGCTATTCAGCCGTCGAGCGGCAGTCGCTCCCATCTTTGCTCTGGGTGGGATCGCGCTCGTCATTCTCGGCGTGCTTTTGCCTCGCATCGAGGGCGTATTTGAGTTCAACACGACACCAAGCGGGCGTCGCGCAGACATCATTGCGGAGAGGGACGGGGAGTTGCTGGTTATCGAGGTCAAGGACGACCGCGGGACCCGCAACTGGGCTGATGTCAGGTACCAGCTAAATCGAATCAGAGAAGGCTTGCAACACGATCTATCGCCACGAATTGCGCTCTTCCTGGGACAACCGCCACCTTCACAGATATTGTCGCGGATCGTGGGCGACGGCTTTGAGGTCTGGATTCGAAACGACGATGGTTTCGAAAGAATGCGTTGAGGGCACTATGCATACGAATCGTGGGCCAAAACGGGCTCCTGCCTTCCGACTCCTAAGTCATCTCCAAAATCTCCACGCGATACCCGTCGAGCTGGTGGACGCTTGCAACTCACGTGGGCAGGCCGGGTCCCGGTCTACGCGGATGACGTACGCAGGACGGGCTAGATCGAGAATCCCGTCCCAAGCGGAGATTACTGTGCTCCCATGAACGAGCTGGACAGGCCAAGCGAGCCTGGCCTGCCATCGCACAAGAGGCTGGCCGGCCGATTCCTGAGCCGCGCTACCGTCCTGCGATCTACGCCCGCTAGTTCAGCAAGCTCTTGACCGCGACTCTATGGCCGTAGGGATGCGGGGCCGCGCTGTCCTTCTCGACGTCGACGGAACTCTTCTGGACGTCCTGCCCAATCTGCGTCGAGTGTGGGCTGATTGGGCGCTGCGACACGACTTGGACCCGGAGCTTGTATGGCAAATCGCACTCGTCACTCGTCCGACTGAGACATTTGCGGCGGTTGCGCCATCGCTAGATCCAGCCTCATGCTTGGCAGTTCTCCACGAGCTCGAGGATGAGGACGCGCACAGCGGCAGCTATACGGCGTTTGATGGGGCCAGCGAGCTCCTTGGCAGCTTCAGGCCGGCGGATTGGGCGATCGTGACCGGGAACTACGCACATCGTGTGCGCATCCGGTTCGAACGACTGGGCCTTCCGCTTCCGCAGGTCATCGTGGACGCCGATTCAGTCAAACGGGGCAAGCCCCATCCGGAGGGCTACCTGAAGGCGGCAAAGGCGCTCGGGCGTCGTCCCGACCAATGCCTATCGCTAGAGGACGGAGAATCCGGCATAACGGCTGCACGTCGCGCCGGCGTCACAGTTTGGGCTGTGAACGTCAAATCGGATCAGTCGGGCATCGAGATCGCACACCGCACTTACCCAACGTTGAAGCTCGCCACGGAGGATGCCATCGAGTGGCTCGACGGTGCCTCCAGCTGAGCACCTGGCTCGCGTCAGCGGTGCCGACCGACCCGACGAGGACGGCGCCTGGCCCTGGTCAGGTGTGGAGCTGTCTACATCTCCAGAATCTCGATTCTGTACCCGTCGGGGTCTTTGACGAAGCACAGCCGTGAGCCGCCCTCGCGCACCGAGTAAGGGGGCTTCTCGGGCTGGATGCCCTGCTCGGCCAGCCGCGCGAGCGTGTCGTCGAGGTTGGGAGCGGTTATCGCGATGTGGCCGTAGCCCGAGCCGATCTCATAGGAGTCGACGCCGAAGTTGTAGGTGAGCTCCAGGCGTGGCATGTCGCCGTCGCCAGGCTGGTTCATGAAGACGTTGATCGCCTCGTCGCCGATCGGGATTCGTCCGACCTCCTCGAAGCCGAGCGCGTTGTAGAAGGCGATCGAGCGGTCGACGTCGGTGATGCGATAGCAGGTGTGGATTAGTGGCATGGGTCCCAGTCTAGGGATGGGCGGGCGGTTGGGCGGCTCCCACCGGACCGCCCAACCGCCATGGTGCGTCTCGCTGTTCCCCTCCCCAGCCCCGGGTCTCAGCGCTTGCGGTGCGCCGCTTTGGCGGCGTGCAAGGTGATGGTGTAGGTCTTCGTCGTGGTGGGCTGACCGGCGGCCTCGGTGGTGACGGTCAGCAGCGCTTGCAGGGTTTTGTGATGCGTGAGCTGGGCGCGTCCGCTCTTTGAGAGCTTCACCGAGACGACCTCGCTACCGTGGGCCGCGATCGCGAATGAGCCCTGGCCGAGGGTGGCACCGGCGCTCGAGTGTTTGGTGCTCGCCGCTTTGCCTCCTTTTGCAAGGGTCAGCTTGAGGAGGCCGTGCTCCGGGGAGGCACCGGGATTCTCGAGCTTGAGCGCGAGCGCGCCGCCGGGGCCGACGGTGAGCGTTTTGGCGGCGAGCAGGACGGGCACCAGGGGGTTGCTGGGGGGAATGATCTGGGGTGGCGTTTTTAGCGGGGGCGGCGATATTTCTGCCAATTTGGCTTTTTCGAGCGCTTCCTGCCGTTCTTTTTCTTCTCTTTCGCGCTTTTCTTTTTCTTCGCGTTCGGCCTTTTCTTTGGCTTCGCGGGCTTCCCTTTCCTGTGTTTCCTTTGCTTCGCGTTCGGCCGTTTCGCGTTCGAGGACCTGACCGTATGTCTTGATTCTCGTGGCGGTCATCGTGGTGGGGAATTCCGGTCCCCCTTCGACCTTGAATGTGCCCGATCCCGAGATCGACATCGAGCTGACGGTGTATTCGAACATCATCGCTTTGCTGGTGAAGGTCGTGCCCGGGAGATTTGCCGGGGCATAGGGCGGTGTGGTGACTTCCACCGAGGTCGTGCTGCCTTCCAGCTTGCCCGAGAAGGTGCCCGGGTTGACGCCTTCGTAGATCGCGCTCGAGGCGGCGAATTCGTCTTTCGAGTTGGCGCTGTGGGTGATGAGAGCGACGCCTTTGTAGGACTGCGCGCCTGACCCGACCGTGATGGCCCATTCGCCGCGCACTTCTTCCCTGACCCGCTGTTCTTCTCGTTCTTTGCGTTCGCGTTCTTCTTGTTCGATGATTTCTTGGTAGCTCTTGAGCCGCCTGCCGCTCACTTCGCCCGCTTCGCTGAAGTTGCCGTTGAGGTAATAGGCGCCTGTGCCGGTGAGCGTGTTGGCGGTGGTGTTGAGCGTGCTTTCTTCTTTGGAGACGAACGTGACGGTGCCGAAGGGCGCAACGGTCGTGGTCGTGAGGGAGATGGTGGTGCCGGAGAGCGTTCCCTGCAGTTTGGCTTCGAGGTTGCCGCCGGAAGCGCCCGCGTGGAATGTGCCTGAGAATTCGCCCGTGCCTGAGTTCCATTTGTCGATGACACCGGTGTCCACCACGGTGGGCTCGTTTTTGGATTTGAATTCCAAAGACCATTCGCCACGCATGTCGTAGGGGGCGGCCGTGGCCGTCGAGGCGAAGCCGGCGAGCAGCATGCATGCGAGTAGAAGTCCAAGTGATGTCGCCACGCGCATTCTGTGCTGCGCGTGCGTCCGTCCAAGCCACGTCGAGTCGTGGATCATGGTCCTTACAGCCCTCCCCCGTCGTATAGTCAAGTCTTGATAGAAGTGCTCTGCCACAAAACCACACGGCGATGTGTATGTCAAGGTGTGGGCAAGCCCGTCGCGGCTCTGTTGATGGCGGTTTGGGACGCAGGGACGGTGCACGCGAGTGTGTACGTCGAGCCGATATTCGTGCAGTCGGACTGAACGGGAAAGTCGGGCTGTGCGGGCGCCCTGGGGGCGGCGCGCGCGGCAACGTGAGAGGATCCATCGATGATCGTCGAGCGTGCGCTGAACGAGCGCTTTCTGTCGAACACTTATCTCGTCGCCGACGGCGAAGGTGGTCCCGGCTTCTTCGTTGACGCCGGCGGCCCGGTGGCGCCGCTAGTCGATGCGGCGAAGCGCCTGAAGATAGAGCCCACGCACGTGCTGTTGACCCATCACCACTTCGACCACGTAAGCGAAGTGGGAGCGTTGCGCAAGCGCTGGCCCAAGCTGGAGCTGTTGATCCACCCGTTGGAGCGCGACCCTCTGCTGGAGCTGGGCGAGTCCCTGGGCAAGGGGGCGGAGATCGGCACGATCGGTCCGGGGGAGACGCTCACGTTCGGATCGCTTGAGGTGAGGCCGCTGGGCACCCCGGGGCACACGGCGGGGATGCTGTCGTTTCTGGTGGCCGCCGCGGACTCGCCTACACGCAGTCCGCGCCCCGGCAGTGTCGGTCCGGGCCCCGGGGGCTTTCAAGGGGGCGAGGCGGTGGTGTTCACGGGCGACACGCTCTTCAAGGGCAGTGTGGGCGGGGTGAGGGCCCCGGGGCATACGACCTATACCGACCTGAGGGACTCGATCATGGGCACGCTGATGGAGTTGCCGGCGGAGACGATCGTCTATCCGGGGCACACCGATGCGACCAGCGTGGGCAGGGAGTGGGAGCAGAACGCCTTCATCAGGGTGTGGCGGGGCCTGGACGCGGAGGGCTCGGAGGCGTGCGTGGCGCTTGGCGAGCCGGCGACGCTGATCCTGCTCGGCGAAGACTATGACGGTGGCAAGAAGGCATGGGTGCGCTGGCCGGACGGCTCGGATGACATCGTGCCGGGCAGCCGCGTCGAGACCTAGACTCAAAAGGTGGCGCAGGAGAAGATCCCCACATCGAGGGTGCGCCGCACGGCAGCCGTAGGTCGGCTTGCGGCCAGGGAGGCCGTGAAGCAGTTCGGGACGAAGGCGGCCAATGTCACGCGCAGCGAGGAGGCGGCGCAGGAGGCCAGTGCGCGCAGGCAGCTGGAGACCGCCAAGCAGATCGTGGCCGCGCTCGGCACGATGAAGGGTGCGGCGATGAAGCTGGGCCAGGTGATGTCGTTCCTGGACGTGGGGCTCGTGCCGGAGGAGCACCGCGAGGAGTTCCAGCGCGAGCTGGCCAAGTTGCGCGATGCGGCGCCGACCGTGTCTTTCAGGCAGATGAAGCGTGTGATCGAGGAGGACCTGGAGGAGAAGCTCTCAGACGTGTTCGCCTCGTTCGACGAGGAGCCGATCGCAGCGGCCTCGATCGGTCAGGTGTACCGGGCCAGGCTGCGGGAGGACGCCTCTGCGGACGGCTCTGGGAAGGCTCCCGGCGGGGGAGCCTCCGGCGGCAGGGAGGTGGCCGTGAAGGTGCAGTACCCGGGAGTGGCGGGGGCGGTGCGGGCGGACCTGCAGAACTTGGACATGATCATGCGCTTGCTCAAGCGCATGACGCCGGGCCTGGATGTGAAGGCGGTGGCGGCTGAGATCAGGGACAGGATCGGCGAGGAGCTCGACTATGAGCTCGAGGCCCAGAATCAGCGTTCGCTGGCGAGGATCTTCAGGGGCCACCCGTTCATCGTGGTGCCGGAGGTGGTGAGCGAGCTCTCGCACGAGCGGGTGCTCGTGAGCGAATTCGTCGAGGGGACGGGTTTCGAGCGGCTGAAGGAGTATCCCCAGGCCGAGCGGGACCGGATCGGGGAGATCGTGTTCAGGTTCTTTTTGGGCTGTTTGTACCGGCACAGGCAGTTCTCGGGCGATCCGCATCCGGGCAACTTCATGCTGCTTGACGACGGGAGGGTGGCATTCCTAGACTTCGGCCTCTTCAAGCGGCTGGAGCGAGAGCCGGTCGAGCTCGAGCTGGCTTGTCAGCGCGCGGTCGTGGAGGGAGACGCGCAGACCTTGCACAGGCTCTTGTCCGAGTCGCGCTTCCTGCCTGAACCGGAGCGCGTGGACCCCGAGCACCTGCTTGCTTTCATCGAGGACGCGATCTGGTGGTACACGACCGCCGATGAAGACGTGCAGCTCTCGCCGGAGATCGCCACGGAGGTGATGATCGAGAGCTCCGATCCGCGCTCGAGCCACTTCAGGGAGATGCGCCACCAGCGGATCCAGCCCGAGCACCTGTTTGGCAGGCGCATGGAGATGCTGACCTTGGCGGTGCTCTCTCAATTGCGTGCGTGCAACAACTGGCACCGGATCGCACGCGAGTGGATGTACGGCGACCCACCTGTGACGGTGCTCGGGCGCGAAGAGACCGAGTTCTACGAACGTACCGGCGTGGGCGCGGCTTAGAACCTGTTTCAAAAAGATCGGCACGCCCTGGACGTCCCTGGACACGGCGCTGGATCGCCCCGTGACGTCTTGCACGTGCAACCAGCACGCGCTACGACGTCCCGCCGCGCCCAGCTTGGTCCATGAACGCCCATGACGCACCGCCTATTTGAAACAGGTTCTTAGGATCTTCTTGGGTGACAAGATCCGCCCCCGCGGCGAAGGGCGCCCACCAAGCCGGTCGTCCTGCCCGACGTCGTAACCTGGCGGCGCGGTCCTAGATCACTTGGATTTGCATGAGGCTCGTTGTGCCCGGCCGGCCTGAGGGCAGGCCGGCGGTGATGCCCACGCGCTGGCCCTTCTCACACCAGCCGAGCTCGACCACGCGCCGGGCGGAGTCGGCGATCAGCTCCTCGGTGGTCTCGTGGCGGCGGATCGAGGAGGCCTGGACGCCCCACATGAGCCCGCAGCGGCGCACGGTCTCGCGTCCGGGGGAGAGCGCATAGATGGGGACGGTTGGGCGGTGGGCTGAGACCAGGCGCGCGGAGCGCCCGGAGAGCGTGGGCACGATCAGCGCGTCCAGCTGCAGTTCGCGCGCGGCAAGGCACAGGCTATGGGCGACGGTGTGGGCGGGGTCGCGTTCGGCGCGGCGCACGCGCGAGGTGTTCCAGCGCTCATAGGGCGCGATCGCCTCGGCCTGGACCGCCACGGCGGCCATCATTTCCACCGCCCCCACTGGATAGGCGCCGATGGCCGTCTCCTGGGAGAGCATGACAGCGTCGGTGCCGTCGAGGATCGCGTTGGCGACGTCGGCTACCTCGGCGCGGGTGGGACGCGAGGAGGTGACCATCGAGTCGAGCATCTGGGTGGCGGTGATCGAGGGGCGGGCGAGGTAGCCGGCCTGCTCGAGCAGCTTCTTCTGCACAGCGGGAACCTGCTCGATCGGCATCTCGATGCCGAGGTCCCCGCGCGCGACCATCACGCAGTCGGCCGCGCGGATGATCGCCTCGGCGTGCTCGACCGCCTGGGGCTTCTCCATCTTGGCGATCAGAGGCAGGCGCGTGTGCTCGCGCACGCTTTCCACGTCTGAGGGGAAGCGCACGAACGAGAGCGCCACCATGTCCACGCCGATCGATTCGCCGTGGCGCAAGAGCTCCAAGTCCTCCTCGGGCACCGAGGGCAAGGAGTGGGCGGGGCCGGGGATGTTGAGGCCTTGGCGCGAGGCGACCGCGCCGCCGGCCTCGACCTCGGCGTCGACTTCGCTCTCTTGCACGCGCACGGCGGAGACCCTCAAGCGCACCGAGCCGTCGGCCAGGTAGAGCACCTCTTCGGGCTCCAGCGCCGCTGCGAGCCCAGGCCAGGTGATCGACATGTGGGCGGTGTCGCCGACGGACTCCTCGCCGCAGGTAAAGGTGACAATGTCGCCCGGCTTGAGCTCGACCAGATCCTCGCGCAAGGGCCCGATGCGCAGCTTGGGCCCGGGCAGGTCCTGCAGGATCGCCACGGGCCGCCCGGCCTTGCCGGCGGCGTCGCGCACGCGGCGGACGGTCTCCTCGTGCTCGGCCAAGGTGCCGTGGGAGTAGTTCAGGCGCGCGACGTCCATGCCGGCGCGCACCATCGCGAGCAGGGTGTCAGGCTCGCGCGAGGCGGGTCCGATGGTGGCGACGATCTTGGTGCGGCGCATTGTCACGCCACGGTAGCGGGCGGGCGGCCTTGCGCGTCGAATGCCGTCGCATGCGAGGCATACCTTTGGTGCATGGTCGATCATCGCGCCTCCATCCGGCGGCTCTCAGCCACCCAGCATGCCTCGGGCATGCTACTGTCATGCTATGAGTGCGATCCAGGTCAAGAACGTGCCGGACGAGCTCCACGAGCAGTTGCGCGCACGCGCGCGTGCGGAGGGCAGGAGCATGAGCGACTACGTGCTCTACGTGCTCGAACGCGATTTGGCTTTGCCCACCACGCGCGAGTGGTTGGAGCGGTTGAAAGAAGATGAGCCGGTCACGGGGGTCTCATCGGAGGACATCCTCGCGGCGCTCGACGAAGGTCGCGCCGAGCGCGATGCGCAGATCCAGCGCGCGATCTCTCGTAGCGATTGACGCCTCGGCATTCGTCGAGCTTTTGCTGAGGACGCCCGTCGGTCTCGCGATGGCTGGGATCGTTGCCGGGGCTGAGCTGGTCGCGCCGGATGTGATCAACCAGGAGACGATGCAGACCCTGCGGGGATTGGAGCGTGGCGGCAAGCTCAGCGGCGAGCGGGCGCGTAAGGCCATGGCCAGACTGACCAGCAGCGACCTCAGACGAGTTCCCACCGTTGGTCTCATGCAAGATGCGTGGACATTGCGAGCCAACGTCTCCGCTTACGACGCCTGCTACGTGGCGCTTGCCCGGGCATTGGACTGCCCACTGCTCACAAGGGCTGCTCCCTTGCAACGCGCACCGGGGCTTGGCGTCACCTTTCTGAGGGTTGAGTGAGATGCTTGGTCCTTCGCGACCCGTGCCGCAGCTAGGCGGTCGCGTGCGAATCAAGCACTTCGGTGGCAGCGTCGAGCACGGCACGATCGTCTCCGTGCATGAGCAGGGCGCTCGTCTGAGCGTCGAGGGCGAGGATGGCGAGCGCTACGAGTTCGTGCTCAGCCCTGCCAACGCTCGGTTCGTGTCGGCGGAGGATGCGCATGGGCCGCGCCTGGAGTTGTTGGGCCGCTACGCTTGGGTCCGTGCCTTCCGCCAAGGGGCTTGACAAACTGCACGCGTACTGCTTATAGTACTCGATACCCGGTGAGACGAAGGTACGCCGGGCGAACATAAGGTCGGGTTTGGGTTGGCCCGCGTGGTCGACGTAAACGTTTGACGGGGACCTTGGGAGAGGGACCGGGTCGCTTCTGAGAGGGAGTTGAATTTCGCGTGCATTCATTTGGGGATCATGTGCTTGAGAGTCCGTGTGCTCACGGGGCTGGCGTAATAGGACGCGTCAGCGTCGCTGACGCGTCTCTCTCTCTCTCTCTCTCTCTGGCCGGGCCGGCTCAGAGCTAGCCGCAAGCCAGAGAATCGCTCCAGCCGGCGTATCGGGCCGGCATGGTCACTCGCGCGCACTGAGCGCGCTTTCAGCTTCATGTCGTTCCGCCGCCACGGCCTCCGGGCGCATGGCGGTTTCCTGCTGCCCGAATCTGGGCGGATCTTGTTCGGGTGTGCGTGAGGAGGGGACGGTCTATGAGCGCGCGTAGCGTGACGTGGAGGAGCCTGATTTGTTTGTGTGTGCTGATAGGTGTGGCGATGCTGTGCGTCAGCCCCGCGTGTGCCGCCCGTGGTCACGCATTTGCCAGCGCGTTTGACGGCGCGGGCTCCGCCGGTGGGCAGTTCAGCGAACCCGACGGGGTGGCAGTTAACGAAGCCACCGGCGATGTGTATGTCGTGGACAAGGCCAACAATCGCGTCGAGTACTTCAGCTCCAGCGGCACCTATCTCGGTCAGTTCGACGGCAGTGGGCTGCTGCTAGGCGAAGGCAAAGCGGCCGGCAGCGGCGGGCTTGCGGGCGAAACCGAAACCGGCCGGTTCTCAGCACCGGAAGGCATCGCGATCGACAACTCGACCGATCCGTCCGATCCCTCTGCGGGTGATGTCTATGTGGTCGATGCCGGTCACGCCGTGATCGACAAGTTCAGCCCGACCGGCGAATACCTGGCGCAGTTCACCGGGGCGCCAAGCGGTTCTTTCCAGGAACTGGACGGCGTTGCGGTCGATCCCGAGGGAACGGTGTGGGTAACGGGGGAGGTGCCAGGTCCAAATTGGCAAGTCGACAGCTTCAACGATGCAATCGCCAACGAACTTCTCACCAGCCATGAGGTCGACTATGCGTCCTACTTCCTGCGCCCCGGGTTGGCAGTCGACTCCAAAGACGATCTATATCCGGAGGGTACAAGCAATTTCACTGAATTTCGTGTCTTGAAGTACGACGACGAAGGCCATGTGCTGAGCACGAACGTCGACAAAACCGACTCGACCAGCGTCGCGGTCGAATCGGGGAGCGACGATATCTATATCGACAACGTCGAAACGATCGCGAGGTTTACCGTCGGAGGGAAAACGGTCGAACGGTTTGGCGCGGGCCATCTCTCGCATGGGTCCGGCGTGGCCGTGAACTCCTCGAGCGGAACGGTCTACGTTGCCGATTCAACGGCCGACGTCATCGATGTGTTCCCTATCGAACCTCCGTCCGAGCCCACTGTGGAAACTGAGTCGGCGTCGAATGTTACGGCCACCGGCGCGACGCTGCAAGCGGAAATCAACCCCCGCGGCGCAAATACCGAATACCGCTTCGAATATGGGCCGTGCGCATCCCGTCCCATGTGCACAGCGCCCGTGCCCGACGGCGAGGTCGGCTCGGACTTCGGGATATATTCGCTCAGCCTGCACCCTCAGGATCTGAGGGCGAGTACTGCTTATCATTTTCGCGTTGTTGCTCATAACCAGTTCGGAACCGTGACTGGCGAAGAACACGCCTTCACCACGCAGAGCGCCGGCACGGCCACGACGCTGCCCGACGGGCGGGCGTGGGAGATGGTCTCACCCCCGGACAAGCACGGCGCTCAAATCTACGCAATCAGCCAGAACGCCGGCGAAGGCGGGGTGATCCAGGCTTCGGCTGGCGGAAACGCGATCACATATGTAGCCGACGCGCCCACCGAAAGCGAGCCCGCCGGTTACACGAACTTCTCGCAGCTCCTCTCGACGCTTGGCGAGAACGGATGGCAGTCGCGAGACATCGCAATCCCCCACGATTCGGCGACGGGCATATCCGTCGGGGCGGGCCAGGAGTACCGGTTCTTCTCCGAAGACCTGTCGCAGGCCGCGATCCAGCCGTTTGGTGCGTTCATGAGCTCCCTGTCGGCGGAAGCCTCCGAACAGACGTCATACTTGCGCAGTAACTACTCGGACGGCGACGTAACCCAGCTATGCGCCAGTTCTTGTTACAGGCCTCTGGTCACCGGCGCTCCGGGCTACGCGAATGTGCCTGCCCGCACCTCTTTTGGCGGAGCGACTGGCGGCAGTTGCCCGCCTCTCTTGATTTGCGGTCCGGAATTCCTGGATGCCACGCCCGACCTCGGCCACGTGCTGCTCCGGTCTCGGGCACAATTGACATCGGTACCCACGGTTGGAGAAGAAGACCTGTACGAGTGGTCCGCCGGCCGGCTGGCGCTCGTCAGCGTGCTGCCCGGCGGCGAAGCGGCGCACCAGCCTCATAGCGAGGGGCGGCATGCTCTCTCCGACGATGGCTCGCGCGTCGTTTGGTCTGAAGGAGCCGGGCATCTCTTCCTGCGCGATATGCGCGATGTCACGAAAAGCAAGACTGTTCAGCTCGATGCCGTGCAGGGGGGCTCGGGAGAAGGGCCGGTTTCTCCAGAATTCCAGTTCATTTCCAGCGACGGGTCGAGGGTCTTCTTCACGGATGAACAGAAGCTCACCAGCGACTCGGGGGCGCGCGAATCTGAGCCAGACCTGTACGAGTGCGAAATCGTTGAAGAAGCGGGCAAACCGCAGTGCAAGCTCTCCGATCTGACCCCAGCGATCTCGGGCGAATTGGCAAGCGTCCAGGGGTCGGTACTCGGCGCAAGCGAAGACGGCTCGTCGGTCTATTTCGTCGCGAATGGCGCGCTGGCGCCCGGAGCCGTCAAGGGGACGTGTACAGGAGAACCCGGAGCTGAAGCAGTCGAAGAGGTCTGCAATCTGTTCGTGCGTCGTGGCGCGACCACGAGTCTCGTCGCCGTCGTATCCGGGGCGGACTGGCCCGACTGGAATCCTACCCTCTCCCCCCTGTCTCATCAGACTGCGCGCATCTCGCCCGACGGGCGCTGGCTCGTGTTCATGTCCCAGCGCGAGCTGACAGGTTATGACTCGCATGACGCGCTCACCGGCAAGCCGGATGAGGAGCTGTACCTGTACGACGCGAATGCCGGCCGCTTGGCGTGCGCGTCGTGCAACCCAACGGGCTCACGGCCGGTCGGGGAAGAATACCGAAGCGGCGCTTTGTACGGTGGCGACAGGATCTGGGAAGACGGGACGTCGCTGGCGGCCGACATTCCGGGTTGGACCCCCTTCAGGGGCGGAGAGGCTCTGTATCAATCGCGGTTTCTCTCCAACAGCGGCCGTCTGTTCTTCAACGACCGGGACGCGCTTGTGCCGCAGGACGTAAACGGCACCTGGGATGTCTACCAGTACGAGCCGCCGGGCGTGGGCGGCTGCTCGCTGTCGAGCGTCACCTTCAGCCAACGGTCAGGTGGCTGTGTGGGGTTGATCTCCTCCGGCGGGTCGATTGAAGAATCGGCGTTCCTGGATGCCAGCGCCAGTGGCGATCACGTGTTCTTCCTGACGTCGGCCAGGCTGTCCCTGCAGGACTACGACACAGCGGTTGACGTCTACGACGCCCAGGAATGTACAACCGACTCTCCTTGCCCAGCGTCATCCGCGGTCCAGCCGCCGCCATGCACGACGGGAGACTCCTGCAAGCCGGCGCCGTCGCCTCAACCAGATGGCCTCGGCGCTCCCGCCAGCGCGACGTTCTCGGGCGCGGGCAACGTGGTAGCCCGCCCGTCCAGGGCGCTTGTGCGGCCAAGGGGGTTGACGCGTCAGCAAAAGCTCGCACGGGCGTTGCGGGCGTGCCAGAGAAAGAGAGGCAGGCAGCGCTCTGTGTGCCAACGGCACGCGCGAGCGAGGTATGCGGCAAGACGGTCCTCGGTGGTCAAGGCGAGTGGGAGGCAAGGGCGATGAAGGTGTCATGCTTGATCAGGCGGGGCGTTCTGTGTACCTCACTCGCGGTGTCGCTGGCCGTGGCCGGTGGCTCTTCCCAGGCGTTGGCGCTGTCGCCATGGTGGCACCTGACGTCCGGTTCGCGTCCAACGAACCTCCAGGCGAGAGCCGGCCAGAACGAGGTGCAGGAACTGACCGTCAGCGCTACCGGGGGAGAAACTCTGCTCGTCTCGAAATTCAAAGAAGAATTCAAAGTTACCTTCCTGAAGTGGGATGCCACCCATGAAGAAGTCCAGCAGGGCCTGGAAGGTGTCTACGGAGCCGGCAACGTCAGCGTGAGCGGGGGTCCCGGCGACGAAAAGGGCACCAAACCGTACGTAATCGTCTTCACCGGGGAACTCGCCGACCAGCAGATAGAACCGGCAAGTACCGAAAGCGCCCAGTTCTTCCTGACGTGTGAAGGGGCGCTGAGCACGGAATGCAGTCACGATGCGACGCTCACCGAGAAGACTGCGGGCAAGCCCGACGGTCAAATTGTGGTGACGGCCACGAATCTCGGCGACGAAAATGCCGAAGGTAATGTCAATACGGTGAGGATCGCCGACCGTCTGCCCCAGGGACTGCGAGCGACCGCGATCGAAGGCGTCGCCGGCATCAGGGCTGGAGCGGGCAACCTCAATCGCGGTCCGGTGCGGTGCTCGCTCGCATCTTTGGTTTGTACGTTCGCTGGTAGCCTGCCGCCCTACGATCAGATCGAAGTGCTGATCTCGGTCGTCGTGGAAGGCGCGTCCTCGGGCGAGCCAAACGGCGTGACTGTGTCCGGAGGCGAAGCCCAAAGCGAGTCGATCGACAGGCCCATCGCGGTCGGGGGCGGGCCGGCGCAGTTCGGAGTGGAAGATTATGAGATGTCTCCTGAAGAAGAGGGAGGCGCGGCGACCACGCAGGCCGGCTCTCATCCGTTCCAGTTGACGACGACGCTCACGCTGAACCAAACGGGGGATGCGAACCCGGTAGCGCCCGCGAAGGACTTGCGCTTCCACCTTCCCGCCGGCCTGATCGGCAACCCTACGCCGTTCCCGCAGTGCACGCTGGCCCAGTTCAACACCATTCCGGCAAACGCAGAAAGCCTGAACGAGTGTCCCCCACAGACAGCGGTCGGCGTGGCGGTGGTGACGATCAACGGCGCCAGCGTGGGCCTCAGCTCACAGGGGGCCTATCCCTTCACCGTCCCGGTGTTCAACGTGGAACCGTCGGTCGGGGAGCCCGCCCGCTTCGGGTTTTTGCCTGCCCCGCAATCCCCGGTGTTCCTCGACACCTCGGTGCGCACCGGGGGTGACTACGGGGTGAGCGTCGACGTCAGCAACATCACCGAGACGGCCGCGTTCATCAAGAACGAAGTGACGTTCTGGGGTGTGCCCGGGGACCCTCGTCACGATGCCGAGCGCGGCTGGGCGTGTCTGAGCGGTGCACGCGGCACGGCGAAAGCTCCGTGTGATCCCACGGCTGCGCTCCATCCGCCGCCACTGCTCGCGATGCCGACCTCCTGTGTGGGCGCCCCGCTCCATACCGACGTCGAAGCGGACTCGTGGCCGGTAGCGGGCAGCTTCCAGTTGTTTGACTCCTTTGTGGCGATGCCCACGATGGACGGCTGTAACCGGCTTCCGTTCAGTCCTTCGATCAGCGTGGCGCCGGACGGGCAGGCGGCCAGCACGCCGACGGGCTTGACGGTCGGAGTCCACGTTCCCCAGGATGAGGCTTTGAACCCGAATGGCCTCGTGCCCGCCGATGTGAAGGACACGACCGTGACGTTGCCCGCGGGGGTAGCCTTGAATCCCGCCGCCGCCGACGGGCTGCAGGCGTGCTCGGAAGCACAGATCGCGCTGTCGGTCGATTCCGTGTCGAGCTGTCCCGAAGCGTCGAAGGTGGCAACGCTTGAAATAAAGAGCCCGTTGTTGCCGAACGCGTTGACCGGTGAGGCGTATCTGGCGGCGCAGTACGCAAATCCGTTTGGAAGCCTCGTGGCTCTGTACCTGGAAGCTCGAGATCCGATATCGGGAACGCTCGTGAAGCTCGCGGGCGAAGTCGTGCCGGATCCTGTTACCGGACAGCTTGTTTCGACGTTCAAGAACACGCCCCAGCTTCCGTTTGAAGACTTGAAACTGCACTTTTTCGGCGGGGACCGCGCGCCACTGTCCACGCCCGGCTTGTGCGGCGCGTATACGACGACGGCGTCGATCGCGCCGTGGTCGGGGAACGAACCGTCCACGTCCGCTTCAACGTTCGAAGTGGTCTCCGGTCCGAACGGAGCTCCGTGTTCGAGTCCGCTGCCCTTCAGCCCATCGTTGACCGCGGGTACTACGAGCATTCAGGCCGGCGGGTTCAGCCCGTTCGCGATGACGATGAGCAGGCCCGATGGTAGTCAGAACCTGCAGGCGGTCAGGCTGAGGATGCCGCCGGGGCTGCTCGGGACATTGGCGACGGTCAAGTTGTGCAAAGAACCCGAGGCGGATTTGGGTACGTGTGGTCCTGAAAGCCTGATCGGGCATACGATCGTCAGCGTCGGTGTCGGCGGCGACCCCTACAGCGTCAGGGGTGGCGAAGTGTTCATCACCGAAGGGTATGAGGGCGCTCCGTATGGCCTGTCGATCGTGAATCCTGCCAAGGCGGGCCCGTTCGACCTCGGCAAGGTGATCGTGCGGGCGAAGATCGAAGTCGATCCGATCACGGCCGTGTTGACGATCACGACCGATACGACCGGCCCGTACAAGATCCCGACGATCCTGGATGGGATCCCACTACAGATCCAGCACGTGAATGTGTCGATCGACCGGCCTGGGTTCACGTTCAACCCGACCAACTGCGGTCCTTTGGCGATCACGGGCGGTCTCACGAGCGATCAGGGTTCGGTATCGAACCTGAACGTTCCGTTCCAGATCACCAACTGTGCTGTGTTGGCGTTCAAACCGAAGCTGACCGCGAGGACGAGCGGGAGGACGTCGCGGGCGAAGGGTGCGAGCCTGTCGGTGAAGCTGGCCTATCCCGCGGGACCGTTCGACGCGAACATCGCCCGCGTGAAGGTGGACTTGCCCAAGCAGTTGCCGTCCCGGCTTACGACGTTGCAGCAGGCTTGTCCCGCGGCGACGTTCGCGGCGAACCCGGCGGCTTGTCCGGCGGCCTCGATCGTGGGGCACGCGAAGGCCTCCACGCCGGTATTGCCCGTCCCGCTGCAAGGCCCAGCGTATTTCGTGAGCAACGGCGGGGAAGAATTCCCGAACCTGATCATCGTCCTGTCGGGGTATGGCACGACCGTTCACCTGGTCGGCTCGACGTTCATCAACCCGAAGACGAACATCACGAGCAGCACGTTCAAGACAGTCCCCGACGTGCCAGTGGGAACGTTTGAATTGACCCTGCCACAGGGCAAATACTCGGCCCTCGCGGCCAACGGGAACCTATGCACCGCCAAGAAACTCGCGATGCCCACCTCCTTCCTCGCACAGAATGGCACCGAAATACACACCAGCACACCCATAACCCCTACCGGCTGCGCCAAGCACAAGGCCACCAAGAAGACGAAGAAGAGCAAGCCAAGCCACAAGGGGACAAACCGCAGGAAGAAGAAATGAGATGCCCGCCAAGACAGAGACGCCATACTCTCGAGGGCGGCGCCAAACGATCCTAGCCTCGGCCAGCAACGGCCTAGGGCCTGCCCTCCAAGGCGCGGGCGATGGTTTGATCGAGATCCAGCGCGCACGCATCCTCGCCGCGATGGTCGAGGTATCGGCCGAACGCGGCGCGGGTAATGTCACCGTCGCGCATATCGTCGCCAGGGCCGGCGTGTCGCGACGCACCTTCTACGAGCTCTACCGAGACGGCCAAGACTGCTTCCTCGGCGCATTCGACGACGCCCTCGCACGCGCCTCGCGCTACGTGCTCGATGGCTACGACCCCGGTGAGGGGTGGGCTGCGCGGGTCAGATCCGCTCTCGTCGGCCTGCTCACGTTCTTGGACGTCGAACGCGGTGCCGGCCGGCTGCTTGTGGTGGGGTCTTTGGGAGTGGGAGCAGCGGCCTTGGAGCGTCGCCGGGCGGTGGTTGGCCAGATGATCGCCCTCGTGGACGAAGGTCGCAGGGACGTCAAGGCCGGCGCGGAGCCGCCGCCCCTCACTGCCGAGGGAATCGTGGGCGGCGTCCTGTCGATCCTGCACGCGCGGTTGCTCGACTCGCCGGTTCCGGCCACCTTCGGGCCTCGCGAGGGAAAAGCGCTCGCCGACGATTCCCTGCTCGCGCTGACCGGGTCTTTGATGAGCATGATCGTCCTGCCCTATCTGGGTCCGGGCGCCGCGCGCCACCAGCTTGTGCGCCCCGCACCTGCGCCGCTGGACAGAAGCAAGAGCGCTCCCGCCGATCCACTGCGCGACGTGGGGATGCGGCTCACCTACCGCACTGTGCGCGTCTTGATGGCGGTCGCCGCCGGTCCCGGCTCGTCCAACCGGGAGGTTGGTCTCGCGGCCGGGATGCAGGACCAGGGCCAGATCTCCAAGCTGCTCACCCGCCTGGCCAAGCTCGGCTTGATCGAGAACGGTCCCGCCGGCCTCGCCCGCGGGACGCCCAATGCCTGGGTGCTCACGGGCAAGGGGGCCGAGATCGAGCAGGCAGTCGGGGAGAGCTACCCGGCTGCGCCAGATCGCTAGCGCCGCGTCTCGCCGGCCCGCTAGAACACTGAGTCCGTTGTGGACTCGTGGGGTCTTCTATCAGGGGGGCTTGACAACTGCGGAGCCTATCCGTCCAATCGCGAGGTCGGCGCCGTAGCGGGGATGCGCGATCAAGGTCAGATCTCTCGGCTACTCAACCGCCTATGCAAGCTCGGCCTGATCGAGAACTGCCCCACCGGCCGCGTCCGCGGAGAGCCCAACGCATGGATGCTCACCACCAAGGGCCAAGCGATTGAGCGGGTGGTCAGGGAGGACGTTGGAGAGTGACCTAAGGCGCCTGCACATCCGGAAAGTGCTCGGCACAGTGCTCCCGCAGCACTTCTCTCACCCACGCCCGCTCTGCCTGGGTGGCGACGCGCAACCGTCCCAGCAGCTCGCGTGGGCGGTCGATCGAGGCGCCGGCGATTACCCAGCGCACCGCCAAGCGCTCGAACAGGAGCTCTTGGGCGCGATGCCACGCGTCCTCCCTGCTCGCGGCCGGCCGGCCGCCTCCCCCGGAGAGCGTCTCGGCGTACTCGCGCCTCGCAGCCGGTGGAAAGGTGCCGCGCAGCTTCAATACGTTGCCCTCGGCGTCGGTGTATTCGCTGAGCGGCACATCCGGCTTTCCGTGTCCCCGATTTCTCTTGCCCACGCTCCCCGCCCGGCTCTATGCGCGTTTGCGCTCCGTTGAATGCCCAGGCTTCAGGGCGTCTGCGACGGAGCCCGCTCGCACTACATCGTCTCCGCGGCCTTCAGCAATTGCGAGCGCGCGTCGCCGCCGTGCGCCCCCGAGGAAGTCACCGGCTTGGCGTGCCCCGGCCAAGCGGCCGCCGGCTCCATCTCGGCCAGCTTGCGAATGCTCGCCTTGGCTTGCTCGGTGTCGTAGTTGTAGGTCTTCTCAGGAACGTGCGGCGGGCAGTCCCTTCCCCACATTTCGAGCGTGTAGAAGCAGTCGCTCACGAGCGCTAGGCGGTCCGAATCGCGCCACAAGCCAATCTGGCCGGGAGCATGGCCTGGCAGATCGATGACCTTGAAGCCCGCGATCTCATCGCCCTCCGTCAGCGTGCCCGAGATCTTCACCGGCCCTGCGTCCCACGCCCAGCGGTGCATCGCCCGGTGGATCTGGCGCTGGGGCGTGGGCAGCCCTTGCAGGCCCTCAGGCCAGTACCTGAAGCCACCGCTGCCTTCGGCGTCCTGAACCTCGTCCGGATGGCACAAGACCGGCACCCCCAAGGCCGGCGCTGTTCCGCGATGGTCGGTGTGGCCGTGGCCCAGCACGACCCGCTTGATCCCGCCCAGCTTCGCTCCGGCCGAAGCCACGGCCCTGACCATCGTGCGGGCGCCCGCGTCGTACATCGTCACGCCGCCGACCTCCGCGTCCTCGATCAGGTAGACGTTGCAGCGGCCGGGCTGGCCCTGCACGACCCACACGCCCTCGGCCACCAGCTTCGCCTCAGGCAACGACATGCCCGTCAGCTTCGTCTTCGCGTTGAAGGCGCCCCTCAGGCCCTGCTCGGCGGGGGTGCCCTGCAGTGGCATCAGTCCGATCTGGCGAGCCACCTCGAGCCCGTCGGAGAACGCGTCGTTCGCCTGCACCTTCCCCTCGCGCACGGTCAACACATCCACGCCTTCCAGTTTCAACGGGTGGCCGGTGGCCGCGACACCGCTCAACGATCCAGGACCGGCGAACGTGCCCGTCAGCGTCCAGCGCACCGCGCAGCGCTCGCCCTCGGTGGTCGTCTCGACCACCTCCATCCTCATGTCCGGCATCGCTTCGACCAGGCTGCCGATGAACTCCCGCACGCCCTCCGGCGCAAGCACGTCGACCTGGCCACGCACGTACTCGCGCCCGCCCTCGGCCCACATGGCCACGGCGGCATCGACGTCGCGCGCGGCGATGGCCTCGAAGTAGCCCCGGGCCACTGCCTCGGTGTCGCTGCCGGAGGCGCCTTGCCCGCCGCTTGCCTGTCCCCCCCGGTGGGGGCCCGCCTTGTGGATGTTGGCCGCTGCTTCCTGAACCTTGGTTGCGGCCTCGTTCTTGTCAGCCCCGTCCTCGTCCGCCATTGCGATCTCCTTTGCCGCCTGTGCGCTTCGGGTGCGCCACCGTGGTCGACCGCCCCCGCCGGTCGCAGTCGGTGCCCGGCGCTGCCCACCGACCTGATCAGAGTCTAGGGCCGTCATAGCCAAGCGCGAATCCCCCTAGTAGTCTCCGCGGCGGTGACGGAGCCGGCGCGTAAACGCGAGCTTGGCAGGGGCGAGCGCGTGCTTCCCGGCGTGTACCGCCTGCGCCTGCCCTTGCCTTGGCCGGGCGTGCCGCACGGCAACGCCTGGGCAGTGAAGGCTGGCGATGGGGTGGTCCTGTTCGACACGGGCTACCACGAGCGCCCGCGGGAGGGCGAACCCGGCTCGATGGTGCAGCTGGAACGCGCGCTTGGCCAGTGCGGGCTCACAGTCGAGGACATCCGCCTGGTGGTGTGCACCCACGCTCACTCCGATCACTACGGTCAGGCCGCTGCGATCGTCGCGCGGGCCGGCTGTGAGCTGTGGATGCACCCCAAATACGAGCACATGTCGATCGGTGAGCAGGACCCCAAGGCGACGATGGAGCGGCGCATCGAGGTCGCGCGCCAGTCCGGTGTGCCCGAGGAGCCCCTGCGGCGCTTCGCCGAGGAGCGCGAGCACCACGAGTCGGGCATCTCTGGGGTGATCGCTCCCGACCGCGAGCTCGTGCCCGGCGTGGTCGTCCAAACCCACCTCGGCCCTTGGGAGGTGTACGAGACTCCCGGCCACGCCCCTTCGCACGTGTGCCTGTTCCAGCCCGAGCGGCGCCTGTTGATCTCAGGCGACCACCTGCTGGGGCGCATCTCCCTGTTCTTCGACATGGGCTACTCGCCCGACCCCGTCGGCGAATTCCTCTCGTCCTTGGACGTCGTCGAACGCTTGGGCGCGCGCCTGTGCCTGGCCGGGCACGGGCGCACGTTCACCGACGTGCACGCCCACATCGCCGGCAACCGGGCCTTGGTGGCCGAGCGCCTGGAGAAGGTCGAAGGCGTCATCGCCTCCGAGCCGCTCACCGCCTTTGAGATCGTCCCGCGCATCTACTCTGAGGAGCTTGCCTCCCATGGAGGGCCTTGGCTTCTGTCGGAGACATTGGCGATGCTCATACATTTGGAGGCCACCGGACGGGCCGAGCGCATCCGCCCCGGCGGTGGGCACGAGGGCGAGGGCGGCAGCCCACAGCGTTGGCGCGCAAGCACGCACGCCGCCGCGTAGGCCCCTCCGGGGCCGGAGCCATCCCAACCCCCATGCGACCGAACCTTGACACGCTCGTGTTAGGCTTTGCCGATGCGGATCGATGAGCTGCTCGCGGCGGACGAGCCCGTCTTCTCCTTCGAGTTCTTCCCGCCCAAGACCGAGCAGGGCGAGCAGAACCTTTACACGGCGCTTTCAGAGCTGCGCACCTTGGAGCCTTCGTTCGTGTCGGTCACCTACGGCGCCGGCGGCTCCACCAGGGCCAAGACGATCGAGATCGTCAAGCGCATCAAGGACGACTACGGCCTGGAGGCGATGGCCCACTTCACCTGCGTGGGAGCGACCGTGCCCGAGCTGCGCGCCACCTTGGACGCGATGCGGGCCGCAGGCATCGACAACGTCCTGGCCCTGCGCGGCGATCCCCCGGCAGGGGAGGAGGCTTGGGTCAAGACCGAGGGCGGCCTCGAGTACTCGCGCGAGCTGGTCGACCTGATCAAGGCCGACTACCCCTTCGCGATCGGCGCCGCCTGCTTCCCGGAGACCCACATCCACGCGGTAAGCGCTGAGGCCGACGTCGCCTACCTGGCCGAGAAGGTGGCGGGCGGCGTTGACTTCCTGATCACCCAATTGTTCTTCGACAACGCCCTCTACTTCGACTTCGTGGCACGCGCCAGGGCGGCCGGCGTGGAGGCGCCGATCATCCCGGGCATCCTCCCGATCACCCAGATCGGCCAGCTCGAGCGCATGACCACCATGTGCGGCGCCTCGATCCCGGACGGCCTGCGCCGCGAGCTGCACGCCCGCGAGGACTCGCCCGAGGCGGTGATCGACTTCGGCGTGGCCTACGCCACGTTGCAATGCGCCGAGCTCTTGGAAGCGGGCGCGCCGGGAATCCACTTCTATACGCTCAACCGCTCCCCCGCCACGCGCGCCATCCTCGGCGCCCTGAAGCTGGCGCGCCCCTGGGAGAAGGGGGCACGGGAGCGCAGGCAAGTCGCGAGCGAGTCTGCGCCCTCGCCCGCTGCCTGACGCGGCCTATACCGCTTCGATCTCCAGTCCCTCCGCCACCCTCGGCGAGCCGTCGGGCGCTTCGTAGCGGACGTCGACCGAGTCGTCCTGTTTGTAGGTCCCCACGCCCCACGCGCCCAAGAACCAGCGGCGCTTGGAGATGTGGTCCTTGCGCAGCTCCTTGTCGAACATCAAAGTACGCCCCTTAGCCTGGAAGTCGCGGCCCTCGCGCTGGGGCACACCGTTGACGAACACTTGGTAGGGCTCGCGAACCGCGCTTGGCAGCTTCACGATCGACTTGGGCATCGCTCGATTATGAGGCTTCTCGTTGTTGGGCTCGCAAAAGCTCTTGCCCTGTTCGTGGTGGTGAGCTGGGTGTTGTCGTGCTCCGTTTGGGGTGCCCGCGCGTGCGCGCGTCCTTCTTAAGAGAGCTAGATCTATTTAGTAGACAACGCGCGCGCGCAGGCACCCCTTTTTGCGCAGAACCATCCGCCCGCACCCCTGCGTACCCTGAGCTGCGTGTCTGAGATCGAGTACACGGTGCGCCGCTCCCCCCGCGCGCGCAGGGTGAGGGTCAACGTCAGAGCCCACACCGACGTCGAGGTGGTCTTGCCGGCGCACGCCTCCGAGCGGGCCGCGGCGGCGGCCGTGCGCGAGCTGGCGCCTTGGATCGAGCGACGCCTCGCGGAGGGGCGCCAGGCGCTCGCCCATGTGGCCGAGCGGGCCGGGACGGTCCCCTATCTGGGCACCTCGCTTCTGCTCGTCCCGCAGCCTGGGCGTACCCGCGCCCACAGGAGGGGGGGAGAGTTGTTCGTACCGATCGGGGACCATCGCCCTGCAGTGGAGCGGCTCTACCGCAGGCTCGCGCGCCCGGAGATCGCGGGTCGCCTGGACGCGGCCACGGCTTCGATCGGAGCTACATACAAAGGCCTCTCGATCCGTGGCCAGAGCACCCGCTGGGCCTCCTGCTCGGCAGCCGGCGCGATGAGCTTCAACTGGCGCTTGCTCTTGGCCCCCGAGCCGGTGCTCGACTATGTGGTCTGGCACGAGGTCTGCCACCTCGACGTCCGCGATCACTCACAACGCTTCTGGTCTTTGGTCGACCAGCGCTGTCCCGGCTGGCGTGAGCAGCGCGACTGGCTGCGACGCTACGGAGCCACGCTGGTGATCTAGCGCAAGCCCAACTCCAAATAACTCCAAATTTGCCCGGGTATTTGGAGTTCGAGTGCTTGGGTTTGCTCAGCCGCGTCGGTCGATCGGCACGTACTCCCGATCGCGCTCGCCCGTGTAGATCTGGCGCGGGCGGGCGATCTTCTGCTCTGAGTCCTGCACCATCTCCAGCCACTGTGCGATCCAGCCGCTGGTGCGCCCGATCGCGAACATGACCGGGAACATCGCGACCGGCAGGCCGAGCGCCTCGTAGATCAGCCCAGAGTAGAAGTCCACGTTGGGGTACAGCTTGCGCGAGGTGAAGTACTCGTCGTCGAGCGCCCGCTTCTCGAGCTCGGTGGCGATGTCCAAGAGCGGACTCGTGCCCCTCACCTCGAACACCGCGTCGAGGTGCTTTCGGATGATGCGGGCACGCGGGTCGTAGTTCTTGTAGACGCGGTGGCCGAAGCCCATCAGGCGCTCGTTGCCGGCCTTCACCCCGGCCAGGAAGTCGGGGATGTTCTCGACGCGCTCGATCCGCCGCAGCATCCGCAGAGCCTGCTCGTTGGCGCCGCCGTGCAACGGTCCATACAGCGCCGCCACGCCTGCCGCCACCGCCGTGTAGGGGTCCACCTGGGTGGAGCCGACCGACCTGACGGCGCTGGTCGAAGCGTTCTGTTCGTGGTCTGCGTGCAATATGAAGAGCACGTCGAGCGCCTTTTCCAGCCGCGGGTCGGGCTGGTACTTCAGCTCGGTCATCTTGTACATCATCCCCAGGAAGTTGCCCGCATAGGCGAGGTCGTTGTCGGGGTAGACGTAGGGCTGGCCCATGTTGTGCCTGAACGCGAACGCCGCCAAGGTCGGCATCTTCGCGAGCAGCCTGATGATCTGGATCGCGCGGACCTGCTCGTCGTGGATCTTGTTGGCGTCGGGGTAGAAGGTCGAGAGCGCGCCGACCGAGGCCACGAGCATCCCCATCGGGTTGGCGTCGTAGCGGAAGCCTTGCATGAAGTCCTTGACGTTCTCGTGCACGAAGGTGTGGATCGTGATCTCGTACACCCAGTCCTCGAGCTGTTTGCGAGTAGGCAACGAGCCATTGATGAGCAGGTAGGCCACCTCCAGATAGGTGGAGTGCTCGCACAGCTGCTCGATCGGGTAGCCCCGGTGCTGGAGGACGCCGGCCTCGCCGTCTATGTAGGTGATCGAGCTGCGGCACGACGCCGTGTTCGTGTAGGCCGGGTCGTAGGCCATCAGGCCGAAGTCGTCCTCGCTCGTCTTGATCTGGCGCAGGTCCATCGCGCGCACCGTGCCGTCGTCGACGGGTAGCTCGTAGGTCTTGCCCGTGCGGTTGTCGGTGACCGTCAGCGTCTCGCCCGCCTGGCTGTTCCCCGTCTCGGGGGGAGCACCGTCATTCGTTCCCTGCTGAGTCTGCGTGTCGGCGCCCATCTTTCCTCCAGTCGGCCGTTGCTGTCTACTCGATTATGCGACACCCGGGTGGCTGACCCGTGCGCTAGCTGTGAAGCTGTCCGTTCGGGTACTTAACGCTGGGTGAGCCGGCTGCGCGCCACGACTGTGCGCACGCGCGCGGGCGGCACCAGTGGGGCGTCTCCGTGCGGGCCCCGGCGAGGTGGGCGTGGCAGTCGCGTACGCGGGTGGCGAGGGTCCAGCGGGTGAGTGGGACCGTTTCTAGGACCAATCCCACCGTCCTGGCCCATTGCCTCGTCGGGCGCTTCGCGCACGGCCCAGCGCACGATCAAGAAGAGGGCCACGATCGGGATCTTCAAGATCACCATCAGCCAGATGAAAGTCCAGGCATCCACTCCTATTCGATCGTATACCCCCCGAGCCGCGCTCACAACCCGCCGATCCAGCCACAGGGTGGCTGCGAAGAGCTCCCGACGCACCAGCTCCTCAGGTACTTCCCGAACGCGTAGAGCGGCACGGACGCCGTGCGGAAGGCGCCCGACCGGGGTCTCCGCCTCAGTCCCGCAGCTTCAGCGGCGCGCCACTGAAGCGAGTGATCTCGCGCAGCTCCTCCACGCGCGCGGTGATCTCCTCACCCGTCAATCGCTCGATGCGCTCCGTGCCGAACTCCTCCACATTGAAGGAGGCAAGTGCGGTGCCGTGCGCCATCGCGCGGCGCAAGAGCTCGTCTGAGAGCTCCTCGTCCGCCTGCGCCCCAGAGGGTGGATGGGCGGCTATGTAGCCCACGAAGCCCCCGGCGAACGTGTCGCCGGCGCCGGTCGGGTCGATCACCGTCTCCAGTGGATAGGCGGGCAGTGCGAAGAAGCTCTCGGGCGTCACCAGCGCGGCGCCATACTCGCCCTGCTTGGCCACGATCACGCTTGGACCCGCTCGCGTGGCGCTCGATAGCCCCTCCCCAGCGGGGGCGTCGCTCCTCGGCGACCCCTTCCAGGAGAGGATCTCCCGCGCGGCCGCCACGAGGTTCGGCTTGCCCGTCAGCTGGCGCAGCTCCGCGTCGTTGAGGATCAGGCAGTCCACCCCGGCGATCGCCTGGACCAGCTCGTCCTTGGCGATTTCGATCCACAGGTTCATCGAGTCGAGCGCCACGAACCGCGCCTGCGGGAGCTGGACCCGAACCTCGCTCTGCAACTCGGGTTGGATGTTGGCGAGGAACAGCACTTCGCTCTCGCGCGAGCCGGGCGACAGCTTCGGCTGGAAGCCCTCGAACACGCCGAGCTGCGTGTCGAGCGTCTCGCGCGAGTTCAAGTCCCAGCCGTACTCTCCCCTCCAGAAGAAGGTCTTGCCGCCCTCGATGCGCTCCACGTCTGACACGTCCACGCCGCGGCGGCGCATCGCCTCGAGCTCCTCCTCGCCGAAGTCATCGCCCACGGGTCCCACAACGCGCACCTCATCGAAGAAAGACGCGGCCAGGGCGAAGTGCACGGCGGCGCCGCCGAGCATCCGCTCGCGCTCCCCGAAGGGGGTCTTCACGGCGTCATAGGCGATCGATCCGACAACGGTGATTGGCATGGCGCGGGACCATATAGCCTGACCGCCAATGCGCGCCATCCAGATCACCGAGTTCGGCGGCCCTGAGGTCTTGAAGCTGGTCGACTTGCCCACGCCCGAGCCGGCGCCCGGGGAGGTCCTGATCCGGGTGAGCAGGGCCGGGGTCAACTTCGCCGACACCCACACGCGCAACAACTCCTATGTGCGCAAGGCCACCTTGCCATTGGTGCCCGGCGGCGAGGTGGCTGGGACGGTCGAGCGGGCGCCCCTGGGCAGCGCTCTGAGCGAGGGTCAGCGCGTGATCGCACTCACCGGCTTGGGCGGCTACGCGGCGTACGCGAGCGCCCCGCTCGAGCACACCTTTGCGATTCCCGACGAGGTCGATGACGGGACGGCCCTCGCGCTGCTCATCCAGGGTACGACCGCCTGGCACCTCTATCGCACCGCCGGGCGCGTCACCGAAGGTGAGAGCGTGGTCGTGCACTCCGCCGCCGGGGGCGTCGGCTCGCTCGCCGTCCAGCTCGGGCGCCCGCTGGGCGCAGGACGCGTGATCGCGGTTGCCTCGAGCCCCAAGAAGCGCGATTTCGCGCTCACGCTTGGCGGCGATGTGGCGATCGACTCCGCCACCGAGGGGCTCACCGAGCGCCTGGTCGAGGCCAACCAGGGACGCGAGGTCGACGTCGTGTTCGATATGGCGGGTGGGGAGACTTTCGAGCGCTCCTATCGCGCTTTGGCCCACTTCGGGCGGATCGTCGTCTGCGGGATCGCCTCGCGGGAGCCCAACCACATCTCCAGCGGCTCGCTTCTGCGCCACTCGCGCTCGCTCGTGGGCTTCTATCTGTTCCACTGCCTGGAGCGCCCGGGAATGTTCGGCGAAGCTTTGGCCGATCTATTCGCGCGCGCGGCCGCCGGCGAGCTGCGAGTCCACATCGGAGCCACGTATCCGCTGGAGCGAGCGGCCGAGGCGCACATCGATCTGCGCGAGCGGCGCACCACCGGCAAGCTCTTGCTCGATCCATCCGCCTAGAAGCTTGCCGTTGAGCCGCTCCGTCGCCTCACGCCTCGGGTCCACTCCGGTCGCGATCCTGGGAGTATCGCCCCTTCGTGGCGGACCCCTTGCGCGGCCGGAGCTCCCGAGCACGTAAGCTGCTCCCGCGATGACCAAGACGTTTGCCGAGCTCGGCCTCACCGAGCAGACCCAGCAAGCCCTGCGCGACGTGGGCTACGAGTCGCCCTCGCCGATCCAGGAACAGGCGATCCCGCCGCTCTTGGAAGGTCGCGACGTGATCGGCCAAGCCCAGACTGGCACGGGCAAGACGGCCGCCTTCGGCCTGCCGATCGTGCAGTACGTCGATCCCTCCGAGCACGAGGTCCAGGCGCTCGTGCTCACGCCTACACGCGAGCTGTGCATCCAGGTCACCCAGGCCCTGCGTGCCTATGGGGCCCAGGCGGGGGTGGACGTGGTCGCCGTATTCGGGGGCGCCCCGATCCGCACCCAGCAGGCCCAGTTGCGCGCCGGCGGCCATATCGTCGTGGGGACCGTGGGCCGCGTGCTCGACCTGATCTCGCGCAACTCGATCGTCCTGCACGACTGCCGCTTCGTGGTGCTCGACGAGGCCGATGAGATGCTCGACCTGGGCTTCCTCGAGGACGTCGAGAAGATCCTTTCGATGACTCCCTCCGGCCGGCAGACGGCGCTCTTCTCGGCGACCATGCCCCCACCGATTCGCAAGCTCGCCGACTCCTACATGTACGACCCCGAGATCATCCAGGTCGAGGCCACCACGCTCACGATCGACACGGTTGCCCAGTTCCAGCTTCCCGTGGAGACGCGAGACAAGGCCGCCAAGCTGGTCGAGGTCCTGCGTGCCGAGCATGGGTCGGGTGGGAATTCCAATCAAACGATCGTGTTCGTTCGCACCAAGGTCCGCTGCGACCAGTTGTTCCGCACGTTGCGCGATGGCGGGATGAACGTGAGGGCCTTGCACGGCGACATGTCCCAAGGCTCGCGCGACGGTGTCATGCTCGCCTTCAAGGGCGGGCGTGTGCCGATCCTCGTTGCCACCGACGTGGCCGCGCGTGGGCTGGATATCTCAACCGTCACGCATGTCGTCAACTACGACGTGCCGACCTCCCCCGACACCTATGTCCACCGCATCGGGCGCACGGGACGCGTGGGGCGCTCAGGGCGCGCGATCACGTTCGTCGAGTCGCGCCAGAAGCGCGAGCTGGAGGCGATCGAGCGTCATATCGGCACCAAGATCGCCGCGTGGGAGGAGGGCGCCAAGGCGGCGCCCACACCGGTCAAGGAGCGCCCGCGCCGGCACTCCAAGCCGCAGATCTCGCGCGAGTCCTCCGAGCCCTCGGTCAAGCTCGTGCTCGGCGGGGGCCGCGCCGCCGGCCTGCGCGTGGCCGACATCGTCGGCGCCGTCACCTCGGTTGCCGGCCTCGACGGCGAGGCGGTGCGCGACGTGAACGTGCTCGAGCGCTTCTCCTTCCTCTCCGTCCCGGCTTCCGCGGCCGACCGCGTGATCGAGGCCTTGGACGGCCGCGAGCTGCGTGGCCGCGAGCTGCGCTTGGAGCGCGTCAAGGTCTAGCGCCCCGCTATCGTGGCTCGCGATTCGGCCGACGACGATTACAGGAGACCCGCGATGTCAACCGCAACGATGAACACCACAGAGGGCACGATCGTCTTCGAGCTGTTCGACGAGGACGCGCCCAAGACGGTCGCCAACTTCCGCAAGCTGGCCTCCGAGGGCTTCTACGACGGGCTCAACTTCCACCGCGTCATCTCCGACTTCATGATCCAGGGCGGCTGTCCCCAAGGCACCGGCACGGGTGGTCCCGGCTACACCTTCGAGGACGAGATCAACCCGCACAAGATCGTCCGCGGGGCACTCGCGATGGCCAACGCCGGGCCCAACACGAACGGCTCGCAGTTCTTCATCGTCACCGCCAAGTCCTGCCCGTGGCTCGATGGCAAGCACACCGTGTTCGGCGAGGTCCAGAGCGGCATGGACGTGGTCGACAAGCTCGAGGGCGTCCCCACCGACGGTGGCGACAAACCGGTCGAGCCGGTCGGCATCGCCACGGTCGAGCTGAGTGAGTAGGAATTAGGAAAACCGGGCCGCATGCGGCCCGGTTCCGGCCGGTACATGTACCGGCCGGCCAGTCGGTGCATGCACCGACTGGAACATCAGATCGACATATCTCTGGCCATACGGCCAATCGGGTGTAGCCTTCTTCGAAGAGGGTGGCGCGGCCGGCCGCCAGGTCGAGGAGCCGGGCCCCTCGCTTTTGAATCGGAGCGAAACGAGGCAGGGAGACTGCGATATGGCGAGCGTCGAGCAGCACACAGCACCGCACGCACACAATGGAGCGGCAGCCAACGCCGGCGAGGGCATTCCCGTCGAGAATCCCGCCACGGGCCAGATCGTTGCCACGGTCCCCGAGTTCGACGCCGCCGCGGTCGCCGAGCTTGCCGCGCGCGCACGCGCGGCCCAGCCACAGTGGGAGGCGTTTGGCTTCGAGGGTCGCGCCCGCGTGCTCCTGCGTGCCCAGAAGTGGCTCGTCGACAACGCCGAGCGCGTGATCGAGACGATCTGCTCGGAGACCGGCAAGACCTACGAGGATGCCGAGTTCGCGGAGATCGCCTACGCCGCCAACGCTTTCGGCTTCTGGGCCAAGCAGGCCCCAAATTATTTGGGCGACGAGCGCGTCAAATCCTCCCAGATCATGCTCAAGGGCAAGAAGCTGATCCTGCGCTACCGCCCGCTCGGGCTGATCGGGGTGATCGGCCCTTGGAACTACCCGCTCACCAACTCCTTCGGCGACTGCATTCCCGCTTTGGCGGCCGGCAACAGCGTGATCCTCAAGCCGAGCGAGGTCACGCCCTTGACCTCGATGCTGATGGCCGAAGGGCTGCGCGAGTGCGGCGTTCCCGACGGCGTATTCCAGGTCGCCACCGGCCGCGGCGCCACGGGCGCGGCCTTGACCGACAACGTCGACATGATCATGTTCACCGGCTCCACCGCCACCGGTCGCCGCGTCGCCGAGGCGGCTGCCAAGCGCCTGATCCCCTGTTCCCTCGAGCTTGGCGGCAAGGACCCGATGATCGTGCTCTCCGATGCCGATCTCGAGCGCGCCGCCAACATCGCCGTCTACTACTCGATGCAGAACGCCGGCCAGACCTGCATCTCGCTCGAGCGCGTCTACGTCGAGGCGCCCGTCTACGACGAGTTCGTGGGCAAGGTGCGCGAGAAGATGAGCGCTTTGCGCGTGGGCGCCCCCCATGGGCCCGGCTCGGTGGACGTGGGCGCCATCACCTTCCCGCCGCAACTGGACACGGTCACAGACCACGTGAGCGACGCTGTGTCCAAGGGCGCGCGCGTGCTCGTCGGGGGCAAGACCGTGGCGAACGTCAATGGCCGCTTCTTCCAGCCCACCTTGCTCGTCAACGTCGACCACACGATGAAGATCATGACCGAGGAGACCTTCGGCCCGACCTTGCCGATCATGAAGGTCGCCGACGCGGATGAGGCTGTGCGCCTGGCCAACGACTCGCCCTACGGGCTCGGTGCCTCGGTCTTCTCGCGCGACACCGAGCGCGGCGAGGCGATTGCCCGGCGCCTGGAAGCGGGCGCGGCGAATGTCAACGACGCAATGGTCAACTACACCGCGCTCGAGCTGCCCATGGGCGGTGCCAAGGCGTCGGGAATCGGCTCCAGGCACGGCGCCGGGGGCATCCGCAAGTACTGCTCCCAGCAGGCGATCGTGGTGACCCCGAAGCTCGCGCTCAAGCGCGAAGTCCACATGTTCCCCTACAAGGCCAGGACATCGCGGATGATCGCCCGCTTCTTCAAGCTCATGTACGGCCGCGGAAAAAGAGACTAGCCGCTGAGCGGGACCCCGAGCAGGGCTTCCAGCTCGGGAATCGTCGTCTCCGCGCTCGTGTGATGCACGGTCGCCATGCCGAGCTCCTCGGCTGGCGTGAGGTTGAAGGGCAGGTCGTCCACGAACACGCACAGCTCGGCGGCCACGCCCGCGCGCTCGGCTCCCAGCTCGTACATGCGCTTGGCCGGCTTGCGCGTGCCCTCCACGCCCGAGATCACCACGCCGTCGAACAGCTCGTCGAACAGGTCATGCGGGTAGCGGTGCACGCCCCACGAGTTGGACACCAGTGCGGTGCGGATACCGGCTTTGCGCGCGGCGCGCACGGCCTCGACCATCGCGGTGTCGGGCTGGACGCCCGCGAACAAGCCGTCGATCAGCCCGTCGGAGTCGACGCCCAACAGCTCGGCGAAGCTCTCCTCGAAGTCGGACTCCTCGATCGTGCCCTTCTCAAGCGATATGAGCAGCTCGCGGAACTGGGGATCGGCGCTGAAGCGCTTGCCCAGCTCGGCCGGATCGATCTCGTTGCGCGTGCAGAACTCACCGAAGGAGGTGAACAGGTTGGTTGTGAGGACCCCGCCCCAATCGATCAGCAGGCCCCGGCGGCCGTTGGTTGCTGTGCTCTGCAAAGCGGATGCCCCCCGCGCGCTCGCGTGCGTAGGACCCGCCGTAGTCGTGTTGTGTGTCTTCGCGGGGGCCGACTCGTGCGCGCGCGCGGGGCCCTCGTTTGCGGAATCACCCACCGAGCGCCACCCGCTCGGCCTGGCGGGCCAGCTCGAGCACGCCCTCCCCGAACTGCTTCAGGTAGGGATCGTCGGTCGTACCGGCCACGGCGCGCTTGTAGTTGCCCTCCATGAACACCACAGACTTCCACAAAGCGAGCGTCGTGTACCAGCGCAGGTCCCTCATCGAGCGTCCCGAGAGCTCCTCGTAGCGCGCGATCAGCTCTGCCCGCGTCGGGTAGCCCTCGGCGCGGGTAACTCTGCCTAGGTGCTCGCGCAGGCCTCCTTCGGGATCGCCGGCCTCGGTCCAGAACATGCACAGGTAGCCCACGTCGGCCAGAGGATCGCCGATCGTGGCCATCTCCCAATCGAACACAGCCACCAGCTCGGCGGGCGCATCCTCGGCGAACATGGTGTTGCCCAAGCGATAGTCCCCGTGCACGATCGTGGCGGGGCCGGACTCGGGCATGTGCTCCGCGAGCCACGCCTTGACTCGCTCCACCGCGGGGATCTCGCGTGTCTTGTTGAGGTCCCACAGCCCGCCGAAGCGCCTCAGCTGGCGCTCCAGGTACCCGGTGGGCTTGCCGAAGCCCTCGAGGCCCGCCCCCTGCCAGTCCACGGCGTGGATCTCCACGAGCGCGTCGATCAGCTGCTCGCCGATGCCTCTGCGCTGCTCGGGCGTGTCCAGCGGGGCGGGCGTCTCGGACACGATCACCTCGCCTTGCACCCGCTCCATCACATAGAACGGGCAGCCGATCAGGGCCTCGTCGGCGCTGACCGCGAGCACCTTCGGCACGCGCGCGGGTGTGGGGGCCAGCGCTCCCAACAGGCGTGCCTCGCGCAACACGTCATGCGCGCTCGGCGGCAGCGGTGGGCGTGGGGGGCGGCGCAACACCAGCTGGGGGCCGCTCTCCCGCTCGATCAGGTAGGTGACATTCGAGTGGCCATCGCCGATCGGCTGCGCCTTGATCTCTCCAGCGCCGAGATCGTGCTCGTCGAGGAAGGCCCGCAAGGGCTCCAGCACGAGCAAGGGGGGCCGCGCATCGGGGGCGACGTCAGCGTGGCTCTCGACGATGTCGTCCGGTGCGACTGCTGCACTCATCGGCTCGCACGCTACACCGAACAAGGGGCCGGCCGCACCGTGGCGTCCACTGCGCGGCGGGACTGCGCTGATCGCCAGGGCCTCGACACTTCGTTGGGCGTCGAATGGATCGGAGCACCGCAACATCGTCCCTGCGAAGGTGTCTTAAGCCCCCAATGCCCAACATTCACGTCTCCATACCCCGACATGTCCAAGCTGTCTCCCTGCTCGCCCTGAGCTGCGTCCTGCTCGCCCTCGGCGCCTTCGGGCCCTCCCAGGCAAGCGCCTCCCACGCCCAGGCGATGTTCTTCGAGGCCCCCCGCGACTTGGTTGCGGTGACGCCCGCCGCCCGCGCCAAGGCGCTCGCCCAATTGCAAGCGCTTGGGGTCAAAGCGCTGCGCGTGGAGCTCGCCTGGGCCAATGTGGCGCCCGGCGCCCACAGCACCAAGAAGCCCAGCTTCGATGCGACCAATCCGGCCGGCTACAACTGGAGCGCCTACGACGGGATCTTGTTTGAAGCCAAGCGCCTGAACTGGCCGGTGCTCTTGACAGTGACCTCGCCGGTCCCGGAGTGGGCCACGGCCAGCCACAAAGACAAGAGCGGTGTGATCCGGCCCGACGACACAGACTTCAAGGAATTCATGACGGCCGTGGGCGAGCACTACGTCGGCATGGTGTCCCTGTATGCGATCTGGAACGAGCCGAACCATCCCGCCTTCCTTCAGCCCCAGTTCAACTCGCGAGGGATGCCCGAATCGCCACGCATCTACCGTGGTCTGTTCCAAGCCGGCTACCAAGGCCTGCGTGCCGCGGGAATCGCCAAGCCGAAGGTCTTGATGGGCGAAACAGCACCGGTGGGCTATGACAAAGTGAACCTGCGCACAGAAGGCCGGGGAGCCCTCTTGCACGACGTGGCCCCGCTCGCGTTCCTGCGCGAAGCGCTCTGCCTGAACTCGAAATACCGCAAGGCTGGGACATGCGGGATGCTGCCGGTATACGGCTATGCCCACCATGCCTACACGGTGGGGACGCCCTTCTACCGCCCGCCCATGGTCGACGACGTCACGATCGGAGTGCTCTCACGCCTGTCGGGCGCGCTCGACAAGGCCGCCGCGGCACACGCGATTCCGGCTCACGTACCGATCTACCTCACCGAGTTCGGGATCCAGAGCAAGCCGAGCGCCCTCGGTGTGTCCTTGGCCAAGCAGGCCGAATACGACGCGATCGCGGAGAAGATCTCCTGGTCGAACTCGCGTGTGGCAGCCTTCTCGCAGTACCTACTGCGAGACGACCCGCTCGGTGGAGCGCCCGGCTCGAGCGTGCACGGTGGCGTGATCGGTTTCCAGACGGGCTTGGAGACCTTCGCGGGCACACGCAAGCCGCTCTACTTCGGCTTCCCGGTGCCGCTCGCGGTGACCCGGCAACGGCACCGCTTCTCCCTGTGGGGCCTGGTCCGTCCCAGCGTGGGCGCCACCAAGCTAAAGGTGATGGTCCAGCCGAAGGGGTCGAAAAGCTATAGGACCTTGAAGGTCGTCAAGACCAGCTCCGGCGGCTACTGGTCCTTCAGCTCCTCGGTGCAAGGCTCACACTGGCGGGTGAGCTGGCGCAGCCCCTCCGGCGTGGCCTACAACGGGCCGCCAATCGGGGCCAACTGAGACGAACGTGGACGCGGCGCGGAGCTTTGTCCTCGGTCGCTCGCGTGCCAAGCACGCCACGCTCGCTGCGTCCGCGCTCCGCTTGGTCCACGTTCGTCTCAGACGCGTGATTTGAGACAGGGTCGGCATCTTCCTAGGATGGGGGGCGATGCCCGAGCTGCCAGAGGTCGAGATAACGGCGCGGCGGCTCGACGAGGCGTTGCGCGGCGCCGAGATCGTCTCGGCGCTCGCGCCGGGGGTGAAGGCGATGAGGACGTTCGACCCGCCGTTGTCGGCGCTCGAGGGACAGCGGATCGAGCGCGTGGGGCGGCGCGGCAAGCACTTCGTGGTCGAGACCGGTGGACCCGCCCACCCGCTGGTGCTCTTGATTCATCTGATGTCGGCGGGACGCCTACAGTTGTATGACCGCCGTGCCGGGCCCCGCGACAGGACCTCGCGCCTGCTCGTTCGAGTGCTCCTCGAGCGAGGGGACGGGGAGCAGGAGGGTGCCACTGAGGAGGCCCCGGCCGAAGGCGCTGCGGGCGAGCGCGAGTTGCGCCTGCGCGAGTTCGGATCCAAGCAGGCTGCCTGGGTCAAGCTCTTGCGCAAGGACGAGCTCGAGCAGGACGAGCAGATTGCCACGCTGGGACCCGAGGCGTGGCCCACGCCGCCGCCGCTCGGCCAGGTGCTCGATGCTCCCCGCCCTCTACACGCGGTCTTGCGCGACCAGCACGTCATTGCCGGCATCGGACGCTCGTGGGTGGACGAGATCCTGTGGGATGCCCGGCTCTCTCCATTCAAGCGCGCGGCTGACCTGAGCGAGCAGGAGACGGCGGAGCTGGAGGGCTCGATCGTGGAGACGCTCGGCGGCGCGATCGACCACTACGAAGGCGTGGTGAAGCTGCCGATCCCCGACAAGTTGCCGATGCCCTTGAAGGTGCACCGCCACGAGGGTGAGCCATGCCCGCGCTGTGGGACGACGCTCGAGGCAGTGCACTTCGAGGATTATGTGATCGCCTACTGCCCCTCCTGCCAGACGGGGGGACGCACGCTCAAGGACAGACGTCTCTCGCGCCTGTTGAAGTGATGAGCCTCGCTTGCGCGCGGCGCGCGGCGGGAGCTAGGATCCGCGCGTGATCGAGCAAGGACAAGCGGCCCCGGACTTCGAGCTTCCCGACCAGGATGGACGGGCGGTGAAGCTCTCGGATTTCCGCGGTCTGCCGGTGGTGGTCTACTTCTATCCCAAGGCGTCCACGCCCGGGTGCACAACGCAAGCCTGTGGGGTGCGCGATCACCACGCTGACTACGAGCAAGCGAAAGCCGTCGTGCTAGGGATCTCTCCCGATCCTCTCGCCAAGGTCAAGGAGTTCCACGAGAAAGAGGGCCTGAACTTTGCTCTGCTGGCCGACGAGGGCCATCATGTGGCCGATGCCTACGGCGTCTGGGTCGAGAAGTCGATGTACGGGAAAACGTACTTCGGCAACGAGCGGACGACCTTCGTCATCGATCCCGACGGGAAAGTGGCCGATGTCCTGCGCAAGGTCAAGCCGGCCGATCATGACGCGCTGGTGTTGGCTGCGCTAAGCGGCTTCTGAGGCTGGCGCGGCATCGCCCTCGGGATGCGGAGCTGACTATCATGCGCGCGCTCGGAGGGTATATATGAGAGGTGGCCAGCCACTAGGCCGCTCATCTCGAAACGTCCACCTCGCTGAGAAGGAGAGCGATCATGCTTGCAAGTCCACTGCTCGAGGCGCCAGAACACGAATTCGACGACGACGATTGGGACGACGCCGACGAGCTCGACAGTGACGAGCTCGACGTCGAGCTTGACGAGGAGAGCATCGAGCCCGAAGACGACGAGGATTTCTAAGCCTCGCCGGCGAGCGTGGTGATGGTGCTCGCCTCCGCGTCGATCTCGCAAAGCTTCAACTCGTTCGTCGAAGCGGCGGAACAGTTCTTCTCAGACCTGGCGGCCGTCCACTGGGGAGCGCTGGTGCTTGGCCTCACCTTCTTCGGCCTCAATCTCACCCTGCGCTCGCGCGCTTTCTTTCACAGCCTGCGCGCGGCCTATCCGGCGGTCAGCTTCCAGTGGAGACGGATTTGGGGGGCCTATGTGGCGGCCGTAGGCTTCAACAACGTGGTGCCGGCCCGGGGTGGCGACATCATCAAGCTGTTCCTCACACGCAGCTCGATCCCAGGCTCTTCCTATCCCACGGTCGCCTCGGCCTTCTTCGTGGAGGCGATCTTCGACGTCTGCGTGGGCGCCTTCGTGCTCATCTTCGCCTTCAGCCAAGGCGTCTTTCCCAAGCCGCCCGACTTCTCCAAGCTGGGCTCATTCGACATCTCCTACCTGGCTGAGCACTTCCGCTTCACGCTTTTCCTGATCACTCTCCTGGCAATCGTCGGGCTGGTCGCGTTCGCGCTGCTGTCGGTACGAGCAAAGGCGTTCTGGGCACGTATACGCCAGGGACTTACGATCCTCACCGACCGTCGCCGCTATCTACGCGAGGTTGCCGCCTGGCAGGCCGGCGCATGGCTGTGCCGCTTCGTCGCCTTCTGGTTTCTGCTCGATGCGTTTCGCGTCGGCGGCTCGGTCGAGAACGTCCTGCTCGTGTTCGGATGTGGCCAGGTCGCGGGCGCTGTGCCCTTCACTCCAGGCGGCGCGGGCGTCCAGCAAGCTTTGCTCGTGAAGGTGTTCGCGGCAAGCGCTCCCACCACGGTGGTGGCGGCCTATTCCGTGGGCCAGCAGATCGCGATCGCCGTGTTCACGGCGCTAGTCGGCCTCGGCGCGGTGTTCTTCATCTTCCGCTTCCGCTCCTTCAAAGAAGTGATCGCAGCCGGACGTGCCTCGCGCGATGCTGAGCGCGAGTCCGAACAGGCTGGAGGGGAAGAACCTAACGGAGGAGGGGGGTCTACTGCAGTCCCTCGCGCGCCTCGCGCACGAGTGTGACGGCCTCGGGGAACACGAGCGCGATCACCTGACGGATCTGTTCCGCCTGTGCCTCAGCGTTGCCCTGCACGTTCACCCTGTTCACTGCTGCCACCGTCATGTCGACGGCTAGCTTGATCGCGTTGTCGGCCCACGCCAAGGCCTGCTGCCCCTGCATCTGCTCGGCAAACTGCGCGAGCCGCCGCTGGAGCTCCTCGGGATCGCCGAACAGGTCTCCGAAGCTTCCACCCTCCATACGCCCATCCTAGCGCCAGCACATAGACTGCCGTGCCCATGGCCGCCCCCACAGAGATCAAGCAGCGCGTAGCTTTCGAGTCGGCACGCCGTGCCCGTCTTGCCGTGCCAGCTGTCGCCGGTGGCGTGCTCTACCTCTTGAGCGGGATCATCTTGAGCGCGGCGCTCAAAGAACTGCCCTCGGTCGGGATCGTCCAGGGCCTCGAACCGGTGCTACGCGGCCGGCCCCACCCGGCGGTGAGTCCCAGGGCGCCCGAGGTCAGGTACATCGACCACCACGCCTTCTACCTGATCGTCGGGACCCTGCTCACGGCAGTGGCCATCGCCGCGCTCACGATCGTGCTCTTGTTCATTCTCGACTCCACCGCCTTTCGCAGGCCCTCGTGGCCGGCGGCTCGGCCTTTGGTGCTCGCCGGTGGCTTCGGCGTCGCCTTGCTGAACGTGATTCACGAGGTGGTGCTGGTGCTCGAAGCGCATAAATTCGTAACTGGTGGCAATTTCACCGGCAAGGCGGTGGACAAGGCCTTGCTCACAACCGGCTCGGTGGGGATCGTGCTGGGCTTGCTCGGCTTGCTTGCCGCGCTCGCGCTCGCCATCGGAATGATCGCGACGATGCTTGGTTCGATGCGAGCTGGCTTGCTACCGCGCTGGCTGAGCGTGCTGGGCATCCTCTCGGGTCTCTTGTTCCTGCCGTTCTTCGGGACTCCCACCCTGCAATTGATCCCCACGTTCTGGCTGGTGGCGACCGGCATCCTCCTGATGGAGCGCTGGCCAAACGGCGATCCGCCTGCTTGGGCGGCAGGCGAGGAGCGTCCGTGGCCCACCCAGGCCGAGCAGCGCGCCAAGCGCGAGGAAGAGGAGGGTGGCAAGGCCGGTGGACGAGGTCGAGGGTCCAAGAGCACCCCCAACGGCGATGAGCCGCTCGCCGACGTCGCCCCCCCGCCGACTCCCGTGGCGGGCAGCTCCCGCCGCAAGCGTCGCAAGCGCTGATCGCGGTGCGCTCAGAGGATTGAGCGGCTTTCAGAACGGGAATAAATAAAGATGACCGGGTTGGCTTCCGGCCAGCCTCGATCGGCAGCTTTGACAAGTATCGAAGCCGCTCGGTCAGTCGGGCGGCGTGAAGGGAGGACCCATGGAGGCCGCTTCGATCCATCATCACCCCGCGCAGGGCGCGAGCCCGTCGGTGGCGGAGGAGCGTCCGGTGGCGAGCTCGTGGTCGCCCGCCAATCCGGCGCCGCTCGGACTCGCGGCGTTCGCGATGACGACGTTTGTGCTCTCGATGTTCAATTCCAACCTCGTCGACGAAAAGGGCACACCGGTCGTACTCGGTTTGGCGCTTGCCTACGGAGGCATAGTGCAGCTGCTCGCGGGTCTGTGGGAGTTTCGTACCGGCAATACTTTCGGGGCGGTCGCATTTTGCTCCTTCGGCGCCTTCTGGATCTCCTTCTGGGCTTTGGAGGTGTTCTATGCGAAGGACATTGGCGGCAACGTGGGCCATGCCGTCGGCGTCTACCTGTGGGCGTGGGCGATCTTCACGGCCTACATGACAGTCGCCGCCTTGCGTGTCAGCGGAGCGGTGTTGCTCGTGTTCGTGCTCCTGACGGCGACGTTCATCCTGCTGGCGATCGGCGCCGTAGGACCGCACACGACAGTCACGCACTGGGGCGGCTATGTCGGTCTCGCTACCGCCGCGGCGGCTTGGTACGCGTCGTTTGCGGTCGTCGTCAACTCCACATTCGGACGTACGGTGATGCCGGTGGTGCCGCTCGGTGACCGGTAAAGTCAAAACCATGGGAGGAGAGGGGAGGCTCAGACAATGACCACCAACGGAGCAGGGCTCGAGTCAGAGCTTGCTCGCATGCTCGAGGTGGAGCGCTTCGAGCCTCCTCCGTCCTTTCAAGAGAACGCGCTCTTGAGCGATCCGGCCGTCTACGAGCAGGCGGCCGCCGACCCCCGGGCTTGGTGGGCCAAGCAGGCTGAGGAGCTTGCCTGGTTCAAGCCTTGGGAGGAAGTCCTGGACGATTCCAACCCCCCCTTCTACAAGTGGTTCGTGGGGGGTGCCATCAACGCCTCCTACAACTGCCTCGATCGCCACGTCGAGGCCGGGCGCGGCGAGCGTGTTGCCTTGCATTGGCGCGGCGAGCAGGGAGAGGAGCGCGACATCACCTACGCCGAGCTGCTGGCCGAGGTCAAGCGCTTCGCCAGTGCGCTCAAGGATCAAGGCGTGCGCAAGGGCGACGTGGTGGGCATCTATCTACCGATGATCCCCGAGGTCGTCGTGGCGATGCTCGCCTGTGCACGCATCGGCGCCCCCCACAACGTCGTCTTCGGCGGTTTCTCCGCCGAGGCGGTGCGCGAGCGCATGGAGTTCTCCGAGGCCAAGGCCTTGATCACCGTGGACGGCGCCGCCCGCAAGGGCAAGACCGCGGCGGTCAAGGATCGAGTCGACGAGGTAATGGACGGCCTGCCCAGCTTGCAGACGATCGTCGTCGTACGCAGCAAGGGCACCCAGTGCCAAATGAAGGCTGGTCGCGACGTCTACTACGACGAGATCCTCGCCGATGCCGATCCGGAGTGCCCAGCGGAGCAGCTCGACGCGGAGCACCCGCTCTACATCCTCTACACCTCCGGCTCCACCGCCAAGCCGAAGGGGATCCTGCACACGACCGGCGGCTACCTCACGGCTGTGAGCGCAACCCACCGCTACGTGTTCGACCTCAAAGCGGAGTCCGACGTGTATTGGTGCGCCGCCGACGTGGGCTGGGTCACCGGGCACTCCTACATCGTCTATGGGCCGCTCACCAACGGTGCCACCTCGGTGATGTGGGAGGGGGCGCCCGACTACCCCGACAAGGACATCTGGTGGGAGCTGGTCGAGCGCTACAAAGTGTCGATCCTCTACTGCGCCCCGACCGCGATCAGGGCGTGCATCAAGTGGGGTGCGGAGTGGCCGGATAAGCACGACCTCTCCTCCCTGCGCCTGCTGGGCACGGTGGGGGAGCCGATCAACCCCAAGGCGTGGCTCTGGTACCACAAGGTGATTGGGGGGGAACGCTGTCCGATCGTCGACACTTGGTGGCAGACCGAGACCGGCGCGATCATGATCACGCCCCTTCCCGGTATCACCGCCACCAAGCCGGGCTCGGCGACCCAGCCCTTCCCGGGTGTGGAGGCCCAGGTGCTCGCCGAGTCGAGCGGCGAGCCGATCGTCGAAGGCCAGGGATTGCTCGTGCTCACCAAACCGTGGCCTTCGATGCTGCGCACCCTCTACAAGGAGGAGGAGCGCTTCATCGAGACCTACTTCAGTCGCTTCGGCAAGGAGACGTACCTGGTCGGCGACGCCGCGCGCGTGGACTCCGACGGCTACATCTGGGTGATCGGGCGCATCGACGACGTCGTCAACGTGTCCGGGCACAGGCTCTCCACGGCCGAGGTCGAGTCGGCGATCGTGGCCCATCCCGACGTGGCCGAGGCCGCCGTGATCGGCCAGCACGACGAGCAGACCGGCCAGGCGATCGTCGCCTTCGTCACGCTCCAAGGCGACCTCCAGGGCGACGAGCGGGAGAGTGAGAGCATCCGCGAGACGGTCGCCGAGCGGATCGGCAAGTTCGCGCGACCCAAGCGCATCATCTGGGCCGATGACTTGCCCAAGACGCGCTCAGGCAAGATCATGCGCCGTCTATTGCGCGATATCGCCGAGGGGCGGGCCCTGGGCGACGTGACGACCTTGCGTGACCCTGCCGTGATGAGCGAGTTGGAGGGGCGCATCAAGGAGTTGCAGGCTCAAGAAGCTTGAGCGGGTGCGCGCTTCTGCCGCTCGCACCCACTCTGATCTCCAGTCCTCCCGTGGTGGGCCAAGCCTCTCGGGTGGACTGTTCCCGCGTGGCCTAGGGTTATCCCCTATAGGGTCCTACGCTCCTCGCTGGCATCATGAGGTGGGATGGCCTCAGCGCAGACGCCCACAGGCCGGTCCTCCGATGGCGGGATCACGCTCGCAGGCGCACCCGCACTGACTCAGCTCCAAGCGAGGAAGCCGGGCCGAATCCGGCTTGGGCGTACCTTCGTCAGAGTGGGCGGGTTGCTGCTCAGGATCGTGTTCGCGCTTGCGCTCCTTCACGTCGTGGGGGTCCTCCGTCCCGAGAGGAATGTCGTCGGGCACGCCGCCGTGATCTTGGTGGCTTTCACAGTCGTCGCCGGACCTTGGTTTCTGCGCACCGCCCGCAGCCTCTCCTTCGAGCGCGCGGCGCGCATCCGCGAGCAGGAGCGCGCCGAGCTGGCGGCCCACCTGCACGACTCGGTGCTCCAGACGCTGGCCCTGATCCAAACGCACTCAGGTGACGCAACCGCGGTAGCGACGCTTGCGCGCCGTCAGGAGCGCGCCTTGCGGCGCTGGCTGTTCGAGCGGCCCGACGCCCGCACCGGCGCGAGTGACATGGTCAAGACCTCGCTCGAGCTGGCGGCCGGAGAAGTGGAGGAGCTCCATGGAGTTCCGATCGAGACGGTGATCGTCGGGGACGGGCCGCTCAACTCCAGGGTCGAAGCGCTCGTCCAGGCCGCCCGCGAGGCGATGACCAACGCAGCCAAGTTCGCTCAGAGCGAACGGGTCGACCTGTATGCAGAGATTGAGCCCACGCGAGTCATTGCATTCGTGCGCGATCGTGGGGTCGGGTTTGACATCGATGCGATTCCCTCCGATCGATGCGGCGTGCGCGACTCGATCCTCGGGCGCATGCGACGCCACGGAGGTCGCGCCACCGTGCACAGCGCACTTGGCGAGGGCACCGAGGTCGAGCTTGCCGTGGAGCTGCAGCCGGCGTGAGCGCAGAGGGCAAAGACGACGCTGACGCTCGAGGCACCGCCCACGCGGTGGTGTGCAACCAGTCAGCTCGCCCGGGACCATCGCCGCGGGTAGTCGTGGTCGACGACCACGGCCTCTTCCGTGCGGGGGTCCGTGCTGAGCTCGGCGATCGCGTGAGCGTGGTGGCCGACGCCGGCACGGTGGAGGATGCCGTCCGTGCGATCGAACAGACCACACCGGATGTGGTCCTACTCGACGTCCACATGCCTGACGGGGGAGGCGTCGAGGTGATTCGCCGGGTCCTGCCCGTGCTTCCATCGGTGCGCTTCCTGGCGCTATCTGTCTCGGATGCCGCAAGCGACGTGATCGCCGTGATCCGCGCCGGAGCGCGCGGCTACCTGACCAAGACGATCTCCGGCGAGGACTTGGCTGACGCGATCGTGCGTGTCGCCGAGGGGGATGCCGTGTTCTCGCCACGCCTGGCGGGGTTCGTGCTGGATGCCTTCGCACGTGCGCCCTCGCCTGGCGAGCAGGCCGAGCTCGATCAGCTGACCGCGCGTGAGCGCGAGGTCTTGCAGCACATCGCCAGGGGCTACATGTACAAGGAGATCGCCCAGCGCCTTGACATCTCCGTCAAGACCGTCGAGGCGCACGTCTCGGCCGTCCTGCGCAAGCTCCAGCTCTCCAGCAGGCACGAGCTCAGTCGCTGGGCCATCCAGCGAAGGCTCGTGAACCTCGACGGGCCGTGATCTCGACGGCCTCGGCCTGCTGTCGCGTGGCCTACGGGTAATTCCCTATGGTGTGCCGCGCTCGCTTCGATCACAGTGTCGGCAGCCAGTGAACCGCACGGCGTTGGACCGCACCTCGCCGGCGATCGCGCGGCCCTTGGCCAGACCGACGCCCGACAAGGAGACCGATGTCAGCACTCGACCAAATTCCGACCACACCCCGCGAAGACTCGACCGGGACGGCGATCCAGACCACCGGGCTGACCAAGCGCTTCGGCGAGCGCGCCGCGATCGATAGCGTCGATCTGCAGGTGCCACGTGGCAGCGCATTCGGCTTCCTCGGGCCTAATGGTGCCGGCAAGACCACGATGATCCGCATGCTGCTCGGCCTCACCAAAGCGAGCGCGGGCAGCATGAGCGTGCTCGGGCATCCCGTTCCCGCCGAGCGCTCTGAGGCCTTGGCGCGAGTCGGGGCGATCGTCGAGGAGCCCCGTTTCCACCCCCAGCTCACCGGCCGGGAGAACCTGCGTATCGTCGCCGCCGCCCGCGGTCCCGAGACGCACGAGCGCATCGTGGGAGCCCTACGCCGGGTCGGGCTCTCAGAGCGCGCTGACGAGAAGGTCAAGAAGTACTCGCTCGGCATGCGCCAGCGTCTGGGCGTGGCCCGCTGCCTGCTCGCCGACCCGTTGCTCTTGATTCTCGACGAGCCAACCAACGGCCTCGACCCCGGTGGCATTCAGGAGTTCCGCGAAATGATCAGGGCGATGGTCGAGCAGGAGGGACGCACCGTCTTCATCTCCTCGCACCTGCTCGACGAGGTCGAGAAGATCTGCGACCACGCGGCAATCGTGGACCGCGGCAAGATCCTGATGCAGGGCGCCATCGCCGACCTAGCCGAAGGGGGCGCGCGTCACGAGCTGATAGTGGGCTTGGACGATCCAGTGCGTGCCTTGGAGGTGCTGGACGGAAGCAGCTTGGTGCGTCAGGCACAGCGCTCGGATGAGGGCCTGCGCGTCACCTTGGACGAGGTTGCGGACACGTCGCCCACCCAAAGCGCCGCGGGCGTCAACGCCGCTCTCGTGGGGGCCGGGCTTGCCGTCTCGCGCCTGGAGCCCGTGCGCCAGAGCTTGGAGAAGCGATTCCTGGAGGTCACATCCCGACTGAGCGACTCGACCACAGAGGAGGTGGGGGCATGAACGCCACGATCGCAGCCCAGATGACGGGCGCGGACATTCTCAAGCTGCGCAAGAAACGAGGCATCCTGACTTGGTCCTTGGTATTGGCGCTGGGCCCGGTCTTGATCTACTTCGTGGCGGCGGTGATCGAGCATGCGACCAACCCGGGCAAATATGGCCCGGCCGGAGGAGCCCAGAACTTCTCCGACGGCCTGCGCGTGATCGCGCTCTTCTTCGGCCCGCTCGCGGCGCTCCTGATCGGTGTCGAGGCCGGCACGGGCGATGCCTCGGCCGGGGTCTTCCGCGACCTCGTCGTGACAGGTCGCTCCCGCCTTGCCCTGTTCGCCACGCGTGTGCCCGCGGCGTTGGCTGTCACCGTCGCAATGATGCTCAGCGCATATGCCCTCTTGCTGATCGGCACGTTCGCGTTTGCCTCCAACCTGGCGACCCCCAGCGGCTCTTTGATTCTCAACGGTCTGGGCTTCACGCTCTTGGCGACCTGCGTGTTGTGCGTGGTCGCGGTCGGCTTCGCCTCGCTCACGACCTCCAAGCCAGCCGCGATCATCGCCCTGATCGCCTGGCAGATCGTGGCCAGCCCTCTGCTTGCCAGCATCAAAGGCCTCGGTAGCACCCGCGAGGGTCTCCTTAGCCAGGCGACCGCTCATTTCAGCCCCGTCCACGTCGGCGAAGGCGGTCACGGTGCCAGCGTGACGCTCTCAGGCGGAACGGCCTTCATCGTGCTCCTCGCCTGGGTGGTCGTGTTCCTCGCGCTCGGCGCCTGGCGCACGCGCACGATGGATGCTTAGACCTTGCGGTACTCAGGAACCCACGCGCCGTCGTCCTGGCGCGTGAAGTCCTGGAACAGGCCAGGTGCCTCGGCCTGCATGATGCGAGCGATCCGATCGAACACGAGACGTAGCTCCTCCTCGGCGCCCGCGGCGGTGCGCATCTCGATCACGTGACGCAAGGTGCGGGCGTTGGCGGTCCACAGGATGTCGGTCGAGAGGCCGATCGGGGCGAGGCGACGCAGCGCGGAGGTGACCTCCTTCTTGACGTGAAACGGCACGCCCTCCTTGTCGATGCCGAGCTGATCGGCGGCGCTCACCTGGAACTCCTCGAGCTGCTCGACGATGCTCAAGACCTGCTCGCGCACGGGCTCCAGGGCGGGTGGCACCCGAAAGCCGATGTCGGTGAGGCGCACGTAGCGCAGGCTCTCCTGGCTGAAGGCCGAGCCTGCCCTGTGCCGAACCAGCTCGTGGGTGAACACGCGGCTCACGTTGCGCAGCGCAAACGACCAGTTCGCGTGCTCCAGCACGCTCCCGTGGGCGCTGCGCAGGATGTTGGCGAAGTATTCCCCCTGGTCGGTGCGAACCTTCGTCACATTCGGGTTCAGGCCGGGCTCCCAGCTGCGGTAGCAGGCCCTCCCACCGAACTCCACGATCAGCTCGCCGTGATTGAGATCCCCGCCTGCCCCGCCTGACTCCTCCAGGCGACGCTCCAGCCACGACTCGCCTCCCACATCCTCCAGGTAGCCGCGCATGCCCTCGACGTCGATCGAAGGCCTGGCGATCAGGAAGACGGATGGATTGGTCTCGTGCACGGTGGCGGGCGATCCTACAACGCCGGTCGGGCGTCTCCTCTAGGTTGTCAAACTTCGCCGCGGCGAGTGTGGACCGATGCTCGGCCTGGGACAGTGCGGATAAGCTCCGATCATCGTGACGGACCCCACCCCCTTCCAATCCACGGACCCCACCCCCTCCCAATCCGCGGACACCGAGCTCGAGCGGACCGCTTGGGAGCTCGACCCGCTCGTGGACGGGCAGGGACCCGACGGGGCTCGCGGGCAGCTCGCGCGGGCCTTGAAGCGTGCCCAGGCATTTGCCGGCAGCTACGCGGGCAAGCTCGAGAGCCTGGACAGCGAGGCCTTGGAGCGGGCGATGCGCGAGCTCGGCGAGATTCAGGACCTGGTCGGTCGGGCCGGCACCTACGCGGGCCTGCGCTTTTCGGTAGACACCGCCGATCCCGCCGCCGGTGCCTTGATGCAGGAGGTGCAAGAGCGAGGCACCGAGATCGAGACCACGCTCCTCTTCTTCGAGCTCGAATGGGCGGGCCTTCCCGACGATCGTGTCGAGCAGTTGCTCGAGGACGAGCAGCTCTCCTTCTGCGCCCATTACCTGCGCAACGCCCGCCGCTATCGCCACCACCTGCTCAGCGAACCCGAGGAGAAGATCCTCGCCGAGAAGGCCGTCACCGGCGCCGGTGCCTGGTCGCGCCTGTTCGACGAGCTGACCTCCGCGATCGAGGTGCAACTTCCGGAAGACGAGGGGGATGGCAGCGGGCCCGCCGCATCCCAGACGGTCGCCCTCGACGTTGCCCTCAGCCGCCTTGTCCTGCCCGAACGCGACTCGCGGCGCACGACCGCCGAGGCGGTCACCGAGGCGCTCGCCCCGGGCTTGCGCACGCGCGCCTTCCTCTTCAACACGCTCTTGGCCGACAAGGCCACCGACGACCGCTTGCGCCGTTACCCGACTTGGCTGGCGGCCCGCAATCTTTCCAACGAGGCCAGCGACGAGTCGGTGGCCGCCTTGATCGAGGCGGTCCGCGGGCGCTATGAGCTGCCGCGCCGCTGGTATCGCCTGAAGGCTCGCCTGCTGGGCGTCGAGCGACTCGCCGACTACGACCGCATGGCGGCCGTCACCGCGGACGAAGTCACCTATTCCTTCGCCCAAGCCCGTGAGATCGTGCTCGACTGCTACACCTCTTTCTCCCCCGATCTGGGCAACGTCGCCAAGCGCTTCTTCGACGAGCGCTACATCGACGCCCCGGTACGCCCGGCCAAGCGCGGTGGGGCGTTCTGCGCTTCGGCCGTGCCCTCGGTGCATCCCTACGTGATGCTCAACTACACCTCCCGTCGCCGCGACGTGCTCACGCTCGCCCACGAGCTCGGCCACGGCGTCCACTTCGCGCTGGCGGCCGGCCAGGGCATCTTCCACCAGGGCACCCCGCTCACGCTTGCCGAGACAGCCTCCGTGTTCGGCGAGACGATCGTCTTCGGACGGCTCCTCCAAGAGGACACCTCGCCCTCCTCGCGCCTGGCCCTCTTGGCCGAGAACATCGAGGGCGCCTTGGCCACGGTGTTCCGCCAGGTGGCCATGAACCGCTTCGAGCACTTCGTCCACAAAGAGCGTCGCGGGCAGGGCGAGCTCTCAGTCGAGCGCTTCGGCGAGCTCTGGGTGGAGAGCCAGACCGAGATGTTCGGCGACTCGGTCGAGATAACCGATGGCTACCGCTCCTGGTGGTCCTACATCCCGCACTTCATCGGCTCGCCCGGCTATGTCTACGCCTACGCCTACGGCCAGCTGCTTGCCCTGTCCGTCTACGAGCGCTATGAGCAGCTCGGCCAAGAGCTGGTGCCGCGCTATCTCGACCTGCTGGCTGCCGGCGGCTCGCGCTCACCCGAGGACTTGGGTCGGATTGTCGGCATCGACCTCGCCGACCCAGGCTTCTGGGATGCCGGCCTCGACCTTGTCGAGCGCCAACTGCTTGCGGCCGAAGAGGCAGCCCGCGACGCCGGTCGCGTCTAAGAACCTGTTTCAAAAAGATCGGCACGCCCTGGACGTTCCCTGAACACGGCGCTGGATCGCCCCGTGACGTCTTGCACGTGCAACCAGCACGCCTACGACGTCCCGCCGCGCCCAGCTTGGCCCATGAACGCCCATGACGCACCGCCTATTTTGAAACAGGTTCTAAGGCGCCCGGGCGACTACCTGCGTCGCAGCAGGGTGATCGTGGGCGCTTCCTCCGCTCCCATGCCACACGGCCGGAAGGAGCGTGCTTGTCGGGTCGGACGAAACGAGCGCACCTGAGGGGGGACCCTGACGTCGTTGCGGAAGATGGTCCCTGTGACCGTACGGCGGGCGACCGCCCGTGCCACGATCGCCTCGGCCACGGCTGCGGCATCGACCGTGTACTGGGACTCGTCCAGGAGCTCTCTGATCAGTTGGATCTGGCGTTGCATCGCTTGGTAGGAGCTGTATCGGCGGTGGATACGTGCTTTTCAGCGGGAGTGCTCCCGATCCGACGAGTGTTCGAGTTTCGCGCGACCTAGCGTCAACCCCGTGGGGGGCGTGGAGATACACAACGAGGTCTCCGAGTTGTCGATCGGAGACTGCGCGGATCGCTGTCACGAGACGGCTGATTCCCGCTTGGCGACGTGAGAACCTGAGTCTGAGAGCGGTCAGAGAAGTCCCAGCGCGCTGCCCACGCCGTGCACGAGGTTGAAAAGTGGCTGCGGCACGATCCCGAAGGCGATCGTCGCGGCCCCCGCCAGGACGGCCACCAAGACGAGCTCTGGCTGGTCACGGTCTGCTGCCGGAGCGATCGGGTCGAGCTCCTGGGAGCCTCCGGCGATCGCCGGTACGGACCCTGGTGTGGGCGATGGAGTCATCCACATAGTTGCGATGACCGGCAAGTAGTAGCCCAAGGAGATCATCGAGCCGATCACGATCACCACTCCCAGCCACGTATAGCCGCCCGCCACGGCTGCATCGATCAGGTAGAACTTGCCGATGAAGCCAGCCGTGGCTGGAATGCCGGCCAGGGCAAGCATCGAGATCGTCATCGGCCACGCAAGCCATGGGCGCTCGCGGCCAAGGCCGGCCATCGCCTGCACGTTGTCGCCGAGATCCGTCTCGCGCTCGCGTGCCACGATCACCGCGAAGGCGGCCATGTTCATCGCCAGGTACACGGCCAGGTAGAACACCATCGACTGTGCCCCCAGTCGTGTCGCCACGACCACACCGGCGAGCATGTACCCGGCCTGGGCCACCGACGAGTAGGCGAGCATGCGCTTCAGCGAGGATTGCCCCAGCGCGCCCACATTGCCCACGAGGATCGTGATCGTGGCCAGCGCCGCCAGCGCCGGCCCCCAGCTGCCGTGAGCTTCGATCAAAGCCACCTCGAACAGGCGCAGGAGCACGCCCAGCGCCGCCACCTTCGTCGCGACCGCCATGAAGGCCGTGACCGGCGTGGGCGCGCCCTCGTACACGTCTGGCGTCCACTGGTGAAACGGCGCCACCGAGGCCTTGAACGCGAGCCCAGCCACGCACAGGGCGACCCCCGTGAGCAGCATCGCATTGGAGGCGAGCCCGCTGCCGGAGATGGCATTCGCGATCGCCCCGAAGTCGGTCGCGCCCGTGGCGCCGTACAGCAGCGCGATCCCGTACAGCAGCGTGGCCGAGCCAACCGAGCCCACGATCAGGTACTTGAGCCCCGCCTCGAGCGAGTGCTCGTTGCGCATTTCGGTCGCGCACAGCACATACAGTGGTATCGACAGGAGCTCCAAGCCGAGGAACAGCGCCACCGTGTTCTGTGCGGCCACGAGCAGAGCCATGCCGCCGAGCGTGCTCAGCAGCATCGCGTGCAGCTCCCCGTGCGCGGCTTCCCTGGCGGCCTTCGAGCGCCACGCGAGCAGCACCGTCGCCATGCCGCCCACCGCCAGGATCAGATTCAGAGTGAGCGACAAGCGATCGATGCGCAGCGCCCCCGAGAGGATCGACTCAGGCTCCTTCCAGCGCCAGATCGTCAGGCCCAGCGCCGCGCCGAGGGCCACGAGCGTGAGCGCCGGCACGACCTGCTCGCGAATCTTGCGCGAGCCGAGCAGGCCGACGAGCAGGACCACGATCGCGCCGCCGAAGAAGGCGACCAGCGGCGAGAGCGCTGCGAAGTCCACGTGCGGGCCTTTGAGGTGGGTCACGGCGAGCACGGTCATGGTTCGGTAGCGGCGAGCGCCGAGGGGGTGGTCGTCAGATCCGCGTGAGCGCTCGCCACGGAGCTTGTGACCGAGCGTTCAGAGCGCTTGAGGGCCCCTTGCGGGTAGAGCGCCAAGAACACGATCACCGCGAGCAGCGGCGCGAGCACCAGCGCGTCCATGCGTGTCAGCTCGCGCGACTTCACGTCCGGGCCGACGCGGTTGTGCATCGCGCGGATGAACAGTCGCAATGCGTACACGCTTGCCATCACCACGCCGGCGAACGCGATCACGGCGACCGCCAGCTTCGCATTGAAGACGCCCAAGAGGATCAGGAACTCGCCGACGAAGTTGGCCGACCCTGGCATCGCCAGCGTGGCCAGCGCCACCACGAGGAACACGGTGGCAAGCAAGGGCGCCCTGAACGCGATGCCGCCCATCTCGCGAATGTCCTGTGACCCGCCGGCGCGCGCGGCCAAGAGGGCGATGATGAAGAACACCGGTGCCACGACCAGTCCGTGGTTGACCATCTGCAAGAGCGCCCCCTGTGCCCCTTGCGGGGTCAGGGCGAAGATCCCGAGCGTGATGAAGCCGAGCTGGGCCACGGAGGAGTACCCGGCGATCAGGCGCGCATGGGTCTGCGTGAAGGCCATCGCCGACCCGTACAGAATCGAGAGCAAGGCGATCACCAGCATCAAGGTCTGGAAGTGCGCCGCGGCCTGTGGGAACAGAGGCAACACGATCGCCAGGAAGCCATACGCGCCGACCTTGGAGAGCACGCCGCTGAATACCATCAACACCTCGATCGGCATCGCTCTGTAGCCGTCGGGCATCCATCCGTGCAGCGGGAACGCCGGCATCTTCACGAGGAAGGCCGCGGCGAAGAACAGGAAGATCCACTCCTGCGAGCCCGTGCTCAGTGGCAACCCTTGCAGCTGGGAGAGCACGAACGTGATGTGCCCGCCGTTCTGCTCGCCCGCCAGCACGCCGGTCGCGATCGCCGCGGCCAGCATCAACAGCGAGCCCACGAGCGTGTAGATGACGAGCTTGATCGTGGCTTTCACGCGGTCGGGACCTTCGCCCCACGAGCCAACCAAGAAATAGAAGGGGATCAGCATCAGGTCGAAGAAGGCCACGAACAGGGCCAGGTCCTGGGCGAGGAAGGCGCCGAGCACGGCCGACTCGGCGAGCATCATGTGGAAGTAGAAAAGTCTTGGCCTGTCGGGTGGGCGGGACGTCAATCCAAGGTTGGCGGCCAGGATCGCGGCGAAGAACAGCAAGGTAGTGAGCCCCACGAGCAGGACGTTGAGGCCGCTCACGCCAAGCTTGTAATGGACGCCCAGTTCGGAGATCCACACGACATCGGTCACGTCCTTCAGGCCGTGCGAGCCGGGCCCATACTGGACGATGTAGGCGATTGCCAGGCCGAGCGCCCCAAGCGATCCGGCAAGCGCCAGCAGACCGGGCAGGCGTTCGCTGCGGATCGCCACAACGGCGCCGACCAATCCACAGGCGACCGGCAGCCAGATCAGGATCGAAAGAGGTGGCATCAGCGGATCACGTCTGCAGTAGGAAGTAGAGGCCGAGTGCGGCCACGCCAAGCACGACCAGGGCGGCGTAGTAGCGCAACAGTCCGGTCTGGATGGCCCGCACCGAGGCTGAGCCGGCGCGGACGAGCGAAGTGGCCCCACCGATGAGGGCGCCGTCGACGAACACCCGCTCGAAGGTCGTGCTCGCGAAGCGCCCCGCCGCCGCGGCGGGCTTGACGACGAGCGCGTCGATCAGCTCGTCGAAGTACCACTTGTTTACGAACAGGGTGTAGGCGGGCTTGAACCGCGTGCGGGCGGCCACCGCGATGGATGGCTGCTTGACCCAGATGCGCCAGGCGATCGCGATCCCGCTCAGGCCGAGGACGGTCCCGAGCGCCAGGCCGAACCAGAGCAAGCCGTCGCGGGTGTGCACCGTGTACAGCGTCGAGCCGGCAAAGCTGGGTTCCAGGAACTTGTTGATCACTTCGTCCACTTCCGGGATCTGCACCAGCCCGGCGCCGACCGCGCCGACCGCGAGGATGCTCATCGCAACCCTCATCGGCAAGGCACGCTCGGCGATCACGTGGTTGGGCCCGGGGAAGCCGACGTCGGTGTCCTCGACCTCGCCGGTCGCGGGGTTGAAGGGCTCAGGAGCGTGTGCAGGTGGCCGCCTTCGAGCTCCTTGGCCTCCTGCACGGGGTCGCCGTAGAAGGCTCTGAAGATCATGCGGAAGGTGTAGATAGCCGTCATGAACGCGCCGAAGTACCCGAGCACGTACAAGGCCCAGTGCCAGCCGCCGCGCTCGCCGGTCACGAGCAGGATCTCGTCCTTGGAGAAGAAGCCCGAGAAGGGGGGGATGCCTGACAAGGCGAGGCCGCCGATCACGAAGCAGGCGAACGTGAAAGGCATCGCCTTCTTGAAGCCTTTCATCTTGTCGAGTGACTGCTCGCCGGCCATTGCGCCGATGATCGAGCCCGCGCCCATGAACAGGAGCGCCTTGAAGAAGGCGTGGGTCATCAGGTGGAACATCCCTGCGGCGTAGGCCCCGACGGAGACGCCCATGATCATGTAGCCGATCTGGGACATCGTGGAGTAGGCGATCACACGCTTGATGTCTGTCTGGGCGAGCGCGATCGTGGCGGCGATCACGAGCGTGGCGCAGCCGATGATGGCGCCCACGTCCTGCGCGGCGGGCGCCAGTTCAAAGAAGGGATGCATGCGCGCGATCAGGTACACGCCGGCGGTCACCATCGTGGCGGCGTGGATCAGGGCGCTGACGGGCGTGGGGCCCTCCATGGCGTCGGGCAGCCACGTGTGCAGCGGGATCTGCGCCGACTTGGCAAATGCCCCCACGAGCAGCAGCAGGCAGCCGGCGGTCACGTCGCCTTCGCCGCTTGTGAACACATTCGGGGCCGCCTTGAACGCCTTGAGGAAGTCGAGCGTGCCCGTGTGCTTGAACAGGAAGTACGTGCCCAAGACCAGGCCCACGTCGCCGACCACATTGATCACGAACGCCTTGATCCCGGCCTTGGTGGCGGTGGTGCGCCGGTACCAGAAGGAGATCAACAGATAGGACGCCGCGCCGACGAAAGCCCAGCCCACGATCAACAACAGGAAGTTTCCCGCCAAGACCAGCAGAAGCATCGAGAAGACGAAGAAGTTGAGGTAGGCGAAGTACCTCGCGTAGCCCTTGTCTTCGTCGAGATAGGACACCGAATACAGGTGGATCGTCGTGGAGATTCCCGTGACGACCAGAATCATGAAGACCGAGAGGGGGTCGACCAGGATCGACATCTGCGCGTCGATGCCGACGGTGGAGGCGTAGTTCCACAGCGAGGACACAAACTGGCGATGGTCGCTCGTGTGGCCTTGGAGCGAGATTAGGGTCGCCAACGCCGCCAAGAAGGCCAGGCCGATCGCGGCTGTGCCGATCCAGCCCGCGCTGCGGCCGGGCAGCTTCTTGAAGCCCGCGCCGGTGATCAAGGTGCCGAGCAGTGGGAATGCCAGCACCAGCCAGCCGTAGGTGGTGGTCATCCCTGGAGCTCCCTCAGCTCATCCACGTCGATCGGCAGGCGCCGGCGGTGGATCGCCACGATCATGCCCAGCCCAATGCAGACCTCGCAGGCGGCGACGGTCATCACGATGATCGCGAGGACTTGCCCGTCGCCGTTGCCCCACATGCGCGAGAACGCGATCAGGGAGAGATTGGCGCCGTTGAGCATCAGCTCCAGGCACAGCAGTACGACGAGCGGGTTGCGGCGCACCATCACACCAAAGGCCCCCGTGCAGAAGACGATCGCCGACACGGCGAGATACCAGGCGATGCTCACCAGCCGCCTCCGCTCGCTTGCGTACCACCGACAACGGGGGCTCGTGAGGCGCCGCCGTCCTCCTCGGGATCGGCTGTCCCCCGTGCGTGTGCGAGCGCCAGCCCTTCCACACCCTCGACCATCGTGCCGGTTCCATGCGGGCGCAGGATGTCCAGCGGCGTGAGCCGGTCGCGGTCGTGCTCCTCCTCGTTCAAGCCATCACGCCGGCGTGCTAGCACGACGCCGCCGACCGCTGCGATCAAGAGCAAGAGCGAGGCCGCCTCGAACACAAGCAGGAAGCGCGTGAGCAGCAGGTTGCCGATGTAAGCGGGTGTCCCGAATGCCCGCGGCCCGGGCGCATAGGGAGCGCCGTTGCCTTCGACTGCCTTCAGCCCACTGCCAAGCAGGGCGATCAAGAGCTCCACGAGCAAGGCTCCCGCGAACACGGCACCGCTCAACTTGCGTCCATCGGCGCTCCGCGCGCGCGGGCGGCGCGTGAGGCCCCCATTCAGCGACTGCTCCTCGTCGCCCACGTAGGCCACGACGAACACGTACAGGACCATCACCGCGCCGGCGTACACGACGACCTGCGCAGCCGCCACGAATTCGGCGCGCAGCAGCAGGAACAGCACCGCCAGCGACAGCAGGTGAGCGACGAGTGCGAGCACGCTGTAGAAGGGGTTGCTGAGCGTGACCACACCGATGGCGCCCGCGATCACCCCGATCGCGGCGATGAAGAACAGGAGGCTGGACACCCCTACCGTGCCTCTCGGTCTGTTGGGCTCGTTGTTCGCACGGACCGCGAGCCCGGGCGCATCGCACGTCCCATCACTCGCCCTCCCGGCGCAGCGGGGTGCGCTCGAGCGGCTCGGCAAGCAGCATCTCCTTGGTGAAGATCAGGTCGCTGCGCGTGTAGTCGGACATCTCGTAGTCGTGGCCCATCGTGATCGCATCGAATGGGCACGCCACCTCGCAGTAGCCGCAGAAGATGCACCGAGACAGGTTGATCTCATACACCGCCGCATAGCGCTCGCCGGCAGACACCCTGTTCTCGGGTGTGTTCTCGGCCGCCACGACCCTGATGCAGTCGGCTGGGCAGGCGGCGGCGCACAGCGAGCAGCCCACGCACTTCTCCAGGTTGGGGTAGGTGGGATCTGAATCCTCGAAGCGGTGCAGCTTGTGTCTGCCCCTGAAGCGGGGGTACACGGGCGTCTTGTTCTCCGGGTACTCGATCGTGACCGGCTTCTCCAGCATCCGTCCAAATGTCGTCTTCAGGCCACGCAGCGTTTCGCCGAACGCTCGGTAGGTGCCACGCGCCGGGCCCGGCGGGGGGGTGCGCAGGACCTCGATCACGTCGTCTCCGGGCGTCCAGGTCATGGCCGCCCCCGCAAGCAGGCGAAGGGTGAGAGTGGCATGGGTCTCACCCGTGCGTCACCACCACGAGCACGGCCGTGACGAGCGCGTTGAGCGTCGCCAGCGGCAACAGGATCTTCCAGCCGAAGCTCATCAGCTGGTCGTAGCGCAGGCGCGGCAAGGTGGCGCGCACCCAGATGAACAGGAAGGTCATCAGTCCCATCTTGAACAGCACCACGAACGGGTCGACCCAGCCGGGGGGGTGGATCCCAAACGGCAGCAGCCAGCCGCCGAGGAACACGGTCGTGACGATGCCCGAGACGACGACCACGTTGAGGTACTCGGCGAAGTAGTAGGAGGCGAAGCGCCCTCCGCCGTACTCGGTCTTGTAGCCCCCCACGAGCTCCGCGTCGGCCTCGACCAGGTCGAACGGGGCGCGGTTGGTCTCCGCGAAGCCGGCCACCAGGAATACGAGGAAGCCGAAGAACTGCGGCACCATGTACCACATGCCTTGCTGCGCTTCCACGATCCCCGTCAGCGACAGCGTGCCGGCGGTGAAGACCACGCCGACGAGCGCCAAGCCCTGGGAGACCTCGTAGGAGATCAGCTGCGCTGCTCCCCTCATCGCGCCGAGGAAGGAGTACTTCGAGCCCGAGGACCAACCGCCGAGCATGATCCCGTAGAAGGCGACGGCTCCGAAGGCGAACAGGTACAACGGGCCGATCGACACGTCCACGCCATACAGCCCGACCGGCGTGCCAAAGATGTGCTGGACGTTGCCGAACGGGATGATGGCGAACGCCGCCACGGCCGTCACGATCGAGACGACGGGGGCCAGCGCGAACAGAAAGCCGGTGGAGGTGCTCGGCCGGAACTGCTCCTTGGTGAGCAGCTTCACGATGTCGGCAAGCGGTTGCAGCGCGCCGAATGGGCCGACCCTGTTAGGGCCATAGCGCGCCTGCATGCGCCCGAGCAGCTTGCGCTCGGCCAGCAGCACCACCGGCACCAACTGCAGCCCTACCGCGAAGATCACGATTGCCTTGATGATCTGGATCCACCAGGCTTCGTAGTAACCGACGACTGCAAGTGCGCTCATCGCCTTCTCCCCACGTGCCCAGCGGACGTCATGAGGCCACCGCCCCTTCGCGCTCCTGGGGACGCACGCCCTTGCCGCCGATCTCCTCGAGCGTTAGGCCCTCGTACCACGGGATTGCCTCGAATAGCCTCTCGGAGGCCATCGCTCCGCTGAGCACGTCGAGGTCGAGCCCGAGGCACTGCGCGAGCTCGGCGATCACGCTCCACTCCGCACGTGCCTGTCCCAACTGGGCGACGGCGGGTCGCAGCCGCTGGATGCGGCCGTCGGGATGCACGATCGTGCCCTCCTTCTCGGGGTAGGCGCCGGCGGGGAACACAACGTCCGCATGCTCGCGCAGCGCGTCGGTCAGGAAGCTTGCGTGACTTATGACGGTGGTGGCGCTCGCGAGCGCTCGCTCCCACAGGGGGCGGTCCTGCGGGGAGGCTCCGCCAAGCGGGTCGGCCCCAAGCAGGTACAGGCAGCTCAGCTCGCCCGTCGTCAGCGCCTCGGCTATCCCGCGCGCGTCGAGTCCCTCCTGCTCGACCTGGCTGAGGCCGGGGCCCACGTTGGGGAGCACACCTGCCTCGCGCAAGCCGCGCCCGTTGGCCTGCGCAGGGACTTCCAGCAGACCCGCGCCCTCGGTCTCGGCGATGCCCAGCGCCTGCGCGAGATCGAGCAGCCCTTGGGCGGCCCGAGTGCCATCGGGACCGGCCGTGAGCCGCTCCCCCCACAGCACCACGATCTCCGGTCCCGTCTTCCCCCCGTCATGGATGGTCCCCTCAATAGGGGCCGCTTCCTTCAGCTTGCTCACCAGCGCATGAGCCGAGCTCTCTCCAAGCAGATCGGCGGCGGATGCATGGATCAGCTTCATGCCGTGGCGACGAACTCCCTTGCGCAAGCGCAGGTCGAGGATCGCCGCGTCTTGGATCAGGTCTACCTCCAGCACGAGCACCGCGTGCGCGAACTCCAGGTCTGACACCCTCGCCTGGAGTGCCGGCTCCGCCAGTGCCCGATGCAGCTCCAGCGGCAGCGTTCCGGCCACGCGCGAATCCAAATTGGGCGAGCCCAAGCCCTCGCGCAGCAGGCGCGCGAGCAGGAAGCCCTCCTCGTTCGTGGCCCCACCGCCGGCGATCGCGCCGGTCTGCGCTCCCGCCCGCTTCAGACGGGTGGTGGCCTCCTCCAGGGCTCGCTCCCAGGAGACGGAACGCAGCTCGCCACCGTCGCGGATCAGCGGCTCGCTGATCCGCTCCTCTCCGAGCCTGGGGTAGGCGAAGCGTCCCCGGTCGCACAGCCAGCCATCGTCCACCTCGGGGTGCTCGCGCGCCAGCACGCGCAACACGCGCTCGTCGCGCACGGTCAGCGTCACATTGCATTGCGCCGCGCACAGCGTGCACACCGAGCCCGCGTCCTCTATATCCCACGGACGCGCTCTGAAGCGATAGTTGCGCGAGGTGAGCGCCCCCACGGGGCACAGCTCGACGATGTTGCCGCTGAAGGGGGCCACATAGGGCGTGCCATCGAAGGTGGAGACGTAGGAGTGGGCGCCGCGCTCCAGCAACACGAGCTGGTAGTCCTCGGAGATCTCCTGGGAGAAGCGCACGCAGCGATAGCACAGGATGCAGCGCTCGCGGTCGATCGCGATCGTCGGCGAGAGCTCCAAGGGCTTGACGAAGTGGCGCTTGGGCTCGACGAAGCGCGACTTGCCCGAGCCCCAGCCAAAGGCGATGTCCTGCAAGGGGCACTCCCCGCCCTTGTCGCACACAGGACAGTCGAGCGGGTGGTTTACGAGCAGGAACTCCACCACCGCCTCCTGGGCGATCCTCGCGCGCTCGGATTGCGTGTGCACCACCATGCCGTCCTTCACGGGGGTCGAGCAACCCGTTTGCAGCTTGGGGATGCCCTCGATCTCCACTAGGCACATGCGGCACGCGCCCACGGGGTTGCCCAGCTTCGGCTCGTAGCAAAAGACGGGGATCTCGATGTCGCCGTACTTGGCGGCGTCCACGAGCATCATGTTTTCGGGGGCCTCCACCTCACGGCCGTCGATCGTGAATTTGATGAGCCTTTGCTCCGGTCTAGGCATGTGGAGATACCTCGCCGATAATTTCTTCTGCGCGACGGGGCATCATGCGAAAGCCTCGTGTACAAGGACGCCGGTCACGTTGCGGGCACGCGCTGTCTCGATGTGCTCTTCGAACTCGCCTCTGAACTTTGCGATCATCGAGCCGATCGGCATCGCCATCGCGTCGCCCAAGACGCACAAGCAGTTGCCGATGATGTGCTCTTGGACGGAGGCCATGATCTCGATGTCCATTGGCGTGGCGGTGCCATCGTCTATGCGTTCGAGCATCTTCACGGTCCAGTTGGTGCCCTCCCTGCAGGGGGTGCACTTGCCACAGGACTCGTGCCGGTAGAACTTCGCGACCTTCAGGGCAACGTCGAGGATCGGGGTCGAGTCGTCCACGACGATGATCGCGCCCGAGCCGAGCATCGAGCCGGCCTTGGCCATCGAGTCGAAGTCATAGGGGAGGTCGAGGTCCTCCTTCTTCAGGACCGGCGAGGAGGAGCCGCCCGGGAACCAGCACTTCACCTCGCGCCCCTCCTCTGGACCGCCGGCGAGCCCGTAGACGATCTCCCGCGAGGGGATCCCCAGCTCGATCTCGTAGTTGCCGGGCCGCTGCACGTGGCCTGAGACCGACACGAGCTTCGTGCCTTTGGAGGTCTCGGTGCCGAGCTTCGAGTACTCCTCGCCGCCCATCTTCATGATCGCCGGCACCGTCGAGAGCGTCTCGACGTTGTTGATGAGCGTCGGTCCTTGGTAGAGCCCTTGGTTGGCCGGGAACGGCGGCTTCAAGCGCGGGTTGCCGCGCTTTCCTTCCAGCGAGTCCAGTAGCCCGGTCTCCTCGCCGCAGATGTAGGCGCCCGCGCCGCGGTGCACGACAAGCGAGAGCGAGTGCCCCGAGCCGAGAATGTCCTCACCCACGAAGCCAGCCTCGCGCGCTTCGGCCAGCGCGGCGTCGAGCACGTCGGCTTGGTGGACGTACTCGCCCCTGATGTAGATGAACGAGCGGCTGGCCCCCGCCGCGTAGGAGGCGATCACGATCCCCTCGATCAGCATGTGCGGGGACTTCTGCATCAGTTCGCGATCCTTGAAGGTGCCCGGCTCGGACTCGTCGGCGTTGCAGACGAGGTACTTGTCGATCGACCCCTTCGGCAGGAACGACACCTTCTTGCCCATCGCAAACCCCGCCCCGCCGCGGCCACGCAGGCCGGAGGCTTCAAGCTGTGCGAGCACCTCCTCGGGCGTGGTCGCGAGGGCCTTGCGCAGCGACTCGTAGCCGCCGCGCCCCGAGTACACCTCGAGCGTGCTCAAACCGGGCTCGTCGATGTCCTTGAACAGCAGCGCCCCAGTCATGCGGCTCCCCCCGAGGCGTCCGACGGAGAAGCCGTCTCGACCTGGTGGGCTGGGAAATCGCGCGAGTTGGCATGCGGGTCGGCCACCTTGCGCGTCGAGAGCTGCTTGGCGGGCAGCACCCGCCGCCCGGCGCGCACATCGTCGAGCAGCTGGGGGACGTCATCGAGCGTGAGCGGCCCCACGAACACGCCGTCCACCGAGGCCATCGGCGCGATGTCGCATGCGCCCAGGCACTCGAACGAACGCACGTTGAACTCCGGATCCTCGCCCGCCGCCTCGCAGACGGCCGCATGCAGAGCGTCGGCGCCGCGCAGCGAGCAGGAGATGTTGGTGCACACGTAGATCGAATGCCTGCCCACTGGCTCGGTCTCGAGCATGTCGTAGAAGGTCGCCACCGCGGCCAGGTAGGCGGGCGTGACGCCCATCACCGCGGCCACCTGCTCGATCGCCTCGGGCGAGCACCAGCCGTGCACGCGCTGGGCCGCCTCGAGCGCCGGCAGCGCCGCCGAGCGGCTGTCCGGGTAGAGGGCCATATGCGCCTCGATCTCCTCGCGCAGCTCGGAGTTCATCTGTCGATCCCTCCGAGGATCGGGTCGAGCATCGCCAGCGTCGCGATCATGTCGGCGATGTAGGAGCCCTCCGCCATGTGCGAGAGCGCCTGCAGGTTCACGAACGAGGAGTCGCGCATGTGCACGCGCGCCGGCTTAGAGGAGCCGTCTGAGCGCACGAAGCAGCCGAGCTCGCCGCGGGGGCCCTCGATCGCGTTGTACACCTCGCCCGGAGGTACCCGGAAGCCCTCGGTGACGAGCTTGAAGTGGTGGATCAGTGCCTCCATCGAGGTTGCCAGCTCGTGGCGCGGGGGCAGGGCCACCTTGCGGTCGGTCGTGATGTACGGGCCCTCCGGCAGGCCGTCGAGCGCCTGGTCGATGATCTTCACAGACTCGTAGATTTCCGCCACGCGCACGGCGAAGCGGTCGTAGTTATCGCCGACGGTGCCGACCGGGATCTTGAAGTCGAAGTCCTCATAGGAGCTATACGGAGCGGCCTTGCGCAAATCCCACGGGTTGCCGGCCGCGCGCAGCAGCGGGCCGGTCACGCCCAGGCTCAGCAGCGTCTCGGCGTCGAGCGGGCAGGTGCCGCGTAGGCGCTCCAAGACAATTTGGTTGGCGTTTAGGATCGCCCCATACTGGTCTGCCCGCGCGGGCATGATCTTGGTGAACTCGCGAGTCTTCTCCACGAAGCCGACAGGGATGTCCTCGATCACGCCCCCCACCTGGAAGTAGCGCGTGTGCATGCGCTGACCCGATGACATCTCGAACAGGTCGAGGATCAGCTCGCGCTCGCGCAGGCAGTACAGGAAGATCGACACGGCCCCGAGGTCAAGTGCGCTCGTGCCGAGCCAGATCAGATGCGAGGCGATGCGGTTCAGCTCGAGATGGATCACGCGTAGGTATTGCGCACGCTTGGGCACCTCCACCTCGAGCAATGCCTCCACCGCGCCGACGTAGGCCATCGAGTTGAAGTAGTAGGCCAGGTAGTCCATCCGCTCGACTACCGGGATCACCTTCCAGTAGGCCTTGTCCTCAGCGGTCTTCTCGATGCCCGTGTGCACATAGCCGATGACCGGCTTGATCGAGCGCACCACCTCGCCCTGCAGGGTCACGAGCAGTCGCAGCACGCCATGGGTCGCAGGGTGGTGCGGGCCGAAGTTGAGCGTCAGCATCTCGTCGTGGGGTGCCTCGTCGACCTGCTCCTCCACTGCCGATAGCGTGATGCTCTGCTCCCGGCGGCGATACTCGGACATCTGCTGGTCGGTGGCGGTCATCGTCAAGATCCCGGTGCTGGGCGAATCGTCGCCACGGCGGCGCTCATCGCGTCGCACCCTGAGAGTCGGCTTCGTTGTACGTGAAGATCACCGGTTCGCCACCCACTGGGAAGTCGCGCCGCTGTGGATGGCCCTCGTAGTCCTCGGGCATAAGGATGCGCCGCAGATCGGGGTGACCGCGAAAGACGACGCCGAACATGTCGTACACCTCGCGCTCCTGATGGTCGGCGGTGGGCCAGCCGGGTCCGTCGGGGCCCTCCGGCGTGACCGAATCCACCTCGGCGGCGTCGGTTGGCACGCGCAGCTTGACCGTGAGGCGGTCGACCTTGTTCATGTCAAGCAACTCGTAGTGCACCCCGAGGCGTGGCTCGTGCGGGTAGTAATCGACGCCGTGCACGCTCATCATGGATGCGTAGCCGTGCTCGCGCAGCCGCTCGAGCACGGTACGGATGCGCCGCGGCTGCACCTCGAGGCTCCCCCGACCGCGGAAGTGCAGGGTCTCCACGATCGCCTCATCTCCCTCGCTCTCGCGCAGCTTCTTGGCGAGCAGCTCCAGCCCGGTGGCGTCAGGCACCGCGGCGGATCTCCTCGGTGCCAAGCGCGTCGTAGCGCTCCCGCCAGCCCGCGTCGGGGTCCTCCTGGACCAGCTTGCGCAGCTTGAGGATGCCGTGCATCAATCCCTCAGGTCGTGGCGGGCAGCCGGGCACGTGCACGTCGATCGGCATGAACTTGTCCGATGGCACCAACGCATAGTTGTTGAACACGCCCATCGAGCTGCAGCACGCGCCCATCGAGATCGCCCACTTCGGCTCGAGCATCTGGTCGTATAGCCGGCGGATGATCGGCGCCATCTTGATCGACACCCTGCCCGCCAAGATGATCAAGTCGGCCTGGCGCGGAGAGGCCCGGAACGCCTCGTAGCCGAAGCGCGCGATGTCCATGCGCGGCCCGGCGGTCTGGAACTGCTCCATCGCACAGCAAGCCAATCCGAAAGCGAGCGGGAAGAACGAGTTCGAGCGCCCCCACGCGACGGCCTTCTCGAGCGTCGTGGTGAGCACACGTTCGTGCACATAGCGTTCGAGCTCCTCGCCATCCATGCTCGCCGGCGCTGTGGGGCCCAGCAGCTCAGCGCCGCGCAGCAGTTCCTTCGAGTCGTGCTTGTTGACGCGGAGGGATGGGGTCCCGCCCGCCCCGCCCGCCCCGATGGGCTCGCGCTTTATCTCCACTCGAGCGCTCCCCGTCGCCACACGTACACGAACGCCACGGCGAGCAACACTATGAACGTGACCGTCTCGGCTAGCGCGTAACCACCGTAAGCCTTCAGCTGAACGGCGATCGGGTACAGGAACACCACCTCGATGTCGAACAGAATGAACAGCATCGCGATCAGGTAGAAGCTGATTCCGAAGCGCATCCCGCGCTTGACCTCCGAGGGCAGGCCACACTCGTAGGGATCCTGCTTGTGCTCGGTCCGCCTGCGCGGGCCGACCATCGTGTTGAGCACCGCGAACAGTCCGCCCACGGCGCCACCGAGAATCAGAAATACGATCGCGGGGAGATAACTGCGGAGCACGGGGGCTGTTATATCACCGCTTGTGGCAGAGTGTTACATAGTGCGGATCGGCTCGAAATCTGCCGTGGGAGACGGTGTCCGGGAGAGTTGCGTATGGCCGAGTCGACCAATTCGCGCACGTGCGCGAACCCGCGAGAGGGGCCGCCTGCGCCCGGTCGCACCTGCCCCGGAGCGCCCGGCGTGAACGAAGCAGTGGCTTGGGGCGCGATCGCCCTAGCTGTGCTGAGCGCCGCCGCGGGCTTGCTTGGTGCGTGGCGCTGGTATCGCCTCCAAACCAGCCGCGGCTTCTGGGTGCTGCTGCGTGCTGCCCAGGTAGCGGCGCTCGTGTATGCCCTTGCGGTGGGTGTCCTCGCGGCTGCCGGGCACTACTCCACGGAACGGCTCTTCTATCTCTATGCGCTGCTTCCGCTCGCGATCAGCTTCGTCGCCGAGCAACTGCGGGTGACCTCCGCACAGACGATCCTCGATCAGCGCGATATCGAGGACGCTCAGGCGGTCGGTGAGCTGCCCGAGCACGAGCAGCACGAGATCGTCGCCTTGATCGTTCGGCGCGAGATGGGCGTGATGGCGCTGTCGGCGCTCGTCGTCGTGTTCCTGGCCTTGCGAGCCGCTGGAACCGCCCACGGGTTCTGACCGATATATTCCGGCGCGCATGAGGCTGCCTTTGAAGATGCTTGCCGCGGCTACCACGCTGCTTGCCGTCGCCGGCGGGATCTCGGCCTGCGGATCGCAGGGGATCTCGGTGTCGAAGTCGAGTCCCTATTACCGCGGCGCTGTCCTGTTCCGCGATCACTGCTCGGGTTGTCACACGCTTTCGGCGGTGGGCGCTGAGGGTTCGGCGACATCGATCAAGGACCGCGTGAAGACGAACGGGCCGAACTTCAACATCCGCAAGGAGAACATGGAACAGGTTCTCTACGCGATCCGCAACGGGGGCTTCTCGGGGGCGATCATGCCGCAGAACCTTGTCGTTGGCGACGACGCCAAGGACATTGCCGCCTTCCTGGCCGCGTATTCCGGAAAGCAGGCTCAGCACGTGCCTGCCGTCAACATCACGCTCTCAACCAAATAGCCCGCTGACGGAGGCGACGTGCTCGACCTCAAGTTGATCAGGGACGAGCCCGAGCGCGTGCGCACCGAACTGGCACGGCGTGGTGAGGACCTGACTGCCGGCCTTGACCTGGTGCTCGAGCTAGATGGCGAGCGCCGCGCCTTGATACCGCGCTTGGAGGAGCTGAGGGCTTCGCGCAATGCGGCGGCCGACGCGATCGCCGAGGCCAAGCGCACGGGCGAGGACGCTGCCGGGGCGATCGCGACCCAGCGCGAGCTCGGCGCGCGCGAGAAGGACTTGAGCCGGGAGCTGGCAGGTATAGAAGAGCGCTTGCACCAGGCGCTTGCTCCACTGCCCAATCTGCCCGATCCCACAGCCGCACCGGGCCCCGAGGACGAGCTGGTCAAGCTCGTCGGCGAGCCCCGAGTGCATGGCGAGGGCATACGCGACCATCTTGAACTTGCCGGCGCCATGATCGACATGGAGCACGCCGCCAAGCTCTCGGGCGCGCGCTTTGCCTATTTGAAGGGCGATCTGGTCCTGGTGGAGCTCGCGCTTGTGCGCTTCGCCCTCGAGAAGCTGCGCGGACACGGCTTCGAGCCGGTGATCCCACCTGTGCTAGTGCGCGAGCGCGCGCTCTACGGGACGGGCTTCTTGCCCGACACCGAGCAGCAGATCTACCGTCTCGCCGAGGACGACCTGTACTTGGTGGGGACCTCCGAGGTGGCCTTGGCCTCGCTGCACGACGAAGAGATCCTGCCCGTCGAGCGCTTGCCCTTGCGCTACGCCGGCTTCTCGCCCTGCTTCAGGCGCGAGGCCGGTGCGGCCGGAAAGGACACTCGCGGCATCTTCAGGGTGCACCAGTTCGACAAGGTGGAGATGTTCAGCTTCGTCGAGCCCGAGTCCTCCTCGGACGAGCACGAGCGGATCCTCGCGATCGAGCAGGAGATCCTCACCGACCTAGAGCTGCCCTACCGCGTGATGAACATCGCCGTGAACGATCTTGGCAACTCCGCCGCCAAGAAGTACGACTGCGAGGCATGGCTGCCGAGCCAGGGTCGCTACCGCGAGCTGACCTCCTGTTCGAACACAACTGACTACCAAGCGCGCCGCCTGAATATTCGCCTGCGGCGCGACAAGCGCGTGCAGGTGCTGCACACGCTCAACGGCACCGCCGTGGCCGTAGGGCGAACGATCATCGCGCTCTTGGAGAACGGTCAGCGCGATGACGGCACAGTGGCGCTGCCGGCGGTCCTTGCCGAATACGGCGCCCCAGCCGTGCTCGGGGCCTGAGTAGGGCTACCGAGCGCTGCCGAGCAGTTGGATGTGATCGGCCTCGGCCGGACCCGGGAACGGGCGCGTGAGGCCGAATTTCTCGAGGATCGACTCGGGCACGCCTTCAACCCCGGGCGTGTCTGAGGCTTCGCCGCGCGTGTGGGGATCGTTGGCGAAGCCGCCAACCTCGACGGAGTGCTGCGGGGTGCGGTAGCCGGAGATGCCGATCAAGTGCAGGTGAAGTGCCTTGCCAAGCGTGTTCAGTCGCTGCACGAGGATGGGCTCCACGCCCACGCTGTAATTCGTACCGGCTGCCTGGAAGAAGCCGAATTCGCCTGAAGGACCGCCGCCTTCGGTGGCGAAGCCGCTGGAGAACGACTGGTTCTGTGAGGCATACTCGCTTATCTGGATCGAGGAGAGCTCTTTTTCGAGCGATGCGCGGTGCGAGCGCAAGGCGCTCAGCTCTGAGCTCTTGCGGTCGCGTGCGTGGATGTACTGGAGCTGACGATCCACGAGTGCCAGATGCAGGCGGGCGACCTCGTCGCGCTGCACCAAGACGGCGGTTGTCTCGCGTTGGTGAGAGCTCGTAAGCACGGCGAGGCGCTTCGTTTCCTTCGCCACTGCCGCGCGCGCACCGATCACCTGCGTCGTCGCGTCGGCATTCTCCTGACCGATCGCCTTGAGATCGTCCACCCGCTCGATCAGGTCACCGAAGCCATGGGCGTCGAGGACCACGGTGACGATGCTCGGCGGAGGAGACTCATACGCCGCGACGACCTGGGCGACCAAGACCTTCCGGTCATGGGCGAGTTGCACCACGAGCGAAGCCAGGTGCGAGCGTGCCCCCTTCAGTTGCGAGCGCAATCTTTCGAGCACCGCGTGCTCGATGGCGAGGCTCGATTCAAGTGCCGAGAGGCGCCCCTGGAGGTCATCGATGCTCCCCTGAAAGCCGTCGATCTGATGCGAGTCGGCCCGGATCGAGGCACCGAGTGCCCCCTCCTTTGCCGTGGAGGAGGAGATGCCGCTTTCAAGCGCACCTTGCGACTGGCCTGCCAGCGCGGGGGCGGCGGCCAATGCGGCGAGCAACGCCAGCGAGGCCACCGCATGACGCAGTCGGAAGAACGAGGCTGGTGGCTTGCGTGTGTTCATGGCAGGTATTCGTGGGGAAGCGATCTGGCGCAAAGCGGCTGGTCTGCGAGAGATGTCGGCACGCGCGCACTCGGTCGTGACTTGGGCAAGCTAGCCACGCTTGGCCTCGATCACAAGCGCGGGGGTATGCGTGCAAACGGACTTGCAGGGACTCGGAGCTCCGTTCGAGCCCACTCTCGAGCCCGATTCGGTCCCCACATGCCACCCCGATGGACGGTCCATTCATCACTGGACAGTAGGCAGATGCTCGCCATGGGTAATATCAAGCTCACGCGGAGCATCTGGAGTCTTTCTCGAGCGCATCGAGGGGTCTGTCGGTCGACGCGGTCAAACGTGGAGGAGATTCAGCGATCCAGGATCCTGGGGGCGATGGCCGAAGAGGTGGCCATGCGCGGCGCGTCATCGGTCACGGTGGCGCGCGTAATCGCGCGCGCGGGCGTCTCACGACGACTCTTCTATGAGCTATTCGCCGACATCGAGGATTGCTTCCTGGCAACCTTCGTCTGGGCGATCGAACAGGCCCGCGTCATGGCGATCGATGCCTACGCCGCGGAGGACAGTTGGCGAGAGTCGCTCAGGAGCGGCTTGGCGGCGGTGCTGCGCTTCTTCGACGAGCAGCCGCTCTTGGCACAGCTGTGCGTCGTGCACGCCGCGGGCGGCGGTCCACGTGTGCTCGAACTCCGCTCGCACACGATCGCCGAGCTGTGCGAGGTCGTGGACAGCGGGCGCGCACAGGCCTCCGGCAACCGAGTCCCCGGCCCAGTGGTGGCAGAGGGCGTCGTGGGCGCGGTGCTCGCGGTTCTCTACACGCGCTTGCTGGGGGAGGGTGGGGCGGCCGGGGGGTCCATTGAGGAGACGTCGCTCGTCGAGTTGCATGGAGAGCTCATGAGCCTGATCGTGCTCCCCTATTTGGGTGCGAGCATCGCGCGCAAGGAACTCGACAGACCGCCACCGCGTGAGAGACCTAGGACCAGACTCGCCAAGGCACTGCCTCAGGGTCGCCCTGAGTCCGAGCAGCGCGGCGCCCGCCTGACCTACCGCACCGTACAGGTCTTGAGGGCGATCGCCGAGCTCCCAGCGGGCAGCAATCGAGAAGTGGCTGAACGGGCGGGGATCGTCGACCAAGGCCAGATCTCGAAGATCCTCACGCGCTTGGAATACCAAGGTCTCGTCGTCAACCGCGGCGGCAGTGGCACGGCACGCGGTACCCCCAACGCGTGGTGGCTGACCGAGCGCGGAGAACAACTCGAGCACGGGCTTGCCGAGCGATCCGTCGGCGAGCCAGGGCGCAGCCCTGATGGGAAGGATGCGCCTACGCGGCGGCCCGGCTGAGGATTCGGCCATGCGGCGGACCGGCTGAGGATGCCGTCCACGGGAAGTCCGGTTAGAGCAGGCGAAAGGCGAGGGACCGCGACGTTCCACCTGTCGGCGTGAACGTCAGTCGGTAAAGGCCGGGGGCCAGCGTGCCGCCGGCGTGCAAGTGGCGGCGGTTTAGCCCCTCGACCGCAAGGAAGATGAGCGAGTCGGGGAGCTTGCGCCAGTGCGCATGCGGGCCCGCCCCCACTCTGAGGGCGAGCGTGACACGTACAGTGACCGTTCGGCTCAGTCTGAGTGAGAACGCGAGCTGAGCTACGGCGAGTCGTCCGCGGTGTAGCGCGGTGCGTGCGCGAGCGGTCAGGGCCAATGCGGATATCTGTACGGCCACCTTCGTGCCAGCTCCAGGCTTCGTGGCCGACCCGCTCGTGGTTCCGGCGCCAGTCGAGTTGGAGGAGGTACCGCCAAGCGGTTGCACGCCTGAGCCTTCGCCGGTGGAGCCGCTCCCTTCATCGCCAGACCCTTCCGGTGGGTTTGCTTCTTCGGGTGGGCCCGTCTTCGGTTCGCCTTCACTTCCTTTCGCCGCTGCTTCGCCGGGCTCGAAGGCGCCGATCCCGTTCGGCGTGCCAACTCCCGTCTGACCGTCGTAGCCGACGGTGGCGTTGCAGATCCACGCACCGAACCCGCAGTCGAACGGCGAGCCGAGCGATCCGCTGCAGGTCGAGTAGCTGCCGCCGCATTCCCCGTTGCCGCCGACGATCACGTCGTGCAACGACGACGATCCAAGGTGTGAGTAAAGAGTTTCCGCAGGGTGGGCCACGCCGTGAGCTCCGCCGGCCAGCGCGAACATCGACGCGATAATCGGCGCGGCGACGCTCGTGCCGCCGATCGGGACCCACTCGGGCACCGTGAGCACGCCTTCTTCGGGATAGGGAGTGGAGTCATAGATGTTCACACCGGTCGACGGATCTGCGTCGGCCGAGACGTCCGCATTGGCTCGATGGGTACCGCAGCCAACCTTCGCCCAGTCCGCGACCGCCTGCTGCCATATGGGCGCGGGCAGCGAACCGCTGCAGCCGGAGCCGCCGCCGCCTTCTTCGGAGCTCCAGGGCAGCTCGCTTGCCCACGAACCATCGGCTTCGAGGTTCAGCTCTGTGCCCCCCACGCTGATCACGTGCGGCGAGGACGCCGGATAGTCAGCTCCGTCGAAATAGGGCGAGCCGGCTTCGTTGCGGGCGGCGTACTGATCCCAGTTCAGGTATCCGTCGTCACCCGCGGCTGCTGTGATGGCGATGCCCGGATGATCGAAAGCGGAGCTGTCGCTTGCTCCTTCCGGGCCTCCCCATGAATTGGATATCTCGGTCGCGTGCAGTGACACAGCGGTGTTCTCGGACGTCTCGAGTTCGCGATATTCCGGGCCGGAGGCCTCCACGAGCAGGATGTGGCAGTTCTGGCATATAGCGTGGGCGACCTCGATATCGGTTGCGGTCTCCAGTGCCCAGCCCTCCGCTTCTTCAGCCTTTTCCCGCTGGCGTTTGGTTCCGCTTGCGAAGGCGCTGAGTTCGGCATCGCTCGTGGGGAAAGGACGATCGCTTTCGCTGCCGTCTTCCCCCACCTGCTTGAAGCAGCCGTTCGCGGTAGTGCAGGCCGGCAGGCCGAATTCACCAGCGTAGGTGTTGAGGTCGGCTTCAGCGCTTAGGTCGTTGTAAGCGTCTACGAGTGCGATCGTCTGGGGCTCGGAGCTAGGAGCGTCGGGCGCAACGCCTGAGAAGTAGGCGCTCTGCAGGCTCTGCGGGGCCAGGCAGCTCGACGCGTACAGGGCGGCGCACTGCGAGGCCTTGGCAAGGGTCGCTTGCGGAGCATCGGATACGGCGAGCGCCTGTATGTGAGTCCGGGCCGTTACGGTCTTTGGCTCCAGTCGCAGGGCCAGGCAACTGGCTCTTCCTGGAGCGGGGGAGGGGCATGCCGGTCGCACGGAATAGTCGGCCGCCGGTAGCGGCGTGGCCGCCGCAGCCGTTGCCGCCGCGAGCGCGGCCAGGACAAGCAGCGCGTGGATCAGGAGGATACGGAACATGTCGATGGGTCGCGCGAAGCTTGTTAGAAGCCTAGCGGCGGCCTTCGTGGCCATGCCCACTCAATCGACTCGGGCCACGTGGAGCTTGAGGTTGCGGGAGACAACGCGACCATCGTTGTCGCCCCCCAGGGTCCGATCGCACGCCGATAACGTAACCGTCACAAAGGGATAACACGAGAGTCACACCGCGTCACAGGACCGTCACAGCGCGATTACGCGAGCGTCACCAAACGCACTTCGTGACCCTCCAGGATGCCGGCAAGGCGAGTGAAGCGCCGGTCGCTTCGCCCGCGATTCCGTCCATCAAGGAGCATTCCATGCGCAATCGAGCACTGATGGTTGCCGCGCTGCTCGCGACGTGTGCCTTCGGGGCTCTCCCCGCACACGCCGCCCCGACGCAGCCGACATCCACACCGATCAAGCATCTAGTCGTGATCTTTCAGGAGAACGTCTCCTTCGATCACTACTTCGGCACCTACCCCAACGCTGCCAATCCGGGCGGAGAGCCGTCGTTCAACCCTTCGCCCGACACCCCGAGCGTGAACGGTCTGAGCGAAGACCTACTCACGATGAACCCCAACTCGGCCAATCCCTTTCGCCTGGATCGCTCCCAGGAGCCGATCTGCGACCAGGATCACGATTACACGCCCGAGCAGCAGGCCTTCGACGGAGGCCTGATGGACATGTTCCCCCAGTTCACCGGCGGATGCCCAGAAAAAAACCTGACGATGGGCTACTACGACGGCAACACCGTCACCGGGCTGTGGAACTACGCGCAGCATTTCGCGATGAGCGACAACTCGTTCGACACCACGTTCGGGCCGTCCACGCCAGGAGCGCTCAACCTGGTCTCGGGACAGACGCACGGCGCGATCCCCGCGTCGCTGCCGGAAGTCACCGAAAACGGAACGGACTACGGCGATGCCGACCCGACCTACGACGACTGCTCCAAAGGCACGACGATCGCGATGGCTCCGACCGACAGGAATGTCGGCGAGATGCTGAACGAAAAGGGCATCACCTGGGGCTGGTTCCAGGGCGGGTTCGCCCCGACCGAAACCAGTGGGGGCAAGGCGGTGTGCGGCTCGAGCCACAAGAACGTGGGCGGCGAAGCGGTGCCTGACTACAGCGCCCACCACGAGCCGTTCGAGTACTACCAGGCCACCGCGAATCCCCACCACCTGCCGCCGAGCTCGCTCAGCATGATCGGCAAGCAGGACCAGGCCAACCACCAATACGACCTGTCGGACTTCTACACCGCCCTGCAGCGAGGCGAGCTGCCCGCAGTGTCCTACCTGAAGGCCGCCAAGTACCAGGACGGTCACGCCGGCTACTCCGATCCCGAGGACGAGCAGGCGTTCCTGACGCACACGATCAACGAACTGCAGCGCTCGCCCGACTGGTCGAGCACGGCAGTCGTAATCGCGTATGACGACTCCGACGGGTTCTACGACCACGCGATGCCGCCGATCGTCAACTCGTCGGCCTCCGCGCAGGACGCGCTCAACGGAGCGGGGAAGTGCGGCAACGGGACGCCCGCCGGTGGCTACGAGGATCGCTGCGGCTATGGCCCGCGGCTACCGCTGCTGGTGATCTCGCCATGGGCGAAGCACAACTTCGTCGATCACTCGATCACCGACCAGTCCTCGGTCCTGCGCTTTGTAGAGGACAACTGGGGACTCGGCCGCATCGGCGACGGCTCGTTCGACGCACGTGCGGGATCGCTCGGAAACATGTTCGATTTCGGCCCTCGACGCGGGCCGGAGGAAAGGCTGTTCCTCAACGAAAGCACGGGCGAGCCGCTCAACCCGCCTTTCGGGTACGAGGCCGCCCATCACGGTCACTGATCGAGGTGGCGCTTCGACCACTGTGAGTTGACGGCATGCACCGGGGCGAGGTCGATATGACTTCGCTCCGGTTGCCGTTACGCTGAAAAGGTGGCCCGCTCGTTTGGCTTCCTGCTGACCCCTGAGCCGCCTTCGCGGCGCGTCGGGTTGCTCGTAGCCGCGGCATCGTGGCGGGCGACTTGGAGATCGATCTGGGCGCGCGCGTGGTGATGAGCGCGGGTGAGCTGGTCCGCCTGACTCCGATCGAGTTCGACCTGTTGCGTGTGCTCGTGCGCAACCGCGGGCGCCTGATGACCCACCGTGCGTTGCTGCTGTATCGGTAGCCATGGCTATAGCCGCCTTCGCACTTCTATTGCTGCTTGTCGCCGGGATAGATCGCATATGAGCCTCGAGTTCATGCCCGGTGCCTTGATCGCGCATATGAGCGGGGCCGATGTGTTCGGTCTCATCCACCCTTTGATCGTCGCGTATCTGTTTTACGCTTTGATCCGCGGAGAGAATCTGTAAGCGATGGCCGTCTCAAACGTGTCATGACTGTTAGCGGATGGCTCACGATCGTCCTCTTCGCGGTCTTCCTGACGGGGATTGCCCTCCCATTCGGGGGCTACATGGCAAAGGTGTATACCGGCAAGCGGGTTTTCCTTTCGCCGATCCTGGCCGGCCCTGAGCGTCTGATGTACTCCCTTCTGCGCGTCGATCCCAAGAGCGAGCAGGACTGGAAGTCATACGCGAAGAGCCTCCTGATCTTCTCGCTCGCCGGCTGGCTGTTGCTTTACCTGATTCTGCGCCCGCAGAACGCCTTTTACGTGCCCCCGCCCTGAACCCACCGCGCGGCTGCTCGTCGAAGAGGGGGAGGACGTGGCAGCCGTGGCGATAGACACCGTACGCCGTCTCGGTAGCACCTATGTCCTGATGGGCGCTCCCGCGCCGCGCCGCGGCCTCAAGCGCTTCTCCGAGCCGCTCGTCATGCGTCTGCTGGAGGGCTTGCCCGGCGTCGATGTGCGGATCGTGGCCGACCCCACACGGCGAGAGGAGGGACGCGCGGACTAATCGCGAAAGATTGCTTGCGCGGCGCAACGTCTCGCCGCATAGGCTGTTGTCATGAACATGCTCACACACCTCCGCCCACGCACACTTCTGCTCGCCCTGCTCGCCATCGGCTCCTTGTCGATCGGTGCCGCGAGCGCTCTCGCCGGCTCCTCCGCTCGTGCCACGAGCGCCTCCTCCAAAGCTTCTGCCCACGCCTCCTCGTCATTTCTGACCGGGATCGGCGACCAGCAGACCAACATGTTCACGAACCCGCTCTGGCTCCAGCTGCACACCAAGATCGCGCGCTACATCGCCCCCTATGACACGGCTGTGCGGCCCTACTCCTTGCAGCTGGCGCGAGAATGGATCGGCGAGGCCGAAGCTGACCATCAGCAGGTACTTGTCGCCTTCTACCACTCCGAGTACACGCCTACCAAGATGCCGAGCGTCACCGTCTATCAGCGCGACGTGAAGAAGTTCCTTGCCCTGTTCCCGAAAGTGAAGCAGTACCAGGCTTGGAACGAGGCGAACCGCGGCACGATCGTCGAAATCGTCAAAGGCAAACGCCACACCGCGCTTGTATCCCCCTCGGCGACTCAGTCTGCCCAGTACTACAAGGCCCTGCGGGCCGTCTGCCGTGGCTGCTCGCTGACCGGCTTGGACATCCTCGACGGGCCCAGCGTGAGGCCCAGCCTGCGCTACATCGGCGAATACAAGCACGAGATCGCGCACCTGAAAGTGCCCATGCCCAAACTGTGGGGCCTTCACAACTACTCCGACACCAACCGCTTCCAGAGCACACGCACCCGCGCGATCCTGGCCGCCGTGCCGGGTCAGGTGTGGCTAACCGAGACGGGTGGGATCGTTCAGTTCGGCAGCGCCTTTCCCAACAAGAAAGGCTCCGGTCTGACCCGCGCGGCCAAGGCGCTTACCTACATGTTTCGTCTAGCCTCCTCCAACAAACGCATCACGCGCCTCTACATCTTCCAGTGGTCGGGCGCGAACGGCTCGGTGCGCTTCGACGCCGGGCTCACGGACCCTACCTACCTGCCGCGGCCGGGCTACGTCGTTGTCTGTAAGCAGCTTCACGCCGCGAACTGCCGCGTGAAAACCAGTAAACGCTGAGCAGTCCGATCAAGCCGGCGGCTGCCGCGAGTGGGGCCAGCGTGCGCAAGGGGTAGTCGCCGAAGCCCTTGTGCAGGGCGGTGTTGTCGCCGGCGCCGACGATCGAGAGCAGGCCGCGATGGTCAATCCCGAGCAATGTCGGGGCGAGCGCCGCGAACAGGCACCAGCCGGCAAGCGCGAGCACGCCCGCGATGAGCGAGCCGCGTGAGATGCGGGTGCGCGTCGTGGCGAGCGTGGCCAGCACGACGGCGCTCCCGGCGGCCATGAGGAACGGCCACACGCCGCCCCAGCCGCGGCCGAGGCCGAAGGCGGAGGCGATCGTCGGCTGGAAGAAACCCTCGCGCAGGTAGCGTGCCCACACGACCGCCTCGGTCTCATAGCCGACCAGCGGATGGGTGATCGTGGCCACGATCACCGTCATCAGCGACACCCCCGCCAGCGCGATCGTCGGACCCGGGTAGCGCTTCAAGGCGATCCCGGTCGGCAACGCCAGGAACGGGAGCATCGTCATCAAGAAGCGCGGGCCCATGAAGCCGCCGCCGAAAGGCAGGTAGTAGCCCGAGTTGTAGCCCACATAGCACACGCACACCCCCACGATCGTGAGCGCCTCGGCACGCTTGCCACGCTTGTAGAGCAGCCACGTGCCGATCGCGCCCATTGCCAGCACGGGGGAGAGCGTGAGCAGGCCGCGAGAGTCCAGCAGCAGGGTGGCCATCACCTTCGGGCTCGGCACGCCGATCCCGAAGAAGCCTTTCTGCTGGCGCGGGATGCTCGAGTAGGCCAGGTGCGTCCACGAGTGGAAGGCGTAGTGGTTGTAGAGCAGCAGCGGCACGATCCCGATCAGGCCGCCGAGCACATATGCGCCCACGCGGCTCAGCAGACCCGCGGGCGTGAGCGAGTCCCTGCGCGAGAGCAGGTACAGGCCAAGCACCACAGCCACGAAGAACAGTGGGTACTCAGACGCGCCCGCATAGCCCAGCAGCAGCCCCGCCAGGCCGATATAACAACACCCGCCCACCCCGGGCGGCCCCTCCCGCTCATGCCACATCAGCGCGAACGCCGCGAAACTGAGGAAGGCCGTGAACACGTGGCTGAACAGGAGCGTGGAGAGCGGCAGCGTGAGCGTCCCCAGGCCCAGGATCACGGCGGTCGCCGCGCCATATCCCGGCTGGATCTTCTCCGCAAGATGGCCCACGAGCAGCAGCAACAGCAGACCCGGGAGCACATTGCCCCACAGGCCGATGAAGTACACCATCTCGTCTTCGCCGCGCTGAGCTCGAGAGGAGCGCGCCACTCGTTCCGCACCGAGCCCTTTCAGGGCGTCATAGAAGGGCAGAGCGAACAGCGCCAGCCCAGGGGCCCTGGCCGAGTACCAGTGACCCTTGTAGAAGGCCTTGTCGCCCGTGTTTTCCTGGTATTGGTCGATCGTGGTCTTGTCCTGGTCCAGCGCCCTGATCAGGTCGTAGTGGGAGGTCTGGTTCCAAGAGAAGCTCTGGATCACGGTGGCGTAGCTCACGCCGACGAGCAGGATCGCCGCGAGCGCCAGGTTGCGCTTGCTGAGCAGCCCTCCCGCGCGCGGGTGCTCACGCGCGCCGCCGCTTGCCTGGGCGCTGAGCGTGCTCATCGCGGTGTCCAGTGCTCGCGGGGCACTAGGCGCTCGCCGGTATGGCGCTTCGTCGGTGGAGCACTAGTCGCTCCCGTGCAAGGCCTTGGGCCCTGGGCCGATCTCGTAGATCACCAGCGATCCCACCTGCCGGCGGCTGATGCCCAGACCCTTGACCGACCTGGCCGCAGCCGCCGCGGGATCGGGCGGCTCGGGGATCTCGGGAAGCTTGATCCCCGGCAAGGTCGGCATCACGGTGTGCAAGACCACAGTCTTCACGCCGTAGTAGCGCAGCTTCGCCACGCTCGCCTTGTCCGGGAAGCCGCTCATTCCCCCACGGAGATCGTCCACGGCCGGGATGTCGAAGGTGCTGTTGCCGATCGGGATCTTGTAGAAGCCATCCGTCGAGAAGTACTGCCACAGGCGATCGGCTGCCCCGTCGGTGGGCAGGTCCATCACCGGCCCAGGCAACCCAACCTCGCCATTCGCCGGCTGTGGTACGAGCGGGTGGCCGAGGTGTCCGGCGCCTTCGCCGACCACCGCCACAACCATGAGTACACCCACGACGGCCACCAGGCGCCCGGCGCCCCTCCGTCCGTAGCCGGCACCCCACGCGCGCACGGTCTCTGCGATCCGCCACGCTCCCGCGGCCGCGAGCAACGCCAGGAACAGCGTCCCCAGCGTGAACACCCGTCCGGGCACGCGTACACCATTCCAGCCGGGGGCATAGTCGAACAGCAGGCGATAGGGGTAGCCCGCGCCGGTCAGGCCCATGCCCATTGCGAAGACCGCGCACACCGCTAGTCCGCACGCCAACGCGAGGCGCATGCGACGGGTATATATCGACGCAAAGCATCCGAGCAAGGCGAGCACGCCAATAATCCCTCCCGGAAAGAACACGTCCTCGTTCTTGGAGTGCACGTGTGCCCTGGCGCCCGCCGTAACACCACCCCAAACACGGTTCTCCGAAGAGGCTGCCAGCAGCGCCCACGGCCCCGAGGAGTAGTTCTGGACTTCCTTCACGGTGCGTTTCGCGGTCGGGTACTCGGCTGCCACCTTCAGGTAGGGGCGCGCCTCATACACCGTGAACACGCCGCACACGGCGATTCCGATGCAGGTGATCACCGCCAGCTCGCGCGGCAGAGCGCCCAGGCGAGCGATCACTCCCGTTCGTGGAGCTGCGGCTTCCGTCGTTGTCGAGGACTGGCTCATGGGCACCTCGCCGTGGCCGTCGGCCGGACGGGTGCGTCCTGCTCTCCACCACCACACGGCCACGATCACGGCGAGCACTCCGAGCAGGTAGGCAAACTGCAATCCCAATGTGAAGCCAAGGCTGACCTGCCAGGCAGCCACGAGCCAGCCGGCGATCAAGAGCCCGCGCGAGCCTCGCCTGTAGCCGCGCAACAGCAGGAACAGCGACAGCGGAATGCCGCCGCTCGAGATCACGTGCAGGTGGCCGGCCTCGGTGACCCTGTATGGGGCATACGCAAACGCCGCGCCCGCCACAGCCCCGCCGACCTTGCCGGTGCCGAGCTCGCGCGCGAGCAGCCAGGCGCCCACGAAGCAAAGCGACCAGGCCCCCAGGAACAGCAGGTTGTAGCGCACAAGTGCAGCCACAGTGCCCGAGCCAAAGAATGCGGCTGGCCCATAGCCCAGCAGCGAGTCCGAGAAGGCGAGGCTCAGCGGGTGGGGGTAGAAGGCATTGGAGTCGAACACTCCCGTTGGGTTGCTCAAAAGCGCGTGTCCATCCCACGCGATCTCCCACGCCGTGCGCACGGGGTCGCCCAGGTCCGGGGCGATGTGGGTGCTCATGTGCAGCACCAGTGGCCAGGTCGTGAGCACGGCTAGGACGATCCCGGCGAGGATCACCCACAACAGCTCTGCACGGCTGATATTGGGGGAGGGCGCCCAGCGCGCCGGGGACCGCTCGACGCCGGCTGTCGAGGGCCTGTCAATGAGCATGCTCGCCATCGGTCGCCTGGAGCATACGTGAGATGTGCGTCACAATAGGGCGGATGCGGGTGCTCGTCGTGGGAGCAGGGGGTGTTGGTGGTGCGTTTGCCTCGATCGCCCAGCGCCGGCCTGCGTTCGCGCATATCTCGCTCGCCGACGTCTCGGCCTCGCGCGCCCACGACGTGGTGGCCTCGCTGGGGGAAGCCGACCGCTTCTCCGCGGAGCGTGTCGACGCCTCCGACCGTGCGGCACTCGTGGCCTTGATCGAGCGCCTGCGCCCCGACGCCGTCCTGAACGCCTGCGACCCACGCTTCAACGAGCCGATCTTCGACGCCGCCTTCGACACGCGCACCACCTACTTGGACATGGCGATGACCTTGTCCCACCCCCATCCCCAGCGTCCCCGCGAATTGCCCGGAGTGATGCTCGGCGACACACAGCTCGCGCGCGCCGAGCAGTGGGAGGAGGCCGGTGTCCTCGCACTGGTGGGCATCGGCGTCGAGCCCGGACTCTCCGATGTCTTTGCCCGCTACGCGGCCGACGAGCTGTTCGCCAAGGTCGACCAGGTCGGCGTTCGCGATGGCGCCGATCTCGTGGTCGAGGGCTATGACTTCGCGCCCACCTTCTCGATCTGGACGACGATCGAGGAGTGCCTCAACCCGCCCCTCATCTGGGAGCGCGAGCGCGGCTTCTACACGACTGCTCCTTTCTCAGAGCCGGAGGTCTTCGACTTCCCCGAGGGGATCGGACCGGTCGAGTGCGTCAACGTGGAGCACGAGGAGGTGGTCCTGATTCCACGCTGGGTCCCTTGCGAGCGCGTCACCTTCAAGTACGGGCTCGGCCAGGAGTTCATCGACGTCCTGCGCACCTTGCACAAGCTCGGCCTCGACTCAACCGAGCCGGTGAGCGTCCGCGGCGCCGAGGTCGCCCCGCGCGACGTGGTGGCCGCGGCCCTGCCCAACCCTGCCACGCTCGGCGAGCGCATGACCGGGCGCACCTGTGCGGGCACCTGGGTGACCGGCACCGGCTCAGGCGGTGCCCCACGCTCGACCTACCTCTACCACATCGTCGACAACGAGCACACGATGCGCGAATACGGCTCCCAGGCCGTCGTCTGGCAGACCGCGATCAACCCGATCGTGGCCTTGGAGCTGCTCGACGAGGGCCTCTGGAAGGGCGTTGGCGTGCTCGGGCCGGAGGCATTTCCGCCCGGGCCGTTTCTCGAGCGCCTGGGCGAGCTTGGCTCGCCGCACGGGCAGGTTGAGCTGCCGATTTCCGGGACGGTTTGAAGGAGGCTCATAGCGGGAAGACCTTACCCGGGATAACGGGGATATAGCCTGTCTAAAGGGGTCTAACGCGCGTGAGCGTCCTTGCGAAGAAGCTGCTGGGCATCGCGACCGGTGTCGTGATCGTGGGCGTGCTCATCGGCCTCTACATCTCGACCTGGGCCACCAGCTTCCCACGGTCGGTCGCGGCGATCAGCACACGCAAGGTGGCGGGCTTCAGCGGCACCCAGCTCACCCTGCAGACCGTGGCCTCGATCGGCCCGAAGTACAGCCCCAGTCATCCCGATTGGGTCTCCTACCTGGTGCTCGACCACGGCAAGTGGGTGCACTCGACGATCTTCACCGTGCCCGCCAACTCGCTCGTGCACGTGACCGTCTACCAGTTCGACGGCGACTCCGGTCTGCGCAATCCCTTCCTGGCGCAGGTCCAAGGTACGACCACGGGCACAGAGACAATCGACGGCAAGCTCACCAGGGGGATCAACCCCGAAGAAGCCTCGCACACGTTCGCGGTGCCCCAGCTCGGCCTGTTCATCCCGTTGCCCGGCGTGCCCGAAGAAGCCAAGAATCAGTGTGAATTCGCTCCGTGCCTGACCTCCGAGGCCCATCGCACGATCACATTCGCGTTCCGCACCGGCAAGAAGGGGCGCTACCGCTGGCAGTGCTTCGTACCGTGCGCGGCGGGCTGGATCTTCGGCCAAGGCGGGCCGATGCAGACGCTCGGCTACATGGACGGCTTCCTGGACGTGGTGTAGCGGTGGGCCTGTTTACTCATACCTCACGGGAAGCTCTGTAGCGATGGGCCAGATAGCTCTCCTGCCCCGGGAGGCCAGGTAGCGATGGCGAGCGAACCCGGCAACCTGGGGAGTCCTGAGCCGAATCACGCGCTTCGCTTCGGTCTGATCTGGGTTGTCTGCTCCCTGATTGCCACTCCCTTGGTGGTCCTCTTGGTGGGCCCGATCATGCCGCCCGGCAACGGCTCAGAACAGGCGTCGGGTCACGTCACCGACAACACGGTCTTGATCGGCATGGCCACGCCGGTCCTCCTGCTTGTCCTGATCTACCTGGTCTACGCGATCGTCTACTTCCGCCAGCCCAAGGGCGCTGCGCTGGAAGGCCCGGCCATCCACGGCAACGCGCGCATCCAGACAACCTGGATCGTGGTGACCACCTTGCTCGTGCTGGCGCTCGCCGCCTACGGAACGGTGCGCCTGCTCGAAGACGGCGCGGGATCGGGCGCCGGACCGAACCCGGTGGCTGTGCCGAGCGGGTCGAAGCTGCCGGTGCAGGTGATCGCGCAGGAGTGGGCCTTCACCTATCGCTATCCCACCTATGGCGGGGTGGAGACGACGCATCTGGTGCTCCCTGTCAACCAGATGGTGGAACTGCACGTCACCTCGCTTGACGTGATCCACTCTTTCTGGGCCTATCAGTTGGGGGTCAAGGCAGACGCGAACCCGAATACCGACAACGTCGTGTTCGTCAAGCCCACGAAGCTCGAGAGCTTCGACGTACGTTGTGCCGAGTTGTGTGGCATCTGGCATGGCTACATGTTCGACACGGGACACGTAGTCCGGCCGGCGGTGTTCCGGGCTTGGATCGCAGAACAACAGAAGCGCTTCGCGCCGGTGCAGAAGTACCTGCCCAAATACGCCACCAAATACATCCCCGAACCCGTGAGGAGGGGCGAATGAGGATCGCCCTCGAGTCACAAGTAAGCGCCGCAGCCCAAAGGAGTTGCGCATGAGCGCCACCGCCGAGGCTCAGTTCTCGCCTGTACCCAGCCAACGCCCGCTTTGGCGGCGGCTGATCGGCTTCAACCTGCTGACGGCGGTGATCCTCGGTGTCGCCGGCTACTACATCGGCAGGTTCATCGGCCATCAGGTCAAAGGCAAGAGCTTCGAATTCCAGGCGGCCACCGACGAGAACGACCTCGCCCTGATGCTTGCCTACCTGGGTGGCGTGATCGGCTTCCTCGTCGGCCTCGGTTTTGCCAATTATCCATTCTCACGTCTGCTCGGACGTCCCGCATCGCTACGCGAGAAGGAGCACGAGGGAATGGGCCGCTACTTCGGCCTGTGCACCGACCACAAGGTCGTCGGCATTCAGTACCTCGTCGGCATAGGCGTCTTCTTCTTCATCGCCGGGCTCAACGCGATGCTGATTCGCACCGAGCTCTTGCACCCGACACCCACGACGGTCGGGCCCAACCAATACCTGTCACTCGTCGGCATGCACGGCACGATGATGATGGGAATGATGACTTCGGGCATCCTCGGCCCGTTCGGCAACTACTTCGTGCCGATCATGATCGGTGCTCGGAGAATGGCGTTCCCGCGCATCGAGGCGCTCACCTTCTGGCTGCTGATGGCGGCCGGCTTCATCCTCACCTCGACGATCTTCTTCGGCGGTTTCCCCACCGGCTGGACCGGCTATGAGCCGCTCAACGAACAGGCCGTGATGGGGATGGACTCCTACATCCTCTTCTTCGCGCTCGTCGGCATCTCGATGGCCTTGCTCGGCCTGAACATGATCGCGACGATCGTCGTTCACCGGGCGCCCGGGATGACATGGTCGCGGCTGCCGATCTTCGTGTGGTCGGTGCTCGCCACCTCGGTGTTGATGGTGTTGGCTGCTCCGATGTTGATCGGAGCGCTCTTGATGGCCGCGTTCGACCGTACGATCAACACCTCGTTCTTCACCGTGGCCGCGGGCGGCACGCCCTACTTGTTCGAGAACCTGTTCTGGTTCTTCGGGCATCCCGAGGTGTACATCCTCGCGCTGCCCGGCTTCGGGATCGTGTTGGAGCTTCTGCCCGTGTTCACACGCAAGCCCCTATGGGGCTACCGCTTGGCGATTGCCGGAATGCTCGGCGTGACGCTGTTGAGCTTCTTCGTGTGGCAGCACCACCTGTTCGTGAGCGGCATCAATGCGGACCTGCGCCCCTTCTACATGCTCTCAACCGAGGTCATCTCGATCCCCACGGGCTTCATCTTCCTGTGCGTGATGGGCACCTTGTGGAAGGCGCGAACCAGATTCTCCGTGCCGATGCTGTTCTGCCTGGGTTGGACGTTCAACTTCCTGATCGGCGGGCTCTCGGGCGTGTTCCTGTCCGATACTCCCTCCGACACCGACACGCACGGCAGCTTCTTTGTGATGGCCCACTTCCACTACACGATCATGGGTGGTCTCATCTTTACCTTCTTCGCCGCGATCTACTACTGGGTGCCGAAGATGTTCGGGCTCGAGCTGAACGAGCGTCTCGCCAAGATTCACTTCTGGTCCCTGTTCGTCGCCTTCAACTCGACATTCATGCCGCTGTTCGTGCTTGGCATGAAGGGGATGCCGCGGCGTGTGTCCACCTATGCGCCGAACCTGCAGGGTCTGAACGTATGGGTGTCGATCTCGGCGTTCGTGATCGGCCTCTCGATGCTCGTGTTCCTGTACAACGTGATCTACTCGTTGATCGTGGTGCGCAAGCCCGCGGAGGCGAACCCGTGGCACTCCAAGTCGCTGGAGTGGCAGGTGCCCACGCCGGTACCGGTCAACAACTTCGAGACGATCCCCACGATCGACACCGACCCCTACGAATACGGCACACCGCTCGCGCCCCCCAGTGCCGAGCCGTTGCCGGCGGGAGGCTGAGCAAATGCACACCGATGCCGAGATGAGGGTGGGAGGCTGAGGTGGAGAGCGCAGGCGCCGGCATACCGCTGAACCCGGACGTCCCGGGGGTCGACAAGGACGTGGCAATTTCCCCGGAGTCGCCGGATATCGGGGCGCGCTCCCTATACATCGCCGGGCGTCTCTTGGCAGGGGCGGCCACCTTCTTCTTCCTTGCCTACCTGTTTGCCTACTTCTACCTGCGCTCGCTCAACGAGAACGGCATGTGGCACCCGGCCCACGCCAAAGCCGACCAGGCCTACGGCGCGATAGTGGTCGCGTGCGTGGTGGTGAGTGCTTTGCTCGCGATCCTCGCCGGCCGCCAGATGAAGGCCGGCTCGCGCACCTGGCTACCGGCCGCGGCCACCGCGCTGGTGCTCGGCCTGGCGGCCGTGGCGGTGCAGTGCGTGCAGTACACCGTCCAGCACTTCGGCCCCACCGATGGCGGCTACGCGAGCGTGTTCTACGCCTGGACCGGACTGTACGCGATCGCGGTCCTCGCCACCATGTACTGGCTTGAGACGCAGGTGGCGACCGAGCTGCGCGCGAGGCGCATCCCTGCGGCAGGGCACGGAGACATCGCCGAAGCCGACCGCCTGATCGCGCCGGGTCTCGATGCGGCTGTGTTCTTCTGGTCCTACCTGGCCGGGATCGGTGTGGTGACATGGCTCACGCTGTACTTGGTGTAGCGACTCGTGGCGCGTCCACGCCGGGCTTCTGGGATTGGTCGTTCGACCCGCCGCTCGTGCTCGTGGTCGACCTCGCGCTGCTCTACTGGTACGGCAGCCGGCGCAGCTCCTCGCCCTCGCGGACCAACCCACAGCGGCGGTTGCGCCACGCATGCTTCTACGGGGGCCTGGCGGTGCTCCTGATCGCTCTGGCCTCGCCCTTGGAGCGCCTCAGCGAGCAGCTCTTCTGGGCGCACATGCTGCAGCACATCCTCCTGCTCGTAGTCGCCCCGCCGTTGATCGTGTTGGCGCGCCCATGGGTGCGCCTGTGGCGCGCCTTGGGACTGGAGGCACGCCGCTCCTTGGCACACGGCTTCATGCACGGGCGCCTGAGCTGGCTGCGCCGACTGAGCTCGAAGCTCGGCCGGCCGCTGCCGAGCTTCACCTTGTTCTGTGGCGTGGTACTCGCCTGGCACGTGCCGTTGCTGTTCGATGCCACCCTGCACTCCGAAGTGCTACACGCGCTCGAGCACACGCTCTTCTTTGCCTGTGCGCTCATGTTCTGGAAGCAGGTGATCGACTCACCTCCCCTGCATGCGCCGTTGAGCGAACTGCAGCGCATCGTCTACCTGATTGGCGCGATGGTGGTGATGTGGGTCTTGGCAGTGGTGCTTGCCCTGGCACCGCACCCCCTGTACGGCGCCTACGCCCAGCAGGCCTCACGTCCCGGCGGGATCTCGGCCCTGGCAGATCAGCAGATCGCGGCGGGCATCATGTGGGTGCCTGGGTCGATCCCGCTTGTGATCCTCTTGTTCGTGTACTTGAACCGCTGGCTGGCGCCCACCAGAGCGCCGATCCGGCCCAGGCAGCCGGGGACGGTGGGCGCCCCGACTCGGGCGCTTGTGAGCAACGATTAGCAAGGAGGAAGCGTGATGCCCAACGCAGCGATACCGGTACTGGCCTCCTTTCACGCGGGCTCGGTCCTCACGCTCGTGCTTCCCTTGGGAGTCCTGATCGCGGTGGTCCTCTGGTATGTGTGGCTATGGTCCCGAGGCGCCGGCGAGAGCTGAGGGGCCTCTCCCAGCTTCTTCTCGACGAACTCGTTCGCGGCACCCGGACCGAGGAAGGGAGTGAGCATGATGTAGACGCCGTTGCCTGTGAGGCGCGCCATCGTCTCGCTCTGACCGCGGCGAGCCTGGCGGTAGAAGATCTCGAAGATCGCGCCGAGTGTCGCTTCCATCGTGGTTCGCGAGGCGGGAGCGCTGAGGTACTGGTTGCCTTCCTGGAAGAAGATCGTGAAGGCGGTACGACTGTCGTCGACGCGCTGTACGGCGGGAGGACCCACGGCGTGGGACTCGATCAGGGCGATGTGGGTGACGATCGAGTGGGTCGCCTGGAATTGAGTGCACGCGTGCATCGCCGCCCATGCCCGTTCAGGCCATTCGGCGCCGCTAAAGAAAGCGCTCGCGGTGACGGCCATGAGTTGTTGGATGCACAGCTCGTGCACCGCCAGGAAGGCCTGCTGCTTATCGCGGAAGTGCTTGTAGAAAACACGCCGGTCCACGCTGGCGGCACCCGTGATGTCGGCGATCGTCGTAACGGTGTAGCCCTTGACCGCAGCCATCTGTGCGGTCGCGTACACGATCCGTTCGCGCTGGTTGCGTGCGATCTCTCCTTTGGAGAGTTTCGAGCGCCCGGAAGGGATCGGCGGCGGAGGACGCAGCGATATGTGCGACTCGTGCGGTGACGGTGGCAGCTCGGGGCCGGGCTCGAGCGTGCGCCAGCGGTGCTCGCTGTTCGGGCAGTTGAAGCTCTCCACCCAGGTGGTGAGGTCATCCGAGAGCACGGAGAGGCTCTGCTCTCCACGACGAAGCATCGGAGCAAGCAGCCAGCGCACGGCGCCGAGGACGACCGGGACGGGCACGTCTGGCGTGAGTGCCCGCGCCGGTGCCCGGGCGAGCGCTTGCTCGATGATCTGCGCGATCTCGTCGATCATGCGATCGCGCTCGTCCAGCGCGCCCCAGCCCCCGGCCATCGTCGAGTCGGTCAGAAAGCTCGCTCCGTTGGGATGCTCTTCAGCAAGCTCCACGAACCTGCGGATCCCAGACTGCACCGCCTGCTCGGGAGGCGCGGCGTCGACAGTCTGGCGAATCTGCTCGATCAGCAGCCGCGCAAGCTCGCGGTGGGTCGTGAGGAAGCAGTCGTCCTTGTCGGAGAAATACTCATAAAAGGTCGGTCGCGAGACGCCGGCGCGCCCGATCACCCGCGAGATGTTCGCTCCGGCATAACCATGGCGGCGGGCCGCCATCACCATGCCAGCGATCAAGCGGTCGCGCTGGGTGCGCTTGCGGCTGGTGCGGGCGTCGGTGCTCATGTCGATGCCTCACGCAGCTTCTCGTCGATGAAGGCATTGGCCGCCGCCGGGCCCAGGAAGGGTGCCAGTGCGATGAAGGTGCCATTGGTTGTGTGGCGCGACATCTGGTCGCTCTGGCCGCGACGGGCGAGGCGATAGCAGATCTCGAAAACGGAGCCGCAGATCGCTTCCATGATCGTCCTGGAGGCGGGTTCCCCGGCCATCTGGTTGCCTTCCTGGAGGAATATCGTAAACGCGGCCCGGCTGTCGTCGACGCGCTGGATCGCCACGGGGCCCACGGCGTGGGACTCGACGAACCCGATGTGGGTGATGATCGGATGGGTGGCCTGGAACTGGGTGGCTGCCCGCATCGCTTCCCACACGCGCTCGGACCACGGTCCGGCGCTGAAGAATGCGCTCGCGGAGAGCGCGATCATCTGCTGTGCGCCCAGCTCGTGCACCGCCAGGAATGCCTGCTGCTTGTCGCGGAAGTGCCTGTAGAACACGCGCCTGTCGACCCGGGCGCTCGCCGTTATGTCCGCGACCGTCGTCACGTTGTAGCCCTTCCTCGCCGCCTGCTCCGCGGTCGCGTACAGGATCCGTTCGCGCTGGTTGCGGGCGATCTCGCCCTTGGACAGCTTCGACCGCCCCGGCGGGATCGCCGGCGGCGGGCGCAGCGATATCTCCGAGATGAAAGGAGAGGGCGGCAGCTCCGGCCCCGGATCGAGCCTATGCCAGCGATGCTCGCGGGTTGGCACGTTGTACATCTCGACCCAACGCACGAAATCCTCGGTGAGTGCGCTCAGATCGTGCTCGCCACGGCGCAACGGCGGGGCGAGCAGCCAGCGCCCGGCGCCGAAGACCACCTCGATCGGCAGATCGGGTGTGGGCGCGTCCGCCCGGGCATGCGCTCGCGCTTCGTCGACGACCTGGGCGAGCTTGTCGATCAGGCGATCGCGCTCGTCCAGGCCCCGCCAGCCCGCTGCCATCGCCTCGTTGCACAGAAAGCCCGCTCGGTCGGGGAACTCTTCGGAGAGCCTGGTGAGGGCTCTGATCCCAGTCTGCACGGCCTGCTCGGGTGGCTCGGCCTCCACCGCCCGGCGGATCTCCCACACGAGCAGGCGGCTGATCTCGCGGTGGGCGGCGATGAAGCAGTCGTCCTTGTCCTCGAAGTATTCGTAGAAGGTGGGCCGCGACACGCCGGCCTCGGCGATCACCTGCGACACGTTCGCGCCCGCGTACCCGTGGCGATGGGCGGCCGTGATCATGCCTGCGACCAGCCGCTCCCGCTGGGTGCTTCTGCGATCGGCTTGGCGGTCTGTGTCTACGTCGATGCTCACGATCCGGCGTGGCTTGGCTTGCCGTCTTGGCTCGGTGAACGGTAGCCGAATCCATGGCGCCTGGATGCACAAGCTTCGGTAGGGGATTCGGCCGGCTTGGGCCAGGAAGGCTGGGCAGGAGCCGCGCCGTCCAGGGTCTTTTCGAAGGAGCCTCTTCAGGAGGGCCGCCCTCAGCATGGGGGTTGACAACTGCGGCAGGCTCGTGTATAAGTGGCCTATGTCTGCTGCCCACACGGGTGTGCCGACAAGACATAAGGTCGGGTTGGGTCGGTCCTCGGGTCGACTTCTAACCGGTTTTGACGGGGACCTTGGGAGAGGGACCGGGTCATTTTTGAGAGGGAGTTGTTTTTCGCGTGGTTTCTTTTGGGGATAACGTGCTCGAGAGTCCTTGCGCCTTCGATGAGGGCGTAATAGGACGCGTCAGCGTCGCTGACGCGTCTCTCTCTCTCTCTCTCTCTCTGGGCCGGCCGGCGTCTAGGCGCTAGGCCCACTCGCCGCGGGGCTGTCCCGCGGCCCGCCGGGTGTAAGCCCCGGCTTGGTATCTCGCGCGCACACGGCGCGCTTTCAGCTTCTTGTTCTCACACCGTCGCGAGCCTCATGCCCGCGACGGTCTTGTGCTGCCCGGACTCGGGCGGATCTGGGTCCGGATGTCTGTATGAGGAGGGGATGGTCCGATGGGTGCTCGCCGGTTGAGGTTGACGATCCTGGTGTCGCTGTGCGCGTCGATGGCGCTGCTCTCGCTCGCGGGTGGGCCCGCGCAGGCTGCCATCATGCACGAATATCTGCCCGGTCTCTCGGCGAAGCTCAGCGAAGGCGTGCCGGCCGTCGGGCCTCACGGTGAATCGATACCGGTTCCAGGTCTTCTGAACACGGTGATGTCGACCGTGTTCGACTCGGGTGAGCTGTATGTGACGGAGCCCGCCTCCGGCCTCGAATCGCGGATCGACGTGTTTGACGCGTCCTCGGGCGCCTTCGTGTCGCAGTTCCCCCCGCTTTCGTCGCCGTCGCTTCTCTACCAGGGGATCGCCGTCGGGCATTCGACGGGTGAAACTCAGGTGTATGTTGGCGGCGACGAATTCCCCGAAGGGTCTCCCAAAGGTGTCGTCGGGGCCTTCGGCTCCACCGGTGAGCTGCAGAGGGTGTGGCAAGGTGCGGATGCCCCGGGCGGGGGTTTTGGCTGCTTTGAATGTGGGGCGCGAGCGTCTATCGCGATGGACGACAATCCCTCGAGCCTGAGCGATTGGGCGGCAGGCGACGTGTATGTCACGGACTTCGCGAAGAACGTGGTCGACGTGTTCAAGCCGATCGCGGGCGGTGGCGAGGAATACGTGACGCAACTGCCTGGCGGTACCGGTGTCGTGTTCTCCGGGCTGCAGAGCGTGACGGTGAATCCGTCAAATGGCGAGGTGCTGGTCCTCGACGGGGGCGCGGGCTCTCCCAGCGTTTACATCTTCAGGCCGGCGGCGATTGCAGGGCAGTACGAACTCCTCGGCTCGTTCGCGCCGATCTCGGGCCATGCCTCCGGCATCGCCGTCGACGGCGGCGACGGTGACATCTATCTGTGGGGATCCTCAGCCGTCGATCAGTTCGACCCCGAAGGCAGGCTGCTCGGCAGCCTGACGGGCGCGCCAAACGGGCCGTCGGGTGAAGAGCTCGCATTCAACGCCGTGCTGAGCGTCGCCGTCGACCCCGCGAGCCATGACCTGTATGTGACCGATTACAAACGAAAAGAACACCTCCCCACGCTTGTGGACGTGTTCGGGCCCGACGTCGTGATACCGGACGTCACGACGGCGCCGGCCAGTGCCGTGAATGCGGGGGGAGACGGCTCGATAGAAGCCACCCTGAACGGCACGGTCAACCCGGATGGAGCCGGAGCGGCAACGTGCCGGTTCGAGTGGGGAGCAACCGCGGAATTCGGGCGCGTCGCCCCGTGCGAACCGGAAGGGGTGGTTAACGGCGCAAGCGCCGTCGCCGTGCACGCGACACTTCACGGCCTGACGCCGGACACCACCTACGACTACCGGCTGGAGGCAAACGACAGCAACGGGACCAACCCCGGCGACTCCTCCCAGGATCTGCAGTTCACCACGCCCGGCGCCGGAGTGCACGGAGAGGGAGTCTCAACCGTGAGAGCGGAATCGGCGACGCTCGACGCGAAGATCGACCCCCATGGAGCCCCCACCAGCTACTACTTCCAATACGGCACGAGCACCGCCTATGGGGCTGAAGCTCCGGTTCTCAGTGAAACCGCGAAGCACGGTGCGGCGCTCGGCTCCGGAGAAGGCGACGTGGAAACGTCACAGCATCTGCAGGGACTCTCCGCGGCCACCGTCTACCACTATCGCGTGGTGGCGGTCAGCGAACTCGCACCCGGCGACTTCGAGCTGTTTCCCGGTGTCGATCAGACCTTTACCACGCAAACGCTCGGGCTCCCCTTGCCGTTGCCCGACGGGCGGGCGTGGGAGATGGTCTCGCCACCGCAGAAGCAGGGGGCGCTGCTGCGATCCTCCTCCTTGGAAGGCCTCATCCGGGCCTCCGCGGAGGGAGACGCGTTCTTCGATTTCGCAACCGCTCCGATCGAAGCCGAACCTGCCGGCGCCCGTCTGGGCGCGGATGTCTTCTTCGGACGCTCTCCAACCGGCTGGTCCGCGAAGACGGTGACGCCTCCTCATCTGAAGAACACCGAACCGGACAGCGGCGCCGGAGAGGAGTACCGCTTCTTCTCCGAAGACCTCTCAAAGGCTGTGGTGCAGCCTTTCGGCACCTTCCCACCACTGTCATCCGAAGCGGGCGAAGCGACGGCCTACCTCCACAGCGACTATTTGAACGGCGACCCCGGCGAGCTGTGCACAAGCGACTGCTATCGCTCGCTCGTGGACTCCGCCGACGTGCCACCGGATACTGCCTTCGGCGAAGAGCCCGAAGGGAGATGCGTGGTGGTGGTGTGCGGTCAGCTGGCTGTCGGCGCCGACCGCGACCTGAATCATGTCGTGCTCAGCTCCCCCGCGGCACTCACTCCGGACAGCGATGGCGGTCTGTATGAGTGGGCGGCCGGCAAGCTGACCTTCCTGGGAGAAGGGGCGCTGGGTGGAGGGTCTGACGGGCGGGTCGCGAACGCTGTTTCAGAGGACGGGTCACGTATCGTCTTCACGGGCGCCTCGGAAGGTCTCAAAGGTCTTCTATTGCGAGACGTGACCGACGGCACGACCGTAAAGCTCGACGCCTTCCAGGGCACGGAAGAAAAATCGGAAGAAACTCATCTCGGGAGTGAGTACATGACGGCGAGCAGCGACGACTCGCGTGTCTTCTTCCTCGACGACGAGCGCTTGACCGACGACTCGACGGCCGCTCCAAACGAATCGGACCTATACGAATACGACCTCAACGCCGCGGCCGGCAGCAGGCTGACGGATCTGAGTGTGGAGACGAGCGCGCATGCCGACGTGGCCAGCGTGCTCGGCGTGAGCGAAGACGGCGGCTATGTCTACTTCGCCGCCGCCGGAGCACTCGCAGCGGGCGCTGAAACTGGCGGTTGTGGGAGCGAATCGTCGTCGCTGTGCAACCTGTATGTGAGACACGACGGCCAGACCACGCTCCTCGCTCGTCTCTCCTCGCAGGACTCGCCCGACTGGAGCTCGCCGGCGGGCTCGCTGACGGCCCGCGTCTCACCCGACGGCCGCCGGCTGGCGTTCATGTCGAATCGAGACCTGACCGGCTATGACACGACGGATGCGGCGAGCAGGCTGCCCGACGAGGAGGTCTACCTCTACGACGCGGTCGAGGGCAAGCTCAGCTGCGCGTCGTGCAATCCAACCGGGGCCCGACCGACAGGAGTGGAAACCAACAGTTCCGAAAAGCTCGTCGCGACTGGAGAATTCCAGACCGGCACCTGGATCGCCTCCAGCGTACCGGCGTGGACGAAGTACGGGGAAGGTCTCTCCTCCTATCAGTCGCGCTATCTGTCCAACAGCGGTCGTCTGTTCTTCGACAGCAGAGATGTGCTCGTGCCGCAGGATGTCGACGGCACCCAGGACGTCTATGAGTACGAGCCCGCGGGCGTCGGCGACTGCAGCGCGTCGAGCGCGACGTTCGGCGAACGCTCCGGCGGTTGCGTGGCGCCGGTCTCCTCAGGCACCTCCAACCAGGAATCGGCCTTCCTGGACGCCAGCGAAACGGGCAGCGACGTGTTCTTCCTGACGGCGGCGAAACTGGCCTCGCAGGATTTCGACAACTCGCTTGACATATACGACGCGCGTGCGTGCTCTGCCGGGTCGCCGTGCATCGCGCAGCAGCCGGTGCCGCCGCCGCCGTGCGACACGGGCGAGTCATGCAAGCCCGCGCAGTCGTCTCAGCCGACGCTGTTCGGGGCGCCGCCCAGCGCGACCTTCTCAGGGGCGGGCAACGTCGCACGGCCACCGGCCCCGCCCTCTGTCACACCGAGGGCACTGACCCGCGCGCAGAAGCTCGCACGAGCTCTGAAGACGTGTCACCGCAAGAAGCGACACGCGCGGCGCCTGACGTGCGAAAAGCAGGGTAAGCAGAGATACGGGGCCAAACCGGCCAAGGCAAAGCACAACTCGTCCGCTCGGACAGGGCGCTGAAAGGAAGAGCACGGAGATGACCAAGCAGCCCAAGTCCATCGGCCTCAGAAGAGTTGCCGGCGTCGTTGCCGCGTCCACCGCGATGCTCGCCGGTCTCATCGGAGCCTCGCCTGCGCTTGCGCTCTCGCCGTGGTGGCATCTCAACGCCGGCGTCGAACCGGCGATCCTGCAACCCGGCCAGGCAAGCACGGAGGTGCAGGAGCTCACCGTCAGCGCCACCGAAGGTGAATTTGTCCTAATCGAACCGATCGCCTCCAATAGAGGTGAATTCATAAACTCGGAAGGACAGCCCGAGTTTGCCTTCTTCAGCTTCGACGCGCCGGCCAGCGTGGTGCAGGAAGGTCTCGAAGGGATCTATGGAGCCGGCAACGTACAGGTGAGCGGCGGGCCGAGCGCCCAGACGGGAGTGAAACCTTATGAGATCGCCTTCACCGGCAAGCTGGTCGACCAGAGTCTCCTGCCGATACAGGCTGAGGGCGCAGGCGCGACGATCAAGCTCGCTAGCCGTGGCCGCAGCGACGGCCGGCTGCAGTTGACGGCGACCAACATGGGGGATACGGATCTGAGCGGCGCGGGCACGCCCGTGACGGTCTCGGACAATATCCCACCGGGATTGACCGCGGTCGGTATCGAAGGCGTCGCCGACCCGAACAGCTCCCGCGAAGCTCATCTCGCATGTTCGCTTGAAACTCTCAGCTGCAGGTTCGCCGGCACGATCGCGCCCTATGAAGAAATAAGGGTCTTCGTGGACGTGAACGTGAACGCAGGGGCGAGCTCCGGCGAGGTCGACGAAGCGATCGTGGCGGGCGGCGACGCGCCGCGGGTCGAGGTGGGGCGTCCGGTCGCCATCGGGAGCGCCACGACGCCGACGCCATTCGGCGTCGAAAACTATGAAATGGTCCCTGAAGAAGAGGGCGGGGCCATCGACACGCAGGCCGGCTCGCATCCGTTCCAGCTGACGACCACGCTTGCCCTCAACCGCGAATACCCCAAGCTGGTGTGTCCACGAGGGGCCTGCTACACCGAAGCCGAGACACCGGAGCTGGCGAAGGACCTGAACTTCAAGCTCCCGACCGGCCTGATTGGCAACCCGACGCCGTTCCCGCAGTGCACGCTGCCGCAGTTCCTGAGGTCGGGTTTCACAGACGAATGCCCGAACGATACCGCGCTCGGGGTAGCGAACGTGAAGGTCTTCGTAGGCGCGATCCTCGGTGTGCCTGAAGAAACGAGCATCACCGTGCCGCTGTTCAACTTGACCCCCTCTGCCGGGGAGCCGGCCCGCTTCGGGTTCATCGCCCTGGGGGTGCCGGTGTACCTCGACACATCGGTGCGCACCGGTGGCGACTACGGCGTCACGGTGAAAGTCAGCAACATCACCCAGGCTGCCGAGTTCCTGGAAAGCCGTGTGACGTTCTGGGGCGTGCCCGGGGACCCGCGACACGACAACTCACGCGGTTGGAGCTGCATACGGGATGAAACTTTCCAGGGCCAGACGGGCGTGCCTCTGTGCGCCACCGTGGGGCAGCACGCCCCTCCGCCGTTTCTGGAGCTTCCGACCTCCTGCACAGGTCCGCTACAGAGCACCGTCGAAGCGGACTCCTGGTTGAAAGAGGGAAGCTTCACAAGCTACGGCCTGAGCACGCCGCTGCCGGCGCTCGACGGTTGCAACGCGCTGCCGTTCTCCCCTTCGATCAGCGTGGCCCCGGACGGCGAAGCGGCCGACACGCCCACAGGCTTGACGGTCGGGGTCCACGTGCCCCAGGAAGTGAGCCTGGACGGCGAAGGCCTCGGGGAGGCTGACGTTCGCAACACGACCGTCGCCCTGCCCGAAGGCGTCGCGCTCAGCCCCGCTGCATCCGACGGGCTGCAGGCGTGCTCGGAGACGCAGATTGCGCTCGAAGCAGACAGCCCTCCGTCGTGCCCCGATGCCTCGAAGGTGGCGACGGTCGAAATCAAGACCCCTCTACTGGCGAATGCTCTGACGGGCGCCGCCTACCTGGCTCAGCAGAACGCCAATCCGTTCGGCTCCCTGTTCGCGCTGTACATGGTGGCGCAGGATCCGGTGTCGGGCACGCTCGTGAAGCTGGCCGGCGAAGTGGTGCCCGACGAAGTCACGGGCCAGCTGGTGTCGAGCTTCAAGAACACACCGCAGCTGCCGTTTGAAGACTTCAAGATCCATTTCTTCGGCGGCGCGCGCTCTCCTTTGACGACTCCGCCGCTGTGTGGCACGTATACGACGAAGGCGTCGATCGAGTCGTGGTCCGGCAATCCCGCCTCCACGCCGTCCTCGGCGTTCCAAATGGCCTCGGGGCAAAACGGCGCGCCTTGCACGAATCCACTGCCATTCAACCCGGAACTGACGGCTGGGAGCACCAACATTCAGGCCGGTGCGTTCACGTCGTTCACGATGACGATGTCGCGCCAGGACGGCAACAAGAACCTGGATGCTATTCAGCTGAAGATGCCTCCGGGCTTGCTGGGGACGCTCTCTGGAGTGAAGCTGTGCGCAGAACCACAGGCGAGCGAGGGCCTGTGCGGGGCCGAGAGCTTGATCGGGGAAACGACGATCAGCGTCGGATTGGGCGGTGACCCGTATACCGTCACTGGCGGGAAGGTGTACATCACCGAAGGGTATGAGGGTGCGCCCTATGGATTGTCGATCGTCAACCCCGCAAAGGCCGGACCGTTCGACCTCGGCAAGGGCGCATGCGATTGCGTGGTCGTGCGCGCCAAGATCGAAGTGGATCCGATCACCGCGGCGTTGACGGTCACGAGCGATACCACGGGCCAGTACAAGATCCCCGAGATGCTCGACGGCGTTCCGCTGGAGATCAAGCACGTCAACGTGACGGTCAACAGAGCCGGCGGGTTCACGTTCAACCCGACCAATTGCGAGCCGATGACGATCGGCGGGGCGCTTACGAGCAGTCAGGGTGCGAGCAGTGCGCTGCACGTCCCGTTCCAGGTCACCAACTGTGCGACGCTCGCCTTCAAACCGCAGTTCAAGGTGTCAACCTCGGGGAAGACCTCGCGAGCGAAGGGGGCGAGCCTGGACGTCAAGCTCACCTATCCGAAAGCGGCCTGGGGCAGTCAGGCGAACGTCCGGTCGGTCAAGGTCGATCTGCCCAAGCAGCTTCCGTCCCGGCTCACGACTCTGCAGAAGGCGTGTCCCGACAGCACGTTCAACCGGGATCCGGCATCGTGCCCGGCGGGGTCGAGGATCGGCACGGCGACGGCCAGCACGCCGATCATCCCGGTCGGCCTGTCGGGGCCCGCTTATTTCGTCAGTCACGGTGGCGCGAAGTTCCCCGAACTCGTGATCGTGCTCTCGGGCTACGGCGTGACCGTCCAGCTGCACGGCGAAACGTTCATCAGCCCGGCTGGGATCACGAGCAGCACGTTCCGCACCGTCCCGGACGTCCCCATCGGCTCCTTCGAGCTGAAGCTGCCCCAAGGCACAGGGTCAGCGCTCGCGGCCAACGGCAACCTCTGCACGGCGACCCTGAAGATGCCTACCGCTTTCACCGCGCAAAACGGTGCTGTGATCAAACAATCGACGCCGATAGGTGTCACCGGCTGCACAAAGAAGAAAGCCAAAGACAAGCACGCCGCCAAGCACAAGAAGAAGGCGAAGCACGGGAAATAGGGGTGTGCGGAGAATGCCGTCGATCGAGGTGAAGAATGCGCTCGCATAGGCAGGCGGGCTCGCGGGAGACCGAGCGCCAGGGAGGTCACGTCGCCGAGATGCAGAGGCGACGCCTGCTGCTTGCGTTCGGCGAAGTGGTCTCCGAGAGCGGGCTCGAGACCGCCACAGTCGGGCGTGTGTGCGAGCAGGCGGCGGTCTCGCGACGCACGTTCTACGAGCTCTTCTCCGATCGCGAAGCCTGTCTGCTGGCGGCTTTCGATCAGGCGGTCGAGCGGCTCGCCCAACGGGTTGCGCTCGTTTATGCGGCAAACGGGCGCTGGCGCGATCGAGTCCGGGCGGCGCTCGCGTTGCTGCTGGAGCAGCTCGATGCCGACCCCGACACCGCCCGCTTGTGTGTGGTGGAGGCGCCTCGTGCAGGACACGCGCTCCTGGAGCGCCGCCGCCACGTGCTCGAGATGCTTGCGGGCGCCGTGGACGAAGGCCGCGAGGAAGCGCGCTCAGGTGCAGGGCCGCCACCCCTTACTGCCCAGGGCGTCGTTGGCGGAGTCCTATCGGTGATCCACGCGCGGCTGGTCGACGGCCAACCGCCATATGCCGAGCAGGCTACGGGCAGTCGAGGGGGGAGGACCAAACCAGAGGCCTGCTCCCTACTGGAGCTCACCAACCCCCTGATGGCCATGATCGTTCATCCCTATCTGGGTCCCGCCGCGGCACGCAAAGAGCTGGAACGCCCCGCGCCCACCCCGCCGCGCGCGTCCCCCCGCAACGGCGCAGACCCCTTCAAGGGCCTGCCGATCCGCTTCACCTACCGCACCGCCCGGGTGCTCTCGACGATCGCCTCCGAACCGGGCGCCTCCAACCGCCACATCGCCGACAGCTCCGGCATCGCGGACGAGGGTCAGATGTCGCGTCTCCTGCGACGTCTGGACAGCTGCGGCCTGATCGAGAACCGCGGCCAAGGACACACCAAGGGCGAACCCAACGCCTGGGCACTCACCCACCGTGGAGAGACGATTCACGCCGCGATCGCGGTGAGCTCCTAACCGAGCTTGCAGGGGCTTCAGAGGCTACCCCATGGGGGTTGCTTGGCGCAGGAAGGGTGTCGAGGATCGCAAAGCCTCGAGGTTGAATCGCCACTGCCGGACGGACGTGCCGGGGAGATGGTCTCCATTTCCATATATCGAGATCCTAGTTTTCCTTGACACACGCCGACCGAACTGTTTAGATCATCCAAACGTTTATGAGACGGGTGCACGGGGGCAGTGGATGTGAGCGGTCGCGCCAAGTCAGATGAGAGCATTCGAGCGGAGCTCGTCGCTCGGGTGCGGCTCCGGCGCGCCGAGCTCGAGCAGGCGATCTTTGCTCGCGTTTGCGACGGTGCCCGCAGTCCGGCAGGAGGCGAGGACGCCGAATATCTCGCGGGGTTGAGAACAGCCGTCGCTGCGGCGATCGATCACGGCCTTGCAGGCGTCGAGTCGGGAGAGGAGGCGGCCGGGTCGGCGCCGCCAGAGGCCATAGCCCAAGCGCGCCGGGCGGCGCGGGCGGGCGTGAGCTTGGACACCGTGCTGCGCCGCTACGTGCTCGGCAGCACCCTGCTGAGCGACTTTCTCATGCAGGAGGCCGATCACAGCGACTTCGCGGGCCGCCCGACCGTGCTGCGCGATGTGATGAGCACCCAGGCGGCGTTGCTCGAGGGACTGATGACGTCGATAACCAGCGAGTATACGAGTGAGATAGCACGGCTGGAACGCTCGCCCGAGCAGCGCCGCGCCGCGCGGGTGCAGCGGCTGCTCGCCGGTGGGTCGGCCAGCACGGCCGAGCTTGGTTACGAGCTCGATGACTGGCATGTCGCGATCATCGCCAGGGGTGTGGAGGCCGTCGATTCCCTGCGGAGCGTGGCCACGGCGCTCGGCAGTCGTCTGCTATGCGTCAGGAATGGCGAGGACGCCGCATGGGGATGGCTTGGCCGGCAGCGGGCTGTCGCCGTGAAGGACATCGAGCGTGTGCTCTCGCACGAGCTCGGCGCCACGCTATCGCTTGCGGTCGGAGAGCCCGCGGCGGGACTCGAAGGCTGGCGACTCACCCACCGCCAGGCACAGGCCGCGTTCCGGGTCGCGTTGCAAAGTCCCAGGCCGTTCACGCGCTATGCCGACGTTGCACTGCTCGCCTCCGTAATGCAGGACGCCGTGCTGGCCGGGTCGCTGGTGGAGATATATCTCTCTCCGCTCGGCAATCCAGACAACGGCGGAGCGGTGCTGCGTCAGACTCTGCGGGCCTATTTCGCGGCCGAGCGCAACGCCTCCTCGGCGGCGAGCGCGCTGGGCGTAACGCGCCACACTGTCGAAAATAGGCTGCGCACGGTCGAGGAGAAGCTGGGTCAGGCGCTGCGCACGCGCCAAGCCGAGTTGGAAGTGGCGCTGCGTTTGGAGGAGCTGGAGGACGGAGCCGGCAAGACCTTGATCCGAAGGTGACCGACAAATACAACGAAGCGACCGGCGTGGTGAGCGAACAGTCAACTGCCAGCGCTTCGCTGAAGCACTGGCAGCGCGCCGGCGTGGACAAGGGAACCGTCGGGCAACCGATGCGGAACATCACCGCGATGGGCGGCCTGTCCGCGACCCAGAGTGGCACCGAAGTGCCGGTCTTGTTGGAGGGGGCCGGAGAGGGCTGAGCCGCTCGCAAAGTCCGCATGGGGGCCAAATTGGCCAACATGATGAACTTCGCATGAGCCGTCTGGCCATATTGGCATGGCGGCGACTCGCGGTCCTTGATAGGAATCCCTGGCCAGGGGCGCCGTCGAGACGACCAGCGCCGAGAGGCATCATTCTAGGGATAGAGGATATGGGAGGAGCATGAGCGCTCTTAGATTGCTGGTCGCGTGTTTGGCCTCGTGCTTGATAGGAGTCCTCGGATTTGCGAGCCCGGCCCTTGCGGGGCAGCCCGCTTTGGCTGGCCCTGGGTTTGGGGACAGCTTGCTCTCAGCGCCCGGCGTCGAACTGCTTGCGGGAGACGGGCAGGCCGCGGCCGAAGAATCCGAACGCGCCGACCCCGAAGCTGTCAGGGCACGCGAAAGATCCGAGACCGCCTACCAGGCCCTCGACTCTCGGGCATCGGAGTCGCTGACAAACAGCATCGATCCGAGTTTGATCGACGAACCGGCGGGTGGACCGCCTCGGTTGATTGGAGCACGGATCGTCGGCTTCCCGAGTGACCATGCGATGACTGTGGACAATGGCGGCAGGCGGGAAGTGCGAGAAACGCTCGAGCCGATCGCCACCGAAACGACGCCGAGACATCGGGTGCCGATCGACTTGGGCATCTCTGAAGTCGGAGGCTCTTTCCAGCCCGAGAAAGCGCTCGCTCCCGTTCGCATCCCCAAGCACCTCGGTGAAGGGCCTGCGCTGTCCGACGCCGGGGTCTCGTTGACCCCGGTCGACGAACACGGCACCCCGCTCGACGGCACCGGAGTCCTCGACGGCGCGAGCGTCTTCTACGGGAACACCGAAAACGCGCATTCAGGTGTCCTGGATGTCGACACGATCCTCAAGCCCTCTACTTTCGGGCTGATGTTGGAGACGAGCCTGAGGAGCCAGCGCTCGCCCTCCGAGCTGTTCTTCAAAGTCGGCCTGCCCGAAGGTGCCAGCTTGGCACAAGACGGCGTCTCGGGGTCGGTCAGGGTGCTGGACGCCGGTCGTCCAATCGCCGTGATCTTCGCTCCTTCCGCGCATGATGCCCTTGGAACCAGCGTACCGCTGAGCATGATCGTCAAGGGGGACACGCTGGTGCTCACGGTCGAGCGTCCCGCCGGCGCATACGCATATCCGATATTGGTCGATCCGCGCTACGAATACTACTCGAGCGAATGGACTTGGGATCAACAGATAGACGCAAGTGGCTCGCGCCCGACGAACTGGCACTTCGAAAAAGTAGGCACTCTGTTCACGGGCGCTGAAAACAGTGGTGGCGCGGGTTGGAGCGTGCACATCTCTGGCAGTCACGGCGAACACGAACTCGGCGACATGGTTTACACGACTCAAGGCGCCTCCCACATCTGGGACTTCGCCTCGGAAACGGCCCAGTTCGAGACGGGCACGCGTGTCGAAACCCTTGTCAAGCTTGAGAACAAAACCGCGGTTGAAGAGAAGCAGACACTCTCTACCGAAGTCGAATCCAAATGGAATAACGCACAGTACTGTCGCATGGGCGAAACCTGTGTGACCGGCGCAAAACCGGAAAACAACAACTCCGCGGTCTATGAATCCGTCGCCTCGGGGCCAGGGACCGGCACAGCGGGAGAAAACATTCTCGGCAAAGCCGAAGTCGCGATCCAGCAGGAAAGCAATCCCGAAGTTCAGTTCGACACGACAGACCCGGTCGTCGCGGGCCATCCCAATGCGCTCTACGGCACAACGACATGGCTTGGGCCACACACCAATGCGCTGATCAAGTTCACCACCTCCGACAAAGGCATCGGGGTCGAAGGATGGAGCACCGAACACACCAACGGGACGGGCGCGTGGGAAGCGCTGTCAGAAAAATCGATGATGAGCGAAAATCGCTGCTCTGGAATTCAATGCCCGCCAGAAATCGTCGAATATATCGGCTACAGCAGCGCCTTCCCAGACGGCGAACCAAAGGTCGGAGTCGACACCTGGAACGCGATGTACGGCTCCCACGCCAAGGAAGACGAGACCGAAAGCTTGCGTCGACACACGATCTATGTCGACAGCACCGGGCCGCATAACATCGTGCTGTCAGGACTGCCGGCGAAAAACGAATTGGGCGCCAGCGGAGAAGCTCACGTCAAAGCCGAAGCGGTGGACGGAAGCACGAGCCGTAGCTCGGGGGTGAAGTCGCTGGCTCTGTTGATCGACGGTCGCGAAGTCGGAAGCCCCTCGGGGTCGTGCGAACCGGGGCCCTGTACAGCCCACAGCGGCGAATGGACGCTGGTCGGGCGCAACTACGCTACCGGGCAGCACACGCTGACGGTCCTCGCCACGGACAACGCTGGCAACACCTCCAGCGAAAGCACGACGCTGACGATTCGCACGGCCGAACCGGTGGCGCTCGGCCCCGGCGCGGTGAATCCCGTATCCGGGGAGTTCGCCCTCTCCGCGACGGACGTGTCGCTGGACGGCGGGCTCACGCTCGGTCGCAGCTACGGCTCCCAGCACCTGACGGCCGGCGCAGAAGGGCCGTTCGGCCCGCAGTGGGGCGCGAGCGTGGGTGGCTCGCAGAGCTTGCTCAAGCAGCCCAGCGGAAGCATGATCCTGACCGAGCCGAGCGGCGCGCAAGCGATCTTCGCCACCGACGGGAAAGGTGGCTTCACCTCTCCCAACGGCGACTCGAACCTCAGCCTCTCCAATACGCCGTGCGAAGCGGGCGCCACAGAACTCATGCTGACCGACGAAGCGACGAAAGCGAGCGTCTGCTTTGTCGTGCCGTCTGGCGGAAATGGGGAAATATGGGTCCCACACCTAACGAAAACGGCTGTGGTGGGCGAGATGACGACTTATACATATCGCCCTGTTGAAGTGAACAACGCGTACAACCTCCCGGCAGGCAGTGACCCGACGACGATCGTCACGGGCCCGGACGGAAACATGTGGTTTGGCGATCAGCTGAGCGGCAAGATCGGAAGGATAACCACATCGGGCGCGATAACCGAATACTCGCTGCCTTCAAAAGGCTCACCTGTCGGGATAACAGTCGGACCTGACGGAAACCTGTGGTTCACCATGGATAGTCCAAGCAAGGTGGGCAAGATCACGACAGCGGGTGTGATCACCGAATACGCCATACCCTCCGGTAACAGTCCGAATGGAATCGCCACCGGCGCTGACGGCAACCTGTGGGTCACTCTCCAGGCCGCCAGCAAGATCGCGAAGGTCACAACGGCCGGTGAAGTCACCGAATACGCCCTGCCGGCCAAAAGTTCCCCGACGGGAATCGTTGCGGGTCCGGACGGCAACCTGTGGTTCACCAACAGCGAATCAAGCAAGATCGCGAAGATCACACGGGCCGGTGAAGTCACCGAATACGCGCTGCCGGTAGGCAAGGCTCCATCTTTTATCGCCGCGGGCCCCGACGGCAACCTCTGGTTCACGGAGGGATGGGGTGAAAAGGTTGGAAAGATCACCACCTCGGGCACGATCACCGAATACGCTCTGCCTGAAAAAAGCTCGCCGGAGGGCATAACCGCGGGCTCTGACGGGAAGCTGTGGTTCAGCGAGAAAGGCAAGATCGGAAAGATCACCACGTCGGGCACGATCACCGAATACTGGGTGCCACCCACCGCCTTTCCAGATGCCATCGCAGCCGGTCCGGACGGCAGAGCGTGGTTCGCGGAGCCGGGCGCCAACAAGATCGGAAAGCTCGGACCGGTCCCCGAGCCCTCGGAAGCGCTGGCTCCGGTGCCTGCCGGCGTATCGTGCTCACCGGTTCTGTACCCGGGTTGCCGGGCCTTGAAGTTCGCCTACGCAAGCAGTACCACGGCTAAAGGCGAAGCCAAGAGCGAATGGGGCGAATATTCCGGCAGGCTGAAGACCGTATCCCTGTACGCCTACGACCCCTCCACGAAAGCCATGGTGGAAAAGGCGGTCGCCGAATACGCCTACGACGGACAGGGGCGCCTACGCGCGGTGTGGGACCCGCGGATCTCGCCTGCGCTGAAGACCGCCTACGGCTATGACGAAGAAGGGCATGTCACCGCCATCACGCCCCCTGGGCAGGAGTCGTGGGCCTTCACGTACGGGATGATCGCGGGGGACACCACGGGCGGCCGAGTGCTGAAGGTGGCGCAGGCCCCCGCAAGCTCGGCAGTCTGGGGCGGCGAACTTGTAAAAAACGTCGAAGCTCCCAAAATCACAGGCTCGGCTGTTCTCGGGACGAGGTTGGCGGTATCGGACGGCAAATGGTCGGGTAATCCAGCGGCCTATGGCTATCAGTGGGAGGACTGTAACGCCGAAGGGAAAGAATGCACGCCGATCGTGGGGGCTCTGAACTCCAATTACACGCCAGTCTCGAGTGACGTGGGACACACGCTTGTCGCGTTGGTCACGGCTACGAACGGCGATGGCTCTGTCCTAACTGCGAGCGCGGCGAGCGGCAGCGTGGTTACAGCGGAAATCACCGACTACGCAGCTGCCAAAGTCGCCAAGCAGCTGGTCATCGGCCCAGATGGCAATCTTTGGTATACGGCGGGTAACAACAAGGTCGGCAAGATTACGACATCGGGTACAGCCACCGAATACACCCTGCCTTTGCTGAGCAGCCCGTCCGGTATCACGGTGGGCTCGGACAGCAACCTGTGGTTCACGGACTCTGAAAGCAGCAAGATCGGGAAGGTCACGACTACAGGCACGATCACCGAATATTCGTTGCCGGCCAGCAGCAGACCGCTTGGAATCGCGTCGGGCTCGGATAAAAATCTGTGGTTCAGCGAGTATCTCAAAAACAAGATCGGGAAGATAACCACGGCGGGCGTGATCACCGAATACTCTGTGCCGGAAAAAAGCTCTCCCTACGGAATGGCGGCCGGATCGGACAACAATCTGTGGTTCGCAGATTACGGCACCAACAAGATCGGTAAGATAACCACGGCGGGAGTTATCACGGAATATCCTCTGGCGTCGGGCAGCCATCCTCGGGCGGTAGCGTCCGGCTCAGACGGGAATCTGTGGTTCACAGACGAAGGCACGAGCAAGATCGGTAAGATCACGACCACCGGAGCGATCACCGAATATGCGCTGCCCTCTGGCAGCGCACCGGGCGAAATCAGCTCTGGGCCGGAAGGCAACCTCTGGTTTGCAGACGTCGGCGCGAAAAAGATCGGCAAGATCACGACCTCAGGTGCGATCACCGAATATGCGCTGCCTTCGAGCCTCGCTCTTGGAATCGCCGTGGGGTCTGAAGGCTATGCGTGGTTCGGCGAGGTCGGCATCGACAAGCTCAACCCAAGCCCGGCGGAAGGCGCGAGCAGGACGCCGAATCCCGGGTTCACCGTCGAGTACCGAGTGGCCCTGTCCGGTGCGAGCGCACCGTATGCGATGGGCGTCGCGGAAGTCGAAAAATGGAACGAGCACGACGTACCGACGGAAGCTACTGCGATCTTCCCGCCCGACGAGCCCGAGGGTTGGCCCGCGCAGGACTACAGGCGAGCGACCATTTCCTATCTCGACGGCAATGGCCGCCTGGTCAACGTCGCGGCGCCCGGAGGCGCGATCTCGACGACCCAGTACGGCACCACCAACGACGCCGAATCGTCTCTTTCTCCGGCCAATCGCGAAGCGGCCCTCAAAGAAGGGGCGAAATCCGCCGAAGTCGCCTCTCAGCTCTCTACCTCGAGCACCTATAACGGTGAAGGCACCGAGTTGCAAAGCGTGCTCGGACCAAGGCATCTCGTCAGGCTCGCCAACGGCAAAGAAGTCCAGGCGCGCGACCACACGGTGTACTCCTATGACGAAGGCGCTCCGGCGGAAGGCGGCCCCTACCGGCTTGTCACCAAGGTGACCCAGGGCGCCCAGGTCGAAGGCGAAGCCGAACAGGACGTGCGCACGGTCACGCGGTCCTATTCAGGTCAAGGGAACCTCGGCTGGAGCCTGCGCCAGCCGACTTCGACGACTACCGACCCGAACGGGTTGAAACTGACCCATACCACGTTTTATGACCCCACGACGGGCAATGTGACGGAAACGCGCTCGCCGGCCGGGTCTGTGTCTGGCACGACGCCGGTATATTCGATGCAGTTCGGTTCGTTGGGGTCGGGGAACGGGCAGTTCAACAAACCGTGGAATACGGCACTCGACGCGAGCGGGAACGTCTGGGTGACAGACAGAGTGAATAACAGGGTCGAGGAGTTTGGGCCGTCCGGCTCGTTCATCAAGGTGTTCGGTGCGGCTGGCACCGGCAATGGGCAATTCTCGTCGCCCGCCGGCATCGCGATCAACACTGCCGCCGGTGACATCTATGTGGTGGATGAAGGCAACGCGCGTGTGCAGGAGTTCACGATGAGCGGGGAATTCGTGCGTGCTTTCAGCAAAAAAGGCACGGGAGCGGGCGAACTCTCGATTCCGGACGGCGTGGCGCTCGATGCTGCCGGCAACGTGTGGGTTGCGGACTATGGCAACAGCCGGGTGGAGGAGTTTTCGGCTACCGGCGCGTACATCGCGAAGTACGGGACGTACGGGACCGGCAACGGTCAGTTCAACTCCCCCGGTGCTATCGCGATCTACGGCGAAACGGTGTACGTGACCGATACGCTCAACAACCGTATCGAGGAGCTGTCGCTGTCGGGCGCCTACAAGGCTCAGTTCGGCTCGGTGGGCACCGGCAACGGTCAGTTCAAAGAACCCGAAGCGATCACGATAGATCCCGTCCAGGGCAACGTGTACGTCGTTGACACCGCGAACAGCCGCGTCGAGAAGTTCACCTCGTCCGGCACGTTCCTCGCGACGTTCGGCTCCAGTGGGTGGGAAACCGCGAAGATGTCCTGGCCAAGAGGCATCGCGATCAACTCACTCGGCGAAGTGTTCGTCATAGACACCGGCAACAACAGAGTCCAGAAGTGGATATCCGCGAATCAGGGCGCCCACGACACGAAGACGATCTACTACACGACAGCCGCGAACACGGAATACACTGTCTGCGGCGAACATCCAGAATGGGCAAACTTGAAGTGCGAGATACGACCTGCCGCGCAGCCGGGCACCGGTGGACTGCCGGAACTGGCCGTCACGACCTACACCAAATACAACATGTGGGACGAGCTCGAAAGCGCAACGGAAACGGTCGGCTCCGCAACCCGGACAACCAGCGTTACCTACGACGCGGCGGGACGCGAAATGACCGCGTCGAGGACCTCCAGCGTGGGAACGGCGATTCCCACTGTAACAACCGAATACAACTCGGAAACGGGCACCTTGATCAAGCAGAGCACGACGGTGGAAGGGAAAACGCAGTCGGTGTCCAGCATCTCCAACAAGATCGGGCAGCTTACGAGCTATACCGACGCGGATGGGAATGTCTCGACGTTTGAATACGAACCGGAACTGGGCAGGCGTCTGACGAAAGTCAACGATGGCAAGGGCATCCAAACGTATACCTACGACGAAGTCACCGGATGGCTCAAGGAACTGTCTGACTCCTCGGCGGGCAAATTCACCGCCACGCACAACGCCGAAGGCAACCTCACCAGCGAAGGCTATCCAAACGGCATGAGCGCAAACCATGCGTACAACCAAGCGGGTGAAGCCACGGGTCTCGAATACATCAAGACGACACACTGCACGTCTGGGTGTATTTGGTACAGCGAGAATGTGATCCCGTCCATCCACAGTCAGTTGCTCTCTCAGACGAGTACGCTTGCGAGCCAGAGCTACGCGTACGACGCCGCAGGCCGTCTCACGCAGGTCCAGGAAACGCCAAGCGGAAAAGGCTGCGTCACTCGCCTGTACGCATACGACGAAGATACGAATCGCACGAGCGTGACGACTCGCGAACCGGGCACTGAAGGCAAATGCGCAACCGAAGGCGGAACGAGCGAATTCTTCGCCTACGACACGGCCGACCGGCTCGTGGACGCAGGCGCCAGCTATGACGCGTTCGGCAATACGGTCGGACTGTCGGCCCGCGACACCGGTTCGTCGGAATCGCTGACGAACAGCTTCTACACAGACAACAAACTTGCGACCCAGACGCAGGCCGGTCAGACGATCGGCTACCAGCTCGACCCGACCGGACGCATCAGGGAAGCTGTGTATACCGGGAAAGTGGTCGGCTCACTCGTCGATCACTATGCGGGGCCAGGTAATGCTCCCGCCTGGACCGTGGAACCTTCGGGCAAATGGTCACGTAATGTCAACGGCATAAAAGGTGGACTCGTGGCGACTCAAAAGGAAGGCGAAGCTGTTGTGCTGCAACTCGCCGACCTCAAGGGGAACATCGTGGCTACCGCGGCGCTCAGCGAAACCGAAACCAAACTGCTCGGTACGACGAGGAGCACCGAGTACGGTGTCCCGACGACCGAAACACCGCCGAAGTACTCGTGGCTCGGTGTGGATGAGATAGCGACCGAACCGTCCTCGAACGTGGTCGCGATGGGCGCCCGCTCCTACGTGCCCCGCCTCGGCCGGTTCCTGCAGACGGATCCGGTGGCCGGTGGCTCGCCAAACGCGTATGCCTACACGGCCGGCGATCCGGTCAACGAGACCGACCTGTCGGGCGGATTCGTCGAAAACGACTATGTGCTCGGCATCGGGCTGGAACAAAACGAAACAGCGATAGAACTTGAAGTGGCGCGCGAAACGGCGGCGCGCGAAGAAGCCGAACGCAAGGCGCGCGAAGCGGCCGTCCAAGCGGCGTTTGAAGCGCAGATGGCCGCCGAACTTGCGGCAAACGAAGCATTCAATGCGTGGAGCGCGGAGATAGGGAGTGCATATTCGGCCTACATGTCGAACCTTGCCGCAGAAGAAGCAGGGCGCAATTCCGGTGGCGGCGGCCGGGCCGGAGGGGGTGGCTTCAGCGCGGTGGCCGCTTCGGTGAAATTCAACGCTTGCACCGGTCACAGGAACCCGAAAGACAGCTCCGAAGGGTGCTGTGTCAAAGGAAAAGCGATAAACCGCTTTGAAATCAATCCCACCGGCAAACCGTGCGATGTGGGCGAACCTAAATGCACAGAAAGAGGATGCATGCCCGCGTATCGGCGACGAGCGCCGCTCGACTGTCCCGACGGCTCGTATCCGGGTGTCAGCTACCTCGGAGAACCGAAGTGCATGCCAGACGGCGCTGAGAGACCGGAGGACGCTTGGTGATCGCCGCCCTCACCAACCGCGGCGAGGAGGTTCACGCCGCGATCGCGGTGAGCTCCTAACCGAGTTTGCAGGACTTCAGGCGGCTACGCCATGGACTCTATGTGCGGCTAATCGGGGAACTGGCGCGCGGGCCTCCCAAGTCCGCGCGCCAGGCTCCCCCTTTTCGCCTCCACGGCCGGCAGTTGGTCCGGGGCCCACAGACCCCGCAAAGTCAAAACCGAGCCGGCGCGTGCTCCACGGGCCGCTCGAACAGCCCTGGTTCCACCACTTCGGTTTTACGCGAGAAGTATTCGCGGAAGAACGGCCGCGAGACGATCATCAGCACCACGCCGATCAACAGCCCCCCGATTCCCATCCAGATCGGCAGCGTGATTCCGAGGATCGCTTTGGATTCCACGTTGATCTCGTGGCCGTAGAAGGTCATCGCCTTGATGAACACGCCGAACAGGATCAGGCTGCCGAGCAGCGGCGCCAACCCGAGCAGGATGAAGTCGCGCACGCTGTTGCGCAGCTCGTGGCGGTAGTAGACGATGCAGGCGATCCCCGTGAAGCCGTAGTAGAAGCAGATCGGGAAGCCGATCGCGGTGATCGAGTCCGACAGGGCGCTTTCGGAGAGGTTGAGGATCACGATCGTCCAGGCGATCGAGGCCCCGCCCATCAGCAGCGTCGAGAAGCCCGGCGTGAGGTAGCGTTTGTGCACCTGTCCGAACGCTTTGGGGATCGCTTTCCAGTGGGCCATAGACAGCGTAGTGCGCGCCGTCGGCAAGATCGTCGTCTGCGTGGAGGCCGACGCCGAGGTGAGCACGGCGATGATCAGGAGCTTGTCCCAGGGGGAGCCGAACACTTCCGAGCCGAGCACGCTCAGCACGTCTGACTGGTTGGCTTCGTTGGTGAGCAGGCCGGTGCCTCCGTAGGCCTGACCGGCCGCTGACACGATCACGTAGATGAGCACGAGCACGATCGTGGACATCACCGCGGCCCGTCCCGGCCCCTCGTTGGCGTCTTCGGACTCCTCGTTGACCGCCACCCCTGAGTCCCAACCCCAGTAGATGAACACGCCGAGCAGGATGCCGTCGACGAGCGAGCTGAAGTTCATCGCGAACGGGTTGAACCACGAGAACGCCGGCTCGATCGAGCCCGGCGGGTGGTTGGCGTAGACCTTTATGAACGTCACGACGGCGAATACCGTCAGGATCGTGATCTCGGCGCTGAGCAGGACCTGCTGCACGCGCGCCGACAGCTCGATCCCGCGGTAGCAGATCCAGGTCATCACGGCGATCCACAGGACCGCGGCGACGATGATCGCGGCGGTCGATTCGCCGAGTTCGGTGAACCCGAACAGCTTGAACGTGTAGATGCCGGCGATCTGGGCGAGCGAGGCCATCACGAGCACGTCGGCGAGGAAGATCGTCCAGCCGTTCACCCAGCCGAGCCCGGGTCCGAGCGCGCGCGTGGTCCATGCGAACGTTGTGCCCGCGTCGGGGTCGGCTCTGTTCAGCCCCCTATAGGCGCCGGCGATGAGGAGCATCGGGATGAACGACACGAGCAGCACGGCGGGGGCGTGCACGCCGACGCCCGAGATCGCCACGATGAAGCCGAGCGTCGCCGCCAGTGAGTAGGCAGGGGCGGTGGAGGCCACCCCGATGACGATGTTGGACAGGTAGCCGATCGCGTTTTTCTTCAGACCCTTGTCGACCACGCCCGGCGGCTTGCGGGGAGCTTCTCCGGCGGAGCTGATACTGGCCATAGCCGACACCCTCTCTGTCGCCGGTCTCCCTTGGCGGGTCGCCCGCGACGGTCAAGTTGTGATCGTTACAAGCAGATGGAGATCAGGCTAGAACCGGATCGGCGCAATCGCAAGAGTCGCAATCGCCAAGAAGTCCCATGCCGTTTATACACCTCGTACAACGAGTAGACGATCTGTTGAACGAGTAGCGCATTGATGGGTACATGTGTTGGCGGTACCGTTGTCCTAGGTGTCTATGTCCAGATCCCAGGTGCCTATGTCGAGTGATCCTTCAGAGTCCACTTCATCCCAGCTCGGCGGCGAGGGATCGGTGGCTGTGGCGAACGCGCCCTCGGCGCAGGCGCCGGCGCAGGACCTGCAGACGCTCGCCAAGCGCCACCTGTGGATGCACTTCACGCGCATGGGCGCCTACGAGGAGGGCGGCGAGGTCCCGGTCATCGAGCGCGGCGAGGGTTGCTACGTGTACGACACCCACGGCAAGCGCTACCTCGACGGGCTCTCGGCGCTGTACTGCGTCAACATCGGCCACGGCCGTGCCGAGCTCGGCGAAGCGGCGGCCGAGCAGGCCAAGCAGCTTGGCTTCTACACCAACTGGAGCTACGCCCACCCGCCCTCGATCGAACTGGCCGCGCGCATCGCGCAGATGGCGCCCGGCGAGCTGAACCGGGTGTTCTTCGTGTCCGGCGGCTCGGAGGCGGTGGAGTCGGCCTGGAAGCTCGCCAAGGCCTATCACGCGGCCCGCGGAGAGCCGCGCAAGCACAAGCTCATCTCCCGCAACCTTGCCTATCACGGCACCTCGATGGGGGCGCTCACCGCCACGGGCCTGCCGCCGCTGCGCGAGCCTTTCGAGCCGCTCACGCCCGGTGGCAGGCACGTGCCCAACACCAACTCCTACCGCTGGAGCGAAGAGCGCGATCCGCTGTGGGCGGCGGACGCGATCGAGGAGGCGATCCTGTTCGAAGGCCCCCACACGGTCGCCGCGGTGATCCTCGAGCCGGTCCAGAACGGGGGGGGCTGCTTCGTGCCCCAAGACGGCTACTTCCAGCGCGTGCGCGAGATCTGCGACCGTCACGACGTCTTGCTCATCTCAGACGAGGTGATCTGCGCGTGGGGCCGGCTCGGGCACTGGTTCGGCTGCGAGCGCTACGGCTATGAGCCCGACATCGTCACAACCGCCAAGGGCATGACCTCGGCGTATGCGCCGATGGGTGCCGTGATCGCCACCGACCGCGTCGCCGCGCCGTTCCTGCACGGGCACGCGATCTTCAACCACGGCTTCACCTTCGGCGGGCACCCGATGGCGTGCGCGGTGGCGATGGCCAACATCGACGCGATGGAGCGCGAGCGACTCAACGAGCATGTGCGCGCTAACGAGGGCCAGTTCAGGGCGATGCTCGATGGCCTGCGCGACCTGCCGATCGTGGGCGACGTGCGCGGCGCCGGCTACTTTCATGCGATCGAGCTCGTCAAGGACAAGGACACCAAGCAGACCTTCGACGCCGAGGAGTCCGAGGAGCTGTTGCGCGGCTTCCTCTCGGGCGCACTGTTCGAGCACGGCCTGATCTGCCGTACCGACGACCGCGGCGACCCGATCGTGCAGCTCTCGCCGCCGCTGATCGCCGGTCCCGAGCAGTTCGAGGAGATCGAGGGCATCCTGCGCCCCGTGCTGAGCGAGGCGTGGGAGCGGATCGTGAAGCGGTAAGGACATGCTGACCGTCGAGAGCCTCGTGGGGGAGCTGGATCTGACACTCGCCACCGGCGAGGACAATGCCAAGTCGAGCGTGCGCTGGGTGCACTCCACCGAGCTGCTCGACCCCACGCCGTGGCTGCGCGGTGGCGAGCTTCTACTCACGACCGGCTTGCAGCTCTCCGGCGCAAAGCTCCAGCGCGATTTCATCGAGCGCTTGGCCGAGCGCGAGATCGCCGGCCTGGGCTTCGGCACCGGCTTCGTCCACAAGAAGGTGCCGGCTGCCGTGCTGGGCACGGCGCGCAAGCTCGACTTCCCCCTGTTCGAGGTGCCCTACGAGCTGCCCTTCATCGCCGTGACTGAGCGGGTGTTCGCGCAATTGCTCAACGAGCGCTACGAGCTTCTGCAGCGCAACATGGCCGGCGACGTCCTCGCCGAGGCGCTCACAGGCAGGCTCTACCCCGATGAGCTGCAGTCGCGCCTGCGCCCGTTCGGGATCGGCGAGAGCGCGGCCGTGCTGGCGTTCGTCCTGCGCGAACCGTCGAACGCCGCCTCGACGCTCGAAGCGATCCTCGAGCGCAGCGGGACCCACTCGCTCGTCGCTCTGCGCAACGGGCTTCTGTGCGCGGTCGTCGATTGCGAGGGGCAGCTCAGCTCGCGTGGGCCCATCGTTGCACGTGAAGCCTCGACCGCGGTCAGTCTCCAGCGCGTTGACGAAGGCGACCCGGTCGAGCTGGCCCGGCGCATCCGCGGGGAGCTGAGCACGCGCTTCGGCGACGTACGTGCCGCGGCTTCGCGTCCCGCGCCCACGCACAATCTCAGACGCAGCTTCCACGAGGCGCGCTGCGCCTTGGAAGCCGTGCGCCTGGCAAACGGTAGTGCGCCCGATGTCGCCTCCTACAAGGATCTCGGTGCCTTTCAGCTGTTGCTGTCCTTGCAGGACGACGATGCGCTCGCCTCCTACTGCCAGAGCGTGCTCGGGCCGGTCGAAGGCGACGAGGGCGATTACGGCGACGAGCTGCTGCGCTCCCTGGACGTGTTCATCGAACAGAACGGCCACTGGGAGCGCGCGGCGCAAGCGCTCTACTGCCACCGCCACACCCTGCGCTACCGCATCAAGCGCGTCGAGCAGCTCACCGGCCGCGACTTCTCCCAGGCACGCGACCGCATCGAGTTCTGGCTGGCCTTGCGCGGCAGGGAGCTGGCGCGATGAGTCCCATAGCCGCGCGCGCCTGGGAGCGAAGCCTTGGGGGGTAATTCGGTGGATGGATCGTTTTTTAGGATCGTTGTTCGTACCCTCGAGGAGCGGAGGGCCTCCACATGAGAGTGGGCGTGCCCACGGAGATAAAGCCGGACGAGTACCGTGTCGCGATCACCCCCGCGGGTGTCCGCGAGCTCTGCTCGCGCGGGCACGAGGTGCTCATCCAGGCCGGGGCGGGGCTTGGCAGCGCGATCTCCGACGAGCAGTTCGTCGCCCAGGGGGCCACGATCGTGCCCGACGCCCAGGCGCTCTTCGCCGCCGCGGAGCTGATCCTCAAGGTCAAGGAGCCACAGGCCTCCGAGGTCGCTCTGCTCGAGCAGTTCCACACCCTCTTCACCTACCTCCACCTCGCCGCCGAGCCTGACTTGGCCGAGGGCCTGCGCCGCTCCGGTGCCACCTGCATCGCCTATGAGACCGTCGAGGATTCCGGCGGGCGCCTGCCCTTGCTCGCGCCGATGAGCGAGGTCGCCGGCAAGATCGCCACACAGGCCGGAGCCTTCATGCTGGAGAAGCCCCTGGGCGGGCGCGGCATCCTCCTGGGCGGGGTGCCCGGCGTCGCCGCGGCCACCGTGCTGGTGATCGGCGGCGGGGTCGTCGGCATGAACGCGGCCTTCATCGCGATCGGCATGCAGGCCGACGTGTTCGTGTTCGACCGCTCGATCGACCGCCTGCGCGAGCTGGAAGTCGCCTTCGGCGGGCGCGCCTCCACCGTCTACTCCTCAAGCCTTGCGATCGAGGAGATGCTGCCCCAAGCCGACCTCGTGATCGGGGCGGTCCTGATCCACGGCGGCCGTGCCCCCCACGTCATCTCCCGCTCCCAGCTCTCCTCGATGAAGCCGGGCGCCGTGCTCGTCGACGTCTCGATCGACCAGGGCGGCTGCTTTGAGACGTCGCGGCCCACCACCCATTCCCACCCCACCTTCGAGGTGGACGGCATCACCCACTACTGCGTCACCAACATGCCCGGCGCCGTGCCGATCACATCCACCTACGCGCTCACCAATGCCACCTTGCCCTATGCGCTGGAGCTCGCCGGGGGCGTGGAGCAGGCCCTTGCCCGCAGCAAGGCTCTGCGCTCAGGCGTCAACGTCCAGGGGGGCGAGATCGTCCATCCGGCTGTGGCCGCCGCGCTTGCCGCGCCGCTCTCATCGGATGGGGCGCGTTCAGGGCAGATCGCACGAGCAGCGATCCCAAGTAAATAGTCCCCGAGAATCCACCGTCGACCTCCAGGAGGCAAGCGCCATGGCCACCGCCACAGACACGCTCCAGAACTTCATCGGCGGCGAGCCCGTGGCGAGCGGGGGGGAGACGATGGCCGTGCTCAATCCCGCCACCGGCGCCGAGCTGTGGCGTGCGCCGGTCTCGAGCGCCGAGGACGTCGACCGGGCGGTGCGGGCCGCGCGCGGCGCGTTCGAGGGCTGGTCGCAGGCCACGCCCGCCGAACGCGCGCAAGCCCTGCTCGGCCTGGCAGATGCGATCGAGCGGAACGCCGGGGAGATCGCACGTCTGGAGGCGCTCAACGCCGGCAAGCCGCTCTCGGCCGTGGCGGGCGACGAGCTGCCCGTTATGGCTGACAACCTGCGCTTCTTCGCCGGCGCGGCGCGCTGTCTGGAGGGCCGCGCCGCGAGCGAGTACATGCAGGGCTACACCTCGTTCACGCGCCGCGAGGCGGTCGGCGTGATCGGCCAGATCACGCCCTGGAACTATCCCCTGATGATGGCCATCTGGAAGATCGCCCCGGCCCTGGCCGCGGGCAACACCGTCGTGCTCAAGCCGGCCGAGACCACGCCGGTCACGACCGTCCGCTTCGCTCAGTTGGCGGCCGATGTGCTTCCGCCCGGCGTGCTCAACGTCGTCATGGGGCCCGGCGAGCCCACCGGGCAGGCCCTGCTCGAGCACCCCGGCGTGGACATGCTCTCGCTCACCGGCTCGGTTGCCACCGGCAAGCACGTCGCCCGTACCGCCGCCGACTCGCTCAAGCGCGTCCATCTGGAGCTCGGCGGCAAGGCACCGGTGGTCGTGTTCGACGACGTCGACATGGCGAGCGCGATGGAGACGATTTCGGGCACCGGCTACTACAACGCCGGTCAGGACTGCACTGCGGCAACGCGCGTTCTGGCGGGGACCGGCGTCTATGACGACGTCGTCGCCGGTCTGGCCGAGCAGGCCAAGAGCCTGGTGATCGGCGACACGCTCGCTCCGGGCACGACGCTTGGGCCGGTCAACTCAGAGCGCCAGCTGGGGCGCGTCTCCGGTTTCCTGGAGCGGCGCCCCGCGCACGCGGAGCTCGTCACCGGTGGCGCCTCACCTGCGCGCGAGGGCTTCTTCTATGAGCCCACCGTCGTCGCGGGCTTGCAACAGTCCGACGAGATGGTGCGCGATGAGATCTTTGGCCCCGTCATCACCGTCCAGCGCTTCACCGATGAGGCCCAGGCGATCGCCTGGGCCAACTCCACGCGCTACGGCCTGGCCTCCTCGGTGTGGACGCGCGACGTCGGCCGCGCCCTACGCGTATCCAAGGCGTTGCGGTTCGGCTGCGTCTGGATCAACGACCACATCCCGCTCGTCTCCGAGATGCCACATGGGGGTTTCAAGGAGTCGGGGTATGGCAAGGACTTGAGCGTCTACTCGCTCGAGGACTACACCGTGGTCAAGCACGTGATGGCCTCTCTTGACTAATCGCGGCGTGGCCTTGCCAGCGTCTGGTAGATCGACACGAACTCCGTCTTGAAGATGTTGCGCGCGGAGCGCAGGTACAGCCGCCACACGCGCAACCGCTCCTTGCCCGCGAGCTGCTCGGCGCGGCCCAGGTTTTCATCCAGGCGCTTGATCCACTCGCTGAGCGTGTCGTAGTAGTCCTTGCCGAACTCCTCCACGTGCTCGGTCACGAAGCCCGCCCGCTCGAGCGCCAGTTGCACGCGTGAGAGCTGCACGGGGTCCCCGTCGGGAAACACGTAGCGCTGGGTGAAGTCGCCGTGGTAGCCCACGTCCGTATACAGGTGGGCGATCCCGTGGTTGAGCAGACGGCCGTCTGGCCCAAGCAGGTTCCTCAGTTTCTGCGCATACACGTCGATGTTGCTTTCGCCCACGTGCTCCACCATGCCGATGCTCGCGATCGCGTCGTAGCGCTCGCCGTGCAGGTCCCTGTAGTCGGCAACCCTCACCTCGACCCTGCCGCTCAGGCCCGCTTCGGCGATCCTGCGGCGGGCCAGCTCAGCCTGGGGAGGGCTCAGTGTGATGCCCACGGCCTTCACGCCGTACTCCCTGGCCGCGTGGATCACGAACGCGCCCCACCCGCAGCCCACGTCGAGCACTCTTTCGCCTTCTTTCAGCGCCAGCTTCTTGCAGACCAGGTCGAGCTTCGCGAATTGGGCCTCCTCCAAGGTCTTGGCCCCACGCGAGAAGATCGCGCAGCTGTAGGTCATCGACTTGTCCAGGAACAGTTCGAAGAACTCGTTCGACACGTCATAGTGGTGGCGCACCGCCTTGGCGTCGCGCTCCTTGCTGTGGCTGCGCCCCTTCAGCCTCAACTCGCCCTTGGGTGCCCGCGGCGGGATCGTCAACCCGCACGCCCTGATCGCCGCGACCGCCAGTCGTGCCCGCGTCGCCCGGTCGATCCGCGGCTCCTCGAACGTGTCGATCAGGTCGATCGCGCGGTCCAAGTCGTCAACCTCCAGGTCTCCGGCCACGTAGGCCCTGCCCAGCCCCAGCTCGCCCGGAGCGCGCACCACGTGTGCGACCGCCCTCGGCGAGCGCACCGTGAAGGTAGGGCCCGCGTGCCCGGCGCTGCCGTTGCTCTCGTCTCGCTCGGTGCCATGGCCATTGTCCATGCCGGAGTGTGCGCTCCCATTCCCTGCACGCGATGGGCTCTCATTCACGGTCGTGGCAGGCAGCTCCGTGCCGTCCCAGAAGCGCACCGTAAAGCCACGCTCGGGCAGCGCCTCGGCAGCTCGCGCCGAAGTGGCTCAGTCTTGGCAAATGGCATTGGTCCTCCAGCCAGTGTTTCGCGAGTTGTCAAGCGGGTTAGTACTGATCATGTAGCGGCTCGTCACGTCATAGTGGCGTGCTAACTTCCAGCGGCGAGCACACCGATGAGCACCGATTCTATCCAGCGCCCCGCAGCCGCCCGGCAGGGTTCTGACGACGCCCACAGCCGGTCCTCCCTGGTCGAGATGCCGAGCCCCGACAGCGCTCATAGCGAAGGTTCCCGACTCGAAGGGCCGACCGCTGACGACGTTCAGCCCCCGGTCTTCGAGAACCTTGACCGCTTTCTCACAGGGCTGATCACGGTGGGCCCGATTCTTGCGCTCGGCTTCGTCGGCTGGCAGCTGTGGGACGGCCTGCTTAACGGCTCGGACCTAGTCGTGTTCGCAATCATGTACATCTCCACGGCGCTCGGGGTCACGGTCGGCTTTCACCGCCTCTTTACCCACCGCTCGTTCAAGACATCCCCGTTCTTTCGCTTCGTCTTCGCCGCGCTCGGGTCGGCTGCGATCGAGGGTCCCGTGATCTCTTGGGTCGCGGACCATCGCAAGCACCACGCGTTCTCCGACCGCGAGGGCGATCCCCACAGCCCCCACGTGGACCACGGCAACGGTGTGCGCGGCGCCTTGAAAGGACTGGCCCACGCGCACGTCGGCTGGCTGTTCATCCACACTGCCCGCGGCCATCGCGAACGCTACGCCCCAGATCTGTGCGCCGATCCCGTTGTCTCGTTCGTGGACAAGACCTTCTTCGTATGGGCCATCGGTGGCCTCGTGGGGGCGTTCTGGCTCGGCTATGCCATCGGTGGCACCTGGACCGCCGGTCTCACCGGGCTGCTCTGGGGCGGCGCTGTGCGGATGCTCCTGCTGCATCACGTCACCTACTCGATCAACTCCCTCTGTCACTTCTTCGGCCGGCGCTCCTATGAGACGGGTGATCACTCGCGCAACCTCGCCTGGCTGGCACCCTTCTCCTTGGGCGAGGCCTGGCACAACAACCACCATGCCTTCCCCACCTCCGCCTTCCACGGCTTCTCCTGGCGCCAGATCGACATCTCCGCGCTGGTGATCCGCGGCATGGAGAGCCTCGGGCTCGCCTGGGACGTCGTTCGCATCACGCCTGAGCGCCGCGCAACAAAGAGCTTCGCTGCCTGAGCACCGCTCGGCGGCGCCAGACGCCACCCTCGATGCTCGACGTACCAACCAGTACGCCTGCGCTCGTGTGCGGCGTCTGACATCCGCCGCCCGGCGCTCAGGAACCTGGAGGTTTCATGCTACGGTGCAGGCACGGATGACAAATGTCGTCCGCGAGGTTCTTGTCTTTGTTGGTGCTCTTTAGGGCGCGGATGGGGCCAGTACGAATCTCCCCTTTCGCACAGCGACCACAGGGTCGCAATAAAAAGGAGCATCACCATATGAAGTCCGATTCATTCATCGGCCTCGGCGTGTCCGAGGCCGTCTCCCGCGAGCTTGCCAAGCGTGGCATAGACGCGCCCTTCGCCGTGCAGAGCATGGTCATTCCCGACGTGCTCGCCGGCCGCGACGTGCTCGCCCAGTCGCCCACCGGCTCGGGCAAGACGCTCGCCTTCGGCGTGCCGCTGGTCGAGCGCCTGCGCGATACCTCGCCGCGGCCCTCCGCGCTCGTCTTGGCGCCCACGCGCGAGCTTGCCCTGCAAATCGTCGAGGATCTGCGCTCGCTTGCCCATGCTCGCGCGCTCTCGATCGCAGCCGTGTACGGCGGCGCAGGGATCGTCAAGCAGGCGCGCATCGCCGCGCGTGCCCACATCCTCGTTGCCACGCCCGGACGCCTGCTCGACCTGATTGACCGTCGCGACGTGTCCTTGAAGCAGGTTTCCCTCCTGGTGCTCGACGAGGCCGATCGCATGCTCGACATGGGCTTCCGCCCAGTCGTCGACCGCATCGTCAAGATGACATCCCTCCAGCGCCAGACCCTGCTCTTCTCCGCCACGCTCGAGGGTGAGGTGGGACGCATCGCCGCCGCCTACACGACGGATGCGGCTCGCCATGAGCATGCCCATCCCCAGGAGCGCAAGGGCTCTGTCGAGCACCGCTTCGTCTCGGTCTCCCACGAGGGCAAGGTCGATCGCCTGGTCGCCGAGCTGTCCGAGCCCGAGCGCGGCCTCACGCTTGTGTTCGTGCGCACCAAGCGTGGAGCCGACCGGCTCGTCAAGCGTCTGGCCGCCTCCAGCGTGCCGGCGGTTGCCATGCACGGCGACAAGTCCCAGTCCCAGCGGGAGAAGGCCCTGGCCCGCTTCGAGGCCGGCCAGGTGAACACGCTCGTGGCCACCGATGTCGCCGCTCGCGGCATCGACGTCTCGGGCATCACCCATGTCATCAACTACGACATGCCCGCTACGCGCGAGGACTACGTCCACCGCGTGGGTCGCACCGCACGTGCCGGCGCCTCCGGCGTGGGCGTCACGTTCGTGCTGGGCGAGCAGGCGCGCGAGTTCGCCGGCATGGTCGGTGGTCTCGGCCTGCACCGCGAGCTTGAGCTTGGCGGCTTCCCCAGCGATGCCACGCGCCCGCTGCAGGCGTCCCGTCGCAATCAGGGGCGCCCCTCGCGCAACCGCAACTCGCGCCGCTCACGCGCGCGGGTCGGCTCGTAGCGCACGAGCCTGCTCCCAGCCGGCCTGGGCGTACCCTTCGGGGTATGGCCGATGTCCTCCCGCCCGTCCGCAAGATCCTTGCGGACAGGGCCGGCGAGGAGATGACGCTCAACGATTCCCACCTGAATCCCCAGCTCGGGCGGATCGTGCGCACGCTTGGGCTCGACAAGCACTGGGTCTCGGGCGAGGGCGCCCACCTGATCGACGCCGAGGGCAACCGCTACCTAGACCTGCTCAGCGGCTACGGAGTGTTCGCGATCGGGCGCAACCACCCCGAGGCGATCGCCGCCGTGCGCGAGACGATGGAGGCTCACACGGCAAATCTGCCGCAGCTTGGGGTCACGCTCCTCAGCGGGGTGCTCGCCGAGCAGTTGCTTGCACGGGCACCCGGGTCGGTGGCGGCGATGGTGCCAGCCAACAGCGGCACCGAGGCGGTCGAGGCGGCCATCAAGATCGCACGCGCCGCCACCGGGCGCCCCCGCATCCTGTTCGCCGAGCACGCCTTCCACGGCCTCACGCTCGGCTCGCTCTCGCTCAACGGCAACGACGAGTTCCGCGAGGGCTTCGGCCCTCTGCTGCCCGGCTGCGAGGCCGTGCCTTTCGGCGACGTCGAGGCTTTGGAGCGCGCGCTTGCGCAGGGGAGCACCGGCGCTACGGCACCCGGTGCGGGGAGCCCGGCTTCGAGCGGTTGGGTGGTGCGCGGAGAGGCAGGCGGGGTGGAGGGGTGCGATGTGGCCGCGTTCGTGGTCGAGCCCGTCCAGGGCAAGGGCGTGAACCTGCCCCCCGACGGCTATCTGCAAGCCGCCCAGCGGCTCTGCCGTGAAGCCGGGGTCCTGTTCGTGTGCGACGAGGTGCAGACCGGCCTCGGCCGTACCGGCCGCTTCCTGGCGCTCGAGCACTGGGATCTCGAGCCGGACCTGATCTGCCTCTCCAAGGCGCTCTCAGGCGGGCTGGTTCCGGTCGGCGCTGTGCTCGTCTCGCGCTCGGCCTTCGACAGCGTGTTCGACGGCATGGAGCGCGCCGTGCGCCATGGCTCGACCTTCGGCGGCAACGATCTCGCCGCCGCCGCGGCGCTGGCCACGCTGCGCGTGCTCGAGACCGAGGGACTGGTGGCCCGTGCCGAGCGTCTCGGTTCGTTGCTCCTGGAGCTGACCTCGTCCTTGGTCGAGCGCTACGAGGTTGTCTCCGACGTACGCGGCCTCGGTCTGATGTGGGCGATCGAATTCGGCCCTCCCGAGGGAGGTGCACGGCGCTCGATCTACAACGCCGCCGAGCGCGCCCAGCCGGGGATCTTCTCGCAGCTGATCGTCGGGCCTCTGTTCCACGAGCATCGCGTCCTCTGCCAGGTGGCGGGACACCGCATGAACGTGGTCAAGGCACTTCCCTCGCTGGTGGTCGAGGAGGAGGAGATTCGCCGCTTCGCGGCCTCCTTGGAGGAGGTCGTGGCGCAGGCCGAGCGGGTTCCCCGCGCATTTCTGCGGTTCAGCGTGAGCATGAGCCGCCGTGCATTCGCCGCACGCAGGTAGCGCGCCGGGCATGGTCGCGGCGGCCACCACATGCCAGCCACTACCCTGTCCGGCCGGTGCTCGTTCCCAGAGATGACATACGCAACGTGGCGATCGTCGCCCACGTGGACCACGGCAAGACCACCTTGGTGGACGCCATGCTGTGGCAGTCCGGCGCTTTCAGGGCCGGCCAGGACGTGGCTGAGCGCGTGATGGACTCGATGGACCTCGAGCGCGAGAAGGGCATCACGATCCTCGCCAAGAACACCTCCCTGCGCCACAAAGGGGTAAAGCTCAACATCGTGGACACGCCCGGCCACGCCGACTTCGGTGGTGAGGTAGAGCGCGGCCTGACGATGGTCGACGGGGTGCTGCTGCTCGTGGACGCCTCCGAGGGACCCCTGCCACAGACACGCTTCGTCTTGCGCAAGGCCCTGGAGTCGCGCCTACCGGTGATCCTGGTCGTCAACAAGGTCGATCGTCCCGACGCGCGCGTGGCCGAGGTCGTGGACGAGGTGTACGAGCTGTTCCTCGACCTCGACGCCGACGAGGAGCAGATCGAGTTCCCGATCGTCTACTGCAACGCCCGTGCCGGCATCGCCACGCGCGAGTACGACGCCGGTGTGGCGGTGCCCACGGAGGGTACCCTCGCTCCTCTGCTGGATCTGCTCGTGGAGCGCATCCCGGCGCCCATGTATGACCCCGAGCATCCCCTGCAGGCGCTGGTCACAAACCTCGACGCCTCTCCCTATGTGGGGCGCCTGGCTATCTGCCGGGTGCGCAACGGCTCCATCAAGCGCGGCCAACAAGTGGCATGGTGCCGCGCCGATGGCACGATCGAGCGCGTGCAGGTCTCCGAGCTATACGTCACCGATGCGCTCGAGCGTGTCGATGCGCCCGAAGCCGGGCCCGGGGAGATCATCGCAGTGGCCGGCATCGCCGATATCACGATCGGCGAGACGCTCGCCGACCTCGAGGCTCCGCGGCCCCTGCCGGTCATCACCGTGGACGAGCCCTCGCTGTCGATCACGATCGGGATCAACACCTCGCCGCTGGCTGGCAAGGAGGGCTCCAAGCTGACCGCGCGTCAGGTGCGCGAGCGCCTGGACCGCGAGCTCGTCGGAAACGTTTCCTTGCGTGTGCTCGACACGGATAGGCCAGAAGCCTGGGAGGTTCAGGGACGGGGCGAGCTGCAGCTGGCGGTGCTCGTGGAGATGATGCGCCGCGAAGGCTTCGAGCTGACGGTCGGCCAGCCGCACGTCCTGATCCGCGAGATCGACGGTCATCGCAACGAGCCCTTCGAGCGGCTCTCGATCGACGTGCCCGACGATTACGTTGGCGTGGTCACGCAGATGCTCGCCCTGCGCAAGGGGCGCATGGAGCACATGACCAACCACGGCACCGGCTGGGTGCGCATGGAGTACATCGTGCCCGCCCGTGGCCTGATCGGCTTTCGCACCGAGTTCCTGACCGAGACGCGGGGGACCGGTCTCATGCACCATGTGTTCGAGCGCTGGGAGCGCTGGGCGGGGGAGTTGCGCACGCGCACGACGGGCGTCCTGGTCGCCGACCGAGGCGGCAATACCGCCACCTACTCCTTGATGAGCCTGGGAGAGCGCGGGACCCTGTTCGTCGGTCCCGGCGAGGAGGTCTACGAGGGCATGATCGTCGGCGAGAACTCACGCGCGGATGACCTCGACGTGAATCCGGTCAAGGAGAAGCACCTGACGAATATTCGCTCTTCTACCTCCGACGTCTACGTGCGCCTGCAGCCACACCGCAAGCTCACGCTCGACCAGGCTTTGGAGTTCGTGCGCGATGACGAGTGCGTCGAGGTGACGCCCGAGACGGTGCGACTACGCAAGGCCGAGCTGGGCAAGACCGAGCGTTTGAAGGCGGCTCGCCAGAGGCGTTGAGGCCCTGGCGACGGCGACTGTTCCCCGGTGGACGAACTCTGCGAGCCGATGATTCCACCAATTCGGGTTGGACCCCAGGGAAGCGGGATAGGTTAGCTACGTGACGAGCGCAATCCAGGCAACCGTCCTGCGCAAGAGCTATGGGTCAATCGAAGCGGTGCGTGGGATCGACCTGTCGATCGAGGCCGGCGAGACGGTCGCCTTGCTCGGCCCCAACGGCGCCGGCAAGTCCACCACGATCGACATGATCCTCGGCTTGGCCGAGCCCGACAGCGGCTCGGTAGCGGTGTTGGGTGGATCTCCGAGTGCTGCGATCGACGCGGGATCCGTCGGCGCGATGCTGCAGACGGGCGCGCTGATTCGCGATCTGTCGGTGCGTGAGCTGGTGGAGATGGTTGCCTCGCTTTATCCGACTCCGCTCGCCGTGGAGGAGACGCTCGAGCTCACCGGCCTCAGCGAGATCGCCGGGCAGCGCACGCAGAAGCTCTCCGGCGGGCAGACCCAGCGGGTGCGCTTCGCGGTAGCGCTCGTCAGCAATCCAAAGCTGCTCGTGCTCGACGAGCCGACGGTCGCGATGGACGTGGAGGGGCGCCACTCCTTTTGGACCACGATGCGCGAGCAGGCCGCGAAGGGAAGGACGATCCTGTTCGCCACCCACTATCTGGAGGAGGCGGACGCCTATGCCGATCGGGCCATTCTGATGGCCCACGGGCAGGTCGTCGCCGACGGGCCCACCACCGAGATCAAGGCGATGGTGGGCTCGCGCACGATTCGTGCGACGTTGCCAGATGTCGATCTCGAGGCGCTCGAGCGCCTCCCTGGGGTGAGTGGCGCCGAGCGGCGCGGTGAGGCGATCGTGCTCGCCTGCGCGGACTCCGACGAGGCTATCCGAGCCTTGCTGGCCGCGTATCCCGGGGCGCGCGACATCGAGTTCCTCGCGGCCGGTCTCGAGCAGGCCTTCCTGCAGCTCACCGGGGACGGCTCCCAGGCACAGATGGGTGCTCTCTCGTGAGCGGCGACAACCGCCGGCGACAGGCAGGAGTGCTCTCGTGAACATGCTCCCGTACATCCGCTTTGAGCTGTTGCGCACGCTGCGCAACCGGCGCTTCTTCCTCCTCTCGCTGGGGTTTCCCCTTGTCCTGTTCTTTCTGATCGCTGGTCCCCAGCGCAACGTGCACAATCTGGGCGGCACGGGCATCTCGGCCCCGCTCTACTTCATGGTCGGGATGGTGTCGTTTGGCACGATGAGCACGATGCTCTCCTGTGGCGCGCGTATAGCGGCCGAGCGCGCGGTGGGATGGAATCGCCAGTTGCGCATAAGCCCGCTTTCCACGCGCTCCTACTTCCGTGCGAAGGTGCTCACCGCCTATCTGATGGCGTTGCTGAGCATGCTCGTGCTGTATGTGTCCGGAGTGTCGCTGGGAGTGAGCATGCCGGCCGGAGACTGGGCCAGGATGACTCTGCTGATCCTGATCGCCCTGGTCCCCTTCGCGGCGCTTGGCATCGCCATCGGTCACATGTTGACTCCAGACTCGATCGGCCCGGCGATGGGCGGCGGCGTCGCCTTGCTGGCATTGCTCGGTGGAACGTGGTTTCCGGTCCCGAGCCACGGCTTCCTGCACGACATAGGGCAGCTTCTGCCCTCCTACTGGCTCGTGCAGGCCGGCCACATCGCGCTGGGCGCACAACCGTGGGGCACCAAGGCCTGGGTCGTGGTGATCGGCTGGACCGTCGTCTTGGCAGCGGTTGCCCGCCGCGCCTACCGGCGCGATACAGGGCGTGTGTAAGAGGACGACCTGGCCGTGCGGGCATCGACCGGGCGTGCGCGGAGGTTGGTTGCGCGATAGGCGGCGCACGCGTCGGGTGCGAACGCTAGGGTGCGGGCCATGAAGAGATCGAGCAGACGATCGGGCCTCGCGCTGGCTGCCCTGTGCTTGGCGCTCAGTGCCGCCGTGTTCGCCGTGCCTGCGGGAGCCGCAACCGTGCACTTCGAAAAGGAGAGCCTGCAGGCCTACGAAGCTCAGCTGCACCACGGCCAGGTGCACGCGCTGACCTTCCATCCCGGCACGACGACCGGCCACCTTCACATCTCGCTCAACAACGGCGGGCACATGACGGTCGAATATGCGGTCACCGAACAGGGCAAGCTTGTCGCGCAGGCGCATGCGGCCAATGCTCGCGTGAAGATCGCCGCCGCGCAGACCAAGAAAGCAGCTGCCACGAAACACAAACTGCGCTACATAGCGGGCGGAATCCTGATCGTGGTGATCATCATCGTGCTGATGGTCTTGCTGATCGGGCGGCGGCGTGCCGTTGCCGAGGAGGACCGGACGCCGTCGGAGGAGAGCGCAGCTCCTTAGAACGTGTTTCAAAATGATCGGCACGTCCTGGACGTCCCTGGACGTGGCACTGGACCGGCACGCGCCTTGCCGGTAACGTACGGGCAAGAATAAGACTCAGTCTTGTGATACGTTCGTCGCGATGCAACGGTCGTTCAATCATCTGGCACCGGCCTTGGCACTTGCGGTCGTGGCCGTTGTGGGCACGATCCTGTTCGCCGGCTGTGGTTCGGCGGAACCCAGCGGAGAGACCTCTTCCGGCAAGCTCGCAGTCGTAGCCGCCGAGAACTTCTGGGGGAGCATCGCCGCGCAGCTTGGGGGGGGAAAGGTCGCGGTGCAAAGCATCATCGTCAACCCGAGCACCGACCCTCACAGCTACGAGCCCACCGCGGGAGATGCTCGCACGATGGCCGAGGCGCAATTGGCAATCGTCAACGGGATCGGCTACGACGACTGGGCATCGCATCTGCTCGCCGCGGATTCCTCGAGCGGACGCACCGTGCTCGATGTGGGCAACCTGCTTGGCCTGAAGCAAGGTGAGAACCCCCATCAGTGGTATTCGCCTGCTCACGTACACACGGTGATCGACCAGATCGTCGCCGACTACGACAAGCTGCGCCCGGTCGACGCGAGCTACTTCGCTCAGCAGAAGAAGCTCTTCGAAACCAGCGGTCTGTCTCGCTACGACGAACTGATCCAGCAGATCCGTGCGCGCTACGCGGGTGTGTCGGTCGGCTACAGCGAGAGCATCTTCCAACCTCTGGGCGAAGCGCTCGGGTTGAAGCTGCTCACCCCCTACAGCTTCGCCAAGGCGGTGGCCGAGGGCACCGAAGTGACGGCCCAGGATCGCCAGACGGTCGATCGACAGGCTTCGAGGCGGGAAATCAAGGTGTGGGTCTTCAACAGCCAGAACGTCACGCCCGACGTCCAGCGGGTGAACGAGCTCGCGCGCGCCGCGCACATCCCAGTCACCACGGTGACGGAGACGCTCTCACCGGCATCGGACAGCTTCGAGCAGTGGCAGGTCGCCGAGTTGGAAGGGCTGCAGAGAGCCCTGCGCACGGCGACGGGGCGGTGAACGCTATGCAGGCTCCTGCGATCGAGTTGCGCGAGGCGAGTGCGAGAATAGGAGCCCGCCCCCCCCGCGCGGTCTGGAGCGGTGTCCAGCTCACCGTGTGCCCGGGGGAATTCGTCGCAGTGCTCGGGTCGAACGGCAGCGGCAAGTCGACCTTGCTCAAGGCGATCCTCGGCCTGGTTCAGACGCCACCTGGCACCGTCGAGGTGCTTGGCGGTCCGGCCGGTGCTGCCAATCGCGAGATCGGCTACCTGCCCCAGCGTCACGGGTTTGACTCGACGCTGCCGATTCGGGGCGTGGATCTCGTGCGGCTCGGCCTGGACGGGTCGCGCTGGGGGGTGGCGCTCGACATCTCCGGAGCTGTGCGCCGCCGCTCGCGTGAGCGTGTGCGCGAGGCGATCGAGCTGGTGGGCGCGAGCGCCTACGCGGAGCGTCCGCTCGGCGAGCTCTCCGGTGGCGAGCAGCAGCGCATCTTGATCGCCCAAGCACTCGTACGCAGCCCGCGCATCCTGATGCTGGACGAGCCGCTCGACAGCTTGGATCTACCCAATCAGGCGGCGGTGACAGCGCTCGTGCAGCGCATCTGCCGGACCGAGAACGTCGCCGTGCTGCTGGTGGCCCATGACGTCAACCCGCTATTGCCCTATCTGGACCAGGTGATCTACCTGGCCGGCGGACGCGCCCTGCAAGGCGCCGTGGAGGACGTCATCACCGGATCGAAGCTGAGCGAGCTCTACGGGGTGGAGATCGAGGTGCTGCGCGCCCGCGACGGGCGGCTGGTGGTGGTGGGCCAGCCCGAGGCCCCACACGTGCACGGCCATAGGCACGACTGATGGCAAACCCCACGCTCTCCTGGAATCTGGTGCACGACGTGCACGAATTGCTCGCCTATCAGTTCATGGTCAACGCGCTGCAGGCGGGTACGATCGTGGCCGTGATGGCAGGCGTGGTGGGCTGGTACATGGTCCTGCGCCGTCAGAGCTTCGCCGGGCACACGATCGCCGTGATGTCCTTTCCCGGCGCAGCGGGCGCCGCTCTCGCGGGCGTGCCGGGCGCGGTTGGCTACTACCTGACCTGCGGGATCGCGGCGCTTGCGATCGGCCGTGAGGGCGGAGCGGGGCGTCGCGGACGCAGCCGCGAGTCCGCCGCGATCGGGGTCGTACAGGTCGCCGGGTTGGCGCTCGGCTTCCTCTTCCTGAGCCTGTACAGCGGCGTGCTCGAGCAACTCGAGACGCTCCTGTTCGGCACGTTCTTGGGCATCGATCGAAACCAGGTGCTCACCTTGCTACTGGTCGCCATCGTCGTACTGGTTGCGCTGGTCCTCGTCGGGCGGCCTCTGCTGCTGGCCTCGCTTGACCCCGAGGTGGCCCTCGCCCGGGGAGTCCCGGTGCGCGCTCTCGATTTCGGCTTCCTGCTGATTCTGGGCCTGGCCGTGGCCGCCACGAGCCAGATCACGGGTGCGCTGCTTGTGTTCGCTCTGCTCGTAGCGCCGCCCGCAGCCGCCCAGGCGCTCACACCGAGACCCGGTCCGAGCCTCGTCTTGAGCGTGGTGTTGGCGCTGCTTGTGATGTGGCTTGCGCTCGGGATCTCCTACTTCTCGATCTATCCGCTCGGGTTCTTTGTCACATCGCTCGGCTTCGGCGTGTTCCTGCTCGCGAAGCTCACCGGCCTCGCCCGTGCTCGTCGTGTACGCCGTGGGCGCGGGCAGGACGGCGCCGGATCGCAAGAGCCCCAGCCGGTCGTGGCGGCCTGATGCTGGGCCACGAATTCATCCGCAACGCCTACCTCGCGGGTACGCTGATCGCCCTGGCCTGTGGGATCGTCGGTTGGTTCACCGTCCTGCGCGGCCAGGTGTTCGCCGGTGACGCGCTCAGCCACGTGGCCTTCGTCGGGGCGATCGCGGCGGCCGTGGCGGGCGTGGACGAGCGCGTTGGGCTGTTTGCCCTGACGCTCGGCCTGGCCGCGGCGATGGCGGGCTTGGGCAGCCGCGCCCAGGCCGACGACGTAACGATCGGCGTTGTCTTCGCTTGGGTGCTCGGCATCGGGGTGCTCTTGATCGCCGTCTTGGGCACGAGCTCCTCAGGCGGCAGTGGGCTGATCGTCGCCAATACCTTGTTCGGCTCGATCTTCGGCCTCAGCAGTGGACAGAGCCTCGTCGCGGCGGCTGTCGGGCTGGGGGTCGTGCTTGCGACCTTGTCGATCGCGCGACCTTTGCTGTTCGCCTCGATCGATCCTGAGCTCGCCGCTTTGCACGGCGTGCCCGTGAGGATCCTCGGCTTGGCGCTGCTGCTGTTGATCGGGGCGGTCACGGCGGAGGGCACGCAGGCGATAGGTGCGCTGCTTGTGCTTGGCCTGATCGCCGCCCCGGCTGGCGCGGCCCTGCGGCTCACCTCAAAGCCGTACCTCGGCATGGCAATCTCGGCGGCGATCGCGCTCGTGGCGATGTGGGGTGGGATCGCGCTCAGCTACGGAATTCCCTCGCTACCACCGAGCACCGCGATCATCGGGCTTGCCGTGGGCGCCTATGCGCTTGCCTCGATGGCTTCTACCATCGCGCTATGAACACTGCCTGGATCGAGCGGGCCGAGGCCACGCTATCGGCCGCCGGCCACAAGCGCGGCGGCGCGCGCCGTGCTCTCTTGGAACTGCTCGAGGAACAGCAGTGCGCGCTCACGGCTGTGGCGATCGAGGATGCGCTGCGCGAAGCCGAGCGGCGTGTGAGCAGGGCAAGCATCTACCGGATCCTCGACGAGCTCGAGCAGCTCCGGCTCGTGCAACGCGTGGAGACCGGTCAGGCGATGGTGCGCTATGAGCGTGTGTGCGCCCAGGACGAGCACCATCATCATCTGGTCTGCGATGGCTGTGGGCTTGTGATGCCCTTCTCCGACGAGGCGCTGGAGCAGGCAATCTCGAGCCTCAGCCGGAGGGTGCCCCTGACGGTCTCAGAGCACGAGATCGTGTTGCGGGGGTCTTGCTCGGACTGCTCGGACTGACGGCGTGTGTGTACGCCGGGCGGCCCCACAGGTAGCTGAGCACACAGCCGAGCATGAGCACGGCGACTACGAGCAGCACCGGCCCGGAGTCCTCGGAGAGCGCGCCGATCACGCCTGCCGTCAAGCCGCCCGCCAGTGCGGCTTGCCAGGCCGGGTCGGAGTCGACCGGAGCGCAGATTCGATCGCGACGCCACACGGAGAGCGCCGAGGCGATCACGGCGAGCGCCGTGGCGAGCGGCATCAGGTGGTTCTTCAGCTCGTCCCACGCGGCGCCGTAGCGGCGTACGATCAGGTCGCGGATGTCGCCGGCCGAGCGGGCGTCGAGCACGCTGCCGGTGAAGTGGCCGCTTCCATGGGCGGTGGCGAGGTCTATCGCGGCAAGTGCGATCAGACCCAGGACGGGCGCCGCCATCACAATCAGGAGTCGTCTGCCGGCCGATCTCCGATCGGCGAGCTTGCCCGGTAGCAGCATCACCGTTGCCATGGCCGTGCCCGCGCTGACGAGGATCACCCCGCCGACGCCCGCGCCGATGCGAGCCGAGCCCTCGACGATCGCCAGCACGATGCCTGCGCAGGCCATCGCCGTCGCGGTACGCCTGGAGCGCACGGCGGGATAGAGCGCCGCAGCGACGGCGGTGAAGACGAGTACGGCGAGCGCCGACTTGAGCTCGTTGCCGATCCCATAGAAGCGCGCTCCCAGGATGGGATCGGGGCCGAGTACCGAGCGCATCAGCAGCTGCTCTCCCGCCAGCGCATCTGCGCTCAACGCGAGCAAGGCCACGACCGCCGGCGCGATCGGCGCGCGTGGCCACGCCACCACGCCGTCGGTGAGGATGGCCAGCACGAAGCAGCTCGCGACGATCATTGCGAATTCCGCGGTGCGAGCCGGCTCCAAGGCGGCGGGCAGGAGGATCGCTACCGGCGTCCACATGATCGCAAGCGCACCCACGCGCAGCGCCCAGGCGCGTCGTGCGAACACTCCTGTCGATCGGTGTGGCCCTGCCGCCGTCACGGTGCCGGTCGCCTCACGGCGGCCGCTCGCACCGCCTATCGGCAGGTGGACAACAGCCAGCAACAGGGCCCAAGCGGCCACGAGCCATGCGATCGCCGGGAGTCGGCGCCCACCGATCACCTCCAGGCGTTGCTTCAGCGCGCGCATCGAGGTGGCGTTGAAGGATCCCTCGAGCTGCACGGGCTTGCCTCGCATGTCGGCTGGAATGGGTAGGCCGAGGTGGTCGAGGATCGTCGGCGCAATGTCGATCGAGGCGATCAAGCCGCGCTGGTTGGTGGTCTGGGAGGTGAGCGTTCGTCCGCCCCCGCCGAGCCCGGCGAATGCCGTCCAAAGCAGCTCGCCACCTGCTCCCGCGGGCGCGCTCTGCACGACCCCGAGCAACTCTCCTGGTGGGCGACCAGCGGCCAGTGCGCGCAGATCCGCATAGCCTGGTGTCCCGCCCGGCAGGTCGGCGACGACCAGGCTATGGGCGGCTCCTAGCTTGTCGATGCGGGCCAGAAGCGTCGATGGCGAGCCGAATGAGACCGCGGCGATCTTGCCGGAGCGGTCTGCGGCAAGTGGCCAGTCGACCGACACGGGGTTGCCGGCTCGCGCGGCGACGTCGATTGTCGCGCCAACCGCGTTTGGGCCGCCGAGCTCGTAAGGGGCGGCGTAGGCGGCTCCGCCGGGGATCGAGGTTGCAAGTAGGCCCGGCTCGAGCAGCTGCGGTGCAGCTTGCGCACGCCTCAGGGTTGCCGGCCATGACGGCACGCGTGCACTCGGAGGGGGACCGAACGCCAGCGAGTCCAGGCTGGGGGGGTTGGTCGGGCTGTAGGCCGAATAGGCGACGCGTGCGCCTTGGCTCACGTCGAGCAGCAACTGGTCAGCCTTGTAGGTACCTTGCGTGGCGCTGAGGATGCCGGTCGAGAGAGTGGGGATCGAGCTCAATTGCCTCTCGATCGCATCGTCTGCACCCTGACCGTACACCGATGGACCCGGGGCAACGAACAGGAGGAGGACTGAGCGTCCGGCATTCACGGCCGGCGAGGCCACCGCGGCGCTCGGGGATCCAGCTGCCGCCGCTGTGCACAACAGGGCCGCGAGCAGCCCTCCGCGCACTCTCCTCAGCTCTCTGTCCCCCCACGCGTGCCGGCCGGCACCGGCTTCTCCTCGGAAGCGAACATCGCGAGCTGGGCTTCGTCGGCCGGGCTGAGGCGCGTCGCGCCGCCCTCGATGTTCAGGCGGGGGAGGATCCGGTCCAGCCACGTAGGGATCTTCCAGGTCACGTCTCCCAGGATGTTGAGCACCGCCGGCAGCAGCAGGCAGCGCACGATCAACGCATCGAGGAATACGGCAGAGGCAAGGCTCAGCCCGAACTCCTTGATGACTCTGTTTTCGCCGAGCATGAATGAGAGGAAGACGCAGATCATGATCGCCGCCGCCGCCGTGATGACGCGGCCGGTCAGAGCAAGACCTTCACCGACCGCGCGGCGGCTGTCTCCTTTGCGCGCCCACTGCTCGTGGATGCGCGCGACCACGAATACCTCGTAGTCCATCGACAAGCCGAACACGATCGCGAACAGCATCACTGGGATGAACGACTCGATCGGGCCGCCATTGACCCCCATTAGCCCGTCGACCCACCCCCACTGGAAGACGACCACGATGATCCCCAGCGATGCTCCGATGCTGAGCAGGTTCATGACTGCGGCCTGCAGAGGGATCGCGAGCGAGCGGAACACCACCATCAAGAGCAGCGCCGAGAGCAGCACCACGACGCCGATGAACAGGGGCAGCTTCTTCCCAAGCACCTCCGCGAAGTCGACAGAGCCGGCCGTGATACCGCCTACGTAGACCTGCATGCCGGTTTGCGCAGCTACCGGCGGGATCGTCTGGCTGCGCAGGCGGCCCACGAGCTGGGTCGTCTTGTACTCCTGCGGCGAGGAGGTCGGATACACCGAGATCGTGGCCACATTCCCGGCAGGGTTGAACTTCGCCGGCGCAACCGCGGCCACGCCGGTCCCGCGGGCGATGGCAATGCGCAGCTCTTCTACCGCGGCCCTGCCGCTCGCGGACGGTGGGGTGATCGTTTGGGCTCCTTGTGCAGCCGCCTGGCCCCTGGTGTTGGGAACCTTTGCCACGACCAGGAGCGGCCCGTTGAAGCCCTTGCCGAAGCCCTCCGCGAGCAGCTGGTAGGCCTTATAGGTCGTGGTGTGGACCGGATCGTTGCCGGCATCGCTCGATCCCAGGCGCAGCGCGGTGGCCGGAGCCGCGATGACCAGCATTACCAGCAGAGAGGCGGTGCCGATCGACCAAGAGTGCCGCTGCACGAATCCGCTCCAGCGCAGCCAGGTGCGCCCCTGGCGCGCGTCGGTGGCCTGCGCGCCGCGCTTGCGGGCGCGCCGGCCGGGGCGCACGAGACGACCGCCGGCGAATGTCAGCAGCGCCGGGAGCAGCGTCAGCGAGCCAAGCATCACCAGCAGCACGCCGATCGACGCCGAGATTGCCACGCCATAGAGGAAGTCCACGCCCAGGAGCATCATCCCGAGCAGGGCGATCACCACGGTGCAGCCGGCGAACAGGACAGCGCGACCGGCGGTGTCCATCGCCTGGACGACCGACTCTCGCACGTCGCCGAAGGTGGGCCCCGGCGTCGAGTAGGCCTCGCGAAAGCGGGTCACGATGAACAGCGCATAGTCGATCCCCACGCCCAGCCCGATCATCGCGGCGAGCTCGGAGGAGAAGTCGGGTGTGTCGACCACGTGCGTGAACAGCGCGATCAAGCCGAGCCCCGTGCCGAGCCCGAACAGGGCCGTGACGATCGGCAGGCCCATCGCGATCAGCGATCCGAAGGTGATCAAGAGCACCACGATCGCCGCCAGCAGTCCGACAGCTGTCGTGATGCCGAAGCCTTCCTGCTGGGTCTGCTCGATGGCCTGCCCGCCAAGCTCGATCTGCAAGCCGGGTATCCGTGCCGCTTCTGCGGCCTTGACCACGTTTTCGCCCGCGCTCTTCGGCAGTTCGTTGGCCTTTTCGTCGAACACCACCGTGGCGAATGCGATGCGCCCGTTGGCTGAGATCGCCTTACCGGCCTGAGTGGCCGCGTAAGGACTGATGACGCCGGATACGTGCGGCAGGCCGCCGACCTTGGCGAACAGCGCACCCATGTGGTTGCGCACTGCCGGCTCCTGCACGTTGCCCCCATCCGTCTTGAACACGATCGTGTCGCGGTCGCCGGCCTGCGCGGGGAAGCTATGTGTCAGTAGGTCCGATGCGCGCTGGGAATCGGAGTTGGGCAACGTGAAATTGTTCGAATAGGACGCTCCACCCCCCGACTGGGCGATGACGTTGACGCCGATCAGCAGTACCACCCAGCCGATCGCGACGTACAGGCGATGAGTTGTCGTCCAGCGAGCGAGCTTGAGCATCAGTGGGAGCCTCTGTGGGACGGAATTGGCAGGGGACAGCCGCGGATGGGATGCTGCGGCAGGGGAACCGGACTTTCGCCCAGCTTACGACGGTTGGGCGCGGGCGTTCGATTATTCCACCGAAAATAGCTCCAGGGCGCCGGTGAGCTTGCGCTTCTGCGTATCCTCGGTCATGACACCAAACAGGAAAGCGAGCAGGCATGGCCAAGACACCGCGAGTGGGCGAGCAAGCGCCGGACTTCGAGCTACGAGGGACGGACGGTCCCTTCAAGCTCTCACAGCATCGAGGCGAGCGGGTGGTCTTGCTGTTCTATCCCGGCGACAACACGCCCGTATGTAAAAAGCAATTCTGCTCCTACCGGGATCGCGCGGAGGACTTCGCAGCGCTCGATGCGACGGTGGTCGGCATCTCTGCGCAGAACCTGGCCTCGCACGAAGGCTTCATCGAGAAGAACAGCCTCACGGTCCCGCTGCTAGCTGACGTCGATAAGGCCGTCGGGAAGGCCTACAGCGCGAGCGGCAAGCGCGCCGTCGTCATCATCGATGAGCAGGGCGTCGTACGCCATCGCCACGACCATCTACTTGGACTGGACTATCAGTCGGTGGACGACCTCAAGGTGGCGCTAGATGCGCTTCCCAGCCCTGCTGCTCCGTAGGTTCGGCTAAACCCGTTGTCGCTTGGTGGCGCGTTTCAAGCATGCCCAAAAAGGCTATTACTAGAAAGAGCGCTCTCTTTGGGCGGCGGACTCAGCTTCAGACCGCCCGCAGCCATTAAGTCCAGCGGCACCAGGGCCCACCACGCGCCTTCTACGGCTAGACGTCTTCGGGTCAGCCAAGGGGTCGCCCGGGACCCGAACAGAAGCTAGCTCAAGGAGGAAACCATGAGCACTGGAACGATCATCGTAATTGCTGTTGGCGCCGTGGTGGTGCTACTGCTCATCGCCTTCGTCGCTCGCGCTGTGAGTCGCAGACGTGACGAACGCCGTCGTGAGCAAGCGGGCGAGCTTCGCCAGGTGGCCAGAAGCCGTTCGATCCAAGCGGAGAGTGCGCGCGCCTCGGCCGATGAGCAGGCTGCCCAAGCCAAGCGTGGTCAGGCAGAAGCTGAGGAACGCGCCGCTCAGGCACGGCAGGAACGTGCCACCGCGGAGCGGCAGGCCGTCAAGGCCGAGCATCTGACCGAGTCTGCCCGCGATCAGCATGCGCAGGCCCGCGCGATCGACCCGGATGCGAGCGACAGCGGCCAAGACGAGGCGCTGGCGATCAACGAACGGTCTGGCCGCGAGGACCACTGAGCCCATGCGCGCGGAGCGGCGACGTGCCACAGCTCGAGCGTGCGTCCTGTGCACTTCATCACACCCTGTCTAAAGAAAGCTGGAGATCATGGAAAAAGCTGAGCAGAAGATCGCGCAATACCTGAACGAGGCGCATGCGATGGAGCAGGCGCTTGTTACCGTGCTGCGGTCGCAGATTGCGATGACCCCGGGCGGAAGCTACCGCGACGGCCTCGAGTCTCACCTGCGCGAGACGCGCGACCACGCAATTCGGGTGCAGCGTCGTCTAGACGAGCTCGGACAGGGCAGCAGCCCGATACAAGCCGGCGTTGGGCTCGTGCAGAGCGTCGTTGGCCAGGTCCTTGCTCTCGGAAAGATGCCCCTCGACCTCCTCCGCGGCACGGGAGGAGAGGAGAAGGTCCTCAAGAACGCCAAGGACGCGTGTGCGACGGAGGCCTTGGAGATCGCCACCTACACCGCCATCGAGCGTCTGGCGAGCTCTGTCGGCGATGAGGCCACACGGGCTCTTGCCGACTCCATCCGGGCTGACGAGCAGAAGATGCTCGACCTCATTTTGAGGGAGATCCCCAAGCTGACCGAGGCCATGGTGCGCTCAGAGATCCGTGGGGACCATTCATACGACATCAGCAAGACGGGTGCTGCCGAGGTGGCCCGCTCGGCGTCGGAGAGCGTGAAGGGGGCTGCTCGTGACGCGACATCGAGTGCAAAGCGCACCGCCCGCCAAGCCCGCAAGGTACCCGGGGTCGCGCAGGTCGAGGGTCAGGTCAAGGGCGTGCTGGCCTCTGAAGGAGACCTGGCTATCGCCGGCTACGGGAAGCTCACCGCCGCGGAGATTGTCGAAAAGCTCCCACATCTCTCGCAGGTCGACCTCGCGAAGATCGACTCCTACGAGCGCAAGAATGAAAACCGCACGACCATCCTCAGCCGGATCGCCAGTCTGCGCGGCGACGAGCCGTGGCCGGGATATGACGAGCTCAGCGTGGAGGAGATCGGCGCGGTGCTGGACGGGGGCGATGAGGACCGCGTCAAGCGCGTGCGCTCCTATGAGCGCTCCCACAAGGACCGTTCAGGTGTGATCGACGCCGCCGAACGCGAGCTGGTCAAAGCGTAGGAAAGCGCAGCCTGACCCTCCGAGTTCGCGACGTTCCAGAAGATCAATGGCGAGGGGCGCCTCGCCGTGGGGGACGAGTACCTCGTGCGGATGCCCGGCCCCTGGGACGGCCCCGTCCGCGTCCTCGCCGCCACCCCTATCTCGTTTCGGCTGGCGACGCTCACCGGGCATCTGGAGGCCGGGCAGATCGAGTTCCGAGCTGGCTCGGACCACCGCTCCCTGAGGTTCGAGATCGAGTCGTGGGCACGAAGCGGAGACCGCTTCGCGGACGCGCTGTATTCCCATCTGCGCCTCGCCAAGGAGATCCAGCTGCACATGTGGACGTCGGTGCTCGAAAGGATCGGTCACCTTGCGGGCGGCCGAAGAGAGGGCGGCGTCGTGATCACGACTCGCCGCATCGACGTCGACCGCCTCGCCTCCACGCCTCCCGTGTCGCCCGATGCGCGTCCCCCGCGGGGGTTGACAGCGCTCGCCGGGCGGGAGGTCAACTTCGACACCTCAAAGGTCGGCGAATACATGCCCAGCAACGCATGGCACCGGGACGACATGGTCGAGACCCTCCCACACGAAGGCCCAGGGCCGCCCGCGGCCGGCGGAAGCTGGCACACCGCCCGCCGCCTGATGGTCGACTACCAGCTGGCCGATTCCCGCGCCGTTCGCGCCGTGTACCGGCAGGACGCACCTCTCGCGGGGCGAGACATCCTCCTGAAGATCCGCTTCGCAGGCATGCGCTTCAACGCTGGGGTACGCGTCGGCGAGGTCTACGACGAAACGCGCCAGCTCGACGGCCGCCAAGCGGAGGTCTTCGGCTGGTATTACCAAACCCTGGACGGCCATTTCGAGGAAGGGCGGATGCACTACGAGTGGCTCGACACCGGCGACGTCGAGTTTCGCCTCCACGCCTTCTCCCGAGCTGCCCAGACTGGTCCGTTCGTGCTGCGAACGGGGTTCCGCCTCTTCGGCAGGACCCACCAGCTGCGCTTTTACCGGCAGATATGCAGACGCCCGAGACGCCTCACCGAGGCCGAGTTGGAGACCGAGGCGAGTTCGAGGTTGCGCTGGACGCGATTCCTGCCTAGCGGTTCAAACGGGCATGCCGAATCCGCGAGCTAGGAGTGCGCTCTCAGCGAGCTGCGGTTTGCGCAGCCTCGCGCGGGGCTGGACTCGCTTCGGCGGCGCGGCGTGCGTGCAACTCCATCAGCTCGATTTGCATGTTGCGCTTACGCTCGCCTGGCCCCGGTGAGCGCCGCTGCCAAGTTCCGTCGCCGGAGAGCTCCCAAGAGCTCTGGTTATCGGCGAAAGCGCGTTCCAAGGTGTCCATCAGCTCGGCGCGCAGCTCCGCGGATTCGATCGGCGCGGCGAGCTCCACGCGGTGGTCCAGGTTGCGCGGCATCAGGTCCGCCGAGGCGATGTACACGGTGCGCTCCCCCTCGCGCTCGAACGTATACACGCGCGAATGCTCCAACAGGCGTCCGACCACCGAGACCACCCTGATGTTCTCCGAGATGCCTGGCAATCCGGGGCGCAGACAACAGATCCCACGGACGTTGAGGTCAACCTGGACGCCAGCCATCGAAGCCTTGTAGAGGGCCCTGATGCAGTGGCCGTCCACGAGCGCGTTCATCTTCATCGCGATGCGGGCTGGCGACTCGGGCGAATGAGCGGCGATCGTCGCGTCGATCTGCGCGATCAGGCCCTCGCGCAGGTGGGCAGGAGCAATCAGGACCTTGCGGTAGCGCAGCGGGCGCCCATAGCCAGTGAGGTTGTTGAACATGTCGGCCACGTCCGCTCCGATCTGCTCGTCGGTCGTGAACAGCCCGAAATCGGTGTACAGGCGCGCGGTGGCCGAGTGATAGTTGCCGGTGCCCACGTGCACGTAGTTGCGCACCCCATTGCCCTCCCGGCGCACCACGAGCACGCACTTGGCATGTGTCTTCAGGGCCGGCTGGCCGTATACGACGTGCACGCCCGCCTCCTCCAAGGCCTTGGCCCAATGAATGTTCATGCGCTCGTCGAAGCGTGCCGTCAGCTCGACGAGCGCCACCGCCTGCTTGCCACGCTCGGAGGCTGCGATCAAGTCCGGCACGAGCGGCGAGTCGTCGCTGGTGCGGTACACCGTTTGCTTGATCGCGAGCACATTCGGGTCGGCCACGGCCTGTTCCACGAAGCGCTCCACGGACGTCGCGAACGAGTCGTAGGGATGGTGCACCAAAACGTCCCCCTCACGCATCGCCGCGAACACGTCTGGGCGCTCACCCTCGTGGCGGACCAGGCGCGGGTGAGTCACGGACATGTATGGCGCATAGCGCAGCTCAGGCATACCGGGCAGCTTCACGATCTGCCACAGGGCCCCCATATCGAGCAGTCCGTCCACTGAGTAGACCTCGTCCTCGCGTACGCCCAAGAGCCCCACGAGCTCTTCGCGCAGGCGCTCGGAGCAGCTCGTGCCGATCTCGACTCGCACGATCTCCCCGAAGCGCCGTCTGCGCAACTCGTCCTCCACCGCCTGCAGCAGGTCGGCGGCGTCGTCTGAGACCTCGAGGTCAGCGTCCCTAGTGACCCTGAACACATCGTAGTCCACGATCTCCATGCCCGGAAACAGCGCATCCAGATGGTGGGCGATCACGTCCTCGAGCGGGACCAATGTGGTCGTCCCGCTTGGGCCCCCGCCCGTCGCCGGCTCGCCTATCGGGCGCACCGTCACGAACCGCGGCAGGATCTCGGTGGGCACCTTCACGCGGGCGAACACCGTCTCTCCGCCGGTGGGATCGCGCACCAGCACTGCCAGGCTGAGCGACAGGTTGGAGATGTATGGGAACGGCCGGCCCGGTGCCACCGCGAGCGGGGTAAGCGCTGGGAAGATCACGCGACGGAAGTGTTGAGCGAGATCGGCTCGCTGCTCGTCGTCGAGCTCCTCGAAGCTCACAACGTCCACGCCGTGCTCGGCCAGGGCGGGGCGCAGGCTTCCTTCGAAGCAGTCGCTGAGCCTGCCTCCGAGCTCGAGCACGCGCTCGCGGATCCCGGCGATCGTCTCCGAGGGGGTACGTCCGTCCTGGCTGGGGTTCTCCACACCCGCATCGATCTGGTCGTGCAGGCCCGCCACCCTGACCATGTAGTACTCGTCGAGGTTGGTCGTATAGATCGCCGCGAACTTCATACGCTCGAGCAACGGTGTGCTCTCATCCTCGCCGAGCTGGAGCACACGCTCGTTGAAGTCCAACCACGAGAGCTCGCGGTTGATGTAAAGCGTGGGATCGTGCAGCCGGTGGTGGTGCTTGTCCTTGTGCTCGCCTGTCATCTCGGTGTCCAAGTCATCTATGCTCGCAGAACCTCATGGCTATGGCCCGCCAGCTCTGGCTGCTGCGTCACGCCGACGCGGAGCCCCACGGCACGCGTCTCGACGCGGAACGGCAACTCACCGATCGCGGGCATCGTCAGGCTGATGTCGCGGGGGTGGCTCTTGCGCGAATGGGGGTGGAGTTCCGGGCGATCCTCGCCAGCCCGAAGGCGAGAGCCCGCGAAACGGCCGAGCTGGCGCTCGCGCGGCTGGACGGGTCCCAGCGTGAGCTGCTGGAGCTGCACTCCCTGCTCGCGGGTGGTGTGCAAGCGCGCGAGGCGCTCGAGCTCGTAGACGGCGTCGGGGGCAGCGGGCCGTCGTTGCTTGTGGGTCACGAGCCGGACCTCTCGGGCATCGTGGGCGAACTGACCGGCGCTCGCGTGGACCTGAAGAAGGGAGGCCTCGCCGTGGTGCGGCTAGGCGCCGGTGGCGCTGAGCTCGTACTCCTGCTGCGTCCCGCCGAGCTCGCCTTGATCGCGGATCTCCCGCTCGAAGGGAGCTGACTTGTCGCCCTTCGCAGGGCCGTCGGAATCATCGACGCTCGGGGCGACATACTCAGTTTCGCCGGACGACTCAGCGTCGGTCCGCTCGGCCGCGAAGCGATAGCCAATTCCGAAGTGGGTGTGTATGTAGCGCCATCCAGGCGAAGCCTTCTCGAGCTTCTGGCGCAGCTTGCGCACGAACACGTCGACTGAGCGGTCTCCGCGCACCATCGCATAGCCCCACAGACGCGAATAGATCTCCTCGCGCTCGAGCACTCTGCCTTCGCCTCCGGCGAGCAACTCGATCAGCTCGAACTCGCGTCGTGTCAACTCCAGGCTGCGGCCCGCCACGAAGGCCTGGAAGCGATCGGAGCGGATCTCCACCTCGCCGGCGCTCACTGGCTTTGACTCGGCACGTGCGCTGGCCCGGCGCCGGCGTCTCACGAGCCCCTGTACGCGCGCGATTACCTCCTCGGGATGGCAGGGCTTGGTAATCCAATCATCCGCGCCCAAACGTAGCCCGCGCACGCGCTGAGCCACGGTCGAAGGCCCGGTGCATACGACTATCCCGAGCTCGGGCAGGGCACCGCACAGGCGCTCAAGCCATTCCCAGGCCTGCGGCCCGAGCACCGCCAAGTCGACGACCAGCGCACTGAGGCGCATCGAGGCGATCCCATCGGGGGGAACTGCGCTGGCGAGCACGCGGTGCTCCCAGCCGAGGCGGTCCATGCGCTTGCCCAGAACCTGGATGAAGCCGCTGTCGCGGTCGAGCACCGCGATGCGCAGAGAAGATGTGGCTCCTGCGCCCGAAGCGACCCCTTCATCCTTGGAGAGGATCCCCGCCGTCATCTCGGCCCAGTGTATAGGCACCCACGCCACCGATGGCAAGAGCTGCAGACGATGGTCACAGGATGTTCACATGCCTTTGTCGCGTTTTGCGACGGCTTGGCCTTCAGCTGGCGAGTGGATTTGACTGGTCTGAGAACTCGCGGAACAGGCCGGTCACCACGAAGGCCACCTGCTCGCCCACATCCACCGCGTTATCGCCAATGCGCTCGAGAGCGCGGGCTACAAGAATCATGTGCATCGCCCACTCGCGCGTGTCCGGATCGTCGCCGATCTCCAGGGCTGTGCGGAAAATCTGGCGGTTCAGGCGGTTGATCTCGCGGTCTTGGCGCGCCAGGTCTTCGGCCAAGCCCACATCGCGGCCGGAGAAGGCGGCCTTGCACTGCACGATCTCCGAGCGCGCGTGGGCACCCATCTTGAGGATCATCTCCAGCACCTCCGGGCGGACTGGCGGCTCGTAGCCCGAGAGCGGGATCAGCTTGGCGATGTTCACGCACTGGTCGCCCATCCGCTCCACGTGCACAATCACGTGCAAGAGGGCCGCCACGAGCCGCAGGTCGCCCGCGACCGGGGCTTGGGTGGCGAGCAGCGAGAGGATCCCTTGGTGGACCTCCAGGTAGCGTCCGTCTACGCGATCGTCGTCGGCAATCACCATCTGCGCGAGCTCCACGTCCTGGTGGGCAAGCGCCTCCAGCGTGCGATCGAGCTGCTCGAGGACCACGTCAAGTCCACCCAAGGCCCGCGTCTCGAGCTCCTGCAGCTGTTGCTGGAAGTGCAGGCGGCCGTGCTGGGCGGTGAGCCGTGAGGCCTGCCCGGCGCTTGCTTCAGAGCTCATGATCGGGGCGACCCTCAGCCGAACTTTCCGGTGACATATTCCTCAGTCCTGGAGTCGCTCGGGTTGGTGAAGATCTGCTGCGTCGGGCCAACCTCGACGAGCTCGCCGCTGAGCATGAAAGCGGTGCGATCGGCGACGCGCGCGGCCTGCTGCATGTTGTGGGTGACGATCACGATCGTCACCTTCGCCTTGAGCTGGTCGATCAGCTCCTCGATCTTCAGCGTGGCGATCGGGTCCAGCGCGGAGCACGGCTCGTCCATCAGGATCACCTCGGGCTCCACAGCCAAGGAGCGGGCGATGCACAGGCGCTGCTGCTGGCCACCCGAGAGGCCCGCCCCCGGCTCTGAGAGGCGGTCCTTGACCTCCTCCCACAGCCCGGCTCCGCGCAGGGCCGACTCAACCTTGTGCTGCAGGTCACCGCGCCCGCGTGAGGCCAGGCGCAGGCCGGCCGCGACATTGTCGAACACGGACATCGTGGGGAACGGGTTGGGCTTTTGGAAGACCATCCCGATCGCCCGTCTCACCGCTACCACGTCCACGCTCGGGTCATAGATATCGAAGTCATCGAGCAGCACCTTGCCCTCGGTACGAGCCCCTGGGATCTCCTCGTGCATGCGGTTGATGCAGCGCACCATCGTGGACTTGCCGCAGCCCGAGGGCCCGATGATTGCCGTGACCTCGCCCGAGTGGAAGTCAAGGTCGATGCCCTTGACTTGGGCCACGTCGCCATAGAAGGCGCGGAGCTGCTCGAGCTTCACCGCGAGTCCCTGACGGACGTTGGCGCGTGTTTGCGCATCGCCGGAGGGTGTGGACTGTGAGGCGGTCGGTTGGCTTCGGCTGGGATCGAGCATTTGCGTCGGTGCCTCCTCGCCGGACTCACCGGTTTTCATCGTAGGCTCCTCGGCGCTCATCGTAGGTCTTTCGGTACTCGCTGTGACTTGGCTTGCACGGACGGTCTGTTCCTCGGGGCTCATCCCAAGCTGCTCCTGCGTGCGAGCAGACGGGCGAACAGGTTGAGTAGGAGGATCATGACGACCAGCGTCAAGGCCGCTCCCCATGCACGGTTTACCACGGCGGTGGTCGGAGATGTGACGTCCGTGTATATCTGGATCGGCAGGGAGTTCATGAAGCCGCCCAGACCGAACTCCGTCTTCATCGTCGCCCCGGCTGTGAACAGTAGCGGCGCCGTCTCGCCAGCGGCACGCGCGATGGCGAGCAGGATGCCTGTGAGCAAGCCCGGGAGGGCGGTGGGCAGCACGATCTTGAAGATCACCTTCCAGCGGGGCGCGCCGAGCGCAAGCGCGGACTCGCGCAAAGGTCCGGGCACCAGCAGCAGCACCACCTCAGCCGAGCGGGTCACGACGGGAAGCATCAAGAGCGCCAGTGCAAATGCGCCCTTGTAGCCGGCATAGGAGGAGCCGGTGCCCACGATCAAGGCGATATAGATGAACAGCCCGAACATGATCGAGGGCACGCCGGTGAGCACGTCCACGAAGAAGCGCACCGTCTGGGCAAAGCGGCTGGAGCGCCCGTACTCCACCAGCCACACGGCCACGCCCAGGCCGATTGGAACCGCGAGCGCCGAAGCGACCGCCACGATCTCGATCGTGCCGAGGATCGCGCTCTTGATCCCGCCGATCGAGGAGGCCGCGAAGAACGTGTTGCCGGTCGGGTCAGTCGAGAAGAAGCTCGGGCTCCACGAGCCTAGGCCCTTGCTGAGCAGGTAGTAGACGATCAGCACGAGCGGCACCAAGGCCACGACGGTGGCGGCCACCACAGTCCCGCGCGCGAAGCGGTCTTTGCGACGGCGCCGGGTGCTAACGGCGAAACGATCCAAGGTGTGGGCGGAGGCGCTCATGCGCAACCCGTCCTCTGGCCAAGGCGCGCGTCCCAACCGCGGACGTGAGCGGCGCGATCGCAAACGCGGAGCAGTTCCGTCATGCGCTCGCTCCCGCGCCGAGCGGCGGCGTCGTCTCGGCGAAGTCGGCAGCGGTGCGCTTCGGCTTGACAGAGCGCTCTGCGCGCATCACGAGCAGACGCGCGATCACGTTGACGAGCAAAGTCAGGACAAACAGAACGAGACCCGCGGCGAACAGCGCCGAGCGATGCAGTTCCTGGGCCTCGCCGAACTCGTTGGCGATCGCCGCGGCGAGGCTATAGCCCTGGCCGAACAGGTGATCGCCGAGCACGGGAGCATCGCCGACCAGGATGGTCACGGCGATCGTCTCGCCGATCGCGCGACCCAGGCCGAGCATCGCCGCTCCGGAGATCCCGCTGCGGCAGTAGGGAAGCACCGCCATGCGGATCATCTCCCAGCGTGTGGCGCCGAGACCCAGCGCCGCCTCCTTGTGGTCGGGTGGCACGGTGCTCATCACCTCGCGCGAGATCGAACTGACGATCGGCAGGATCATGATCGCGAGCACCAGGCCGGTGATGAAGTAGTTGGGGATCGTCACCAGCCCGCCTCCGATGAAGGGGACGAAGGAGAGCTTGTCGGCCACCCACTGCTCGGCAGGCTGCAGCTTGGGCGCGAGGAAGAAGATCCCCCACAGCCCGTACACGACCGAGGGCACGGCGGCGAGCAGCTCGATCAGGATGGTCACCGGGCCGCGGATGCGCAACGGGCACAGCTCGGTCACGTAGAGCGCGGTGGCGACCGCTACGGGTACGCCGATTATGAGCGCCAGGCCCGAAGTGATGAGCGTGCCCACGACCAGCGGCAAGGCACCGAACTGGTTGGCGCTCACATTCCAGTTGTTGTCGAACGTGAAGCCCAGCACGCCGAACTTGGCGAACGCCGGGTGCGCTTCGCCGACTAGCTTCACGAAGAAGTAGACGATCAGCGCGAGGATCGAGGCCGCCAGGGCCGTAAGGCCATAGCGCAGAACTCGATCGGGGAGGCGGGCAAGCGGCGAGCGCTTTAGCACCGAACGCTCGCCGCCTCCTATGGATGCCGCCTCCATGCTGGTCAGCCGCCGACCCTCTGGCCACGCCAAGCGTGGTCAGAGGACTCCGTGCTCACCGCTCCATCCACGATGAGCTGGACTCTATTCGGCCGGCGGCTCGGGGTCATCTCAGCCCGAGATGGGCGCTCCGTTGCACTGCAGTTCTGTCACAGCGGCCTTTGACTTTTCGAGGATCGCGCTGGGCAGCGCAGCATAGTCGGCCTGGCTGAGCACGCTTTGGCCTGAGCCGAGACCGTAGTTGAGGAACTCGACGACGCCCTTGGCAGCCGCTTCGCCGCCGGGCACGCCGGCCTTGCACATGTCCTTGTAGACCACCACGAACGTCTGTGAGGTGATCGGGTAGGCAGCCGGTGAGGAGGGGTTTTTGATCTTGATGCCGAGGTTGGCCGGCACTTCGACGCCTTCGGCGGCGGCGCTCGTGGAGGCGAGTGTCGGTTCGACATACTTGCCCGCGGCGTTCTTCACGCTTGCATAGGTGAATTTGTGCTGTAGGGCGTATGCCTGCTCGACGTATCCGACGGCGCCAGTCGTCTGCTGGACCGCGCCGGCCACGCCCGCGTTGCCCTTGGCGCCGGTGCCCGTCGGCCACTGCACGTCCTTGCCTTCACCCACCTTGCTCTTCCATTCCGGGTCCACGGAGGCGAGGAAGCCTGTGAAGCCCGAGGTCGTGCCCGAGGAGTCAGAGCGGTGGATCACGGTGATCGCCGTGCTTGGCAGCGACACGCCCGGGTTGAGCGCCTTGATCGCGGCGTCGTTCCAGGTCTTGATCTTGCCGAGGAAGATCTCCGCAATGGTCGTGCCGTCGAGCTTGAGGCCGGTCTGCACGCCTGGCAGGTTGTAGGAGACGGTGATTGCGCCCAGGAACATCGGGATCTGCTGGACGGGCCCAACCTTTTCGAGCGTCGCGAAGTCGGCGGGCTTCAGAGGCGGGTCGCTCGCCCCAAAGTCGACCGTCTTGCCCTCCAGGGCCGTGATGCCGGCGCCCGAGCCGACGGGATTGTAGTTGACGGTCAGGCCGGATATGCCCGAGCCCCACTGCTGGTAGACCGGGGCGGCGAACGTAGAGCCGGCGCCGGAGATGGTCGCAGACGTTGAACTGCCTGACGAGCTCGTGGAGCTTGATTTGCCACACGCGCCGACGGTCAGCGCGAGCAGCGCGCAACTCGCGAGCGCGCCGATCTTGTTCTTGTTCACAACTTCTCCTCTGACTGGATTTTTGGGCGCGGGCAGGGCAATGGGTCCCTGCGCCGGCTCAGTGCCAGCCCAGTCTCTTCAATCGGCCGGGTGCCCGTTGTGAACATCTCGTGAAAGGCTCACCGGCTTTCCCCACGGCTGTGGCTGGAAGCGATAGCCGAATCCAGGGTGGGTGTGGATGAAGCGTCTGTCCGGCATCGCCTCCTCCAGCTTGCCCCTGAGCTTGCTCACGTATACGTCGACCGAGCGGTCCCCGTGGCGGAGCTCGCCACCCCACACGGCGCCATAGAGCTCCTCGCGGGTCACGATCGCCCCGGCCCGGCGGGCCAAGGCTACGAGCAGCTCGAACTCGCGCACAGACAGTGTCATGGCACGTCCGGTAGCGAGCACCAAGCCCTCGCCGAGCCTGATCTCAAGCTCGCCTGCGTACAGGGTGCTCTCGCTGTCTTGGTGCACGGCCACCGCCCCGTAGCGTGGCGCCCAATGCCCTGTGAAGGAGTTGCAAACTCGTGATCTACTCGTGAAGAACTCGTGAAGCACACGACACGAGCTACGCCGTCCACATACCCTTGCCGGATGGGCTTTTTGCGCCGCTCAGCGGACCCTACCCTGGTCACGCTCGTCGAGAACGCCGGCAGCAACATCCTGCGCTCAGGTTTGCTATTGCGCGAACTGCTCGCTGAGCTGCCGGAGCGCTCCGGGCTGGCTGACGAGCTCAAGTCCTTCGAGCAGGAGGGCGATCGCATCACCCACGACATCATCCACCGACTCAACGGCGGCGGGCGGCGCCTACGCCTGCCCTTCGACGCGGGCGACGGCTACGCGCTCGCCACTGCGCTCGATGACGTGCTCGACCACACAGAGCAGACTGCCGCCCTGCTCTACCTGTACGGCGTCGAGGCGCCGATGGAGCAGGCGGTCGAGATGGCCGACGTGCTGGTGGGAGCCGACGAGCAGATCGTCAAGGCCTTGGAGCGGCTCGGCGCCGGCGCTGAGCCAGGGCCTCATCTGGTCGAGATCCATCGTCTGGAGAACGAGGGCGACCGGCTCCTGCGCGACGGGGTGGCCTCCCTGTTCGAGGGTGGCGCGGCGGACCCGATGGTCGTGATCCGCTGGAAGGACATCTTCGAGTCCTTGGAGGCGGCTGTGGATGCGTGTGAGACGGTTGCCCACCAGATCGAGGGGATCATGCTCAAACGCGGGAAACGACACTGAGCGGGCTTGCCGGCCTTCGCTAGCACCGGCTAGCCCGCATGGTCAAGCAGCCGCTCTATCGGCCTCTATGAGACGGCCAGGAATTCGCCGTTGGTCAGTTTGACGATCCCATTTCCCTTCATTGCACCTGTCGCAGCTCCAAGTAATGAGCATGTCCCTGTCTCGGTGCCGATCGGATTTTCCCAGTTGAAGGCCATGCGCACGCCTTCGAGGGTATTTTCCAGTGCTGCGCTGATTAATCCTTCACATAATTCTTCTATGGGGATGCCGCTATTGAGTTCGCACTTGAACGTATAGCCGACTTCTTTTTCGACGCCCCCACCAAAGATGTGGTTTAAGAACAGCGGTTCCGCACCCATTAATTCTATTTGGGTCCTCCAAGTTAGTGATAATTCTAAATTAAGGTTGTTCGTCCACAGTTCCACTAAGGTGTTCAACTTGCAAGCTATCGGGCTGCTCCCTACGCTATTGACGACGGTGCAATCGAGGGCTTTTTCGTTTGTCATTCCTAATTCGCCTACGACTTCTCCCGATAAGCTTAATATATCTTCGATCACGCCTTCGGATTTAGGGCCTACCTGGCCGTCGAAGATCAAGCTACATAATATTTCCTCGAGGACCGCGCCTCCTGCTTTTTCTAAGCTGATAAGTGTCAGTTCCATCGGGGTTTCTGCCGCTAACTGCGCGAGGATCGCAGCCCCTTTGGCTAACCATTCGTCTTCGGCGAATGCTGGCGCAGCGACGATGGCGAAAGAAGCGCATACCGCTGCGAGGGCAAGCCCCGCTATATGTATCTTTTTCATTTTCTACTTCACCTTTCCCTCCTTCAAGGTTGGGCGTCGCCTCTTCAGGAGGCTTGTTGATCGGCCGTTAAAGCACTCGTCCGAGGTCAGAGGGGCGCTGGCGGCCGCCGGTGTGCTGAGCTTTCGGGGTTACATGGACAGAAGCGATCCCCAATTGCCCACGGACAATCATTCCATGTATAGGACCCGTACGCAATGCCGGATGGGATGAGCCTGTTTGAGCGCTGGTCTTCGCGCGCCAGGCCGGCAGGCAACCGCGTGCGGCTTCGGAGGCTAGAAAGTGGTGGGCGGCGCGCTCATCTGGATCTGAGCACCTCGCGGGTTCCCCACGAAATAGATTTGGAATTGGACGCTCGTGCCCGCCGCCACTTCGGGTAGAACCGAACGTCCCGCGGCCACCACCTTCCCCGCCCGGCGTGCCACCGCGTAGACGACGAGATCCGCTTGGGTCACCGCGGACTGGTTGGCCACGCTCCCCGTCTCGGTTGCTCCGCCACCCGCTTCGCTGCTCACGCGGGCACCCACCACGCTCATCTTCGGCACGTTCGGCGCCGCCATCGCTTCGCCCACGAGCGCCGTCGCCGAGACGGGCGTGCCAGCTGTCTGCACCTGGTCGTTCACCCAGACCGCTTCCTGGCCGGGCTCGAGCAAGGAGACCTTCGTCAGCGAGGACTGCAGCCCGGGGGCATCGTTTTGGTAAAGCACGCTCCCCTTCGCGTCATGAACAGTCAGCTCTATCGGGGCGCCCTCCAGCGTATGGGAGGACACGTTGCGAAGCTCCACCACCACGGCCGTCGCGGCACTCGTGTGGATCATCGTGCTGCTCACGACCCGCACGTTCGGGTTCTCCCTCTTCACCGATACCCCTTGGGAGGCCAGCAGCTGGTGTTTGGCGGCCCGCTGCAGTTCCGCGCTGCGCTGCTCGGTCGTCTGGCACCCACACGCCGTCGTGCTCGTGATGGCGATGGCGAGCGCAGCGCGCGCTCGACGGGCACGACGTGTCGATTCCCTCAAAGAGAGGCGACCAAGCATCCCCGCGCGTGGGCGCCTGCCCGCGGCGAGGTGCCTCACCCGAACGCCCCGCTCACGTACTCGCGCGTGCGCGCCTGGCGCGGGTGGTCGAACACCTGCGTACTCGACCCGTACTCCACGAGCTCGCCCAGGTGCATGAACGCGACGTGATCGGCCACCCTCATCGCCTGTTGCAGGTTGTGCGTCACGATCACCACCGCCACGCTCTCCTTCAAGCCCACGATCAGCTCCTCGATCGTGGCCGTCGAGATCGGGTCGAGCGCCGAGCAGGGCTCGTCGAGCAGCAGCACCTCGGGCTTCACCGCCAAGGCCCTTGCGATGCACAGTCGCTGCTGCTGGCCGCCGGACAGGCGCAATGCCGGATGGTCCAGGTTGCCGGCCACCTCCTCGTAGAGGCCCGCCCGCGCCAATGCGTCGATCACGCGCGGCTCGAGCTCATTGCGCGAGAGCCTTTTGCGCCTGCCCCCGATGGGGTGCTCCTCGCGCAAGGCGTAGGCGACGTTCTCGAAGATGCTCATTGGGAAGGGGTTGGGCTGCTGGAATACCATCGCCACCCTGCGCCTCAGCGAGTTGACCTCGATCTCGGCGATCTCCTGGCCGTCCAGCGTGACCTGGCCCGCGCGCACCGCACCCGTCGTGATCTCCGTCAGGCGGTTCAGCGAGCGCAGCAGCGTTGTCTTGCCCGAGCCCGAGGCGCCGATCAGCGCCAGCACCTCGCCCTTGCGCACCGGTAGGCTCACGTCCCTCACCACCCAGCGCTCGCCATAGGCCAGCCACACGCTCTCGATGCGCATGCGCTCCACGACTTCCTGCGCCGGGCTCTCAGGGCGGTTGCGACCAAGCGTCGCGGTAGCCCCATGGCCGGACCCGTTGGCGGCGTTCCCGGAGACCACGGTCGGTTCGCGCTCCAGCACGATCCGCCGCACGGGCGGGGGCATCAGCGGGTCCACGGCAAGATTCCCACTACTCGCATCCGGCCCGGCTTGCCCATTCGCATCCGGCCCAGCTTGCCCGTTGCTTCACCGGAGCTGAAGCGCATCACGAGCAGGTTCAAGCCCAGCACCATGAGCAGCAGCACGAAGGCCGCCGCGTAGGCCTTTTCGTGCGCATTGCCTTCGCCCGCCGGCGAGTTGTAGCGCACGTAGCTGGTCAGCGTTCCACCGGTTCCTCTCAACACCGAGAGCACGGGCGCGCCGCCGGCGCCTTCGGTGCGAATCGTCGCTCCCAGCAGGATCACGACGATCGCCGTGTCGCCGACGATACGCCCGATCCCGAGCGTCACTCCGCTTGCGATGCTCGGCCTGACCGAGGGCAGCAGCACTTTCCTGATCGTGGTCGCCTTCGTCTTGCCCAGCGCATAGGACGCCTCCCGCACATGCGCCGGCACCTGCAGCAACGCCTCGCGCGTGGAGGCCACCACAAGCGGCAGCGCGATCAGCGACATCATCGCCCCCGCCGTCAAGAACGACTTGCCGTACACGGACCCGCCCGCCGAGGTCTGCGACAGGAACGCCAGCGCCGGCCGCGCGAACAGCACCAGCCCGAACATCGCCAATAGCACGCTCGGCGCGCCCGAGATCATCTCCACGCCCGACTCCACGGCCCGCGCCAGCCACGCCGGGCGCTGGTACTCGCTCATCCAGATCGCCAGCCCCACACCCACGGGGGCCGCGATCGCGATTCCCACCGCGGTCAGCAGCAGCGTGCCCTCGATCGGGTCCAGGAAGCCACCCGAGCCTGCCTGGTCCTGCGACGGGCTGGGGTGTTCGATCAGCAGGCTCGGCTTCAGGTAGGCGACCCCCTTCACCGCCATGAACAGCACGATCGCTGCTGTGACCAGGCACAGCCCGATGCCCACCGCCCAGCACAGCCCGAAGGCGATGCGGTCCACCACCGGCCAGGCCTTGACCGAGTCGCGACCGCGACCAGGACGAACGGCGGCGGTGGGCGGGCGCGCTGGCGTGGCGGAGGCTGCGAGAGCTTGTTGCGCGCTTGCCATCAGGCCCTTATTCCGTAGCGTTTCACTGGCTGCTTCGCGGCCCAGCCCGCCAGCGAGAGCAGGGCGCAAGAGACGAGCAGCACGGCTGCCATCGCGTACAAGGTCTGTTCCACCGGCACCACCGTGATGCTGTCGATGTAGTCGATGATCGTCGCAGCCAGCGGCCTCACCGGCTCGAAGAAGAAGGTCACGCCGTCGAGCGGATTCGGTGAGAAGCCGCGCGAGCCGCTCACCATCGAGAGCATGATCGACTCCCCCAAGGCACGTGCAGTCGCCAGCACCGCCGCCGCCACGATCGCCGGGCGCGCGGTCCGCAGTGAGACGCGCCATGTCGTGCGCCAGCGGTTGACGCCCAGTGCCGCCGAGCCCTCCGTCCACGAGGCCGGCACCGTCTCCAAGGCGCTCACCACGATCGCCACCATGATCGGCACGATCATGACCGTCAGGATCAGGATCGCCACGCTCAGGTTGGCCCCGGTCAGCTGCACCACGTACTCCACCGAGCGCTTGCGGCCCGTCGAGATCAGGTTGTGTTCCACCCAGGGTGCGATCGCCAGGATCCCCACGAGCCCGTAGACCACCGAGGGCACCCCGGCCAGGAGCCTGATCACGGGGTCGATTGCGCGCCTGACCTGCGCCGGGGCGAACTCGACGATGAAGACCGCCGCGAAGATCGAGACGACCATCCCCAGGACCACCGCCAGGCCCGAAGTCAGGATCGTGGCCCAGATCAAAGGCCACGCTTTGAACTGGTACACGTAGTGGGCCGGGTCCTTCGGCCCGTTGATCATTTCCCGCAACTGCGTATCCACGTCGCCGCCGCCGCCGAACCAGGCCAGGCCGTTGTGCGCGAAAGAAGGCCAGGCTTTCGAGAACACCGTGATCGCCATACCGGCGATCACGACCAAGACGCCCGCGGCGAGCGTACGGAGCATCCACTCCGTGCGCCGCTCAGCGGGGCCGGCGCCCCGCGCGAATATGCGCCTCAGCGCGGCGCCGGGTCGCCCGACGGGCGACCCGGTCGATGCGGGCGCCTGGTGCATCCGTAGTCGCTAGTGGATCGCGATCCACTCGGAGTTGATGATCTTCCGAGCCGTCGCGTTTTTGGAGCTGGTCACCCATTCGATGTACTTCTTGGCCGCCCCTCTCGGGACGCCCTTGGTCACCATCCAGAAGTTACGCACGCCTTGGTACTGCCCTGACTTGGCGTTCTGCAGGGTGCACGGGATGCCTTGGTAGCCGACCGCGTTCACGCCGCTTGTGAAGGCGAAGGACACGAAGCCGATCGCGTGTTCGTCGACTTTGACCTTGTTCTGGACGAGGCCGTTGCTTTCCTCTTCCTCGGCGCTTTTGGAGATCTTCAGGTTAGGTCCCAAGAAGATGTTCTGGAAGGCGTCCTGCGTACCGGAGGAGGCGATGCGGTCGACGAGGTCGATCGGTCCGGTCATTTTCGAGCCCGGCACTTCGCTCCATTCGCGCACGTTGCCCGTGAAGATCGCCTGGACCGTTTCTTGGTTGAGGTTGCCGAGTGGGTTCTTCGGGTTGGTGATCATGCAGACCCCGTCGCGTGCGAGCTTTGTGAAGACGAGTCCTTTGGGGTCCGAGCCGATGATCGGGTCGCGCGAGACGTCGCCGATGTCCACGCGTCCGCTGTTCACGTCGTTCACACCTGCGTCCGAAGTGCCTTGGCCGACCTTCGGCGTGGGCTGTTTGGTCGCCTTGTGGTACGCGCTGGCAAGCTGGGTCATCAGCGGGAAGATCGAGGTCGAGCCGTCGATCAAGAGGGCCTTCGCGCCGGCGGTGGCGGGTGGCGCGAGCATCAGCACGGCGATCAGTGAGAGTGTCAGGGTGCGGGTCGTGCGCACGTTCTTGGGCTCCTTTGCAGGTGTAGCTTCGGCACGCCATTCGAGCGCACCTCATCGGCGAGGCTTCGAGCGTCAGTGTCGAGGTCCCCTTCTCCTTCCACGTGAACAGGACGTTTTCAAGTTGAGAAGAATCGGTGAACATCTCCACGAGCTGCGCGCACGGAGGGCGAACTTCTCAGCTCGTTCACAAGTGGGCAGCTTGCGACGATCAGCCTTACCCGGTGCTTCGTGCGTCCCGGGCCTTCTGCGTCTCGATAGCCTTGCTGCTCTCCTCTGCCGCACTTGCCGTCTTGCCGGCCGCGGCGCAGGCGGACATCTCCGCTGTGGCGCCCATCGACGGGCCCAGCGCTGAAATCGTCGAACTGGGCGGCGCCGCGATGGCCGCCGACGGGACTGGGGGAATCGTCTACCGCAAGCGCGGCGAAGGCCGCCCCCACATCTTCGTGGCCCAGTACGTCGAAGGCAAGTGGCGTGCCCCCGAACGCGTGGACGTGGGGGAGAAGTTCGAATCCTCCTTCCCGGCGATTGCCGCCGGGGAAGGGGGCCGGCTCGAGGTCGTCTGGGCCAACCACTATTCCTCCACAACCGACGGTCTCTTCTCTGCCAGCCTGGAGCCCGGCTCGAGCGGCTTCCAGCCACCGGTCCCGGTCGACCTGAGTATCGGCCAGGCCACCGGCACCTACCCCTCGATCGCGATGAACATCGCCGGCCAGGCCTATGTCTCCTATCGCGTCGTCACCGCGGTGTCGGGTCCTTCCACGCCGAACATCCCGCCCGGCTATGTGCTCGACGAAATCCGCATGGCCCACTTCGACGGGCAGTACTGGTCCACGCTCGGCGTACCACTCAACCGCGATATCAACCAGCCCGTGCCCCAGCCCACGGCGCTCAACTCGCCCCGGGTCGCGATCGACCTGACCGGGCAGGGTCTGATCGCCTGGCAGGAGCCCGACGACTCATTCGTCAACCGCATCTATGCGCGACGCATCTTCGGCATGGTTCCCGGCAACATCCTCCAGGTCAGTCCAGCCACGTTCAACGGGCATCCGCTGGGTGGAGCGGCCGACGAGCTCTTGCTCGACGTGGCCGGCTTCGGTCAGGGCGCCGTCGCCTGGCGCCAGGAGCCCTCACCCGGCTCGGGCTTCTCCCACGCGCGCCTATTCGAGGCCGAGATCCCCTCATCGTTCGATCCGCACGGCTCGGTGTTCGCGGCCGCCAAGGCTGTCGATGGCCCGGCGGGTGCGGATGGCCCGGCTGCCGGGATCGGCGCGATCAGCATGGCCGTCGACAGCGGCGGCGGCTTCGATGTCGGCTATGGCGCGGGCGTCCAGAGTTTCGACACGAGCGGCTCGGAAGCAAGCATCGGCGCGCCTGCCAGGCTCGACTCCGGCTCGGAAGTCGCGGGCGATCCCGTGCTCACGCGCGCCGCGGACGGGGCCTTGGCCGCGGCCTGGAAGGTCCAGGTGCACGGCTCGGGCGCCGTGGCCGTGCTCGAGCGTCGCGCCGATGGGACTCCGAACCGCTCGCTCGTCGCGGCTCCCCACGGCGGTGCCGTCCACCAGCTGGCCGTCGGCGGCTCCCACCGTGGCGATGCCATCTTTGGCTTTCTGCAGGGCGACGGGCCCAATGCTCAGATCGCGGCCGTGGTCGTGCGCGCTCCCCCGGGCGAGTTCGTTACGAATGTGCCCTCCAGCTGGATCACGAAGGTGCGTGTGCCCTTGCAGTGGGAAGTTCCGCTCGCGGGTGCCGGAGCGATCACATATTCCGTGCTCGTCGAAGACCAAGAAGTCGCCGAAGGCATTACCAACGACGAATACACCCTCTCGCGCTCGCAGGTGGGTGAAGGCGTTCATTCGCTCCAGGTCGAGGCGACCGATTCGCTCGGGCAGGTCGTCGACTCGGTGCCGGCCACGATCAAGGTCGACCGCAAGGCGCCCCGTGTGCGCGTGCGTGTGCGCAGGGGCCGCGTGACTGTGCTGGTGAATGATGGGGCAAAAGGGGAAGTCTCGGGGGTCCAGCCGGGGTCGGTCCGGGTCGCGTTTGGGGACGGCGGCTCGGGGCACGGACGCGCCACTCTTAAGCATGCCTATGCGCATGGGGGGGCTTACACGATTATCGTGTCCGCTTCGGATAAGGCGGGGAACAAGGCCACGGTTCGCCGGCGGGTGCGGGTCTCGTGAGGGTAGGGGGACAGTTCGGGGTTGTAGGCCCGGTGGCAACCGTCCCCCTATGGGCGCCTGTGCTCGTCCTGTTCGCTCTGCTTGCGGGCTTGCTCTCTGCTGCTCCGGTGGCACACGCGATCTATGGACCCGTCGCCGGTGGGCTCGGGGCGAACATCGTGTCGGTCGACAATGCCTCCGATGAACAGGCCAATGCACCTACGACCGATGCGGTCATATCAGCCGATGGCCGGTATGTCATTTTCCAGACGCGCGCGACCAACTTCTTTGAAAACGACGGCGGCGTTGAGGGTCCACACGGGCTCGAACTCGACGCGGAACCGCCAGGGACGCTGCGCGAAGGTGGCATCTTCCGCTACGACCGCGCAACCGGAGAAATCCAGCTTGTAGCGGATGGCAGCGAGGTCTACAGTGAAGGCCCGGCGAAGGGTACACGGATCTTTCGTGGGGCCGAGAATCCATCTGTAAACGCAGACGGACGCTATGTCGTCTTCTCGACGGCACAGCAACTCGTGCCTCAGGACACGAACGAAAACGTCGACGTCTACGTCCGGGACATGGATGTGCCACTTACCCCGATCCGTATGGACTCAGGGGCCTATACGCTTGTCTCGGCGAAGAGTGGGGGAGAGGAACCGGCTACGTACGGAGTATCCAGCCAGTCCTTCCCTGGGGATCAACCCGGTGCTGAAGTCTGGCCAAACACAGCGATTTCGGCCGACGGGAACTACGTCGTCTTTAGGACAGGAGAAGTGACTTCCGACCTCCCCCAAGGTGGGCCGGACGTTTCGCCTGAACAGCTGTTCGTACGTAATGTGCGGGAAAAGACTACGACTCTCGTGAGTCGCGAAGCGGCTGACGGTATGCCCGCGGGTGGCGCGGTTGGACCAGCAAGTATCAGCGGCGATGGGACTGCAGTCGCATGGGTAGGAACCAATGCGCCGGCACAGACCACCTTTCTGCCCGGTGAGTCGCTTAGTGCAAGTCAGCCTTACTACCTCTGGCAACGCTGGCAGGAAAGCGGTAAGACTCGACGCATCACCGGTCTCGCCGACCCCGAAGATCCTGCCTGTCACGAAGAAGGGATCACGCAGAACCCGCTTTCAAGCGGCCTCTGCTATGGGCCGTTGAGTGAGCAGGAGTCGAGCCTGGCCAGTATCACAAGCTCAGCGCCGAGTATGAGTGCCGACGGCTACACCGTCGCCTTCTTGGCTGGCGCCGCATTGCGTCCAAACATCACAAAGTCGGCTGGCCTGGATGTCTTCGTCACGAGCATGGCTCCTCACATGACGCGCAAGGACAGCACGCGTGAGCTGACGCTGGGTGTCAAATCGGGCAATCCAGGCTCAACGCCGTCGATCGAATCATTGGCCATATCACCGGACGGCGGGACGATCGCGTTTACAACCTTGCGCGACAGCTTCGTTCTATCCGAACCGCGACCGATCGGCGCCTTTCGTCCTGTGTCCACCATGAGCGACCTATACGTGATCCACCTTGCCGAAGGCACGCTCGAGCGAGCAGTTGCGGGGTTTGAAGGCGAAGATCCCAACGGGTCGACTTCGGCCAGCCCAAGTCTGGACGAACACGGTGAAACCATCGCATTCACATCTTCGGCGTCTAACCTCATATTTGGTGACGCGAATGGTGCCTCTGACGCTTTCACCGCCACGTTGCAAGGTCCTGTCGGAACCGCTCCCTCGCCCGCCGGGGTCAACGCCGTTCAAGGTGGGTTCGCTCTGGCCGCCGTGGCGTCACCCGAACTGGGCCTCAGCGTCAAGCGGGCAAAGGGCGGGGAGTTGACTCTGCTCGTAGAGACGCCTGGAGCAGGCAGGCTGGCGGCGAGGGCGAATGGGATTATCACAACCAAGCGCGGCCACAGGAAGCAAAGGAAGAACGCGACCCTCGCTCACACACTAGGTGTGGTGCGGGCCGAGGGAACCACGACACTAAAACTCGACCTCGCCTCCCAGTACGTCAAGGACCTCAAGAAGGCCGGTAAGCTCAATGTGTTGGTCACGGCCACCTTCACGCCGTCGGTGCCGGGCGAAGCGCTCACCGCGGAAGCGAGCGCGACCTTCGTCGTGGCGAATGTAAATAAGGAGACCAAGGCGTCCTCTAAGAAGGCGAAGCGCAAGAAGGGGTAAGGATGTGGACCCTATCCGGCTGGCGAGAGTCTCGGGTTATCGGGCTTCCCTCCACAACTTGTTATCAAGTTGTTACAAGGGAGATATTAAGCGGTGAAACCCTGCCCACAGGGGCCGATGGACATGTTTCACTGCTGTGACCAACATGTGTTGCTTCTGTAAACAGGGATTGCGCGCGCCGTGGGGCACTGTGAGACTCGTGCTCGATCACGAAGATCTCTATCTACGTTCTTGAAAGGACATCTCACGCTCATGCGCGTAAGCCTTCCCTTGACCGCTGAACGCGGTCGCATTCGTGTAGTCATGGCGTTGCTGTGCGCGGTGGTTGGCCTGGCGGCCGCCATTGTCGTAACGACGCCTCAATCGGCGCACGCCAGTTTTACGATCGGAAAGTGCGATGGCACCGCCATACAGGGCGAGGGCTCATCCCTGCAGAAGATCGCTCAGCTCAGCGACTGGATACCTCACGTGTTCAATTCGCCTGCTGGCTGTGAAAACGGTCCGAAGGTCTCATACGAACCGGATGGCAGCGGATGCGGTATCGCCGCTATAGGTGGCGGTCCTGGGGCGGAAGGAACCTGTCTAGGCCTCAATGCTCCTGAAGCAAAACCTCAGGTTCGTAGTCTTGTAACGCGGTTTGCGGCCAGCGACGCTCCACTGAGTCCCGCTCAGAAGGCGAACGCACAAGCGGAAGGGACCGAAAAAGCGGGTCTCATCCATCAGGTCCCAGTGGCGGCAGCGGCAGTGACGGTTGTCGTGCACTTCCCGGAAGGATGCAAGTTGAAGAACCCGGGAACGGGCTCCACGAGCGAAAACGGCGATACGAGTACGGGCGGGCCCAACGATCCTGCCGGCGCGCCGACCGGCGATACATATGCGAACGAAACCCTTCGCGTTCACGTTACTACCGAAGAGCTCGAGAAGATCTGGGACGACTCGGTACAGCAAAAATGGGAAAACATTGTTCCCGTAGCCGATCTCGAAGAAGACGCAAAAGCAGCAAAACCACTTACTCCGGCAGCTTGCGGGGCGCTACCTGTCATTCGCATCGTGCGCTTGGACGGCTCGGGTACGACGTATAACTTCAAGGCGTATCTGAGCCTTCCAAAAAGTGCTCCCTCCGGCCTCTGGACCACGGGTGAAGTCGTGGGCGACAACAACAGGTGGCCGATCCTAGGTAAAGTCGAAGTGCCGAAAAAGGTAGTCAGCAACAAGTGCGAAGAAGCAGATGACATCTGCACGGCAGAAAAAACTGGTGGTGGCGGTGTGGCCTCGGCCGTCGAAGCTACCAACGGTTCGATTGGCTACCTTGATCTCGCGACGGCGCGAGAAAAGGGATACGACATCTCGGCCGCTAAAGATGACAAGACCTACTGGATTCCAGTGCAAACGATCAATCCGGACAAGGCCCCGGTCGAAGAAGGCAGTAACTGGGTGGAGCCGACATCAACGGCTACCGCGCACCTCAACGGAGGCATCGGCGCTGGCTCCACCAAGGGCGCGAACTGCCTCAAAGCTGATTATCGCAATATCCCAACGACGCCCGTCAGCGATCCAACGCTCGGCGATTGGTCGAATGCGATCGCGACGGGAAGCAAAGACAGCACTACGTATCCGATATGCGCGATGACTTACGACTTCGCGTTCGACGACGACGCGTCTGTCTTCGGCAAAAGCCTGGCCGAGCAGCAGATGGCCATGACCGTCAAGAACTACCTTGAAGCGGTTGTATCTCCATTCGGTCAGGACAATCTCGAAGCGTACGACTACGGAACGCTGCCGGGGACCATTCAGACGATCGCTCAGAATGGTGTCAGTGCGATCGATTGGGAAAAGTCCTCAGGTGGCACGGAAGGCGGCAAAGAAGAAGTAAAACCGAACCCGCCACCGGCAAAAACCACAACTACCACAACAACTACCCAGACGGTAACCCCGCCCCCGTCCAACACCTTCTCGGTCGCAAGCGCGAAGGTGAAGGGCAAGAGCATTATCCTGTCGTTGCAGTTGGCCGATCCGGGCAAGATCCAGGTCAAGGCGACCGGCGGTGGTGTGACCGTGTCCAACGTGAGCGCCAGCGTGTCGGGCGGTAGCGGGACCGTGACGCTTGCCATCTCGAAATCCGCACTGGCCAAGCTCGCCAAAGCCAAGGGGCACAAGCTCAGCGTGAAGATCACGGTGACGTTCACCCCGACGGGTGGGACGGCTGCCACTCAGACCAAGACGCTGACCGTTACCCAGGCGGCTGTCACCCCGAAGAAAAAAGCAAGCAAAGGCAAGAAAAAGAAATAAGACGATAGGCGTATAGCCATATCTCGGGCCCTTGGCGGCGTCTGGCATCCACTTGTTGCGATGCCGGGCGTCGCCATTGGTCTGAACTGAGACAGATGACCAGAGGCCAAATGACAGACGACGAGAACAAGCAAGCACAGTCCCCGCAGGGCAACGGCCGTCCAGCCGGTGCCCCACGCACAGTCCCGCGGCCTCAGGTGCGCTCGGGTCTCGCACACAAACGCAACCCTGCGCTGGTGACCTTGGGCGACTTCGCGACCGGGGCCCGGCGGGTCATCTTCCGCGACAAGATCGCCCTGTTCCTCGTTCTCGCCTCGGCTGCGCTCTTGCTCACATTCTTCTCCCTGCTCGGGGCGATCGGACCGTCCAGTCACGGTTCACAGCTGCCGATCAGCCAAGTCTTGAAGCTTGCCCAGCACAAGCAGATAGCCACCGCCACGATCTACGACCACGACAACCGTGTCGAGGTCACGCTCAAGACGCCACCGGCGGAAGCTCCGCTCGAATACTGGGCAGCCTATCCAGCCTCCGGGGTGCAGACTCAGCAGCTCCTGCAGAGCCTCGGGCAGGCCGGGACGGTGGTGACCGTCGACCAGCAGCCGGGCAAGGCCCAGCGACAGATCCTCGTGCAGTTCCTTATCCCGATTGTCCTGCTCGTGTGCCTGTTTGCCCTGTTCATGCGCTTCGGCGCCGACGGTGGCGCGGGCGGCATCGCCGGCTTCTCCAAGTTCACCGGCAAGGGCAAGCGCAAGGGCAAGGGCACGCTCCACCAGGTGACTTTCTCCGACGTGGCCGGAGCCGGCGAGGCCGTGGCCGAGCTGCGTGAGATCCGCGACTATCTCGCCGACCCTTCTCGCTACCTGAAGGTGGGAGCCGCGGCGCCCAAGGGCGTCTTGCTCGTTGGGCCGCCCGGCACGGGCAAGACTCTGCTGGCCAAGGCTGTTGCCGGAGAGGCCGACGCGGCCTTCTTCTCGCTGTCGGGCTCGGATTTCGTGGAGTCGCTGGTGGGTGTTGGCGCCGCGCGCGTGCGCGACCTGTTCGCCAAGGCGCGCAAGACCGCTCCCGCGATCATCTTCATCGACGAGTTCGATGCCGCTGGGCGCAAGCGCGGGGCCGGGATCGGCCAAGGCAACGACGAGCGCGAGCAGACGCTCAACGCCTTGCTTGTCGAGATGGACGGCTTCGGCGGCGACGGCGGCCTGGTCGTGATGGGGGCGACCAACCGGCCAGACATCCTCGACCCCGCCCTCCTGCGCCCAGGACGCTTCGATCGCCAGGTCACGATCGACGTGCCCGATGTGCACGGTCGCCTGGAGATCCTGCGCCTTCATGGAGGCAAGCGTCCGCTCGGACCCGACGTGTCGCTCGAGGAGAACGCTCGCCTCACCCCCGGCTTCAGCGGCGCTGAGCTGGCCAACGTGATCAACGAGGCGGCCCTGCTCTCCGTGCGCGACGCCCACGAGAACATCGACCAGGCAACGCTCGAGGAGGCGATCGACCGCGTGGTCGCGGGTCCCGCCAAGAAGCACATCCTCACCGCTGAGGAGCGCTGGCTGATCTCGATTCACGAGGCCGCCCATGCCGTCGTCGCGGAGGCTTTGGGCCAGGCCAGCGTCAGCCGCAAGGTCTCGATCGTCGCGCGTGGGCGTACGCTCGGCACCGCCGCGCACATGCTCACCGACCGCGACCAGCTGATCCAGACGGAGGTCGACCTACAGGCACAGCTCACGGTGATCGTGTCCGGCACGGCTGGTGAGCGGATGGCTTTCGGTCACCTATCGAGCGGGGTCAGCGACGACCTGCACGCCGCCACCAGCCTTGCCCGCACAATGGTCACCTCGTTCGGCATGTCCCACGCGCTCGGCCCGGTCACCATCGGCGAGAAGGGCGGCGAGGTATTCCTCGGCGCTTCCCTCCAGGACCTCGGCTCGGTCGGTCCCTCAACGCTCGACACGATCGACCGCGAAGTAGAGCGGCTCGTCGGCGAGGCGGAGGCGAGGGCGACCGCGATTCTGGACCGCAACTGGCACGCGGTCGAGGAGACAGCGCATGCTCTGCTCGAGCACGAGACGCTCTCGGGCGTCGCGCTCGACGCGGTGCTCTCGACCGTACGGGAGGTCGAGCCCGGCGAGCTCGACGACGTCGCCGGACGAGCATCCGACAAGGACCCGGGGCACGGGCCTTGAGGTCCTTGGCGACCGGGGCTCTGCTGGTCGGGGTCGCCGTCGCCGCGGCGGCTGCCTCGGTTGGCGCGACCACTGCGCGGGCCGAGGCGACTTGGCGCCTGGAACAGCCCGCGCCGCCGGCCGGAGCCACATTCAAGGTGCCGCTCGGCACTCCCGACGACATGGAGTTCTATGCGCCCAACGAGGGGCTCTTGAGCGTGGAGGGCAACGCCGTCGTGCCGAGCGGACTGTTCTTCTGGAACGGTCGCGCTTGGAGCCAGCTCTCGACCGTCTGCGGCGGCTCGGGCGAAGCTTCGCGGATCGCCTGGGCGGGGCCCGATGAGTTCTGGGTCATCACCGAACCCAGCGAGCCCCGCGTGGGATCGGGCCTCGGCCTGTGCCACTTCAAGGACGGCGTCGTCGTCGGCTCCTACTCGACTCCCCTGCAATCGCCCGACCCATTCCGTCCGATGGACGCCGCCGCCTGCGACGGGCCCAACGATTGCTGGTTTGCGGGCATCGGCAGCGAGGATCCAGCCGGCCAGCGCATCGGCGCCTTCCACCTGCACTGGGACGGCACCAACCTCACAAGCTCCTACCAGCCGCAGGGCCGTGGGGTGAGCGGTCTTGCGTCCTTCGGAGGGACGTTCTACGAGAGCACCTTGGTCGGCACCCAAGCGGGCAACAGCGCCGATCCAGTCACGCTTGCAACGCCCGAGCCATTCGGCCCCGTCCTGATCCACAAGCTGGTTGGCAGCACGTTCACCGACGCCAACTTCCTGCCCTTCCCATACAGCGGTGTGCCAAGCGAAGGCAGCGAGCTGCTCTCGGCAAAAGCCGACACCAGCGACCTATGGTTCTCTGGGGGTGGCGCCGCCTCCGGTCCTGACGCGCCACACGACGGCTCGGTCCCGAGTCCGCCGATCGCCGTCCACTACAACGTCCCCTTCTTTCAGCAGGTCCCGCTCGAAGCGTCGCTGTTCGGTGGGGAAGAGCGCTTTGTGGACATCTCCCCGGTGCCGGGCACGCAGAGCGCCTGGGTCGCCGACCAGGCGCTCGACGAACGCGGCAGCGCAACCGACAAGGCGAAGATCGCCTTGATCGAAGCTGGCGGCGGCGCCACGCTGCAGACGCTCCCCGCGTCGGGGGCCGGCCGCGGCAGCGCCCAGCTCGTAGCGGCGACCGGTAGCGAAGAAGCGTGGATGGTCACCTCTGCGGGTTGGATCTTCCATTACACGAACGGCACCCTCCTGTCCGAATACGCAGACCCCGCATTCGCGACGACGATCACCTTGCGTCCCAACGAGTCGATCGAACAGTTCGTCCCGGACACTCCTCCACCCGATGACTCCGAACTGTTCGCACCACCGCCCGTCCAACTCGAAACGAAAGCAAGCGCCGAACCGGTCCCTGAGGTGATTCCGGCCTTGCTCAAGGACATGACTGTCAGACGTCACGGGCTGACGGTCACGATCAGCTTCCAGCTGGCGCGCCTGGCAGACGTTCAGCTCGTCGCCAAGCTCCACGGCAAGGTGATCGCTCGCACGCGCGAGGAGCGCCTGAAGGCAGGCAAGCGCTCGCTGTCGTTGCGCTTGGAACGCAAGCGCTGGCCCAACGCGCTCGGCTTCGTAACCAAGGAGCTGACCACGCCTAAGCCCGTCCCCGCGTCCGGGTCGGCGGGCAAAGTCGGCACCGGCCCCACCGCTGTCAGCACGAGCGTGCACCGTCATGGCTGACTTCACGCCCCCCCGGCCTCGCGGCCGCATGCGTGTGGTGTCAGGTTGGCTGGCAGGCCGCCGCGGGTTCAGTCGTCCATACGTGCTGATCGGCCTCGCCGGGGCGCTCGCTCTCATCGCCTTCGGAACCATGCAGATCCATGGTCACGGTGCCCGTGCAGCCGGTCCTGGCGTAGTTGACCCCTCCGCTCAACCGGCGCTCGGCACCGCCGATAGGTCGACCGTCCTGATCGGCGCCGCGACGGCTGGGGCGCCAGGAGAAGCATGGGCTTATCGCGTGCTGCCGGCCGACGTCCCGCCGCCGGCTTCGGGCTCCGAGGCGGCGGTCTTCGCGACGCCGGCCTCGACCGGTGCGACCGCGCCCGGCCAGATCGTTTTCGAGCGCGCGACCGACGCGGATCCCGACTGGACGATCGCCGAAACACCGCTCGACGAAGAAGGGCACCCCTATCGCGGCATGAGCCCCGACAGGCTCTCCGCGCGGGTCACACCGCACGCCGGCGGCCTGCTGGTGGGCCAGGACTCTGTGAGGCCCACCGGCAAGCAGACCGTTGTCCTGGCACGCGACCCTGATGGGCGCTTTCGTGTACTGCCCGAACCGCCCAAGGGAGTCCTCCTCGGCGCTGGCGAAACTGGTGAACCAGGTGAAAGCGAACCCAAGGCCGAGGTACTTGTGGAAAAGGAAGGCTCGGGTGCCGTAGCCGACGCGGCCGTCGAAAACGGCGCTCACACCGAAGCCTATTTCGGCGCACTGGGGCGTACGCGCGATCTTGGGGTCGCGCGCTGGGACGGCGAAAAATGGACGCGAGAGCCGGTCGAGCTGCCCGCCGGCTACACCGGTGGCTTCACGATCGTGGCGATCGCCGGGACATCGGCAAAGAACCTGTGGCTGCTGGGCCAGGCCGAAGCAAGCAGTGGCCTTGGGATCGTCTTGTTCGAGCGACGCGAAGGCAAAGCGGGCGAATTCCGCTGGGAAGCCGCATCGCTTGGCTCGTCCCTGTTCGCCGCGGCTGAAACGCCCGCGCGCGACGTCTCCAAGCTGGGGCCGCTGACCGGCGCCTCCCAACCCCTGACCGTGACCGAAAAAGGGTTGTGGATCGACGGCAACCTGCAGGCGCCCGGCGGTGGCAGCGACGGCTATGACTTCACGCTCTACTACTCCATCGCCGAAGGCAAGGTCAGCGGCACGTGGTGTGACGCGCGCGATGGCGGTGGCACGGCCATCTGCGAACACCCGCTCGGCGCGCGCTTCGGGCGCGACGCCGGCTATCGCAGCTTCGCCTTCGAAGGGCCTGGCTATGGCACGCGGATCGTCACCAACCCGCTGCTCCCCGGCGGCGGTGACGCCACCAACATGGGCAGCTACCTGAGCTTCGAAGGCACGGCCTTCACATGGATGCCCGGCGCCGGCTCTGACAACGCTCCGGGCGGCGCCTTCTATACACCACGAGACGGCTGGCTGGAAGGCCCAGTTCAGATAACAACCGCCCAGCAGCCGCCGCGACTGGTCGGTTGGCCCATATCCGCGCGGGCCCCCTTCACGGCCATAATCCAGCAGCCGGGGAGCTCGCCAGGAGATTTTGGTGTGCAGGCGCTTGCGGTCGGGGCCGAAGGTGTGGTCGCTCGCTACAGCCCCGGCCATGGCTGGGAACGCGAATTCCTGTTGACGGGCAGTGGGGCGGTCAGCTCGCCGACTTTGCGTGGGGTGGCGTGGCCGGAACCGAACCGCGCGTTCGCGGTAGGCGACCTCGGGGCCATGTGGATCTGGCGGGCAGAAACGGGGCTGTGGGAGAAAGACCCCGCCGCGCCCCTGAACGGCTTCCAAGGCAATCTGCTCGGGATCGCCTTCAGCCCGAGCAACCCCGCGCTTGGCTATGCCGTGGGTCTCGGTGGCACCTTGCTGCGCTACGGCAAGAGCTGGGCCCAGGAAGAAGAATTGCCCGCCGGATTCTCCGAAGCGAACTTCACATCGGTCGCGTTTGCCGGGTTTGAGGCGATGGTCGTCGCCGAACACGATTTGCTCGTCAACGAAGGCTCCGGCTGGAAGGTGGACCCCGAAGTGCATGCCTTGCTGGCGAGCCTGCCGACTGCGCCACAGCTGAACGTCGTCGCCGGGCTGCCCAATGGCGCCGCTGTGCTTGCCGGACGAGATGTGGTGCTCGAGCGCGACAGTGCCGGAGCGCCGTGGCATTTCTCAGAGCAGCCGATCGTCGACGAGACGGCTGTCGCCGCCGCGCCATTGCTCGAAGGCTCCAAAGTGAGGGCGCTGCTCTCGGTCGTGCCCGACTTCACCTATCCGCCTCCGTTGATCTTGCCGCCGGTGGACCCCAATACGCCGCCGCCTTTGATCCCGCCGAATCCGCTGCCGGGCGACGGCTACCTGTTGCGCGAAACCCCTACTGGCTGGGAGGACGAGGAGCGCGCCGCATATGCCGGCGACGGCGAGGACAAGCCAATCAAGGCCGACCCTGTCGCCGCGCTCGACGTGACCTCCTCCGGGTCGGGCTGGGTCGTCGGGGGGTGGAGTGGCGAGGCAGACGACGCTGGGCGTGGCAGCGACGCCAATGGCTCGGGCAAGGTGGTCCGTGCAGCCGTCCAGACCGCCGGTATCTACAGTTACGCACCGGAAGGCAATCCGCCCGGACCGCTTGGAGAGACGGCTACGCCGATTGCACTGCAGAGCGGCGTAGCGACTTTCGCCGTGGGCGGGCACGCCGAGTGCGCAGAACCGTGCGCCGCGCTTGCCGACGAGGCGATCGCTCCCGACCGCAACCTGAGTGCGGCGCTCTCCACGATCGATGGCCTCTCGACACAGCCGAACGGCCCCCGCATGCTGCTCTATACCGGCGGACGCGAGACCCCCGGAGAGGGTCCCGAGTCTCCTGCCGAGGCGGATCGCTTCGCACAACTTCTATCCGGCTCCGGGGGCATCCCTGTCTATCCGGCGCTCTCGGCCGGTGATAGCGAAGGGAGGGACGCGGAAGCGTTTGGGTCCGCCTTCGCGGGCTTCGCTGCGCCCTTCGGGGAAGGGAGCATGCCGGCCGGTGTGAGCACCGCAAACATCCCTGCTGGCGCTGCCTCTGCGCGACCCGGGGCACGCACGCACTACGCATTCGACAGCACCGGTCCCGCAGGCACGGCGCGGGTGATCGTGATCGACAACTCGCGCGGCTCGCTCGCCGCGTCCGACCCCTACCAGAACCCCGCCGAAGCGCAGGCGCCGTGGCTTGGGCAGATGCTCGCCGATGCACGGGCGCGCGGGATTCCCGCGATCGTGGTCGGCAGCCGCGAGCTCAATCCGAACTTGCCGCCCTCATTGAACGTCGCCGCGGATGCGGCCGAAGAGGCTCAGATCATGGTGCAAGGCGGGGCCTCCGCCTATCTATACGAGCGTCCCGAGGAAAGTCGTGTTAGCCAGATACCCTCCGGTGGCTCGGTCACGATCCCGGAGTTCGGCACAGGCGCGCTCGGTTATCGATCGTCGATCTCGGACTCGTTCACGCCCGGTCAGCCGGATGCCCTGTTCGGCACCACCGGCTATTTGCTGCTGAGCGTCGAAGTCGCCAAGCGCAACGTTGCCACGAACGTAGCGCCCGTCAATGCGCACTTGATCCCGCTCGTACAGGAAGTCTCGCTGGACCCGGTCGACGGGACGCTCCTGCGCCGCAGTGCTCCGGCGCTGTTCACCGGCTTGGGGCGTCGCCCGCTAGCCGGCGACCGCTGGGGCCCGGTATCCGCATCTGATGGCAACCCCAATCCGCCCGGTGCCGACCCTTACAGCGAATTCCCGCCCGCGCTCTGTCGTCAGTCCGACTGCGCGAGCGCGATCGAACCGGAATACACCTTCACCTCCTCGGAACCTGAAATCGCCAACTTCGTCGAGCAGGACCCCAACTCGACCAATCTGCGCAAGCCGTTGCAGGATTCGGCCGGCCACGTGATCCCTGATCCCCACTCGGGCATCCTGTGCGCGTTCAACGCGGGCACCACGACCGTCACGGTCTCCGCCGGTGGTCTCACCTATTCGACCAAGGTCACCGTGCTCGGTGGCAGCGTCGAGCAGCCTTGCGGCACAGTTCCGCTCAGCCCGAGCCACTTCACGCGTGCTGCTTCGGAATCGGCGGCTGCTCCAGCCGCGCCGCCGCCCTCGCCGGCACCGGCCGCCGCGCCGGTCTCGCCACCGCCACCACCGCCACCACCGGTTGCGCCCAAAGTGCCTACGCCGAAGATCGCGCCCAAGGTGGCTCTGCCGCTTGCCATCCTGCCCGTCCTGAAGCTGCCTGCGGTGGCGGGCGTGCCGGTGGTCCCGCCACCGCCGGCGGCCTCCTTCGCCGATCCGATTCCACCGGGTGGGGCCACCGTACGAGTGTTCGAAGAAAAACGCGAAGAGGAGGCAGCACCCGAGCAATCGCAGGCCTTTGCCCGCTACTTCCCAGGCGGGTACGGGCTTCCGCTAAGCCTGCTTGTGCTGCTGGCGGCTGCCGGAGCTTCGATCGGACGCGACAGACGCCGACCGCGGAGAGCCGCGCTGGCACAGCTTTCCTCGCAAAGACCAAACTCATGCCCAAGGAGGCGAACATGAGAGAGCGAATATCCCGCCACAGCGGAACGGCAGCGCTGGCGATCTCCATCGTCGCGCTCCTCGGCTCGACAACCGGCTTGGCCAGTGCCGCACGCCACGCGGTCGTGAGCGCGATCGGTGGACATCCGATCAGCACCAAGCCCCGCGCAGGCGGTCTGCTGCTCCTGGGCAAAAACCGGGAGTTTCCCGCCGCCGCGATTCCCACCGTCAAGAACGCGAAAACGATCGGCGGCAAGACGCTCGCAGACCTCGAACCCGCCTGCCCGCCCACGGCTGTGGACGTCGGGACCTGGTGCCTGATGACCTCCCCTTACCCCGTCACAAATGCCCAGGCTGGGCAGAACAACTACTTCTGGGCCAGTCAGGCCTGCGTGAAGATGGGCGGATACCTGCCCACGGCGGCCCAGCTGATCGGAGCGGCTGCCCGGGTGAAGCTCGAGTCGACGATCCACGACTCGCAGCTCACTGCCACGATTCCGCTGGACCCGAGCGTCGGCTTGAAGGACCAGCGCGAGATGAGCGCGACGCTTGTGACCACCGCCGCGGGCTCGGATGCCGCGGGCTCCGAGGGGGTGAGCGTCGGATCGACCGGCGACCCGCGCACCGGCGAACCGAACCCAGTGCCCCTGCCGGCCGTGCCGACCCCCTCGACCCTGCAATACGTGACGGTCTACTCCAATGGCACCAAGGGTGGTTTCGCGGGCTCCGAGCCGGTCTCCCAGCCCGAGAACTTCCGTTGCGCCTTCAACAAGATCCCGGGCGCCAACTCTGCGGAAAACGGGTGATTTGGCGGTGTTCACTGAATGGTCACAGACTGGGCTCCGTCGAAGATGGACGATGAGGGCGTGATGACCAAGCCCGCCGCAGTCAGCGAGCCGGGGAGCGCCGTCACGCAGCCGATCCCTGTGGTTGCGGAGCTCTGCTCGCAGTGCTCCGCTCCGCTCGCGCCCGACCAGCGTTATTGCCTGCAGTGCGGCGCGCCGCGGGCGCACGTGAGCGGCCCGATATCGGGTGGGCGACCGGGTGGTCCTCGACCGAGTGCTGGCCTTGTCCCAGGCGCTTCGCCGGGGACTCCGCACGCGTTGGGTTCGCCGGCCGCGCCACCGAGCGCTCCACCCGGCACGCGGTTGGGCCAAGCTCATCCGGCTGCCCGCAACAACACGCTCGCCTTGCTTGCCGGTATCGGTGTCTTGCTGCTGGCGATGGGCGTGGGTGTCCTGATCGGACGCGCCGGCGCCGACTCCTCCAAGGCGCCGCCGGCGCAGGTGATCTCGGTGGGCGGCTCGCCCACGGGCGCGTCTACCGCCCCAACGACATCCACGCCGACGACGGAAGCGCCGGCGTCCCCTGCGCCCAAGAAGAAAGGAACGGCGAAAGCCAAAGAATCTTCGGTACCGGGCTCCTCGATTACCAAACCGGCACCGCCGAGCGCCGCCAAGAACCTACGCTCGGGCGGCAGTGGACAGAGCTATGAGCAGAAGTCAAAGAACCTGCCGAACGTGGTGGGCACGTGATGAGCACAGCCGGCGGACTTGAGATCGCAGGATCGCCTCTCGCGCAAGAACCCCGCTCGGCCCTGCGCCGGCGCCGCGACGAGCTGGCCGAGCAGGTCGCCGAGCTGCACTGGAACCTTGGTGGGCTCACTTATGAGATGGCGATTCGCGATCACTTTCGCCTAGACGTCTTGATCCGGCGTGCGGCGATGCTCCAAGAGCGCGATGCCGAACTCGCCGAGGTCGAGCGCTTGCTGCACATGCAGGAGAGTGGCGCCGCCGGAGACTGTCCCAGCTGCGGCGCCGTACGCAGTCGCGGCGCTGTCTTCTGCTGGCAGTGCGGCGCGCAGGTGATGGAGCGTGTGGGCGCCAGCGGAGTTAGTCCAGCCTTTGAGGCGATCCGGGCGCCGACGGTAGAGACTGAGTCCGCACTGGCCGACCCGGCCGGCCAGCAGGTACGAGCCGAGGACAACTCGCTCGGCGGGCACGATCTCGCGCGTCCGGTTCAAGCAGGCTCGTGAAGCTCGACCCGTTGCGCCGCTGGGAGCAGCGCTTCGGCTCGCTCCCACTGCCCTCGCCGCTCCTGTGGGCGGTCTTGGCGGCGGCCTTCCTCGGGTTCGGGGTCTTGATGGGTCGCGTCGCTGGGCCCGATGCTGCCGGTGCGCTCGCGTGGGCGCGTGCGCCCGTGAAGCTGATCTTCGCGCAAGCCGCGGTCGGGGGGAACGCGGGCTCGGGTCCGCCCACCGCATCCAAGCCACCCCCGGCGCCTGAAGCAGAAACGACTCCCGAACCGTCGCCCACGCCGCCTGCCACCACGAAATCGACCGAAAAAGCAGCGGCGAGCAAAAGCTCTTCTTCCTCATCTTCGGGGTCTTCGAGCGCCTCCCGGCAATCCTCGAGTGGCACGGAAGGAACCTCGGGCGCCTCGCCGGGATCCTCCGGCGCCGGAGAGGGCGGGGCGAAAGCCAAGCCGCCCGCCATCAAGCACGTGTTCGTAGTAATGCTCGACGAGCAGCCCTACGCGACTGCATTTGGCCCGGCCTCGCCGGCTCACTACCTGACGGGCACGCTCGAGAAGCAGGGCGAGCTGCTTGTGCGCTACTACGCCGTCGCCCACGAAGGCCTCGCCGACGGCATTGCCCTGCTCAGCGGGCAGGGGCCCACCGAAGCGACAGCGGCCAACTGCGCGATCTACAGCGAAGTCGCCCCCGCGAGCGCGGGCGCCGACGGGCAGGTGCTCGGCCAAGGATGTCTGTATCCATCATCCACGCAGACGCTGATGAGTCAGCTCGCCGCCAAGCACCTCACCTGGAAGGCCTATATCGAAGGGATCGATGAAGGCACGGGCACGCCTAGTGCCTGCGCGCATCCGGTACCTGGCGCGAGCGACCCAAGCGCCTCGCTAGCTCTAGGCGACACGGCGCCTGCATACCAGACGTGGCGCAACCCCTTCATGTACTTCGGCTCGATTGCGGGATCACCGGCCTGCGCCTCGCACGACGTCGGCATGACTACGTTGCGCAGCGATCTCGCGGGCGAAGCGAGCACTCCCAGCTTCTCCTACATCGCGCCCGGGCCTTGCGCCGACGGCAGCCCCACTCCCTGCACGCCCGGCAAGACTTCGGGGATGGCGGCGGCAGACGCCTTCCTGCAAAAGACGGTGCCACAGATCCTCGCCTCGAAGGCCTACAAGAAGGACGGGATGCTTGCGATCACCGTCGACAACGCACCATCCGGCGGCGAATACGCGGATTCGAGCTCCTGCTGCGGTCAGCCCCGCTTCCCCAACCTGCCTGCACCCATCGGCGCCCTGGCGCCACATGGTGGTGGGCAGGTGGGCCTGCTCCTGCTCTCCCCTTTCATCAAGAAGGGCGGCGGGCTCGCTCAGGAAACGTATGACCATTTCTCGCTCTTGGCCACGGTCGAGCAACTGTTCGGATTGGGCAAGCTCGGGTATGCCGGACTCCCGGAAGTGAAGCCTTTCAGCGCTTCGCTGTTCTCGGGCGAGTAAAGGGTGTTGTGCCTGTGACTTAGGAGCCTGCTGTGACAGTGGGTGACACGCCCAGCAGGCGACCCGTCGCGTCGAGCGCCTGCACCGCGAAGTGCGTAGCAGAGCGGGGCACAGACACGGCGCTCTCGAAGCCGGTCTTGACGAAGGTGGACACGGGGGAGAGGCTTGCGGCGCTTGCCCCTGCAAGGACACGCCACTGAGTGACTTGGGTGGCCCCGTTCCAGCTCGTATACACAGTGTCCGCGCCGCCGGCCGGCTGGACGGAGATCGCGGGAGGATCGGCGGGACTTGCGTTCCACAAGAACTTGTAGGCGCGGTAGGACTGTGCGGGGGCGGGCATGCGTCCGTCGAGCACCATCTGCCCAGATGGACTGAACTCCGTGAAGTAGGGTACTTCGCCCCAGCCCACAAACGAGTCGCCGTTGGGCAAGACCTGATCGTTGCCCTGGCTGCCTGTCAATAGCGGCGGCGTGCGCACGTCGCGGCCGACCAAGTGCACTGTCTGGTGGGCCCAGTCGATCGTCAGGCGGATCGCCCGCGATTGGGCGTGCTTCTTTGGTGCGGCTCCGTCATCGAAGAGCGTGATCGTGTGGTCGGGCTGCCAGCGCGCGTCATGCTGGTAGGCCATCCCTGTGCCCGCGTCCATCTTGAAAGTAGGGTGCTTGCCGCCGATCCGCCACAGGACGCGGCCGCCGGCCAGGCTCACGTCATACAGGGCTGAGGTGTTGCGCGAGGAGATGAGCAGGTCATCGTTGGGGCCTGGGCTGATCGAGTTGAGGTGGAACCAGTCCCACGGTTCGCCGGAGGAGTCGTGAGGGGGCGAGTAGGACTCCGACAGCGCCACATGGCCGTAGGAATGCCACTCGAACATGACCAGGCCGGTCTTGATGTCGATCTCCTGCACTACCGAGTCGACCAATACTCCCTCGCGCGGCCCGCCCCCTGATGCGAGGTCGGCGTGGACGAGCGTGTTCGAGGTTATGAAGGCCGATCCCCGTGGCGTGATCCGGGCGTCGTGAAGGTCGGCTTGGTAGCCGTTGCCGCCCTTGATCTGGGCAACCAGACGGTAATGCGAGTCATAGATCTCGTCGGTCCCGAAGCCGATGCCCAGATTCGGAATGTCACCCTGCCACCACACGAGCACCGGCCTGCCTCCATAGTGCTCGACTTGGAAGTCCGCCGCGGTCAGCCCCTTCGGAACGGGCCTGAACCAAACGAGCTGGCCAGAGCCGTCGACGATCATCGGACCGGACTGGCCGGCGCCATGGGCGAATGTCAGGAACACATCGCCCGGAGCCGCCTGTGGAGAGTCGAAATCGATCGAGACCGGCGGCGGCTGGAGCGTCGGCTCCGAGGCGAAGCTCCGCGCGGGTGCAGGCTTGGCTTGTGCTGCGGACGCCGATGAGCTGTAGTCATGGTTGTCCTGGTATGCGACCGTGAAGTCGCTCGTGAGCGATGTGTGGCCAACCAGTGCCCTCACCGTCACCTGCTCTCCCGCGACGAAGGGGTGGGAGGGCAGGAAGCTTGCTCCCGTGGCACTCGCATAGCTCTCCAGGCGGCCCGTGTGAGCGCCGCTGCGCGAGCCCACGACGGACACGTCGTGAATCTGGCTCGCGGCGGCGCCGAGAAAGCTGATCTGGGTCTGTTCGGAGGCGTCTCGCGTACCCGCGAGCGGAGAGATCGTGACCGCGGTCGCCTGTGCCGCGGCCGCCGTGAGAAGCAGGGCGATCACGGCGCCACCTATCGTCGCCAGGCTTGACGCAAGGCGATCGGTTGCGCAACGCGATGTGCGCTTGTCAGGATTCATGCTTGCTCTCAACTCCTCCCTCGACGAAGCCTTCCCTCCCTGGGGAGTTTCCCTCCTGCGCGCGCTGAGCGGGATCTTTTCGGAAACTCTTCGTGAGTTGGGCGGTCCGACCAGGGATTTCGTCTTTGCCCGGGAGCGGGGATCTCGAACACATGTTCGCTGAATGCCGTCCGGGGTGCTGAGTAGCTTCCTCCCCGTCTACGAAAGGACGGCACCGGTGCCCGGCAAGCAGCGGCGGCCCGGGGCCTCGGCGTCAAAGGAGGGCCGACACATGAGCGGACGCGGCAGCTGCGTCATGGCAGGGCGGGAGAGGCAGGCGGAGGGAGCGATTCTCGGCCTGCTCTTGAACTTCGAGGCGGGGAGCCTATGGTCGGTGGAGGAGGTGATGCGCCAGCTCAGCGCACCGCGCCTCGAGGTGATCGACGGCTTGGCGAACCTACAGGCGGCCGGCCTGGTCCATCGGGTCGGGGACTTCGTGTTTGCGACGCGAGCGGCATCGAGCTTCGATCGACTCGAGCTCTGAGCTCGCGCCCGGACTGGCGCACTGCTTTGGCCGGCTGTCAGCTGATGCCGTCGAGCAGCTCCGACGGGGAGGCCAGCTCGAGGCCTCTCGAGAGGATCACGATCGTCTCGAGGCGCGGAGAGCGCTTGCACCGCTCGAGCAAGCTGATCTCCGTGCGGTGCAGGTCGCACACATCTGCCAGCGCCTCTTGGGAGAGTCCGACCCGCGTGCGATGGCGGCGCAGGTTGGCGGCGAACTGCTCGCGGACAAGCTCCATGTACCACACTGTGGCTGGCCGCAGACGGAAGGTCTACAGACAGGCGTCTGCACATGGTTTTGACTGCTGAAGGAGCGATTCCGAAGTTCAGGCCGCCGCGGCGCGTAGTTCGTCGTGGGAGGGGGTCGCTTGCGTGACCGGTACGCCCATTCCCGAGACCTTGCTCGGCAGGTCGAGTTTTAGCCAGCGGGCCAAGCGCGGCCTCGGAGTCGAGATGATGATCTCCTCGAAGCCATACAGGTTGATCGCGTCTTCGATGGCCGCCACCGGATCGGGGTCTCCGACGATGCCCTCGACCTTCGTGCCGGCCGCGTCGCTGATCGCGGGCAGCGTATGGTCGAGCTCGTCTCGGGCCTCGCCGACTTCCTGGTCATGCGGGTCGACGACCTTGTGTAGGCCGTGTGTAGTTCTTGGCACAAGCAGCGTGAACGTGCAGGGACCGCGTCGCGCCCGCTGTCGGATCGCGTCGAGCAGCTGTGGTGTGGCCGAGGTCTTGTGCTCCACGACAAGCACCTTGACCGGGGTGGAGGACTCCATGGCGGGACTCCCTTCTGGCTGCGTTTGCCTTGACTACCCCGAGCGGGGTCTGCTCTATCTCTTCATTACCCTTCCCGCCGTGCGCGTGCACCTATCCGATGAGAAGATCGAAATCCGCTTGGCCCCGCTGGAGAAGGTGCTCGGCCTGATGGGCAGCATCAGCGTTCCCCTCTCGGACACCAGCGACGTCCAAGTGGTCGAGGACCCCTTGCACGCGGTCATGAGGAGCGGCTTGAAGGTGGGGTTGCGACTGCCCTGGCTCTACTACGTGTGTCGCTCCATCCGCCTCGACCAAGCGTGGGCAGTGCGGCGCGGCGTCCCCGCCATCTCGTTCGCGGTTCGCAACCAGGGCGCCTTGGAGCGCGTCACGGCCAGTAGTCCGGACGCGCGCGAGCTGGCGGGGCGACTCGAGCGCTGAGCGGAATGGTGGGGGCAGGATTCGAACCTGCGTAGGCAGAGCCAATCGGTTTACAGCCGATCTCCTTTAACCACTCGGACACCCCACCAGGTGTCCCCGACGGTGAGCCCGCGGAGAGCCTGATTGTAGTGCTTGACCGAACTACGCGGCCGGCTCCGAGTGGCGTCTTGCCGCGGAGCCGGCTCTGCTCAGCTCGCCTCGCGCAGCTCCTGGGCCTCGGGCGCCGTTTGCAGCTTCTTCAGCGTGCGGCTCTCGATCTGGCGGACTCGCTCGCGCGTGATGTTGAATGCCCGGCCGACCTCGTCGAGCGTGCGTACGCGGTCGCCGGTGATCCCGTAGCGCATCTCGAGCACCTCGCGCTCACGTCGCGGCAGGGAGGCGAGCACTCGCTCGACGCTCTGGCGCCGCAACGCTTTGGAGGCGACCTCGAACGGGGATTCGGCCGTGTCGTCCTCGACGAAATCCGCGAGCGCGGAGTCCTCTTCGTCGCCCACCGGCTTCTCCAGCGACACGGGAAGCTGGGCCATGCGCAGCATCTCACGCACCTCGTGCGCCGAGCATTCGAGCTCGGCGGCGATCTCAGCAGGCGTTGGGTCGCGGCCGAGCTGCTGGATGAGCGTGCGCTCGGCGTAGACGACCTTGTTCAGCCGGTCCACCATGTGCACAGGAATGCGAATCGTGCGGCCCTTGTCGGCGATCGCGCGGGTGACCGCTTGGCGGATCCACCACGTGGCATAGGTGGAGAACTTGTAGCCACGGCGGTAGTCGAACTTCTCCACGGCACGAATCAATCCGAGCGAGCCCTCCTGGATCAGGTCGAGGAAGTTCATGCCCCGACCGAGATACCCCTTGGCGATCGAGACTACGAGCCGCAGATTGGCCTCGATCATGTGCTGCTTGGCGGCTACGTCGCCGCGTTCGATGCGCTTGGCCAGGCACACCTCCTCCTCTGCTGAGAGCAGCGGTACACGCCCGATCGAGCGCAAGTACAAGCGCAGGGAATCGACGCTTGGCTCGGCGCTCAGGTCGATTTCTGCGCGGTGGATCTCCTCCAGGCGAGAGCGCAACGCCAGCTGGTCGAATTCGACCTCGGCCTCGTCCATGTCGGCCACCGGAGCGTCAGTGGCCATCAGCAGCCCCTCGGTATTCGTACTCATGTCGGACCCCCCCAGGATCCATGCATCACCCCGTCGGAGCGACCCGCTCCGACCTCCCCTGAACTGACTACTTCCCTCCTATGCGATTCCGTTCGGCATGGCAGTCCTCTTGCGCGGTTCGGGTCCAATCCCGATCAAACCTCCCTGGCGCCTTAAGCTACGTGCGGAGTGATACCAGAAATTGAGGCCGACGGACGCCGGTTGCCATGAGAACTGGAGGTCTTGATGTGGCCGCCGGCTCCAGCCGGTCCGGGATGGGCATGCCGGGTCGCTAGTGTTCCGGCGAGGTGTCTACGACGATGCACTCGAATCCATCGCTCTCGCCACTCTCGCCGGCCGGTTCCACGGGCGAGGATGTCCAAGCTCGTACCCCCTCGATTCCGGCGGCGCTCTCACGCGTTGGTGTGACGGGGGTGGAGAAGGTGATTCGCATCCACGACGAGCTGTTCTTCGCACGTCTGGAGTGCTTTGTCGACCTCGGCTCGGCTCAGAAGGGCGCCCACATGTCACGCTTCGACGAGGTCGTCAACGAAACAATTGGCGAGGTCGTCCTGGGTGAGTCCCCCTTCCGGGCGGAGACGCTCGCCCAGCAGATCGCCGAGCTGGTGCGCGAGCGTCAAGAGGCGGCGCGCGCCGAGGTGACGATCGAGGCGCGCTACCCCGAGCACAAGCCGGCGCCCGTATCGGGAGTGGGCACACAGGAGATCTACACGCTCTACGGGCGCGCCGTGGCCTTGCCAGGGGGGACTCGCCGGATAGTGGGTGTGTCGGCGACGGGTATGACCGCCTGCCCGTGCGCCCAGGAGCTCGTGGCTGCTCGCGCGGCCAAGCGCCTGCGGTCAGATGGCTTCACGGAGGAGCAGATCGAGCGCGTCTTCGAGCACGTGCCCGTCGCCACCCATAACCAGCGCGGCCTCGGAACGCTCCACATCGGCTGCTTGGAGCAGTGCGACGCCGAGATCGACGCGTCGGCCTTGCTGGAGATCGTCGAGAGCTCCATGTCCTCTGAGATATACGAGCTCATGAAGCGCTCGGACGAGGTCGAGGTCGTGGAGAAGGCCCACCGCAGGCCGCGCTTCGTCGAGGACTGCGTGCGCGAGATGATCGCGGGCGTCGTCGCGCGTTTCCCCGAGCTCGACGCGGGGAGCTTCGTGTCAGCCCGCCAGGAGAACCTGGAGACGATTCACCAGCACAACGTCGTGGCCGAGCGCCATGGGCTCATGTCCGAGTTGCGCCACGAGATTGAGACGAAGGGCCCACCCGTGGAGCATCAGACGACGCTGGACGAGTGGCTCGGCGGAAGTAGCCGAGACCTGAGAGCACAGTGACCGCGACCATCAGGTAGACGAGCAGCGACACCCACAGAGGGGAGCCGTACACCGCGATCACGGCGAGGATCGCAGCGATCTGCACGCACGTCTTGACCTTGCCGAACATCGAGGCAGAGATCACCACGCCCGACTGGCCGGCGTTCACACGGAGCACGGTCACCGCGAGCTCGCGCGCGATGATCACCATCGCGACCCACCCTTCCAGGCGTTGCAGGGAGACCAGGCAGAGCAAGGCTCCCACGATCAGGAGCTTGTCCGCGAGCGGGTCCATGAGCTTGCCGAAAGTGGTGATCGAGCCCCGCGAGCGCGCCAGATAGCCATCGGCGAAGTCGGTGAGCGAGGCCAGGGCGAACACGACCGCGGCGAGCACATCGCCGGAGGGGGTGTTGCCGAGCAAGGCCACCACCAGGACGGGCACCAGCATGATGCGCAACACGGTCAGCACGTTGGGAAGGTTCAAAGGCATTCAGGCAGGATAGGCGCATCGCTCCGTCTCAGGGCCCTCCGGGCGTGGCTGGGCCCGACCGGCAAGCCGTCCTCCACCGCCTCTTGAGGGTCCAGTAGCCGCCCGGTGGTCTGGCCGCTAGGGTGTGGGCCATGGACTCAAGCATGCAGCTGATCCCCATGGTCGTCGAGCGCACCGCTCGCGGCGAGCGCGAGTTCGACATCTTCTCGCGACTGCTCAACGAGCGGATCATCTTCTTGGGCACCCCGATCGAAGACCAGGTTGCCAACCTCGTCGTGGCACAGCTGTTGCACTTGGAGTCCCAGGACCCCGAGAAGGACATCTCGATCTACATCAACTCCCCCGGTGGGAGTGTCTACTCGGGCCTTGCGATCTACGACACGATGAAGTTCGTCAAGCCCGACATCAACACGATGTGCGTGGGCGTTGCGATGTCAATGGGCTCCCTGCTCTTGGCCGGCGGCACGAAGGGCAAGCGCGCGGCCCTGCCGAACTCGCGCATCCTGATCCACCAGCCTTCGGCGGGCTTTGAAGGCCAGTCGACCGACATCGAGATCCACGCGCGCGAGATCCTCAACGTGAGAGGGAGCCTGGATGAGATCTACGCTGAAAACACTGGCCTCTCGAAAGAGCAGGTGCGCGAAGACATGGAGCGCGACCGCTTCTTCACCGCCGAGCAGGCGCTCGAGTACGGCCTGATCGACCGGGTGCTCGAGAGTCACTGATCGACCGGTTGCTCGAGGGCCACTGACGAAGTACCCGGGCGTGGGTGCTCGGCAGTGATTCGTTTGAGGGAGGCCGGCGGATCCCCCGGCGCCGACCTCTGAGGCTGCCGTCTGCTCAACGGCTTGGGCTGCCGCCTGAGCAACTATTCTCGCGGGGCTCCCATGGCCCGACTCACCGCGCTCGAGCGCGTCACGTTGTCCCTGATCGCTGTTCTCGCCGCGCTCGCCGGGGTGGCCAACTACCAGACGTGGGCGCCCGTCCCGCGCTTTGCCGTAGCAACGCTCGCGCTAGCCGGCTTGGCGTGGGTCGTGTCGTTTGCGACCGAGCAGCTCGGCGAGCGCTTCGGGCCGGCTGTCACGGGCATGATGCAGTCCACGCTCGGCAACCTGCCCGAGCTGTTCGTGGTGGTGTTCGCTCTGCAGAAAGGCGAGCTCGTGGTCGCCCAGACGGCGATCATCGGCTCGATCTTCGCCAACGCAATGCTTGTGCTCGGTCTGGTGATCGTGGTCGGGGCGCGCCGGGCTCCCGATGGCATCATGCGCTTCTCTCACCGCCTCCCGCGCGACACCGCGACGCTTTTGCTCGTCGCGGTGTTCATCATCGTGCTGCTGGGCCTATCGCTCGCCTCGCACGATCCGGCCAGTCACCACGTCAAGGTGATCTCGGCAGTGGGAGCGGTGAGCCTGCTGGTGGTGTATCTGGCGTGGGTCGTGCCCTACCTGCGCTCGGACAGGCTTCCGGGCGCTGAGGATGACGGCTCCCGGCATGAGCCCAGACTGTCGCTGCGGCTCACACTCGTGTTGCTGTTTACGGCCGCCATCGCCTCGGCGTTTGTCTCCGACTGGTTCGTGAATGCGCTCTCGCCCGCGATCGTGCAGTTGAACATCTCCCAAGCCTTTGCCGGGCTCGTGATCGTGGCGATCGCCGGCAACGCGGTAGAGCACACGGTCGGGATCGTGCTCGCCTGGAAGGGGCGCTCGGACCTTGCGATCTCGGTCGTGAAGAACTCTGTCGCCCAGATCGCCGCGTTTCTTTTCCCCCTGCTCGTCTTGATCTCGTTCCTGCTCGCCACCACACTCACGTTCGCTTTGGCGCCCGTCTACATAGGTGCCTTCCTGGTGATGGCCCTAGCCATGTGGCAGGTCACGGCAGACGGAGAAGCGGCTGCCTTCGAGGGATGGGCGCTAGTGGCCCTGTATGTGATCCTCGCCACGCTCACGCTGTACGAGTAGCCGGTCGTTAGGCTTCCTCGGCGATGCGTCTCGCCACGTTCCTCCCTCCCGATGGCTCTTCCGCGCGGGCGGGCGAAGTGGACGGCGATCGTGTGGTCGCCTTCGCCGACGCGAGCCTGACGGTGCGTGATCGCTTGGGCCAGCTTGGCGGGCCGGTGGCCGACGGACCCTCCTTCGCGCTGGCCGACGTGACGCTGCTTGCCCCCGTGCCGGCACCCCGCGCGATCTTCGGGATCGGGATGAACTACGCCGATCACGTGGCCGAGTTGGACGCCACGGCACCGGCGGCACCGCTTGTGTTCATGAAGCTGCCGTCCTCGGCGGCTCCTCCGGGCGCGCCGGTGCACTGTCCGCAGGTGGTCAAACGGCTCGATTACGAGGGCGAGCTTGCGGTCGTGATGGGCTTGGACGGTGAGATCGCCGGATATGCGGTGGCCGACGATCTCACAGCGCGCGACCTGCAGGGGCGCGAGCCACAATGGACTCGCGCCAAGGGCGCCGACGCGTTCTGTCCCTACGGACCATGGATCACCACCGCCGAGGAAATTCCCGATCCGCATGCGCTGTGGCTGCGCACGTGGGTGAACGGCGAGTTGCGTCAAGACTCCTCGACCTCGAACTTGATCTTCAAGCTCCCGGAGCTGATTGCCTTCATCTCAGAAACCTGCACCTTGGAGCCAGGCGACCTGATTCTCACCGGCACCCCCAGCGGCGTGGGCATGGGCATGGTCCCGCCTCGATTCCTCACTCCAGGAGATGTCGTGCGGATCGAGATCGATCGTCTTGGCGCTATCGAGCACTCGATCGTCTGATCTGCCTTGAGCAGAGCCACAGCCCAGGGCTTTGGTCGGTTGCCGCTGCGCCCAGCGCCCGGCCGCGCTAGACTTCGCAGCTCGCGCTTGGAACTGACCGAGCGCCGCTGTCGACCACCACGCAGGGACAACTATGGCTCGCGGAGACGTTCGGATCGCTATCACCCTCGCCTGCGAGGAGTGCAAGCATCGCAACTACCAGACGAATAAGAGCAAGCGCAACAACCCCGATCGGGTGAGCTTGCGCAAGTACTGTCGCTGGTGCCGCCGGCACACCAGCCACCGGGAGACCCGCTAGCGCGGGAGCGCTGCCGTGGCTCGTGACCGCAAGCGCGCAAGGCAACGACGCTCGAGGCCCGTACGCGAGGGTGCGGCTGCTCCATCTCGGAACCGGCCCGTTCGTGCCGACCTTCCCGCTGCTCTTTCGCATTCCGGCGATGTCGACGAGTTCGACGCGGCTCTCATCCGTGGCGCCGGTGGAGTTCCCCTCGAGCAGGAGACCGAGCCTCAGAACAGCGATGGCTCGCTTGATGCGCAAGCGGGCGAGGAGCTCGTTCCGGCAAATGGGCGAGGGGGTCGTCGAGGCGGCGGTGGGCTGGAGACGGCCGAGGAGGCATTCGGCGATGGCGCTGCGCCCGAGAGTGCGCCGCTCGTTCGCAAGCCTGCACAGCCCGTTCACACCCGCGCTCTGGCCTTCCTGCGCGCCAGCTGGGCCGAGCTCCACCGAGTACAGTGGCCCGATCGTCGCCAGGTCACGCAGGCCACTACGGTCGTCTTGGGCTTCGTGGCCGTTGCCGGTCTCTATCTTGGTGTTGCCGACTGGACGGCCCAAAAGATCGTGAATTTCATCCTCTGACGTTCGATGACCTGCGCATCTCTGCGTCCTACCGATTGGGGATCGATAGGATCCCCAATCGGCCAGCTTGTGTGCGATGCACACGGCGCTCACTGCGGTCCTTGACCTGCCTGGTCATCGAACGTCAGAGCGCTAGAGGCGATACCGTCCCGCTCCGGTCCCACCCTGTCTTGCCCTGTCTTGTCCACCCCTTGAAGCTGTCAGGAACTTGAATGTTTCGTTGGTATGTCGTCAACACCTACTCCGGTCACGAGAACAAGGTCAAGCACAATCTCGAGCACCGCGTCGTATCGCTCAACCAGCAGCGTGCCGTGCGCCAAGTGGTCGTTCCCACCGAGTCCGTCTCGGAGATGAAGGACAACCAGAAGGTCACCGTCGAGAAGCGAACGATGCCGGGCTATGTGCTCGTCAACATGGAGCTCAACGAGGACTCCTGGGGAGTCGTGAAGGGCACTCCCGGTGTCACCGGCTTTGTTGGGTCCTCCCAAGAGCCGGTCGCGCTCACCCAGGTCGAGGTGGACCGCCTGCTCCACAAGGAGGTCGCCACCGCCCCGCGCACGCGCGCCCAGTTCGCGATTGGCGAGACCGTCAAGGTGGTCTCTGGGCCGCTGTCCGACTTCTCCGGAGAGATCTCCGAGATCAACGACGACGCCGCCAAGCTCAAGGTCCTGGTATCAATCTTCGGCAGGGAGACCCCTGTCGAGGTTGGATTCGATCAAGTGAAGAAGCTCTAGATGGCCAAGAAGGTATTGACAACGATCAAGCTGCAAGCGCGCGGCGGGCAGGCATCGCCGGCTCCGCCGGTTGGTCCCGCCCTGGGCCAGCACGGCATCAACATCATGGAGTTCTGCAAGGCCTTCAACGCGCAGACGCTCTCCGAGACGGGCACGATCATCCCAGTCGTGATCACCGTGTACGAGGACCGCTCGTTCACGTTCGTCACGAAGACTCCGCCGGCCGCCGTCCTGATCCGCCAGGCGCTCAAACTGGAGAAGGGCTCGGGCGAGCCCAACCGCAATAAGGTGGGCACCATCACCGACGCCCAGTTGCGCGAGATCGCCGAGCGCAAGCTCCCCGACCTCAATGCCCATGACGTCGATGAGGCGGTCAAGATCATCGCGGGCACAGCTCGCTCGATGGGCGTGGACGTGGCGGCATGAGCGCACACGGGCGCCGTCACAGAGAGGCCCTCGAGAAGGTGGACCGCGAGCGCGAGCACGCTCCCGCCGAGGCGGTTGCCCTGGTCAAGAGCCTCGCCAACTCCAAATTTGACGAGTCGGTCGAGCTGCACGTGCGCACCGGCTTGAACGTCCGCCACGCCGACGAGCAATTGCGCGGCACGATCGCCCTGCCCAACGGGCTTGGCAAGGACGTCAAGGTTGCCGTGTTCGCCCAAGGCGACAGGGCCCGCGAAGCCGAGCAGGCCGGAGCCGACGTGGTTGGCGCGGAGGACCTTGCCAAGCGCATCGAGGAGGATGGCTTCGACGACTTCGACGTCGCAATCGCCACTCCCGACCTCATGTCGGTGGTCGGACGTCTCGGGCGCATCCTCGGGCCGTCCGGCAAGATGCCCAACCCAAAGGTGGGCACGGTCACGATGGACGTGGCCAAAGCGGTCGAGGACTCCAAGTCGGGCAAGGTGGAGTACCGCACCGACCGCACCGCGATCGTGCACATGGTGATCGGCAAGGCCTCCTTCGACGAGCAGCGCCTGCTGGAGAACTATGCCGCCGTGGTCGAAGAGCTGGTCCGCGCCAAGCCCTCGGCGGCCAAGGGTCGCTACCTGCGCACGATCACGCTCACCTCCACCATGGGCCCGGGGATCAAAGTCGATCCGGCCCGGACCCGCGACATCCTCGAAGAGGCAGCAGCGGCCTGATTTAATCCACAGCTCACCGCCCAAGACCCCCGGCGCCGCTGGTCGATCTTCGACTACGGCAGAAGACCGGGGCAGGTGGAGCGAGCGAAGGCGGTTCACTCCCGCTCTCGACGCCCTCCTGCACGTGGGCGCCTGAGTTTTCAAGAGAGCAAGGGATGAGATGAACCGAGAGCAGAAGGCAGCGACGATAGAGACGCTCGCAGCGGAGATCGACGGATCCGACGCCGTGTTCGCTGTGGACTACCGCGGCATCTCCGTGTCCCAGGCAGCTGAGCTGCGTGCCAAGTTGCGTGAGGCCGACGCCACCTTCACGGTGGTCAAGAACTCGCTGACCGAACGCGCGGCCGACCAGGTCGGCGCCGAGTCGCTCAAGGCACTGCTCTCAGGGCCGACCGCGCTCACGTTCGTGCGCGGCGACGCCGCTATGGCCGCCAAGGCAATTGCCGACCAGGCGCGTGCCACGCAGCTCCTGCCGTTCAAGGGCGGTCTGATGAACGGCGATGTGCTCGATGCCGACCAGATCCGCGCGATCTCGCGCCTACCTTCGCGCGAAGCCCTCTACGGCCAGCTCGTCGGGATCGTCGCGTCCCCGATCTCCGGGCTCGTGCGCACGCTCGGCGGCCTCGTGGGCGGCCTCGCGGTCGCGCTCGGCCAGGTGCGCGAGAAGAAGGAGTCCGGCGAGATCCCCGCGGGCGAGCCCCCGGCGGCCACATCGGCCCCGCTCGAGGATGCCCCGTCCCAGGAGGAGCAAGCTCCTGCCGCTGAGGCCCAGGCAGAGGAGGCTCCCGCTGAGGAGGCCTCGACCGCAGACCAAGCTGAGCCGGCAAGCGAGCCGGCGCAAGACGACAACAAGACGGACGCTTCGGCGCAAGAGACCGAGAGCGCCGAAGCGACCAAGGAGGACTGACAGATGGCAACAAGCACACAGGATTGGATAGAGGAGCTCAAGGGCATCTCCGTGCTCGAGCTCGCCGAGCGCATCAAAGCGCTCGAGGAGGAGTTCGGTGTCTCAGCGGCTGCGGTGGCCGCACCGGCTGCAGCAGCCGGTGGCGGCGGGGGTGGCGGCGACGCAGGCGCAGAGGATGAGGGTCCGACCACCGTCGACGTCATCCTCGCGGCTGCCGGCGACAAGAAGATCCAGGTGATCAAGGTCGTGCGCTCGGCAACGGGGCTTGGCCTCAAGGAGGCCAAGGCGCTCGTGGATGAGGCCCCCAAGCCGGTCAAGGAGGGCATCGAGCGCGAGGAGGCCGACAAGCTCAAGGCCGAACTCGAGGAGGCCGGAGGCAGCGTCGAGTTGAAGTAGCACGTAGTTCTGGGGCCGCGCGCGGGCGTTCGCGCCCGCGCGTTTGGATTTCTCCCAAAAACGGCCTCTTTCAGGTACAATCCCGCCCGCTGGCCGATAGTCGCAGCCACCCAATCGAAGTCGGCGCCGCGCCACATACGCGGTCGTCAAGGGTGGGGTCCGTGAGTGCTGGCTGCCCCACTTGAGGGCGCCGATAGTCTGTGCTATCTTTGGTGGTCGCGCGTTTGCGCCCGCCTTTGCCCGTCTCTCGCCCTCCGAAGGAGTCATTTCTTGGCTGCTGTTGATGCTCTCCGGACGCGCCGGACTTTCGCGCGTCTGAACAAGTCTGTCGACGTACCCAACCTCATCGATATCCAGCGCCGCTCGTTCCTGTGGCTCACCGACCCCCAAAAGGGCGGTCTGCGCGAGACGATCGACGATATCTCCCCGATCGAGGACTACACCGGCAACCTCGCCGTCCAGTTTGGAGAATTCGTTTTCGACGAGCCGGTCGCCTCGCTCGAGCAGTGCCGCGAGAAGGATTTGACCTACGCCCGTCCCCTGACCGTCACGGTTGCGTTCATCAACCGCGAGACCGGCGAGATCCGCGAGCAGTCTGTCTTCATGGGCGATTTCCCCTGGATGACCGAGCGCGGCACATTCGTCATCAACGGCACCGAGCGCGTCGTCGTGACCCAGCTCGTGCGCTCCCCGGGCGCCTATCTGATGGAGCCCAAGGATCGCGAGAAGCAGGTGTTCATCGCCAACCTGATGCCCGCGCGCGGCTCCTGGCTGGAGCTCGAGATCGACAAGAAGGGCAAGGTCTTCGTTCGCATCGACCGCAAGCGCAAGCTGCCCGTCACGGTGCTCCTGCGCGCAATGGGCTACGCGACCGATGAGGAGATCCTGCGGCTGTTCGAGAACTCGCACTACATCCGCAACACGATCGAAGCCGACACCGAGCAGACCAGGACCGAAGAGGGTGCCTTGATCGAGCTGTTCAAGAAGCAGCGTCCCGGCGAGCCGCCGAGCGTGGAGAACGCCAAGGCGCTGCTCAACCAGCTGTTCTTCGATCCCAAGCGCTACGACCTCACAAGGGTCGGTCGCTACAAGCTCAACTCGCGTCTCGGGCTCGACATCGACATCGACACGCGCACGCTCACCCACGACGACATTCTTGCGCTCGTCAAGGAGCTTGTGTCCTTGCCCAAGCGTCTCGGCATGCCCGAGGAGCCCGAGTTTGAGATCAAGGACTACGCGGCCGAGGCCACGAGCATGCCTCGCGAGCCCGTGGAGGAGCACCTCGACGAGTACGAGCACTTCGGCAACCGCCGTCTGCGCACCGTCGGCGAGCTGATCCAGGAGGCCTTCCGCATCGGTCTCTACCGCATGGAGAGGGTCGTACGCGAGCGCCTCACTACAGAGGACGCCGACACGATCACGCCGCAGACGATCATCAACATTCGCCCGGTCGTGGCTGCCTTGAAGGAGTTCTTCGGCTCCTCCCAGCTCTCCCAGTTCATGGACCAGACGAACTCCTTGGCGGGCCTGACCCACCGCCGGCGCCTGTCCGCGCTGGGAGCGGGCGGGCTCACACGTGAGCGCGCTCCGATCGAGGTGCGCGACGTGCACCCCACCCACTACGGGCGCATGTGCCCGATCGAGACCCCCGAGGGTCCCAACATCGGCCTGATCGGCTCGCTCTCCTCGTTCGCCGAGGTGTCCGAGTACGGCTTCGTCACCACCCCCTACCGGGTCGTCAAGGACGGGATCGCCACCGACGAGGTCGTTCGCTTGGACGCCACCCAGGAGGAGGAGCAGCTGATCGCGCAGGCCAACACGCCGATCGACGAGAAGACCGGCAAGCTGCTCGGCAAGGAGATCCTGTGCCGCACCCAGGCCGGCCAGTACGTGACGGTCGGTCCCAAGGACGTGGACCTCGTGGACGTCTCGCCCGAACAGATCTGGTCGGTGGCTACCGCCATGATCCCGTTCCTCGAGCACGATGATGCCAACCGCGCCCTGATGGGCTCGAACATGCAGCGCCAGGCCGTCCCGCTCCTGAAGACCGACGCCCCCTTGGTGGGCACCGGTATGGAGCGCCGGGCTGCCCTGGACACGGGCGATGTGCTGCTCGCGCTGAACACCGGCACGGTCGATTTCGTCGATGCCAACCGCATCGTCGTCGAGACCTCTGAAGGCAAGGACGATTACGAGCTGCAGAAGTTCATGCGCTCCAACCAGGGCACCTTGATCCACCACAAGCCCAAGGTGAGCGCGGGCCAGAAGGTCAAGGCCGGCGACGTGCTCGCCGACGGCTCCTCGACCGACAAGGGCGAGATGGCTCTGGGCAAGAACCTGATGGTGGCCTTCATGTCCTGGGAGGGCTACAACTTCGAGGACGCCATCATCCTGTCCAAGCGCCTCGTGCAGGACGACGAGCTCACCTCGATCCACATCGAGGAGTACGAGATCGACGCGCGCACGACCAAGCTCGGCGACGAGGAGATCACGAGGGACATCCCCAACCGCTCGGAGGAGTCTCTGCGCAACCTCGACGACCGCGGCATCGTCAGGGTCGGTGCCGAGGTGGCCTCGGGCGACCTGCTCGTCGGCAAGGTCACGCCCAAGGGCGAGACCGAGCTCACCGCCGAGGAGAAGCTGATCAGGGCCATCTTCAAGGAGAAGGCTCGCGAGGTGAGGGACACCTCTTTGAAGGTGCCCCACGGTGAGGGTGGCGTCGTGATCGACGTCATGACCTTCAGCCGCGACGAGGGCGACGACCTGCCCCCGGGCGTCAACGACCTCGTGCGCGTGTTCGTGGCCAAGAAGCGCAAGATCTCCGAGGGCGACAAGCTCGCGGGCCGCCACGGCAACAAGGGTGTGATCTCGAAGATCGTCGACCAGCAGGACATGCCGTTCTTGGAGGACGGCACCCCGGTCGACGTGATCCTCAACCCGCTGGGCGTGCCTTCGCGCATGAACGTCGGCCAGATCCTGGAGACGCATCTGGGTTGGGCCGCGGCGCAAGGGTGGTACGACGACGGCACCGAGGCCTACAAGGAAGCCCACACCAACGGCGGCAACAAGCGCGTATATGTAGCCACTCCCGTGTTCGACGGGGCCACCGTCGAAGACGTGGACACGGCCCTGGTCAAGTGGCAGGACGCGCATGAAGGCCGCATCCGCATGGACGTGGACAAGTCGCGTCGGGTGGGCGAGCAGGCCTCGGGCAAGATGACCTTGTTCAACGGCCGCACGGGCGAGCCCTTCGAGGAACAGGTCACCGTCGGCTACATGTACATCCTCAAGCTCCTGCACCTGGTCGACGACAAGATCCACGCCCGCTCGACCGGTCCTTACTCGCTGGTCACCCAGCAGCCCCTGGGCGGCAAGGCACAGTTCGGCGGCCAGCGCTTCGGCGAGATGGAGGTGTGGGCCCTGGAGGCGTTCGGCGCCGCCTACACCCTCCAGGAGATGCTCACGATCAAGTCCGACGACACCGTCGGGCGCGTGAAGGCCTATGAGGCGATCGTCAAGGGCGAGAACATCGCCGAGCCCTCGATCCCCGAGTCCTTCAAGGTCCTGCTCAAGGAGATGCAGTCCCTGGCGCTCGACGTGGGCGTTGTCTCCGAGGAGGGCCAGCACACCGAGCTGCGCGACGAAGACGACGATCTGCTGCGCGCGGCCGAGGAGCTCGGCATCGATCTGTCCGGCGTCAGGGCACCCACCGGCGAGCTCGGCAGCGAGGTCGTTGCAGACGAGGCTGGGGCGGAGGGATCGGCCGAGACCGAGACAGATGGCGAGCAGGACAAGGATGAGGATCTCGACGGCGCGATCGACGTCGAGGGCCTGATCGAGGACGGCATCTCACTCGACGCTTTGGACAGTGTCGAGGACGCGCCGATCGAGGATCCCGTGCCGGAGACCGAGACGTAGTCCTCGAGCCGCACCTCCCGCCCTGCCGGCGGGAGCTCGAGCGGGCCGAGCCATTGGACGGGCGATGGCGAGAAGGCCCCGGGTCAAGCGAATGAGACCCGATCACACCCCGTTTCACCCGCGAGCGAAAGCGCACCCAGATGATCGACATCAATAACTTCGACGCCATCGAGATCAGCCTCGCCTCCTCCAAGCAAATCCGCTCCTGGAGCTCCGGCGAGGTGACCAAGCCCGAGACAATCAACTACCGCACGCTCAAGCCCGAGAAGGACGGTCTCTTCTGCGAGCGTATCTTCGGCCCCACCAAGGACTGGGAGTGCTACTGCGGCAAGTACAAGCGCGTGCGCTACAAGGGCATCGTGTGCGAGCGCTGCGGCGTGGAGGTCACCCGCTCGAAGGTCCGCCGCGAGCGCATGGGCCACGTCGATCTTGCTGCGCCCGTCTCCCACATTTGGTTCTTCAAGGGCGTTCCCTCCCGCATCGGCTACCTGCTCGACATGGCTCCCAAGGAGCTCGAGAAGGTGCTCTACTTCGCCGCCTCGATCGTCACTTGGGTCGACGACGAGGCCCGCTCCAAGGATCTCGACTCGCTCGAGAAGGAGGTCAACAAGGTCCTGGACTCCTACGCCGCCGAGCTCGAGGAGCGCGTGCTCGAACTGCGCGAGTCGCTCGCCCGCCGCGAGAAGTACCTGCAGACCGGCAAGCAGACTTCCTTCAATGACGAAGACCACCTGTGGGCCGACTCGCTCGATCTCAACCTCGCGAAGATCACAGACGAGGAACGCGAGAAGCTGATCAAGGAACTGAACAAGACCTTCGAGGCCGACATCGCCGACACCGAAGCCTACGTCGAGGACGGGGCCGAGCGCATGCGCAACGTGTGGGAGCTCTTCAAGACGATGGAGCCCAAGCAGATCGAGCACGACGAGACCACCTTCCGCGAGCTCAAGGAGCGCTTTGGCTCCTCATACGGCTTCGGCGAGTACTTCCGCGGGGGCATGGGCGCCGAGGCGATCCGCGACCTGCTCCAGCAGGTGGATCTCGAGGCCGAAAGGACCGAACTGGAGGAGCAGGTCAAGACCGGCAAGGGCCAGAAGCAGGCCCGCGCCGTCAAGCGCCTGAAGGTCGTCAGCGCCTTCATCCAGTCCGGCAACAAGCCCGAGATGATGGTCCTCGACGCCGTCCCGGTGATCCCCCCGGAGCTGCGCCCGATGGTCCAGCTCGACGGTGGGCGCTTTGCCACCTCCGACCTCAACGATCTCTACCGCAGGGTCATCAACCGCAACAACCGCCTCAAGCGCCTGCTCGATCTGGGCGCGCCCGAGATCATCGTCAACAACGAGAAGCGCATGCTCCAGGAGGCCGTCGACGCGCTGTTCGACAACGGCCGTCGCGGCCGTCCCGTGACGGGCCCCGGCAACCGTCCCCTGAAGTCACTCTCGGACATGCTCAAGGGCAAGCAGGGGCGCTTCCGCCAGAACCTGCTCGGCAAGCGCGTGGACTACTCCGGCCGCTCGGTCATCGTGGCCGGCCCCTACCTGAAGCTGCACCAGTGCGGTCTGCCGAAGATCATGGCGCTCGAGCTGTTCAAGCCGTTCATCATGGCGCGCCTGGTCGAGCGCAAGTCCGCGCAGAACATCAAGGCGGCGAAGAAGATGGTCGACTCGATGATCGGCGAGGTGTGGGACGTGCTCGAGGAGGTAATCCACGAGCACCCGGTGCTGCTCAACCGCGCACCCACCCTCCACCGTCTCGGCATCCAGGCCTTTGAACCGCTGCTGGTCGAGGGCAAGGCAATCCAGGTTCACCCCTTGGTCTGCCATGCCTTCAACGCGGACTTCGACGGCGATCAGATGGCCGTCCACCTACCCCTCTCGGCCGAGGCCCAGGCGGAGGCGCGCATCCTGATGCTCTCCTCCAACAACATCCTCTCCCCGGCCCATGGCGCGCCTTTGGCGACACCCACCCAGGACATGATCCTCGGCGCCTACTACCTCACCTATGGGCCCGAGGCCCAGGAGCTGGGGGAGAAGCGCGAGCTGCTCACCAGCGGCAAGTGGCCGGAGAGCGAGCCCCGTCCGCACGTGTTCCGCACGGCCCAGGAGGCCGAGCTCTCATACGAGGCGGGCGTCGTCAAGCTGCACGAAACGGCCGAGTTCAGGCCCTTCAAGCGCGAGGGTGGCCACATCCTGACCACGGTCGGGCGGATCATCTACAACGACCGCATCGAGCGGGCCCTTGCGGAGGCGCTTGGAGACGACTTCGACGCCTCCAAGTACGTGTTCGTGAACCAGTCGATGAAGAAGCGCGACACCACGCGCTTGATCGACGCCTTGGTGCAGACCTACGGCGCCACCACGATCTCCCTGGTCCTGGACGCGTTCAAGGACCTCGGCTTCAAGTACGCGACCCAGGCGGGCATCACGATCTCCAAGAACGACGTGGTGATCCCGCCCGAGAAGCAGTCGATCCTCGACAAGTACGACAAGCTCGTGGGCGACATCACCGACCAGTACGACATGGGCCTGATCACCCAGGAGGAGCGCCACGAGGCGGTCGTGGAGAAGTGGAACGCCGCCACCGACGAGGTGGCAGAGGCGATGATCGCCAACCTCGACACGCTCAACCCCATCTTCATGATGGCCAACTCCGGCGCCCGTGGCTCCTTCAAGCAGATCCGCCAGCTGGCGGGGATGCGCGGCCTGATGGCCAACCCGAAGGGCGAGATCATCGAGCGGCCGATCAAGTCCAACTTCATGGAGGGCCTGTCGGTCCTGGAGTACTTCATCTCCACCCACGGCGCGCGAAAGGGCCTCGCCGACACGGCCCTGCGCACCGCCGACTCGGGCTACCTGACCCGGCGTCTCGTAGACGTTGCCCAGGACGTGATCATCCGCGAGGTCGATTGCGGCACCGACGAATTCATCGAGATGACCGTCTGGAACGACGGTGGCGAGCCCAACGAAAACCTAGTGGGCCGCACCGCCGCACAGCCGATCACGACCAAGCGCGGGCGCATGCTCGCCGAGGGCGGTGAGGAAATCGGACGTCAAGAGCTCGCCGACATCGCCGAGGCATTCGGCGACGATCACGAGAAGGGCGTCAAGGTGACCGTGCCCGTGCGCTCGGTACTCAAGTGCAAGGCCCCCTCGGGCGTTTGCCAGGCCTGCTACGCACGTGCCATGGCGACCGGCCAGACCGCCCAGATCGGCGATGCCGTGGGCATCGTGGCTGCCCAGTCGATCGGCGAGCCCGGCACCCAGCTGACGATGCGCACGTTCCACACCGGCGGTGTCGCCGGCGCGGACATCACGCACGGCCTGCCCCGCGTGGTGGAGCTGTTCGAGGCGCGCAAGCCCAAGGGCTTGGCCAAGATCGCCGAGCAGGACGGGATCGTGTCGATCGAAGAGTCCGAGAAGGCTCTCACCGTGGTCATCACCGACGAGGCCGGCGAGGAGCACCGCCACGCATTTCCCAGGCGTACACGCCTGTATGTGAGCGAAGGCGAGAAGATCCAGGCGGGCAAGCAGCTCAACGAGGGCTCGCTCTATCCGCACGAGCTCCTGGCGATCCGTGGGCGCACCGAGACCGAGCAGTATCTGGTCAAGGAGGTCCAAGAGGTCTACAAGTCCCAGGGCGTGGACATCAACGACAAGCACATCGAGCTGATCGTGCGCCAGATGCTCAAGAAGGTCAGGGTCGACCAGAAGGGCGACACCGACTACCTGCCCGGGCAGTTCGTGGACCGCTACGAATTCGCCAAGGCCAACGACGATGTGATCGCCAAGGGCGGGGAGACCGCCCAGTTCGAGGACATCATCCTCGGCATCACCAAGGCATCCCTGAACACCGACTCGTTCCTCTCGGCGGCCTCCTTCCAGGAGACCACCAAGGTGCTCACCGATGCCTCCCTGGAGGGCAAGATCGACCGGCTCAACGGGCTCAAGGAGAACGTGATCATCGGCAAGCTGATCCCGGCCGCGACCGGTCTCAAGCGCTACCGGCGGATCGAGATCGAACCATCCGAGCCGCTCCCCCGTGCAATCGACGACGTCGGCCTGCTCGACCAGGAGGAGATCGCCGCCGAGCTCGGTCTCGCCGACGGAGAGGCCTTGGGCACCGGCTACGGCAGCGAGTTCGACGCCGACCTCGCCTCCCTGGAGAAGATCGGCGCCGGCAGCACCGACCCCGGTTTCGTCGAGGGCCTGGGTGAGCTGGACGTGCCCGAGGAGTCAGGCGAGTAACGATTTGGCTGGTAAGGGCCTTCGGGTCCTTACCTCCTTTCATTTCGACAGCGGCGCATGCGCTGGCCGATTGGCGATTCCGTCAATCGTCAATCGGCATCCCGGTCGGCACATGCGCCGACCGGCCGGGGCGCACATGTGCGCCCCGGTTCCCAGGCGAGGGATTGCTACTCCGCAGAGGTCGCCCTACGCGCGCGTAGGGATCTGTTGAGAGCATTCTTATTGGCCCTCACCGTTCCTTGAGCATGGTCTGCGGTGTTCGGGGCAAATATGTGCGGAGTGGGGATCACACGCCGATCGCTGATCGCGGCAACGGCTATCGCCGGCGCGCGCGGTGCCCTGCGTCCACCCGCCTCCTTCGCGCGGCTCCTCGCAGGCGAGTCCTCGCTCACCGGTCTCCCGCTCGTGAGCTCCGGCCTGCAGGCCGGTCCCGGCCAGCCTCCGATCGTCGCGCGCCGCGCGTGGGCCCGAGGCGGCGAGCACCCCAAGGTGGCACCCGCATACGGAACCGTCCAACTCGCCTTCGTCCACCACACCGAGAACCCCGACGGCTACTCCGCGGCCGAGGTACCCGCGATGCTGCGCTCGATCTACGACTTCCATCGCTACGGCCACGGTTGGAACGACATCGGCTACAACTTCGTGATCGACCGCTTTGGTCGTATCTTCGAGGCGCGCGCGGGTGGCATCGACGAGCCGGTGATCGGTGCCCAGGCCGGAGGCTACAACGCCTACTCCACCGGCATAGCCATCCTTGGCACCTACAGCGCCCAGCAGATCTCCTCGGTCGCCCGCACCGCGCTCGAGCATCTCTTGGCTTGGAAGCTGTCCTTGCACGGTGCGCCTCTGGAAGGGCGGGTCACCGTGCGCGTGACTCCAGGCGGGGCCGTCTACAGCCGCTTCCCCGCCCACACCCCCGTGTCCCTGCCGCGCGTCGCCGGCCATCGCGACGCCGACTCCACCGACTGTCCCGGCGACGCCCTCTACGCCGAGCTCCAAGCGGTACGCCGTGCCTCCGCCCGCCTCGCCGGACCCGGCGGACGGGCGACCATCCGCCTGCAGCTCGCCGAAGCGGAAGGCGCCCAGACTGCCCTGGTCGGAAGCCTCCGCCTCACCGACGGCACCCCCTTGGCGGGTGCCCCGATCGAAGTCCAGGTGCGCCGGGTGGCCGACAAAGGCGAGACAGTCAGCGAGCTCACTTTCGCCCAAGCGATGACCGATCCCGCCGGCCAGTGGTCTGTCCCGGTCACCATCTCACCGCCCAAGGCCACTGATAGAGCGGAGACGGCTCTGCGGGCCGTCTGTCGCGGTGGCGCCAACCTGCCCGTCGTTGTCTCCGAGCCCCTCACATTCCCCGGCAGCGCCTCCCTCAGTTCGCCCGCGGCCCCTGCGCCAGGTCAGGCCCCCGCGACCGGTCAAGCCCCCGCGCCCGGTCAGGCTCCGGCGCCCGCTCAGACCCCACCGGCGCCGAGCCAAGCGCCTGCGCCCACTGCTCCAGAAGCAGCGCCTCCCGCTGGGTGAGGCCCTTCGCGGGGGTTGTCTCCACGAGCAGCGTGGGACTCGCGCGCGCGCCCGCCCACGCGTGGCAGGCTTCGTTGAAAGCGTCGTCGATCCACGCCAATGGTCTCGTGCCCGCGTAGGCATCGATCGCGTCGAGCTTCCAATGGGCATTGGTGCGACCCACCCTGCCCTCGAAGCTCAGGTGGGGCAACTTCGGCAGGCCCAGCAGATGGGGTAGGTATTCGTTGGCCTTCTCCTCCCACCCGCTGGCCCAAGCGAGCTCGAACACCGGCGCGAGTCCAAGCAGGTGCCCGGCGGCCTCACACGAAAGAAAATGGGGTATGCCGTCGATCGAATGGAACGACCCTCCGGGGGGTGGACCCCCCTCGAACGCGAACAGCGAGATCACCCCGTCTATGTCCACCAGCAACAATGGCGGGCTCGGGTTGGGCGGCGCGGGGCTCGATTTGGGCAGCGAAAGGTCGGATTTGAGTCGCCGCGGGTCCGGTTCGAGCAGTTGTGGGCTCGGTTTGCTCTCTGTTAGGCGTGGGTCGTCTTTAGCTTGCACAGAGGTGGCGGGCTGTAACCTGCCCAGGTCGCGTCGGTGCAGTAAAGCATCTACGGGACCTTGCCGATGGATCATCACCCCATCCGGCTCCCCTTCATGACTCTCGATCTAGGCATACTCCTCGCGCTCGCCTGCGCCTTCGTGGCCAACCTCGGCTTCTTCTACAAGTACCGGGGCGCCAACTCGGCCGCCAAGGTCGACATGCGCCACCCTCTGCGCTCGGGCCGCGCCCTCTTCTCCTCCAAGTGGTTTGCGATCGGCATGCTCGTCGCCGCGGCTTCCTGGGCCCTCCACGTGGCGGCTTTGGCGCTCGCTCCGATGTCTGTCGTACAGGTAGCGCTTGCCGCCGGAGTGGTCTTGATCGCCGTCATGGCCGACCGCATGTTCGGCTTCAAGGTGGGTCGCCGCCAGTGGCTCGGCCTGTGGCTCACCGCTGCCGGTCTGGTCATGCTCGGCCTGACCTTGCCCACCATGCACGGCGCCCACTCCCACTTCTCCGATCCCGCGATGATCTCCTTCGAGGCCGGCCTGTTCGGGCTCGGTGGCCTGCTCATCATGGGGCCCCGCATGGGCGGCCCCGCCGAGCACCACGGCATGATGCTCGGCGCCGCCTCGGGAATCCTGTTCGGCGTCTCAGACACCGCGATCAAGGCGCTCACCGGCATCGTCGGCGCCCACGGTGCCCTCGGCCTGCTGCTCAGCCCATGGCTTGCCGTGGCGGCACTGGCGTCGGTCTTTGCCTTCTACGCCTCCGCGCGCGGGCTCCAGGACGGCGACGCGGTGCCCGTCATCGCCGTCACCGGAACCGCAGCCAACATCGCCGGCGTGACCGGTGGCATCATCGTGTTCGGCGATCCCATGCCCGGGAGCGCCTTGGGGATAGTTCTCCAGTCGCTTGCCTTCGTGATGGTGCTGGTGGCCGCGGCCTTGATGCCTGCGCCGGTCCGCTCCGCCGGCCTGCGCGCCGGGGCTTGATCGCCCACGGGTCGGCGCGAAGCAGACGCTGCTAGGATCCCCGGCCGAATGCCCACCACCTCGCAACTCGTGCGCAAGGGGCGCATCGCGCCCAAGAAAAAGCTCGCCACTCCCGGTCTCAAGTCGGGCAAGGGGCGCAAGAAGAAGGTCGCCGCTCCACAGCGGCGCGGAGTGTGCACGCGCGTGTACACCACCACCCCGAAGAAGCCCAACTCCGCCCTGCGCAAGGTCGCGCGTGTGCGCATCGCCGGCTCGATCGAGGTCACGGCCTACATCCCGGGCGAGGGCCACAACCTGCAGGAGCACTCCGTGGTGCTCGTGCGCGGCGGTCGCGTCAAGGATCTTCCTGGCGTGCGCTACAAGGTCGTCCGCGGTACCTTGGACGCCGCCGGCGTAAGCGATCGCAAGCAGGGCCGCTCCCAGTACGGCGTGAAGAAGAAGTAGCAATGCCCCGCCGCGCAGCCGCCCAGGTGCGTCCGCTCGAAGCGGACCCCATCCACCGCTCCAAGCTCGTCCAGCAGATCATCAACAAGGTCATGCTCGACGGCAAGAAGTCAACCGCTGAGCGCATCGTCTACGACGCGCTCGCCCTGCTCGGGGAGCGCTCCGACAAGGATCCCATCGAGCAGCTCGAGAGCTCGATCAGAGCCCTGACCCCTGCCTTGGAGGTCCGCTCCCGTCGCGTCGGCGGAGCCACCTATCAAGTGCCCGTCGAGGTTCCCTCCGCGCGTGCCCGCACTTTGGCCGTGCGCTGGCTCGTCGAGTTCGCCCGCAACCGGCGCGAGAAGACAATGGCCCAGCGCTTGGCCAACGAGTTGCTAGATGCCCAGTCCCAGCAGGGCGGCGCCTACAAGCGCAAGGACGACATCTACCGCATGGCCCAGGCCAATAAGGCCTTTGCCCACTATCGCTGGTAGCGAGGTCAATCCCACACCGCTCTCCCGGGCGTGTTCCGCAGCGCCGCCTTGGCCTGAGGGGCTTGAGGTTGTTTCGCAATTTAGAGATCGTTACGCTTTGTAACGAATCGCGCACGGGGCATTTCCGTGCACGGGGTGGGACCTGAGGCGCCGCTGCCGCCGGTCGTCTTCAGCAGAGGTCTGTGTGACGCACAGCACGGTAGGTTCCCTTGAAGAAAGAAGGTTTGGTACCTAAACTTCTGGTACCGAATGTCTTCTTCGCGGACAGTCATCGAGCAGACCGACCCCCACGCCTCGACGCGTATCGAGCGCCACGTGTGGGTGATCTGTGGCGTGGTGATCCTGGGGATGATCATGTCGATCCTCGACACGACGATCGTCAACGTTGCGCTGCACACGCTCTCGCACGATCTGCACAGCCCGCTCTCGCAGGTCCAGTGGGTGATCACCGGCTACCTGCTCGCGCTCGCCGCAGTGATTCCCGTCACCGGCTGGGCGGCGCGGCGCTTTGGTGCCAAGCAGGTCTACATGACCTCCCTGGTGCTCTTCACCGCCGGCTCGGCCCTGTGCGGGGTCGCCAACTCGACCACCTCCCTGGTCGTGTTCCGCGTCCTGCAGGGCGCCGGCGGCGGAATGATCATGCCCGTGGCGATGATGATCATGGCCCAGGTGGCCGGCCCGCAGCGCATGGGCAAGGTCATGGGCTATGTCTCGATGCCCGCCATGCTCGCGCCGATCCTCGGGCCGGTCGTGGGCGGCCTGATCCTCGAGAACTTGCACTGGTCATGGATCTTCTTCGTCAACGTCCCGATCGGGATCCTCGCGTTCGTGCTCGGCTGGCGCATGCTCCCCCACACCGACTCCGGCGAGGCCGGGCGCTTGGACGTCCTGGGTCTCGCGATGCTCCCCGCCGGATTCGCGGCGATGATCTACGGCGTCAGCGAGCTCGGCTCGGGCTCAGCCCTGGGCTCGGGCAAAGTGATCCTGCCGACCGTCGCGGGCGTCGTGCTGATCGCGCTCTTCTGCGTTCATGCCCTCCGCATCGAGCGTCCTCTGCTGGACATCCGCATGTACGCCAACCGTGTCTTCGCCGGGGCCGCGTTCACGAACTTCGGGCTCGGCGCCGCGCTCTTCGGAGCGATGATCCTGGTGCCGCTCTACTACCAAGAAGTGCGCGGGCAGAGCGTCGTCAATACCGGCCTGCTCACCGGCCCCCAAGGTCTCGGCGCCTTGATGGCGATGCCGATCGCCAGTCGCCTCACCCAGCGCTTCGGCGGCGGTCGCGTGGCGCTCGGCGGCGTCTCGCTTCTGTGCGTGAGCACCCTGCCCTTCACCGTGATCGGCGCCCACACCTCGATCGTGGCCATCTCCTTGGTGCTCGTCGTGCGCGGTCTCTCGATCGGCCTGTGCTTCATGCCGGCGATGAGCGCCGCCTTCTCGGCCATGCGCCCCGACCAGATATCCGATGCCACCCCCCAGATCAATGCCTTGCAGCGCACCGGTGGGGCGATCGGCACGGCCGTGCTCGCTGTCGTCTTGCAGCGCGCCGGAGCGGGCGCCCACACCCCGGAGGAGCTTGCCGGTGCGTTCGACACCGCCTACTGGTGGGCTTTCGCAGTCGCCGCCTTGTCTCTGATCCCTTGCATCATGTTGTTGCGCGCCGAGCGACCCCAGGCAGAATCCGGGCAGCCCCTGGGCGAGCCAGAGTCGATCGCGGCAAGTCCCGAGGCGCTCGCCGACGCCGTCGGGGTCTGAGCTGTCGGAGTCTGAGCACCTCTTCTTGCCATGCCACGCACTGCCGAGCCACCCCCTAAGGACTTCCAGCAGGAATGGGAAGCCGAGCTGCTCGACCTCGGCAAGGCGTTCCGGCGCGTGTTTCGCAGCTTGCGGCGCCTGCGCGGGCGCGATACCCATCTAGTCGGCTCGGAGGTCAGCCACGCCCAGATGGAACTGATGATCGAGCTCAGCGAGCGAGGTCCGCTCTCGGCCGGCGAGCTCGCCCTCGCGGCCCAGCTCACGCCGGCAACCGTTACCCAGATGCTCGATCATCTCGCCGCATGCGGCCACGTCGAGCGCACCCGCTCCGATGTGGACAGGCGGGTCGTCGTCACTCACCTCACGGCCCAGGGCGAGCTCAAGGTGCAAGCCAAGCGCGTCCTCTGGCAGGAGCGCTGGGAGAGCGTCTTGGCCGACATCGACGCGGACGACTTGCGCACCACCACCCGGGTCTTGGAGCGACTCAACGCGGTTTTCGAGGATGCCCCTGAGACGGGCAACTGCGAGGCTGGGCAATAGACGGCGCGAGACCCCGCCACCACCCACCAGCGCTCATAAACCTCATCCTCGAATGGTGGATGGGGGCCCTATAGCTCTGCTATAGTCGCCCTCCGCGAGCGACGTGGAGTGGCCTGGGGCCGGTCCGTTCGCCCAGCGTGAACACCATGGAGACTCTGACCAGATAGCCAAGCGAATCGCCCGACGACCGGCAGCGCATGGGCCCGAAGGGCCCATTTTTTTGCCCTGACCGCCGTCACAGGCCCGCCTGCTCGCTGCCATCCACACACAGGAACCGACCCCCCAAATCATCTGAAAATGCCACGCAAGTTTCCACTCGAAAAGACCCGCAACATCGGGATCATGGCCCACATCGATGCGGGCAAGACGACCACCACCGAGCGCATCCTCTACTACACGGGGCGCACCTATAAGATCGGTGAGGTCCACGAGGGCGCCGCGGTGATGGACTGGATGGAACAGGAGCAGGAGCGCGGCATCACGATCACCTCCGCCGCCACCACCGCCGAGTGGGACGGCCACCGCATCAACATCATCGACACCCCCGGCCACGTCGACTTCACAGTCGAGGTGGAGCGCTCCCTGCGCGTGCTCGACGGCGCGATCGCCCTGTTCGACTCGGTCGCCGGCGTCGAGCCCCAGTCGGAGACCGTGTGGCGCCAAGCCGACAAGTACCACGTGCCCCGCATCGCCTACATCAACAAGATGGACCGCACCGGCGCGGACTTCGAGCAGGGTGTGCAGACGATGATCGACCGGCTCGGAGCCCATCCCGTCCCGATCCAGCTCCCGATCGGTGCCGAGGGGGACTTCGAGGGCGTCGTCGATCTCGTCAGGATGAAGGCGATCGTCTACAAAGACGAGCTCGGCACCGAGCAGGAAATCGTAGCGATCCCGGATTCGCTGCTCGAAGCGGCCGAGGCCGCACGCGAGCACCTGCTCGAGGAGGTCTCGCACTACGACGATGCTCTGCTCGAGCTGCTCTTGGAGGAGGCCAAGATCCCTGAGGACGCTCTCAAGCAGGCGATCCGCAAGGCCACGCTCTCGACCAAGCTGACACCGGTGCTGTGCGGCTCCTCCTTCAAGAACAAGGGCGTCCAGCCGCTGCTCGACGCGGTCGTGGACTATCTGCCCTCCCCGCTTGACGTGCCGGCGGTGAGCGGCGCGGAACCCGTCAAGGGCGATGGCGAGGAGCCCCAGATCGAGCGCCACGCCGACGACTCCGAGCCGTTCGCGGCGCTGGCCTTCAAGATCATGGCCGACCCCTACGTGGGCAAGCTCACCTATTTCAGGGTCTACTCCGGCAAACTCGAGGCCGGCTCGCGCGTGCTCAACGTCAACAGCGGCCGCGCCGAGCGGATTGGGCGCATCCTGATGATGCACGCCAACGAGCGCGAGGAGGTCTCCGAGGTCTACGCCGGCGACATCGCCGCCGCGGTGGGAATCAAGCAGGTCATCACCGGTGACACTCTGGCTGCTCCCGACGCGCCGATCAAGCTCGAGAACATCACCTTCCCCGAGCCGGTCATCAAGGTCGCGGTCGAGCCCAAGACGAAGATCGACCAGGAGAAGATGTCGGTCGCCTTGGGACGCCTGGCCGAGGAGGACCCCACCTTCCAGGTGCGCACCAACGAAGAAACCGGCCAGACCGAGATCTCCGGCATGGGCGAGCTTCACCTGGAAGTGCTCGTGGACCGCATGAAGCGCGAGTTCGGGGTAGAGGCCAATGTGGGTCGCCCCCAGGTCTCCTACCGCGAGACCGTACGTGGCACGGCCGAGAAGATCGAAGGCAAGTTCGTGCGCCAGACCGGCGGCTCGGGCCAGTTCGGCGTCGTCTACATCGACTTGGAGCCGGCGCCCGGCGAGGGCTTCGACTTCATCAACAAGATCAAGGGAGGCTCCATCCCCTCGGAGTTCATCCCGGCTGTGGAGAAGGGCGTCGAGGAGGCTTTGGAGAACGGCGTCAAGGCCGGCTATCCGATGGTCGACGTGCGCGTGACCTTGGTCGACGGCAAGTACCACGACGTCGACTCCTCTGAGATCGCCTTCAAGGTGGCCGGCTCGATCGCCCTCAAGGAGGCTGCCAAGCGCGCCAAGCCCGTCCTTCTGGAGCCCGTGTTCGCGGTCGAGGTCGTCACACCCGAGGACTTCATGGGTGACGTGATGGGCGATCTCTCGCGCCGTCGCGGGCACCTGCAAGGCTCCGAGCAACGGGGCAACGCGCTCGCGATCCACGCCAAGGTTCCCTTGAGCGAGATGTTCGGGTACGCCACGGACCTGCGTTCCAACACGCAGGGCAGGGCCAATTACACGATGCAGTTCGAGGGGTACGAGGAGGTGCCTCCGAACATCGCGGAGAAGATCATCGAGCAGCGCACGGGCGAACCGGTGCCTGCGTAGGCACAAGTCAAGAAAATCCCCATTTAGATAGATTTCCCAGGTTCGCCCTCTAAGCGGCGAGCGTCAAAGTCGATAACAGGAGCGAACACAAAGTGGCGAAGGAGAAGTTCGAGCGCGACAAGCCGCACGTCAACGTCGGCACCATCGGTCACATCGACCATGGCAAGACGACCTTGACCGCTGCCATAACGACTGTCTTGGCAGAGAAGATGGGCGGCGAAGCCCGTAGCTTCGAGGAGATCGACAACGCTCCGGAGGAGAAGGAGCGCGGGATCACCATCGCCACATCGCACGTCGAGTACCAGACCGAGAACCGTCATTACGCACACGTCGACTGCCCCGGGCACGCCGACTACGTGAAGAACATGATCACCGGTGCCGCCCAGATGGACGGGGCGATCCTGGTGGTCTCGGCCGCCGACGGACCCATGCCCCAGACGCGCGAGCACATCCTGCTTGCCCGCCAGGTGGGTGTGCCTTACATCGTCGTGTTCCTCAACAAGGCCGACATGGTCGATGACGAGGAGCTGATGGAACTGGTCGAGGTGGAGGTGCGCGAGCTGCTCTCCGAGTACGACTTTCCGGGCGATGACATTCCATTCATCACAGGCTCCGCTCTGAAGGCGCTCGAGGGCGACGAGGAGTACAAGGGCAAGATCGTTGAGCTTGCCGCGGCGCTCGACAGCTACATCCCCCAGCCTGTGCGCGAGCTCGACAAGCCGTTCTTGATGCCCGTCGAGGATGTCTTCACGATCACCGGACGCGGCACCGTTGCGACGGGTCGCGTTGAGCAGGGCATCGTCAACACCGGCGATACGGTCGAGATCGTGGGAGTCCACGACACCACCACCACTGTGGTCACCGGTGTGGAGATGTTCCGCAAGATCCTCGACCAGGGTCAGGCGGGAGACAACGTGGGTTGTCTGCTTCGAGGCACCAAGCGTGAGGAGATCGAGCGCGGCCAGGTGCTCTGCAAGCCCGGCTCGATCACGCCCCACACCAAGTTCAAAGCTGAGGTCTACATCCTCAAGAAGGAGGAGGGTGGTCGTCACACTCCGTTCTTCACGGGCTACCGGCCGCAGTTCTATTTCCGCACGACCGATGTCACCGGCGTGGCGAAGCTGCCCGAGGGCGTCGAGATGGTCATGCCCGGCGACAACGTCCAGATGGAGATCGAGCTGATCCAGCCGATCGCCATGGACCAGGGCCTGCGCTTCGCCATCCGAGAGGGTGGGCGCACGGTCGGCTCGGGCGTGGTCACCGAGATCATCGAGTAGCACCAGAGGCGCCTCGGATCTTCCGGGGCGCCCCTTCATTGCAGTCCGATACGACTAAATCGAGCTCCGCCGTCAAGACGGTGAAGGGCGGATTCCCCCAGTAGGAGAATCCCGTCATTGCCGCGGAGGAGTGAGGTGGGCGCCAGCGCCCGGGGCCACGGCCCGACACAGCGAACGAAGGTAATCGAGAACTCAAAATGGCAGCCGCAACTCAAAACAAGATTCGCATTCGCTTGAAGGCGTACGACACGTCCGCCATCGAGTCAGCCGCGAAGGAGATCGTGGAGACCGCCACGCGCACCGGTGCGACGGTGTCCGGACCCGTGCCGCTGCCAACCGAGAAGAACGTCTACTGCGTGATCCGCTCGCCCTTCAAGGACAAGGACTCGCGCGAGCACTTCGAGATCCGTACGCACAAGCGCCTGATCGACATCCACCAGCCGAGCCCCAAGACGGTCGACTCGCTCCAGCGTCTGGATAACCTCCCGGCTGGCGTCGACATCGAGATCCGTCTCGCCACCTGAGCATCCGATGTCAGCCATTCTCGCCAAGAAGCTAGGGATGACTCAGGTCTTCCAGGACGACGGTAGCGTCGCGCGCGTAACTGTGCTCGAGGCCGGCCCCTGTCCCGTCACTGCCGTGCGCACAGCCGAGCGCGATGGCTATGACGCCGTGCAACTCGCCTTCTGCCAGACCAAGGAGAAGCACCTCTCAAAGCCAGAGCTGGGGCATCTGAAGAAGGCCGATGCCGCTCCCATGCGCCATCTCGTCGAGTTTCGTGGTGAGGCCGCAGACCTGCAGCTTGGTCAGTCGGTGACCGTGGAGTCCTTCGCTGCCGGGGACCACGTGAAGATCGCGGGCGTGTCCAAGGGCAAGGGCTTCCAGGGCACGATCAAACGCCACAACTTCAAAAGCGGCCCCAAGTCCCACGGCTCCCACAACGTTCGTGCACCGGGCTCGATCGGCGCCTCGGCGGACCCCGCGCGGGTGTTCAAGGGAATCCGCGGACCGGGCCAGATGGGCAACAAGCGCGTCACACAGCCGGGCCTCGAGATCGTGGCGGTCGATCCACAGAAGAACCTCATGCTCGTGCGCGGGTCGGTCCCCGGGCCGCGCGGCGGCGTCGTGGAGGTGCGCAGCGATGCCTGACGCTCCCGTGCTCAGCTCGAACGGTGGGGCCGCCAAGAAGGTCAAGCTCGAGCAGTCCGCCTTCGGCGCGAAGTTCAACGGGCCGCTCGTCCATCAGAGCGTGCGCGCCGAGCAGGCCGCGCGCCGGCGCGGAACCGCCGCCACCAAGACGCGTGGCAAGGTATCCGGCGGTGGCGCCAAGCCTTGGCGTCAGAAGGGCACCGGGCGCGCACGTGCCGGCTCCTCCCGCTCTCCCCTGTGGACCGGCGGTGGAACCGTGTTCGGTCCCCAGCCTCGCTCCTACACCTTCAAGATCAATCGCAAGGAGCAGCGCGCCGCACTACGGAGTGCTCTCTCTCTGCACGCCGAGCGCGCTTCGCTCGCGATACTCGACGCCGCCGCCTTCAAGACGCCCAAGACCAGCGATGCATTCGACCTGCTCGAGGACTGGAACCAGTCTCAGCCGACCTTGGTCGTGCTCGACGCCGAGGAGTCTGCGGCGGCGCTCTCCTTTCGCAATCTCGCACGCGTGGCGGTCTTGCAGCCCGAGAGCGTCGGCGTGGCCGACCTGCTTGGCGCGGCCTCCTTGCTCGTCTCCGAGAAGGCCCTGCAAGAGCTGACCGTGCGAGCCGCAGCCCCCACGAGGGAGAAGGCCTGATGGAGAGCACCCAGGTGATCATCAAGCCGGTCCTCTCCGAGAAGAGCTATGTGCTCTCCGCGGCCGGCAAGTACACCTTCCGCGTCCATCCGGACGCGCATCGCACGCAGATCCGCCAAGCCGTCGAATCCCTGTTCGACGTGCACGTCGTCGAGGTGCGCACGCTCAACGTCAAATCCAAGCCCAAGCGTCGCGGCATCACTCGTGGCTCCACGCGCGCTTGGAAGAAGGCGATCGTCCAAGTTCGCTCCGGCGAGTCCATCCCGATCTTCCAGGGCCTCGAGGGCCTGAACGAGTAGGAGCGCGACAGCCATGCCGATTCGCAAGCCCAAGCCCACAAGCCCAGGACGGCGCTTTGCCACCTACCCGGACTTCGCCGAGGTCACCAAGACCGAGCCCGAGCGCACGCTCGTGGAAGGCATCAAGAAGAGCGGCGGTCGCAACGCTCAAGGTCGCAAGACGGCGCGCCACCGTGGCGGCGGCGCCAAGCGCCTGTACCGCCGCATCGACTTCAAGCGTCGCAAGGACGGTGTGCCCGCCAAGGTCGCCGCGATCGAGTACGACCCCAACCGCTCCTCCTACATCGCCTTGCTGCACTACGCCGACGGCGAGAAGCGCTACATCCTCGCTCCCCAGCGGCTCACCGTCGGAATGACGGTCGCATCGGGCGAGGACGCCGAGATCTCGGTGGGCAACTGCATCCCGCTTGCCCGCATGCCAGTTGGAACGGTGATCCACAACGTCGAGCTACAGCCCGGTCGCGGCGGCCAGATGGCACGCTCGGCCGGGGCCTCGGTCCAACTGATGGCGAAGGACGGCGACATGGCCACCCTGCGCCTGCCCTCCGGGGAGATGCGCATGGTGCGCGCCGAGTGTCGGGCCACCGTCGGCACGATCGGCAACGCCGAGCACCAGAACGTCAAGGTGGGCAAGGCCGGCCGCAAGCGCCACATGGGCGTGCGTCCGCAGACCCGCGGCGTCGCCATGAACCCGGTCGACCACCCGCACGGCGGCGGTGAGGGCTCCACGACCGCCGGGCGCCACCCGGTCACGCCGTGGGGCGTGCCTACGCTCGGCTACCGCACGCGCAAGAAGAACAAGGCTTCAGACAAGTACATCGTGCGCGGTCGCCGACGCGGGAAGGGCAAGCAAAGATGAGTCGCTCCAGCAAGAAGGGCCCTTGGGTCGAAGAGCGCCTGATGGCGCGCATCGAGGCGATGAATGCCGAGAACACCAAGAAGATGATCAGGACCTGGTCGCGGGCATCTACGATCTTCCCCGACATGGTCGGCCACACGCTTGCCGTCCACGACGGCAAGAAGCACGTGCCCGTGTTCATCAGCGAGTCCATGGTCGGCCACAAGCTCGGCGAGTTTGCTCCGACGCGCGTGTTTCGCGGCCATGCGGGTTCAGGGAAGGTTCGATGAGCGACAAGCCCACCGACGAGCAGAGACCCGAGGAGACGAAGGCAAAGCCCAACACGGAGGACAAGCCGGCTGCCGAGAAGAAGCCCGCGGCAAAGAAGCCTGCTCCCAAGAAGGCCGCCGCCGAGAAGCCGGCCGACGCCGTGGCGGCCGAGGCCACCACCGAGAGCAAGCCCCCCCGCGCGGCCAAGGCGTCCTCGGAGAAGGGGCCTCCCGCCAAGAAGCCGGCGGAGAAGAAGGCCGTCGCCGAGAAGAAGCCTGTTGCAGCGAAGGAGCCTGTTGCCGAGAAGTCGGCAGGGGAGAAGAAGCCCGCTTCCGGGAAGGCCGGTGCCGCCAAGGCCGAGGAGCCCGCCACCAGCAAGTCTGAGGAGCCCGTCGCCGCGAAGGCTGAGGAACCGGCAGCCGCGAAGGCTGAGAAGCCGGCAGCCGACAAGGCCGCGAAGGCCGCCACCAGCTCGCGCGAGGCCCAGTCCGCGGCTTCGGCGCGCGCGCGGCGCAAGGTGGTGCGCGCCCAGGCTCGCTACGTGCGCACCTCCGCGCGCAAGGCACGCATGGTATGCGGGCACCTGCGCGGCAAGTCTGTGCAGGAGGCACGCGCTATCCTCGCCTTCACCCCTCGTGAGGTGGCCCGCGACTGGAGCAAGCTCTTGGAGTCGGCCGTGGCCAACGCCGAGAACAACCATGAGCTGATCGAGGACGATCTGCTCGTGCGCGAGGCGTATGCCGACGAGGGGCCCACCATCAAGCGCTTCCGGCCGCGCGCCCAGGGACGGGCCACCCCGATTCGCAAGCGCACAAGCCATCTGACGATCACGCTCACGCCCAAGCCCTAGGCACGGGCACAAGGACACCGAGACAGGACTTCGATACAGACATGGGTCAAAAGGTTCATCCAGAGGCAATGCGCGTGGGTTATATCCACGACTGGAAGTCCAACTGGTTCAACGAGCGCAACTTCGCCGAGTATCTCGCCGAGGACATCAAGATCCGCGAGCACATCGTGGGCAAGCTCGCGCACGCCGGCCTCTCGGACATCACAATCCGCAAGGACTCCAACGACCTCGAGGTCAATATCCACACCGCCCGGCCCGGCATCGTGATCGGCAAGTCGGGCGCCGAAGTGGATGCCTTGCGGCGTGACCTGCACCGCATGACCTCCAAGCAGATCAAGGTCAACATCCTCGAGATCAAGCGCCCCGAGCTCGATGCCAAGCTGGTAGCCCAGTCGATCGCCGAGCAGTTGCAGAACAGAGTCGCCTTCCGTCGCGCCATGAAGCGTGCCCTCACCAGCGCCATGCGCTCCGGCGCCAAGGGCGTCAAGGTCCAGGTCTCCGGGCGACTCGGTGGCGCTGAGATGGCTCGCACAGAGAGCTACTCCGATGGGCGCGTGCCTCTGCACACGATGCGCGCCGACATCGACTACGGCTTCTACGAGGCACGTACCACTTTCGGGCGCATTGGCGTCAAGTGTTGGGTGAACAAGGGCGAGATCATGCCCGAGGGATATACAGGTGCCGATCTCACCGACATGAGCGCTCCCGCGCCTCCGAGTGGCGACCGCGACAGTCGTGGTGGTCGCGACGGACGTGATGGCCGCGGTAGGGGCCGTGGTGGTCCGGGTGGCGGCGGTCGTGGTCCCGGTGGTCCGGGAGGCGGAGGCCGTGGTGGTCCAGGTGGAGGTCGTGGTGGACCAGGTGGAGGTCGTGGTCCGGGTGGCGGCGGTCGTGGTCCCGGTGGTCCGGGAGGCGGAGGCCGTGGTGGTCCAGGTGGAGGTCGTGGCGGTTCAGGTGGAGGTCGGGGTCCGGGTGGCGGTCCAGGCGCGTCCGGATCCGGCGATCGAGGTGGGATGCGCTGATGTTGTCCCCCAAGCGCGTCAAGCACCGCAAGCAGCACCGTGGCCGTCGCCGCGGGCTCTCGCGCGGCCAGGTGAAGGTCCAGTTCGGCGAGTACGGCCTGAAGTCGCTCGAGCAGGGTTGGCTCACCAACCGCCAGATCGAGGCTGCCCGTATCGCGATGACCCGCAAGATCAAGCGTGGCGGGAAGGTCTGGATCAACGTGTTCCCAGACAAGCCGGTCACCAAGAAGCCGGCCGAGACTCGCATGGGCTCGGGCAAGGGCAACCCCGAAGGCTGGGTCGCCGTGGTCAAGCCCGGCCGCGTCATGTTCGAGCTGGCCGGCGTGCCCGAGCCCTTGGCACGCGAAGCGATTCGCTTGGCCGCACACAAGCTTCCCGTCAAATCCAAGTTCGTCTTGCGAGAGGACTAGAGCGAGCCATGAAGGCCAAGGAGATGAGGGATATGCTCCCCGAAGAACTCGCCGAGCAGATAACGACCCTGCGCAAGGACCTGTTCGGCAAGCGTTTCGCAAACGCCACCGGCGAGCTCGAGGACACCGCCGGGGTCCGGCGCTCGCGTCGTGAGCTCGCCCGCGCACTCACCGTTGCCCATGAGCGGAGCTTGGCGGCCGAGCGCGCGACCGAGCTACGCACCGAGAACCAGACAAGCTGAGCAGAGAGACCGAACGGATACAGATGGCAGACGAGACAGACAACGAGAAGTCCCAGGACACCGAGGTCGAGGCGCAGGCAGCCGACGAGGTGCAGGCCGAGCAGGCCGCTCCCGAGGCCGCGGCGACGCCAGCCGCGACCAAGTCCGCCGAGCCGGCCGAGCAGCTCTCCTCCAAGGAGCGCCGCCGCCGCGAGCGCTCCACCCATACGGGCGAGGCGCGTGCGACGCGTACCCTCGAGGAGCGTCACGCAGAACGCGTGGCCGAGCGTCGCAAGAAGGCAGTCAGCCGTCGTGCCCGGCGCCTGCAGGAACGCGCCAAGGCCGTCGAGCGGCGCGCCGCGGGTGGGCGGGACTCTGTAAAAGAGCCACTCCCTCCCGTGCACGCCCCGGTCGAGGGCGCGCGCAAGGTTCGCCAAGGAGTCGTCGTCTCAGACAAGGCGGACAAGACGATCACCGTGCGCATCGACGTCGCCCGCCGCCACCGCCGCTACGAGAAGATCGTGCGCTCTTCAGGAACCTTGCACGCCCACGACGAGAACAACGAGGCCCATGAGGGCGATGTGGTGCGGGTCATCGAGAGCCGTCCCCTCTCGCGTACCAAGCGCTGGAAGCTTGTCGACGTGTTGGAGAAGGCAAGATGATCCAAAACGAGACCAGGCTGCGCGTGGCCGACAACACCGGCGCGCGTGAGATCCTCTGCATCCGCGTGAAGGGCGGCTCCAAGCGTCGCTATGCGTTCGTCGGAGACGTGATCACGGCGACCGTCAAGCAGGCCAACCCGCACGGGGCCGTCAAAAAGGGCGATGTGGTGACCGCCGTCGTGGTGCGCACCAAGAAGCCCTTCGGTCGCGACGACGGCACCTACATCTCCTTCGACGACAACGCCGCGGTGATCATCGACGACCAGAACAACCCGCGCGGCACGCGCGTGTTCGGGCCCGTGGCGCGCGAACTGCGCGACCGCAACTTCATGAAGATCGTGTCCTTGGCGCCAGAGGTGCTCTGAGATGGCGCGCACGGCAACGAACCCCACGCGTCGCGCGCTCAAGGTCCGCTCCGGAGACCGTGTCCAAGTGATGGCAGGCAAGGATCGTGGCAAGCAAGGGCGCATCCTGCGCGTGGAGCCAGTCAACGAGCGCGTATACGTCGAGGGCTTGAACATGGTCAAGCGGCACATGCGCCCCCAGCAGGTGGCCGATACCCAGCGCGGCCAGACCGTCGGTGGCGTGATCGAGCGCGAGGGTCCGATTCACGTCTCCAACGTGATGCTGCTCGACCCCAAGGACAGCAAGCCCACGCGAGTCGCGATCGAGCGTGAGGACGGCAAGCGCTACCGCGTGGCCAAGCGCTCCGGGACAAGGCTCGACTGACGGAGACCATGATGAGCACCGCCACCACAGCACGCCTGAAGAGCCGCTATCTCGAGGAGATCCGCCCCGCTTTGATCGATCGCTTCGGCTACTCCTCGCCGATGCAAGCGCCCAAGCTGGAGAAGATCACCCTCAACATGGGGGTCGGCGACGCCAAGCAGGACTCCAAAGTGCTCAAGGCTGCCCAGGAACAGCTTGCGACAATCGCCGGCCAGCAGCCGAGCGTGAGGCGCGCGCGGAAGTCGATCGCGGCCTTCAAGCTGCGCGAGGGCATGCCGGTGGGCGTCGCCGTCACGCTTCGGGCCGAGCGCGGCTACGAGTTCCTCGATCGCCTCACGTCGATCGCGATTCCTCGCATCCGCGACTTCCGTGGCCTGAATCCCAGGTCTTTCGATGGGCACGGCAACTACACGATGGGCGTGCGTGAGCAGATCATCTTCCCCGAGATCGACTACGACTCGATCGACCAGGTCAGAGGCATCGACATCACGATCACCACCACCGCCAAGGGCGACGTCGAAGCGTTTGCCTTGCTCCAAGCATTGGGCTTGCCATTTGCCACGCAAGGTCGACCCGCCGGCTTCGATCAAGCGCCCGCTACCGAGACCGCCGGGAACACGTCCGAAAACGGGAGCACCGACTGATGGCAAAGACCTCGCTGCGCGTCAAGCAGGCGCGCACCCCGAAGTTCAAGACACGTGCATATACTCGCTGCAACCGCTGCGGACGCCCGCACTCGGTGTACCGCAAGTTCGGAATTTGCCGCATCTGCCTGCGCGAGCTGGCCCACAACGGCCTCATACCGGGGATGACGAAGTCCTCCTGGTAGGGTCGCGCGGTTGGTGTCAATCTTTTGCCTGATCCTTTCTCCTCAGAACCATTCCACTCGTAACCACCCTCTTTTCGAACACACCAAACACTCGAGCCGCCCATGTCCATGACCGACCCCATAGCTGACTTCCTCACTCGCATCCGCAACGCGATCCACGCGGCGCATGAGACCGTCGACATCCCGGCTTCAAAACTGAAGACCGAGCTTGCGCGCATCCTCACCGAGCAGGGTTACATCGACTCCTGGGCCGTGGTGCCCGCGCGTGAGGGTGGAGCTGGCCAGCTGATCGAGATCCACCTCAAGTACACAGATGACCGTCGCTCGGCGATCTCAGGTCTGCGCAGGGTCTCCCGACCTGGCCGGCGCACCTACGTCGAGGCGACGCGCATCCCCAAGGTCCTGGGCGGGATGGGAACTTCGATCGTGTCCACCTCGCGTGGCGTGATGACGGGTCACGACGCGCGCGCCGCCGGTGTCGGTGGCGAGGTCTTGGCACAGGTCTGGTAGCTCGTTCATGTCGAGAATTGGAAGACAGCCAATCCCAGTGCCCGCGGGCGTGACCGTGGCGATCGAGCCCGAGTCGGTCAGCGTGAAGGGACCCAAGGGCGAGCTCTCAGAGCGCATCCCGCGCGACATCGAAGTCGCCCAGGACGGCGAGCGCTTGGTCGTCTCACGTCCAACCGACCGCGGCGAGCACCGCGCCCTGCACGGCCTGACGCGCTCCTTGGTGGCCAACATGGTCCAAGGCGTGACCGCCGGGTATGAGAAGCGCCTGGAGATCCAGGGCGTCGGCTACCGCGCCCAGATGAAGGGCAAGAACCTCGAGCTCGCCGTCGGCTACTCCCATCCTGTGCCGATCGAGGCCCCGCAAGGCATCGAATTCGAAGTGCCCCAGCCGACCAGGGTTGTCGTGAAGGGCATCTCCAAGCAGCAGGTCGGCGAGATCGCCGCGATCATCCGCAAGCAGCGCCCGCCCGAGCCTTACAAGGGCAAGGGCATCCGCTACGAGGGTGAGTACGTCGCCCGCAAGGTGGGCAAGAGGGCATGAGCACTCTCACCAAGGAGACCCGCCGCCTCAAACGGCGCCGGCGCGTGCGCGCGAAGGTGTCCGGCACCGATACGCGCCCACGTGTGTCCGTGTTCCGCTCCAACCGCGGCCTCTCGGCCCAGCTCGTGGATGACAGCTCCGGTCGCACGCTTGCCGCCGTGCACTGGTATGAGCCCGAGCTGCGCAAGCTGAAAAGCGTCGAGCGCACCACGCGCTCCGGCACATTGTTGGCCGAGCGCGCGAAAGCGGCCGGCGTCTCCGAGGTCGTGTTCGACCGCGGCGGCTACCGCTACCACGGCCATGTCCGCGCGTTCGCCGAGGCGATCCGCGAGGCCGGCATAACCGTCTAGGCTCGCTCCCCCCGCTACCCTCTCTCATTCTTCATGCAATCAGATAGATCAGTCAACGCAGGCAGCCTCGACCTCCAAGAGCGCGTGGTGGAGATCAATCGCGTCGCCAAGGTGGTCAAGGGCGGTAGGCGCTTCTCCTTCACCGCGCTCGTCGTCGTGGGCGACGAACGTGAAGTTGTGGGCGTCGGCTATGGCAAGGCCAACGAGGTCCCGCTTGCGATCCAGAAGGGTGTGGAGCGCGCCAAGAAGGACCTCTTCCGGGTGCCCAAGCACGGCAGCACGATCACCCATCAGACGACGGGCGTCTTCGGCGCCGGGCGCGTGTTCTTGAAGCCCGCGGCCCCCGGTACCGGTGTGATCGCAGGCGGTGGCGTACGCGCGGTGCTCGAGTTGGCCGGGATCCACGACATCCTCTCCAAGAGCCTCGGCACCCAGAACCCGATCAACCTCGTCAAGGCGACCGTGGCCGGCCTGCGCGATCTGCGAACCCCGTCAGAGGTCGCCGAGCTGCGCGGTCTCTCGATTGCCAAGGTACTCGGCTTGAGCGAGCAGCCGACGAACGGCGCGGGCGAGTCTGTCGAGGGTGCAGAGACCGGCGCGTCAGGCGATACTGCGGAGAGCGCCGCCGCAGAGGGGGCGCCAGCCGCCGAGGGAGCTACTGCCGACTCAGATAAGGACGATTCGACGGACGCGAGCGCTGCCGAGCCGACTGCGTCCGCAGCAGCTGACGCCACGGAGACTCCAGCCTGATGGCGACCCTGCAAGTCACCCAGCGGCGCTCGAGCAACGGCTCCAACAAGCGCCAACTCGATACGTTGCGCTCACTGGGCCTGCGACGGATAGGTCACAAGGTCGAGATCGAGGACTGCGATCAGGCGCGTGGCATGGTGCACGCGGTGCGCCATCTCGTCGATGTGGAGGAGCAAAGCTCGTGAATCCGGTCGAGAAGGACGAGCGCCCCATCGGCCTGCACTCGCTCAAACCGGCCCCGGGCAGCCGCCGTCCGCGCAAGCGCGTGGGACGTGGCGAAGGCTCCGGCACCGGCAAGACGGCCGGCAGGGGCCAGAAGGGAGCCGGCTCGCGCTCGGGCTCCAAGGACAGGGCGCGCTTCGAGGGCGGCCAGATGCCGATCCACATGCGCATGCGCAAGCTGCGCGGGCCGCACATGAAGAAGTCGATGCCCTTCGAGATGTTCCGCACCCACACCCAGCCTGTGAATGTCTCCGACCTCGAGAGCCGCTTCGACGCGGGAGCCGAGGTCACACTGGAGGCTATGCAGTCCAAGGGCTTGGCTACCCGCAAGGGTGTGCCGGTCAAGGTGCTGGCTAAGGGAGATTTGAGCAAGGCGCTCACAGTTCACGCCCACGCCTTCAGCAAGGTCGCCCGCGAGCGCATCGAGGGCGCCGGCGGCACCTGTCACACGCTCGAGGGCTGAATTCCGGTCCATCCCACGCGGCGGTGGCTCTCACCCGGCACTCGAGAGCTAGAATCGCACGACCGGCCGGCGCAGGCGTGTCCCGCGCGACCGGCTCAAGCCAATGCTCTCCACCATCCTCAGCGCCTTCCAGGTTGCGGACATCCGCAAGAAGCTCCTGTTCACCGCAGGCATGCTTCTGATCTACAGACTCGGCTCACACCTGCCCGTCCCCGGAGTGAACCTCAGCGCTGTCAACAACCTGCAGAAGCAGTTCGGCGGCTCGGGCATCCTCGGCTACCTGAACCTGTTCTCCGGCGGCAGCCTCTCGCGGATCGCACTGTTTGCGCTCGGGATCATGCCCTACATCACCGCTTCGATCATCCTGCAACTCCTGCAGGTCGTCGTGCCCTCTCTGGAAAAGCTCTCCAAGGAAGGCGAAGTCGGCCAGGCGCGGATCACCCAGTACACGCGCTACCTGACCGTGGGTCTCGCATTCGCCCAGTCGATCGGCTATGTGTTCCTGTTCCACTCGCTCTCGGCCTCGGCCAACGAAGCGGTGGTGTCCAAATTCGACGCGACCCACATCTTCCTGATCGTGATCTGCCTGACCGCCGGTTGCGTGCTCTTGATGTGGATCGGCGAGCTCATCACCCAGCGCGGCATCGGCAACGGCATCTCGCTCTTGATCTTCGCCTCGATCGTCTCGCGTCTGCCTGCCGGCATCGAAGTGTGGTGGACCAGCCAAGATCAGGTCTTCAAGGTGATGATGCCCTTCCTCGTCTTGGCCGTGGTCGCCGGAATCGTGTTCGTGCAAGAGGGTCAGCGCCGGATACCGGTGCAGTACGCCAAGCGTGTGATCGGCAGGCGCATGACCGAAGGCGGGCAGACATATCTGCCCCTGCGCCTGAACATGGCGGGCGTGATCCCCGTCATTTTCGCGGCCTCGATCATGGCGTTCCCCCCGACCGTCGGCCAGCTGATCAAAACTCCCTGGGCCAAAGACGTGTCGAACTTCTTCACGCCCAACGGCTGGCACTACATCGTGGGCGAGTCGATCTTCATCATCATCTTCGCCTACTTCTATACAGCGGTCACATTCAATCCGGTCGACCAGGCCGATAACCTGAAGAAGTACGGTGGTTTCATTCCCGGTGTGCGCCCCGGACGACCGACGGCCGAATTCCTCGACCGGATCCTCGCCCGTCTGACCTTCCCCGGCGCGCTCTTCCTGGCGGCCGTGGCGGCCCTGCCTGCAATCTTGATCGCTCGCACCCACCAGAACTTCTTCTTCGGCGGGACTTCGATTCTGATCGTCATCGGGGTGGCCTTGGAAACGATGAAGCAACTCGAGGCCCAGCTGATGATGCGCAGCTACGAGGGCTTCTTGAAGTAGGACTCCTGGCGCTTCGGGTTCCCTTTGCGGGTGCCCTGGTCGCAAGGCGGGCAAGCGGTCGCCATATCTGCCTCGTCCCGGCGCCAGCGGGTAGTCTCCATCAGTCGATGATCGAGACAAATCTCATCTTGCTGGGTCCCCCTGGTGCGGGCAAGGGCACTCAGGCCGAGCGCCTGCAGGCCGACTTCGCCCTGGCCCATATCTCCACCGGCGACATGCTGCGCGCCCAGGTGGCCCAGGGCAGCGAGCTAGGCAAGCAAGCCGAGAAGTACATGAACGCCGGCGAGCTCGTCCCCGACGAGGTGATCCTTGGCATGATCGGACAGCGCATCGGCGAGCAGGACGCTCGCGAAGGGTTCCTACTCGACGGCTTCCCGCGCAACACCGTCCAGGCCGACGCACTAGGGAAGACCCTGGCCGAGTCTGGGCGGCGCTTGACGGCGGTCCTCTTGATCGACGTACCCGACGACGAGGTTGTGAGGCGCTTGGCGGGACGCCGCGTGTGTACCAAGAGCGGTCACGTCTACCACGTCGAGTTCGATCCTCCCAAGCGCGAGGGGATCTGCGACCAGGACGGCTCGCGCCTGATCCAGCGCGAGGATGATCGGGAGGAGACGATCCGCAGGCGCCTGGAGGTCTACGCCCGCCAGACCGCGCCTTTGATTGATTACTACGAGCAGGCCGACCTGTTGCGCCGCTTTGACGGCCAGCGACCTCCCGAGGAGGTCCACGACCACATCAGGGCCACCGTTGCGACCTTGCGCATGGAGGACGAGCTCTAAAGATAAGCTCCTAGGGTGATCATCAAGAAGTCGCCCGAGGAGATCGAGAAGATGGCCGCCGCTGGTCTGATCCAGGCTGCGGCGCTTGATCTCGTGGCGGGCAAGATCCGCCCCGGTGTGAGAACTGAGGAGCTCGACGCGGCCGTCGAGCGCTTCATTCGCTCCCAGGGGGCAACCCCTACGTTCAAGGGCTATCGCGGATTTCCCGGCTCGATCTGCGCGTCTCCCAACTCGATGATCGTGCACGGAATCCCCGGCCGCTACCGCCTCGAGCGGGGCGACATCCTGGCGGTGGACATCGGCGTGACCTTCGACGGGTGGGTCGCAGACGCTGCACGCACCTTCCCCGTGGGAGAGCTCAGCCCGCTCGCGGAGAATCTCCTGAGCGCCACCGAGCAGGCCCTGTTCGCGGGCATCGAGCACTGCCGTGTGGGCAACCGCATGGGCGACGTCTCGAATGCGATCCAGCAAGTCTCAGAGCGGGCTGGCCTCGCGGTCGTGCGCTCGCTCGTGGGACACGGCGTCGGCAAAAGCATGCACGAGGATCCCCAGGTGCCCAATTACGGACGCGCGGGCAAGGGCCCAATCCTCGAGGAGGGCATGGTGCTCGCGATCGAGCCGATGACCACGGCCGGACGCCCGGCCGTGCGCGTGGCAGGCGATGGTTGGGCGATCTTCTCCCAGGACGATTCTTTGGCGGCACACTTCGAGTTCACGGTGGCGATCACCACCGAGGGCCCACGCATTCTCACACCCTGGCACCTGCCCGCGCACGAGCGTGCGTCAGTTGTATCCAGGCAGGCCGCGACCTCGGCCTAGGAATTGCTAACATCCGCTGTCCTGCTCGAATGCGTGGAAGCTTGACGCGTGAGGGCAGAACCACGACGCGGTAGCGGCGGCCGTCCCGGCAGCCAGAGCCGGGTCGCAGGGACCAGCCGAAAGGGATCATGAAGGTAAGACCGTCGGTCAAGCCGATGTGCGAGAAGTGCAGGATCATCCGCCGCCACAAAGCGGTGCTCGTCATCTGCCAGAACAAGCGTCATAAGCAAAGGCAGGGCTGACCCCAGATGGCACGTATCGCCGGGGTCAACCTCCCCTTGAACAAGCGCACCGAGATCGGCCTCACCTACATCTACGGCATCGGCCGCTCCACCTCGAACAAGATCCTAAGCGAGGTCAAGGTCAGCCCGGAGACTTATATCCGCGATCTCACCGAGGATGAGATCTCGCGCCTGCGCGACGAGATCGACCGCTCATTGACCGTCGAGGGCGATCTGCGCCGCGAGCGCTCCCAGGACATCAAGCGCCTGCAGGAGATCGCCTGCTACCGCGGCCTGCGCCACCGTCGCGGCCTGCCCGTGCGCGGACAGAAGACTAAGACCAACGCCCGCACCCGCAAGGGCCCCAAGCGCCTGCAGGTCGCCGGCAAGAAGAAGGTTCGCTGATGGCCGCTCCCAAGCGCCCCGCCCGCGGTCGTCGCCGTCAGAAGAAGAACGTGCCGATCGGCCAAGCACACATCAAGACCTCCTTCAACAACACGATCGTCTCGCTCACCGACACCCAGGGCAACGTGCTCGCATGGGAGTCGGCCGGCGGCGCAGGCTTCAAGGGCTCGCGCAAGTCCACCCCCTTCGCGGCCCAGGTCACGGCGGATGCCGCCGCTCGCAAGGGCATGGAGCAGGGGCTTCAGAAGGTCGAGGTCTATGTCAAGGGCCCCGGCTCAGGGCGCGAGACCGCGATCCGCTCGCTCCAGGCCGCTGGCCTCGAGGTCACCGGCGTGAAGGACGTCACCCCACAGGCCCACAATGGTTGTCGCCCCCGCAAGCGCCGGCGCGTCTGAGATGACCGTGAGCGCTTCGCCATACTGCGTCCTCGCTCGCTCGAGTGCTGGCCGATCGACGATCCCGGTTGATCGACGATCGGTCGCCACGCTCGCTGCGTCCTTGTCTGGCTCGACTCACGGCCATCTCAGAGGAGATCAGTAAATGGCAAGAGATACAAGCCCACAGTGCAAGCAGTGCCGCAGAGAGGGACAGAAGCTGTTCCTCAAGGGTGAGCGCTGCCTGACCGACAAGTGTGGCGTCGAGCGACGCTCCTACCCGCCCGGTGAGCACGGCCGGGGTCGCCAGAAGCAGAGCGAGTACCGCCTGCAGCTGCGCGAGAAGCAGAAGGCGCGGCGCTACTACGGGGTGCTAGAGAAGCAGTTCCACGGCTACTACGAGAAGGCCTCGCGCCAGCCCGGCATCACCGGCGAGAACTTGCTCGCGCTGCTCGAGTGCCGCCTCGACAACGTGATGGTCCGCCTCGGCTTCGCCGCCTCGCGCAGGCAGGCACGTCAGTTGATCCGTCACGGCCACTGGACGGTCAACGGCCGCCGCGTGGACATCCCCAGCTATCAGGTGCGCCCCGGCGACGTGATCGCTATCAAAGCTGAGACCCCGGCTATGCAGGTGGTAAGGGACGCCACCGAGCTCACCGGACAGATCCCCGCGTGGCTCCAGGCCGACCACGAGTCGCTCACGGCCAAGGTGCTGCGCAAGCCGGAGCGGCGAGAGGTAGCCGCGCCGGTGCAGGAGCAGCTCATCGTCGAGCTGTACTCGAAGTAGGCGCTTTCCCCGCGCCGGCGCCTCTAGGGGCTGGCGGCGCGCAAGAGCCGGCGCTCACTCCAGGAGCCGGTTTCACACCAACACGAGGTTAGGACCCCGATGCTCGACTTCCAAATCCCCCGGATCACCAGCGAGTCCGTGGAGCAGAACCGTGGCACGTTCACCATCGAGCCGCTCGACCGCGGATTCGGCTACACGTTCGGCAACTCGTTGCGACGTGTCTTGCTCTCCTCGCTCGCCGGCGCAGCCGTCACGAGCGTGCGCATCGAGGGCGTGGCGCACGAGTTCTCCACCGTGCAAGGCGTCAAGGAGGACGTGACCGACATCGTGCTCAACCTGAAGGGCATCGTGTGCCGCATGCACTCCGATGCCTCCGAGGTCGAGGCTCCGCTCGTCGTCACCGGTCCGGGCGAGATCACGGCCAAGGACATCGACCTGCCCGCGGGAGTGGAGATCCTCAACCCGGGCGTGCACATTGCGACGCTCGAGAAGAAGACCAAGCTCGAGCTCTACATGACGATTGGCCGCGGTCGCGGCTACAGGCCTGCCGAGGAGAACAAGTCAGCCGATCAGCCGATCGGCGTGATCCCGATCGACTCGATCTTCTCGCCCGTGCGGCGTGTGGCCTATGCGGTCGAGCAGGCCCGCGTGGGACAGAAGACCGACTTCGACAAGCTGACCCTCGACATCGAGACCGACGGCTCGATCGAGCCGCAGGCGGCTCTGCGCGAGGCGGCTGAGCTGCTCATCTCCCAGCTGGCGATCTTCACCGACGCCGATCGCATCCAAGAGTTGCGGGCGGCGCCGGGCGGCCAGCTCGACGGTCACGGCTTGGCGGTCGGCGGCGGCGGCGGGATGGGCGGGTCCCCATCCCTCCAGGGCGAGGAGTGGAGCATCCTGATCGAGGAGCTCGAGCTCGGGGTGCGCTCCTACAACTGCCTCAAGCGCGCCGGCATCCAGACGGTGGGCGACCTCATCTCCAAGTCCGAGGGTGAGCTCAACGCGATCCCCAACTTCGGCAAGAAGTCGATCGACGAGGTCATCGAAACCCTCGAGGCACGCGGACTGCACCTGCGCCAAGACTGAGGGAGAGCCCGCGCACGCGGTCAGCGCTCTAGACTGACCCGTCGCGGGCGGATCCGCTCGGAGATTTTGCCATGAGACACCAGAAGACACGCAACAAGCTCAGCCGCGACTCGGCGCACAGGAAGTCCTTGCTCATGAACTTGACCAAGGAGGTCTTGGAGCACGAGCGCATCAAGACGAGCGAAGCCAAGGCCAAGGCCGTCAAGCCGGAGATCGAGAAATTGATCACGCTCGCCAAGCGGGGCGACTTGCACGCGCGCCGCCAGGCGCTCTCGGCTCTGTCCCAGGACAAGTTCGCCGTTCACAAGCTGTTCGAGGAGGTAGCCCCCCGCTACGCAGACAGGCCGGGCGGGTACACGCGCATCCTCAAGCTCGGGCCGCGTCGAAGTGACGCGACCGAGATGGTTTACCTCGAGCTGGTGTAGCGGGCGCCGCGCCTGGCGTGGTCTCCAAGCTGACGCTGCAATACGACGGGACCGAGTTCGCTGGCTGGGCGTGCCAGCCGGACCGGCGCACCGTGCAGGGAGAGCTCGAACGGGCGTTGCACACGATCCTGGGCGCCGAAGGCCACGACGGCGAGCCCTTGACGCTCACCGTCGCCGGTCGCACCGACAGGGGTGTGCACGCGTGGGGCCAGGTGGCGAGCTACCGCCACGAGGCACTCGACCCCGGGCGTCTGAACTCGCTCTTGCCCACGGACATGGCTGTCCTCGCCTGCGAGCCGGCGTCCCCCACGTTCGATGCGAGGCGCAGCGCCACGAGCAGGACCTACTGCTATCGCGTGCTCGCGCGCCGCACGAGAGACGTATTCGAGCGCGGGCGCGCCCTATGGTGGCCGCGAGCGCTCGACGTCGATCTGCTCGAGCAATGCGCGAAGCTGCTCCCCGGCACTCACGACTTCACCGCTTTCACTCCGACGGAGACCGAGCACACGCGCTTTGAGCGTGAGGTTAGGAGCGCAGGATGGCGAGTCGTGGGTGATGTGCTCGAGCTGTGGATCGAGGCGGACACGTTCCTGAGGCACATGAACCGGGTCTTGGTTGGCACGATGCTCGAGGTTGCCTCGGGACGGCGCGAGCTCGGTGAGTTCGCGCAGTTGCTGGAGGGCAGGCCGCGTGCACACGCGGGACCGACCGCGCCGGCGCACGGCCTGGCGCTTGTGTCGGTGGCCTATCGCTCTGGCTGATTCATCCCTGGGTAGAGCCCACGGATGGCCGCAGCTAACCCTATGCTGGGGGAGCGATGCTGAACGTGCTGCTCACCAATGACGACGGGATCGAGGCCGATGGCCTGCAGGCGCTGCGTCGGGCCTTGCTCGAGGTCGATGGGGTGCGCCTCGTGACGATCGCCCCGGACGGCAACCGCTCGGCAATGGCGCGCTCGATCACTACGCGCCGGCCCCTGTGGGTTGAGGAGGTGGCTTTCGCCGACGGGACGGTCGGCTATGCCACCGACGGGACTCCGGTGGACTGTGTGAGGCTCGCACGGCTCGGGCTTGTGGACGGCTTCGAGGCCCAGCTCGTGGTCTCGGGCATCAACCACGGGGCGAACCTAGGCGACGACATCACCTATTCGGGTACCGTCGCCGCCGCCCTGGAGGGTGTGGTGCTTGGCCTGCCGGCGATCGCCGTCTCTCAGCAGTCGCGCGGGAGGGCGCTCGACTTTCGCTATGACGGCGGCTTTGACTTCGAGGTGGCCGCCGGCTTCGTGGCACGCCTGGTGGAGCGCATCGAGGACGTCCCCGTGCCCGAGGGGACGTTGCTCAACGTGAACGTGCCCGCCGGCGAGCCCGAGGGTGTGGAGGTGACGAGCCTGGGCAAGCGCATCTATCGCGACGAGCTGAAGGTGGTTCCCGGCGAGGACGGCTCCTCCACCCGCCGGCGCTACTGGATATATGGGGCCGACCCAGGCTTCCACGACGAGCCCGGCACAGACCTGGCGACGGTGGCCGAAGGGCGCATCGCGGTGACGCCGATTCACTTCGATCTCACCCACCGCGGCGGCCTGGAGGTGCTGCGGGAGTTCGACTTGAAAGCCTTGCTTGCGCCCGCGCTCGACGGCGGGAGCGCGTGAGCGACCCACTAGCGCAGGCGCGAGCGCGTGCAGACGAGCTGCGCAAGCAGCTCGAGTATCACGGTCACCGCTATTACGTGCTCGACGATCCTGAGATCGCCGATGACGCCTATGACGCGATGCTGGACGAGCTGCGCGCCCTGGAGCAGGAGCACCCCGAGCTGCAGACACCGGACTCGCCCACGCAGCGCGTCGGTGGAGAGCCGGTGGGCAAGCTCGAGAAGGTGGAGCACCTCGAGCCGATGCTCTCGCTTGGGAACGTCCGCACCGAGGAGGAGCTGAGGGCCTGGGTGGCGCGCATGAAGGCGCACCTGGGACGGGAAGGGATCGTGAGGACCAGGTTCGAGTACGTGGTCGAGCCGAAGGTCGACGGCCTGGCCGTGAGCTTGGTCTACCGCGACGGGGTTCTCGAGCGCGGGGCGACTCGAGGCAATGGAGAGGTGGGGGAGGACGTGACGCACAATTTGCGCACGATCGGCTCGATTCCCCTGCACATCGAGGACGCGCCGCCCCTGTTGGAGGTGCGCGGGGAGATCTACATGTCGCTCGAGGACTTCGCTGCGGTGAACGAGCGCCGTGCCGAAAACGAGCTTTCCACGTTCATGAATCCGCGTAACTCGGCCGCCGGGGCGGTGCGCCAGCTCGATCCCTCATTGATGGCCGAACGACCCCTTTCGATGTGGGCCTATCAGGTGGGCGTGGCGCCGGACCTGTCGTTCGAGACCCATTGGGAGGCCTTGGAATGGCTGCGGGGGCACGGCTTTCGCGTCAACAAGGACATCAAGCGGCTCGGCAACGAGGAGGAGGTGATCGCACAATGCCTGCACTGGCAGGAGCGTCGCGGCGATCTCGACTTCGAGATCGACGGCGTCGTGATCAAGATCTCAGACCTCAAGCTGCAACGCAGGCTGGGCTCGGTCGGCAGGGATCCGCGCTGGGCGATGGCCTGGAAGTTCCCGCCTACGACCGCCGTGACGCGCCTGCACAAGGTGATGTGGAACGTGGGCAAGTTCGGCGACCTGCGTCCCTATGCGGTGCTGGAGCCGGTGGCGGCGGGCGGCGTGACGATCAAGCTGGCCACCTTGCACAACGAGGAGGACATCGTGCGCAAGGACATTAGGGCCGGCGAGGACGTGATCATCCTGCGTGCCGGCGACGTGATCCCGCAGGTGGTCTCCCCAGCGCCGCACGTGGTCGAGCACGAGGACCGCCCGCCCGTGACGCGCCCGCCCAAGCGCTGTCCCTTCTGCGACACCCCTACGGTCAAGCCGAAGGAATCGGTGTTCACGATGTGCCCCAACAGGGACTGTCCCGAGCGCGCATGGCAGCTGCTCAAGCACTTCGTGGGGCGCGCCGCGATGGACATCGACGGACTGGGGGAGAAGCAGGTGGCCCTGCTGCAAGAGCGCGGGCTCGTGAGGACCGCCGCTGACTACTATCGCCTGAACGAGCACCGCGAGGAGTTGCTCGAGCTCGAGGGCTTCGGTGAGCTGTCGGTGAAGAACCTGCTCGAGGCGATCGAGGCATCCAAGCAGCGCCCCTTCGCACGCGTCCTGTTCGCGCTGGGGATCGAGGAGGTGGGGGAGGTCACAGGGCGCAACCTGGCGATGAGGTTCCGCAACATCGTGGCGCTCCTCGACGCGACCGCCGAGGAGATTGCCGAGACGCCGGGGATCGGTGAGAAGATGAGCGCGTCGATCGAGGCGCAATTGCACGACGAGCGCATGCTGGCCTTGATCGCCGACCTGCGCGGGATTGGCCTGCGTTTCGCCGAAGCCGGTCCAGCTCCGACGAGCGGTCCCTTGGCGGGCAAGACGGTTGTGCTGACCGGCACTTTGCCCACGCTCTCGCGCGAGCAGGCCACCGAGCGCATCCAAGCCGCCGGCGGGCGTGTCACGAGCGCAGTCTCCAAGAAGACGCATTTCCTCGTCGCGGGAGAGGGGCCGGGATCAAAGCTCGAGAAGGCCGAGCGCCTGCGCGTGCGCGTGCTCGACGAGGGCGGATTGCTCGACCTGTTGGGGACGCTTAGAGAACGCGTGTGGGGGGATCGCTGTTCGTTCCCTCGGTTTGTCCTCGCCAATGCACCTCACGAAGTCAGTGCCGCGCCAGGGTGATCGCCATGTTGTCCTGGATCGTATGGGCCTCACCCGTTTCGATGCCGTCTGTGAAGAACGCAAAGGCGAGAATGTCTCCGCCCTCGCTTTCGCAGTAGCCGGCCAAGTTGGAGACGCCGATCAGGGTGCCCGTCTTGGCCTGGCAGCGGCCCGAGGCGGGGGTGTGGCGCATCCGTTCGTCGAGCGTGCCCGTATGGCCTGCCACGGCCAGGTCGTTGCGCAAGGTGGTGCCCAAGGGGGTCGGTGCAAGCTTGGTGAGCAGTTCGACCACCTGCTTGGGCGTCGTGTGATCGGAGTGCGAGAGCCCCGACCCGTCCAATAGGTAGGGGTGCAGGCCGAAGTCGTGTGCGATCGTGGCGCGCACCACCGCGGCCCCCGCCACGGTGGTGCCAGCGCCGCCGAAGCGCGCGCCGAGGTCCTTGAGGAGCGTCTCGGCGAAGAAATTGTCCGACGGTGGCAAGGTCAGCCCGAGCAATGTGTTCAGGTCGGGTGAGACCTCGGTCGCGACCACGGTCGCCCCGGCCGGCGCCACGGCCGCACCGCCGCCATGGACCTTGATTCCCTCGGCCCTGAGGGCTCCCCGCAGCCGGAGAGCGGCGTAGGCGGCGGGCGCGTGCGCACCGCTCTGGGAGCCCGTCTCGCCGCGGTTGAAGGCGAGTCCGCTCAGGGTGCCTTCGAGATCGGGGTCCCACGCGTATCCGCTTGCGGGCTCACCCCGCAACGAGTCGAACCAAGACTCGTCGCCGTTTACGCTGCCCGTGACTTCGCGGACGCCCGCGGCCTTCACGAGCGCGGCCAGCTTGGCAACAGTGGCGCCTTGGCCGCCATAGTGGGAGGCCACGAACGAGGCACTCCCGAACGTTGGGTCCCCGCCGCCATGCAGGTACAGGTTGCCTTCCCAACGCCCGTTCGCTCCCGGATGACCCGTCCCGAGCACGGTTGTGGAGAGCGTCGCTTCGGGGCCCATCAGCTCCAAGGCGGTAGTTGCCGTGTACAGCTTCTCCACCGAGGCCGGCGGCCGCGGGCTTTCGGCGCGCTCGCTGAACAAGGGCGTCGCTGTCGTCAGGTCGAACACATAGGCTCCCGACTGTGGTCCGGCAATCGTCAACTCGTGGGAAAGCTGACTCGACAGCGAGCTTTGAGCGCCTGCTGTCGCCGGGATGGCGATCAGAAGGATGGTCGTGCCGATCGCGAGTGTGGCCGCGCGTTTCATGGAATCACGTAACAGTACGTACAATCGATATCTATGGGTGAGGTTGTCAAGTTGAAGCCGCCCGCCAAGGGCGGCTTGGGCTCTAGAACACGGGTCGCCTCTAAGAGGAGCGCTCCAGCACGAACCTCCAAGCGCAGCGGCCCGCGCCGCGACAAGACGGCCTTGGTGCTCGGCGGCGGAGGATTCACCGGCGGGGTCTATGAGATCGGGGCATTGCGCGCGCTCGACCTGCTCGCCGCCAACCGCACGATCAACCAGTTCGACGTCTATGTGGGCACCTCGGCGGGTGCTTTCGTGGCCTCCCTGTGCGCCAATGGGGTCACCCCGGAGGAGATGATGCGCGTCGTCACCCACCAGGGCCCCCAGGCCTTCAGGGACATCGATCTCGGAGACCTGCTGCGCTTGAACCTCTCCGAGGTGGTCCGTACGGGAGTGCGCCTGCCCTTGCGAGCGGCATTACTGGCGCGCCGACTGCTCCCCCAGCTCGGCCAGGTGTCCTTGATCGACATAGTGCTCGGCTTCGCCGAGGTTTTGCCGAGCGGCGCCTATACGGGCGAGGGCATCGAGCGCTACCTAGCCAAGGTGTTCGCCGAGGATGGGCGCCGCAGCAACGACTTCAGGAAGCTCGCGCACGAGCTCTACCTCGTGGCCACCGATCTGGACTCCTGCGAGCGCATCGTGTTCGGCGCCGACGGCTTCGAGGACGTGCCGATCTCCACCGCCGTGCGCGCCTCGGGCGCCCTGCCGATGGTGTACGCGCCGGTGAAGGTCGGCGATCGCGAGCTGATCGACGGTGGGATCGTGTCCACCACCAACCTCGATATCGCGGTCGAGGCGGGCGCCGCGCTCGTGATCGTGATCAACCCGATGGTCCCCTACATCAACGAGCGCGCCGACGGTGGCGACGGGCCTCCCGAGAGGCGCATCTCGGACATGGGCTTCTCCAAGATCGGCTACCAGGCCTTCAAGCTGCTCGGCCACCGCCGCCTGCACGAGCTGGCGAGCATGTGGGAGGAGCGCTACCCCGGCGTGGACATCGTCCTGATCGAGCCCGAGCCCACCGACGAGCTGATGTTCGAGACCCCGATCATGAGCTTCTCCTCGCGCATCGAGATCGCGCGCCACGGTTTCCAATCGGTGACCTATCACCTGCTCGACCAGTATGAGCGCTACAGCGAGATATGGGCGCGCCACGGCATCGAGATCTCAGAGCGCCGGGTACGCGGTGTGGTCGACCACTTCGAGGCCGAGGAGGAGCAGGTCGGGGCTTGGCGCAAAATCCTCGAAGGCACCACGGGCGCCCTGTTGCGACAGTCGGGCTCAGCCGGCTAGAGGAGCGCTCTGTCGAGCGAGCTCAGCAAGCGTGTCGAGGCGGCCTCGTCATGGACCGCGATGCGCACGTGGCGCGGCTCGCCCAGCGGCGCCCCGGCGGCCACGATGATCCCCGCCTGTGCCAGGCGGGCGGCCAGCTCGCCGCCGTCGAGCGAGGGGTGGGCGACCCACACGAAATTGGCCTGACTGTCGCTCACCTCGAAGTGGCGCTGGCGCAGGGCTATGGTCAGGCGGGCCCGCTCCTGACTCACACGTCTGACCCGCTTCTCGAGCAGCTCTGTGCAGCTCCGTAGCGCCTCCATGGCCCCGGCTTGCGATATCTCGCTCACGCCGAGATCGGGCTCTAGCTCGGCCAGCAGGTCCTCCGCGCCCGGTCCACCGATCGCATAGCCGCAGCGCAGCCCCGCCAATCCCCAGGCCTTGGAGAAACTGCGGAAGACGAGCAGGCGCGGGTGGGCCTCCAACAGTGCGAGCGAGGCATCGATCGGCTGCGCGTCTGAGAACTCGACGAGGGACTCGTCCAGGAGCACGCCGACCGTGTCCGGCAGGCTCGTGAGCAGGCGCTCCAGCTCGCCCGTCGGCAGCAACTCGCCGGTTGGGTCGTTGGGGCTGGCCAGGGCAACCACCCGCGTGCTCTCGCCCACCGCCTCCAACAGCGCGTCCACACTGCCGCTCACCGGCACCGCGCGGCCGTGGGCCCTGCGCGCCATGATCGGAAACAAGGGATAGGAAGGCCACGAGGTGATCAGCTCCTGGCCAGGCTCGATCAGGGCCCTCGTTGCTGCGCTGAGCAGCTCCGCGGCTCCGTTGCCCACGATCAAGCGCGCCGGCCCCACGCCGTGGCGCTGGGCCAGTCTCGTCCTCAGCTGCGATCCCCTCGTGTGCGGGTAGCGCTGCATCCCGCGTCTCGCCACGAATGTGATCGCACTCACCACATCGGGGTGGGGCAGCTCGTGCCAGGTGGTGTGCGAGAGGTCAAGCGTCTGCACTCGGGTCAGCGCCTTGCGCTTGCGCTCGGCCGCCTCCTCGCGCAGGCCTTCGTTGACCTCCTCCTCGCTCATCCCCTCGAACTGCTTGTAGTAGTCGAGCAAGCCCATGGCCTCAGCGATCCCTCCCCGCCTGCGTGGCTGGCCGGGGAGGCCTCACGCCGCCGCGGCGCTCGTCGAGGCGCTGGTTGGCAAGGCTTCGTTCGCTGGGCCGATGTTCATGGCTTGTTCCCCGGCATCGAGCTCGATCCAGGGCCGTGGATCACCACGAACCAAAACGAGAACACGGCCGCGCAGATGGCCGCCGTGATCGCGAAGATGCGCGGCAGCACACCCGCACGCTGGTCGTGGCCTGCGGCGCGACGCACGAGGATCCACGCGTTGTCGAGCCTGCGCAGGATCATCAGAGTGCCAAACAAGAGCGTGCCCAAGGCAACCAAGGCGATCAGCACGCCGAAGCTCACGCTACCCGTCAGGTAGTTGGCTTGGGCGCTGATCCACAGGCAGGCGAGCGGTATCGGACCCCAGCACAACAGGCTGCCCACGACCATCCCCGCGAACAGCAGCCTCGCGAGGTTGTTGTCGATGCGCTGCCGCGCACTGCTGCCGCGCTGGGGCAGCGCCCTGAAGCGGGTGGGTGCGGTGCCGGGTCTGCGGCCAACGAAAAGGCCGCCGGTCTCGCTGGGATCGGTGCGCATCGTGTCCTATGTTCGCAGCTATCAGGCTTCAACCCGCGTACAGAGCGTCGAGGACGTCGGCGTACTTCTCGGCCACCACATTACGCTTGACCTTCAGTGTGGGCGTCAGCTCACCCGTCTCCTGGGTCAGGTCGTGCGGCAGGATCGCAAAGCGCTTGACCTGCTCCACCGGAGCGTAGTGGCGGTTGGCGCGCTCGACCTGCTCGGCGATCATGTCCCTCACGGAGGACTCCTCGCAGAGCATGGCGGTGTCCTCGGGCAGGTTGTGCTCGCGTGCGTAGCCCGCGATCTCCTCCTCGTCCAGCGTGACCAGGACGACCGGGTAGGGACGCTGGTCGCCGTGCATCACGGCCTGTGAGATCCAGCGGCACTGCTTCAGGTCGTTCTCCAGGTTCGCGGGCGTGATGTTCTTGCCTCCCGCGGTGATGATGATGTCCTTCTTGCGCCCGGTGATCGAGAGGAAGCCGTCCTCATCGAGCGACCCCAGGTCGCCCGTGTGCAGCCACCCATCCTCGATCGAGCCGAACGAGGCATCCGCGTTGTTGTGATAGCCCTGGAAGATGTTGGGACCCTTGATCAAGACCTCGCCGTCCTCGGCGATCTTGATCTCCACTCCGGGGAATGGTTTGCCGACGGTCCCGAACTTGTAGTCCTCGACCGTGCACACGGTAGCCGCGGTTGCGGTCTCGGTCATGCCATAGCCCTCCAGCACGGGCACGCCAGCGGCCCAGAAGAATTCGAGGATTTCCTTGGCGATCGGCGCGGCCCCGCTCACTGCGTGGCGCACGTTGCCGCCGAAAATGGCCCTTACGTTCTTGAACAGCTTCTCGTCGGCCTCCTCGAAAGGCTTGCGCAGCTCCTCTGGAACCTTTTCGCCCTTGGCCTCCATAGTGCGCACCTTCATGCCGAGCGCGATCGCCTTGCGAGCTTCCTCCTGCTCCTCCGCCGGCTTGGCTTCCAAGGCGGCATTGGCAAGCGTGTAGATCTTCTCGAAGACGCGCGGCACCGAGGGGAGATATGTGGGTTTGACCTCCATCAGCTCGCCCACGATCTGCTTGGTGTCGCCGCCGAAGTAGGCGATCGTGGCACCAAGGTCGAAGGCGGCCAATTGGATCAGCAAGGCGAAGGCGTGGGCGAGGGGGAGATACAGGTAGATGACCTCGTCGTCCTCGATCTGGCGGACGCCGCGGAGCATGTCCATCATCGAGGCATAGTTGCCGTGGCTCAGCACGCAGCCCTTCGGCGGCCCGGTTGTGCCCGAGGTGTAGATGAACGTGAACGAGTCCTCTGGGCCCACGGCCTCCCGTCGTGCCTTCAGCTCGGCGGCGTCGTGCTTGCGCCCACGCTCGCGCACCTCATCCAGCGGGATCGCCGCCACGGGACCTTCTCCGGCAGGGGGGGCCATCGCGATCACCGTGTTCAGGTCGGGCACCTGGTCGCGAATCTCGGCAAGCTTCGCGAGCTGGGTCTCGTCCTCACATACGATCGCCTTGGCGCCCGAGTCGGAGATGACCCACAGGCACTCCTTGGGCGAGTTGGTCTGGTAGATCGGAACCACCACCGCGCCCACCGAGGTGATCGCCATGTCCACATAGGACCACTCCGGGCGTGTGTTGGCGAGGATGCAGACCCGCTCGCCCGCTTCGATCCCCAGGTCGATCAGCCCCAAGCCGATCTCCTCGACGATGTCTGCAACCTGCTTATAGGTCACATCCTGCCAGGCGCCATCCTGCTTGTAGCGAACGGCGACATGCTCTGGGCGCACGGCGGCCGAGCGTGAGATCAGATCGGCGATCGTGCCCGATCCCGTGGACGTCTCTACGGCACTGGCCTCCATGACGTAACTCTCCTCCTCGATGACCCCCTGTGGACCCTTTGGATCTTAGGGACTTTGGATACGAAGAGCCACGGACACCTGGCTGCCGAGCCAGGCGTCTGAATCAGGGCTCCGCGTGAGCCGGGCGCTGCCCCGATCCACCCTGGTGGATGCTAGCCATGAACAGGCTCTTGTCGATACGTCCCTTGAAGATGGGAACACCGTTCTCCAGGCACTTCGAGAGCACTTCTCTGCGCCCCAAGCCGGCTGCCCTTGCGAGCTCCGTGGGGGTCAGGTGGTTAGCCATCGCGGGGAGTCCTCCTATCGATGTCTTTTGCCTACTCGTACATATACCCCTTCGCGCGGACGCCCGCAACTAGGGATTGGCCCCATATTGGGGGATCGAGCTAGACGGGGTTGGGGACATCGATGAACGTGTGCTCCAAGCCGAAGCGCTCGCTCAGGTGCTCGCCCAGGCGCCTCACGCCGAAGGTCTCGGTTGCGTAGTGGCCGGCGGCTATGAAGTGGATGGCACTCTCCTGGGCTTCTGTCATCACGCGCTCCGCCGGCTCGCCGGTGAGGAAGGCGTCTGCGCCCGCGATCACCGCGTCGGGCAGGTAGTTGGCGCCCGCGCCCGACACGATCGCCAGGCTGCGTATTTGGGCGGGTCCGGTGTCGAAGACGAGGGGGGTGCGGGCGGTCAAGTCAGCTATCTGGGCAAACAGGGCTTTCGCTTCGATGCCTTCGCCGGGGAAGCGGGCGATGCAGCCGATCGGCTCGCCCTCGTGCAGAGCGACGGGGTCGAGCATGTTCGCGCCAAGGGCCTGGGCGATGAGGGCGTTGTTGCCGACCTCGGGATGGGCGTCGAGCGGGAGGTGGTAGGCGGCGAGGCCCATGTCCGCGTCGAAGAGGAGCTTCAGGCGGCGCTTCATGGGGGCGTCGATTGGAGCGGGGCGTGGGCCCCAGAAGATGCCGTGGTGGACGATTAGGAGGTCAGCTTGCGTGGCGATGGCCCGCTCGAACAGCTCGGCGCTTGCGCTTACGCCGGTGGCGAGCTTGGCGATTCGGTCGCAGCCTGGGACTTGGAGGCCGTTGGGGCAATAGTCCTTGAAGCGGTTTGGTTCCAGGAGGCGGTCCAGCTCGGTTATGGCTTCGTGCAGGTGGCAAGGCATTGGGCGAGGTTAGCTGTGGGGGGCATGGGGGCGTTGCTGAGGGCGGGGTTGGTTATGGATGGCCCGATTGGTTCCTCACGCGGGAGCGCCGTGGGATGTGTGATGGATCTGTGATGATGGACCCGACCGCCTATGACCGTCCCGCTGCGGCCTTCGGCCGCTGACAAGGGCTGCCCCGCGCGCTTGTGGGATACTGCAGGTTGCGTCGGGGCGTGGCGCAGCCTGGTAGCGCGCGCCGTTCGGGTCGGCGAGGTCCCCGGTTCGAATCCGGGCGCCCCGATTTGTAGCTGGTTGGAATCAGGGAGGTGCTGGTGGACTCCCTAGCTTCGGGATTTGGCTCTGGGGGCACGGATTCAGAGGCATTCGGGTCGATGCTGTAGGGCAGGCTGGAATGGCGGCGCGGAAGCCGACCGCACACGGACCGCACACGAGGCGGTGGATGGACCGCACACGACTCCGCCGATTCGTCGCAGCCCAGATCCTGTCTCCCCGATTGAATTTGTGGTTGGATGCTGGTAGGGGCTGGGGGCGGCGGGAGGGTGCGACGATCGGCTCTGGGATTAGGCATTCGCGGCGTGCTCGCGCGGAGCGATCGGAGGCATCACAAATCAGCTTCGGGTTGGACCGCCGACGTCGAGGCACGTGGGCGGTCTGAGCTACGATCCCCTCTACTGAGAGCTGTTGGGCAGCGCTAGCCACGAGCAGCGTAGGTGATCGTCGAGTCCGATCGTCTACCTACTATGAGTCAGTGGACCGGAGCATTCTGCCGGAGCCGTGACCGTGCCCGCAGTCGCAGCCGTCGAATACCTTGCCCCAAGCCGCCACCCCAGGTTGCCGTCTGTCTAGCGCCGACGACCACGGGCCGCCGTCCCACAACGAGCCTGTAACGAGCGCGAGTTCGCATCTTGCTAGAGCGAGCGCGTCGGTGATCGCGCCCAAGAGGAAGCTGGCGTTGGCCAGCTCGACGCCTGAAGTTCTCAACCCGTACATCGGCACACTCAGGGTGAACTGCCGCGAGGAGGAAGCTTGGTGCCCGTCGTGGCCATGAGCATGCGTAGAGCAAAGCTGACAGCACGGGCTAGACTCGTGCGATACGCGAGCTGCGTCTCTCTCGGACGCCTCTACCGTGTTGGTGTCGCGTGGCCACGGTACGCAGCGCATCGCGTCTCCGATCGCTTGGATCGCGCGTCCGTGCATCAGCGCGTTAAGGCGCGCTAGCGCATCGACGCCGTGGACTGGGTGCTCTGAGCGAATCGCCAGCTCGTAAAAGTGGGCGGCCATCGCAAGGTCTCCGTCGGACTCGCGCAGCGCGCCTAGTACGACTGCCGCTCCTGGTGCGAGGTCGGGGTGGTCGCTGAGCAAGGCGGCTTCGTACAGTTCCTGGACGCGCCCCCGGTAACGCACGCTGTCGAGCTCACCCGCCAACGCGAACTCAATGTGGGGCCGAAGACTCGTGTCGGCCCCATGCAGCGCCCTCTCAAGGAGATCGACAGCGTTGCGATGTTGTCGCTGCTCGAGCAAGAGGTGCGCCAAGCGAAATGCCGCAGTCGCTCCGAGCGGCGTCGACGCCTCGAGGACGTTCAGGACCGCTTCATATCGCCGCTGTGCTTCCTCTCGCCTGCCGAGCGACGCGTCGCGGGCGGCCAGCTCCAGCTCGATGTCTGGGGTGAGTGCGGGTGTGGACACGCCCTGGGCGAGCTCGGCTTCCCGTGCCGCCGCCAACTCATCGCCTGCGCGCGCAAGACGGCGCTGCCTGCGCATGCGCAGCCGCGCTTCGTGTTCACGCTCCACAGCGAGGATCTCGAACAGTTCGCGATCACCCTGCCTCAAGGTACCGATGCCATCGTTCACTTCGGTATTCGAGTCCCGCGCCGGCATTGCCGCGCCCGGGCAGCGCTCGATCGTCGTGTCGGCGTTCACGGCGTCACTTGCGCGACCCCGGCGCGCATCGGCTCGAGGAGTGACGCTACAAGGGCCAGGCGCCGCGCCCCGACGGTCTTCGGATGGCGCAGATCGGTCAGCCGAAGGCGGTGGGCAGCGCGCGTGTCGCGAAGGTCGAGGGCAAGCTCGGTCAGCTTTACCGCGCGGCGCTGTGGTCTGCGGGCTAGCGGAACGCCCGGTTCGCTGGCGACGAACGGCCTGGTGATGCCATAGTGCGCCACTCCGTCGCGCCTTCCGGCTGTAAGGTACTCGCGGCCTTGTCGGGCTGTCCCCGCGCGGATCTCGCGCGGCTCCGGGATAGATACTGACGGCACTGGGGCGAAGAGTTCCGCGACCGACGCCGGAACTTCGAGCGGCTCGTATGGTTCGTGTTCGAGCGGCTCCTCTAGCTTGTCATTGCCGTTCACCCCGATCCAGTACTCGCTGGTCAGTCGCCCGAGCGCGCTCCGAAGGGCTCGGTCGGGGCCGAACGCTGGGTCGCGGATCACCACTGGCACGCGGGCGGCGGTGCCGAACTTGCTCCCTTCCTGAGCCTGGTAGTCGCGCGCCGCCTGCGCAACGAGCGCCGAGACTGCTCTGATCTCCAGCTCGACGACGCCACGAACGGGACTGCCCGGTGGCAGCGGGACGTCGAGGACTGCCCACCCGATCGGTAGCACGCGCTCCTCTCCGTGTGCGTGCAAGGAGATGATCTGACGCCACTTTCCGTTCTCGCCCGGAGTGATCTCGATCCAGGCGGTCTCGATCGTAAGGGCGCGAAGCTCGTGCGCAGGAAGACCACGGACGAGCTCATGCCGTAGAGCCGCCTCGTCTAGATCGATCTCATCGAGCACACGGCGCAAAGCGTGTTCTGGCACCCCGGCGGCGGATGCGATCTGCGGCGTTCTCACGGGACCCTCCGGCGCTCGGAGCAGCCCGTATACAGCACCGGCAAGCGTCCGCGTGCGGGTGAGATACCCACCGACCAAGCCCGACAGCGATCGCTCCAGTGCGTCCAGTTCCTCCTGTGCCATCGGCGCTGTAGGCTTGTCGAGCTTGTCGGTGGGATCGCTGAGCGCCACGGGTGGACAACGGTATCTCCGCAACCGGCGGTCGATTGGAAAGTTCGAGATTTACCTCGCCCCGCGGACACCTCGCTACGTTCTCGGCAAATGGCGGATGACCAGGCACTCTCCGGTTGCGATCTGCTTCTCCGGCGGCGGTTTCCGCGCCGCCCTCTACGGCCTCGGCGTCGCGCGATATCTCGCGGAGTCGGGCTTGCTGGCGAACGCGCGGGTACTAAATGGCGTCTCCGGTGGCTCCCTGTCGGCCGCAGTGATTGTCGCCGCCGCACGCGGAGGTGGCGCGGCGCTGGCGGACGTGCCGTTCGAGCGCGAGGTGTTCGAGCCGTTCCTGGCAACGGTTACGGATCGAAGCATCCGCGACGTGGCGCTGCGGCGGTGGCTTGTCGGTCGCGTGACGCCGCGAGGAGCGCCCAGGAACGTGTTGCTCGCGCAAACCCTTGCCGACGCGCTGGTGCCGGGCGCATCCCGGCTCGCCGACCTGCCAGACCGGCCTCAGCTCGTGATCGCCGCGACCGACCTCGCGACAGGGCGGGCGTTCCGCTTCGCAAAGCCGTTCATCGGCTCGTGGGATCTCGGCTATATCGAGACACCGCCGTGGTTCACGCTTGCGACGGCGCTCGCAGCGTCCGCCGCGGCCCCTCCATTTATCCCCGTGCTGCAGCTTGACACGCGTGATCTCGCCTTCAAGAATGCGCCAGCCGTTGTCTCCCTGACAGACGGCGGGGTCTACGACAACCTCGGGATCGAGTGGTTTCAGGGGTGGGCTTCGCACCGCCGCCCGCCTGGGGCTGAGATGGCGGGGGATCTGATCGTCGTAAACGCGTCCGGTCCCCTTTTGGTGGAGTCGCGCGCAGTCCGCGGCGTCTCGGCCTTGAATCGGATGCGGAAGATTCAGTACGCGCAGACGCAGGCAACGCGCGTCCGCTGGTTCGTCGCCGACCTCGAAGCGGGACGCCAGCGTGGTCTCTACTTTGGTATCACCGCCGACCCGCGCCGTTACCGGCTTCCGGGCGGTGAGCCCATCCCCCCCAGCCTAACTGTCCCTGCGCTTCCGAGTTCGCTCGTGATCCCGCTCGCTACGCTGCGTACCGACTTCAATCGCTTCAGACTTCACGAGGCGCGGCTGCTCTGTTACCACGGTTATTGGAGCGCGCACGCACGGATCGGCTCGCTGCGCCCCGAGCAGGCCCTACATGCGCCGCGTTGGCGTGAGTTCGCCGGCATGAGCGAACCCGAAGCAATGGTGCTGGCGCGCTCGCTCTCGCGGCCGCGCCGACGTATCGGGATCGGCGAGCGCGTGCGCTAGCTGGGCACGGGGCTCATATGGACAGAATGCTTGAGGCGACCGCGCGGCAGCTCGATGACCGGACAGTACGCCCGATCAAGTTCGAGCACTCTGAGGTTGCATGGCAACAGCCAGCGCTCGCGTGCCGACCAACGCCAGGCGCGCAGCTCGCCAGGCTGGATGCCGCCGCCGGCCGCGCGGCGGGTCGCCTGGATCAGAATGACCGGCTCAGGTAGCCCGACCCCCAGGTCGTTCGCCACCATCTCGGTGGTGGCGATGTCGGTGCCGCTGGGACGTGGCGCGCCAAGCGGATGGCTGTGCCAGCTGCCGAGATAGCGGTATCGCGCTTTGCTCGCGGTGAAGACCGCGTCGATCACCGCCTGGGTGGTGGCAGGATGCGGCTCGAAGGCGGCGCGGCGATGCCTGGCCCGCGGGCCCGGGCCATACGCGCACGCGACCACAACGTCCTCGTCGCCAAAGCCGAGCAGCGCCCCACCGCTCTCCGTTCGGCTCCGTGACGTAGCCTCTGCAGCGATCAGAGATCGTGCGCGCGCGTCGATCCACACAGTCGGCTTTAGTGCAGCGGGCATCGCGGATGGACCTCTAGGCGCCCTTGCCGCCACGGGTCCGGCCCGCGGAAGTTGACTACAACGTAGTCGTCATCGAAGGCCGGATACTCGCAGTGTTCGAAGGACTGGACTGTAATCCGCGCGGCCAATGCCGCGAGTGCAGTCGCGTCGAAGCCGGCACCGGAGAACGCAGGGGAGCGGCATCCGATCGGGGTCGTGTTGCTACGGGGTCCCTCGGCGGGCGCAGGCACCGTGCCGTCTTCTTGGCTGAGAACGAGGCACCAGAAGCAAGCGCCGCCTGGGCGGAAAACCGCGACCTCACCGCCGAAGCTGCCCGCAGTCAGCGAGGCGAGCACCAACGTCTTGCCGTGAGTACGACAGGCTCGTTGAAGAATGCGCGCCGCGGCATGCGAGCCGGTCGTGTCGAGGACGATGTCGACCTCGCCTAGCAGCGCGTCGAGCTCCGCACGCGCACTGGGGCCGTTCCCGATGTGGAGGCGGTGATTGGTCACGGCGGCGAAAGGGTTGAGCCTCTTCGCTTCGATCGTCACGGCTACGTCCTTGTTTATCCCTGCCCAGCGCGGTTCGAGGATATGGCGTACGCCGTTGTTGACGTCGAAGCTGTCGTAGTCGACCACGTGCGTCTCCCTGACGCCCGCCTTTGCGAGCTCGGCGATGACTGGCGCGCCGACAGATCCCGCCCCCACGACGAGGATTCGCGCGTCTGCCAGCCGCGAGAGCTCCGGGATGCGCCGGCCCCGCTCGGCCGCTGTGAAGGCTTGCGCGCCGTGCTTCCTTGACACGCTCCAGTGGCCGCGGCGGTCGAGCTCCACCCGCAGGAACAGCCAAGCTCGCCGCCGCTCGCCTCGGCGCGGCCCTTCCTCGATAAATGTCAGCCCTATCAGTCCAGCGGCGTTCGCTCGCTTGCGGTCGACCTTCAGTGTGGCGCTGAGCTTGCCGAGGAGCTTGGGCCAGCTTGCGAGGCCGGCTTCGACCAGATCCCGCGAGGTTGGCCATGAGCCCACCGCCTCAGCGGCCACCTCAACCCACCGTCCGGCATGACGTTGACTGTCGAGCTTCGCGACGGCGTTGACCAGATCTCGGTCGGCCTCACCGATCCCCTCCGCCTCAGACAACACCAGCGCCTCGCCGAGCCCGTGCACGTAGGCAAAGTTGCCGTGCTTAGCGCTGAGCTCGAGCTCCCAGAATGGGTCCGGCACGACAACCGGTGCTGACGCGTCGGTGGTCACTTGTTGGGAGAGCGGCTCGGGCATATCAGCCTCGCCGGCAGCGATTGCGTCGGGACCGCGCTGGGAGTCTTCGAGCAGCCAGCGCAGATCCTCGTCCACCAGTCCGGCCGCGGACATAGTCGGCCACCACTCGAGCGTCGGGTTCTCCAGCAGGCAGAAGTTGCCGCCGAGGCGCGTCTGGTGACGTCCCACGAGCCCAGGCGGCCCAAACACCGTCGGCTCGATCTCGGGGTACTCGTACGGGAACACCACCTCGATCGCGACCGGCTCGCCAGCGTGCGGGAGCTCAGTCGTGATCACCATGCGTCCCTCGGCGTCGGGAACCGCCGTAGCTGGCAGGTCGCGCGCGGCGAACTCTGCGAGCTCCCAATCAAGGCGCTCGGGAGCCGCCTTGTACCACTCGCGGCGATCAGCCTCCTGCGTAGCGCTCACGACGCGGCGCCCGCTGCGGGGTCTTCTCGTAGCCGGGTGGGGGAGTTCGCGGCGGAGTTCGCTCCCGGCCCCCACCGCCGGGCGATCGCGCCGAGTCCGACTCCGTACCGCCACCATCGTCGTCCCAACCGAACCGTTCGGCGAATGAGTCATCTCGAACCAGTTCGTAAGCGCCATCGCCGGTGACCTCCAGCACGAGCGTTCCCTCGGTCTGCGTCTCGAGCACGTGCTCAGCCCCGACCTGCTGCTCGTAGATCTCAACCATGTCGTCGTGGGGGTGTTCGTGGCGGTTCTCGGCACCCACTGAGATCACAACCTCCGCCGGGTCCATTGACTCCAGCGCCTCAAGCCATGCCTCGTCGTCCTTCTCGTCCTTCACGAACGTACGTGAGCCGTGGTGCGATGCGTGCAGCACCTGACTGGCGAGAACCGACAGGCCCTCAGACTCGTCGTCCTGCTCCGAGTAGTAGCCCGTGATCCGCTTCCATGCCGGGAGGTTCGAGTCGCCGGTCAACATCAAACTGACGCCGTCGTGCGAGAACCGGTACACGCCGCAGTTCTCGTGTACCACACGTCTAGCCTCGTCCTCGTCGAGGGTCTCTGAAACCTCGATGTAGCCCGGCGGAGAGAAGCAGCGGACCGACACTGTCCCGTCGGCGAGGTCTGCGACCGGGCTACGCGAGCCCTTCTGCCAGACCTTACGGTCATCAGGTTGCTCGTCCACCACCTTCTGGAACGCCTCATAGTTCTCCGAGAGCTTTTTCTTTGTCCCGTACTGAGGCACCCACAGCTCACCGATCTCAAACTCGTCGGCGAGGTCGCCGATCCCCCAGATGTGGTCGTCATGAGCGTGGGTGATGATCAAGTAGTCGAGCGTCTGCTTGCCGTCCGCCTCCGGGAGCATCGCGCGCAAGACCTTGAAGAGGTCGACGGTCCCGTTGGCGGGGCAGCGGTAGACGTCGACGAGCATGAACTCGCCGTTCGGTAGAGCGATTAGCGTCGAGTCGCCCTGGCCAACGTCGAGAAAATACGTCATGAAGGGTGTGTTAGGCATGGTCCGCAGCGTACGGGCCGTTTCCCGCGCACCCCGACATCTTCGAGTTTCAAACAGGCAGGCCGGTCTTTCAAGCAGTCGTCTGAGTGCCGGATCGGTACACCGCGACTAAGCTCGGCCAGCGTTTGCGCACTCCGCAGCGGCACAGCAATCGCACAGTCCCGAGGGGGCGATGCTTCTATGTTTGTCAAGTTTCGCTGTTTGCGGGGTTTGGCGGTGAGGCTTGGAGGAGGCGGTAGAGGCGGCGAGCGGTGTAGCGCTTCAGGCATCTCTTGATCTCGCGGGTGCTGCGTC